>LBJMC04200__coassemble_154_pt1 | contig 99117 bp, 83 predicted proteins | sample LBJMC04200__metabat2_low_PE_015 | metagenome-assembled genome bin LBJMC04200
CCTACATCAGGGGGTACTTTGTCTATTGTCCGTTTTTACTGGTTCGGTTCAGTTTTGACTTCCTTGGAGGGGCGATTTTTGTGCAATATTTTGGAGATAAGCTATTTTGCAACAGGCCCTGGCGATTCAGCGGATCCCGGCAGGCCGGCGGCGGGGGCGGATCACTCCACCTGCAGCAGGTCCTGACCGGGGGCGACGGTGCCGGCGGCCAGCGTCTTGACCGCGGCGTAGTCGTCGGTGTTGCAGACGATCATCGGGGTGGTGCACAGGTATCCGGCCGCCTTGATCGCCTCCAGGTCGAAGGAGATGAGCAGGTCGCCCTTCTTCACCTTCTGCCCGGTCTTCACATGGGCGGTAAAATGCTGCCCGCCCAGCTTTACCGTATCAATGCCGATGTGCAGCAGCAGCTCAACGCCGGACCCGGTGACAAGGCCGATGGCGTGATGGGTGTCGAACAGGTTGTCCACCAGCGCGTCGGCCGGCGCGTACAGCTTGCCCTCGGTGGGCTCAATGGCCACGCCCTCCCCCAGCACGCAGCTGGCAAAGGCTTCGTCCTGCACCTGCTCCATCGGAACCACGGTGCCGGCCAGATGGGCGCCCAGCCGCTGGGGCTGTCTGGCCGGAGCGGCCGGTTTTTCCGCCGGCTTTTCCGCCGGGGCGGGCGCCGGGGCCGCAGCCGGGAGATCGACCGGCGCATCCGCGGCCGGGGTCTCCATAAAGTCCACCAGGTTCGATTTGATCACCGCCACCTGCGGCCCGTAAATGACCTGGATGCCGTTGCCCTTGTGGACCACGCCGGAAGCGCCGCTCTGCTTGAGCAGGCCGTCGCTGACCTTGGCCGGGTCCGCCACCGTGATGCGCAGGCGGGTGGCGCAGCAGTCCACGTCGGTGACGTTCGCCTTGCCGCCAAGCCCCCGCAGGATGACGGCCGAGACCGTGTCATGGCCGGGGGCCGGCGTGCCGTCCGGGCCGACGCCGGTCTTTTCCTTGAAATCGGCGCGGTTGTAGAGCTTGGGCTCCTCGGCGTCCGATTCGCGGCCGGTGGTCTTCAGGTCCATCTTGCGGATCATGATGGAGAAGGTGAAATAGTACAGCACAAAGTAGACGGCGCCCACCGCGACGATCCACAGCCAGTGAGTCTTGTCGTTGCCCTGCATGATGCCGAACAGCGTCAGGTCGATCAGGCCGCCGGAGAAGGTCATCCCCACGCAGACATCCAGGATGTGCATGAGCATGTAGGCCAGACCGGCATAGACGCAGTGTACGGCATACATGACCGGCGCGATGAACAGGAAGGTGAACTCCAGCGGCTCGGTGATGCCGGTGAGCAGGGAGGTCAGCGCAGCGGACAGCAGCAGGCCGGCCACCACCTTGCGCTTCTGGGGGCGGGCGGTGCGGTACATGGCCAGCGCCGCGCCGGGCAGACCGAAGATCATGAACACGAACTTACCGGTCATAAAGCGGGTCGCATCCACCGAGAATTCGGTGGTGGACTTGGATGCCAGCTCGGCAAAGAAGATGTTCTGGGCGCCCTGCACCGTCACGCCGTCGATCACGGCGCTGCCGCCCACGGCGGTCTGCCAGAACGGCATATAGAACACATGATGCAGCCCGAAGGGGATCAGCGCCCGCTCGATCAGGCCATAGATGAAGGTGCCCGCATAGCCGGAGCTGATGACCAGGTTGCCCAGCATCCCGATGCCGGTCTGCACCACCGGCCAGGCATAGAACATCCCGATGCCCACCAGCAGGTACACCGCCGTGCTGACGATGGGCACAAACCGTGTGCCGCCGAAGAAGGACAGCACCTGGGGCAGCTGGATCTTGTAAAAGCGGTTGTGCAGCGCCGCCACGCCCAGGCCGACGATGATGCCGCCGAACACGCCCATCTGCAGGGTGGTGATGCCCAGCATCGTGGTGGTGGTGTTGGGGGCCATGGCCTCCACGCCGCCGGCCGCGTTGATCATGGCGCTGATGGCGGTGTTCATGACCAGGTAGGCGATGGCGCCGGACAGGGCGGCGACCTCCTTTTCCTTTTTGGCCATGCCGATGGCGACGCCCATCGCAAACAGCAGGGCCAGGTTGTTGAACACGGCGCTGCCGCACTGGTTCATGATGTCCAGAACGGTATACAGCACGGTGCCCTGGTGGATCAGGCCGGTCAGGCCATAGGTCTCGAGCATCGTCTCGTTGGTGAAGGAACTGCCGATGCCCAGCAGCAGCCCCGCCACCGGCAGCAGAGCGATGGGCAGCATAAAGGAGCGGCCCACCCGCTGCAGCACGCCGAAGATTTTGTCTTTCATCTTGTTTACCTCCTCGTTTGGATGGAAAGGGAATTCTGCACACGTTTTGGGAAAAACGCGGGCATACGACGGATAAAAAAAGACCTGCATATCCCCGCCGTCCGGCGCAGGCGGCGCAAACCGCGGCCCCGTCGGCAGGGAATACAGGTCTAGCCCACACAGCAAAAGGCGCAGTCACTATCCTTGAAACTCTGTTGTCCGGCGCCAGGGGCATCCCCCCGGCGGCCGCGCTGTTCAGCGGGAAAGCGGCTTCAGGTCGCCGGCTACCCGCTTGAGATGGATGGTCAGGTAGATCAATTCTTCTTCGGAAAGCTGCTTGTGCCAGGTGTTTTTGACATACCCGGCCACGCATTGGGCGCATTTGTAATGCCGGGCGCAGCTTTTGGCGATCATCTGGCGGAACGCCGCGTCCCCCTCCTCCTGGGTGTCGGGCATCATGTTGTCCTGAAAAAGCCGCTGGGCAAAATACCGCAGGTGGACCACAAAGCGATTGAAGGCCAGCGAATCCCGGTCAAAGCGGCCCTGTTCCCGGTAGAAGTACTCCACCACCTCCACCACGCCGTCGATCAGCCGGGTGATGTCGTACATCTCGCTCATGCTGGTGTTCAGCTCGGCGTTGACGATATGCAGCGCGATGAAGGCGGCCTCGTCGGGGGCGAGCTCCACGCCGCAGGCCCGGCGGATCTCTGCCAGGCACTGCTGGCCCAGCCGGTACTCGGTGGGGTAGTAGCACAGGATGCTGCCCGCCAGCGGGTTCTTGAACTCGATGCCCTGCTCCTTGCGCTGGATCGCAAAGCTGATGTGGTCCGCCAGGGTGATCAGCAGCGACTCGTTCAGCGGCTGGCGGACTTCCGCCCGGATCTGCGCCAGCAGGTCTTCGGTCAGCTGCAGGTGGTCCAGCGGGATCTGCTCCACCAGCTCCCGCAGACGGCGCTGGCCGGCCTTGTCCTCCATGCGGTAGGTCTTTTCCACCAGCGCCGCATCCACAAACTGGCCCACCTTGCGGCCAAACCCCAGGCCGCGCCCGGTTACGATGCTCTCGCCGCCTTTTTCGTCAATGACGCACAGGACATTGTTGTTGATGACTTTTTTGATCCGCATCCTGTCGCCCCATTTCCCTTTCGGCACAAAAAAAGAAACCAGCCCCATCCAACACCTTTCCCACAAGGCATCTTCGGAGTTGGTCTAGCCCGCATGACCGGTAACAATCCAACCGGGGCCTGCCGCCATGCAGGCCACCTATCTGTCGGAACCAGCATACCATATCGCCTGCGGGGAGTCAATCTTTTTTCTGCCGGCGGGGCAAAATCGGCAGGTTGCCAGTTTCCGGGCAGAATATTTGGATAGTTTGTCCGGCTTTTTCTTTCTCCACGATAAATTCACAATCCCGTGGTATACTCCCCCCGGGTGATTGCAAATGAAACATATTCTGATCGTTGAGGACGAGCCGGACATCCAGGAACTTCTGTGTGCCTACCTGGAAGACGCCGGCTACCGGACCACCGTGGCCGGCGACGGGGCACAGGCCCTGGCGGTGTTCGGCGGGCAGCCCTTTGATCTGGTGCTGCTGGACCTGATGCTCCCGGGGATCGACGGCTTCGGCGTCTGCGAAGTGATCCGCAGGCAGTCCCAGGTGCCCATCCTGATGCTGACCGCCCTGGACGGGGAGGAATCCCAGCTCCGGGGGTTCGGGCTGGACATCGACGACTATGTGACCAAGCCCTTCTCCATGCCGGTGCTGCTGGAAAAGATCCGGGTCATCCTGCGCCGCCGGGGGCTTGCCGGGCCGGAAAGCCGGCTGCACTACCGGGACCTTTCGCTGGACCTGGACACCCGGGAGGTCCTGCTGGCCGGCCGGCCGCTGGAGCTGACCGCCCGGGAGTTCGAGCTGCTCCACACCTTTTTGGCGGCGCCGGGCCGGGTGTTCACCCGGGAGATGCTGCTGGCCAGGCTGTGGGGCTACGACTTTTACGGCGACGAGCGGGTGGTGGACAGCCACATCAAAAACCTTCGCCACAAAATGGGGCGCAACTACATCGAAACGGTCAGGGGGGTGGGGTACCGTGCTGCGAAAGCGGATCGCTGAAAGCCTGACCGCCCGGATCTTCCTCATCACGGCGGGCATTTTGCTTTCGGCCGGCGTCATCACCTTCAGCTTTATCGCCTGGGCCTCCCCCAGCACCTACACCGCCGTCGTCAACGACGATCTGACGGCGCAGGTGGACGCTTTGGTGGGAAAGCTGGCGGACACATCGCCGGAGGACTGCGGGGCGCTGCTGGACGAGTTCGTCCTCGCTTCGGGGGCCAACGCCATGCTGATGGGGCCGGACGGGCAGCTGGTGGACACCGGGGCCAGGCTGACGGTCCAGGCGGTGTATGAGGCGACCGTCGTCACTACCTCGGAACCGCAGAGCACCGTGAACTACCACAGCCGGGAGATCCGGGAGGGGGACGCGGTGGCCGTGACCCTGTCGGAGCAGGCCACCATCACCGCCGAGGTAACCTTTGCCGGCCGGAGCGAAAGCTATACCCTCTATGTCACCCCCCGGGTCGAGGCGGAAAACCTTGCGGTGCGGGTGCTGGTGCAGATCGCCCCCTGGCTGCTGCTGGTACTGCTGGTCTTCTCGCTGCTGGGGGCGTTTTTCTACTCCCGGTACATCACCCGCCCGATCGTGCGGATGAGCGGCATCGCCGGCAGAATGGCGGAACTGGACTTCCACTGGGTCTGCGGGGAAAGGCGCCGGGATGAGATCGGGAAGCTGGGCCGCAGCCTGGACCGGCTGGCCTGTCGGCTGGATGCCGCCCTCACCGACCTGGAAAGCGCCAACCGGGCCCTGCAGGGCGAGGTGGAGCGGGAGAGGGAACTGGACCGCCAGCGGATGGCCTTCTTCAACGCCGCCTCCCACGAGCTGAAAACCCCGGTGACCATCCTGAAAGGGCAGCTGTCGGGAATGCTGGAGGGGGTCGGGGTCTACCGGGACCGGGACCGGTACCTGCTGCGCTCGCTGCAGGTGACCGGGCGGATGGAAACCCTGGTGCGGGAGATGCTGGCGATCTCCCGCATGGAGAGCGGCGCCGCGGAGCTGAAGCGGGCGCCGGTGGAGCTGGCCGCCCTGCTGGAGCGGCAGCTGGCCCTGGATGCGCCTTTGCTGGAACAGCGGGGCCAGCGGCTGGTCAGGGCGCTGGCGCCGGGGGTCACCATTTTGGGGGACGCCTCGCTGCTGGGGAAGGCGGTGGGCAACCTGCTGTCCAACGCGGCCCTCCATTCGCCGGAAAAAGCCGAGATCCGGGTGTGGTGCGGCCGGCTGGACGGCCGTCCGGCCCTGCGGGTGGAGAACACCGGGGCGCAGATCAGCAAGGAGGCGCTGCCCCATCTGTTCGAGGCATTTTACCGGGCGGAGGGGTCGCGGAACCGCGCCAGCGGCGGCAGCGGCCTGGGGCTGTACCTGGTCCGGGCGATCCTGGACCGCCACGGGGCGGCGTGTACCCTCGAAAATACAAAGGACGGGGTGCGGGCCGAAGTCATCTTCCCGGCCGAACCGCCGGCCCTGCGCGGCTGACGGCGGATGCCGTTCGCAAGACGGAAAGGCAGAAGGTGGGAGCCGATGGCTCCCGCCCCCTGCCTTTTCTTTTTTTGTTTCTGCGCCGGCCCGGCGGGCAGCCCTCGGGGGGGGAGGGAAAGGGCGGTCTTCTCCATACAAAACACATAAACCCTCCACCTTCGCTCCATATTGCCCTGGTATCCTGTTCCCATTCCAAACAGAAAGGAATCGGATACTATGGAAATCAAGATCCAACAGGTGGGCATGACCTACCCCAGCGGAAAACAGGCCCTGAAACAACTGGACCTGGAACTGAGATCCCCCAGCCTCATCGGGCTGCTGGGCCCCAACGGGGCGGGCAAATCCACCCTGATGAAGCTGCTGGTGGCGGCCCTTCTGCCGACGGAGGGGGCGATCCTGGCAGACGGGGTGCCGCTGCCCCTGGCCGAGCGCCACCTGAAGGCGGGGCTCGGCTATCTGCCCCAGGACTTCGGCTTGTTTGACGAGCTGACCGTGACCCAGTTCCTGGACTACATGGCCGCCCTCAAGGGGATCTCCGACCCCCGAACCGCCATCCGGGAAACCATCCGGGCGGTCAACCTGGAGGAGAAGGCGAAGGCCCGGATCCGCACCCTGTCCGGCGGTCAGCGCCAGCGGGTGGGGATCGCCCAGGCTCTGCTGGGCGACCCACCGCTGCTGATTTTTGACGAGCCCACGGTGGGGCTGGACCCGGAGGAGCGCATCCACTTCCGCAACCTGTTCTCCCGCGCCGCCAAGGACCGGCTGGTGCTGCTCTCCACCCACATCATCGAGGATGTGCAGTCGGTGTGCGACCAGATCGTTGTCATCCACAACGGGCGGATCCTCTTCACCGGAACGCCGGAACAGCTGATCGCCTCGGCCGCCGGCCATGTGGGCGTCTTTTGGGAGCGGGAGGAGACCCGGGAACAGGGGCTTCACATCACCGCCCGGGTCAACACCAGCCGGGGGATCCGCTGCCGGGCGGTGGCGGATACTCTCCCGCCCTACGCCCGGGCGGAGGAACCTTCCCTGGAAGACGCCTACCTCTATCTCATCTCCCGGGAGGCGGTACAATGAAGACGATGCGGTTCTTTCCCCTGGAACTCAGGCGGCTGCTGCAAAGCCGCCTGACCTGGCTGGTCATGGCGCTGACCGTCCTGGCCCCGGTGCTGGGGCTGGTGGTCTACAAGCGGGCCAGCTCCACCACCATGCTCTCGATGTATCTGGCAAACCCCGCCATTGCCGGGGGCGCAGCCGGCGCTGTCCTCTTCGGTCTGCTGACCGTCTTTGAGCTGGACCGGGCCTGCCGCAGCCGGATGGATGTCCTCACCGACGCGGTGGTGTCCCCCCTGACCATCGCCCTGACCCGCCTGCTGGCCCTGCTGGCCGGGGCGGGGCTGACGGCGGCGCTCACCCTGCTGGTCTGGCTCCCGGTCAGCGCGGGGCTGATCGGCGCCGTCTTCACCGCCGCAGACTACCTGCCGGCCTATCTGCTGTTTCAGGGGCTGGCTTTGCCCCTGGGCATCCTCGCGGCGGCGGCCGCCTACCAGTTCACCCGCCGGGCGGACCTGTCCGTCGTCCTGTTCCTTGCCTTCTGTGCCCTGAGCCTGACGGTGTGGGCCGGCAACTGGCAGCTGTGCTGGCTGAACCCCTGTGTGTGGGCCCTGTCCGACGATTTTTCCAACAACCGCATCTTCCGGTCGGTGGCCTGGATGCGGCTGACCTGGCTGGCGGCGCTGGCCGGGGTGTGGGCGGTGTCCTACCTCTGCATCCGGCAGTACGGGAAAGGGGCGCTCGGCTCGCTGGTCCGCAGCGCCCGGCGGCTCTACCGCCCGGCCGCCGCCCTGGTCCTGCTGGTCTGCGCCGGCATCGCCTGCGCCGCCCAGCCCTTCATCGACCACAGCAACCCCGACCTGACGGTCATGTCCTTCTATGAGATCCCTTACGCCGAGGGCGTCACCTTTGTCCGCCGCACCGCCCAGCTCTTCCCGGATACTGATGCCGGCAGGGTGACCGGCCGGGCCACCTACCGGCTGCGGAACACCTCCGGCCGGGAGCAGAGCGTCTCCTTCGGCATCAACCCGGGGTACACCGTCTCCAATGTGCAGGCCAACGGCGCGGAGGTTCCCTTTGCGGTGAGCGATTACCAGGAATACAACGAGGCCCGGCTGGACATCACCCTCCCCGCCGACGAGGAGGTGGAACTGACGATGGAGTACGGCGGCTTCCCCCAGGAAAGCCTGCCCACCATGCAGGGCGGCAAGGAACTGAGCAGCGAATACCTCTGCCTGGAAAACTCGGCCCTGGCGCCCCGCATCCTGAACGTGATGCCCGGGGAGGACGGCTACCCCGCCGAAATCGAGATCACCCTGCCGGCTTCGATGACCGCCGTCCCCTTCGGCTCCGCCGCGGCGGAGGTCGTGGCCGACAACGCCGACGGCACCAGGACCTGGCGGTACGAACAGAACGGCGCCGGCGGCATCCTCTATGCCGGGGACTATATCCGGCAAAACATCGAGGCCGGCGGCCTGACCATCGAATTCTACTACGGCCGCAAACACCAGGCCGTCATGGAGGCGGCCGGCGCGGCGGACGCGGTGAAAGCGGTGGTGGACTACTGCACCGAACACTACGGTCCGCTCTCCTTCGGCAATGCGGGCACCCTCAAACTGATCCAGAGCCGGGTGGCCGGGGGCGGCTACGCCACCGCCGGGGCCAGTCTGCTGGACGAGGCGGACTTCACCGCCGCCAACCTGGGCGATCTGCAGAAGGGCGGCGGCGCCGGCGAGGTGATGATCCACGAACTGGTCCACCAGTGGTGGGGCATGGGGAACATGTTTGACACCGCCGACCCGGCCAGCCCCTGGTCGGCCGAGGGGCTGACCGTCTACACCACCTACCGCATCGCCAAGGAACTGTACGGCGAAGAGTACGCCCGGACGCAGTACCTGGACCGGTGGCAGCAGGCGGTGGACGACTACTACCTGAACTTCTATGTCCGCTGCCCGCAGTATCTGGAAGAGCTGCCGGAGAATCTGCAGCTGGCCATCTCCAACAGTCTGTCCCAGGTGCGGCAGTACAACGAGATGCCGCTGAAGATCCTCAAAGCGGAACAGCTGGTGGGCGGCGAGGCGGCCATGGACCGGATCCTTCGTGACCTGTTCAACCGGGAACTGGACCCCGCCTACCCCTATCTGACCTATGAGGAATTTCTCGGCGCCTGTGCGCTGACGGAGGAGGATCTGAACCTTGGGTAAAATCTATTGTTATGAATGCCGCCGGCTGCTGTGGAACAAGTTCTTTGCCGGCCTGGCCGTCGTGCTGCTCCTGTACGGGGGCTTCACCCTCTGCGCCGTGACCCTTCTGGGTGTGTCCCACACGGCGCCCTTCTCCCCCTGGAGTTTCGGGGACTATCTTTGCCGGATGCTGCCTCTGCAGTGGATCGGGATGCAGTTTTTCCTGACCTTCTTCACCTCCCGCGGGGCCCGGCGGGCGGCCGCCCTCACCGACGCGGCCCCCATGGACCCGCGCCGCTATGCCCTGGCGCGCTGCGCCGCCGCCCTGACCGGCGGTTTGCTGCTGGCGCTGCTGTGCATGGGGGAGGCGGCGGTCCTCTACGGCTGCCTGTTCGGCTGGTATGGCTGGGTCAGCCTGCTGCCCCCGGCGCTGGTGACCCTGCTGCCGGCCCTGGTGTTCGCCCTGGGCAGCGGGTGGCTGCTGGGGCGGGTCCGCCCCTGGCTTGTGTATGTCTGGATGCTGGCCCCCTTCGCCTGGGCGGCGCTGCCGCTGCCTGCGGCTCTGGGGGCCTGGAACGGATGGCTTTTCCGCGAGTATCCGCTGACCCTCGGCACCCTGGACCCGGCCTTCTCGGTGCCGGCGTCCGTTCTGGCCGCGCAGGGGGGCCTGCTCGTCCTCGGCGCCGCGCTGCTGGCGGTCCGCCCCGGGGCGGCCAGGCGCCCGGCAAAGGTCTGAGCGTGGGCCGCAAAGGCCGAAAAAGCCCGCCCCGTCCCGGGGCGGCGGGTTTGCCGCCGGCTTACAGCGCCGCAAACAGAGCGCGGAAAGCCGGGGCGGTTTCCCTGCGGCAGACAAGGTAATAGGTCACGCTCCCCTCCGGGTCCGAGACCGGTACCTCGATGCGGCCGGGGGTCTGTTTCAGATAGATTTTGGCCAGGTCGGTGGTGAAGGCGGGCAGGGTGGAGGAGCGCAGCAGCTCCTGAAAGCTGAAACTGTCGCTCTGGATCAGGAAGCGGGAATCCGGCATCTTTTCGGTGCGCACAAAATTCCAGAACCCGATGTTGTCCATCAGGATTATGGTTTCCCCGTTCATCTCGGTGAAAGAAAGGCTTTCGCGCCCGGCAAACCGGTGCCCCGGGGGCAGGGCAAAAGCCAGGGATTCCCGGCCGCAGGGCCGGGCAAAAAGGGAAGGAGGGAAGGCACCATCCGGATTTTCCCCTCCGCTCTTATCATCCAGTATAGCAAAAGGGAGGAGCGGCTGCAAGCCGGACCACCCCGCGGGCGGCCCGGCCTGCGCGGCCGCACCCCTGCCAAAAGGAGGCTTTCTCAACATCCTCGAGCTGCTCAGCTGCGAAAGTAGCGAGCTTTTCCTGCGATATTTCAAAGACAGCCTGAACGAGCTGGTGCAGAATCAGTTCGTCGCCCCGGACGGGAAGGGCGGCGGGGCCGTACCGCAGGACTTTCTTGTCAACCACATCTCCGGCAGTTTTGTGGAAATGGTGCTGTGGTGGATCAAAGGCGGAATGAAACAGACGCCCGAGGAACTGGACCGATACTTTCGGGCGGTGATCGAACCGATTCTGTAAGGCAGCCCCGGCACCGAACGGCAGGCACGGTCAGGCAAAAACCGACCCCCAAAGAAAGCTGCGTCGCTTCCTTCGGGGGTCGGTTTCACTTTGCTTCGGGCCAGGCGGCTGGCAAGGCAGACGGCAGCCGGTACCGTTCACGGCGCGGCGTCTGCCGTCCGCCTGCGGATCTCCTCCACCATCGGGGTCAGCGTCAAAAGGTCGGTAAAGTCCACCTGCTTGCCGTAGGTCTCGATCAGCGCCCGGTCTTCCGCCGGCAGGGTCTCGGCGGGCTTGCTGCGCAGCGCCCGGTACAGCAGCCCCATCACCGCCCGGTGCGCCGGCGAGAGCTTTTGGTAGTCGATCCCGCCCCGCAGGTGAAAGACCAGCGCCTGTTCCAGCAGCCCCGGGGGCAGCTGCCGCTGCAGGCTGGCGCGCAGGTTGGCCCGGGTCGCCGGATCGCCGGGGTCGGCCAGCCCGACGGTGGCGATCAGCAGCGTCTGCCCCGGCTGCAGGGAAAAATTCCGCAGCGTTTTCGCAAGGCCCAGCACGCCGCCGGCATACAGGCCCCCAAGGTAGACGACGAGCGTCTTCCCCGAAAGATCCGGTTTGTCCCGGTAACTGCAGGCGGGAATGCCGGTGCGCTCGGACAGCGCCAGGGCATAGCGGCGGGTGGCCCCGTACCGGCTGCCGTAAAGGATGATGGATTCCATAGCTGCCACTCCGTAAAAATTGGTTTGCCGGCCGCTCCGCGCCTTGCGGGCCTGCCGGCGGTTGGATATACTTCCATTATAGATCCGGCCGGGGCGGGGGACCACCCGGGTACGGTCAAATCTCTGTAAAAGATCAGTATACGGCTGGGACGCGGTTCCTTGCACTGGGGCCCCTTGCGCAGTTTCACCAAATCCATGGGCCGGATTTGTGAAATATGGCCGTTTTTCCCCCGCCGAATTGACAGAAAATTTCGGATTGACTATAGTGTCATTACAGATCAAAGCGATCCGGCGGCTGTGGACGGGCACAAGGCCGCTTGCAAGGAGGAGAACGCCTATGAAGATCCTGACCAACCACATGGGCTACAGCGCTGACGGCCCCAAAAAAGTTGTGATCCGGTGCGCCGACGGCGAAGTCCCCGGCGCCTGCCGGCTGGTGGATGCGGCCGGGCGGGTCTGCCGTTCGCTGCTGCCCTGTGAAGCGGGACCGGTGGCAAACTGGAACAAAGGCACGTTCTGGACCGCCGATTTTACCGATTACACCGCCGAGGGCGAATACCGGGTGGAGGCGGAAGGCCCCGGGGGCTGTGTGCGGTCCCATCCCTTCCGGATCAGCGGCAAGGTGCTGACCATGCGGATGATCAGTGCAGTGGGCTACTACTTCAAGGCCCAGCGGGACAGCGGCGAATGGCTGGCCGCCGATCGGGCGCTGCCCTTTGCGGGCCCGCGGGAGGGGATCGTGGACGCCCACGGCGGCTGGTACGACGCCACCGGCGACTACGGCATCCACATGTCGCACCTGTCCCACAGCACCTGGCACAATCCCCAGCAGATGCCCTTCAGCGCCTACGCTTTCTTCAAGGTCCACGAGTTCCTCACCGCCGGCGGCAACGAGGAATACACGATGGTCAAGCGCCGGGCCCTGGACGAAGGGTTCTGGGGGGCGGATTTCCTGCTGCGGATGCGGGCGCCTTCGGGCAGCTTCTACCGCACCATCAGCCGGGCCAAAGCGCTGGACGCCGTCCACGGCACCCGGACCCTGGGGTTTGAGTACAAGGGCAGCAGCGCCCAGTTCAGCGCCACCGCCGCCACCGCCGACAGCGAAACGGTGACCGACGAAAACTACGAATGCAGCCTGCGCTGCGGCGGCGGGCTGGCCATTGCGGCGCTGGCCGCGGCGGGCCGACATTTCTACCTGGGGGCCGGGCACAGCCAGCAGGAGTATGTGCTGGCCGCCAAGGAAGCCTGGGCCCACCTGTCCCGCCACAACGAAGCCTACACCAACGACGGAAAGTGGAACCTGGTGGATGAATACTGTGCGCTGATCGCGGTCACCGAGCTCTGGCGCACCACCGGCGAGTATGAGTATCTCGCCGCCGCCCGGGATCTGGCCGCCCGCATCGGGGCGCGCACGGTGCCGATGGGCCCGCAGATGCGCCGGCTGGAGATGGCCCCCGGCCGCCCGTTCTATTCGGCTGCCGACGAGGGCATGCCGCTGGTGGCGCTGCTGCAGTACGCCGAGACAGAACCCGACCCACAGGCTGCCGAGGCGGTGCGCAGGCTGGCCGGGGAGATCTTCCGCTACCAGCTGCACCTGACCGACAGCGTTGTCAACCCCTTCGGCTATCCGCGCATGGAATGCCTGGACGGCGGCACGATCCACACCCGGTTCTTCTTCTCCCACGAGAGCACGGCGGCGCCCTGGTGGCAGGGGGACAACGCCCGTCTGGCCTCCCTTTCCGCGGCGGCGCGGATGCTCAGCCGCGTCACCCCCGACCCGGACTTTGCCGCCCGCTGCCGCAAACTGGCGCAGGATACCCTGGACTGGATCATGGGCTGCAACCCCTTCGACGCCTGCATGATCGAGGGCTACGGCTACCACAACATCCAGTATTTTTACGAGGGCCGCTACGACTTCCTCAACTGCCCGGGCGGCATCTGCAACGGCATCACCAGCGGCCTGCATGACGAGGAGGGCATCGAGTTCGTCACCCGCCCGACCGAAGAAGTCAGCGACAACTGGCGCTGGGCCGAACAGTGGATCCCCCATGCCAGCTGGTACCTGTATGCCATGGCGCTGAAATTTGAATGAGAGGGCGCCCGCATCCACCACACCCAATGCAAGGAGGGACCGCCATGCCGCCGGGACAAACCGGAGCGCGCATCTATGCCGCCATCGACCTGAAATCCTTCTATGCCTCGGTGGAGTGCATCGAGCGGGGCCTGGACCCGCTGAACACCAACCTGGTGGTGGCGGACGAATCCCGCACCGAAAAGACCATCTGCCTGGCGGTGTCGCCCACCCTCAAGGCTTACGGCATTTCGGGCCGGGCACGGCTGTTCGAGGTGGTGCAGCGTCTGGCCCAGGTCAACGCCCGCCGCCGGCTGGACGCCCCGGGCCGCACCCTGACCGGCCGTTCCTGGTTTGACGACGAGCTGAAGGCCGACCCGGCGCTGGAAGTGGACTACATCGTGGCGCCGCCCCGTATGGCCCACTACATCGCCCGCAGCACCGAGGTGTACAACGTCTACCTGAAATACATCGCGCCGGAGGACATCCACGTCTATTCCATCGACGAGGTGATGATCGACCTGACCGGCTACCTCAAAACCTACGGCATGACCCCCCGCCAGCTGGTCAAGACGATGATCGCCGACGTGCTGGCCACCACCGGCCTGACCGCCGCCGGCGGCCTGGGCACCAACCTGTATCTGTGCAAGGTGACCATGGACATCGGCGCCAAACATGTGGCGCCGGATGCCGACGGGGTGCGCATTGCCGAACTGGACGAGGCAAGCTATCGCCGCACCCTCTGGACCCACCGCCCGCTGACCGATTTCTGGCGGGTGGGCCGGGGCTATGCCAGAAAGCTGGAAGCCCACGGCCTGTACACGATGGGCGACATCGCCCGCTGCTCGCTGGGCGGCCCGCAGGACCGCAACAACGCCGAGCTGCTCTACCGGCTGTTCGGCGTCAATGCCGAGCTGCTCATCGACCACGCCTGGGGCTGGGAACCCTGCACCATGGCGGACATCAAGGCTTACAAGCCCCAGACCAACAGTGTGGGCACCGGCCAGATCCTGCCGGAACCCTACCCGGCCGACCAGGCCCGCCTGGTGGTGCGGGAGATGGCCGAAAGCCTGGCGCTGGGCCTGGTGGACAAGGGCCTTGTCACCGACCAGCTGGTGCTGACGGTGGGGTATGACCGGCAGAACCTCACCGACCCGGACCGGCGCAGGGCGTACCACGGCCCCGTCACCCGGGACGCTTACGGCCGCCCGGTCCCCAAACACGCCCACGGCACCGCCCGCCTGCCCCGGGCGTCCTCCTCCGGCCGGCGGATAGTGGAAGCCGTGCTGGCCCTGTTTGACCGGATCATCGACCCGGCGCTTCTGGTCCGCCGGCTGAACCTGACCGCCTGCCAGGTGGTCACCGAAGCCCGGGCTGCCGAGGCCCGCGCCGCCGACGTGGAACAGCTGGACCTGTTCACCGACTATGCGGCCCGGGCCCGCCGGCAGGCCGACGAGGAAAAGGCCGACCTGCGGGAAAAGCACATCCAGCACGCGGTGCTGGACATTCAGAAAAAATTCGGAAAGAACGCCATCCTGAAAGGCATGGATCTGCAGGAAGGCGCCACCGCCCGCGAGCGCAACGAGACCATCGGCGGGCACAAGGCATGAACCGGGGAAGGGGGGCAGCCATGTACGAGCCTGACAACGATCCGCACCGCTACGACGACATCATCGACCTGCCCCGCCCGGTGTCGGCGGCCCACCGCCCGATGCCCCGGGCGGACCGGGCTGCGCAGTTTTCCCCCTTTGCGGCCCTCAGCGGTCACGGGGATGCGATCGCCGAGACCGCCCGCCTGACCGACGCCCGCCGGGAACTGGACGAGCAGACCCAGGCGCAGCTCAACGGGCGGATCGCCCGGCTGGCCCGGGCGGCCGGGCGGCGCCCGCAGGTGCGGGTGACCTGGTTCGTCCCTGACCCCCGCAAGGCGGGCGGCCGGTACGAGTCCGCCGAGGGCCGGGTGCGCCGGGTGGACCTGGACGGGGGCTGGCTGATCTTTTCGGACGGTCTTTGCCTGCCTCTGGCGGACCTGACCGCCCTGGAAGGGCCGCTCTTTGACCGGGCGGGGGAGACCCCGGCGGAAGAATGAAGCAGACTGCCCGCCGCACCGGCGGCAGCAAAACAGGCCCCTGCCCGGCGGCCGCCGCAGTGGCGGAACGCCCCGGGCGGGGCCTGTTCTGATTGTATAGGATCTGCGATCTTTGCGGATGTCCGGGTTTTGCGCACGGCACGTTCAGCGCCCGGCGTCCGGCGCCGGGCGGGAGGCCCGGTCCCGCCGGGACAGGGCCAGCACGCTGACCAGCAGCACCGCCGGGAAGAGGATGGCGGTCAGGATGCCGGTGCGCAGGTCATCGCCGAACCGGCTGGACACCATGCCGGCCAGCGTCGGCCCCACCGAGCAGCCCAGATCGCCGCCCAGGGCATAGATGCAGGCGGCGGCCATCAGCCCCCAGAACGGGTCAGGCAGCAGATCGGGCAGCAGGGCCAGGCAGACAAGGCCCGCCGCCGCGCAGCCGTGGGCCAGCAGGGCGGCGGCCCGGTAGCCGATGCGGTCCACAAAACAACCGGCCGAAAGAAAATCCACCACCAGCTGTACCGTGAAGGTGACGGTGATCAGCAGGGTGATCCGGGCCAGCGGGATGCCGTACTCGCTCTGAAAGGTCACGAACAGCAGCGGGGCAAAACAGACCACCACCGCCTGTACGATGTAGGCGATGAAGCATGCGTACATGGTTTTTGGTAGTCAGGTTTCATAGGGGGGTCTCCTTTGCGCCAAGGCGGAATGAGCCGCGCCGTCGGCCCGGACTGTCGAAACAGGCAAAAAACGCCGCCATTGTCGGCCCGGCTGCGTGGCAATGAGGCCAGTGTACCATCCGACCGGCGCGGCATCAACCACCCGGCGGGAAAATGTTTTATGAAAACAAAAAGCCCGCCGCGCATCTGCGGCGGGCATAAAGGCGGGATCAGACGGCGCCGTCCCGCACCGGGGCCAGCAGGACCTTGCCGGTGCCGCGGTAGACGTTGACCAGCCCTTCGCCGGAGGCGGCGGAGCCCACCAGCGATTTGCCCGACCGCTCCACGGTGAAATTCAGGCTGCCGCTCCAGGCGATGGCCATGTTGCCGTCCACCTTCAGCACATCGTCCTGCAGGTCAATGGTGATCAGCTCCTCCTTGGGGCAGAGGGATTCCAGGCAGACGACCCCGTTGCCGACGATGCCCAGGTTGAACAGCCCCTCGTTGCCGGCGGCGGCCGAGGAGAAGTTGGACCGCATGACCGTCTTGTGCTTCAGGCGGGAATCGCAGGCCAGGAACAGCCCGTCGTCCAGCACGATGGACCCGTTCCAGTCGGCCAGGTCGATGAGCAGGATGTGCTTGTAGGTGGGTTCCAGCACCAGCAGGCCGTCGCCGGTGTATTCCGGCTTGATGGCCGACTCGCCGGTGACGCCGCCGCGCAGCGCCTTGCCGAACAGGTCCCCGACCCCCTTGACGCCGGTGGTGGCGTTCACGTTGCCCACCGTCCACTGCATGGCGCCGGCCTGCAGGGTGATCTGCGCTTTGCTCAGGTCGCACAGCACCTGGCGTTTGCGCACGTTCATCGCGTTGCAGTAGTAGGCCAGCTGGGCGTTGCCCGGCATTACGCTCAGGTCGCGCTGGTATTCCACCACGGTAAAGGGGCCCAGGGTGTCCAGGACCCGGATGTCATCGTTGTTGGTAAAGTTTTCAATGCGATACATAGGCTTCCTCCGATCGGTCACAGGGCGGAAAAACGGAAGGGTCTCTGCCCCCAGTATAGCACGACCTGCCGGCGGCTGTCGATAGCCGGCCGTTTTCTTTGCCGGTCCGCCGCCGGGAAAAAGGGGTGGCGCCCGGGGGCGGTCTGTGGTACACTGGGCGTACAGGCCCCCCGGGGGCAATCCAACAAAAGGTCAGGTGATATTTATGGGCGGGACGAAGATCACCCGCAAAACTCTGCGGTTGCCGTCGCCGGTGGACGGGCTCTCGCTGGCGGTGGAAAAGATGGAGCCGGCCGGCGGGATCCGCGGGATCGTGCAGATCTCCCACGGCATGGCCGAGCACAAGGAACGGTACGAGGATTTCATGACCTTCCTGGCCGAAAACGGCTATCTCTGCGTCATCCACGACCACCGCGGTCACGGCGGCAGCGTGCGCCGGCCGGAGGACCTGGGCTATTTTTATACCGAGGACCCCGCCGCCCTGGCGGAAGACCTGTACGCGGTCACCGCCATGATCCGGGCCGAGCACCCGCAGGTTCCGCTGTACCTGTTCAGCCACAGCATGGGCACGCTGGTGGCCCGCAGCTACCTCAAACGCCATGACCGGGCGCTGTCCGGCCTGGTGCTGTGCGGCCCGCCCACCCGCAACCCGCTGGTGGGGCTGGCCCTGGCGCTGGCCGGGCTCACCCGGGGCAAGGCCCTGGCAGCCCGGCGCGGCCGGCTGCTGAACCGGCTGACCTTCGGCGGCGCCTACCGCCGGTTCGGCAGGGAAAACCAGTGGCTTTCCAGCGACCCGGAGCAGGTGGCCCGCTACCAGCGGGACCCGCTGTGCGGGTTTATCTTTACCAACAACGGCATGCTCAACCTTTACCGTCTGCAGCAGGCGGCGTTTGACCCGGCGGACTGGCAGGTCGCCAACCCGGAACTGCCGGTGCTGCTCATGGCCGGGTCGGACGACCCGGTGATCGGCAGCGAGACGCGCTTTTTTGAGCTGAAGGACTTCCTGAACCGGCTGGGTTACCGGCAGGTGGACACAAAGCTCTACCCGGGCCTGCGCCACGAGCTGCTCAACGAGCGGGACCGCAGCGCGGTGTACCGGGACGTGCTGCAATTCCTGCAGGGCTGCTGAGACCTGCCTCAGCGTGTCGAGAAACTCGACACGCTGCACAAGAGGCAACAGCCGCGCACGGCAATTGCCTAACGCGGCTGTTTCCCCTTGTGTATCCCCTTCGACAAAATTTCGCGGCAAATCGCGCACTCGTCGCTAACGCTCCTCGCACACAATTCGCCGCAAAATTTCCCTGTCGGTGTCACTGTCGTCGGCGCATGTCCGCCGACAGCGACGACTTTGGATTTTTTCGACAGGCTGCTGAGACCTGCTGCTCACCCTTCCAGCTCGGCCGGGAAGGTGTAGAACCCGTTGCGGGCCCCCTTGCCCCGCCAGTCGATGGCATGGACCGGGCAGTTGTGCAGGCAGGCCAGGCAGAACCAGCAGTCAGGTCCGAAGGTGATCCGGCCGGCCTGTTCGGTGATGTTGCCGGTGGGGCAGCCCGCCAGGCAGCGGCCGCAGTGGATGCACCCCGGCGAGACGGCAAAGCCCTTCGGGTCCCGGGCAAACCGGTTGAAGCCGGCGTTCACCGGCCCGGACAGCAGCCCCGCCCCCGGGGCCGGGGCCGGCGGGGGCAGCGGGCGCCGGGCAGCGATGGCGCGCCCCACCGTCTCGATGCGGGGCTCGGCCGCCCGGACGATCCCGGCCGCCCGGGCCGGGTCGGGCATTTTGAACATCGGCAGGTAGTTGTCCGGCATCACGATGCCGGCAAAGCCCATCCAGCGCAGCCCGCGGCCCTCGGCGGCCTGCCGGGCGTACCGGGCCGCGTCGCCGCAGCCGGCGCCCATCGTCGCCACCACATAGAGTTCCCGGCTGCCGGCCAGTTCGGCCCGGCGCAGAAAGTCTTCCAGCGCCAGCGGCAGCCGCCAGGCATAGATCGGGCAGACCAGCACAAAGGGGGTGTCGGACCGGAAGGTCCAGGGCTTCTTTTGGTGGAACCACTGCCGCAGATCGACCAGCGTTTCCCCCGGCATCCGGGCGGCCAGCCGCTGCGCGGTGAACCGGCTGTTGCCGGTGGCGGAAAAATACAGGATCATAGGGTTCTCCCTCCCGTTGCGGAATATCGAAACTTCCCATTTTGGCCATTATACCACGGCGTGCGGCGGAATGGTACCGCTGCAGCGCAGAAAGCGGCCGGGCCCGGCGGCGGAACGGTGCGCCGCCCGGCCGGACAAAGGAGATGCGACCATGTCCAAGATGAAACCGGAACTTTTTTCCAGCCCGGCGGTGCTGCGCTGCCGGGGTGGCGCGCCCGTCCTCAGCCGGGCGGACGTTCCCTATCCGGCTGACTGTGTTTTCAACGCCGGGGTCACCCGGTACCGGGGGCAGTATGTCTGCGCCTTCCGGGCGGACAGCGGGTATGACGGCCGGGGCGGTTTCGACCGCTGCGTGATCGGGCTGGCCTTCAGCCGGGACGGGGTCCGCTGGACCGTGCAGGACCGGCCTTTCCTGACGCCGGAGGATCTGGGCGACCCTGAGATCACCCGGGTCTACGACCCCCGCCTGACCGTGATCAACGGGGACCTGTACCTCTGCTTTGCGGCCGATACCCGCCACGGGCTGCGCGGGGGGATCGCGGTGGTCCGGGACCTGGCGGGCATCGAACTCAGGTGCCTTACGGTGCCGGACAACCGCAACCTCGTCCTCTTCCCCGAAAAGATCGGCGGGCGGTATGTGCGGCTGGAACGCCCCTTCCCGGTCTATTCCCGGGGCGGGGTGGACCGGTTCGACATCTGGATCTCCTACTCAAGAGATCTCGAATACTGGGGGGACAGCCGCCTGCTGCTGCGGGTGGAGGACGTACCCTTCGCCAACGACAAGATCGGCCCCGGCGCACCGCCCATCCGCACCGACAAGGGCTGGCTGACCCTCTTCCACACGGTGGACATCGACCGCAGCCGGGGCAAAAACGGCTGGGAGGACAAATGGCAGAAGCGCTACTGTGCCGGCGTCATGCTGCTGGACCTGGAGGATCCGTCCCGGGTGATCGGCCTGTGCAAAACCCCCTTGCTGGCCCCCGAGACCCGCTGGGAAACGCAGGAGGGATACCGCACCAACGTGATCTTCCCCGGCGGGCTGGTGCCGGAAGACGACGGCACGGTCAAGATCTACTACGGCGCCAGTGACACCGTCGAGTGCCTGGCGACGGCGCGGATCGACGATCTGTTGACCCTGTGCCGCCCGGCGGCGGATTTGCCCGGCGCCGGCCATTGACACCGGCGGAGGGGAAGGGGTATGATAAGAAAAAACGCGCACGCCACAGCGGTGCGGAAAGGCGGTCAATATGGTATACATCGGTGTGGATCTTGGCACTTCGGCCTGCAAGTTTTTGCTGGTGGACGAGACCGGCCGGGTCTGCCGGCAGGTCACGCAGGAGTATCCGCTCCGCTTCCCCCATCCGGGGTGGAGTGAGCAGGACCCCGGCGACTGGTGGTCGGCCTGCCTGGCGGGCATTCCCCGCCTGCTGGAAGGGCTGGACCCGGCCACGGTGCAGGGCATCGGGGTGGTTGGCCAGATGCACGGCCTGGTGGCGCTGGACGCCGCCGACCGGGTGGTGCGCCCGGCGATCCTGTGGAACGACAGCCGCACCGCCGCCCAGACCGACTATCTCAACGAGACGATCGGCCGGGACCTGCTGAGCCGCTGCACCGGCAACATCGCCTTTGCGGGTTTCACCGCCCCCAAACTGCTCTGGATGCGGGAAAACGAGCCGGAGCTCTACGCCTCCATCCGCAGGATCATGCTGCCCAAGGACTATCTGGTCTACCGGCTCACCGGCGTACATGCCACCGATTACTCCGACGCGTCCGGTATGCTGCTGCTGGATGTGGAGCACAAATGCTGGAGCCGCCGGATGTGCGAGATCTGCGGCGTGCAGCCCGAATGGCTGGCCGCGCTGTATGAAAGCTGGCAGCCGGTGGGCACGCTGCTCCCCGAAGCCGCCCGGGCGCTGGGCCTGCCCGGGACCGTCACGGTCTGTGCCGGCGCCGGCGACAACGCGGCCGCGGCCATCGGCACCGGCACGGTGGGGGAGGGGCGGTGCAACATCAGTCTCGGCACCTCCGGCACGGTGTTCATCTCGTCGGACACCTTCCGGGTGGACCCCAACAACGCGCTGCACGCCTTCGCCCATGCCGACGGCGGCTTCCACCTGATGGGCTGTATGCTCTCCGCCGCCTCCTGCAACAAGTGGTGGATGGAGGACATCCTGCAGGACAGCGACTATGCCGCCGCCCAGGCCGCCATCCGGCCCGAAAAGCTGGGCCGCAACCATGTGTACTACCTGCCCTACCTGATGGGCGAGCGCAGCCCCATCAACGATGTGAACGCCCGGGCCACCTTCCTGGGCATGACGATGGACACCACCCGGGCCGACATGACCCAGGCCATGCTGGAAGGGGTGGCCTTCGCACTGCGGGACAGCATCGAGGTGGCCCGCAGCCTGGGGCTGGCCATTCCCCGGTCCACCCTGTGCGGCGGCGGCAGCAAGTCGCCGCTGTGGCGCACCATCCTGGCCAACGTCCTCGGCATCCCGCTGGATCTGCCGGTGACCGAGCAGGGCCCCGGCTACGGCGCCGCGCTGCTGGCCATGGTGGCCTGCGGCCGGTATGCCGATGTGGCCGAAGTCTCCCGCGCCATGCTCAAGATCCGGGAAACGGTGGAGCCCGACCCGGCCCTGACCGCCCTGTATGAGGCCCGGTATGCCGAGTTCCGGCAGATCTACCCGGCCTGCAAGGACCTGTTTGCCAGGCTGGGCCGCGCCTGAGGGCGCCCCGGCCGGGAGATAGAAGCGAGACACCATGGGAAAGGAAGATGCAAGTATGAAGATCGAATCCGTATTGGACCCCGCCTTTGCCGCCTACGGCCATGTGGTGGAAGGGCTGGAGGAGGCCCGGGCCGAGATCCTGACCGCCCTGGCCGCCACCCCGCTGCCCGCCGCCGGCACCGATTACTGCCCCGAGGACCCCGCCCTGCAGGAATTGCCGGCGGCCAGCGAGGTCAGCGAACATCTGTTCGGCGGTATGCCCTGCCAGCTGGGCTGGTGCAACGGCCGCAACACCAGGCTCAACTGCCTGGAATACCACCGGGACAGCGAGTATAACCTCTCCAACGAGGATTTCATCCTGCTGCTGGCCCGGCGGGACCAGATCGAGGGCGGCCGGCTGGACACCGGCAAGGTCCGGGCCTTCCGGGTGCCGGCGGGCACGCTGGTGGAGGTGTACGCCACCACGCTGCACTATGCCCCCTGCCACACCGACCCGGCCCGGGGCTTCCGGGTGCTGGTGGCGCTGCCCGCCGGCACCAACACCGGCAAGCCGGACATCACCCCCAAAGCCGATGAGGACGCCTGGCTGTGGGCCTGCAACAAGTGGCTGCTGGCCCACCCCGAATCCGCCGAGGCCGGCCAGGGCGCCGCCGCCGTGCTGACCGGGCCCAACCTGGACATTGCCGCCGACCTGTGACATGAACGGCCGGCCCTGCCGGGGCCGGCACCTGCGGGAAAGGATGTGTGCGTTATGAAACTGTTTCTTGATACCGCCAATGTGGAGGAGATCCGCAAAGCCAACGAGATGGGGGTAATCGCCGGCGTGACCACCAACCCCAGCCTGATCGCCAAGGAGGGCCGCGACTACGCCGAGACGCTGGCCGAGATCGCCACCATCGTGGACGGGCCCATCTCCGGCGAGGTCAAGGCCACCACCACCGATGCCGACGGCATGGTGCGGGAAGGCGAGGCCATCTATGCGCTGGACCCCGCCCACATGGTCGTCAAGATCCCCATGACCGCCGAAGGGCTCAAGGCCATCCGGCGGCTGTCCGCCAAGGGCATCCCCACCAACTGCACGCTGATCTTCACGGCCAACCAGGCCCTGCTGGCTGCCCGGGCCGGCGCCGCCTATGTCAGCCCCTTCCTGGGCCGGCTGGATGACATTTCCCAGCGGGGCATCGAACTGGTGGAAACCATCCACGATATGTTCCTGAACTATCCGGAGATCCAGACCCAGATCATCGCGGCCAGCGTGCGCAACCCCATCCATGTGACCGACTGCGCCCTGGCCGGGGCGGACATCGCCACGGTGCCCTACAAGGTCATTGAACAGATGCTCCACCACCCGCTGACCGACGCCGGCATTGAAAAGTTCCGCGCCGACTATACAAAGGTGTTCGGCGAATGAGGATGCCCGCTTTTTTCCCGGCATGACCTGACAGTACAGAAACCGCGCCCCCTGCAGCTTCGGCAGGGGGCGCGGTTTTGGTATGGGGCCGCTTGTCACAGCAGGCCGTCGGGCAGGGGGGCGCCGGGACGCAGGTCCAGCGCCGCCACCTCGCCCACCAGGATCACGGCGGGCGGCTGCACCCCGGCCTTCCGGGCGGCTTCGGCAATGTCGGCCAGCGGGGCGCGCACCGCGGCGGGGCAGGGGGCGTTGCCGCCGCTGACCACCGCCGCCGGGGTGGAGGCGGGCAGGCCGCCGGCGATCAGGTCGGCGGCGATGCGGGGCAGGCGCTGCAGCCCCATCAGAAACACAAGGGTGCCCTCCAGCGCGGCATAGCGGCGGTAGTCCGGCGAAGCGTCGCCGGCGCTGTGGGCCGTGATGATGTGCAAGGCCCGGCTCACCCCCCGCTGGGTCACCGGGATGCCCGCCTGCCCCGGCACCGCCAGGGCCGAGGACACCCCCGGCACCACCTCATAGGCAAGGCCGGCCCGCTGCAAGGCCAGCGCCTCCTCGCCGCCCCGGCCGAACAGGTAGGGGTCGCCGCCTTTCAGCCGCACCACCAGCCCGCCCCGGCGCCCCAGCCGGACCAGCAGGTCGTTGATCTCGGCCTGGGGCATCGCCTGGCGGCCGCTGCGCTTGCCCACATACACCCGCCGGGCGTCGGCGGGGACCTGGTCCAGCAGGGCGGGGTCGATCAGATCGTCATACACCACGACCCGGCACTGCTGCAGCAGCCGCAGCCCCCGCACCGTGATCCACTCGGCGGTGCCGCAGCCGGCCCCCACCAGCGCCACCGCCCCGGCCGCCGGCGGGGCGGGCAGGGGGGCAGCCGCCGCCATCTCGGCGGCAAAGTCCCGGCGGGCCTGCTCGGCCCGCTCCGGCTCCGACAGGGCGGCGGCCGCCTCCCCACGGGCCGCCCGGCGGGCGGCCAGCCGGTCCAGCACCCGGGCAAAGCCGGGCGGCAGTTCGGCTTCCAGCCGGCGGCGCAGCCAGGCGGCGGCCGTGGGGCTGGCCCCGCCGGTGGAGATCCCCACCGTCAGCCGGCCCCGCTGCACCAGCGCCGGGAAATAGAACCCGCAGCCCGCCGGGTCGTCCACCACATTCACAAGGATGCGCCGGGCCTTGCACAGCGCGGCGATGCGCCGGTTCAGCGCCCGGTCGCCGGCCGCGGCGATCACAAAGTCCGGCGCCGGGTCCAGGTCGCTGTCCGCAAAGGGGCGGCGGCAGAGGGTCAGACCGGCCATCCCGGCCAGCTCGGCACAGATCTCGGGCGCCACAACGGTCAGCCGGGCGCCGAAGGGCAGCAGCTTTTCCGCCTTGCGGCAGGCCACCCGGCCGCCGCCGACCAGCAGCCCGCGGGCGCCTTCCAGCTGAATGAAAAAGGGAAACCAGGCCATCAGCCTTCCTCCTTCGGCAGTTTGCAGTAATATTGCCAGCCCTCGGGGGTGGCGGCCCGGCCCTGCCGGATGCCGAACACCCGCTCCAGCACGCCGCTCTCGTACACGGCTTCCGGCGCGCCGGCGCCCACCAGCCGCCCGGCGTCCAGCACGGCCAGCCGGTCGGCCCCGGCCAGCGCCAGCGGCAGGTCGTGCAGCACCAGGACCACCGCCTTGCCGCTGCGGGCCAGCCGGCGGGCCAGTTCCATCACGCCCAGCTGGTGGGCAATGTCCAAAAAGGTGGTGGGTTCGTCCATCAGAACGGTGGGGGTCTGCTGGGCAATGGCCATCGCCAGGTAGACCTTCTGCCGCTGCCCGCCGCTCAGTTCGGGCAGCGGCCGGTCGGCCAGGTCGGCGGCGTCCGCGGCGGCCAGCGCCTCCGCCACGATGCGGTGGTCCTCGGCCCGGTAATGCCGCGGGCAGGACAGGTGGGGGAACCGGCCGTGCAGCACCATCCGCCGGGCTGTGATGTTGGGCACCGGCCGGCTCTGGGACAAAAAGGAGACCTGCCGGGCCACCTGCCGGGGCGACAGGCGGGAAAGGGGCGCCCCGTCCAGCAGCACCTCGCCGGCCAGGCAGGGCGCCAACCCCAGAACGGCGCGCAGCAGTGTGCTTTTGCCGCTTCCGTTGGGGCCGGCCAGCACCAGCACCTCGCCGGGGCGGAAGGCCAGGTCAATGTCCTGTACCACCGGGCGGCGGTGGTATCCGGCCGCAAGGCCGCGCAGTTCAATCATGGGTACGCCCTCCTCTTTGCCGGATCAGCAGCCACAGGAAAAACGGCCCGCCCACCAGGCTCAGCACGGTGCCTACCGGCAGTTCGAAGGGGGCGGCCGCCAGCCGGGCCAGCAGATCGCAGACGGTCAGCAGCGCCGCGCCGCCCAGGGCCGAGCAGAGCAGCAGCGGCCGGCTTTCCCCGCCCACCAGCCGGCGCACGATGTGGGGCACCAGCAGCCCCACAAAGCCCACCAGCCCGCAGAAGCTCACGGCGGCCCCGGCCAGCGCCGCCGCCAGCGCCAGAAACACCAGCCGGGCCGGCCGCACCCGCAGCCCCAGGCTGCGGGCGGTCTCGGGGCCCAGGGCCAGCAGGTCCAGGTCGCCGGCCAGCACCGCAGCCGCCGCCAGGCTCACCCCGATCAGCACCGCCGCCGGGGCGATGCGGGCCAGCGAGACCCCCGCCAGCCCGCCCATGCGGAAGTCGGTGTAGCCGGTCAGCGCGTCGGGAAAGACCGTGGTCACCGCGTCGATCAGCGCCGAAAAGATGTTGGAGATCGCCACCCCGGCCAGCACCAGCGTGATGCGGGACGCCCCGGTGGCCTCGGAGAAAAAGAGCACCAGCAGCACCCCGGCCATCGCCCCGGCAAAGGCGGCCAGCGGCTGCAGCAGGGCGGCGGGGGCCAGGGCGCTGCACAGCGCCACGCCCAGCCCGGCGCCGGCGTTCACCCCGATGATGTGGGGGGCGGCCAGCGGGTTGGCCAGCACGGTCTGGATGATCACGCCGGACACCGCCAGCGCCGCCCCGGCCAGCAGGCTGCCGCATACCCGGGGCAGCCGGGCATACAGCACCACCCGGGCGGCCACGCTGCCGGGGTCCTGCCCGGCCAGCGCCCGCAGCACCTCGCCGGGGCGCAGGTCGGCGGCGCCCAGCCCCAGGCTCAGCAGAGCCAGGGCGGCGGTCAGCGCCGCCAGCCCCCAGGCGGCCGCGGCCGGGTGCTCACGCAGCCGGGTACAGGATGTCGGCCAGTTTTTCATAGGCTTCCCCCCATCTTGCATTGGGTTTCAGGTTGTACAGCGTCGGGTCCATCACGTAGCAGCGCCCCTCCTGCACCGCCCGCAGGCTGGCCCAGGCCGGGCCGGACCGCAGCGTCTCGTCGGCCACAGCCTCGGCCACGGCCGGGTCGGCGGTCTGGTAGACGAGAAAGATATAATCCGGGTCCTCCTGCAGGATGACTTCCAGGCTCAGGTTTTCCAGCAGCGAATCTTCCCGGTCCGCGATGTTGTCGCACCCCAGGTCGGCCAGCATCTCGCCCAGCACATTGTCCCGGCTGTTCTTGACCTTGCACCCCGAACTGGACACCCGCACATACAGTGCGCTGGGGGCGCTGCCGTCGGCCCGGGCGATGGCCCGGGCCACCCGGTCCCGCACAGCCTCGCCGTTTTGGCGGTAGGCGTCGGCGTCGCCGGTCAGGCGGCTGCAGCGTTCCAGCATGGACAGATACTGCTCGAAGGTGCTCACCTCAAAATACGCCGCCGGGATCCCCATTTCCTCAAAGGTGTCCATCAGTTCCAGATCCAGCGCGGTGTTCACGCTGGCCAGGACCAGGTCCGGCTCGGCGGCGATCAGCGTTTCCAGGCTGATCTGCTTGGTGGCGCCCAGGTCGGTGACCCCCTCCAGCGGCAGCCAGTCAAAGTAGGTCCAGGCGTCGGTGGCGCTGGCGACCAGGCTGTCCTCGCCGCCGGCCAGGCACCACACATCGGCAAAACTGCCGATGAGCGCCGCCACCCGCCGGGGCGGGGCCCCCACATTCACGGTGCGGCCCAGGTCGTCCACAAGGGAGATGACCTGGGCGGACCCGGCGGTCGGGGCGGGGGAAGGGGCTGTGCCGGGCCGGGCGGTGCAGCCCGCCAGCAGCAGCCCGGCCAGCAAAGCGGCAAACAGTTGCTTCATGGGTTCGGTTTCCTTTCTAATAGGTAGGGCAGGGGACGCAAAAGCCGGGCCGCAGCCGGGCAAACAGGGCGCACCTGCCCCCGCGTTGTCGGCAGGGGAAAAGCAGGATCATTTTAAGGCCCTTTGTCCGCTGTGCGGTCCGGCAGATCGCTTTGCTTTGAGTCAATCATTCGGCAAGGTCTTCAGCAGGTGGCGCCGCCCACGACCTTTTTCTGCAGCGCGGCGTCCTTGTCCAGCTTGCCGTTCAGCAGTTTGTCCTGGACATAGTCAAAGCCCAGCCGCTGGATGGTATCGGCGAACCGCTCGCCGGTGACGCCCTCGTCCCGGTAGAACAGGATCGCCCGCTCCACCAGGTCCAGCACCTCTTCCTCCGAGGTGAAGATCTTATCCAGCGGGCGGCCGTTGGCGACCTTTTTGCCCCAGCGCCCGCCGATGTACACCCGGTACCCGTCCACAAACTCCTCGGTCACGCCGAAGGGGCAGCGGCCCTTGCAGCGGCCGCAGTGGTTGCAGGCGTCGGGGTCCACCTTCAGCCGGCCGTCCTCCAGCCTGGCCACATGGATCGGGCAGTTGGCCTCCACCTGGCATTTGGCGCAGCCGCGGCATTTTGTCAGGTCGAACACCGGCACCCGCTGGCCCACAATGCCCAAATCGTTCAGGTTGGGCTTGACGCAGTTGTTGGGGCAGCCGCCCACCGCGATCTTGAACTTGTGGGGCAGGGTGACGTTGTGGTAGCCCAGGTAGAACCGCTGGTGGAGCTTCTCGCTCAGCCCGAAGGAATCCAGCAGCCCGTACTGGCAGGTCGTGCCTTTGCAGGACACCACCGGCCGCACCAGCGAACCGGTGCCGCCGGTCTGCAGGCCGGCCTGCCGCAAAAAGTCCATCAGCTCCTCCAGCTTGTCATAGGGCACGCACTGGATCTCCAGCGTCAGGCGGGTGGTCATGGTCACCTCGCCCGAGCCGAACCGGTCGGCGGCCTCGGCCACCGCCCGCTGCTCGTCGGTGGTCAGCTTGCCGTTGCGGGTGATGACCCGGACGTTGAACCGGTCGGGGTAGCGCTTGTCCTGCAAACAGCCCAGGGCCTTGACCCGCTTGATCTCCTCGGGGGTCAGGGCAGAGGTCGCCGGCACCCGGACCTGGTTGAAGGTGGCGCCGCCCTCCAGCACCCGGGTGTTGGTGTAGCCCAGCGCCTTGAGCCGGTTCTGCAGGAAGTAGCCCCGCTTGCCCCGGGCGCAGACCAGCAGCAGCCTGGCGTCCCGGGCGTAGCCGTCCAGCGGGCCGTTGACCTTGCTCAGATCGACCCAGGCGGCGCCGCGCAGCGTCGGGGCGGGGTGAACATCCAGCACCTCATAGCCGGCGGCCGCGCCGGCGGCGTATTCGGCGGGGGTGAAGGTCTCGAACCGGCCGGCCAGCTTGTTTTCCAGGATGTAGCAAGCCTGGACGAAGGGGTGGATGGCGGTGGAGAAGGGGGGCGCATAGGCGAAGTCCAGCGTGTCGAAATCCTCCAGCCGGGCCCCCAGCGAGAGGCCGGTCACCGCAATGTCCACCATCTTGTCCACGGCGCCGGCGCCCAGCACCTGGATGCCCAGCAGCCTGTGGCTGGAGCGGTCGGCGATCAGCTTGGTCAGAAAGCTGGCCGCGCCGGGGTAGTAGTGGGCCTTGTCATCGGTCACACAGACCACGCTCACCGGGTCGTAGCCGGCGTCTTTGGCCTGGGGCTCGGTCAGGCCGGTGCGCCCGGCGTTCAGATCCTCCAGCAGCCGCACAACGCCGGTGCCCAGGCACCCGCCGTACACAGCCGGCTGCCCCGAAAGCCCCCGCGCCAGGCAGCGGCCGGTGATGTTGGCGGTGGAGCCCATGGCTGACCACTGGGGCGCCCGGGTCAGGGCGTTGAAGACCAGCGCGCAGTCGCCCACCGCGTAGACATCCTCCAGGTTGGTCTGCTGGCGGGCGTCCACCCGGATGGCCCCTTTGACCATCGCAAGGCCCGAATCCTTCAAAAAGCCGGTGGCCGGCCGGATGCCGATGGCCAGCACCACCAGGTCGGCGGGCAGGCTGCCCGCCTCGGTGGCGACGGCGGCGGCCCGGCCCTCGCCCTGCACGCCCCGGAAGGCGGTGCCGGTCAGCACCCGCATGCCCCTGGCCTGCAGCCGCCGCTTCACATAGCCGGCCATCTCGGGGTCAAAGATGTTGGGCATCAGCTGGGGGGCCATGTCCACCACCGTGACCTCCAGCCCCCTGGCCAGCAGGTTTTCGGCCACCTCCAGCCCGATGAAGCCGCCGCCCACCACCACGGCGCGGCGGCATTGGTTTTGCTCCGCCCAGTCCCGGGCGGCGATGGCGTCGTCCGGCGTGCGCATCGTGAAGACGCCGGGCAGGCCGGTGCCCGGCACATCGGGCACAAAGGGCTCGGCGCCCACCGCCAGGATCAGCCGGTCGTAGGCTTCCTCCCGGGCGATGCCGGTCCCGGTATCCCGCACCGTCACCGTGTGGGCGGCGGCGTTCAGGGCCACGGCCTCCTGCCCGGTGAACACCTGCACCCGGGTCAGGCCGGCGTACTTGGCCGGCGTGTTGACGATCAGGTCCTCCCGGTCAGGGATCTCCCCGCCGAGATAATAGGGCAGACCGCACCCTGCATAGGAGATGTCCCGGCCTTTTGAAAAGAGCACGACCTCGGCGTCCGGCTGCTCCCGCTTGAGCTTGGCCGCGGCCTTGGTCCCGGCGGCCACGCCGCCAATGACTACGATCCTCATACTCATCCTCCTGCCTTGCGTTCCGAATCCGCGGGTCCCTTCACCCCGGCGCCCGCCGGGGCCGGCGGGGGCAAGGGCCTTCTTTCTTGCTTTCCATTATAAACCCTTTTGGGCAAAAGGCAAACAAATTCCGCCCCCTTTGCCCGAAAACGCCCCCGCCGCCGGGGTCGGAACCAAGGCGAAACTGTCAAAAATATAAGTTGCCGTGGCAAAACAAATGTAAAAAATATCCAAAATCCTGTTGAACTCCCGCCCGGATTCCCGTATACTGGTATCAATACGGCGGCTTGGGCTGGGCCGCCAGACCCCCGGGCCGACATGGCCCGGCCAAACGGAGGAACAACTATGCGTAGACTTTCCATTGAGACCCCGGACCGCGCCCAACAGGTCGTGCAGGACCTGTGCCGCGATATGGGGCATCGTGTGGCGGCCAACCCGCCGGGGCTGTGCCCGGTGGACCTGGCGCTGAACTTCCTGCGCCTGTGCCATGCGCAGACCTGCGGCAAATGCGTGCCCTGCCGCATCGGGCTGTCCCAGCTGGAGACCCTCATCGAGAGCGTGCTGGACCAGACCGCCCCGCCGGGCACCATCGACCTGATCGAGTCCACCGCCGCCGCCATCGTCGATTCGGCCGACTGCGCCATCGGCTACGAGGCCGCCGCCATGGTGCTGGAAGGGGTGCGCGGCTTCCGGGAGGATTACGAGCTCCACGCGGCCGAGGGCCGCTGCATCTGCTCGCTGGCCCAGCCGGTGCCCTGCGTCACCGTCTGCCCGGCCCATGTGGACATCCCCGGCTACATCGCCCTGGTGCGGGAAGGCCGCTTTGACGATGCGGTCAACCTGATCCGCAAGGACAATCCCTTTCCGTACTCCTGCGCCTATGTCTGCGAACACCCCTGCGAAAAGCAGTGCCGCCGCCGGCTGGTGGACGACGCCATCAACATCTGCGGCATCAAGCGGTATGCGGTGGACCATTGCCGGGACGAGACCCCGCCCGCCCCGGCCGAAGCCACCGGCAAGCGGGTGGCGGTGGTGGGCGGCGGGCCCAGCGGGCTGACCGCGGCCTACTACCTGCAGCTGATGGGCCACGGCGTCACGGTGTTTGAACAGCGGGAACGGCTGGGCGGCATGCTGCGTTACGGCATCCCCGACTACCGCCTGCCCCCCGAAGTGCTCCAGAAGGACATCGACTACATCCTGCGCACCGGCGTCGAGATCAAGACCGGCGTCTGCGTCGGCACCGACATCTCGGTGGAGCAGCTGCGGCAGGACTATGACGCCCTGTATGTGGCCATCGGCGCCCATGCCGACAAAAAGCTCGGCCTGCCCGGCGAGGACAGCGGCAACGTGCTGTCCGCCGTCGAGTTCCTGCGGGACTGCGGCGAGGGGGCGCCGCTGGACTTCACCGGCAAACGGGTGGTGGTCATCGGCGGCGGCAACGTGAGTATGGACGCCACCCGCACGGCCATCCGGCTGGGCGCGGCCAGCGTGACCTGCGTCTACCGCCGCCGGCTGGACGACATGACCGCCCTGCCGGAAGAGATCGCCGACGCCCAGGCCGAAGGCTGCCAGATCCTGCCGCTGCAGGCGCCCCACCGCATCGAGGCGGACGAAAACGGCAATGTGGCGGCGCTGTGGACCAAGCCCCAGATCATCGGCGGCTACGGGCGGGACGGCCGCCCGGCCCCCCGCGACGCGGCCGAGCGGGAGTTTCGCATCCCCTGCGACTACCTTATCATCGCCATCGGCCAGCGCATCGAGTCGGACAACTTTGAAAAGGGCGGCATCCTGACCAGCCATGGCGCCCTGAAGGCCGACCTGTCCGGCTATGTGCCCGGCACCCCCAACGTCTTTGCCGGCGGCGACGCCGTCACCGGCCCGGCCACCGTCATCCGTGCGGTGGCGGCAGGCAAGGTGGGCGCCGCCAACATCGACAGTTTCCTGGGCTTCCGCCACACCATCCGCTGCGATGTGCAGATCCCGCCGGCCCGGCTTTCCAACACGCCGCCCTGCGGGCGCATCCAGCTCAAGAGCCGCAACCCGCTGGAAGCCCGCGCCGACTTTGCCCTGGCCACCTGCGGCATGACCGAGGAGGAAGCCATGCAGGAAGCCGGCCGCTGCCTGCGGTGCGACCACTTCGGCTACGGCATCTTTAAGGGAGGGAGGACGACCCAATGGTAAACCTGACCATCAACAACAAGGCGGTCACCGTGCCCGAGGGCACCACCATCCTGGAGGCTGCCCGCCAGGCCGGCATCGACATTCCGCATCTGTGCTACCTGAAAAAACTCAACGAGATCGGCGCCTGCCGCGTCTGCTGCGTGGAGGTGGAAGGGGAGCGCAATCTGGTCCCCAGCTGCAACAACCCGGTGGTGGAGGGCATGGTCATCCACACCAACAGCCCCCGCGCCCGCCGCACCCGCAAGATCAATGTGGAACTCATCCTCAGCCAGCACGACTGCCACTGCGCCACCTGCCAGCGCAGCGGCAACTGCCACCTGCAGACCATGGCCAACGACCTGGGCATTCTGGACAACCCCTACCCGCGGGACCTGGTCACCGGGGTGCGGGCGCTCTGGCCGCGGGACTTCCCGCTTTACCGGGATACCAACAAATGCATCAAATGTATGCGCTGCATCCAGGTCTGTGACAAGATCCAGGGGGTCAATGTGTGGGATCTGTCCGGCACCGGCAGCCGCACCCGGGTGGATGTGAGCCGCAATCGCCGCATCAAGGAATCCGACTGCGTGCTCTGCGGCCAGTGCATCACCCACTGCCCCACCGGCGCCCTGCGGGAGCGCAGCGACACCGAGAAGGCGTTCGCCGCCATCGAGGACCCCGACCGCATCACGGTGGTGCAGATCGCCCCGGCGGTGCGCACCGCCTGGGGGGAGAGCCTCGGCCTGCCGCCGGAGAAGGCCACCGTCAACCGGATGGCCGCGGCGCTGCGGGCGCTGGGCTTCGACTATGTCTTCGACACCTCCTTCTCCGCCGACCTGACCATCATGGAGGAAGGCACCGAGTTCATCCGCCGCTTCCAGGCGGGGGAGACCAAAGACAAGCCGATGTTCACCAGCTGCTGCCCGGGCTGGGTGCGCTACCTCAAAGGCCATCACCATGACCTGGTGGGCTGCCTGTCCACCGCCAAGAGCCCCCAGCAGATGTTCGGCGCCGTGGCCAAAAACTACTTCGCCCAGAAGATCGGCGTCTCGCCGGACAAGATCTGCAGCATCTCCATCATGCCCTGCGTGGCCAAAAAGGCCGAGTGCGCCCTGCCGACCATGCACACCGAGGCCGGCCGGGATGTGGACCTGGCGCTGACCACCCGGGAACTGGTGCGGATGCTGCGGGCCGAGCACATCCACCCCGAAACGCTGGAGGAGGAAGCCTTCGACTCGCTGCTGGGTCCCTACAGCGGCGCGGGGGTCATCTTCGGCGCCACCGGCGGCGTGATGGAAGCCGCGCTGCGCAGCGCCTACTACCTGGTCAACGGCGAAAACCCGCCGCCCGACGCGTTCCGGGCGGTGCGCGGCGCCGCCGACGGGTCGGAAGGCTGGACCGAAGCCGAGTTCGACCTGGGCGGGGCCACGGTGCGCACGGCGGTGGTCAGCGGCCTGGCCAACACCGCCCGCCTGCTGGAAGCACTGCGCGCCGGCCAGGTCCGGTACGATTTTGTGGAGGTCATGGCCTGCCCCGGCGGCTGCGCCGGCGGCGGCGGACAGCCCCAGAGCAAGGACGATGAGGAACTGGCCGCCGCTCGCGGACAGGTGCTCTACGCCATCGACAAGGGCAGCTCGCTGCGCTTCAGCCACGAAAACCCCGCCATCACCGCCCTGTACCGGGACGCTCTGGGCGAGCCGGGCAGCGAGGCGGCCGAACATTGGCTGCACACCGATCATTTCGGCTGGCAGATGCCCGGCGAACCGGCGGACTGACCTGCCCGCCGCTGCAACGCCGCTGCAAATTTATAAAATCGCCGCCCTGGCAAAGCGGCGGGGCAAAGCGGACGGCCGCTTCCCGAAAGGGGACAGAAACCCCCTTGAAAGAAGCGGTCGGCCGCTTCTTTTTTGCCGGGCCGGCCGCCGGGGCGCCCGGCCCCCGGCGGCAAGCTGCCCGAAAAGCCCGCGGCAAAGAACTTGAATTTTTGCGCTTTGCTGCGGTGCAGTGCATTGACATTTGCCCCTGTTTGTGCTATCTTTATACATATTCCTTTGCTCAAACGATAGCGTTTGACCAAAACGCTGTCGTGTTTTTTTTGTGGCGAGTTGTCCGCCTAACGAACACAAACGTGTTTGACGGCGGCATCCGCCCCGGGAAGGCGGGCGAAGGGAAGCGGGTGGCGGCCCGGCCAAAACACGCGCTGAGCGGGATACCTGCGGCACAGGGATTCCCGCTACTTTCAAGAGGAGAGTGAAACAACGTGATTCGATATGTCGTAAAACGTGTGTTGCTGGCAATCCTGACGGTGTTCATCATCAGTGCGATCACCTTCTTTGCCATGAACGCCATTCCCGGCGGCCCCTTCGACGCTGAAAAGGCCCCCTCGCCCGAGGTCAAGGCTGTGCTGGAAGCCCGCTACAACCTGGACAAACCGGTGCCGGAACAGTATGTGCTCTACCTGCAGAACATCCTGCAGGGGGACTGGGGCGTCTCGCTCAAGACCGGCCGTGACATCACCACCACCCTCACCAGCCGCTTCGGCGTGTCCGCCACCCTCGGCCTCGAAGCCGCGGCGGTGTCCATCCTGCTGGGTCTGGTGCTGGGCAGCATTGCGGCGCTGAACCGCAACAAATGGCCCGACCGCGTCATCATCTTCTTCACCACGCTGTTCACCGGCGTGCCCAGCTTCGTGCTGGCCACCCTGCTTCTGCTGATCTTCTGCGTGCAGCTGCAATGGTTCCCGGTGTGGAGCGCGGACAGCCCGAACTACTTCCTGCCGGTGGTCTCGCTGTCGCTTTACCCCATGGCCTACATCACCCGCCTGACCAAGACCAGCATGCTGGACGCCCTCAGCCAGGACTATGTGCGCACCGCCCGCGCCAAGGGCGTGCCCCAGGTCAAGGTGATCTTCAAACATGCGCTGCGCAACGCCCTGATCCCGGTGGTCACCTACGTCGGCCCGATGATCGCCGGCATCATCACCGGCTCGATGGTCGTTGAGAGCATCTTCACCATCGGCGGCCTGGGCACCCAGTTCGTCAACAGCATCAACAACTCCGACTATCCGCTGGTCATGGCCACCACCATCTTCCTGGGTACCCTGATGGTCGCCGCCAACCTGATCACCGACCTTGTCTACAAGGTCATCGACCCGCGCATCAATCTTGAGTAAAAGGAGGTTCCCACAATGACATATGCAGAAAACGGTATGCCCGCAAAGAACCCCCTTTCGGCGCAGATCGACCTTTCCAAATTCTCCACCGACGATTTCGTCCCCGCCTCTGCGGAGGAAAAAGCCCAGCAGGAAGTCATGGGCGAGAGCGTCAGCTTCTTCAAGGACGGCTTGCGCCGCCTGATGAGGAACAAGCTGGCCATGGGCAGCATCATCGTGCTGCTGGTCATGGTCGTGGCCATCGTCATCCTGCCGATGATCATTCCCTACGGGTATGACGAGATCATCCGGGTGGACGGCAGCCGTGACCGCCACATCACCAACCTCGCCCCCTTCCAGTATTCCGAGCGGGAACTGGAATATATGGCGGAGACCGGCGAAAAGCTGTTCCCCCATGTGATGGGCACCGACAGCCTGGGCCGTGACTACTTTGTCCGTGTGCTCATCGGCACCCGCGTCTCGCTGGCCGTCGGCCTGGTGGCCTCCATCATGGTGCTCATCATCGGCCTGCTCTACGGCTCCATCTCGGCCTGGTGCGGCGGCGTGGTGGATATGATCATGATGCGGATTGTTGACATCATCTATTCGCTGCCCGACACCCTGATGGTCATTCTGCTGTCGGTGGTGCTGAACCAGACCCTGGACCCCCTGATCAAGTCGGTGGCGGTGCTCAACAGCCTGGGCACCAACATGATCGCCCTGTTCCTGGTCTTCGGCCTGCTGTACTGGGTCAGCATGGCCCGCCTTGTCCGCGGCCAGATCCTGACCATCAAGCAGAACGAGTATGTGCTGGCGGCCCGCACCATCGGCACCCCCAGCGGCCGGATCCTGCGCAAGCACATCCTGCCCAACTGCCTGTCTGTCATCATCATCTCGGTGGCGCTGCAGATCCCCTCTGCCATCTTTACCGAAAGCTACCTGTCCTTCCTGGGCATCGGCGTCAAGGTCCCCATGCCCTCGCTGGGCTCGCTGGCCAACGAGGCCCGCGGCGCCATCAACACCTATCCCTGGCAGCTGGTGTTCCCGGCGGTGGTCATCTGCCTGGTCGTGCTGGCCTTCAACCTGGTGGGCGACGGCCTGCGCGACGCCTTTGACCCCAAACTGAAGCGCTGAGGAGGGCCGCATGATGAGTGAAAATACTTCCAAATACATCCTGCAGGTCAAGGACCTGCACACCACTTTCTCCACCGACAAAGGCGGCGTGGTCAAGGCGGTCAACGGCGTGTCCTTCAACCTGGAACCGGGCAAGATCCTCGGCATCGTGGGCGAGTCCGGGTCCGGCAAGTCGGTGACGGCTTATTCCATCATGGACATCCTGTCCGACAACGGCGGCGTCACCGGCGGCGAGATCCTCTACAAAGGCGAGGACATCACCAAATGGGACGAGAAGAAGATGCAGACCTTCCGCGGCAAATGCTGCTCCATCATCTTCCAGGACCCTATGACCAGCCTGAACCCGGTGTACACCATCGGCAACCAGCTGGAGGAGGCCATCCGCCTGCACACCGACCGGGACAAGAAGCAGGCGCGGGAACGCGCCATCGAGATGCTGACCCTTGTCGGCATCAACGAGCCGGAAAAGCGCATCAAGCAGTATCCCTATGAGCTGTCCGGCGGTATGCGCCAGCGCGTCATGATCGCCATGGCCCTGGCCTGCGAACCCGACATCCTGATCGCCGACGAGCCCACCACCGCCCTGGACGTGACCATCCAGGCGCAGATCCTGGAACTGATGCAGGACCTGCAGAAGAAGCTGGGCATGGCCATCATCATCGTCACCCACGACCTGGGCGTCATCGCCTCGATGTGTGACGAGATCATCGTCATGTACGGCGGCCGTGTCTGCGAGCGCGGCACCGCCGACGACATCTTCTACCGCCCGGCTCACGAGTATACCAAGGGCCTGCTGCGGTCCATTCCCTCCGGTTCCAACCTGAAGGAGCGGCTGGTCCCCATCGGCGGCACCCCCATCAATATGCTGGACCTGCCCGACGGCTGCGCTTTCTGCCCGCGGTGCGACTCCGCCATGAAGATCTGCCTGCGGGAACTGCCGCCGGAACTGCAGGTGGGCGAACACCACCGCGCTTCCTGCTGGATGAACGTGAAGAATGCCAAGGAGGGGAAGTAAGATGCCCAACAGCGAATACCTCGTGCAGGTGGAGCACCTGAAGGAATATTTCCCCGTGCGCACCGGCTTTGCCAAAACCACCCCGCTGAAGGCGGTGGACAACGTTTCCTTTGCCATCAAGCCCGGCGAGACCCTGGGCCTGGTGGGCGAGTCCGGCTGCGGCAAAACCACCGTCGGCCGCACCCTGCTGCAGCTGTACAAGCCCACCGGCGGCCGCATCCTGTTTGACGGCCAGGTGATCTATGACAGCGGCGAACAGTATGACGAGAACGGCCGGCTGAAGGTGGATGCCAACGGCAAGCCGATCCTGGGCAAGCAGGTCCATGTGGACATGATGCCCTACCGCAAACAGATGCAGATGGTCTTCCAGGACCCGTACTCCTCGCTGAATCCCCGCATGACTGTCGAGGACATCATCGGCGAGCCCCTGGACGTCCACAAGCTCTGCAAAAACAAGAAGGAGCGCCATGAGCGGGTCATCGAACTGATGGAGCTGGTCGGCCTGAACGCCGAACATGCCATGCGCTACCCCCATGAGTTCTCCGGCGGTCAGCGCCAGCGCATCGGCATCGCCCGCGCCCTGGCGGTCAACCCCAAGTTCATCGTCTGCGACGAGCCGGTCTCGGCGCTGGACGTGTCCATCCAGGCCCAGGTCGTCAACATGTTTGAGGACCTGCAGAAAAAGCTGGGTGTGGCCTACCTCTTCATCGCCCATGACCTGCTGGTCGTTCACCACATCAGCGACCGCATCGCGGTCATGTACCTGGGCAAGATGATGGAGCTGGCCGACTCGGACGAGCTCAATGACAACCCGATCCATCCCTACACCCAGAGCCTGCTGTCCGCCGTGCCCATCCCGGACCCCAAGACGGCCCGCAACGCCAAGCGCATCGTGCTGGAAGGCGATGTCCCCAGCCCGCTCCACATGCCCAGCGGCTGCCCGTTCCGCACCCGCTGCCGCTATGCCACCGAGCAGTGCGCCAAGGAGATGCCCCCCTTCACCGACCGGGGCAACGGCCATTTTGTGGCCTGCTGGAACAAGTGATTGTCTCTGGCTGAAAGACAGTGCGTCCCCCGCCCATGAGACACACTTCACAAAATGCTCACGATTTGGGCGCTGAAACCTGTGCGAATTTCGGCAAAACGCCCAAAAATGGTGACGCAAAAGCAACAGCTTGTCACTTTGCCTTGCCAAAGGCGGGCCGGGTGGCTATAATGGGCCTTATATCGGGGGAAACCTGCCAGCTGCGGCAACCGGCCGCAAAGTCAGGTTTTTCTGATAGAATCCTTTAGGAGGGAAAGAAAATGAAAAAACTCATGGCATCTGCGCTTGCCGCCGCCATGGTGCTCAGCCTGGCCGGCTGCGGTTCCACCGCCTCTTCCGGTGCGACCAGCAGCACGGGCACCTCTGACACCGCGGCGACATCCGAGAGCGCCGCTGCGACCGGTGGTTCTGCCCTGAACACCGACACCAGCACCCTGTACATCAACCTGGCGTCCGAGCCCGACCGGCTGGACCCCGCCCTCAACACCACCGTTGACGGCGCCGCCCTGGCTGTCAACTCCTTCGTCGGCCTGATGACCTACGACGAGAACGGCGACCTGGCCCCCGCCCTGGCCGAGAACTACGATGTGAGCGATGACGGCCTGACCTACACCTTCCACCTGATCGAGAGCAAGTGGAGCGACGGCACCGACCTGACCGCCAACGACTTCGTCTACAGCTGGAACCGCGCTGCCAACCCGCAGACCGCTTCCGACTACAGCTACCTGTTCGACGGCCTGATCGCCAAGAACGAAGTGGCCCAGGAGACCGAGGCCAACCCCGAGTATGACGCCGCCGCCGCGGCCGCTGCCGAGGAAGCCGGCGAGGAATACACCACCCCCGAAACCGTCTACACCGCTGCCGCCAAGGAAGCCCAGGCTGCCAACGACATCCTGGTGGGCGTGGAAGCCACCGATGACCACACTCTGCAGGTCACCCTGGTCAGCCCCTGCCCCTACTTCCTGAGCCTGTGCGCCTTCCCGACCTTCTTCCCGGTGCCGCAGGCCTCTGTTGAGGCTGCCGACCCCGATGGCACCAACCCCGGCGCCTGGGCGGTCGAGGCCGGCTTCGTCTCCAACGGTGCTTACACCTGCACCGCCTGGACTCATGACGAGAGCATGACCTACACCAAGAACCCCAACTACTACCGCGCTGACGAAGTTCAGATCGAGACCCTGCAGTTCATGCTGAGCGCTGACGACGCTGCCATCTACAACGCCTACACCGCCGGCAACCTGGACTTCATCGACACCATCCCCAACGCTCAGCTGGGCGAGCTGCTGGCCAACGAAGATCCCGAACTGTATGTGGCTGACAACATCGGCACCTACTATGTGGGCTTCAACGTGAACTCCGAACTGTTCGCCGGCAAGACCCCCGAGCAGGCCAACGACATGCGCCATGCCATCAACCTGCTGATCGACCGTCAGTACATCGTTGACACCATCGGTCAGACCGGTCAGCACCTGGCCAACAGCTTCATCCCCGACTCCATGAGCGACGGCAACGGCAACCTGTTCAAGCAGAACACCGATTCCTACACCTTCCCGGATGCGGAAGCCGTCGGTTACTACGATCCCTCTCAGGATGCCTATGAGGACAACCTGGCCGAGGCCATCGAGCTGCTCAAGAGCGCCGGCTTCGAGTTCGACGAGAACAACATGCTCAGCGCCGACACCCCGCTGCAGTTCACCTACCTGACCAACGAAGGCGAAGGCAATGAGGCCATCGGCGCCGCCATCCAGCAGGACCTGGCCGTGATCGGCGCCCAGGTTGACATCGCCACCGAGGCCTGGAGCGTCTTCCTGAACGACCGTAAGGCCGGCAACTACGACGTGGCTCGTCAGGGCTGGCTGGCCGACTTCGACGACCCCATCAACATGCTCGAGATGTGGACCTCCTCCTCCGGCAACAACGACAGCCAGTTCGGCCGTCCCGCCGGCAGCACCGAGCCCGGCCCCGCTCCCAGCTATGCTCCGCAGAACTGGACCGAGTACGACAACCTGATCGCTCAGATCAAGTCCGAGACCGATCTGACCGCCCGTGTTGCCGAGATGCATAAGGCTGAGGATATGCTGATGGAGACCTGGGCTCTCGTGCCTCTGTACTACTACAACGATCCTTACATGCAGAAGTCCAACGTGACCGGCGTGTACACCAACCCGTTCGGCTACAAGTTCTTCATGTTCGCTTCCAAGACCGCTGCCTGATCTGGCCTGACAAAGGTTTGAACCGGTAACCGTCTGCGCCCCCGTGCGAAAGCACGGGGGCGTTTTGTTTTGCCCGTCCGCCGCGGTCGCATGCCGCCGCACCCGACGCCCGCCGCGCTCTGACCCGGGGCCGCCCCGGAACAAAGAAACAGCCGCCTCCCGCCCCGCGATGGGGGAGGGAAGCGGCTGTTTTTGCAGCGGGATTCAGCGGAACTCAGGCGTGGCGGACATAATCCCGCACCAGTGCCTGCAGCAGATCGTCCCGGTCCACCCGGCGGATCAGCGCCCGGGCGTTCTTGTAGGTGGTGATGTAGGTCGGGTCTTCGGACAGGATATACCCCACCAGCTGGTTGACCGGGTTATAGCCCTTCTCTTCCAGTGCTCTGTAAACCTGCATCATGACCTGCTTGATCTGCTGGTCCTTGTCATCATGGATGGAAAATACTGCGGTCGGTTCTGAGATCGCCATGGCAACAACCTCCTTGGTTCTTTGGCATTGCACAGGCCGTGTCGCGCCGATCTGTTGCGCAGCGCCGACCCAGCACAGGATTGCTTGTCCTTCATTATACCCGATTTTTTCCCGCTCCGCAAGGGCGGAACCGGCATTTTACCCAAAAAATTGCGGGGAAGTCCACCGGAAAATGTCTCATTCCCGGTTCAGCACGGCGCCTTTCTTGATGACGGTGCGGATGTTCAGCTCGCTGTCCGCCAGCACCACGTTGCCGAAACGTCCGGCCGCCAGGCTGCCGTAGTCCTGGTCGATGCCGATGCAGCGGGCCGGGTTCTCGCTGGCGGCCCGCACGGCGCTCTCCAGCGGCACCCCCATCTCCCGCACGGCGGTGCGCATGCAGTCGTACAGGCAGGTGGCGCTGCCCGCAATGGTGTCGGGGTGCTCGGTCAGGGTGGCCCGGGGCCCGCGCACCGTCACGGCCTGGCCGCCCAGGCTGTACTGGCCGTCGGGCAGGCCGGCGGCCTCCATGCTGTCGGCAATCAGCACCACATGGTCGTCGCCGAACACCCGGAAGGTGAACCGCACCATCGCCGGGTGGATGTGTACGCCGTCGGTGATCAGCTCCACCGTGGCGCCGTCCTCCAGCGCGGCAATGATCGGCCCGGGCTCCCGGTGGGTGATGCCGGGCATCGCGTTGTACAGGTGGGTCATGTGCCGGGCGCCGGCGGCAAAGGCAGCCTTGGCGGTGGCGTAGTCGGTGCAGGTGTGGGCGATGGAGATGCGCACCTCCCCGCCGCAGGCGCGCACAAAGTCCAGCGCGCCGGGTTCCTCGGGGGCCAGGTCCACCAGCTTGAACAGCCCGCCGGACCGCTCCTGCAGGCGGCGGAACATCCCGACATTGGCCGGGGTCACATACTTGGGGTTCTGGGCGCCCACCTTCCGGGGGCTGATGAAGGGGCCTTCCATATTGATGCCCACCAGGTCGGCGCCCCGCTCGTTTTTGTGGGCGCGGGCCACATCCACGATGCCGTTCAGGATCTCCTCGCTGAAGGTCATGGTGGCGGGGCAGATGGCCAGCACGCCCTTGCTGGCCTCAAAGTCCGCAATGGCCTGCAGGCCGTCAGGGTCGGCGTCACAGAAATCGTGACCCACCGCCCCGTGGAAGTGGATGTCCACCAGCCCGGGCAGGGCGTACAGCCCTTCGGCGTCCAGCACTTCCTCCCCCGGTTCGGGGGCCGGGGCACCCGGGACGATCCGCCCGCCGCGGATCACCAGATCCTGCCGGACAAAGCGGTGCTCGGGGGTATAGACCTTGGCATTTTTGATAATCATGGCAACTGCCTCCCTGTTTGAAATCGCCCCGCCCAGGGCCGGCCGGGCGGGGCGGAATGTGCTGTTTACAGCTCGCTGAGCGCCTCGGCGTCGCCCACCAGGGTGAAGTCGGGGTGCATCTGCAGGATGGAAGCGGGCACCTCCGGCGTGACGGGGCCGAAGAAAGCCTGCTTCACGATCTTGGCCTTGTCCTTGCCGTTGGCCACCAGCAGCACCTTGCGGGCCTGCATGATGGTCTTGATGCCCATGGTGTAGGCCTGCTTGGGGACCCTCTCTTCATCATAGTCGAAGAACCGCTTGTTGGCCTCAATGGTCTCGGCCGTCAGGTCCACGCAGTGGGTGCCCAGCTCGAAGGCGGCGCCCGGCTCGTTGAAGCCGATGTGACCGTCGTGGCCGATGCCCAGCAGCTGCAGGTCGATGCCGCCCACCGAATGGATGATCTCATCGTAGCGCTGGCATTCTTCCGCCGCGTCCAGGTTGGTGCCGTCGGGCAGGTTGATGCGGTCATGGTCGATGTTGATGTGGTCAAAGAAATGCTCGTGCATGAAATGCCAGTAGCTCTGCGGATCGTCCCGCTTCAGGCCCCGGTATTCGTCCAGGTTCACGGTGGTCACTTCGGCGAAATCCAGGTCGCCCTTCTTGTACCAGTCGATCAGCTGGTCGTAGATGCCGATGGGGGTGCTGCCGGTGGCCAGGCCCAGCACGCAGTTGGGCTTCATGATGACCTGCGCAGAGATGATGTTGGCCGCTTTGCGGGACATATCCTTGTAGTCGGTGGCACGGATGATTTTCATGGGTAAGACCTCCAAGTACAGATAGATTTTCCAAAGTTTCCAGGGAATGCAGGGAAATGTGAAAAGAAACGTGAAAAGAAATTGCGCTATCTTTAGTATAGCATCAAAAACAAAAAAGGCAATGTGTGAAAGCCGGATTTTGTGCGGCTTTCTAAATTTTTTCAAAAATGCCCGTCGGTACGGGATAAAGAAAAGCCGCCCGGCGGGCTCACCGGGCCAGCCGCAGGTCGCCGATCAGCAGCCGCAGGTGGGCCACCTGCTCCTCGCCCAGTCCGGTCACATCCAGCAGGGCCCGGTCGTCCCGCCCCAACAGGACCGAATGTCAGGTGGTGGGGATCCGGGCGGCAGCGCTCTGCCGGCAGGTGCAGACGCTGCTTGGCAGCTGAACCCCACAAAAAACCGGCAAGCCGTGCGGCTTGCCGGTGGGGAGCAGAGTGAACCAGCGACTCTGCAAAACAGGGAAGAGAGGGATTACAGCATCTTCTTCAGCTCATCGTAAACGAACTGGACCTTGGGGCCAATGACCACCTGGCAGGCGTTCTTGCTGGGGCGGATGACCCCCGCAGCGCCGGCAGTCTTGATGGCCTTCTCGTCCACGCTGGTGTAATCCTTGATCTCGAAGCGCAGGCGGGTGGCGCAGTAGTCCACATTGGCCACGTTGCCCTTGCCGCCGATGCCGGCCAGAACGCCTTCGGCGATCTTGGTGAAGTCGTTGTTGGCCAGCTGGATGTTGGCTTCAGCCGCCTCGTCGGCGTCATCTTCACGGCCGGGGGTGGTCAGGTTGAAGGCGGTGATGGCGAAGCGGAAGACCACATAGAACACAACGAAGGCAGCCAGGCCGAGGGGCAGGATCATCCAGGTGTTCGCATGGGCGGGCAGCGGATAGGAGAAGACCAGGTCGGTCGCACCGGCGGAGAACATGAAGCCGGCGCGGAAGCCCGTGTAGTAGGTGATGACGGCGAAGATGCCGTACAGCAGGGCGTACACGATGTACAGCGGGAAGCACAGGAACATGAAGCCGAATTCGAAGGGCTCGGTCACGCCGCAGACAAACGCGCAGATGGCGGCGGAGGTCACGAGGCCGATGGCGGCTTTCTTGTTCTTGGCGGTGTGGACCATGGCCAGCGCCGCGCCCGGGATGCCGAACATCATGGTGGGGAAGAAGCCGGACATGTACATGCCGAGGCTCCAGCCCACATCGGCGGAAGTCTCACCGGCCCAGTAATGGGTCAGGTCGCCCAGGCCGATGGTGTCGAACCAGAACACGTTGTTCAGGGCGTGATGCAGGCCGGTGGGGATCAGCAGGCGGTTGAAGAAGGCGTACAGACCGGCGCCGACGCCGTCCAGGCTGACGATGCCGTTGCCCAGAGCAACCAGGGCGTTGAAGATCAGCGGCCAGACGAACAGCAGGATCACGGACATCACGATGGACACAACGCCGGTGACGATGGCCACGCAGCGCTTGCCGCTGAAGAAGGCCAGCCAGTCCGGCATCTGGGTGTTCTTGAACTTGTTGTAGCAGGTGGAGCCGATGATGGCAGCCAGGATGCCGATGAAGGCGTTGCCGGCAGTCTTCTGAAAGGCAATGTAGGTCGAGGTGCCCTCGGTCAGGTTCATGAAGGGCAGCGCGCCGACCACCGCAGGGCTCAGCAGCTGGGTCATCATCAGGTAGCTGACCAGGCCGGCCAGGGCGGAAGTACCGTCATGGTCGTCGGACAAACCGACCGCCGCGCCGACGGCGAACAGCCAGGCCATGTTGTCGATCAGGGCGCCGCCGGCTTTGATCAGGATAAAGCCAACGGTGTAGGCCAGGCCTTCGGTAGCACCCTGGGCGCCCATGGCGGCCGGGGCCAGGGCGTAGCCCAGCCCCATCAGGATACCGCAGACCGGCAGCGCGGCAACGGGCAGCATAAGCGCCTTGCCGAGCTTTTGCAGGTATTTCATCATAAAAGCATTCCTCCTAAATACAAGGGTACCCGGCGGTGCGGCTGCTGTGCGCACCGCCAAAGCCATGCGCACAGGCCGTTCCCCCGCGACCCCGTTTACCACGTTGCCCAGCTCACACTGGTTCCTGTCAGTCGAACAACTTGTTAAAACTATTTTAACAGAATATACACAAAAAGGAAAGCCAAAAAATACAAATCGGCAATATCACCAAAGAATTGGCCCAACCTCTATCTACTAACGCAAAAATCGCGTCATTTCGACCCGCAAACCGATGAAACCGCGGGGCAGACGCCGCCGGCGCCGCGGCCGGGGCGAGAAAAAGTGAAACAAAACAGGGGAGGGAACCGGGCGGGTGTGTTAACAAAAGTTAAGGGAACGCGGGCCGGCCCGAAAGGGTGGAAAAGAAAGAAGAACCGTTCCCGCCAAAAGAACGCAAAAGAAGACAAACGAAAAATGGGCGCTGCAGGCAAAACTGCGGCGCCCATTTCAGGCAGTTGAAAAAGTTTGTCGCCGCCGGCGGGCGATCCCCGGCCTGAAGGCCGGGCCTGCGGAACGCGGCTGCCGGCGTATGCGCGGCTGCCTTTTGCGGTACGCGCCGATTTCCCCGACACGCGCAAAGGCGCAGCGCCCGGTCCGCAGCCGGCTTACTGCTGCTGGAACAGCTTGGGCGCGGCCTTGTGCAGCAGCACCACGGCCACCACCGTCAGGACGGTTTCGGGCAGCATGTAGGAGGCGTTATAGCCCAGGCTGTAGGTCCAGGTGGGCAGACCGTCGCTGAGGTTGCCCCAGATCAGCACACCGGACAGGAAGCTGCACAGGAAGCGGATCAGGCAGACCACCGCGGAGCCGACCGCCACGCCCAGCAGCCGGTTCTTGAAGGGCTTGGCGAAGACACAGGCCAGCCCCAGCAGGGAAAAGGCCAGCACATAGTCCAGCATGATCATGCCGAACAGCGGCAGCAGGCCGGGGGCCGGCGGGGCGTAAAAGCCCAGCAGCATCTGCAGCAGGCTGTTCACAAAGCCGGTGAACAGCCCCCACTTGGCGCCGTGGCGGAAGGACACCAGAATGAACGGCACCATGCTGAACAGGGTGACCGAACCGCCGTTGGCCAACTCATAGATCTTGATGTTGGCCAGCACGGTGCCCAGCGCGATCATCAGCGCGCATTCCACCAGGATGCGGGTTTTGGAATAGGTTTTGGACATGGAGAACACTCCTCAAACAAAATAGTCCATAAAAACAAGAAATGCGCCTGCACGATCACATGCAGGCGCAAAAAGCCACAAACCTTTGGGTCAAACTTCCTACGCCGGCATTACCCGGATCAGGTTCAAGGTGACCCGAAGCTGCTGTTTGCTTCGATCTCAGCCGAGGATGCCCCTCAGCGCCCCTGTTTTTATGTCCAAAAACAGTATAGCAAATTTGTCGGTTTTGTCAAGTCAGTTGGTACACCGCCCCGCAGAAAGGGGGCAGCCGGATGGCCAGGCGGCCGTCCGTCACCGGCAGGTCCCCCTCCGGCACCGGGCCGGCCGCAAACACCAGCCGCCCCCGGCCGGCGCCGCCTGCCGCCACCGGCAGCCGGGCGTCCGCCCCGCCCAGGTTACAGGCAACGACCAGCCGGTCCGTCCCGGCCTGGCGCTCGTAGGCCAGCAGCCGGGCGTCGGGGTCCTGCCGCAGCGGCACAAACCCGCTGCCCGGGTCCCGCAGCGCCGGGTGGGCGGCATGCAGTGCGTTCAAAGCCCGGCAGAAGGCGGCCAGATCCCGGTGGGGCGGGGCGGCGGCCGCCGCCCAGTCCGGTTCCCGGAAAGGGGTGAAGGGGGCGGGGCAGCCGAACTCGTTGCCCATAAAGTTCAGCGGCCGCCCGGGGCGGGTGTACTGCAGCAGATACAGCAGCCGCGCCGCCCGCTGGGCATCGCCGCTGCCGGCCAGGCGCTGCCACAGGCTGGGGCCGGCGGTGTCGTCGTGGCTCAAAGGCAGGATGGCGTCCGACCGCCAGCGCCCGCCGCACAGCCGGGCGAAGGCGTCCCGCCCGGCCCCGCTGCCCGGCGGGGCGCTCAGGCAGGCCAGGGCGTCCCGGGTCCAGCCGGTGTCCCATACGGCGTCAAACCCCAGCCCGCCGGCTGCGGCGGGTTGGGTGACCCCCGCCAGCCCGGCCGTGTCTTCGGCCGCCAGCAGCACCCCGGGGCAGCGCCGGTGCAGCCCGTCGGTCAGCCCGGCAAAAAAGCCGGCGGCGGCCCGGCCGCCCGGGCCCTGCAGAGCGTGGCCCACCGCATCCATCCGCAGCCCGTCGCAGCCCATCTCCTCCAGCCAGAAAGCCGCCGCGCTCTGCAGAAAGCTGCGCACCGGCCCGCTGGCCAGGTCAAACCGCAGGCTGCCCCAGTCGCTGGGGCCGGCCTCCAGCATCGGGGCGCCGTCCCATTCGGCCATCCGGCCGGTGTCCGGGGCAAAGTGGACCGGCACAAAGTCCATCCAAACCCCGATCCCGGCGCGGTGCAGCGCCCCCACCAGCGCGGCCATCCCCCGGGGCCCGCCGATCCGGGCGCTGGGGCAGAAGTACCCGCAGCCCTGGTACCCCCAGCTGCCGTCGTAGGGGTATTCGGCCAACGGCATCAGCTCCACATCGGTGTAGCCATTTTCCAGCAGGTAGGGCGCCAGCGCCCGGCCCAGCTCTTCGCCGGTGTAGTACCGCCCGTCCCAGTGGCGGCGCCAGCCGGCCGCGTACAGCTCGTACAGCCGCACCGGCCGGCCCAGCGCACCCCGGCGGGGCGGCGGGGCAGGGGGCAGGGTCAGCCGGCTGGCGGTGCCGGGCAGCGCCTCGCCGTCCCGGGCAAACAGGTCCGGCCGCATCCGCCACACCCCGTCGGGGCCCAGCAGATTGTATTTGTACAGCTGCCCCTCGGCGGCAGCGGGCACCGTGCCCCGCCACAGCCCGTCCTCGCAGGCAGCCAGCTCGGCGGCGGTGTACAGGTCCCAGCCGTTCCAGTCGCCCAGCACCTGCACCCGGCGGGCGTGGGGCGCCCATACCGTGAACCGCCAGCCGCGCCCGGCCGGCCGGGCCCCCAGCAGCCGGTGGCAGCCGAAACTGGTCCCGTTGTAAAAGGCTTCCACCTCCGGGTGCATGGCGGACCCTCCTTTCTGATCATGATTCCCCCATTGTACCACCCCGCCCCCGGCGCACACAAGCCCGCACGAACCGCGCCCTGCCGGCACAACACCTGGCCCCCCGGGGGGCATTGGCGGGGGCTTTGCCCCCAAATGTAGGAGGTGATACCGGAATCTTGACGCCATGACGATAAAAAGTTTTACAACTTTTTTCGTCGCTTTCCCTTGCAAAACCGCCCCGCCTTCGTGTATGATAGGAATAGACTTTTCGTTGGGGGCCGTGCCGTCTGGCGGTGTGCCCCGTTTGCGGCGTATGGAGTCGGGATTATCAGGGATAAGAGGAATCAAGGCATGGCAAGAAAAAATCCGATGAAGTATTTTTCCGGCAGCGCGGTGTCGCGGCTGCCGCTGTACAAGCTGATCGCAGGCAGTATGGCGGCGCTGCTCTGCGCCAGCCTGGGGATCGGGGCGATGGCCGCCGGCATTGCGGCGCCGGCCCAGGCCGCCCCGCAGGCGACCCCCGCCCCGCAGGCGACCCAGGCGCCCACCCCGGCCCCCACGGCCACCCCCGAAACGGCGCCCACCCCGGCCCCCACCCCCCAGCCCGGCATGGCGATGGAGGTCACGGTGGTGCAGCAGGACATCGGCGTGCAGCTGTATGCCCTGACCTACCCGGAAGGCACCACGGTGGAGGACCTGGAAGGGGAGGACGCCGTGGAAGCCCTGCGCACCCCTTTCACCAACACCCGGATGAAGGTGACCATCACCGATGAGGATGGCAACGCCACCGAATACCCGGTGGATACCACCACCGGTACCGCGCTGGCCGAGGATGTGGAACCCGGCACCTACACGGTGACCGCCCCCGCCGCCGGCGATTACAGCGCCCCCGAAGCCCAGACCGTCGAAGTCAAGGAGAAGGTCGTTTATAAGGTGGACGTGGAGGCTGTGCAGGACGAGATCGTCCAGGCCAACCAGGTCAACGAGAGTCAGGAAGACTCCAGCTACGGTACCGGCGGCGGCGCCCCCATTGCGGAGGAGGTCACCGACACCGTGGCCTATGCCGAGAGCAAGGCCGAGGAAGTGGGCACCGAGACCTACTACACCGGCAAGGTCAGCAGCGACGGTTACCTTCTGCTCAGCGACGGCACCGTCACCCCCTACAAGCCCCAGTATGACGGCGACACCGACCACCTGACCGGCGCCGTGCGCAGCCAGGCCAACAACGTGGAAGTGGTGCCGGGCAGCCTGCAGGTGCGCTACCTGGGCGCGGCGGTGGAACCGCTGCAGCTGGTGGGGGTGGAGGATACCTCCGAACCCACCGCCCAGAATGAGGGCGAGGCCACCCCGACACCGGCCGCCGAGACTCCGGCGCCCACCGAAGCCCCGACTCCCGCCCCCACCGAGGCGCCCACCCCGACGCCGGCCCCCACGGCTGCGCCGACCCCGGCACCCACCGAGGCCCCGACCCCCGCACCCACCCAGGCGCCGGACCCCACGGCCGGCTGGCCCGCGACCATCGAGGCCAAGGATCTGGCCTCCTACGGCTTCGCGGTGGAAAGCCATGAGGAGACCATCATCCAGTACACCGGCTGGCAGACCATCGACGGCAATACATACTACTACGACCCCGCCACCCATCAGCCGGTCACCGGCACCCAGGTGATCCAGGGGGACATCTACACCTTCAGCTCCTCCGGTGTGCTGGGCCAGAAGGAACGGGGCATCGACGTGTCCAAGTTCCAGGGCAACATCGACTGGAACGCCGTCAAGGCGGACGGCATCACCTTTGCGATCATCCGCTGCGGCTACCGCGGCTACGGCAGCGGCGCTTTGGTGGAGGACTCCACCTTCCGCCGCAACATCCAGGGCGCCACCGCCGCCGGCATCAAGGTGGGCGTCTACTTCTACAGCCAGGCCATTGACGAGGCGGAAGCCGTGCAGGAAGCCAGCATGGTGGTCAGTCTGGTGCAGGGCTACAGTCTGCCCTACGGCGTCTACTTCGACACCGAGAAGGTGGCCGGCGACACCGGCCGCGCCGACGGCATCAGCGCCGCCCAGCGCACCGCCAACGCGGTGGCGTTCTGCGAAGCCATTCAGGCCGCGGGCTACAAGGCCGGCGTGTACAGCTACGCCAGCTGGTTCTACAACAACCTCAACTTTGCCAACATCAGCAAATACCGCACCTGGATCGCCCAGTACCGGGATACGCTGGACTTTGCCTACAGCTACAACATCTGGCAGTATACCAGCCAGGGCCGGGTCAACGGCATCAACGGCAATGTGGACATGAACCTGGGCTGAACCCCCGACAACCCGCGCCTGCCGCGGCCAGCAAAACAAACAAAACAGAAAAACCGGCCGGCAGTGCCGCAAGCGTTTTCGCTTTGCGCACTGCCGGCCGATTTGCTGCGTCCTTGCCGGGGAAGGACAGACAAGATCAGCAGCTGCTGCGGGGGTGGATGCCGGTGCCGCCGCGCACCTGCCCGCTGCCATGGATGACGTACTTGTAGCTGCACAGTTCGGCCAGCCCCATGGGGCCGCGGGCGTGCAGCTTCTGGGTGGAAATCCCCATCTCGCAGCCCAGGCCGAACTCCCCGCCGTCGGTGAAGCGGGTGGAGGCGTTCACATAGACCGCGGCGCTGTCCACACAGGCGGTGAACCGGTTGGCGGCCTCCACATTCTCGGTGACGATGGCCTCGCTGTGGTGGGTGGAATGCAGGGCGATGTGGTCGATGGCGGCTTCCAGGTCATCCACCACCGCCACGGCCAGGGTATAGTCAAGAAACTCGGTGTCAAAGTCCCGGGGACCGGCCGGAACGCCGGGGCACAGGGCGGCCGCCCGCCGGTCCAGCCGCAGCTCCACCGGGGTCAGGCCGGCCTCGGTGCGGTTCTGCACCAGCAGCCGCTGCAGCCGGGGCAGAAAAGCCGCGGCCACATCCCGGTGGACCAGGCAGACTTCCGCCGCATTGCACACGCTGGGGCGGCTGGCCTTGGCGTTTTCCACAATGGAAAGCGCCATGTCCGGGTCGGCGTCCTTGTCCACATAGATGTGGCAGATGCCGGTGCCGGTCTGGATGCAGGGGACGGTGGCGCTCTCCACACAGGCGCGGATCAGCCCCGCCCCGCCCCGGGGGATCAGCAGGTCCACCAGCCCGTTGGCGGTCATCAGCACCCTGGCCGACTCGTGGGAGGTATCCTCCACCAGACTCACGGCGGTCTCGGGCAGGCCCGCCTGCCGCAGCCCGCGGCGCAGCGCCGTCACAATGGCGTGGCAGCTGGCCCAGGCTTCCCGCCCGCAGCGCAGCACACAGGCGCTGCCGGCCTTGATGGCCAGCGCCGCCGCGTCCGAAGTCACGTTGGGCCGGCTTTCATAGATAATGGCGATCACGCCCATCGGCACGGCGGTCTTTTCGATCAGCAGGCCGTTGGGCCGCACGATCTTGCGCAGCACCGCCCCCACCGGGTCGGGCAGGGCGGCCACCTCCCGCATCCCCTTGGCCATCTCGGTCAGCCGGGTGGGGGTCAGGGCCAGGCGGTCCAGCATCACCTCGCTGGTCTTGCCGCGGGCGGCGTCCAGGTCGCGGCGGTTGGCGGCCAGAATCTCCTCCTTGGCCGCCACCAGCGCCACCGCCATCTCTTCCAGCGCGGCGTCCTTGGCGTCGGTCCCGGCCAGTGCCAGCGGCCGGCGGGCCAGCTGGGCCTGCTGCAGGATCTCCAGGGTGGTCATGTCAGTTCCTCCTTCTTTCTGCGGCCCAAAAACCGGGTCCCGGCCCGGCGTCCGGCCACAATGTCGTACAGCAGCATCGGGTCGGCGCCGTTGGCAATCACCATGTCCACGCCGGCGCCGGTGGCCAGCTTGGCGGCGGTCAGCTTGGTGGCCATGCCGCCGGTGCCCAGCTTGCTGCCGGCCCCGCCGGCCAGGGCTTCCAGCTCCGGGGTGACGGCGCGCACCTCGGGGATTAACTCGGCCTCCGGATGGGTGTGGGGATCGGCGGTGTACAGCCCGTCGATGTCGCTGAGCAGCACCAGCAGATCCGCCTGGATGTACTTGGCCACCAGGGCGGCCATCGTGTCGTTGTCGCCCACCGAGATCTCCTCGGTGGCGACGGTGTCGTTTTCGTTGATGATCGGGACGACCCGCAGCTGCAAAAGCCGGTAGAGGGTGTTCTGCAGGTTGCCCAGCCGGCGCGGGGAGTTGAAATCCTCCTGGGTGACGAGGATCTGGGCCACCGGATGGCTGTAATCGGTGAACAGCCGGTCGTAGGTGTACATCAGTTCACACTGCCCCACCGCGGCGGCGGCCTGTTTGGTCGGCATGTCCTGGGGACGGTCGATCTGCAGCTTGCCCGCGCCCATCCCGATGGCACCGGAGGAGACCAGCACCAGCTCGTGCCCGGCATTTTTCAGGTCGCTGAAGGTCTTGACCAGTTCCTCGGTGTGGCGGATGTTCAGCCGCCCGCCCGGGTAGGCCAGCGTGCTTGTGCCGATCTTGATAACGATTCGCATGTATTTTCCTTTCCGGCCCGCAGGCCGTGGCAGGGGGTCATCCCTTGCCCATCTCGACGGTTTTTTCGTAGGCGGCCAGCACCGCGTCGGTCACGGCGCCGCGGAAGGCCCGCTCCTCCAGCACCCGCACCCCCTGGATCGTGGACCCGCCGGGGCTGCAGACGGCGTCCTTCAGCTCACCGGGGTGGCGGCCGCTTTCCAGCACCATCCGGGCGCTGCCCAGCAGCATCTGGGCCGCATATTCCTGGGCCTTGGCCCGGGGCAGGCCGGCGGCCACGCCGCCGTCGGCCAGTGCTTCGATGAACTGGTACGCCCAGGCCGGCCCGCAGCCGGACACGCAGCTGGCCGCGTCCATCTGCCCTTCGGCCACCTCGTCCAGCCGCCCGGCGGGGGCCATGGCCTGCCGCCAGGCTTCCAGGCGGTCGGCCGGCACCCCCAGGCTGCAGTACTGGATCATGCCGGCGCCCACCGCCACCGGGGTGTTGGGCATCATCCGGATGATCGGGTACTCCCCGCCGGCCATCTGCCGCAGCCGCTGCATCGAAAGCCCGGCCGCCATCGAGACCAGCACAAAGGGATCGGTCCGGGCGGCCAGCCGGGGGGCCAGCTCGGCCAGCACCCCGGCCATCATCTGGGGTTTGACCCCGAGAAAGACAAAGTCACAGTCGGCGGCCTCCTCGTTGCCGGCGGCCGTGCAGCCCAGCTCCCCGGCCAGCGCTTCGGCCTTGGCGGCGGTGCGGTTGGCCAGCACCACCTGCCCGGCGCCCGCGCCGCGGCAAACCGCCCGCGCCACCGCGCCGCCCATGTTCCCGCAGCCGATAAATCCGTATCGCATCGCTTGGTTTCCTCCCCTTCAAAGCCCGGCGGCCGCGCTGACCGCCGCAGCCGGGAACGGTCTTTTGTCTATCCTAGCGCACGCCGCGGGCAATGTCAACAAAAACAGCTGACAAAGCCGGACAAAAATGCTATAATCGGTGTATTCGGCCAGGACCGCCCGCAAGCTGCGGTCCGCTGTCAATAAGGAGGCATTCCCATGCAAACCGTCCAGTTGGGCCAGACCGGCCTGACCATCTCCCGCCTGGGCTTCGGCGGCATCCCGATCCAGCGCATCGACCAGCCCGGCACCCGGGCGCTGCTCAAAGCCGCCCATGAAGGGGGCATCAACTACATCGACACCGCCCGCGCCTACACCGTCAGCGAAGCCTGGATCGGCCAGTCGCTGGAAGAGCTGGGCCTGCGGGACCAGTTTGTGCTGGCCACCAAATGCCGGGCCCTGACCGCCGCCGAGCTGGAGGAAAACCTGGCCGCCAGCCTGCAAGCCCTGCGCACCGACCACATCGAGCTGTACCAGCTCCACAACCCGAGCCTGCAGGACCTGGAGGTCATCCTGGCCCCCGGCGGCGCGCTGGAAGCGCTGCGCAAAGCCAAGGCGGAGGGCGTGGTGGGGCACATCGGCATCACGGCCCACCTGGCCGCGGTGTTTGAGCGGGCGCTGGACATCCCCGATTTCGAGACCATCATGTTCCCCTACAACATCGTGGAACAGCAGGGCGCCGAGCTCATCGAACGCTGCGCCCGGTCGGGCAAGGGCTTTATTGATATGAAGCCGCTGGCCGGCGGCGCCATCGAGGACGGGCGCCTGGCGCTGCGGTATGTGCTGTCCAACCCGGCGGTGACCGTCTGCATCCCGGGCATGGCGGCGCCGGAGGAACTGGCCCAGAACCTGGCCGCCGCCGAGCAGACCGCCCCCCTCACCGCCGAGGAACAGGCCGCCTGCCAGAAGGTGCGGGACGCCCTGGGCACCCAGTTCTGCCGCCGCTGCAACTACTGCGCCCCCTGTACGGTGGGCATCCAGATCCCCAGCGCCTTCCTGTTCGACGGCTACATCAGCCGCTACGGCCTGGAGACCTGGGCCCGGCAGCGGTATGCCACCCTGCCGGTCAAGGCGAGCGCCTGCATCGAGTGCGGCGCCTGCGAGACCCGCTGCCCCTACCAGCTGCCGATCCGCCGGATGCTCAAGGAGGTGGCGGCCCATTTCGGTGAGTGAGAAGGCCGCCGCCGGGTGTCTGCCGGCAGAATTATGAATTTTTCGCCCCGGTGCTTGTGCAGAAGCACCGGGGCGTGCTATAATTCAAACTGTATCTTTTTGTCCTTTTTTACGCCCCCGCCGCCGGCGGGGTGCGATTCCAACAGAAAACCGAGGCTTTTTCATCATGCGCACAGATCCCGCCCTGCACTATCTGGACAACGCCGCCACCACCCTGGTGGACCCGGCGGTGGCCGACGCCATCCATAAGGCGCTGCTCACCCAATGGGCCAACCCCTCCAGCCTGTACGACCCGGCCGTGCTGGCCGAGCGCAGCCTGAACGCCGCCCGCGCCCGGGTCGCCCGGACCCTCAACGCCGGTGTGAAGGAGATCTACTTCACCGGCTGCGGGTCGGAGGGCAACAACCTGGCCATTCTGGGCGCGGCGCTGCCCCGGCGCGCCTGGGGCAGCAAGGTGGTCACCACCGGATTCGAACACCCCAGCGTCCAGCGCCCCATCCGGGCGCTGCGGGACCGGGGGTTCACGGTGGTGGAGGTGGCCCCCGGCGCCGACGGCCGGCTGAACGTGGACGACCTGCTGGACCAGGTGGACCGGAATACCGTGCTGGTGGCCTGCATGGCGGTCAACAACGAGACCGGCGCTGTGCAGGACATCGCCCGGCTGGCCCGGGAAGTCAAGGCGAAGAACAGCCGCACCGCCGTCCACATCGACGCGGTGCAGGCATGGCTGCGCCTGCCGCTGGATATGAAAAAACTGCCCGGTGTGGACACCCTGACCGTCTCCGGCCACAAGGTCCACGCCCCCAAGGGCATCGGCGCCCTGTACCTGTGTGAAAACCAGCGCCAGCACCTGCAGCCACCCTACCTGGGCGGCCATCAGGAGCGGGGCATCCGCCCGGGCACCGAGAACGTCCCCTATGCCGTCGGCCTGGGCCTGGCGGCGGAGCAGGGGGCGCGGCGGATGCGGTCGGCCGCCGGCCGCGCCGCCGCCCTCAATGCAAGGCTGCGGGCCGGCCTGGCCGCCCTGCCCGGCATCACCGTCCACTCCCCGGCGGACGCGGTGGCCGAAGTGCTCAACTTCTCCACCAACTGCGTCAACAGCCAGACCATGATCAGCTACCTCAACGACCGGCAGATCTATGTATCGGGCGGCAGCGCCTGCGACAAGGGCGAACCCAGCCATACGCTGCAGGCCATGGGCTGCGACGAGCGGGCCGTGGCCACCGCGCTGCGGGTCAGCTTCTGCGCCGACAACGACGAGGCCGATGTGGACGCGCTGCTCACCGCGCTGGAAGCCGGCCTGCGGGAACTGCAGCATATCTGAACGAACGACCGAAAGGAATGGATATGAAAGAGATCATTCTGGCCTACCAGGGCGAAATGACCCTGAAAGGGCTCAACCGGGGCCGGTTCGAAGCCGGACTTGCCAAAAACATCCGCCGCCGGCTGGAGGACCTGGGCCCCTTTACCGTCCGCAGCGCCCAGAGCACCCTGTTCATCGAACCCCAGGCGGAGGACCTGGACATGGACGAAGCCTTCCGCCGGGTCTCCCGGGTGTTCGGGCTGGTCAAGATCAGCCGGGCCGTCTGCTGCGACAAGGACTTTTCGGCCATCTGCGAGACCGCCGAAGCCTACCTGGGGCCCCGCCTGCGCGGCGTCCGCACCTTCAAGGTGGAGGCCAAGCGGGCGGACAAGAAATACCCGATGAAAAGCCCCGAGATCTGCCGGGAACTGGGCGCCTGTCTGCTGACCCGCCACCCCTACCTGCGGGTGGATGTCCATGCCCCCCAGCTGGAGATCATGGTGGAGATCCGCGACCACGCCGCCTACGTCCACGGCCCCAAGGAGGCCGCCGCCGGCGGGCTGCCGGTGGGCACCAGCGGCCGGGCGCTCAACCTGCTTTCGGGCGGCATCGACAGCCCGGTGGCGGCCTATTGCATGGCCCGCCGCGGCCTGGCGCTGCACCACATCCATTTCGCCAGCCCGCCCTACACCAGCCTGCGGGCCAAACTCAAGGTGCAGGCGCTGGCCTGCGAACTGTCCGAATTCATCGGCGACTGCATGCTCTTCGTGGTGCCCTACACCAAACCCCAGGAATACATCCGCGACCATGCCCCCGCGCCGCTCTTCACCGTGCTCATGCGCCGCAGCATGCTGCGCATCGCCGGCCGGGTGGCCGCCAAAACCGGCATGGAAGCGCTGATCACCGGCGAAAGTCTGGCCCAGGTGGCCAGCCAGACCATGGCGGCGCTGGCCTGCACCGACGCCGCCCAGGACCTGCCGGTGCTGCGCCCGCTCATCGGCATGGACAAGTCGGAGATCGTGGCCATCGCCCGGCGCATCGGAACCTTTGAAACATCCATCGAGCCCTACGAGGACTGCTGCACCATCTTCACCCCGCCCCACCCCAAGACCCGGCCTGCCCTGGCCGAGATCGAAGCCGCCGAGGCCGCCATGCCCGAACTGGAGGCGCTGGAAAAGACGGCGGCGGAGACGGTGGAAAAGATTTTTGTGCCCATCGGCCAGGAACCGGATTTCTGAGCCCGGCCGTACAGCGAAGGAGGCAATGACGGTGGTAGCCGAGATCATCTGCGTGGGTACCGAGCTGCTGCTCGGGGATATCGTGAACACCAACGCCCAGTTTTTGAGCCGTGAACTGGCCGAGCTGGGCATCACGGTGCTGCACCAGCATGTGGTGGGGGACAACCCTGCCCGGCTGGAAGCACTGGTCCGGGAAGCCGCCGCCCGCAGCGACCTGCTGGTCCTGTCGGGCGGGCTGGGCCCCACGGCCGACGACCTGACCAAAGAGACGGTGGCCGCGGCCTTTGGCGACACGCTGCATTTTGATGAGGAAGAGTGGGGCAAGATCCAGGCGTTTTTTGCCCGCACCCACCGCCGCCCCACCGAGAACAACCGCAAACAGGCCATGGTCCCCACCCGGGGCAGCAAGATCCCCAACGCCCACGGCACCGCCCCCGGCGCCTGGTTCCGGGACGAAGCCGGCCGCATGGCGGTGCTGATGCCCGGCGTCCCGCGGGAGATGAAGGCCATGTGGGCCGAACAGGTCCGCCCCCGGCTGGAAGCCCACCAGAACTGCACGATCCATTCCATGACGCTGCGGGTGCTGGGGGGCGAGAGCAGCATTGCCAGCAAGGTGGCCCCGCTGTTCGAGAGCGACAACCCCACCGCCGCCATCTACTGCAAGACAGGGGAGAGCGAGATCCGGGTCACCGCCCGGGCCGCCACCCGCGCCGAAGCCGAGGCCGCCTGCCGCGCCCGGGTGGAGGAATTCCGGGCGATCCTGGGCCCCTGTGCCTACGATGTGGACGTGCCCGGCCTGGCCCATACCGTGGTTCGGGTGCTGCGGGAGCAGGGCCTGCAGGCCGCAACGGCCGAAAGCTGCACCGGCGGCCTTGTGGCCCAGCAGCTCACCGGCGTGCCCGGCGCCAGCGAGGTGTTCGGCTACGGGTTCGTGACCTATGCCAGCGCCGCCAAAACCCGGCTGCTGGGGGTGCCCGCCGAACTCATCGAGCGCTGCAACGCGGTGTCCGGCCCGGTGGCCGCGGCCATGGCCCGCGGCGCACTGCAGGCCAGCGGCGCCGAATTGTCGGTGGCCCTCACCGGTCTGGCCGGCCCGGGCGGCGCGCTGCCCGGCAAGCCGGTGGGGACCGTCTATTTGGCGGGCGGCGACGCCCGCACCGGCCGGGTGCATCTGATGCGGCTGGACCTGGGCGGCTATGCTGACCGGGACAACATCCGCACCCGCGCCGCGCTTTATGCGCTGGACCTGCTGCGCCGCATGGCGCTGGGCCTGCCGCCGGAATTCGGCCTCACGCTGGAACCCGGCCAGCCGGTGCCCGAACTGTGAACCGTCCAACCATTCCACGATGGGGGTGTAAACCATGATGCTCGCAAGCCAACTGTGCATCCTGCGCGTGTTCGGCCTGCCCGCCGCCGATGTGTCGGCCGCCGTGCGCGCCGCCGAGGCCGAAGGCTGCCCCGGGCTGCGCCTGCTGGAGCGGGACGGCGAATTCGCCGTCTGCGTTCAGGTGTCGGCGCCGACCCAGGCCATGGCGGATGAATACTGTGAAAAATGGGCCCAGAAACTCCGCGCCCGGCTGGGCGACGCGGTGTACGGCACCGGCGAGATCAGCCTGGCCCAGGCCACGCTGACCGCACTGCTGGACAAACGCCGCCTGCTGGTGGCCGCCGACGAGGTGACCGGCCGGCTGGTGGGGGCGCTGCTGCAGCCGCTGGAACACAGCGAGGCCGCCTACGACTTCGGCAACCAGACCTGGGCCGACCCGGCCAGCGCCCGCAAGATCGTGACCCCGCCGGCGCTGCTGCAGAAATTCCCCGGCGACGTGCTGCAGGCGGCCGCCGGCCGGGCCCAGCTGGCGCTGGCCCTGGCCGGGGCCGACTATGCGGTGGTCTACCTGCCGGCCACGGTGGGGCAGGCCCCCAGCGTGGTGCTGTGCGACAAGCGGGGCGCCGTGGCCCAGGCTGTCGGGCCGGACCTGTCCGACGCCGCCATCGCCAACCATCTGCTGGACCTGGTGCGCCGCCGTGCCCTGGGCCTCAAACCCAGCCCGGCGGCCATCACCTTCCGCCCCGGGCACGAGCGCCCGCTGCTGCTCGTCTCTCAGGAAGGCCAGCCCCGCGCCGAAGTCCCCCGCGCCTCGGTGCGCCGCCGCCCGGTGCGCCCGGCCCAGCCGCCGCGGGCCCCCTCGGTGGACGGCCAGCCCACCGGGGCCATCGTCTTTGAGCAGGAAGGGCAGGAGACCCCGCCGGCCTCCGCCCCTCGCCCGACCCGCCCCGACCGGGATGAGGAGGACACCTTTGCGCCGCTGCCCGACCCGCTGAACTTCGAGACCGCCGGCGCCAAGGCGGCGGCCGAATCCCGCGCCGCCCGCACCGCGCCTTCCGCCCGCACCCCGTCGGCTCCGTCGGCCCCCGGGGGCGAGCCGGACGCCCCGGCCCACTCGCTGCTGGACGAGGAGATCCCCGATTTCTCCGCCGGGCTGGACCCCGCCGCCATCCAGGCGGCCATGGAGGAGGACGCCAAGTCGCCGCCCCGCTCCGCCGAAGAGTTTGAGAAGGCCGCCACCCTTTTGTTTGACAAGGTGCAGCCCGACCCGCCCCGGGAAACGCCCCACCCCCACCGGGCGGACGCTCCCGGCCCGTCCGCCGCGCCCCGCCGCGCCCTGCAGGACGCCGCCAGCCTGAAAAACCGCAGCCTTGCCGTCATCGAACGGTCGGAGCGCCGTCGCCGCCGCCATGCGCTGGTCACCGCGCTGGCCGTGCTGGCGGTGCTGGCCGCCGGCGGGCTGGGGGTGTGGTTCTTCCTGCGCAACGACCTGGGCGCCCGCCCGGCGCCCCGCAACTACGGCACCGCGATCTTTGACGACACGGTGGCCAATTACCTGGACAACGCGATCCGCAAGCTGGACGGCGTGGCCGGGTATCTGGCCTTCCCCGGGCAGGCCGGCCAGTTTGTCTACAACGCCGGCGGGCTGCCGGTGCAGGACGGCCAGGCCGCCGGGGCGGAGTTCGCCACCGACAACTGGCTGGGCAGCGACACCCCCTCCAACACCGTGCTGACGGTGCAGGACGGCCTGACCGTCTTTGAGACGGCGGAAGGGGTCCAGCAGAACAACGGCTTCACCCTCTACCTGCCCGGCAGCGCCTACCGCTGCAAGGTGGTGGCGGTCTACTACCTGGATTCCGCCGACGAGACCGCCCTGGAACCCATCCAGTACACCGACCTGTCCGACTATTACCGTTATCTGGAGTTTGTCCTCGGCATCGGCGCCCGCAGCCTGTATGACACCGGCAACGACGCGGCTGATGGCGAGACCTTCGTGACCCTGGTGGGCCCCAGCGGCACCGAGGGGGTGCAGGTCTGCGTTACCGGCTGCGTCGTGGGCGCCCAGGAGGACCCGACCCTCTCGGCCCAGGTGCAGACCAATGAGAGCGCCCTGCTGCCCGCCTCGATGTACGAGGTCACCGGCCGCCAGGCCCCCGAACCCGGCACCGCGCTGGGGGACCAGATGTCCCGCTACACGGCGCTCACCGCGGCCCGTGCCGGCAGCGGCCAGGGGTCCGGCTCGGCCCAGACCGCCGGCGGCAGCACCGACACCACCACCGCCCTGGACGCCGAGCTGGACGAGCTGACCCAGCAGACCCAGGACCTGATCGCCTCCACCGATGACCTGCTGGCCGGCCTGAGCGACATCGCCGGCCAGAGCGGGGCGGTGGAGACCGACATCAACCAGGGCGCTGAGGGCAGCCTGCCCACCCAGTCGGTGAAGGTGGACGACCTGACCAGCGCCACGCCGGCGCCCACCCAGGCCCCCACCGAAGCCCCGGCGGAGGAGGGGGGCGACAGCGGCGGGACCGAGGCCACGCCCGCCCCCACCGAAGCGCCCGCCCCGGCCCCCAGCGAGACCATCAACGTCACGATGAACGGCACGGCCCAGTCGATGGACCTGGTCACCTGCCTGGCCATGATCGCCCAGAACGAGCTGGGTTCCAACGCCCCCGCCGAGGCATACAAGGCCCAGTGCGTGGCGGCCCACTGCTGGATCCTCAGCCAGGGGGGCTACCCCTCGGTGTCCGGCGCCACGCCGGGCTCGGCGGCCCTGGCCGCCGCCCAGGAGGTCGCCCGGGTCCTTGTGACCTACAACGGCGAGGTCTGCTTCACCCCCTATTTTGCCTCGGCCTCCACCGGCACGGCCTCGGCCGCCGATGTGTGGGGCTCGAACATCCCCTACCTGCAGGCGGTGGACAGCCCCTATGACCAGACCACCGCCTCCAACTGGAACACCAACGGCTACAACACCGGCTGCGCCCGTTTCTCCCGCCAGACCCTGCAGGACCGCATCCTGGAGAAGATGGGGGTGGACCTGTCCGGCGTGGACCCCAACAGCTGGTTCACCATCCTGTCCACCAACCAGTACGGCTGGGTCACCCAGATGCAGATCGGCCCCAACGCCAGCGGCAACGATACCTGTTCCGGCCGCTGGTTCCGCGAGACCCTCACCGCGGGCTGCAGCGTGGACGGCCGCAGCCTGCGCAGCCACTGCTTCACCGTCAGCTACGACGCCAGCCTCGACTGCTTCATCTTTGATGTGAAGGGCTACGGCCACGGCTGCGGCATGAGCCAATGGGGCGCCGTGGGCTATGCCAACAACGGCTGGAGCTACCAGGACATCCTGGCCCACTACTACCCCGGCACCACCCTCACCACCTATTGAGGCCCCCGGCATGACTAAAAGCTCCCTTTCCCGCGTATGCTAAAGCGGGGAAGGGGGCTTTTGCATGCACATCTCTCTGCCGCGCCCGTTGGCGCGGGTCCGCCGCGCCGCGGCCCAGCCCGGGCTGGACCTGCCGTTTTTGGCCATTCTGCTTCTGCTGCTGTGTTACGGGCTCATCATGCTCTATTCGGCCGGGTACGCGGTGGCGCTTTACCGCCGGGGCGACGCCTACACCTACATCCGCCCCCAGCTGCTTTTCGCGGCGCTGGGGGTGGCGGCCATGTATGCGGCGTCGCTGGTGGATTACCACATCTGGCACAAGCTGGCCTGGCCGCTGCTGGGGGTCTCGCTGGCGCTGCTGATCCTGGTCCTGTTCATGCCGGAATACAACGGCTGCAAGCGCTGGATCGTCCTGCCCGGCCTCGGCACGCTGCAGCCCAGCGAGATTGCCAAGTTCTCGGTGGTGCTGGTGTTCGCCCACATCATCTCCCTCAACCATGACAGGATGAAGACCTTTACGGCCGGGGTGCTGCCCTTCGGGGCGGTGCTGGGGGCGGTGGCGGTGCTCATGCTGCTGGAACCCCACCTCTCGGGCACCCTGCTGATCCTGGGCATCGGGGCGGTGCTGATGTTCGTGGGTGGCACCGGCCTGAAGTGGTTCGGCCTGGCGGGGGCGCTGGGGGCCGGGGCCATCGCGGCGGCGCTGGTCTTCCTGCCCGACCTGGTGCCCTATGCCATGGACCGGCTGGCCTCCTGGCGGGACCCCTTTGCCGACCCGCTGGGGGAGGGCCACCAGACCATCCAGAGCCTGTATGCCATCGCCTCCGGCGGGGTGATGGGGCTGGGGCTGGGCAACAGCCGGCAGAAATACCTGTATGTGCCCGAGCCCCAGAACGACTTCATCTTCTCGATCCTGTGCGAAGAACTGGGCTTTGTGGGGGCGGCGGCGGTCATCGTGCTGTTCCTGGCGCTGTTTCTGCGGGGTATGACGGTGGCGGTGCGTGCCCGGGACAAATTCGGTGCGCTGCTGGTGGTGGGGTTCGTCACCCAGGTCATCCTGCAGGCGGTGCTCAACATCGCCGTGGTCACCAACACCATCCCCAACACCGGCATCAGCCTGCCCTTCTTCTCCTCCGGCGGCACCAGTCTGCTGATGCTTCTGGGGGAAATGGGAATCGTTCTCTCGGTCTCCCGCCAGGCGGACGCCTGCGGATGACACATCCTTTTCACTTGTTTACACCCCGGCGGTGTGGTATACTATAGCTGTATCTGCGCCGGTCCGCTGCGGCGGCGCAGGCAGGAAAGGAGGGCGACACCGCCGATGCAGCCCAAACCAGTCCCCCGCACGCCGGCCTTCCTGGGCCGCTGTGCGCTGGCCTTCCTCCTCAGCTGGGCGGCGCTGTTTCTTCTGCTGCTGGGGGCCTGCGCCCTGCCCGGGGAACCGGTGCGCCGCAACCTGGCGCGCTCGGTGCCGGGGCTGCAGCAGGAGGGGATGTACCCAGAATACTTCGGCTTCAAGCTGTTCCAGATGGACAACTACACCGACACCATCATGCTGTTTGAGGCGGCCAGCGCCGACGAGATCGACCCGCTGACCGCCGCCATGACCAACACCGCCTACAACATCGACAACTTTTCCACCCTGGCCGACGACCTGGGCGCCTACCTGGAAGCCCGGGCCGCCGGAACCCCGCTGCCCGCCGACCTCGAACCCTTCTCCTACGCCCGGTACTGGCACGGGTATCTGATCTGGCTGCGGCCGCTGCTCTGCCTGATGCCCTACCAGGGGGTGCGGGTGGTGCAGTACCTGGTGCTGGCGGTGCTGCTGGCCGGGGTGCTGTGGGGGCTGCGCCGCCGCGCCGGCCTGCGGCCGATGCTCTGGTTTGCGGCCAGCCAGCTGCTGGTCGCGGTCTTTTTCGTGCCCCGGCAGGTGCAGTTTTTCACCTGCTTCCTCATCGCCTACGCCGGCTGCGCCTGGGTGCTGGCCCGGCCCCGCACGGTCTGGCAGCTGGGCACAGCGCTGGTGGTGCTGGGCGCCGCCACCGCCTTCTGCGACCTGCTGGTCACCCCCATCCTCACGCTGGGGCTGCCGGTGGCGGTCTGGCTGGTCTGCCTGCCCCAGCGGCTGGCGGCCGGGGGGCGGCAGTGCGCCGCGGTGGCCGCCGGGTCGCTGTGCTGGGGCGCCGGCTACGGGCTGTGCTGGAGCCTGAAATGGGTGCTGGCCAGCCTTGTCACCGGTCAGGATGTGATCGGCGACGCTCTGCACCAGGCGGCGGTGCGCACCGGCGGTAACACCTGGCACGGTATGGAGCTCACCTGGGGCAACATCCTGCGCTTTGTGCTGGATACCCTGAGCAGCCGCCGCCTGCTGGTCCCGCTGCTGGCGGCGGCGGTGCTGGCCGCGGCCGCCTTCGCCCTCTGTTTGCGGGGCAAACGGGAACTGCTGGGCGCGCTGCCGCTGGGCCTGACCGCCCTGATGGCCCCGGCCTGGTTCGTGCTGCTGCGGTCCCACTCCATCCAGCACGGCTGGTTCACCTGGCGGGCGCTGGGGGTCACCCTGTTTGCGGGGCTGGCCTTCCTCAGCTACGCCTGCAGCCCCCGGGCCGGTCTGCGCCGGTTGCGCCGCCTGCGCGGCGGGGGGACCGCCCCCTGAACCGCCCGCCGGATCCTGCCCGTACACCATCTGCATAACCGAGGTTCAAAGCCCATGGAAGAGGAAAAAAAGCTGACCGAACCCACCACCCCGTCCCCGGCCGGGCACAAGCGCCGCCGGGGCACGCGCAAGCATAAAGGTCGCGGCAGCCGGGGCAAGGCTTCCGCCGCCCTACATACCCCGGACGGCAGCCCGGCCGCCGAACCGGCGCCCGAGGCCTCGCAAGTCCCGGAAGAACCAAAGACCACCCCGCCGCAGACCGACGCCCCGCCCCAGGATCAGGAAACGTCCGCCCCGGCGGAAACGCCCGCTGCGGATAAAGCGTCCGACCCGGCCGGGACGCCCGCCCCGGCGCCTTCCGAAACGGGGGAGAGCGCCCCGCCGGCTCCCCGGCGGGGGCTGGCCCGGCTGCCGCTGCCGCTGCGCATCCTGCTGGGGGTGTTCTGTGTGGTGGCGGTGCTGGTGGGGCTGGCCGTGGCCTACGTCAACGGCAAGCTGGACCTGATCCGCTACAACGACGGCACGGTGGACAGCATCGGCACCATCGGCGCCGAGGAGGACCAGGACCTGGACGGCACCGGCCTGGAACACAGCGATGGGGAGATGGTCATGCCCGAGGGCAGCCCCTTCGCCGACGATTCGGTGCTCAACGTGCTGCTCATCAGCACCGACGAGCGCACTGAAGCGGTCAACGATGCCGACGCCTTCACCCATCTGGACCAGCTGGACGGTACGGCGGACACCACCGAATTCAGCGAGGACGCCCGGGCCGACAGCCTGATCCTCGCTTCGCTGAACATCGAACAGGACACCATCAAGCTCGTCTCCATCGAGCGGGCCACCGGCGTGCCCGTCCTGCTGGACGAGTATGAAGGGGAGTATGACTGGATCACCCACACCTTCCGCTACGGCGGCGCCAGGCTGACGATGGACACGGTGGAAACCTGCTTCAACGTGCAGGTGGACCACTACGTCCGCTTCAACTTCAACTCCTTCGTGCAGATCGTGGACGCGGTGGGCGGCATCGACGTGGAGCTCACCGAGACCGAGGCGGCCGCTCTCAACTGGGAGGTGCCCTCCAACTCCATGCTGATCGTCAACAAGGTACACGCCGGGCTCAACCATTTCGACGGCTACACCGCGCTGCAGTACGCCCGCCTGCGCTCCATCGACAGCGACTGGAAGCGCATCGAGCGCCAGCGCACCGTGATCCAGGCGGTGCTGGACCAGATCCGCAACGCCTCGGTGACCGAGCTGGACAACCTGCTCAACACCGCGCTGCCGCTGGTGCAGACCAATTTCACCAAGTCGGAGATCGCCGCGCTGCTGGTGCAGCTGCCCGGCTTCCTGGGCGTCCAGACCGAGCAGATGTCCATGCCGGTGGAGGGTACCTACGGCGTGCGCACCGGCATGGATGACCGCACAATGTACGACCCGGACTGGCAGGTGGAAAGCGAGATCCTGCAGGATTTCCTGTACAACGGCCTGTCGGCCGAACAGGCCATCGCCGCCCATGTGGCCACCCCCGAATCGGCCGAGCCCGCGGCCACCGCGGCGCCGGAACAGGCGGGCGGCTACCTGGCCGCCTACACCCAGCCCCTCACCGAAGGGCAGAACCTCTCGGCCGACGGCTTCGGCGAGACCGCCTACCGGGCTTTCCTGACCGGCGGGCTGACCGACCAGGCCGAGACCTGGCAGGCAGCCGCCGCCCTGCTGCAGTCGCTGCACGAGCAGCAGGGGGTCAATGGGCTGCTCTACGACTGCGGCCCCGCTTCGGCCCTGGCCCTCAACGAGCAGCTGGCCGACGGCGAGACGCCGGCGGCTGCCAGCGAGGAGGAGGCCGCCTTCTGGGATTGGCTGGTGGCGTATAACGCCACCCAGACCCAGGATGATGTCATCCGGCTGGTCGGCATCGGGGAGGAAGACCCCCAGCTGGCGCTGGCCGGCCTGCGCACCCTGCTGGCCGACACCCTGCCGGCCATTGACCCGGACACCCTTACCTGCACCCAGGCCCGCACGGTCTGGCGCCGTTTGCAGGATGAACAGACCTACCGCAGCCCGGCGCTGTGCCAAACCACCCTGACCATGCTGCAGAACCTTGCCGGGACCGAAGGGGCCGACAGCGATCTATACCAGTTCTTCAGCGGCAATGTGAGCCGGGCCACCGCCCTCATCGAGACTTTGTCCATCCAGGGCAGCGACACCGACGCCCAGCTGGCCCGGCTTAACGCCCTCTGGCAGTATTACAGCGGTCAGAACTTCTTCGCCCTGCGCACCCAGCAGGAGGTGCTGCTCACCGGCGATACCTTCGCCGCCGCCCTCAACGGCGCCGATTCGCCGCTGGCCGGGCGGGTCTGCTCGGTGCTGCTGTGCTGCCTGGACCCCGCCGGCAGCGCCGACCAGCCCGACGTGCTGGACGCCGCCGCCCTGTACGAGCAGGCCGAGACCGCCCTGGCCGAAGCCGCCGAAACGCCGGCGGAGCAGGACGAGACGGCCCCGACCCCCGCGCCCACCGTGACCCCCGACCCGGACACCCCGGCGCCGGTCCTCTTCCTGGCGCTGGACGGCACCGACAGCCCCTACGCCGACCTGCCGGTGCAAAAGGCCGTGCTGATCCCCGAATCCTCCGCCGTCACCGACATCACCCCGGAGGAGGAAGCGGCGGACTCCGCCGCGCAAACCTACGATGGAGCGGCATAAAGCGGAAGGCTATTCAAAACTGCACAAAAAAATGCGCCCGGGCCCTTGACAAACTGGCGGGTCTGTGCTATCTTTGACTAAACCGTTGAAGCGAAAGTAAAACTGCCGGCGCACCCACAGAGAGCCCCCGAGGCTGGGAACGGGGCGGAGAGCGGGGCAGACAAATGGTTCGCTGAGGGCGCGGGGAAAAGGCCGCCTGGCCTTGTGTATCCGCTGCCGGCTGCCCCCGTTACCGGGCAGGGGAGTGTTGGCTCTCCGCAGAGTGGCTGCGGTATTTCCGCGGCAAGCAAGGTGGCACCACAGGATAAAACTTCCTGCCCTTGCACAGAAGATGTTTCTGTGCAGGGGCAGTTTTTTTGTTCCCGGCACCGGAACAACACCGAAAAGCCGCCCCGCCCGGGTCGGCCGTGCCAAGAAAGAAGGGAAGACAGATGACGATCCGGTTAAAAGAGCGATGGCGCCGCACAGACAACGTCCGCAGGCCCCGCGCCAACCCACCTCGACCGACACAGAAAGGAAGCTCTGTTATGAAAAAGACCATCGCCATGCTGACCGCCGCCGCCCTGACCCTCTCCCTCGCCGCCTGTTCGAGCGCCCCTGCCTCCTCGGCGGACAGCGCCGCCTCCTCCGGGAGCAGCGCCGCCTCCACCGCCGAGCAGAGCGCCGCCGACAGCGTGCGCATCGCCATTGTCCAGCAGATGGACCACGCCAGCCTGGATCAGATCCGCGCCGCCATCGAAGCCGAGCTGGACGCCCAGGCGGACGAGCAGGGCATCACCGTCGAATATGAGCTGTTCAACGGCCAGAACGATACCACCACCCTGAACCAGATCGGCACCCAGGTGGTGGGCGACGGATACGATGCCATCATCCCCATCGCCACGCTGGCGGCCCAGTGCATGGTCAACGCCGCCGCCGAAACCGAGACCCCGGTGATCTACGCCGCCATCTCCGACCCGGCGGCCGCCGACCTCACCGACATCTCCTATGTCACCGGGACCTCCGACTATCTGGACACCGAATTCATCATGGAGATGATGTTCACCGCCAACCCGGACATCCAGACCGTCGGGCTGCTCTACTCCAACTCCGAGCCCAACTCCGAAGCCGCCATTGCGGCCGCCCGGGCCTACCTGGATGAGAAGGGCGTCGCCTATGTGGAAGCCACCGGCAACACCAACGACGAGGTGCTCGCCGCGGCGGTCACCCTGGCCGACCAGGCGGACGCCGTCTTCACCCCCACCGACAACGTGATCATGGCGGCGGCGGGGGCGGTCTCCGCCACCTTCACCGAGGCGGGCATCCCCTACTACACCGGCGCCGACAGCTTTGTGACCGCCGGCGCGCTGGCCACCTGCGGCGTCAACTATGACGAGCTGGGCGCCGCCACCGCTGACCTGGCCCTGGAAGTGCTCCAGACCGGCACCGTGCCCGAATATCAGATCGTCCCCGGCGGCATCGTCACCGTCAACACCGAGACCGCCGCGGCGCTGGGCCTTGACCCCCACGTCTTTGACTCGCTGGGCGGCACCCTGGTGGAAGTCACCACCGCCGCCGAGTAACCTTTGCCCGATCCGCTGACCCTGTATCTCATCGAAAGGCAGGCGCCCATCCCACCATGTTCTCCCTCTCCATCCTGCAAAGCGCCCTGGAACTGGGCTGCATCTACGCGCTGGTCGCGCTGGCGCTGTTTCTGAGTTTCCGCGTGCTCAACATCGCGGATATGACCACCGACGGCGCCTTCACGCTGGGCTGCGCGGTCTCGGCCACCGCCGCCGTGGCGGGCCACCCCTTCCTGGGGCTGGTCCTGGCCATGGCGGCCGGGGCGGCGGCCGGCGCCATCACCGCCCTGCTCCAGACCCGGCTCGGGGTGCCCTCCATCCTGGCGGGCATCGTCACCAACACCGGGCTGTACACCGTCAACCTGGCCATCATGGGCTTTTCCTCCAATGTGCCGATGCTCAAGACCACCACGGTCTTCACCCTTCTGCAGGATGTTCTCGGCAAGGACTCCCCCTACAAGCTCCTCATCGCGGTGGCGGTGGCGGCGCTGGCCTGCGGGGCGCTGATCCTGTTCCTGGGCACCCGGCTGGGGCTGTCCATCCGGGCCACCGGCGACAACCCCGACATGGTCCGGGCCAGCTCCATCAACACTGCCTTCACCATTCTGGTGGGCCTGTGCGTGTCCAACAGCCTCACCGCCCTGTCCGGCGCCGTGCTGGCCCAGTACCAGCGCTCGGCCGACATCAACCTGGGCACCGGCATGGTGGTCATCGGCCTGGCCTCCCTCATCATCGGCGAAACCATCTTCGCCAGGGGCGGGCTGTGGGTCAAGGCGATCGGCGCGGTGGGCGGCTCGATCCTCTACCGCTTCATCATCGCCCTGGCGCTGCGGGCCAACTTCCCCTCGGAATGCCTCAAGCTGCTGTCCGCCATCATCGTGGGGCTGGCCATCGCCGCCCCCACCATCCGCGGCAAGGTGGCCTTTGCCAACCGCCGCCGCGCCGCCAAACGGGAAGGGGGCCGCTGATATGCTGGACCTTGTCAATGTGGGGAAGGTCTTCAACCCCGGCACCGTCAATGAAAAAAAGGCGCTGTCCGGCGTGAACCTCCATCTGGAAGAAGGCGATTTCGCCACCATCGTGGGTTCCAACGGCGCGGGCAAGTCCACGCTGTTCAACGCCATCGCCGGCAGCTTCATCCCGGACGCCGGCACCATCACGCTGGCCGGGCTGGACATCACCTTCCTGCCCGATTACCGCCGCAGCAAGTTCATCGGCCGCATGTTCCAGGACCCCCTCAAGGGCACCGCCCCCCACATGACCATCGAGGAAAACCTCGCCCTGGCCTTCCTGCGGGCGTCGGGCAACACCTCGCCCTTCTCCCGCATCTCCCGGGCCGACCGGGCCCTGTTTGCCGAGCGGCTGGCCGCGCTGGGCCTGGGGCTGGAAGACCGGATGAAACAGCCGGTGGGCCTGCTTTCGGGCGGTCAGCGCCAGGCGCTGACCCTGCTCATGGCCACCCTGGTCACCCCCAAACTGCTGCTGCTGGACGAGCACACCGCCGCTCTGGACCCGGCCACCGCCGACAAGGTGCTGGAGCTGACCAAGAAGATCGTGGCCGAACACCGCATCACCTGCCTGATGATCACCCACAACATGCACGACGCGCTGGCCCTGGGCAACCGCACCCTGATGATGGACGGCGGCCGCATCGTGCTGGACATCGCAGGGCCGGAACGGTCGGGCCTGACCGTCTCCTCGCTGCTGACCCGCTTCGCCAAACAGGCCGGCCACGACCTGGCCGACGACCGGGTGCTGCTCAGCGGAACCGAACAGCCCTGAGCGCTGCCCTGACCCCGCCGAAAATCCAGGTACGCCGCCGGGAACAGACCGGCGCCCGCCCCACCCCGACGACCCGCCCCCCAACCGAAGCCGCTTCGGTCGGGGGCGTTTTTTTGCGCCGGGGCCCGGGCACACCCCGGCATCCCGGCGCCCACCGAAAAAATTGGCCCGGGGGGCTTGCGTCGGGCAAGACGACGTGCTATACTGTTATACATAACAGCATAACAGTTTCACGGGGGGAGGCGAGACCCATCAAACTGATTCTATCCAACCTGTCCGGCGTGCCGATCTATGAACAGATCAAGCGCCAGGTCAAGGAAGCCATCCTGTCAGGGGAGCTCGGGGCCGGTGAGGCGCTGCCTTCGCTGCGCACGCTGGCCAAGGACCTGAAGATCAGCGTCCTGACCGTGACCCGGGCCTACACCGAACTGGAGCAGGAAGGCTTTGTGAAAAACGTCCAGGGGCGCGGCTGCTATGTGCTGGGCAGCGGCTCGGAACTGATGCGGGAACAGCTGATCCGCAAAGCGGAAACCGGCCTGACCGAAGCGGTCCGGGCCGCCCGCATCGCCGGGCTTACCCGCGAGCAGCTGCAGCGGCTGCTGGACATCTTCTGGGAGGAGGGGACCGATGGATAATTATTTGGAGGTGCGCGGCCTGTCCAAGTCCTTTGCGGGCTTTGCGCTCCGGGACATCAGTTTTACGCTGCCGAAGGGCTACATCATGGGGCTGATCGGCCCCAACGGCTCGGGCAAGACCACCACGATCAAGCTAATCCTGAATATGCTCCGGCGCAGCGGCGGGCTGGTGCGCATCCTCGGGCGGGACAACATCGCCCAGGAACGGCAGGCCAAGGCGGAACTGGGGGTCGTGTTTGACAGCAACTGTTTCTGCGAGGACTGGCGGGTGGATCGTCTGGAACGCTCCGTCGCTCCCTTTTACCCGGCCTGGGACCACCGCATGTTTGCCGAACTGCTGCGCCGTTTCCGCATCGACCCGTCCAAAAAGGTGGGGCAGCTTTCCAAAGGGATGCAGATGAAGCTGATGCTGGCCTGCGCGTTTTCCTACGGGGCCAGGCTGCTGATCCTGGACGAACCCACCAGCGGGCTGGACCCGGTTTCCCGGGATGAGCTGCTGCAGATCCTGGCCGAATACATCGAGGACGGGCAGCACAGCGTATTGTTCTCCACCCACATCACCGCAGACCTGGAGCGCGCCGCCGATTTCATCACCTACATCCGCTACGGCCGGCTGTTTTTCACCGGCAGCAAGGACGAATTTGTGGAGAGCTTCCGCCTGGCCAGGGGCGGCGCCGCCGAACTGACCGCCGACCGGGCGGCCCGGGCGGTGGCGGTGCGCCGCTTTCCCACCGGCTTTGAAGCGCTGATACGGACCGCGGACGCCCCGGCCTTCGCCGGCCTGGACCTGGAACCCGCGTCCATCGACGAGATCCTCGTATTCACCAACAGGGAGGGGGAGGAAGAATGACAGACACCTGGAAAGCGGCCCGGATGGATGCGGCGCTGGTGGCGCCCTACTGGAAGGTGATCGCCTTTACCCTGCTTTTGCCGGTCGCCTTTGTGGCGATCAACCGCTCGCTGCTTACCGGCGTTTCCTTTGCCATGTGCTTTGTGGCCATGACCACCGGCTACCCCTTCTCGGTGGCCGAAAAAAGCCACATGGAGCGGCTGTACGGCATCCTGCCGGTGCGCCGCCGGTCGCTGGTGGCGGGGCGGTATCTGCTCGTCCTGGGGCTGGGGGCGGCGGCGCTGACCGTCTCGCTGGCCCTGCATCCGCTGGTGCTGCGGGCTCTGGGCGAGCCGGTCGCCGCCGCCGACATCGGCCGGGCCGCCGCGGGCGGGGCGCTGCTGTATACCCTCTACACCGTCTTCCAGCTGCCCGGGTATTACCGGTACGGGGCCATCAAGGGCCGGGTGTTCCTCTACATTCCGGTGGCGGGGTTCCTGGCGACCCTCCTTGTCTTCCCCCGGGTGCCGGGGCTGGCGGCGGAACTGGCCGGGCGGGCGCCTGCGGCGCTGGCCGGGCTGGTGCTGGCGGCGGCTGTCGGCCTGTACGCCCTGTCGGTCTGGGTCTCGGTCCGCATCGTGACCCGCAAAGAACTGTGAGGTGCAACATGGATCTGACTGTGCTGGCCGTCGCGCTGCTTTTAACCATCGGCATCCCGGCCCGGAACCGGTGGATCCGCCGTTGCCGGGACAAACAGGACCCCAAAGACCGCCGCCCGGACGACCGTCCCTGACCCGTCGTCCGCCGGCCCCACAGCCACCAGCGTGTCGAGAAACTCGACACGCTGCACAAGGGGCAACAGCCGCGCACGGCAATCGCCTAACGCGGCTGTTTCCCCTTGTGTATGTCCGGGTTGCGGTGCCCGCATCGCACGGCGTACGCGAAAGCGTACTTGTGCTCTGCGACCGCTGCCCCTGCTCCGCCTCGCTGCATCCGCCGCAGGCGGCGCTCGGCTCCGCAGCCCTTTGACAAAATTTTACGGCAAATCGCGCACTCGTCGCTAACGCTCCTCGCACACAATTTGCCGCAAAATTTCCCTGTCGGTGTCGCTGTCGTCGGCGCGTGTCCGCCGCCAGCGACGATTTTAGACTTTTTCGACAATCTGAAGGAGCCGGAGGCATCGCCTCCGGCTCCTGTTTTGTTGCTGCTTGTCGGCTGTGATTCCGGGACGGATCAGAACGCGACCTTCTTCGCAATGTAGTCCCGCAGTTCGGCAATGGGCATCCGCACCTGCTCCATCGTGTCGCGGTCGCGCACGGTCACGCAGTTGTCGGCTTCCTTGCCTTTTTCCGGGTCGCCCACCGTGTCAAAGTCCACGGTAATGCACATCGGGGTGCCGATCTCGTCCTGGCGGCGGTACCGCTTGCCGATGCTGCCGGCCTCGTCGAAGTCCACCATAAAGTCCTTGGCCAGCTCGTTGCGGATCTCCATGGCCTTGTCGGACAGCTTTTTGGACAGCGGCAGCACCGCGCACTTGAAGGGCGCCAGGAACGGGTGCAGGTGCAGCACGGTGCGCACGTCCTCCTTGCCCTTGGCGTCCACCAGATGCTCCTCGTCATAGGCTTCGCACAGGAAGGCCAGCGCCACCCGGTCGCAGCCCAGCGAAGGCTCGATCACATAGGGGATGTAGCGCTCGTTGGTCTCGGGGTCAAAGTACTCAAGGCTCTTGCCCGAAGCCTCCTGATGGCGGCCCAGGTCGTAGTCGGTGCGGTCGGCAATGCCCCACAGCTCGCCCCAGTCGGTGAAGGGGAAGGCATACTCGATGTCGGTGGTGGCGCGGGAGTAGAAGGCCAGCTCGGCGGCCTCGTGGTCGCGCAGGCGCAGGTTTTCCTCCCGGATGCCAAGGCTCAGCAGCCAGTTCTTGCAGAAGTCCTTCCAGTAGGCGAACCATTCCAGGTCGGTGCCCGGCTTGCAGAAGAACTCGCACTCCATCTGCTCGAACTCCCGGGTGCGGAAGGTGAAGTTGCCGGGGGTGATCTCGTTGCGGAACGCCTTGCCCACCTGGCAGACGCCGAAGGGCAGCTTGCGGCGGGTGGTGCGCTGGATGTTGGCAAAGTTCACAAAGATGCCCTGGGCGGTCTCGGGCCGCAGATAGCAGGTGGAGGAGGAATCCTCGGTCACGCCGATGGCGGTCTTGAACATCAGGTTGAACTTGCGGATGGGGGTGAAGTCATGCTTGCCGCACACCGGGCAGACCACCTCGGGGTGGCTGGCGATGAAGGCGTCCATCTCGTCAAAGGTCATGGCGTCCACATCCACGCCCTGGCCCTGCTCGCAGTCGGCGATCAGCTTGTCGGCCCGGTGGCGGCTCTTGCAGGCGCGGCAGTCCAGCAGCGGGTCGGAAAAACTGGCCACATGGCCGGTGGTCACCCAGGTCTGCGGGTTCATCAGGATGGCGGCGTCCAGCCCCACGTTGTAGGGGCTTTCCTGCACGAACTTCTTCAGCCAGGCTTTCTTGACGTTGTTCTTGAACTCAACGCCCAGGGGCCCATAGTCCCAGCTGTTGGCCAGGCCGCCGTAGATCTCGCTGCCCGGGTAGATGAACCCGCGGTTCTTGCACAGGTTCACGATCATGTCCAGTGTCTTTTCGCTGTTTTTCATATCCATTCTCCCTCCGCGTGGCTGGCTGCCACGCAAGTGTTTCTCTGCGGTCCGGCGCCCCGGGGCCGGGGCCCGCCCGCCCTGCCGGAAAGGACAGTGTCTTTATCATAGCACACATGGGCGGCCAGGGCAATAAGATGGGGTAAAGTTCTTGCGGCCTTACAGCAGCTGCGCGGCGATCTGCCGCGCCAGCCGCAGCAGCGTCTTGCGCCCGCGCAGGCTGGGGTCGGCGCAGGCCAGCGCCTGCAGTTCCTGCATCACCCGCGGGGCCTTGCGGGCGGGGATGCCCAGCCGCCCCAGGTCCTGCAGCGTGATGTCCACCGGCGGGTACTGCCGCCCGGCGGTGCGCAGGGCATGGGGGTCAAACCCGTAAATCAGGCTGGAACGTTTCATAAGTTCTCCTTTTTCCTTTCAGGGCCGGTCACAGCGCGGCAATCCGCCGGGATTCCGGCCGCTTTTTCATCCATATTTACCAAAATTTGCAGAAAACAGTTTATTTTGCGGCGGAAAAATACTATAATATTATATCACAAAACGTGATCGTTGTAACGGGAACGAACGCCCGCCCGCGGGCCGGCTTTTTTTGAGGTGAAGACCAATGCCTTTTTACAGCACATACGACCCCAACCTGCTGGACCATGTCCGCCACATCCACCTGATCGGCTGCGGCGGCTCCGGCATGTATCCGCTGATCCAGATTCTGCACAGCCGGGGCTTTGTCCTCACCGGCTCGGATGTGGAAAGTACCAAGATCACCGACGCAGAACAGAAGATGGGGATGACCGTCATCTTCGGCCATGACGCCGCCAACCTGGGCGACGCCGACCTGGTCGTGTACAGCGCGGCCATCCACCCCGGCAACCCGGAGCTGGACGCCGCCCGGGCCCGCGGCATCAAGGCGGTGGAGCGCAGCGTCCTGCTGGGCTATGTCAGCCGCCTGTACCCCCAGAGCATCGGGGTGGCCGGCACCCACGGCAAAACCACCACCACCGGCATGATCACCACCCTGCTGGAACTGGCCGGCCGGGACCCGGCCGCCGTCATCGGGGGCAAGCTGCCATTGATCGGCGGCTACGGCAAGGCGGGCAGCGGCTCCGCCGCCGTCATCGAAGCCTGCGAATACAGCGAGACCTTCCTGCAGCTGACCCCCTTCATCGGTATCATCCTGAACATCGACCACGACCATCTGGACTACTACCACACCATGGGCAAGCTCAAGCTGGCTTTCCAGAAGTTCGCGCTGCTCTCCCGCACCGTTGTTTTCAATATGGATGACCGCAACACGCTGGACGTGATGAACTCCATCGACCGGCCGGTCCTCTCCTTCGGCATCGAGGAGGAAGCCCGCTTCCGGGCCGTCAACATCCGGGAATACCGCCCCGGCTTCTATGAGTTTGATGTGGAGGAACTGGGCGACCATTTCGCCCACCTGCGCCTGGGGGTGCCCGGGCGGCACAACATCTACAATGCGCTGGCCATGTGCTGCTGCGTGCGGCCGATGGGCCTGACCCCCGCCGACGCCGAGCGGGCGGCCGAGTCCTTCACCGGTACCGGCCGCCGGTTCGAGATCAAGGGCGAGTGCAACGGCGCCGTCATTGTGGACGACTACGCCCACCACCCGGCCGAGATGGCCGCCACCCTGGCCACCGCCCGCCAGCTGGGCTATGACAGGGTCATCGCGGTCCACCAGCCCTTCACCTACAGCCGCACCCGGGAACTGATGGCGGATTTTGCCGCCGTGCTCAACACCGCCGACGCCTGCGTGCTGCTGCCGATCATGGGCAGCCGCGAGGTGGACGACGGCAGCGTGAAGACCGAGGATCTGGCCGCCCGGGTGCCCGGGTCGGTGGTGGTGGACGGCCTGGAAAGCGCCGCCGCCTGGGTCCGGGCCAACGCAAAACAGGGGGACCTGGTGGTCTGCATGAGCTGCGGCGACCTGTACAAGGCGGCCGACCTGATGGTCCAGGGCTGAGGGGCCGTATCAAGACCGTATCCGCAGGGGCGGGGCTCAGCGTGTCAATTTTCTCGGCACGCTGAGCCCCGCCCCTTTTGTTTGCCGGGCGAATGGTGTATACTGAATTCATGCCGTGCCCCCGCCGGGGGCAAATCCAACAGGAAAGGAACAAATCCCATGAACAAGACTTATCTGCAGCTGTATGCCGATTTCATCGTCAAGGTGGGCGTCAATGTCCGTCCGCGCCAGACCCTGCTGGTGCGCTGCCCCGTGACCATGCCGGAATTCGCCCACGCCTGCGTCAAGGCCGGGTACGAAGCCGGCGCCAAGGAGGTCATCGTCCGCTGGGAGGATGAAAAGCTCGAGCGCATCCGCCTGGAGATGGGCGCCGAAGCCGACCTGTGCGCCCACAAACCCAGCGAGCTGCGCAGCTGGCTGGACTATGCCGAAGACCCCGACGGCTGCTGCACGCTGGCCATCCATGCCGCCGACCCCGAAGCCTACGCGGGGCTGGACGCCGGCAAGCTGAACCGGGTCAGCCTGGCCCGCCGCACCTTCATGAAATCCTGGCAGGAATACACGATGAACGACCGCATCCAGTGGTGCGTCGTGGCGGTGCCCGCCCCCGGCTGGGCCAAAAAGGTCTTCCCCGACCTGCCCGAAGCCGAGGCGGTGGAAAAGCTGTGGTCGGTGATTTTTGATGTCTGCCGCGTCTCCACCGGCGACCCGGTCACCGCCTGGCGAGAGCATGTGGCCAAAACCAAGGCCCGGCGCGACCAGCTCAACGCCTGGGACCTGGACCGGGTGCGGCTGCAGAGCGCCAACGGCACCGACCTGACCATCGGCCTGGCCGAAGACGCCAGCTGGGAGGGCGCTTCCAGCGTGGCCGAAAACGGCGCCGAATTCATCGCCAACGTCCCCACCGAGGAGGTGTTCTGCGCCCCCCACCGGGACCGGGTGAACGGCACGGTCTACGGCACCAAACCCTACGTCTACAACGGCCAGCTCATCGAAGGCTGGCACGTTACCTTCCGGGACGGCAAGGTCGTGGAGCATGGCGCCGACAAAAACGGCGAACTGCTGGGCGAGCTGCTCACCACCGACGAAAACGCAGACCGCATCGGCGAGATCGCCTTTGTGCCGGCTTCCAGCCCCATCAACCGCAGCGGGGTGCTCTTCTTCAACACTTTGTTTGACGAAAACGCCGCCTGCCACATCGCCTTCGGCGCCGGCTACCCCACCAACATCCGGGGCGGCGCAAAGCTGACCCGCGCCCAGCTGATGGAAAAGGGCCTGAACGATTCCGCCATCCACGAGGACGTGATGATCGGCGCCCCCGACACCCGCATCACCGGCGTGCGCAAAAACGGGGAGGAGGTCACCATCTTCGAAAACGGCGAGTGGGCGTTCTGATCCGCCCGGAAAGGGAGGTTCCCCATGCTGGACGCCTGCCTGGCCCTGCTGGATACCGAGGAGGAAAAGCAGCGGTTCACCGAAGTCTACCACGCAAACAAACGCCTGGTCCACTATGTGGCGTACCGGGTGCTCGGGGACGAGCACCTGGCCGAGGATGTGACGCAGGACGTGTTTTTGCGGCTGGCCGAAAATTTCACAAAATTATCACAAAAGGACAGTCACAAACTCAGGGCCTGGTGCGTCATAACTGGCAGAAACCGGGCCATTGACCTGCTGCGCCGGCGGCGGGAGCTGCCCGCCGAGCCGGAGGAACGGCAGACCAGCCCCGACCCTGTGCCGGAGGATGCGGTCACCGCGCTGGACAACGCCCGCCGGCTGATGGAGCTGGTGGCTGCGCTGCCCAACCGGTACGCGGCGCCGCTGCGGCTGCTGGCCCAGGGGTATACCTGCCCGGAAATCGCCGCGGCGCTGGACCTGACCGAAGCCGCGGTGCGCCAGCGCGTCCACCGGGGCCGGGCCCTGCTTTGGAAGGAGTTGAACCGGGATGCCGAACCCCACGAGCCCTGACCCCCGGGGGCGGACGCTGGTCGCTTTCGACACCCTGCTCACCCTGGCGCTGCAGGAGCAGACCCGCCGGGACCTGGACGCCCTGCCCGGGCCGGACGAGCTGGCCCGCCTGTACCCGGACACCGCCCGCTGGGACAAACGGCTGCGCCGGGCCCTGCGGGACCGCCGCAGGGCCCGGCCGCCGGCCGGTCCCCGGCGGATGACGCTGCGCCGCCTGGCGCTGGTCATGGCGGTGCTGGTTTTGCTGATGACCTGCGCCCTGGCCACCAGCGCCGAGGTGCGCTATGCGGTCCGGCAGGCGGTTCTGCAGTGGACCGACCGGGAACTGCGCCTGACCTACGCCACCGAAGGCACCCCCGACCCCGCCGCCCTGACCCTGCCTGAAGGCTTTTCCGACCACTATGTGCCGGAAGGTTTTGTGATGGATGAGGAAAATAGTTTTACAACCCAAGTAGACTTTTTCCACAAATATTATGATGTGCAAGATGCTGAGAAAAATTATTCTGTTTCGTGTTACGTGATTCAGCAAAATGGTCAAATCGAAACATTTGATAATGAGCATACTGTATATGAAAGCATCTCAATAAACGGAATAGAAGCGACACTAGGTACCAGCACGAATTACGACGGAAAAATAAGCTATTATCTTTTTTGGAATAATGGATTGATTCATTGTACGGTGCATGGAAATCTTTCGTTGGATACCATCCTAGAAATCGCTGAGGGGATTGCTCAGATCTAGTATTGGGTGAAAAATTTTGTATAAGCGCCTTAAACTGTACATTGCGCTCAGTTTAGGGCGCTTCTTTTGTGGAAACTGCTACTTTTAATAAAAAGAAGATTTTTTTGAAAAAACCTGTCACACAACAGCCCCCTCATCCGTCATATAGGGCAAAGAGGCAGGACCAACCATCTGAAAGGGGGGCTCGCCGTGAGGGCATGGAAAGGCAATGGCCGCGACTTTGGAGAAAACTTTGTGAGATCCTATAGAATCCCGCCGGAAAGCCTGTGAAAAAGAACGAAACATGCGGCCCCATCACTCTGAAAATGGAAGATTGATGCCGGGCGCGGGTCGGGAACGGAGGGGAAATTCGACGTTCTTTAACGAATTTTAGTCGGAAAGAATTGCACTTGTATAACCCCGTATGATATAATAAAACAAATCAGAATCAGCTGTTTCCGGCGCAGATTCAATCGAAAGGGTGAGTGGCATGGCACAGAACAACCAGGACAAAACGACCGTACAGGAGGGACATGCGGCCGGGCCGCTGCGCACCGTCCTCTGGATTTTTGCGGCGCTGGGCAGCCTGCTCCTTGTGGTTGCTTTGCGAACCGTCTTCCTCTACACCCACACCGCGCCGCTCACCCCGGAACGGCTGCAGGAACTGCCCTATTTCCGCGGCAGTGAAGTGCTGGAGATCGCAGGTACCCCGATGGAGGAGACCCGCCCCATCGGCGGCAAAACCGATCCCAACTGGGTGCTGTACCGCACGGCGGAGGGCGAGACCCATGCCGTGCGGCTGGAATGGGACCTGTACCTGCCCCGCTTCCGGGTCGAGAAGGGGACCGACACCCTGATCCCGGCCGAGGAAGTCTCCTACACCTTCACGGCGCGGGACTACCTTGGCACAAACACCCTCACCGTGCGCCAGCAGACATGGATCACCAAGTTTGACCGCACCGGCGCCTACCGCCAGCAATCCACCATCCAGACAATGACCATGCTCTGGGCGCTGGGCCTGCTGGTCGCAGTGGCCGCCGTCTGCCGCCTGGTCAGGAAAGCCCGCCGGACCTGAAAACAGGGAAGGCGTTGATAAAAAGGAGGAACCACCCATGGAAAGAAGCAAGCAGACCCTGCTGGCGCTGTCCCTGGCTGCCGTGATGCTGGCGTCCCTGGCCGGCTGCTCCGCCCAGACCCAGAGCGAACCGGCTTCGCCCCCTGCCTCCAGCGCTGCGGAGGCGGCGCAGGAATCCTCCGCCGCCGAAACGACGGCTCAAACGCCGGAGGACGCGGAGGAGACGGGCGGCAACATGACCCGGGAGGAACTGGAACAGCTGGAGGAGGAACTTGGCGAACTGGCCTCCTCGGCGCTCGAAGAGGGAACGCAGGCTGCCGAATCGCTGGACCCCGAGCTGCAGGAACAGATGGACAAGCTCGTGGAGAATATGGACGATCATCTGCAGTCGATGGTGGCCGACACCGAGTGAGGCGGACCGCGCCCGGCTTCGGCAGGATGTTGGAAATCCGGCGCTGAAAGTTGGAGGATCTTCCGAAAATCTCAGAATTCGCCAAAACCTATCTGCAAGCTATTTGCGGGCCGAAACTCGTATGGTATACTACATATAGAGTCATATCGGCATACGGTGACAAGACAGGAGGCGAGACAGAATGATGTATAAACACGCTGCGGCAAACGGCAAACGACGGGCCGCCGCAGGGCTGCTGGCGGCGGCTCTGCTCTTCCTGTCTGCGCACCCGGCTTCGGCGGCTGCGGACCGGCCCCTGTGTCCTGTCTGCACCCAGGGCTGGGGCCGCACCTGGCAGGTGCCCATCAGCCGCACCACGGTGGGGGAGAGCCCCTGCACCCACGGCGACGGCACAGCCACCGACTACATTGTGAAAGTTCAATATCAGGAGATGGTCACCTGCACCCACTGCGGGGCGGTCAAGACCGGCGAACCCTATACGGTGGAGGAAGTCTCCTGCTCGCTGGAATTCCCGGCAGCCGCCACCCCCGCCCCGGAAGGGGAGGCGGCACAGCCCGCGGCCGGCCCGCTCTCGCTGGCCGAGGACCTGACCGCCCAGGCCCGGGCGGCCGGCCTGCAGCCGGACGAACGGATGGTGGCCGGGCATAACGGGTCGCTGTATCTGGTCCGGTATGCGCAGCCTGTGACCGATTGGGCTGCCTGGCAGACGACCGAGGCCGGCGGCCTGTTCCCCCAGTCTTTGGGGGATACCGCCTGGCAGCAGGGCGCCCTGGATGCAAACGCCGGCGGCCTTGACCTGCTGGAGACGGGGGTGGCCTACCGCCCGCTCCATGACTTTGAAGACTGGTCGGCCGGTGAGATCGTCGAGCGGGACCTGCCGGCCGCCGTCATCAGCGCCGCCTACCAGCGGCAGGACCTGCTGGCCTTCACGCTGACGCTGCGCCGCGCCCCCGCGCCCGACATGATCGGCGAGAGCTTTGCCCAGGGGGATGTGACGCTGTACCGCCAGTACACCCGGGACGGTGCGCTGCGCCGGATCTGGTGGCAGGACGCCGAGACCGGCACGGTGCTGGAACTGACCCCCTATGCCTACACCGAAGCCCGGGGCGCCGAACTGCTGGCCGGGCTGGTGGACGCCCACGCGGCCGACTACACCGCCTGGGCCGCCGCCTGAACTTCTCTGCAAAGATCGACACGCCCCCGGGCTGCCTTGCCCCGGGGGCGTTTTTTTGGTATAATCGGGTCGATCGACAAAGGGGGACCCTCCCTTACTTTTTGTGGAAAGCGGTGCGCGGATGGGGTTTTCATCAGTTCAGTTTCTGTTTGTGTTTCTGCCGCTGGCGCTGGCGGTGTATCACCTGCTGCCGGCCCGGGCACGCAATGGGGTGCTGGCGGCTTTCAGTCTGCTCTTCTGCCTCTGGGCGGGGGTGCGGTATGCGCTGCTGCTGGCGGTCTTCGCGCTGGTCCACTGGGCGTTCGGCCTGGCGCTGGCCCGCCCGGCCCGCCCCCGCGGGCTGCTGGCGCTGGCGGTGGTGCTGGACCTGGCACTGCTGGCCTTTTTCAAGTACGAAGGCTTTTTTGCCGCCAACCTCAACGCCCTGCTGCCCGGGGCGCTGCCGGTGCTGGAACTGGCCCTGCCGCTGGGGCTCAGCTTTTACACCTTCCAGGGCATCAGCTACTGCGTGGACGTGGCCCGGGGGGAGGTTGCCCCCGTGCGCAACCCGCTGCGGCTCTACCTCTATCTTGCCTTCTTCGCCCATGTCAGCTCGGGGCCCATCCTGCGCTACGGCGACCAGGTGGCGGCGCTGGACCCGGCCTCGGCGCAGCGCCGGGTGGACGCCGACCGCTTCGCCTACGGCATCAAGCGGTTCGTACTGGGTCTGGCCAAAAAGACGCTGATCGCCGACCAGCTGGCCCTGCTCCACGGCGCCGTCGCCGGCACCGACGCCGCCGGCCTGCCCGCCCCGGCGCTGCTGCTGGGCTATGCGGCCTATGCGGTGCAGCTGTACTACGATTTTTCCGGCTACAGCGACATGGCGGTGGGCCTGGGCGAAATGTTCGGCCTGACCATGCCCGAAAACTTCGACTACCCCTTCCTTTCCCGCTCGGTGGGGGAATTCTGGCGCCGCTGGCACATCACGCTGGGGACCTGGTTCCGCCGCTACCTCTACTTCCCGCTGGGCGGCAGCCGCTGTTCGCTGCCCCGCACCTGCCTGAACCTGCTGGTGGTCTTCCTGGCCACCGGGCTGTGGCACGGCGCGGCCTGGCAGTATCTGGCCTTCGGGCTGTGGCACGGGGTCTGGATCTGCGCCGAGCGGCTGGGCCTTTCCAAACTGCTGGACCGGCTGCCCCGGGCGGTCTCCCACCTGTATCTGGTGCTGGTCATGCAGGTCGGTTTCGTCTTTTTCGGCGCGCCGGGGCTGGCCCAGGCGCTGGTCGCCCTGCGGGGCATCCTCACCTGGCAGGCCGGGGCCCCGGGCATGACGCTGGCCCCCTTTGCCGACCCCAAACTGCTGCTGTTGCTGGCGGCGGGCATCGCCCTCAGCGGTCCGGTGCAGGCGCTGGCGCCCAGGCTGCGGGGCTGGCTGCGGGGCCGGGCCGCCCCCGGGGCCGCAGGCGCCGCGGTGCTGCTGTTGCTGCTGCTGGCGGGTATCATGCGCAGCACGGCGGGCAACTACACGGCCTTTATCTATTTCCAGTTCTGAAAAGGGGGACTCCGCATGGCAAAAAAATGGCTGATCGGGCTGTTCTGCGCCATTCTGGGCGGCAGCTTCCTGGTGTTCAACGTCTTCAGCAAACAGCTCTCGGGCGACAACCACGAAAACCGCCTGCTCACCACCCTGCCCTCGGTGCTGCAGGGGCCGCTTTCCGGGCTGATTGCCCGGCTGGACAGCTTTTTTGTGGACAACTCGCCCTTCCGCTATCAGCTCACCGCGCTGGACGCCGGGCTGGACTACATCCTGTTCGGCACCACCCAGAGCGACCAGGTGCTGACCGGCCGGGACGGCTGGCTCTTTTACAAGGATGGCCCCGACGCGGCCCATCCGGTGGCTAACTACCAGGGACTGCCCTCGACCTTTGACAGTGAGGAGACCCTCGCCGCGGCGGCCGCCTCGCTGCAGCGGCTGGGGAACACCCTGGCCGCCCGGGGCTGCACCCTGGTGCTGGACCTGGCCCCCAGCAAGGACCGGGTCTACCGGGAGCAGATGCCCGCCGGCTACCCCATCGTCAACGAAGAGAACCGCACCGACCGGCTGGCCGCCTACCTGGCCGCACACACCACCGTGCCGGTGAACTGGAGCTATGCGGCGGTCCGCGCCCAGGCCCTGGCCGACCCGGACACACTCCTCTATTTCAAGACCGACACCCACTGGAACCACGCCGGGGCCCTGTTCGGGCTGGACGGCGCCCTGGCCGCCGCCGGCGTCGAGACGCTGCCCTTTTCGGCCTACGAACTGGGGGACAACGGGGTGCAGACCGGCGACCTGGCCAACGTGGCCGCCCTGTATGCCGTTCTGCCCGACGAACATGACCTGGCGGCCGTCAACTATGCCGCGCTGTATCAGGCCGACCCCCGCACCGTCGGGGTGGTGGGGGACAGCTTCAGCGGTTACTACCAGCTGTATCTGCAGCAGCGGTTTGCCGGCAGCTGGTATCAGGAGCCCGAGACCCTCACCCCCGAACTGGCCGCCGACCCCGGCTGCGACATCCTGATCCTCTCGGTCACCGAGCGGAATCTGGACCTGCTGCTCACCCTGCTGGGCCGGTTCTGAGGGGGTCCCCGGCGTCCAAACGGACAAAATCGCCCCGTTTGCGGGCCGGAAAGGCCGCTCTTGAGCGGTTTTTGCACAAAAACGCTTGCATTTTCCGCGGCGATGTGCTATATTCTTACTGTTCGATGATGTTTGTATGGAAAGTGGGCCGTCCGGTCCGCTTTCTTTTTATGATAGGGAGGTTCATTCATGGCAAAAGCCAAGCAGAGCCCCGGCGGGGCTGCCGCCGCAGTGGAGGAGATCGTCCGCCCGGTGGTGGAGGGCATGGGCCTGCGCCTGTGGGACGTGCGCTTTGAGAAGGAAGGCCCCGACTGGTTCCTGCGGGTGCTGATCGACCGGGATGAGCCGCTGGATACCGACACCTGCGAGGCGGTGTCCCGGGCCATCGACCCGCTGCTGGACGCCGCCGACCCCATCGAGCAGAGCTATTACCTGGAAGTGGGCAGCCCCGGCCTTGGCCGCCGGCTGACCCGGCCGGAACATTTCGCCGCGCTGGCGGGCCAGAAATGCGCTGCCCGCCTGATCCGCCCCGACGAGCAGGGCCGCCGGGACCTGGAAGGCACCCTGGTGGGTCTGCAGGACGGGGTGGTCACCCTGCGCAGCGGGGAGGAGGAACTCTCCTTCCCGCTGAAAGCCGCCGGCTTTGTCAAGCTGTGCGATGACGAGGACCTGTTTGCATAAAATTCCCCTGTCAGCGCCGCCCGTCGGGCGGTGCGCCGGGGCAAGGAAGGCACCCGGATCTTTTGACATTTTTTTGGATCGGCCCGGGGAAACGGCCCGGGACCGAAACATCTGATAGAATTTTTGGGAGGAAACCGGACAAATGGCTACTGCAACCAACAACGAATTCTTTGAAGCGCTCGCGGCCCTGGAGAAGGAGCGCGGCTTGCCGGAGGACTACCTGATCGACAAGATCAAGGCGGCCATCGTCATCGCGGTCAAGAAGGACTACAATGTCGAGGATGAGAACGTCATCGTGGACATCGACCCTGAACTGGGGACCTTCCGCGCCAGCCTGGCCCAGGAGATCGTGGAGGAGGTCGAAAACCCCTACACCCAGGTCAGCCTGGAGGACGCCCAGCGGGTGCGCAAGACCTACCGGGTGGGCCAGCGGATGATCACGGCGCTCAAGACCAAGGAATTCGGCCGCATCGCCGCCCAGACCGCCAAGCATGTGATCCGCCAGGGCCTGCGGGAAGGCGAGCGCAGCCTGCAGTACAACGAGATGCAGTCCCGCGCCCATGAGATCATCTCGGCCACCGTCGTCTCCATCGACCCGGAGCGCGGCAACGTGGTGCTGGATCTGGGCAAGGGCGGCAGCGCCGTGCTGCCCCGCAACGAGCAGGTCCCCGGCGAATCCTTCACCGAAGGCCAGGTCGTGCAGGTGTATGTGGTGGATGTCATCGCCACCGAGCGGGGCCCCCGCATCACCATCAGCCGCACCCATCCGGGCCTTGTCAAGCGGATGTTCGAACTGGAAGTGCCCGAGATCTACGACGGCACCGTCGAGGTCAAGGCCATCGCCCGCGAGGCCGGCGCCCGCACCAAGATGGCGGTCTACAGCAAGGACCTCAACGTGGACCCGGTGGGTGCCTGCATCGGCGCCCACGGTTCCCGCGTGGAGAAGATCGTCTCCGAGCTGGGCGGCGAGAAAATCGACATCATCCGCTGGAGCGAGGACATCACCGCCTTCATCTCGGCGGCGCTGAGCCCGGCCAAGGTGGTCAAGGTGGAACTGCTGCCCGGCGAGACCAAGAGCTGCCGGGTCACCGTGCCCGACCACCAGCTCAGTCTGGCCATCGGCAACAAAGGCCAGAACGTGCGCCTGTGCGCCCACCTGACCGGCTATAATATTGACATCCGCCCCGAATCGGGCTATTACGGCGAGGACGAATGATCCTCCCCGCCTATCCTTCCTGAAAAGAGGTTTCGCCTTGCAGCAGCAAAGACAGAAAAAAATCCCGGTGCGCCGGTGTGTGGGCTGTAACGCCCAAAAGCCCAAGCGGGAGCTGGTGCGCATCGTCCGCAGCCCGGACGGCCAGATCAGCCTGGACCTGACCGGCAAAAAGTCCGGCCGGGGGGCCTACCTGTGCCCGTCGGCGGCCTGCCTGGCCAAAGCCCAGAAGGCGCGCCGGCTGGAACGTGCGCTGGACCAGCCCGTGCCGGAGGAAGTCTACGCCCGCCTGGCGCAGCAGATCGCCTGCGCCGAACAACAGGCAAAGGAGGCGGTGGACGATGCACAGTGAAAGCTCCGGCCTGCTGGGCGCGCTGGGACTGTGCCGCAAAGCCGGCAAACTCCTGTACGGGTACGACCGTGTGGAGGAAGCCGTGCTGCGGGGCAAGGTCAGCCTGGTGCTGCTGGCCTGCGATGCCAGTGCCCGCACCGCACAGCACATGATGGATACCTGCGAAGGCACCGTAGCCTGCGAGGTCATGCCCCTGACCGGCGAAGAACTGGCCCTGCTGACCCCCAGGCCAGCCGCCGTCTTTGCGGTAACGGAAGCGAACCTTGCGCGCCTGTGCGCCAACTACCTGACCCGATAAGGAGGAACGTTCATGGATTTTAAGTATAAAATTGCCGATGTGGCCAAAGATTTCGGCATCAGCGCCAAGCGCGCCATCGACACGGTGGCGGCGGTGACCGGCGAGACCCGCAAGCCCGGCGGCACCTTTGAGGAGAGCGAAGTCAACGGCCTGCTGGAAGCCCTGACCCGGGAGACCGCCGTGGACAGCCTGGAGGAGTACCTGGCCTCGGGCAAAAAGCAGCCGGAGCCCAAGCCCGCGCCCAAAAAGGCCGAAGCCAAGCCCCAGCCCGCCAAAAAGCAGGAAAAACCTGCCGCCGAGGCCAAGCCCCAGCCGGAGGCCCGCAAGCCCCAGCCCCGCAAGCCCGAGCGCCCGGCCGAGCGCCGCAAGGAGAAGAGCGTCACCATGCAGGAACTGGCGGCGGATACCGGCATCAAAAAGCCGGTGACCACCGAGCAGGTCCAGGTCAACCGCGCCCAGGTGCAGGTGGATACCCGCACCGTGGATGTGAACGTGGATAAGTTCAGCGCCCGGTACGACGATCTGGCCGACAGCCGCAACATGCCCTCCAAGCGCAAAAAGCAGCCGGCGGGCAACAAGCAGAAGTTCCAGAACCGGAACAAAAACCGCAACCCCTACCAGCGCCGCCGGGAGACCGAGGCCGAGCGCCTGCAGCGCATCCAGCTGGAAAAAGCCCGCAACGCCCAGCTCAAGATCACCATTCCCGACGAGATCACGGTCAGTGAGCTGGCCACCCGCCTGAAGCAGAACGTGGCCAAGGTCGTGGCCAAGTTCATGCAGATGGGCGAGATGCACGCGGCGTCCGACGTGGTGGATTTCGACTCCGCCGCGCTGGTGGCCGAGGAATTCCACGCCAAGGTGGAGCGGGAGGTCCATGTCTCCATCGAAGAGCGCCTCTTCGTGCAGGAGGAGGACGCCGCCGAGGATCTCAAGGCCCGCCCGCCGGTCGTGGTGGTCATGGGCCATGTTGACCACGGCAAGACCTCCATCCTGGACGCCATCCGCAAGACCAACGTGACCGCGGGCGAAGCCGGCGGCATCACCCAGGCCATCGGCGCTTACCAGGTCAAGGCCAACGACAGCGTCATCACCTTCCTGGATACCCCGGGCCACGAAGCCTTCACCGCCATGCGCGCCCGCGGCGCCAACATGACCGACATCGCCGTGCTGGTGGTGGCGGCCGACGACGGCATCATGCCCCAGACCATCGAGTCCATCAACCACGCCAAGGCGGCCAACGTCAAACTCATCGTGGCCATCAACAAGATGGATAAACCCACCGCCAACCCCGAGCGGGTCAAGGAGCAGCTGACCAAGTACGAGATCATCCCCGAAGACTGGGGCGGCGATGTGGCCTGCATCCCGGTGTCCGCCGTCACCGGCATGGGCATCCAGGATCTGCTGGAGCGCATCGCGCTGGAAGCCGAGGTCATGGAACTCAAGGCCAACCCCAACCGCCGCGCCAAGGGCGCCGTGGTGGAAGCCCGGCTGGACAAGGGCCAGGGCCCCGTGGCCACCCTGCTGGTCCAGAACGGCACGCTGCACCGGGGCGACTGCCTGATCGCCGGCACCGCCGTGGGCCATGTGCGCACCATGCGCAACGACAAAGGCCAGGAGATCACCGAGGCCGGCCCCTCCATGCCTGTGGAGATCACCGGCCTGACCGAAGTGCCCACCGCTGGCGACATCTTCGAAGCGGTGGAGGACGAGCGCCTGGCCCGCGAACTGGCCGACAAGCGCACCAACGAGGCCAAGGAGAAGCAGTTCGCCGCCTACACCAAGGTCACGCTGGATAACCTGTTCGACCAGATGGCCCAGAACGACATGAAGGAACTGCCCATCGTCGTCAAGGCGGATGTGCAGGGCTCGGCCGAAGCGGTCAAGCAGAGCCTGGAAAAGATCTCCAACGACGAGGTCCGCGTCCGGGTCATCCATGCGGGCGTCGGCGCCATCAGCAAGTCGGACGTGAGCCTGGCCGACGCCTCCAACGCCATCATCATCGGCTTCAACGTCCGCCCCGACCCGGTGGCCAAGGCCGAAGCTGAGCAGACCGGCGTGGAGATGCGGATGTACCGGGTGATCTACGACGCCATCAACGACGTGACCGACGCCATGAAGGGCATGCTGGCTCCCAAGATCCGCGAAGTCGCCCTGGGCGAAGCGCAGGTCCGCCAGGTCTACAAGATCTCCAGCGTCGGCACCGTGGCCGGCTGCCGTGTCACCCGCGGCAAGATCACCCGCGACGCCAAGCTGCGTCTGGTGCGTGACGGCATTGTCATCACCGAGGACGCCATCGCCTCCCTCAAGCGTTTCAAGGACGACGCCAAGGAGGTGGCCGAAGGCTTCGAGTGCGGCATCACGCTGGAGAAATTCTCCGACATCAAAGAGGGCGATGTCTTCGAGTGCTTCAAACTGGAAGAGTACCGCGAGTGACCCGCCCTATACCATAACGAGGAACGACTATGCCAACCAAGAACCAGGGCCGCATGGCCCAGGATATGAAGCGGGAACTCATCGCCATCATCGGCGGTATGAAGGACCCCCGCATCACCGGCGGCCTGCTGACTGTCACCCGCCTGGATGTCACCCCCGACCTGGATGTGGCCAAGGTGTACATCAGCGTGATGGGACGCGAGGGCGGCTGCGCGCCGGTGGTCAAGGCGCTGAACAAGGCCAGCGGGCATATCCGCACCGAGATCAGCCGCCGGATGCACATTCGCAAGGCGCCCCGCTACATCTTTGTGGAGGATGACGGCGCCGCCTACGCCGCGCACATCAGCGAGGTGCTGCGCGGCCTTGAAACCGATACCGGTGACCCGCAGGGGGAGTGAGCCCCCCTGTGCAGGGGCGGCGGGCTGACCCAGCGCCCCTGCCGGCAAATATCGCAACGGCACCCTGCCGCTGGAAAAGAGGTTAGTTATGACAGAATCTGTGGACCGGCAAACAGCCGTCATGCGGCTCCGCTCGGCCCAGGATATCCTGATCCTGTGCCACAAGAACCCGGACGGTGACACCATCGGATGCGCAGGTGCGCTGTACCTGGCGCTGAAGTCTCTGGGGAAAAACGCGGCCATTCTCTGCAGCGACCCGATCCCCAGCCTGTACGGGTATATGGAGCTGCGCCTGTACGACGCCAGCTTCACCCCCGGTTTCGTGGTGGCGGTGGACGTGGCCAGCATCCAGCTGTTCGGCGACCGCAACAATGTGCAGAAATACGCGGCCCATGTGGACCTGTGCATCGACCACCATGCCAGCAACAGCGGCTATGCCTACGAAACGCTGCTGGACCCCGGCGCCGCCGCGGCCTGTGAGCTCATGATCGACGTGATCGAGGAGATGGGCGTCACCCTGGACCCCTCCATCGCGTCCTGCCTGTACACCGGTATCGCCACCGACACCGGCTGCTTCCGCTTTTCCAGCACCACCGCCCACACCCATCAGGCGGCGGCCCGCCTGATCGAAGCCGGGGCCGACTTGGAGATGCTCAACGCCCGGCTGTTCGAATCCCGTTCCCGCGCCCGCATCGAGATCGAGCGGATGGCGCTGGAAAGCCTCGAATACTTCTTCGATGGCCGCTGCGCCATGATCTACCTCACCTGGGACCAGATCGTCACCTCCGGCGTGCCCGGGGCCGAGCTGGAGGACCTGACCAGCCTGCCCCGCTCCATCGAAGGGGTGGAGGTGGGCTTGACCCTGCGTCAGCAGAAGGACGGCAGCTACAAAATCAGCATCCGCACCGCCGGTACGGTGGACGCCTGCGCCGTGGCCCGGCATTTGGGCGGCGGCGGGCATTCCCGCGCCGCCGGCTGCGAGATCAGCGGCAACCTGGACAACGCCCGCTTCGCCGTGCTGGAGGAAGTGCGCAAGGAGCTGGAGCGCTGGGGCCTGCTGGATGCGGCGCGTTGAGCGCCTTCCCTGTCGCTGTCGCCGTCGTCGGCGCACTGCGCCCGCAGGCGTGTTTCGGAGGCCAACCGGGCCGTAGGCCCGGCTCTTAGGCCGGAGATTGTCCGCCGACGGCGACGGTTTTAGACTTTTTCGACAATCTGAGGTATTTATACAATGACCAAGCTGCAAAACGGCGTTCTGCCGGTGGACAAACCGGCGGGGTGGACCAGCTTCGACGTGCTGGCCAAGCTCCGCGGTGCCCTGGGGACCCGGCGGCTGGGGCATACGGGCACACTGGACCCTATGGTCACCGGTGTGCTCGTTGTGCTTATCGGCCCGGCCACGGCGGCGGCCGACCGCCAGCCCGACCAGGACAAAACCTATGAGGGCACCCTGCGCCTGGGCCTTGCCACCGACACCGGCGACCTGACCGGCACCGTGCTGCGCACCGCGCCGGTCACGGCAGGGGAGCAGGAGCTGCTGGCCGTGCTGCCCCGGTTTGTCGGCAACATCCGCCAGCTGCCGCCGATGTACTCGGCCGTCAAGGTGAACGGCCAGCCGCTGTACAAGGCGGCCCGCCAGGGCAAAACGGTGGAGCGCACCCCCCGCCCGGTCACCATCCACGCCATCGACTACCTGGGCAGCCCGGCCCCCGGCGATTTCACCCTGCGGGTCCGCTGCTCCAAGGGCACCTACATCCGCACACTGTTCGAGGAGATCGGCGCTGCCATGGGCCAGCCGGCCACGATGGCCTGGCTGCGGCGGGTGCAGGCCGGCCCCTTCACGATCGACCAGTGCCACCCGCTGCCCGACATCCTGGCCGCCGCCCGGGACGGCACGCTGGCCCAAAAGGGCTGGGTGCTGGGGGTGGACTCGGCGTTTTCCACCCTGCCTGCGCTGACGGTGGGGGAGCCGGCCCGCACCCACCTGTTCAACGGCTGCCCCACCAGCCGCTACCCGGCTGAGGACGGGCGCTACCGGGTGTATGACGAGACCGGCGGCTTCCTGGGGCTGGCCGTGGTGGAACAAGGGGTGCTGCGGGTGGAAAAACTGTTTTGTGACAGGGAAAGGACCTGAACCAGATGCAACGCATGGAACTGCACATTACCGAAACCGTTGAGCCGGTCGCCGCGCCCCATGGCAGTGCGGTGGCGCTGGGCTTTTTTGACGGGGTCCACCTGGGGCATCGGGCGGTCATCGGGGCGGCGGTCGCCGCCGCCCGCCGCGCCGGGCTCACCCCGGCCGTTTTCACCTTCGAACTGCCGGAAGGCAATACCCTGAAAGGCGGGCGCATCCTCTCCCGCACCCAGAAACATCGCCGCATGGCCGAACTGGGCGCCCGCGAGGTCATGGACCCGCCTTTTTCGGCGTTCTGCAACCTGTCCCCCGAAGCCTTTGTGGAGCGCATCCTGGTGGACTGCTTCGGGGCGCGGCAGGTCTTCTGCGGGGACAATTTCACCTTTGGCGCCCGCGCCGCCGGCAACGTGGAATCCCTCCAGGCGCTGTGTGCCCGGCGGGGCATCGGGGTCACGGTGGTGGAGATGGCCGGCTACGGCGGCAAGACCGTCTCCTCCACCCGCATCCGCGCCGCGCTGGAGGAAGGCCGCCTGGACGACGCCAACGCGATGCTCGGCGCCCCGTATGCCATCGACTGGACCGTCCGCCACGGCAAGGGGGTCGGCACCAGCCGGCTGGGCACCCCGACCATCAACCAGAACTACCCGGCGGGGACGCTGCAGCCCTGCTGTGGGGTCTACCTGACCCGCATCCGGCTGCAGGACCGCTGGTGGCCCGCAGCCACCGGCATCAGCCGCCGCCCCACCGTGGACAAGGCCGGCGCGCCGGTCAGCTGCGAGACCTATGTGCCGGGCTTCTCGGGGGATGTCTACGGAACGAACCCCACGCTGGAATTCCACAAATACCTCTGCCCGATCCGCAAGTTCGACTCCCTGCAGGCGCTTTCCGATCTCATCACCACGGCGGCTGCACGCAGCTGCGCGTATTTTCAGGGGCTGGAGGACCGGATCTGACCCGGATTTACAACCCGGGCGGAATGTCGTATAATGGGGTTCATGCGGCCGGGCTGCCCCGGCGCCACATTGTCTTGTGAGAGGGAGGACCACCCCTTGTTTGAACGAAAAATGCTGGCGCCCGGCGTGTATATCACCACGCTGGACGCCGAAAAATTCAACCGCTGCCGCATTGCGATCCACCTGCGCTACACCCCGCTGCGCCGCACGGCCACCGACGCCGCGGTGCTGCCGCTGGTGCTGGAACGGGGCTATGCCCAGTGCCCGGATATGACCGCCCTGTCCCGCAAGCTGGCCCGGCTGTACGGGGCCGACCTGGGGGTGGACCTGGGAACTGCGGGCACCGACCGGGTGCTCACCGTGGACATCTGCGGCATCAAGGACCGCTTCGCCCTGGCCGGCGAGGACCTGACCCGGGCCTATGCCGACATCGCCTTCGGCATCGTCTTTGACCCCTACCTGGTGGACGGCCTGTTCGACCCCGAGGCCGTGCGCATCGAAAAGGAAACGCTGGACCGCCGCCTGCAGGCAGAGTTCAACAACAAGCGTCTGTACTGCGTGCGCCAGGCCCGCCGCCGCTTTTACGGCGATTCCCCGGCGGGCATCGAGCTGGGGGGCTACCGGTCCGACCTGCCCGGCGTCACCCCGGCCACCCTCAAGGCCGAATACGACCGCATCCTGCGCACCGCCTCCATCGACGTGATGGTCCAGGGGGCCGACGCCGACAACGTGGCCGAGCGGCTGCTCCAGGCGCTTCAGGCGGTGCCCCGCGCCCCCCGGGACTTTGCCGGGGCCATGGCCATGCCGGTCACCGAACCCCGCCATTACTGCGAGGCCATCCCCGGGCTGACCCAGGCCAAGCTCTGTATGCTGTTCACCACCGGCACGCCGGAGGACCTGCCCTCCATCAACCTGCTGCGCATGGCCATGTCGGTGTTCGGCGGGTCCACCACCAGCCGGCTGTTCCGCAACGTGCGGGAAAAGCAGAGCCTGTGCTACTACTGCGGGTCCACCGCGCTGCGGGCCACCGGCGTCATGATGGTGGATTCCGGCGTGGAGCCCGGCCGGGAAGAACAGGCCGAGGCCGCCATCCTGAAGGAATGGCAGGACCTGTGCCGCGGCCCCGTCACCCAGGAGGAGATGGAGGACTGCCGCCGCAGCCTGCTTTCCGGCATGGACGCGCTGGGCGACAGCCTGGCCGGGCTGGAAAGCTGGTACTACGGCCAGATCACCCGCGGCGAAGCCCTGGCCCCGCCGGAGTACGGCCGGGTGCTCATCAACGCCGTCACCGCCGACCAGGTGCGGGAGCAGCTGAACAGCTACCACTATTCGGTCTGTTATACCCTGACCCGGGCCGGGGAAGGAGGGGAACCCGCATGAACAGCCAGTCCGATGCACTGCGCCGCAAAACCGCCGAGGCCATCCGCTGCGAAAGCACCCGGCTGGACAGCGGCCTGACCGTGCTCTGCCGCACAATGCCGGGGTACAGCACGGTCCACGCCTTCTATGTGACCCGTTTCGGCTCGGTCTGCCGGGATTTCACCCTCGACGGCCGCCGCTATCATCTGCCCGCCGGCACCGCCCACTTCCTGGAGCACAAGATGTTCGAGTCGGAGGAGGGGGACGCCTTCAGCCTCTATGCCAAGACCGGCGCATCCTCCAACGCCTTCACCAGTTTTGACCGCACCGGCTACTACTTCTCCGCCACCGACCGGATCGACCGCAATCTGGACATTCTGCTGGGGATGGTGGGGCACCCCTGGTTCACCGAAGCCACCATCGCCAAGGAGCAGGGCATCATCGGCCAGGAGATCAAGATGTATGATGACAGCCCCGACTGGCGGCTGCTCACCGGGCTGTTCCGCTGCCTGTACCGCAGCCACCCCATCCGGGACGACATCGCCGGCACGGTAGAAAGCATCGCCCGGCTCACGCCGGAACTGCTCTATGCCTGTACCGAAGCGTTTTACCGCCCCGCCAACATGGTGCTGTCGGTGGCCGGGGACATCACGCTGGACCAGGCGGTGGCGGCCTGCCGCCGCGCCGGGCTGGACCGCCCCGCCGCCCCCCACGCCGTGACCCCCGCCCCCTTCGCCCCCGAAAACGAGACCTGCCGGCGGGAACTGCAGTTCACGATGCCGGTGAACAAGCCCAGCTTTGCGCTGGGCTTCCGGGAACAGCCGATCCCTTACGGCGACGCCCGGGCCGACATCCTGGCCGACCTGCTGCCCGAGCTGATCTGCGGCGGCCTGACCGACCTGTACCGCAAACTGTATGACGAAGGGCTGGTCAACCCCGAGTTCAACGGCGAGACCATCTCGGTGGACGGCGCCTGTACCGTCGTGTTCACCGGCGAGAGCTCCACCCCCCGCCAGGTGGTGGAGCTGCTGCAGGCGGAGATCCGCCGGCTGCGCCGGGACGGGGTGGACCCCGAACTTTTCACCCTGGTCAAGAACCAGATGTACGGCGAGATGCTGGCCAATGTGGAAGGGGTGGACGATGCCGCCGAATCCCTGGCCGGCGCCTGGCTCAGCGGCTACACCCTGGCCGAGGAGGTGCAGGCCCTGGCTACCCTGACGGCGCAGGATGTGAACGACGCGCTGCAGCGGATGCTGCGGGAGGAAAACGCCGCCTACGTTGAGATCCAGCCGCAGGGCTGAGCGGCGCCCCGCCGGACCAAAGGGGCTGCTGCGCACCGCTGCGGCGCAATAGGGAGGAACTTCCCATGGGAACCATTTTTCATGTCCAGTTTCCGGGCCTCGGCCTGGAATTCACCCTCGACCGCGTGGCGCTCTCGCTGGGCGGGTTCAACATCTACTGGTACGGCGTCCTCATCGCCCTGGGGCTCATTCTGGGCATGGCGCTGGCCTTCCACTATGCGCCGGACTTCGGCCTCAACGCCGACCGCCTGGTGGACGTGGTGGTGGTCGGCACCATCATGGGCATCGTCTGCGCCCGCATCGCCTATGTGGCCATGGCGCCCTTTGAGTACGAGTCCATCTGGGATATGATCGCGGTGCGGGACGGCGGCCTGGCCATCTACGGCGGCGTCATCGGCGCGTTCGTCTTCGGCGGGCTGGCCGCCCGCTGGCGCCGGGTCCCGCTGCTGCCCCTCTTCGACGTGGTGGCCATGGGCTTCCTGGTGGGCCAGGGCATCGGCCGCTGGGGCAACTTTGTCAATCAGGAAGCCTTCGGCACCAACACCACCCTGCCCTGGGGCATGTACAGCGAGGGCACCTGCAACTACCTGACCGGCGTCCAGGCCACCCTGGCCGCCCAGGGCATCACGGTGGACCCGACCCAGCCGGTCCACCCCACCTTCCTGTACGAAAGCCTCTGGTGCCTGTTCGGGCTGCTGGTGCTCTGGCTGTACCGGCGGCACCGCCGCTTCCACGGCCAGCTGTTCCTGATGTATATTATCTGGTACGGCCTGGGCCGCTACTGGATCGAGGGCCTGCGCACCGACTCGCTGCTCATCGGGGACACCGGGCTGCGCTTCAGCCAGATCGTGGCGCTGGTCTCGGTGGCGGCGGCCGTCACGCTGATGGTCTACGGGCTGCAGCGCTCCCGCGGGCGCACCCTGCTGGTGCCGCTGGCGGTGGAAGACATCAAAAAGCAGGACCGGGCCGGCGACCGCTTCACCCCCGACAGCCTGCCTGCCTCCGCCCCGCACCGGGAGTTTGTGGCCGCTACCGCCGCCATGAACAAGCGGCTGGCCGACCTGGACCTGGACGCCCCGGCCGGGACCGCCGAACCGGACCGGGCCCCGGAACAGCAGGCCGCCCCGGAACAGCAGGCCGAACCGGCCGCCCCGGCGCCGGAAGACGCCGCGGCCGACCGGCCCCGTACCCCCGAAGCGGGGGACAACCCGTAAACGGCGTCAGCCGGAAAGGAGAACGCTATGAGCGCTGCCATCATTGACGGAAAGATTCTGGCCGCCCAGGTCAAGCAGGAGGCCGCCGCGGCGGTCCGCGCCCTGCAGCAGTGGGGCAAAGCGACCCCCTGCCTGGCCGTGCTGCTGGTGGGGGAGGACCCCGCCAGCCAGGTGTATGTCCGCGGCAAGGAAAGCGACTGCGCGGCCTGCGGCATCGAGAGCCGGGTCTGCCGCCTGCCCGAAACCACCACCCAGGCCGAGCTGCTGGACCGGCTGGCCGCCCTGGCCGCCGACCCGGCGGTCCACGGCATCCTTGTCCAGCTGCCGCTGCCCCGCCACATCGACCCGGCCGCGGTCATTGCGGCCATCCCGCCCGAGAAGGATGTGGACGGCTTCACCCCCGTCAACGCCGGCAACCTGCTCACCGGCGGGAGCTGCTTTGTCCCCTGCACCCCGGCGGGCTGCCTGCGGATGATCCGCTCCACCGGGCTGGACCTGGCCGGCAAACAGGCCGTGGTGGTGGGCCGCTCCAACATTGTGGGCAAGCCGGCGGCGCTGCTGCTTCTGCAGCAGAACGCCACCGTCACCGTCTGCCATTCCCGCACGCAGGGCCTGGCCGAGATCTGCCGCCGGGCGGATGTCCTGGTGGCCGCGGTGGGCAAGGCCGGCTTCATCACCGGCGATATGATCAAGCCCGGGGCGGTGGTCATCGATGTGGGCATCAACCGGGGCGCGGACGGCAAGCTCCGCGGGGATGTGGACTTTGCTTCCGCCCGGGAGGTGGCCGGCTTTATCACCCCGGTGCCCGGCGGCGTGGGGCTCATGACCCGGGCGATGCTCATGTGGAACACCGTGCTGGCCGCCGCCCGGCAAAGCGGCGTGGACCTGGGGGTCTCCCACAAGGGCTGAAACGGCCAAAAGCTCACGCAAAAAGGTCAAAAAGTACCGCACGGGGCCTTGACTTTGCCCCGCGGATATGGTATGCTTACTAAGCCGCATGGTATGGGCTCTCCAAGTGTGCCCTTTTGTAAAGCGCACCGCCCCACATCCAGCGAGACTTATTGAAAGAGGTTTGCATCATGTACGCAGTTATCAAAACCGGTGGCAAGCAGTACAGCGTCAAGGTCGGCGACACCATCTTCGTGGAAAAGCTGAACGCTGAGGCCGATACCGAAGTCACCTTCGATCAGGTCCTGGCTGTTGGCGAGGAGGGCGCTGTCAAGGTCGGCGCCCCGCTGGTGGACGGCGCTTCGGTCGTCGCCAAGGTCGTCAAGAACGGCAAGGGCAAGAAGCTGAACATCCTGACCTATCGTCCCAAGAAGGGCAGCATGGTCCGCAAGGGTCATCGTCAGCCCTACACCAAGGTGGAGATCACCGCGATCAACGGCTAAGGAGGTACAACAACAATGGCACACAAAAAAGGCGTAGGTTCTACCAAAAACGGCCGTGATTCCGAGTCCAAGCGTCTGGGCGTGAAGCGCGGCGACGGTCAGTACGTTCTGGCCGGCAACATCCTGGTCCGTCAGCGCG
>LBJMC04200__coassemble_157_pt1 | contig 92833 bp, 63 predicted proteins | sample LBJMC04200__metabat2_low_PE_015 | metagenome-assembled genome bin LBJMC04200
ATAAAACTCCTTTTCTTTTTCCGAAACGGCATCGATCAATTTGCACTACAAAGCAAAAAGTTCTTCAATCGCTTTATCTAAAAAAATCATCGCTTATTTTTTTTAAAGCCTATTGCATACGCATAAGCAGTGAATTTTATTCGCTGATAAAAGTGTGCTTTGATCACAAAAGTTCGTTGTATTTTTTGTTTATACATGCTATAATACATCCGTATTATAGTGATGGAGGTGCTTCCATGTATCGGATTGCTATGGAAAAGCTGCTCAAATGGAAAGAGAGCAAACGTCGCAAACCGCTGATCATAGAAGGGGCGCGACAAGTCGGCAAGACCTGGCTTATGAAAGAATTTGGTCAGCAAGCCTACCGCGACACCGTTTATATCAATTTTGACTCCAATTCGAGAATGGCAGACTTGTTTGCCTCCGATTTGAATACAGATCGCCTGATTATGGGGTTGGAGTTGTATGCCGGCCGTAAAATAGACCCGGACAATACCCTGTTGATTTTTGATGAAGTGCAGGAAGTCCCAAGAGCGTTAGCTTCGCTCAAGTATTTCTATGAAAATGCTCCGCAATATCACATTGTCTGCGCCGGTTCGCTGCTTGGTATCGCCTTGCACGAAGGGACTTCCTTTCCGGTGGGAAAAGTCAGCTTCCTAAAACTCTATCCTCTTTCTTTCAAAGAGTTTTTGATGGCAACCGATAAAGAGCGTTTTGCAGACTTGCTTGACAAACAAGACTTTGAAATGATTACGAACTTCAAGCAAACATACATTGACGCCCTGAAGCAATATTATTTCGTCGGCGGTATGCCTGAAGCTGTACAAAGTTTTGCGGAGGACAAAGATTTTAATGAAGTCCGTGTTATTCAGAAGCGGATTCTGGCTGCTTATGAGCAAGACTTTTCCAAACATGCCCCCAATGAAATTGTCCCTAAAATCCGAATGCTGTGGAACAGCATCCCCTCGCAGCTTGCGAAGGAAAACAAGAAATTCATTTACGGCCTTGTCCGTGAGGGCGCCCGCGCCAAAGAATACGAAACGGCCATCATGTGGCTTTCTGACTGCGGGCTCGTTCACAAAGTCAGCCGCGTCAACGGAGCCGGACTTCCTCTGAAAGCCTATGAAGATCTGAAAGCTTTCAAGCTGTTTGTGCTGGATGTCGGTTTGCTCGGCTGCATGGCAGGGCTTCGCCAGCGCACGCTGCTTGATGGCAACGATCTTTTTGTGGAGTTTAAAGGCGCTTTGACGGAGCAGTACGTTTGTCAGCAGCTTAAAACCATCGAGGATCTGGGGGTGTATTACTATACCAACGACCGAGGCTCCTGCGAGGTTGATTTCATTGTGGATACCGGTGAGCAGGTCATCCCTGTAGAAGTAAAAGCGGAAGTAAATCTAAGAGCCAAAAGTTTGAAAACGTATCAGGAAAAGTTTTCGCCTGACGTATGTATCCGTACTTCGATGGCGGATTTCAAAAGGGAAGATTGGCTCATCAATTTGCCCCTTTATGCGATTGGAACAATTAAAAAAGCTGTAGACAACCTCAGCCAAAGTTCTCACATTGCAACAGCTGATATTGACAATGTGTAACTATAAAAGCGATGATATTCTTTCTGCCACGGATAAAGCAAGCAATCGGATCGTCAGGTTTATTTTTGGTGAATAGATCGTTTTCTCTGTTCTTATTGGTATTTCCTGCAAAGACGATTGAATAAAAGCCTCCATTTCCGCTTTACCCCATCACGCATGAAGTCCGGAAAGTCTTGCTCCACAATGCATAGAATCTTCCTTTCCGCAACAGGGTTTTCCCCCAGTATACCACAACCCGCGCCCCCTGGGAACGGCCGGCGTTCAGCGGCGGGCGGCGGGGCGCAGGGATCTGCGGTACATCCGGGTGGTGCCCTCCTCGCCGTCGGGGCGGACCTGGCAGAGATACTGCCAGCCGTAGCGCTCGTAAAAGGCGGTGTGGTCGGTGATCAGGTACAGCGCCGCAAAGCCCCGGCGGGCCATGTCGTCGCAGGCGGCAGCCAGCAGCGCCCCGGCCAGGCCCCGGCCCCGGCAGTCCGGCTCCACATACAGCGCGCAGAGGTTGGGGGTCAGGTCCTTCCGGTCGTGGAAGTCGTTGTCGATCACCCCCGCCCCGCCGACGATCCGGCCCCCCTGCACCGCCAGGTACCACTGGGGCACCGGGCCGGGGCCGGCCAGGCAGGCGTCGATGCTCCGGCGGTATTCGGCCAGCGGCACGCCCCACTTTTCGTGGAACCACCGCCCGGCCGCCTCCCGGTAAGCCGGGCGGTCCCGCAGGCAGAAGATCTCGGCTTCGGTGAATGGCATGGGGGCGGCCTCCTTTCGGGTGGATCAGGTGGCTCCATTCTACCATGCCCCGCCCCCGAAGTCCAGACCGGCGAAATCCCGGCAAAATCCCGCCGATGTATGGTAAAATCGGGGCGGGTGTGGTATGCTGGGGGAAAGAACAGATCCGGCGCACTGCCCCGGACCCTGCCCGGCAGGGCGGGCGGGCGCGGAAAGGGGGAACCTACATGCAAGAATTCCTTTACCGCAACGGGACCATCCTGACGATGGACGAAGCCCGGGGCCTGTACGCCGAGGCCCTGCTGGTGCGGGACGGGCGGATCGCCGCCGTGGGGCCGGAGGCCGCGGTGGCGGCCGAGGCCCGCAGCCCCGAGGTCATCGACCTGCACGGCGCCACCCTGATGCCGTCCTTCCTGGACCCGCACAGCCACCTTTCCAGCTATGCGATGAACCTGCAGCAGATCCCGATGGAGGGCGCCGCCTCCTATGGGGAGATCGTCGCCCGGGTACAGCGCTACCTGGCAGAAAACGACATCCCGGCCGACCGGTGGGTCACGGCCTACGGCTATGACCACAACGCCCTGGCCGAACACCGCCCGCCCGACCGCACCGTGCTGGACGCCGCCACGCCCCGCAACCCGCTGGTGCTGCAGCATGTGTCGGGGCATACCGGCGTTTTCAACACCCGGGCGCTGCAGGCCCTGGGGCTGGACGCCGCCACCCCCGACCCGGCCGGCGGCCGGTTTGCCCGGGCTGCCGACGGCAGCCTGACCGGCTATGCCGAGGAAAACGCCTTCATCGAGACGATCAAGCGCATCCCCCAGCCGGACGGCCGCCAGCTGCTGGGCTGCTACCGCAAGGCCCAGCAGTGCTACGCCGCCTACGGCATCACCACGGTGCAGGACGGGCTGGTCATCGACCAGATGGCCCCGCTGTACGGCGGGCTGTGCGCGGCGGACACCCTGTTCCTGGACACCGTCGCCTATGTGGATTTCCGCGCCTGCGACGCCCTGCTCACCACCTTTGCCGACAACCTGGGGCAGTACCGGCACCACTTCAAGATCGGCGGGTACAAGACCTTCCTGGACGGGTCGCCCCAGGCCCGCACGGCCTGGATGCGCACGCCCTACCTGCCGGCGCCCGGCGCCGACGAGCCCGCCGGCTACCGGGGCTACCCGGCTTTGCAGGACGAGGAACTGTTCGCCCAGCTCTGCCGTGCGCTGCGGGAGGGCCGCCAGGTGCTGGCCCACTGCAATGGCGACGCGGCGGCCCAGCAGTATCTGGACCAGTACGCCCGGGCCCGGGCCGCGGTGCCCGGCGCGCCGGACATCCGCCCGGTCATGATCCACGCCCAGTTCCTGGACCGGGACCAGCTGCCGGCGCTGGCCGACCTGGGCATGACCCCCTCCTTCTTTGTGGCCCACGTCTACCACTGGGGGGATGTCCACATCCGCAACGTGGGGCTGGAGCGGGCCGCCCGCATCAGCCCCACGGCCTCGGCGCTGGCGGCGGGGCTGCGGTTCACCTTCCACCAGGACGCGCCGGTCATCCAGCCCAACATGCTGGAAACGATCTGGTGCGCCGTCAACCGGGTCACCCGGGCCGGCGTCCCGCTGGGCGAAGGGGAGCGCATCTCCACCCTGGAAGCCCTCAAGGCGGTCACGGTCAACGCCGCCTGGCAGTATTTTGAGGAGGACCGCAAGGGCACCCTGGCCCCCGGCAAGCTGGCCGACCTGGTGGCTCTCTCGGCCGACCCGCTCAAGACCCCCGCCCCCGCGCTGCGGGACATCCGGGTGCTGGAAACCTGGAAGGAAGGCCGCAGCGTCTTCAGGGCCTAAGCCCGTCCCCGGCGCCGAGCGCCCCCAGCACCGCCCCGCCGCCAGGTGTATGCCGAAGTCCCGCCGCGGGTGGAGTACAGCCTGACCGAACTGGGCAGAAGCCTGAAACCCATCCTGGACGCCATGTGGAACTGGGGCGAAGAGTACAAGGCCCGGAACGCCTGACCCGCCCCGGACCAAAACACCGCGACCCCCGAAGCCGGGCCCAAACGGGCTGGTTTCGGGGGTCGCGGTGTTGTCTCTCACCGGGGGGCGGCGGCGCAGGGGGAAGGCCCCGGGCTCAGGCCTGGTCGTAGGCACTGGGCAGCGCCCGCAGCGAGATGGTGTGCTCAAAGCAGCTGTAGTCGGTCAGGTAGACGGTGAAGCAGCCGTCCACCCGGCCCAGGCTGCCCTCCTTGCCGGCGGTGTAGTTGTGGGCGCCGAAGCAGGGCCCGGCCTGGATGGCAAAGTCGCCCTTGCTGGCGGTCAGGGTGCCCTGCTTGGCCACCACGCCGCTGCCGTCGGCGCCGTCCAGCGTGAAGGCTTCGGTCTCCACCCGGCAGCCGGCGTCAAAGGCCAGCTCCACCCGCAGCGGGGCCCGGTCGATGCCGGTGTTGCGGATGTGTACGTCGATGCCGTTTTCCACCTCGGTCACCGTCACGTCAAACACCATGTCGGGGCCGTAGAGCTTCTGGCGCCGGGTGTGGTCCATCTGCCACCAGTCGCTGGTGGCGGGCTTTTCGGCAAAGGGCAGGTAGTACCAGCCGGTCATGGTCTGGTGCAGCGCATAGCCGCCCGCCGCCGGTTCCAGCGTTTCGGGGGTGAAGTTGCGGTGCTCGCAGAAGCTGGCGCCGATGCGCAGGTTCAAACAGAAATCCCCGTTCTGGAAAAACAGGAAGCTGGGGCTGTGGTTCAGCAGGGTGTAGCTCCACCCGCCCCGGCGGCAGCGCAGAATGCCGGACCCTTCGTAGAACTTGTGGTAGTCGGCGGGGGTGGCGCAGCCCTCGTGTTCCAGCTCGATCAGCGCCGGCTGCAGCATCAGCTGGATCAGGCAGTCAAAGCTGCGCAGGTGGTGGCGGTCCACCATCCGCATGATCTCGTTGGCGGCGTCCAGCAGGTCGGGGCGGGCGCAGGTGTGGCCCATGTACAGGTATTCCAGGTAATACTCCCGCGGGTAGATCTTCCGCCCCCGGTCCCACCGGGTGGAGTTGCTGGTAAAGATGCTGTCGTCCGGGTCGATGTAGGTCAGCATCATGTCCAGGTTGCGCAGCACCGGCTCGTAGTAGGTCTTGTCGCCGGTGGCCACGGCCAGCATGATCATCGCGTCGTTGTTGATGCGGTTGTAGTTGCCGGCCGACCGCTCGGCGTATTCGCCGTCGGCATTGCAGTCGCTGCCTTCCTGCAGGATGGCCTCGGCCGCGGTGCGGCAGGCGGGCTTGTCAAACAGCACCGCGCACATCATCAGCACCGAGGCGATGGCCCAGCGGTGGTTGGGGGTGTGGAAGCCGCAGTGGCACAGCGCCTCGGCGGCGTCCCGCAGGATCTCCTCATACACAGGGCGCAGCGCCGCGGCCCGGGCCCGGGCGTCGTCGGCGGCGTACAGCTCGCCGGCCTCCACCTTTTTCAGGTACACATACGCCGGGATCAGCCGCTTGGCGCAGAAAGCCGTGTCCGGCCCGGAATAGAAGTTGCAGTTGATCAGGTCAAAGTAGCCCCCGGGGCGCTGGCTGCGCCGCACAAAGGCCAGCGCCAGCTCCAGCCGGCGGGTCAGCTCGCCGTCCAGGTAATAGCGGCTGTCCGGGTTCAGCAGGCAGGCGGTCATGGTGGTGGCGCGGTAGATGGCGGTCTTGGGTTCGGCCAGGCTGTCCGCCTTGGGGAACCCGCCGTAGAAGGGGCTGGAGGGATCGAGGATCTGCACCTCCAAAAAACGGCGGACGCGGTCGTCGCTGTCCTGCAGGATGCGTTGATAATGGTTGCGCATGGCAAAGCCTCCTTGCCAAAAGGGGGGCGCGGCTGCGCCCCCACGGGTGTTGAAAACGGATGCGGGCGGCCCCGGTCACTGGTCCTTGAGGGGGCGGCACCGCCTTGTGAACAGCAGGAAGGTGATGAGGAAAAGCACCATCGACACCGGCAGCACGCAGATGCTCAGCCGGTAGCCGGCCAGGTCCACCAGCCGGCCGAAGCCCACGTTGAAGAGGATGTCGGCCAGCGAGGCGATGCTGATGATGGTGCCCGCCGCCCCCGACACCTGCTGGGCCGGGAAGTACAGCCGGATGCTCATGACCAGGGTGGGGTAGAGGATGGACAGAAAGAACCCGCTGGCCGCCCACAGCGGCATCAGCGCGGCGCCGCCCAGGCTGCCCGCCACATACAGCACGCCCGAGATCACCCCGAACAGCTGCATGCTGCGGATGACCCCCAGCTTGTCCACCAGCGGGGACAGCACCAGCCGCCCCAGCATCACGCCGCCGTAAAACACCGACAGATACCGGGACGCCGCGGCCTGGGTCATCTCCAGCCCGGTGGTGCCGTAGGCCACCAGCCAGTTCATCACCCCGTGTTCGGCGATGAAGTAGAACCCGAACACCAGCACAAAGGGCACCACCACCCCCAGCCGGTCGGTCAGCCGGCCTTCGGCCTGGGGCAGGGCGCCGGGGGCCACGGCGGGTTCCTCCGGCACCTGGCAGAACAGCAGCATCCCGAAGGCCGCCACCCCCAGCACCAGCAGCCCCAGGTTGGTGTACTGCCAGAAGGGGAAGCCGTCGGCCATGCTGCCCAGGAAAAACTGGCTGCCGCTGGTGCCGATGCCCTGGGTGAAGAACAGGAAGTTGACAAAGAACCCGGGCGCCGCGGTGAAGAGCAGCGGGGTGATCAGGTTCATGGTGGTGTTGAGCAGGGTGGAGGACCCCATGACCAGCGCCATGGCCACCAGCAGCACCGGGTAGCTGTCGGTCAGGGCGAACAGGGCCAGCGCCGCCATCCAGATCAGCATCAGCACCTGCAGCACCCGCTTTTTGGCAAACCGGGCGCTCAGGTTGCCCCCCACCAGCAGGAACACCAGGTTGCCGATGTAACTCACCGTCACGATCAGCCCCAGCTGGGTGGCGGAAAGGGCGAAATGCTGCTGGAAGATGGTGGAAAAGATGCCCCGCAGGCTGTCGCTGCTGCCAAGGCCCACCATCAGCACCACAAAGGCGGCAAAGGTCAGGCGGTTGGTCTGCTTGTTGCTGGTCTGCGGCATCAGGCGTCGGCCTCCTCCAGCAGGAACAGGATGGCCATGGCCTGGCCGTAGGGCATCGGGTGCAGGGGGATCTGCTTGTAGAAGTCCTTGCTCTCGCGGCCCATCGGGGTGCCGTAGGACACCTGCTGCACCACGCCCTTGTCGTCAATGCAGTCCAGCAGCGGGGCCAGGGCGCGGTCGGCCACGGCGCGGTAGCTCTCGTCCAGCAGGCCGGCCTTGATGCCCTTGAGGATGCCGCAGCCGAAACCGGCGGTGGCGCTGGCCTCCAGGTAGGAGGTGGGGTCGTCGATCAGGGTGTGCCACATGCCGCCCTCGTCCTGGTAGCGGGCCACGCTCTCCACCTGGCGCACAAAGGCGTTGGCGATGAAGCGGCGGTCCTGGTCGGGAATGTCCACGATCTCGAACAGGGTGGGGATGGCGATGGTGGCCCAGCTGTTGCCCCGGCCCCAGAAAGCCTCGGCAAAGTTGTGGCAGCCGTCAAAGCAGAAGCCGTGGTACCACAGGCCGGTCTTTTTGTCGGCCAGGTACTTGATGTGGACCAGGAACTGGTACACCGCCTCGTCAATGTAGTCCTGCCGGTTGAAGATGCGGCCCACGTTGGCCAGCGGCAGCACGGTCATGAACAGGGTGTCGTCCCACAGTTCGCCGGGGTTGGCCCGGTCCGAGGTCACATGCTGCATCCCGCCTTCGCCGGCGCGGGGCATCTCGTGCATCGCCCACTCGGCCCATTCCAGGCAGATCTTGCCGTAGGTCTCGTTGCGGGTGTACTCGTACAGGTAGCTCAGCGCCAGGATCGGGGCCATGGTGTTCACGTTCTTGCCGGGCAGCCCTTCGGCGATGCGGGCGTCGTAATACTCGGTCAGCACCTGCAGGCAGCGCTCGTCATGGCGCTTTTCAAACAGCTTCCACAGGCCGTACAGCCCCACGCCCTGGGTCCACTCCCACAGCATGTAGCGGGCCAGGTTGCCCTGGTCGATGTTGGTCTTGGCCATGTTCTCCAGGAAGGTCTCGTCCTTTTCATACAGGACGCTCTTGAAACTTTCGATGCAAAGCTCCAGCTTGCGGTCGATCTCGGCATTGTGCATAACGGACTCTCCTTTACGTTGATACGGCCGGCTACACCGGGATCCGGCCGATGGGTTGTATTTAGTATACCATGGCAGATAGAACAAAAACTACCCGGTTTTTGCCTTTGTTTTTGATTTGTATTGTACTTTTTGCGTGAACTGCTATAATGGAACCAACCATACGAAGACGACCCACCAGGGAAGGAGGCTGCCCGCCCATGGCGATGGAACCGGAACAGACCCTGCTGTTCGAACAGGGGTACATCATCAAGATCAACAGCGCGTCCAATCCCTTCTACTACTTTTTCGACTGGGACGCCCGCACCGCCAAGTTCAACATGAACTTCCAGCATTTCCACCAGTTTTACGAGATCCACATTCTGCTCAACGACCGGGCCTCCCACATCATCGAGGGGGACTATTACACGCTGCAGCCCTACGACATCGTGATGCTGCGCCCTTCGCTGCTGCACAAGACCGAGTACCCGGCCAACAACATCGACTATCACCGCCGGCTCATCATCAACTTCCAGTTCCCCGACGCGCCGGACGAACTGGGCCAGATGGTCCGGCAGGCGCTGGCCCCCTTTGACGCCGACGTGCCCATCTACCGGTTTGACGGCGAGGTGGGGGCCGAGGCATTCGGTTACCTGAACCGGATCTTCGCGCTGGGCAAGCAGCCGCTGACCCCGCTGACCCGGCTGTCCATCCACACCAATTTCCTGGAATTCCTCTGCGTCGTCGCCCGCCATACCGCGGACAACCGCTACGAATCCCAGGAACTCAGCGATTCCATCACCCAGAAGGTGTATGCGGTGGCCAGTTACATCCACCACCACTTCGCCCAGGAACTCTCGCTGGAAGGGCTGTCCAAAAAGTTTTTCATCAGCCCGTACTATCTGTCCCATCAGTTCCGGCGGGTGACCGGCTTTTCGCTGATCAACTACATCCAGATGACCCGGGTGCGCAACGCCCAGCAGCTGCTTTTGTACACCGAACGCAAAATCGCCGACATCACCACCAGCTGCGGGTTCACGAGCTTTTCCCAGTTCAACCGGGTCTTCAACAAATTCTGCCACGTTTCGCCGTCCCAGTTCCGCCAGAACGGCGAGATCACCCCCCTGACCATCCTGCCCTACGAGAAGGAACCCTCGCTGGGCAGCGCGGCGGAGGAGGGCAAGTCTTAGACCTCCTTGGCCTGCAGGGTCAGCCGGCCGTACCGGTCGTAGCCCTGGTAGCGCATCGGCGCCCCGTCGTGGACCAGCGGGCCCTGCCAGCCGCAGCACAGCGGCCCGTACACCGGGTCGCGGAAGCTGTAGCGCCGCCCCTCGGCGTCGGCGTGCAGGGGGGCCGCTTCCATCGCGGCGATGAAGGCGTCCAGCGTCGGGAACTCGTCGGCCTGGGCGGCCCGCACCAGCCAGATGACCCGGCGGCCCGGGGCCCGGCATTCCCGCAGGGCGGTGGCGCCCTCGGTGACCATGGTCAGCGGCGCCGAGCAGTACACCCCGGCCCAGGCGTCGCCCTTCTGCACAAAGGCCCAGTGGCCCCGCAGCACGCACCGGTCGAACTCCATCGCCGGCAGGTACAGGTGGGTGAAGTCCACCGGGTGGTCGGGGTCGATGTCATAGATCAGCCCCGCAAACCCCTTGTACTGGTCCACCTTGGGCAGGGTGCCGTTGCCCGCCCAGTAGGAGGGCCGCGCCGCCCCGAACACCACCCGCTCGCCGGGGTGGGTGACCCACAGCTGGGCGGTGGCGTTGAAGGTCAGCTGGAAGGGGTTTTCCTGGCAGCCGGGCTGGCCGGGGTGGAAGTCCACGGCGCTGGTCATCAGGTAGTCGGCGGTCTTGTAGGTGTACAGGTCCACATAGCCGTCGTTGCCCTGGGTACACTGGCAGATCAGCTCCTGCCCCGGCGCCACCGCGAACCAGGGCCGGTACTCGGCCGGCGGCTCGTAGTCGGACAGGCAGAGGGAGACGATGCCCTTGCCCGCGTGCCCCGGCACCCCGAAGCCGTAGCCGATCCAGCTGAGCCCCGACGGGCAGTTGGACCAGTTGCCGAACTGCTCCTTGATGTAGGTGCGCCCCGAGGACGCCGCAAAGATCCCCTTCTGCCCGTGGACGGCCAGCAGGTAGTAGGCGAAATCCAGCCCTTCCTTGCCCAGGGCCCGCATGGCCGGGTCCCGGGAGAAGGCGTACAGGCTGCCGAAGCCCAGCGTGTCGATGGGCAGGTAGGGGCTGGAGTTCCACTCGGTAAAGCCTTCCCGGCGGAAGGTGCCGAACCAGCGGGTCAGCCGCTCTTTGGCGATCTGCTGCATCTGCAGGCCGGTGCGGCCGCTGTTGGTGAACACCCGGTCGGGGAAGAGCTCGCCGGCCAGCAGCTGGCAGGTGTGGAACATCAGGGCGTGGTTCTCGCTCCAGAACCACATGGCGTCGTTGCCCGGCTCGTCCAGCCAGTAGCGGAAGCCCAGCAGGCAGTCGGTCAGTTCCTGCTCGGTTTTGGCGGACAGCACCCCGCTGCCCCGGGACCCGAAGGTGCGCAGGATGTAGGGGTAGTACACCAGGTAGAAGTCGCTGCAGTCAAACCGGCGGCGGATGTAATCCGACTGGATGGCCAGCAGCTTTTCCGCCTCGGCCACGCTGCCGCCGGTGGCCAGCAGCGCCAGCGCCCGGTTGGTGTTCTGTTCGCCCCAGGCGGCCAGCAGCTCCAGCGCCTGGCGCTTGCGCCCGGCCACGGTGGGGGCGGCCTGGCGGGGCAGGCGGGACAGGGCATGGATCTCCACCCCCAGGTCCCGGCGCAGGCACTCCCCCTCGGCTTCCAGGCTGACAGTCAGCAGCAGGAAGCCCATCGGCAGGGTGTCGCAGTCGCCCAGGCTCACCTGGCCGGCTTCCGGGTCCAGCCGGACGGTCCGGTCAAAAAACACCCCGCCCTTGCGGTTCTCCTCGGTGCCGCCGTAAAAGCGCAGCTCGCAGGGCGCCGCGGCGGCCGCGGCCTGCCGGTCGTAGTCCAGCAGCACCGGGCCCTCGGTAAAGTGGTTGCGGCGGAAGGACAGGCTGGTCATCACCCGCTCGGCGGCGGCCAGCCGGGCGGCGCTGCTGCCGCCGGCCGGCAGGCACTGCACCGGCTCGGGGCCCGCGCCCTCATCCCGCAGCCGCAGGATCACGGTGGCGTCCCGCTCGGCATAGTTGTCAAAAAACACCAGCAGCCGGTTGCGGCCCCGGCGCAGCGGCAGCTGGATGCGGGCGGGCACCGGGGTGTTGTGGCAGTAAGGGGTCACTTCGGCCACCTTGCTGCCGTTGCACCACAGCGCGGCGCTGCCGCAGGTGATCAGGTCAAAGGGCCGGGGGCCGTCCTCGGCGGCCTCCAGCTCGGTGCAGGCCCAGGCGCTCAGGCAGGCGGGGGTCTCGCAGTCCCAGGCAAAGGTCAGCCCGATGTCCCCGAAGGGCCAGTACACGGAAAACCGGCTGGTCGCCCCCTCGTCCCCCACCTCGCCCCCCGGCCGGGGGGCGAGGTGGGCGGGCAGGCCCCGGGGCGCGGCGCGGCGGGCGGCCACAAAGGCTTCCTCGCCGGGTTTGTCCTTGGGGTGGGCGTTGAGCTTTTCGTTTTCGGCGCCGTGCAGCGCCACCCGCTCGCCGTGGACCGGGGTCTCCTGCACCTGGCTCACCAGCCACCGGTTCACATACCGGTGGAACAGCGGGAATTGAAGTTCGTTTGTCTCGTTTGGCATGATTCGCTCCTGCAGGTTCGGCAGAATGGATGGAAGCGGTCGGCAGGCTCGCCGGGCGTATGCCGCCTGGCGGACCATAAAAAAGTGCCCCGCCCGGAAGCCCGGGTGGGGCATTTCACACCCGGAGAAGAAACTCCCCTGTGTGATTCAGTTGCTGCGGGATCTCAGCGGGACCAGCCGGACTTTTCGGCCAGCATGTCGGCGAACTGGGTCAGCGCATCCTGCGCGGACATATCGCCGTTGACCGCCTGTTTCAGCGCGTCGCGGTACTCGTTGTCGTAGTAGTCGCGCCACTGGGAATCTTCGTCCACCACATAGGCTTCGGTGGTCTGGCCGACCTCAGCCTGCAGGATCTCGTAGTCGGCGGCGGCCTTCTCGTCGGCGGGCACATAGGCCACGTCCTTCAGAGAGGACAGGCCCTTGTCCAGCTCGAGGTAGGACTCAAAGTTTTCGGGGGTGTAGAACCACTCCAGGAAGGAGATGGCCAGTTCCTTCTGGGGCGCGTTGGCGGGGATGGCCAGGCCGGCGCCGCCCAGGATGCAGGAACCGCTCACAGAACCCACCGGGGAAGGCATGACGCCCCAGTCAAAGCCGGTGATGTCGTTGGTGAAGGTGTTGTAGTTCCAGGAACCGGAGAAGTACATGCCCACGTCGCCGTTCTTGAAGTAGTCGCCGGGGTTGTCGCTGGAGCCGCCGGCCCAGATGGCCTTGGGCAGGATGCCTTCCTCATTGACGTCGATGAAGGACTGCAGCGCCTGAACGTTCTGCTCGCTGTCCACCACGACCTTGAAGGAATCGCCGTCGCGCTCGGTCAGGGAGCCGCCGTTCATGTACATCAGGTTGTCATAGCGGGCGCGGGAGAAGTCCATCGCCATGCCGTACTTGACGGCGCCGGACTCCTGCAGGGTGCGGGCGGCGTCGTACACTTCCTCCATGGTCCAGCGGTCGTCCACGGTGGGAACGGTCAGGCCGGCGGCCGCAAAGGCGTCCTTGTTGTAGAAGACGTTGGTCACGGTGAACTGCTGGGGCAGCGCCTTGACCGGCTCGTCGGTGGAGTCCACCAGGGCGATGAACTGCAGGGCCTGGGGCTCAAAGATGTTCACGTCGATGTATTCGTTCAGGTCCAGGAATTCTTCCGGGTACAGGTAGGCCAGGCGGGTGGTGGAGAGCAGGTCCGGCAGGTCCTTGTTCTTCGCCATCAGCGGGAACTTGGTCAGCTGGTCGTCATAGGGAATGACCATCAGTTCCACCTGGTTGCCGGTCTCGTCCGCCCACTTCTGCAGGGTGGTGGAGAAGGCGTCGCCCTCGGTGGGCTCCTCGGACAGCATCACCTTCAGGGTCTGGCCGGTGGGGGCGGACCCGGTGGATTCGCCGGTGGCGGCGGAGCCGGACTCCGAAGAGGTGGAGCCGGAACCGCTGCCGCCGCAGGCGGCCAGCGACATGGTCATCGCGGCAGCCAGAGCAAGAGACAGAACTTTTTTCATGCTTGTTTACCTCCTAACAGGGTTGTTGCGGGACCGGCCCCCGCGCCCCGGTTGCGCGGCGGGGCTTCCTCATGGGGGCGGGTCTCGGGTCGGTAAATACAGGAAACGTCAGCGCTGGTTTCTTTTCACACCCCTAGTGTATCACCCCGCCCGGCGGTTTCTCTACGCCTATCTTGCTGTTCTCACACCCCGAACATCGCATTTTTTGCGCTGCGTGAAAAAGTTTCGTCAAATTGCAGTAAGCAAAACCCTCAAAATTATTCAAAATGCAGGGGCGATTTTGTTGTATGCGATGCGAAAACACCCGGCGTTCCGGCCGCCGCCCCGAAACGGGCGGCGGCCCACCTATAATAATACCGTCGCCGGCCGCTTTTCCGGCAAAAACGGTTCGCAACAAATGCAACGTGCCGGGGCCGCTTTGCGCAAGAAAGGGATAGCCCGGCTTTTCCCCGCCATGGTATACTGAGAAAGTTAAAATGCGCGTGCCATATCCTCCGGCACGCTTCACAAAGGAAGATCGCCATGCTGCAAACCAACGAACTGCGCCACCGCCTGCCGCCCATCCTGCAGGCCCTGCAGGCCTGCAGCCTGCACAGCCGCACCCCGGTCACGGCGCTGCGCAAAAAGCCCGCCCCCTACCACAGCTGGGGTCTGCTCACCGAGCCCGAGGACGCCCCCGGCTGGACCCCCTTCACCCCCGGCGACGCCATCGGCGGCGAGGAAGCCCACTTCTGCTTCCGCGGCCCGGTGGCCGCCCCGGCCTCCGCCGCCGGCCGGCACCTGGTCTGCCTGGTGTCCACCGGCGCCACCGACATCTGGAACAACAACAACCCCCAGTTCCTGGCCTACCTCAACGGCGAGCTGGTCTGCGGGCTGGATGTCAACCACACCGAGTTCGACCTGACCCCCTGCGCCCGCCCCGGCGACAGCTGGCAGCTGGGGCTGTACGCCTACTGCAACACCCCCGCCCAGGATGTCTTCCTGCGGGTGGAGACCGCCGTGCGGGAGGACGAGGTCACCGCCCTGTACTACGACCTCAAGACCCCCTTTGAGGCGATGGTCCTGCAGGACCCCGGCGACCCCAACGCCCTGACCATCGCCCGCTGCCTGGACCGGGCCCTGGCGCTGCTGGACCTGCGCCGCCCGGGCAGCGAGGCGTTCTTCCGCAGCGTCGCCGCCGCCCGGGAGTACCTGCGCACCGAGTTTTACGAGGGGGTCTGCGGCCAGTCCCCGGTCACCGAAGCCTGCGTGGGCCACACCCACATCGACGTGGCCTGGCTGTGGACCCTGGCCCAGACCCGGGAAAAGGCCATCCGCAGCTTTGCCACCGTCAACTACCTGATGGACCGCTACCCCGAATACCTCTTCCTGTCCAGCCAGCCCCAGCTCTACGACTTTGTCCGCCGGGACTGCCCGGCGCTGTATGAAAAGATCCGCGCCCGGGTGGCCGAGGGCCGCTGGGAGCCGGAAGGCGGCATGTGGCTGGAATCCGACTGCAACATGGCCTCGGGGGAAAGCCTGGTCCGCCAGTTCCTCCACGGCCAGGGCTTTTTCCAGCGGGAATTCGGCCGCACCGGCCACATCCTCTGGCTGCCCGACGCCTTCGGCTTCAGCGGCGCATTGCCCCAGATCATGAAGCAGTGCGGGATGCGCTGGTTCATGACCACCAAGCTGGCCTGGAACGACACCGACTGCATGCCCCACGACCTGACCCGCTGGCGGGGCATCGACGGCACCGAGGTGCTGGCCTACTTCATCTCCACCAAAAACTACGACCCCCACCCCGACCTGAACGCCCGCCCCAACTTCAACACCACCTACAACGGCCTGCTGGACCCCAAACAGGTCATGGGCTGCTGGCAGCGCTTCCAGGACAAGGACCTGACCCGGGACGTGCTGCAGTGCTTCGGCTACGGCGACGGCGGCGGCGGCCCCACCGCCGCCATGCTGGAGACCCAGCGCCGGCTGGCCCGGGGCATCCCCGGCGTGCCCCGCACCCGCATCAGCCATGCGGCGCCCTTCTTTGACCAACTGGAACAGGACCTGGCCCGCCGGGGCGAGCCGCTGCCCTGCTGGAGCGGGGAGTTCTACTTCGAATACCACCGGGGGGTCTTCACCTCCCAGGCGCGGACCAAACAGGCCAACCGCCGGGCCGAGATGGCCAACCTGACCGCCGAGACGCTGGCCGCCCTGGCCGGCAGCTGCGCCGGCTTCGCCTACCCGGCCGAGACGCTGCGCCACAACTGGGAGCTGACCCTGCTCAACCAGTTCCACGACATCCTGCCCGGCTCGGCGCTGGCCGAAGTTTACCGGGTGGCCGTCCAGCAGTACGACCGGGTCCTGGCCGACGACGGCCGGATCGCCCGGCAGGCCGCCGGCGCGCTGGCCGCCCGGGTCTGCACCGACCGCCCCGGCGTGCTGGTCTTCAACCAGCTGGGCTTCGCCCGGGACGCGGTGGTCGCCCTGCCCCTGGCCGAGCCCGCCGCCGTCATCGGCCCCGACGGCCCGCTGCCCGCCGCCTGGCAGGACGGCACCCTGACCTTTGCCGCCCGGGACCTGCCCGCCAAGGGCTGGCGGTTCTACCCGCTGGCCCCCGCCGCCCCCGCCGCCCCCGCCGCCCGGGTGGAAGGCCGGGGCCCCTACACGGTGGACACCCCCTTCTACCGGCTGCACCTCACCGCCGAAGGCACGCTGGACTCGGTGTGGGACAAGCAGGCCCGGCGGGAACTGCTGCCCGCCGGCGCCCGGGCCAACGAGCTGCAGCTGTTTGAGGACCGCCCCGAAGAGTACGACGCCTGGAACATCGAAGCCTACTACCGCCGCCACCGCTACGAGCTGGAAGGCCCGGTCACCGTCACGCTGCGGGAAAACACCCCCCTGCGCTGCGTCTTCCGGGTGCAGCGCACCGTCTCCCGCTCCGCCTTCACCCAGGACATCATCCTCTACGCCCACAGCCGGCGCATCGACTTTGAGACCTGGGTGGACTGGCAGGAGGAACACCTGCTGCTCAAGGCCGCCTTCCCGCTGGACATCCGGTGCGAACAGGCCCGGTACGACATCCAGTTCGGCAGCATCGGCCGGGACACCCACGAAAACACCAGCTGGGACGCCGCCCGCTTCGAAGTCTGCGCCCACAAGTGGGCCGACCTGTCCGAACCCGGCTACGGCGCCGCCCTGCTCAACGACGGCCGCTACGGCTACGATGTCCACGAAGGGGTGCTGCGGCTCTCGCTGCTGCGGGCCCCCACCTACCCCGACCCCGAAGCCGACCGGGGCGCCCACCACTTCACCTACGCGCTGCTGCCCCACCTGGGGGACTGGCGCACCGGCGATGTGATCCGCCAGGGCTACGACCTGAACGCCCCGGCCCTGGCGCTGCCGGTGCCCGCCCAGCCCGGCGGCAGCCTGCCGCCGGTGTACAGCCAGTTCGCGCTGGATGCGCCCAACATCATCCTGGAAACGGTCAAACAGGCCGAGGACGGCGACGGGCTGATCCTGCGGCTGTACGAAGCCTGGGGCGCCCGCACCCGCGCCGGGCTGACCCTGCCCGCCGGCGCCACCGCCGTGGCCTGCACCCCGCTGGAGACCCCGCTGGAGGGCGAGACCCTCTCGGCCGGGCCGGTGGGGCTGGAACTGCGCCCCTTTGAGCTGCGCACCCTGCGGGTCCGGCTGGGGAGCTGAAATAATTGCCAAAAATCATCCTCAACTTTTGTGTAATCCGGTAAAATCGACAACGGTTTTGTACACAAAAAGTTCAAACAACGCAAAAAATGCAAGTGAAACACGGGGAATGAAGCAAAAAAGCGGTGGTATTTGCTAAGTTTTTCGATGTATACTGAAACAACAAAAAAAGCCGGGCTGGCGTGCGGCGGCGACCCCGGGGGGCAAGGGGTCAAAACCGCACGCGGACCCGGTGCAAAGAACAAAAGGAGGAATGAAACATGAAGAGAAAAGCGACGCTGAAACACACCGGCGCGTTCTGGGCGTTCGTGGCACCCTGCATCATTCTGTTCGGGGTGTTCTTCCTGCTCCCGCTGGTGTTGAGCATTGCGTTTTCCTTCACCAACTACGACGGCTGGAAGACCATGGACTTTGTGGCGCTGGACAACTACATCGAGCTGTTCACCGACTCCCGGTTCTACGTTTCGCTGGGCCGCACCCTGCTGTACACCATCTGTGCGCTGCCGTTCCGGGTCATCGTCCCGCTGCTGGTGGCGGTGCTGCTCTGCTCCAACCGGGTGGTGGCCAAAAGCCTGACCCGCACAATGGTCTACATTCCCGTTCTGATGAGCGCCCTGGTCGTCGGTATCACGATCAACTGGATGTTCAGCCAGGAATACGGCCTTGTCAACTTCATCATCCAGTGCCTGGGCGGCCAGCCGCTGGAATGGTCGCTGAACCCCGCCCTGGCCACCTTCGTCATCGCCTTTGCCTCGGTGTGGGCGTCCATCGGCTTCAACATGATCATCTACATCGGCGGCATCGCGGGCATCTCCCAGGACCTGTATGAAGCGGCCCGCATCGACGGTGCCAACGCGCTGCAGTGCTTCCTGCGCATCACCGTGCCGATGCTCAGCCCCACCACCTTCATGGTCGTGCTGCTGTCCACCGTCAACCTGCTCAAAGAGTACGCGCTGGTCCAAGGTATCACCCAGGGCGGCCCGGGCCTGTCCACCACCTTCATCATCCAGTACATCTTCGACAAGGGCTTCAACCAGATGCAGTACGGCTACGCTTCGGCCATCTCCACCATCGTCATGATCGTGTTTGCCCTGATCGCCTACGCGCAGTTCAGAATTTCTAACGGAGGAGGAGAAACCTGATGAAAGAAAAGCATACCAGCATTCCTCTTACCATTCTGTCTTTGCTCATCGGCCTGGTGATCCTGTTCCCCATCATCTGGCTGGTCCTCAGTTCCTTCAAGCCCAGCGGCGAACTGTTCGCCTACCCGCTGCACTTCCTGCCCACCCAGCCCACCATCGAACACTATGTCTCGGTGCTGGAAGGCGGCTTCATGGGCTATGTGGGCAACAGCCTGTTCCTGGCCGTGGTCGGCACCCTCATCACGCTGCTCATCAGCGCCATGTGCGGCTATGCCCTGGCCATCTACCGCTTTGAGATCCGCTACGTCAACCTGGTGTTCGGCGTCTTCCTGCTGGGCACCCTGATCCCCGGCGAGACCCTCACCGTGCCCCAGTTCTCGGTCATCAGCGCCATGGGGCTGTACAACAACATCTGGGGCTGCATCCTGCCCGTGGTCACCACCACCACCGGCATCTTCATGTATCGCCAGCACTACATGTCCATCCCGCTCTCCTTCGCGGAAGCCGCCCGCATCGACGGCGCCAGCGAATGGCAGATCTTCAGCCGGGTCATGCTGCCGCTGGGCTCCAACGTCACCATCACCCTGACCATCTTCAGCTTCATGTGGCGCTGGAACGACTACATCCTGCCGCTGCTGGTCCTGTCCGATCAGAAAAAGTACACCATCCAGATCGCCATCAAGAACTTCATCGGCAACACCGGCGTGGACTGGAGCTCCATCCTGGCCGCCTCGGTGCTCTCCATCGTCCCCATCATCATTCTGTTCATCATCCTGCAGAAGTACATCATCGGTGGCGTCACCACCGGCGGCGACAAGGGCTGATCCCCCCAGCGCATTTGCCGCGTTTCCCTTTCCCGGCAGAAAGCCCTTCGCACAGCGAAGGGCTTTCCGCCTTTGCGGGGCTTGCCCCGCCCGTCTGCCGGCGGCGCCGCCGCGCCGCCCTTTTCACCACCCCGACAGGAGGAATATCGTATGAGATACGGCTGCCGCGCCCATGATTTCGGCACCCACCCGGCCGAAGAATTCGCCGCCCTGCTGCAAGAGCGGGGCTACAACGCCGCCCAGCTGGCCATGCCCAAGGCCATCGCCGGCATCACCGACCAGAACGCCGTCACCCCCGCCCAGCTGGAGGAGATCCGCGCCGCCTTCACCCGCCACGACATCGAGATCACGGTGCTCAGCTGCTACCGGGACCTGAGCAACCCCGACGCCGAAGCCCGCCTGCAGGCGGTGGAGGATGTGGGCCGCACGCTGGTCATGCAGCGCACACTGGGCGCCGGGGCGGTGGGCAGCGAAAGCGCCACCCGCGACCTGAGCGAAGAGGAAAAGGCCGCCCTGCGCCCGCTGCTGGCCGACAGCGTGCTGCGCATTGTGGAAAAGGCCGCCCGGGTGGGCGGCGTCTTTGCGCTGGAACCGGTCTTCGTCCACACCCTCGGCACCGTCGAGGCGCTGCGCGCCCTGATCGACCAGGTGGCCGACCCGGTGCATTTCAAGGTCATCTTCGACCCGGTCAACGTCCTGCATGCCGGCGTGGCCGCCCGCCAGGCGGAGTTCTGGCCCGCCTGGATCGAGACCATCGGCCCCCGGCTGGCCGCCGTCCATGTGAAGGACGCCCGCTTCCCGCCCGAAGGCCCCCGGGTCCCCACCGCCCTGGGCGAAGGGCAGATGGACTACACCCTGATCCGCGCCTGGCTCCACGCCGACCACCCCGACGCCGCCCTGCTGCGGGACGAGGTCATCCTCCCCGCCGCCGCCCGGGACCTGGCCTATATGAAGGCGATGTGAGCCCCCGCCGCACTGCGCTGCAAAACAACAGAAGGACCGCCCCCGGATTGCCTGAAGGCTTCCGGGGGCGGTCCTTCTGTTGTTTCACACAAGGGAGCGGTCAGTCGGGCAGGTGCAGGCAGTAGTCGAGGAATTCCAGCGTGTATTTCTGCGAACAGACCAGCTGGCTGGTGCGCAGCTCGGACAGGTAGAGGAACAGCGCCTCGGTGACGGTGCGCTCCTGCAGGAAGCAGTGGCGGTAGGCGGTCTTGGTCCGGTCCTGCTGGCACAGCAGCACCCCGCTGGTCAGGTACACGTCCATCGACACCCCGGGCGCCACCGGCAGGGCCGAACCGTTCAGCAGCCGCAGGGTCTGCCGGTCGCAGGCGCACTGGTCCCGCAGGCGGCGCAGCAGGGTCCTGCGCAGGTCGGGGGGCAGGGGGCGGTACAAATCGTCGGGCACATCGTCCACCTGGCCGGTGTGCAGGAACCGCAGCACCCCTTCCTCGGTAAAATAGCAGCAGGGTTCCAGCGCGGCCATATCCCGCTGCCGGTCCAGCAGGGTCTGCAGGCCGGCCGCGGCGCTGGGGGCGCCGGGCTGCAGCACCTCGGCCACCATGGCCGGGTCCAGGCAGCCCACCAGCGGCGGCTGGTCCCGCAGCCAGAAAGCCGGCCCGCCGGCGGCGGTCAGCCGGTGGGTCTGGGCCATGCACTCTTCGGCGCTGTGCAGCCGGGCGTTCAGGAACCGGGCGTTGGGGGCGCGCAGGTACTGCCGGCTGTACTGCAGCCGGATAAAGGCCACGCTGTCCCTGTCATGGATGCACACGGCGTTGCGCCCCTCCTCATCCAGGAACAGGCACAGGTCGGGAAAGAGCAGGTAGACCGGCAGCGGCAGCCCGGGCAGGGTGATCTGGGCCGCGTAGGACAGCCGGGCTTCGTAGCAGATGTTGCCCACAAACAGGAACGGGGCGGCCTGGGCCAGCACCTGCAGGTTCTGTTCAAAAAAGTTGCCGCCGGCCCCCTCCTGCTCAAACAGGCAGAGCTGCCACAGGGTCTTGGGGGCGTCGGCCGGCTGGGAAAACACCTGCACCACCGTCCGGACCACAGCGGGGGTCAGCATCGGCGAGAGCATCAGCGGTTCTTCCGATTCGCTGCGCAGGTAGTGGAGCAGCCAGCTTTTCAAAAAGCGGGAGATCTCCTCCGCCCCGTGCAGGTAGGCGGGCGGTGAAAGCGGGATGGTCCCGCTTTCAAGGAGGCCTTCAGCCTCCTTGATGGTCTTCTGAGTGCCGAAGACGCTGGCGATCAGCCGCTGGATCAGCCGGAACCGGCGCTGCTGGTCGTCGGTATGCTGGGCGCTGGAGAACAGCTGGGTCAGCGACGCATACTCCCCCTGGCTGACAGGCAGCACCGTCAGCAGATCCTGCAGCTGGGTCTCGGTGGGCAGGCGCTGGCCGTTCAGGATCTTGTACAAAGTCGAACGGTCGATCCTGGCCAGCCGCGCCAGTTCCGACTTGGAACCCGGGTACTGGGCCACCAGCGCTTTGATCCGGTCATTCAGTTCACTCATGATCCACTCTTCCCGGCGGCCGGAATCGGCGTCAAAAAAGGGGTGCGGCAGCCGAAAATGTTTTGCGCCGCACGGTTTGCCGCAACTTGTCGAGCCGAAAAAGGCCGCCTATAATATATTTATTGGTCTTTATGATACTGCTTGCGGAATGGAAATGATGCCTACTACTAATCATTAAAAAGCAAAACCCGGAAAATGTCAACCCGAGATCAAAACAGAAAGTGTGAGTGACGGTATGAAAAAACGTGTAATGTCTGCGATCTGCGCCGCAGCCATGCTGGCCAACCTGGCACCGGTGTCGGCGTATGCGGCGGTAGTGCCGGAAGGGGAATCGCTTACGCTGGTGCTGGATGCGGTGGACGCAACCGGCGACGGCGTTGTAACCGCCGGCGAGGATGTGGCGGTCACCCTGTCTGTCCAGGATGCGGGTTGGGCGACCCTGGAGAACCAGCTGCCGCTCTGCGTGGCCAAGTTTGAGATCAACTACGACAGCGAACAGGTTGCGATAAAGTCCATGTCCAGCATAGAGAACCGTTTTGATGGTGTGACGGGGGATCAACTCGATGAGTATGTCCATAGCGAAAACACCAGAACACCGGGACAGGCCATCAATCTGTACGAGGCACAGGACAATTTTACTGATTATCCGGAACTTTACACAAACCTGACGGATGAGCCGATGCCGCTGGTTACCTATTACTTTACCGCCAAGGAAGATGCGGAAGGAAAGCAGATTTTCCAAATCGGTAGTGTGGAGATTTCCTTGGGACTGATGACGGAAAACAAGGACGATATCACACAGCTTAAAGCCGACCAGGTCGTTAAGACTGTGAACGACAATCTCACGGTGGACACCAAGGGCCCCGCCATCACGCTGGAGGGCGCCGAGGCTGCCGATACGGCCACCTTCTACTACCAGCCCATCGCCGTGGTAGCCACCGACGGGAGCGGCGAAGCGACCGTCACGCTGGACGGCGCCCCGGTGGACGGCTCCGTCACCACCGGCGGCAGCCTGGTGGCGACCGACAAGTACGGCAACACCACCACCATCACCCTGACGGTGGACTCGAAAGCCTACGACGCCGCCCGCGCTGCGGCCGATGCGCTGCCCGAGACCATTACATACACCGACAAGGCCGACATTGACGCCGCCCTGGACGCCATTGACGCCGTGACCGACCCGGACGCCAAGGCCAAGCTGGCCGACGCCCAGACCAAGGTGACCGAAGCGCTCACCGCCTGGCAGGCGATTAAGGAGGCCATCACCGCGGTGGAAGCGCAGATCGCGGCGCTGCCCGCCCCTGAGTCCCTGACCCTCAAGGATGCGGACGCTCTGCTTTCCATTCAGGAGGCGATCGACGCGCTGCAGGAACAGGGCGTTGCCACCACCGATATTGAAAACTACGCCACCTACGAAGCCGCCAACGCGAAAATGGCCGACGTTCTGGAGGAGTTGGACGAGGTCCGGGCACAGATCGCCGCCCTGCCCGACGAAAACCAGGTCGGCTACGGCGACGAGAAGGCGGTCAAAGCTGCCGAAGACGCGCTGGAAGCGCTGTGGGCCCAGTATCCCGGCGATGTGGAGGCCATCAACAAGGCCGTCGATGCGGATCGCCTGCAGGCGATCCGGACCTCGCTGGACGCACTGCTGGGCGAACAGAAGGAACTGATCGACCGCATCGCCAACGCCACCTACAAAATCACGATGTTCAAAGAGGACATTGCCGTGATCACCGGTCTGCGCGCCGAAGTGGAAGAGATGAAAGGACGCGACGCCGTCTTTACCGATGAACAGCTCGCGCCCCTCGTCCAGGCCGAGAAGGAACTGGCCGAGCTGAAGGTCCAGAGCGAAGCGGCCCATGCGGCGATCGCGGCGCTGCCCGAAGCGGACGCGGTCCTGTACACCGACAAGGCCAAGATTGAAGATGCCCGCATCCAGATGGAAGCGCTGAAAGGCAAGGATACCTTCAGCGAGACCGAGACCGACAAGCTGAACGCGGCCGAAGCGGCCATTGCGGCCATCGTGACCGACATCGGCGAGGCATCTGACGCGATCAGCCAGCTGGAAACGATCACCACGGACACCGTGACCGCCGACAACATCCGGGCGGTCGAGGCGATCCGGAAACAAATCGAAGAGCTGACCGCCAAGGGCGTCACCACCGGCGACATTGACAACTATACGGTCTATGAAGCCGCCTGCGAAGCCGTGAAGCCCTGGCAGGACAAGATCGACGCGGTGGAGGCGACCGCCGCCGCGCTGGATGAACTCGAAACCATCACCTTCAACGAGAAGGAACAGCTGGAACAGGCGGAAGCGGCCCTGCAGGATCTGAAAGACCAGGGCCTGGCCGAACTGGTGGAAGCAGCCGCGACCGAAACCATCCAGCAGGCGCGGGAGGATCTGGACGCCCTGACCGACAGCCGCACCCAGCTGGTCCGGGAGATCCGGGAAGCCAAGCTGACCATCAGTCTGCGTGAAGCGGACCGCAGCGCCATCACCGCCCTGCGGGCCCGGGTGACCGAGCTGGAAAAGCTGGGCGCCACCTTCACCGCAGAGGAACTCGCCAACCTGACCCGGGCCGAGACCGAACAGGCCGCCCTGGACGCCCGCAGCCAGAAGGCCCATGACGCCCTCAACGCCCTGCCCGCACGGGATGAGGTTCTGTACACCGCCCGGGCGGAACTCACCGCGCTGGAAGCCGAACTGAAGGCGCTGGAAGAACTGGGCGACACCTTTGCCGCCGCCGAACGGTCCAAACTGACCGAGGCCCAGGCCGGGATCCGGGATATGGAAACCGCGGTCGAGACGCTGGCCGGCGAGATGGTAGAACTCAAGGACCCGACCGAGGAACAGACCCCGATCCAGTACGCCGACCTGGCCGTGCTGCAGGACCTGCAGTCCCGTTCCGCCGCCCTGGAAGCCCGCGGCTGTGACGTGGACGCGATGATCCTGGCGCTGGAAGAAGAGGACGCGGAGACTTACGGGGGCGCCGCCGCCCGCTATGCCGCCTACAGCGGCGCCGTGGCGGAGATGGTCGAGGAGATCGAGGCGCTGAACGCCGAGATGACCGAAGCCCTGGAAGGCTGGAAGTACGGCGAGACCGAAGCCTTTGACGCGCTGCGCGAGCAGATGGACGAACTGGCCGCGCTGTACGGCATTGACGCCGAAGAGCTGGAATTGGCCTTCCCCGAATACGAGGCCAGCACCCGCAAGGACGCCGCCGCCAAGGCTCTGCTGGAGGATGCCGCCGACAAGATCGCGGCGCTGCCCGCCGCCGATGCGCTGACCCTGGCGGACGGGGAAAAGCTGGACGCCATCACCGCCCTGCTCAACCAGCTCAGGACCGACTACGGCTTTACCGACGAGGATCTGGCCGCCCGGCTGGGCGGCAGCTACACCGCCTACCTGGCCGCCCTGGACAAGCTGGCGGAACTGGGCCGGCCCACACCCACCCCGGTGCCCACCCCGGTCACCGTGACCGTTACCAGTGACAGCGACGAGCACCCCGAAATCGCCGATGCCATCAAGGACGGCAGCTGGGGCCAGCCTGCCAGCCCGACCCCGGCCCCCGCGGCCCAGGTCCCCCAGACCGGTGATTCCTTCCATCTTGGCCTGGTGGTGCTGCTGCTGGGCGCCTCGCTGTGCGGCATCACGGCCTGCCTGGTGGCGCTGCGCCGCAAAAAGAACTGAGCATTTCCCATAACACCGAAAGACAAACGAAAAGACTGAGATCTTTGCACACAAGGGGGGAGAACAGCACCTGGCCGAAACCAGCCGGCAGTCTGTTCTCCCTCCCTCTTTTTTGGATGATACGGTCCGGCGTCCGGGCCCGCCGCCCCTGTCCGGCGGGGTCCTGTGTCCGGCAGCCAAATGTGAGGAGGATGCAACCAGATGAAAAAACTCTTGTCCCTCGTTCTGGCCCTGAGCATGGCGTGCAGCGCCTTTGCCCCGGCGGTCTACGCAGCCGAAGAAGCGGCCCCGGCCGAGACCCCGGCCGTGGTGTCGCTGGCTGGGCAGGAGCCGGAAACCCCTGCGGCCGAACCCACCGAGGCCCCGGCCGGGACCGAGGAACCCGCGGCTGAACCCACCGAGACCCCGGCCGAGACCGAGGAACCCGCGGCCGAGCCCACCGAAACCCCGGCTGAGACCGAGGAACCTGCAGCCGAGCCCACCGAAGCCCCGGCCGGGACCGAGGAGCCCGCCGCCGAGCCCACCGAAACCCCGGCTGAGACCGAGGAGCCCGCCGCCGAGCCCACCGAAGCCCCGGCCGAGACCGAAGCCCCTGCGGCCGAGCCCACCGAAGCCCCGGCCGAGACCGAGGAGCCCGCGGCTGAGCCCACCGAGACCCCCGACGCCGAGCCGCCGGCCCAGCAGGCCAGCGAACCGGCCCGGAACGCAGCTGCCGACGAAAGCATCCTGATGTACTACGACGCCGAGATGGACGTGTACTACGGCAAGCTGCCCCTGGAAGCCCCGGAGGGTGGCTGGGTCCAGGTGGCCGAGGAGTACCTGAGCTGGCCGGTGGACAATGACACCAACAACTACCGGCAGAAGATCCTGCTGTATATGCAGGGGGCTTACTGGCTGTTTGTCAATGCGGGCGGCGAATCCACCGACCCGTTCTACCGCGCCACCGCGGAGACGGCCGACGGCAGCACCGAGATCGAGTATCCGATCGTCTATGAGGATGCAGCCCCCGCCGAAAAGCCTCTGTATATGTACAGCCCCGAGGGCGAATCGAGCCTGTATCTCAGCTATGGCATCCAGCCCACCAGCGCCCCTGTGGCGACAGACCGGGACTATACCTACCAGATCACCCTCTACAACAGCGCCCTGACGCTGCTGGGCATCGAAGGCCAGGGGGTGGAGGTCGTTTCCCAGCCGGATGCTGAGGGCAACTTCACCGTGCGCTATCCTTCCACGATGAACGCCTGGGAAGATGAGGCCGGCAACGGCATTGCCCGGTACTGGATCTACGCCAAGGATGCCGAGGGCAAACTCGTCTGCACCAGCGATGCGCTGGATAATTACCCGGGACGGACCTATACCACCGGCCTGAGCTGGACCCAGCAGCCCACCTGGCCGCTTATCCTGAGTGAAGAGGGCGTCGCCGTGTCGCCCGCCTTTGAAAACTGGGGCGAATATTGCGAAAATTGGTCCGAGATCGGCACCGTGCAGGCAGACGCCGTCACGGCCGAACTGCGCTGCGCAAATGACGAGACCCTGGTCTACCCGGGCCAGGTGACGGCCACTTATGACGCCGAGACGGACAAGGTTTATGTCAAGATCGACCAGCTGCCGGACGACACCGACCTCAACTGGCAGTTCTATCTGACCGTTCCCTATGTGGAGGGCTACACCCTGCAAAGCCGTGCCACCAACATTTATAAGGCCAGCGTGCAGCTCTCCACCGAGCCCATCGACCCGGTGCTGGGCACCCGGGCCGAGGCCACTTTCCGCACCCAGATCACCCGGTACAATCAGGCCAACTACGAGTATGAACCCTTTGCCCCGGGCGGTAGCTGGGACGTGGCTTTTGAGGAATACAACCCCGGCCTTGTGATGGCGGAAGGGGAGACCCTGGCCGATTACATCGACCTTTCCTTTGACAGCGCCACCGGCGTCCTGACCGCCACGGCCAAAAAGGACATCACGCTGGAAGAAGGCAGCGACAATGTGACCCTGACCGTCAGGCTGGAAGGGCAGACCCAGGAAAGCTCGGTCTACGGCGCCGTCAAAGTCGGTATGCCCAGTGTCTATCTGGATTCGCCCTACCCTGACTGGGCCAACCTGACAAGTGCCGAGGGCGTTGACCTGGCCCCGCGGGACTATATCGACGGGTCCTATCAGCCGGCCTGGAAAAACTATGGCACCCCCACCGGCGAAGTCACCGCCAAGCTGGTGAACACCAACACCGGGGAGGACTGGAGCAGCCATCTGACCGCCGCCTATGACGCCGCCGAGGACGTGGTCAACGTCAAGCTGGACGCCCTGCCCGACACCTCCGAAAGCCCCTGGTACCTCACCCTCTACATCCCCTGTGAGGAAGGGTATACCCTCGTCTCCGAACAGAGCATCAACAAGGCGTATATCAGCCTGTCGCTGAACGCGGCCAGCGGCCTGGGCAACATCGGCCTGACCGCCGGCAGCACGGCGATCTACACTGTCTATGACCGCAGCGATTATAACAACCCTGTGCCGATGACGCTGGACGACAGCTGGACGCTGAACCTGCACAGCTACAGCAACAACTTTGTCTTTGCCAGCGGCGAGGACATCAACGACTATGTCCAGGCCGCGATCGTGGACGGCAAGATCAGGCTGACCGTCCTCAAGGACCTGACGCTGAACGAAGAACTGGACAGCGGCACCATCCAGGTGGAACTGTCCAGCCCGGTCTACCGGAGCGGCAGCATGACGGTCAGCGCCGGCGCGGCCAGCCTGAACATTACGATGGTGAGCGAGGATCAGCGCCCCATCGGCCTGGAACTGGCGGAAGGCGCGACCCTGACCGCCTACCCGGCGCTGTACCGCAACAACGACTATATCCGGCTGGACGAGGTGAACCTGGACTACACCCTGGATGTCTACAAGGATGGCCGGCCCTTTGCCGAGCAGGATGACTACTTTGACCTGACCCTTCATGATGACGGCAGCTTTACCATCACGGTCAAGGCCGTGCCGCCCCTCTATGACTTTGACAGCAACCAGAGCCTAAGCTATGCGCTGTACATCTCCTCGCCGGACAAGGTCTTCACCACCACCCAGATGGCCACCTTCACCATCAGTCTCGACGAGGTCAAGCTGCGGCAGAACGGTACCACCGTCTACGCCCTGCCCACCAAGGCGGGCAGCTACACCTATGAATTCGGCCTGACCCGCACGGTGAACGGCATCGAGCAGGATGTGGAACTGCCCCAGGCCGACCTGGTCTCCCTGACCAGTGACCTGTATGCGGGCGGCGTTTCGCTCAGCAAGGACCTGTACTCCGTCACGCTGGACCCCGCCGCCAAGACCCTGACCTTCACCCTGCGCCAGGACCTGGAAGCCGACGCCGCCAACCTGAGCCTGAGCGGCTACTGGGGCGACCGCTGCCGGTTCACCGGCTATCTGAGCGTCGGCAAGATCACCATCAGCCTGGCGACGGCCCGGGTGGACGGCGAGAGCGCCTACTATTTCAGCGAGACCGGCACCCAGTATATGATCACCGGCCGCTCCGATTCCGGCTACCTGCCGGGCAGCGCGCTGGCCGATGAAAGCTTCATCATCCAGGCGGTGGAGAACGGCGTCGAGGTGCCGCTGGAGGAAGCCGAATACTTCGGCGCGACCATCCAGGACGGCCTGCTCACCATCACCATCAAGCAGCGCCCCGAAGTGGACGAATACGGCGAATGGGGCATCACCATCGGCTATTCCGACGACCACTATGCCACCAATTATCCCGAGCGGATCAACTACCAGCTGACCGGCAGCTCCAGCTACTACACCCCCAGCTTCCGGGATGTGGAGACCGACCAGACCCTGCAGATCATTCCGGCCGGCACCCCCGGCACCACCACCCAGTACCGGGTCATGGGCGGCAGCCAGCTGGCCACCCAGGCGATGGAAGGCTCGCTGAAAGGCTTCACCCTGACCACCACCGGCAACTTTGACATCGGCGAGTATGTCAAAATGAGCTTCAACGCCACCAACAGCGTGCTCAGCTTCGAATGGCTCAAGGAGCTGCCGCTGCGCAGCGAGGATGGTTCCACCACCTACCGGTTCCTCCTCACCCCCGAGGTGGACGGCTCCAGCCGGAACACCTTGGGCACGGCGTCCCTGTTTACCGTCAACAGCCGTATCTATGACGGCGCCAGCGACGAGTTCGGCTACACCATGGCGGTCGGCCTGGGCGCCACCAGCCAGTACCGGGCCCCCAACCCGATCGTGGACGGCACGCTGCGGTACAGCATCACCAACGGGCTGGGCCAGCCGGTGGACCCCGGGCAGCTCTCGCTGCAGGTGGACGAATTCGGCGCCCTCCTCCTCACCGCGTCGAAGGACTGCCCCGTCGGCACCTACAAGCTGGCGGCCAGCGCCTATGTCAGCGTGGGCGGCGGCTTTGCCAGCTGGGACCCCGGCGCGGTGGACATCCTTGTCTCTGAGTCCGGCCGGGGCAAGGTGGAATACCAGTATATGTGGACCGATACCTTCGGCACCAGTTCCGGCCTGGTACAAAGCGGCGATTCGATCAACCTGTCGCTGACCAGCGCGAATACCGACTTCTCCCTCCTGCTGCCCGAGAACTCCCCGGCCACCGACTTCACCATCGAGGGCCTGACCTTCGGCAAGGCGGAAAAGGTCGCCGCCGGCAACTACAAGATCACCATGGACCGGGATGCGGTCCAGAGCGGCAGCCAGAAACAGACCCTGACCCTCACCGCCACCCTGCCGGACGGGACCACCGAGACCGCCGAAGTCACCCTGCAGATCTCTCTGCGGGAGGTGGACTTCGAGGTGGTGGACGGCAATACGACCTATGTCACCGGCCAGCTCTTCCGGTCCAGCATCTGGACCGTCGGCCGGGAATACCAGATCTACCCGCGGCTGGAGGGCAAGCGCCTCTCCGAACAGGGCGCGGCGCTGGATAACGCCTTCCTGGATAAGCAGGAATACTTCAAGATCACCGAGGTGGCGGCGGATTACTTCACCGTCGTGCCCCAGAAAGCCCTGTCGGCGGACGCCAGCAGCGGCAACTTTGCCCAGATGTACCTGAACATCCGCAAGGCCAACGGCGACATCCTGCCCTTCAACAGCTACTGCTACCCCGGCACGGTCATGGCCAACGGCGCCCGGCTGCAGTTCATCGACACCGCCACCGGCGCCAAGACCAGCGAGCTCCGCGCCCGCTACGGCGCCCAGGACTTCACCCTCAAACTCAGCGAGGACCTGGGCGCAGGCACCACCGTGACCTACGGCACCAACGTGCCCGACTCGGTCACCTGGGAGGAGACCGACACCGTCGGCGTGGTCAAGGTCCATGTGAAGGACTACATCCATGTGGATGAAAACTACTTCTACGCAACGGTCACCCGGGCGGACGGCAGCCAGACTTCGGCCTATGTGCAGCTGACCTGGTCCGATCTGTTCGATTATACCGACAACACCCTGCCAACCGGCCAGCGCATCTACTTCGGCTCCAAGGGCGAGGACAACGCCTTCGACACCTGGAGCGGCAGCCTGTACACCCGCAGCGAGGGCAAGACCTACACCGGCAAGCTGTACGTCTTCTTCGGCCGGGACAACAACGGCACCCGGATCTTTGATGAATGGCCGGACTGTGTCGAGAAGATCGAAGTCACCGCCGCCGACACCGACGCCGGCAAGGTGACGGTGCTGCGCCAGGGCAAGGAGAACGGCATGTGGTTCTTCGAGTACCAGGTGGACGCCAGCGACTACGGCCGCTATGAGCTGACCGCCAACGTCACCCTGACCAACGGCATCGTCCGCCATGAAACCTATGACCTGACCGTCTACGAAGCGCCGCAGAGAAGCTCCGCCACGGTGCAGAACGGCACCCAGCTCCAGCAGGCGCTGACCAGCGCCACCCTGCTGCCCGGCACCCTGATCTACCTGGCCCCCGGCGAATACAACGGGGCGTTCCAGGCGGATGTGCCGGTCTACCTCCAGGCGCAGAAGCTGCATATCCTCACCTATAACGAGGACGGCTCCCTGCAGCCGCGCAGCGAAAGCGCCCGGGTCAACGGCAGCATCACCGCCCTGACCGAGGAAGTCGTCGTTACCGGCCTTGATTTTGTCGGCGACGGCACCGGCGTTGCGGTGACCGATGCCCGCTCGGTAATGCACAACACCTTCACCAACTACGACACGGCGGTGGAGATCGAGCGCAGCATCCATAACAGCATCTCGGAATCGGTGCATGGAAATGCCTTCCTCGACAACAACACGGCCGTCCGCTTCGTGGAACGGGAGTGGCACACCGACCTGACCGGCAACACCTTCTGGCACAACGACACCGCCCTGGCCTTCGCCTCCGGCTGTGACATCAGCGGCCAGTACTCGACCACCTTCAACGCCACCACCACCCGGGGCGCCCTGACCGAAAACCGCTTCTTCCTGCAAGACGGCCAGCTGGCGCTGAACAACGCCTCCCGCAACCAGGCGATGGTCAACCTGACCTACAACTACTTCCAGCGCGGCGATACCATCACCCCGCAGGCGGATATGTTCGTGGGCCCGGCGGCGTACAGCCCCTACTACACGACCCCCGACTGTGAGGCCGTGGACACCGACGAGACCCTCGAAGGCAACCTGGAAGAGGGCAGCACCACCAGCGTGCTGACCCTCACCACCGCCCAGGGCTCCTCCAACACCAACACCGCGCAGAGCTCGCTGCAGCTCTCCACCTCCAAGTTCGATGAACTGGAAAACTCCGACAAGGTGAATACCCTGCAGATCAATGTCCAGAGCACCAGCAACGAGACCGACGTGGTCTGGACCTTCGACAAGAAGGACCTGAAAAAAGACTACGAGGGCTCCAGCATCAACATGGGTGTTGCCTTCACCTTCACCGATTTTGAGTACGACACCATCAACGAGATCGTCCGCAAGACGGCAGAGGAAATCGGGGACGACCCCGAAACCGGCGAACCCGTCTCCGATACGCTGGGCAGCATCGCCTACCAGGCCATGTGCTTCAGCCACAGCGGCGACCTGCCGGGTCTGGCCACCGTCAAGGTCCGCATGAACGAAAGCCTGCTGGACTACTACGCCAGCCACGGCAACTCGATGAAAGACTTCAAGATCTACTACTTCAACGAAGAGACCGGCGTGCTCGAAACCATGGACAAGACGATCACCGTGGCGGAGGAGAACGGCACCTGGTATATGTCCTTCCAGATCGACCACTGCTCCAGCTACATCGTCACCCCCGAAGAGCTGCTCACCGGCGTGACCGGCTTCCTCAAGATCCTGCTCAACCAGGACAATAACGGCGGCTACACCCTCGCGGACGACCTGCTGGACCGGGTGGATGTCGGCAGCCGGGTGGCGGACGTGCTCACCCACCTGCTGGGCGGCGCCATGACCGTGCTGGACCTCAACGGCAAGGAAGTGGCTAAGAACGCAATCATCGGCACCGGCTACACCATCGGCCTGGGCGACGGGACCGTCTCCCCGATCACGGTGGCGGTCGGCGGCGACCTGACCGGCGACGGCTTGATCAACGTCAGCGACCTGGTGGAGATGCGCCGGGCGGCCATCAGCCTGACCACGCTGGAAGGCGCCTGGCTCAAAGCGGCCACCCCCGTCAGCGGCGCCGCGCTGCCCGGCAACGAAGACCTGCTCCAGATGCGCCGGGTGATCCTCGAAATGGCCGATTCGATGTACGATTGATTCCCGCCTGCTGGTTCGGCGCGCCGGCGCGCTGAACCGCTGCCAAAGGCCGGTATGGAACAGCCATACCGGCCTTTGGTTTTGAAACAATGGCCACAGCAATGGCCGCAAGGAGGTCTATTATGAAACAACCTGTTCGCGGGCTGCCGGCCCTGGCGGCGGCTGCCCTGCTGTTTGCGGCGGCCGCCCTGCCCGCCGGGGCGGATTCCGCCGTCCGGTACGAGGCCGTGCCCGATGCCGCCGACATCGCCACCGGTGACAGCGTCACCCTGAGCATCCGCTGTGCCGAAGCCGACCTGGACCCGGCCGGCGCGGCCCTGACCTTCCGGATCGGGGAAGGGTATGTCTTTACCGATGCCCGGGACGGCAGCGACATCACGGCGGGGGAACTCTCCTACTCCTACCAGGAAGGGCAGCTGGTGCTGCTCTACCTGGATACCGCCGCCGGCGGTTCGCCGGTGACCCCCGGGCAGGAGATCGCCACCGTCACCCTGCAGGCCGCCCAGGCCGGCAGCGGCGAACCGATGACCTGCACCAAGGTGGATTCCTCCGCCGTGGATGCCGACGGCAACGTCGTGAGCCAGGCCGGCACGCTGGATATGGGCACGGTGGAAGTGACCGGTGAGACGGTCGCCCTGCCCACCGCCGCCCCCACCCTAGTGGAAGAAGGCCAGGCCGCCGATCCGTCCGCGGTCACGGCCCCCGCCGCGCCGTCCGACCCTGCCGCGCCTTCCGACCCTGCCGACCCGTCCGACCCTGCCGACCCGTCCGACCCTGCCGACCCGTCCGCCCCGGCGGACGCCGGCGGATCGCAGCCGGCAGCCCAGTCCGGGCAGGCCGCCGGCGGCGCCCCGGCCCCGACCCCCTACTTCACCACCGACCCGGACGGTCAGCGGGTACAGGTCGTGCCGGAAAGCACCCCCGCGCCTCTGGACCGCACCGAGGAGGTGCTGGCCGGGCAGCCGGCCACCACCCCGGCCCCCACGCCGACCCCGGTCGGCGGCGGAGCCGTCGGCGTGCCGGCGGTGCTGGCCGCCGTGCTGGGCGCCCTGATCATCGGGGCGCTGCTGGTGGTGCTGGTCAAGGTGCGCAGCCGAAAATACTAAGGGGGAGCTGATACGCCCAAGGCGCCGGAAAATCCCCCCGAAAGCAGCGGGCGCCGGAACCCGCCGCAATGCCGCAATGCTGAGCAACACCGCAGCCGCTGCTTTTTCGTGGGAGACCGTGCCGGGCGTTTTCAGACCCACCCAGGCAACAATGTGGGAGGAAGATGGATGAAACGGATCAAACGCTGGACCGCCCTGGTGCTGGCGGTCGCCCTGGCGGCCTGCCTGGCTTGCCCGACCGCCCTGGCCGAACCGGCAGAGCCGCTGCCGGAAGGGGAACTGACCCAGGTGACCGACCTGCCCTTGCCGGACGCAGACACGCTGTTTGCCGGCTATGTGCAGCAGGCATTTTACGGCGACACAGGCGCAATGCCGCTGGCCAACCGGGGTGAGGAGGCCCTGACAGGGGCCGGGCTGTCGGTCTACCGCCAGCTCAAGGAGTTTATAGCCAAGATCGCCGCCGGCGAACAGACCACGACGGTCTACAGCACGCTCCTCCAGTGGGAGGACCTGCCCCAGACCGCCTGGACCGCCGAAGAGCTGGGGGTGGACAGCGTTGTGCTGGAAAACGGCACCACCGCCAACCCCGAAGCCCAGCAGGCGGTGTATGAGATCATCGGGTACCACCCGGAGATCCTGCCGGAGATCGTCGGCTACCTGCTCTACGACTGCCCCTATGACCTGTACTGGTTCGACAAGACCGCAGGGTACAGCTACTCGCCGGGCTGCAACCTGTTTGTGGAGGAGCGGAACGGCGAAAAGGTGCTGGCCCTCCAGCCCACCTCGGTGCGGCTCTTTTTCACCGTGGCCGGGGCCTACGCCCCCGAGGGGGCGGCGGATGAGTACATCACCGACCCGGCCAAGACCGCCGCTGCCTCGGCCGCGGCGGTGAACGCCCGGCAGATCGTGGCTGACCAGGCCGGCCGGAGCGACTACGAAAAGCTGATCGCTTACCGGGACGCCATCTGCAAACTGGTTAGCTACAATTATGAGGCGGCGGCCGGCGGGGTGGCCTACGGCGACCCCTGGCAGATCGTCTATGTCTTTGACGGCGACCCCGCCACCAACGTGGTCTGCGAAGGATACGCCAAGGCGTTCCAGTACCTGTTCGACCAGAGCAGTTTTGCCGGCGACCTGAGCAGCCGGATGGTCACCGGCCTTATGGGTTTCAGCCAGGCCAGCCTGGAACGACACATGTGGAATGTGGTCACCATGGAGGACGGCGCCAACTACCTTGTGGACGTGACCAACAGCGACACCGGCATGGCGGGTTACGACGGCGGTCTGTTCCTGTCCGGCGGCAGCTGGTCGGACGTTGACGGCGGGTATCGCCTCCCCGGGGCGGACAACCTGCTGTTCAGCTACGACTCGGATACCTACGGGATCTACAGCCAGGAGCAGCTGGCTCTCTCCGCCACTGACTACGACCCCGCCGCCGTCCCGACCCCGGAGCCTACCCCGAGCCCCACGCCGGAACCCACGCCGAGCCCCACGCCGGAACCGACCCCGAGCCCGACGCCGAAACCGACCCCGAGCCCGACGCCGAAACCGACCCCGAGCCCGACGCCGGAACCGACCCCGGAGCCCACCCCGAAACCCACCCCGGAACCAACGCCGAGCCCGGTGCCGGGTGACCCGATCACTTCGGATGTCTACCTGATCCGGGACGGCGCCCTGCTGCTGGCCCGGCCGGCCGGGGCTGCCGAGATGCTGGCGAATCTGCGGGGAACCGACCTGCGGCTGCTGGACGGCAGCGGCCGCCCGCTGGCAGGCAAGGACCCGGTGGGGACCGGGGCGACGCTGGCCCAGGGGGAGGGCGAAGCGGAGCTGGTGGTCGTGCTGGGCGGCGACATTGACGGCAACGGCCAGATCGACACCAGCGACCTGCTGGAGATGCGCCGGAGCCTGCTGGAAATGATCGAACTGGAGGGCGCGCCGCTGCAGGCGGCGACGGTGGTCTCCGGCGCCGACCAGCCCAACACCAGCGACCTGCTGCAGCTGCGCCGCGTGCTGGTGGGGCTGGCGGAGTCGATGGTGACCGGCTGAATGTGAAAACAGGAGGAAGGAAGTCTGTATGAAACGCATGGTGTCCCTGTCCCTGGCGGTCTGCCTGCTGGCGGCAAGTCTGCCCCTGCCGGTATACGCCGAAGAACCCCCCGCGCCCGCCGTGGACAATCAGGTCACGGTGGAAGGCACCAATGACTTCGGCGAGCTGCTCGGCGATTCTTTGGAGGAAGCGCAGGAGGAACAAGCCGAGGAGGCGGTGGTCGGCTACGGCGTGACCGACCTGACCTTTGACGGCGCCACGGCGACGGTGAGTTACGAGACCCTGGAACCGGCCAACCTGGTGGTGGGCGTGTATACCGAAGACGGCTCCCAACTGCTGGCCAGCGGCAGCACCGTTGTCCAGCCGGAGGGCGGCACCGCCGCGGTGACCATCGAAGGGGAGATGCCGACCTATTTTCTGGCCAAGGCGTTCCTGGTCGATACTTACGATTTTTCGCCGCTGAGCAGCGAATATGCCACCCCGCTCTACACCCGGGAGATGCAGGAGCTGCTGGCCTCCACGGCCGATGACTATGCCGCCGACCGTGTGCTGACGCTGGGGGAGGACCGCACGACCAACTTCGCAGTCTATGCGGAGGGGACCCGCCGCATCCAGGCGGCGGAGGGGGCGAACCTGCTGACCGACAATGGCAACGGCACCTATACCATCGCCAATGCGGACGAGAGCTTTACCACCCTGGCGGTCGGGGATGTGTTCTCCTATGAATATGCCGACGGCGACCTGCTGATCGCCAAGGTCGCCGCGGTGGAAGTGGACGGCACCACCGTGACCATCACCGAGGACGAAAACGTCGAAATGTCGGATGTATTCAGCCAGGTGAAGATCGAGGCACAGGCCGGCACCGACGACCTGCAATACTCGCCGGAAGGCGCGGACCCGGCGGTCCAGTATGCCGGTGGTGCCCGCACACTGGCAAACGACGGCGAAATCGGTGAACTGAAAATCCCGTTCACCATTGAAAAGGAAGTGAAAGACGTTTCGGGCGTGAGCGCCAAATTTTCCGGCAGTGTGGCTCTTTCCATGAACTTCCATTTCGATTTTTACATTACGCCCCAGCAGTTCTATACGGAATTCAAAGACGATATAGAATTGGGCGTTGAAGTCGAGTGGGAAGGCCAGCTGGAAGCAGCGCTTGCGCTGGGACGGTTTGATGTGAGCCCGATCCCGGGTGTCTATATCGGGTTTACCCCCTCGCTTGTTGTCCGCACATCAGGAAAAATGGAGGTGACCGGGTTCTATAAAGTTACCTACGGGCTCGCCTTTGTCTCGGATGTCGGCTTTGAAGACCGCAGTACAACCCCCGAATGGGACCCGGAAGTGAAAGCACAGGGATCCCTGTTTATTGGCCTGGATTTCAAACCGCATATTGTCGTTATCAGCGATGGAATCATCTCGATGGAGGCAAAACTGGAAGGCGGCGCTCAGATTCAGGCAAACCTGATTGGGCAGGATTACAGTGCGGCCAAATGCGAAAAGCATGAGTGCCGCCGCTGCCTGGAGGGGAGCGTCGATGTTGTGCTGAAAATCGAGCCAAAGATCATTTTCTTGGACTGGCTCGAGTATAAGGTTACAGCGTTGAATCAGGAAGGACGTTTGCTGGACTTCTATTACTCTTTAGACAGGGACGAATTCGGTTGGGGATACTGCCCGTATCGTGTTATGTACATGACATTGACGACGTACGGCAAGTACAATCAAATCGAACCGGGTGTGCAGCTGGAACTGTCCGGAACCAGTGAGGTGACCAACAACAACGGCGTGGCGGCGTACTGGCTCAGGGGCGGCGACTATATTGTATACGCCACCTGGCCGGACGGTCATCAGCGCGCTCATACCTTCACCGTGTCGGAACCCGGCAACGAGGCCATCCCGTATTATGAGCCGCCGGCAGAGACCAAGGGCGTGTTTGGCAGTTTGGAGATTGCGGACATTACGGATAGGGGCAGTATAAAATCAAGCGGTCAATGCGGGGAAACTGCGTATTGGGCGTTGTATGAGGATGAAACGCTGATTATATCGGGATACGGTCCGATGTATGATTATGGCCCTGTAGATTTTAATGACGGGCGACCGACGGCGCCTTGGGTATCGGAGGAAGTAAACTATCTGATTATCGAAAACGGGATTACTTATATTGGCGAACATGCATTCTCTTCATCGCTGCTGTCCAGAAAATTCCGCCCGGCCAGTATTACGGTTCCGGCCAGCGTAAAGGAGATTGGCAATGATGCTTTCGGGGGGTGCGAATACACACGGGAAATTCATCTTCCGGAAGGCTTGAAAAAAATTGGGGAGAGCGCCTTTTCGTCATGCACAAGTCTTCAAAGGATAGAAATTCCAGACTCGGTAACGGAAATTGGCGTAGGCGCGTTTGGCTACTGCGATGCATTGAGTCATGTGTCATTGGGTGAGGGTATCACAGAAATTTCAGAGTCAATGTTTATCGATTCGGGTCTGGTGAGCATTGACATTCCACAATCGGTCACAACAATCGGGGAATCGGCGTTTCAGTGGTGTCCGAAACTGAAGGAAATTACGATCCCGGAGGGCGTGGTATCTATAGGTATCAATGCCTTTGCCAGTAACACAAGTTTGGAATATGTGGAACTGCCCTCAACGCTACAGGAAATGAATTACTACTCGTTTGCAGGATGCACGTCTTTGAAAGAAGTGGTATTGCCCCGGGGGTTGAAACAAATTGGCGCGGGTTCTTTCAGTAATTGCAGAAGCCTTTCTCATATCGACTTGCCGGAAAGTTTGGAAGAGATTGGAAGCAGTACCTTTTCAGGTTGCAGAAGCCTTTCTCATATCGACCTGCCAGAAGGTTTGAAAATAATCGGAAGCAGTGCCTTTTCAGGGTGCAGTGCAATAAACGAGATCGTTATTCCTGCCGGAGTTACGAATCTGTATAGCGGAGCATTCAAAAATTGTGAATCGCTTGCTACCATTGAAATACAGGGGCAGGTAACCTATGGAGACAGTGTGTTTGCAAATACCGCCCTTACTGAGTTCGTGGTTGCACAGGACGTGCCGGAATCGTTGTTTGAAGGATGCAAAAAGTTGACTCGTGTTGAGCTTACGGAAAGCGTGACGTATATTGGGGTAAATGCCTTTGCAGAATGTACGGCTTTAGAAGAAATCACGATTCCTAAATCTGTGCAAACAATAGATTATGTCGCATTCTCTGGATGCAGCAGCTTAAAAAATATACGCTTTGAGGGCGGTATTCACTTTATTAATGATTCTTTCGAAAATGTGACGGCGAATGTATATTATCCGCAAGACGAACCGAGTTGGCAACAGAGCTGGATCAAACAGGACTATGGCGGAACGCTTACCTGGATCCCCTACACCCTCGACGAAAACGGCAACATGGTGATCATGGAGCAGGAACAGGCGCAGTCGGCCCCGGCACCGGAGGCCACCGCCCTTCCGGAAGCCACCCCGGCGCCGGAGAGCACGGAAGCACCTGCCGGCACACCGGAGCCCGAAACGGCCGGGCCGGAATCTCCCCTGCCTCCCGCCAGCCCCGAAACCGCACGGAGCGCCCATGCGGCCCCGGCGCCGGAGGCGGACGGCGAGACCGCCGACCCGCAGGGGGAGGGCTATGACCGGATCCTTGATGAGGAGACCGTCTCCCTTCCCTCGACCCTGGCGGCGGTGGGCGGCGAGTACGGGACCACCGAGACCGGCGCCAGAACAGCCTCCTTCACCGGCCTCAGGCCCGGCGGGTCGTATGTGCTGCTGGCACTCGCCAGCGTGGAGACCGAAACACCGCTGTCGGCCGATAATCTTCTGTACATCACCCAGGGCATCGCCGATGACAGCGGCAGCCTGCAGTTCACCTACCGGCCGCGGATGGAGGTGGACACCTCCTATGTGGTCGCCTGCGGGCCTTCCACCAAGGACCTGGCGGACGCCGAGATCACCCTGCCCGCAATGTATGCCAACGGCGCGGAGCAGACCGTGCGCCCGACAATCGTCTACGACGGCGAAACGCTGACCGAGGGGACCGACTATGTGCTGGTCGGTCAGGTCTCGGCCACCGATCCGGGCGACTACCAGTGCCAGGTGCGCGGCATCTACAACTACACCGGCCTGGTGACGATTCAGTATACGGTGTCCGACCGCCCGCCGGAGATCACCTCCCCCACCTACGAGATCGCTGACGGCTGCCTCTACCTGCCCGCCGCCACGACGGCGGAGACGCTGCTGACCGAGCTGACGGGGGCGGACATCCGCATTACGTCGGCCGGCGGCGAGGCGCTGGCAGGCAAGGACCCGGTGGGGACCGGGGCGACGCTGGCCCAGGGGGAGGGCGAAGCGGAGCTGGTGGTCGTGCTGGGCGGCGACATTGACGGCAACGGCCAGATCGACACCAGCGACCTGCTGGAGATGCGCCGGAGCCTGCTGGAAATGATCGAACTGGAGGGCGCGCCGCTGCAGGCGGCGACGGTGGTCTCCGGCGCCGACCAGCCCAACACCAGCGACCTGCTGCAGCTGCGCCGCGTGCTGGTGGGGCTGGCGGACAGCATGTTCCCCACCCCTGCCCCCGAACCGCCGGCGGAAGGCTCCGCCTCATGACCAAGCCGCGGCCGCCGCGCCGCATCCAATAAAGATCCGCCCCCGGAGGAAGCCGCTCCGGCTTGCCGGGCCGGGGTTTCGGCGCGGCAAGGTTCGGCGCATATACAAAATCGACCTCCCGAAGAAGCGATTCCGGCTTCTTTGGGAGGTCGATTGGTTTCGGAGGGGTCTTTCCGCCTTCAATGCAGCGGATCACAGCAGGAACTGCGCGACGCAGAAGGCCCCGTATACGGCCAGCAGCAGGATGCCCTGGGCCCGGTACAGCCGCCCGCGCAGCAGCACCGGCAGGATCAGCACCAGGCTGACCGCCGCCATCACCGGCAGGTCCAGCGCCAGCGACCGGTTCACCCCGAACAGCGTGCCGTCCTGGGGCAGCGGGAAGGGGGCCAGGGTGGCGGCGGTGCCGGTCACCAGCACCAGGTTCAGCAGGTTGGCGCCGATCACGTTGCCCAGCGACAGGGCGCTGTGCCCCTTGGCCAGCGCGGTCACCGCGGTGACCAGCTCGGGCAGCGAGGTGCCCAGCGCCACAAAGGTCAGGGCGATGACCGCCTCGGGCACGCCCAGCGCTTCGGCCAGGCGGGTGCCGTTGTCCACCAGCAAATCGGCCCCCCAGGCGATGGCCGCGGCCCCGGCCACCAGCCCCAGCAGGGTGCGCCACAGCGGGGCCGGGGGCTCGGCGGGGGCGGCCTCGGGGGCGGGGGCGGTGCGCATCTTGCGCACCGACAGGATCAGGTAGACCAGGAACAGCCCCAGCAGCCCCAGCCCCACCGCCCGGCTGAACTGCCCGGTGGTGTAGGCCACCGCCCCGAAGGCCACCGCCGCCGCCGTGAACAGCGCGGCCGGCAGCCGCAGGGACTTGCCGTCGGCCGGGCCGGGGCGCACCGCCGCCGACAGCGCCGCGATCAGCGCGGTGTTGCAGATCACCGACCCGATGGTGTTGCCGTAGGCCATCTCCCCGTGGCCGGACAGCGCCGAGGTGGTGGAGACCATCACCTCCGGCAAAGTGGTGCCGATGGAAACAATGGTGGAGCCGATGAGGATCTCCGGCAGACGGAACCGCCGTGCCAGCGCCGTGGCGCCGTCCACAAACCAGTCGCCGCCCTTGATGAGCAGCCCCAGCCCCAACAGAAACAACAGAATAACTCCCGGCATGATGCCTCCTTTTCTTGGTTTGCAAATAATACGAAACGTACTATATACGCGGTTTCAGACGGAATAATACAAATAGTATACATGCAGCCGGCCCGCCTGTCAAGGCGGCCCTGCAGACAAGATGCCCCGCCCGGGCGGTTCCCAACCGCCCGGGCGGGGCCAAACAAGAGAAAACGTACAGATCCGTCGCCGGCGGCGGGCTCAGCGCACCGGGCAGACGCCGTTGGCGCAGTCCGAAGCGCCGATGTCCAGCTCGGTCTCCTCATGCTCGTAGCGGGTGAGCAACGAGGGGTTGAAGGGGCGCATGGCGGCCCGGCGGCGGTCGTACTCGGCCTTGTCGATGGCCTCGTAGGGCATCAGCTCATAGAAGCTGTCGTCGTAGCTCAAAAAGCTCAGGGCCACCACCTCGTCCCAGTGGTCCCACACCCACTGCTCCACCTGGTCCCACTCGTCGTTGCGCACATGGATGGTCACCGAGCAGTTGTGGTCCACATAGTTCTCCATGAACATCTTGTAGGTCTCCAGCTGTTCGATGGCGGTCACGTCGGCCTTGACCCGGCCGGCCGGGGCCTGCACCGGGAACTCCACCACCTTGGTGGTGGGGTCGTCCGGGTCCTGGCCCACCTCGGGCAGCACCGGGTAGCCCAGGTCCTCGCAGACCTTGCACAGCGGGTCGGCGGCCGAGATCCGCACCCGGCGGATGTAGTAGGGCGCGTGGGAGTAATGGACCCCGCTGGACACGGTGGGCAGCAGCGACAGGGTGCCCTCCGGCTTGACGGTGGTCACCAGCAGCGGCCGGCGCCCGCCCAGCTGCCCGGCGATCTCGTCGGCGGCCCGGCGGGCGGTCTCGCGCAGTTCCCGCAGCAGCGCCGCCTGGTCCTCCCGGCTCATGCCGGTGGCGTTGACCATGTCCTGCCAGCCGGTCAGGCTGCAGCCCAGCAGTTTGTCCCGCTGCTGCACGGCGTTCCAGCTGAACATCTCCAGCTCCTTGCAGGTCATGCGGTAGCCCGCCCGGGCCGAAAGCCGCTGGGCTTTGAGCAGGGCCGGCCGGTCCAGCGCCCCGTCGTGTACAAAGCCCATCAGGTTCACGGTGGTCAGGTTGCACAGGCCGTGGCTGTCCAGCAGGATCTCGCCGCAGGGGTTGCAGCCGTTGAAGTTGGGGCGGCGCCGGGCGCCGGCCTCCTCATTGATCCAGCCCGGCTCGCCGGAATAGCGCATCTGCTGCAGGTGCCAGTGGAGCTGCTCCCGGCCGGGCTTGCTTTGGTAGTAGATGGAGTTGTTGCTCATCTGCCGGTGGGCGATCTCCCGGTTGATCTCCCACCGGCCGCCCACCTGGCGGTAAAGCTGGCTCTTGGCCTGGATGCAGGCGGTGTCGTCGGCGTCGATCAGGCCGATCTCGCTGGTGCGGCGCACCCCGCCGGACACCACATTCTCCCCGATGATGTTGGCGATGTCCAGCAGGTCGATGGGGCGCAGCCGCACCCAGGCGGCGCCGTCCCGCCGGCCGGCCGCCGCAATGACCTTGTGGATCTTGCCCACCATCGCCATCATCGACCCGTAGCCGCTGGCGGTGCCGCCGAAGGTCTTGAGCCGCTCGCCTTTTGGCCGGATGGAGTCGTAGACCATCACCAGCCGCCGGATGCGCCGGTATTCCCGGCTGGTCAGCAGGTCGAAGTAGTGCTGCAGCGCCTGGGCCCAGCCCTCCTTGGAATCCCCGATGGTCAGGGTGGCGGTGTCCCGGTCAAAGGTCAGGTCGGTGTATTCCCGCCGGTCGGCGGGGGGCAGCGGTTCGTAGGATTTGTGCAGGATCTCCAGGTCGGTGCGCACCGGCGGCAGCTTGTCGGCGTCGGCCTGCAGCACCCGCACCCCCACGCCGGCGCCCACCATCAGCAGGTAGAACAGGTCGTGGTAGGCCGAAAAGCTGTCGATCACCGTAAAGGCGCAGTTGTAGTTGGCCATGGGGTACTCGTCGGCCACCGGGGTGCCGCCCACCCACAGCGTCCGGCCGCTCAGAAACTGCCGCATGTGGTAGATGTTGTCATACAGCTGCTCGGCCTCCTCCCGGCTGGTGGGGGCCAGCGAGCAGTTGTACTCCACGGCGCGGCGCACCGTCTCCCACCAGAACTCCCGCCGGCCGTACCGGGGCAGATAGCGGGAATAGGTCCGGGTATAGACAAAGGCGCCCAGCTGCTCCATCGGGTTGGGGGCGTGCTTGTAGGGGCTCAGGAACTCCCGGCTCAAAAGCCCGTCCCGCTGCTCGCCGCCGGCGCGCTCCTTCTCCTTCTCCAGCCGGTAGCGGATGTAGGCTTTGGCGGTCTGGTAGTGGTGTTCTTCAAACAGGGTCTCCTCCACCGTGTCCTGGATGGTCTCGATGTCCTGGATCTCGCCGCCGCGGGCCTGCAGCTTGGCGGTCACCAGCCGGGTCACAGCGTCCACTGCCTGCTCGTCGTGTTCGCCGGCCGCCGCGGCTGCCAGCGTGACGGCCCGGGCGATGAACCCTTCCTCAAAGGGCACCACCTTGCCGCTGCGTTTGCGTACATTCATGGGGTTCCTCCTCCTGTCCGGCCCGCCGCCTGGGGGCGCGGGCCTGTGTTGCATACTATATATAGTAGTACAAGGGGAGCGCAATGTCAATATGCAGTTTTCGGCCGCCTCGCCGCCCAAAGCAAAAGCCCCCGTTTCCGGGGGCTTTTAGACTGTCGAAAAAAATCTAAAACCGTCGCTGTCGGCGGGCTTACCGGGCGCCCCGGCAGGCGGCCAGGGCCGACAAGGCAGTGCGCAGGGCGGCGGCGTCGGGCTGGCCGGGGGCGCTGGCGGCGCCGGCGGTGCCGAAACTGGCGCAGACCCCGAAGGCCGCGCCGCACACCCGGGTCACGGCGCCCAGGGGGCCCATGGCCATGGTCAGCAGCGGGGTCTCGGGGCGCAGGGCGGCGGCCTGGGCCGTGGCCTGCAGCAGCCGGGCGGCGTCGGCGGGGTCGGCGGGGGTCACGGCCAGCTTGGCCACGTCGGCGCCGGCGTCGGCCATGGCGGTCAGCAGGGCGGTCATGGCGCCGGTGTCGGGGGTGGTGCGGAAGTCGTGGGCGCTGAACACCACCCCGGCCCCCGCCTCATGGGCGGCGGCCCGCAGCCGGGCGCAGGCGTCCGCCCCGGCCGAAAATTCCACATCCAGCAGGTCGATGTCCGCCCCGGCCCCGGCGCACAGCGCCCGCAGGGCGGCGGTGTAGGCGGCGGGGTCCAGGTCGGCGGCGCCGCCTTCCCCCAGGGTGCGCAGCGTCACCAGCAGCGGGGTCTCCCCAATGGCCCGGCGCACCGTCTGCACGGCCCAGGCCAGCCCGGCCGGGCTCTGGTCGGCCAGGGCGTCCAGCCGCAGCTCCACCAGGTCGCCGGCCGCGGCCGCGGTGCGGGCCAGCGCCGCCGCCGGCTGGGGCAGCAGCGCGGTCACCGGCACAATGATCCGGCAGGTATCCGCCTTCGCCCGGCAGGGCGCGGCCAATGTCACGTCACGGACAGTCAGATCCGCCATAAAAAGACCTCCCCGAAAATAACAAACAGTGAAAAGATGTCCCCGCCCCGCAAAAAGTTCAAAAACCGTCGCCGTCGGCGGACATGCGCCGACGACGGCGACACCGACAGGGAAATTTTACGCCAAATTGTGTGCGAGGAACGTAGTGACGAGTGCGCGATTTGGCGTAAAATTTTGTCGAAGGGGATACACAAGGGGAAACAGCCGCGTTAGGCAATTGCCGTGCGCGGCTGTTGCCTCTTGTGCAGAGCGGGCCTGGTTCAGGCCCGGTGCAGCCGGCCCTTCACCATGCCCAGCAGCTTGGCGGCGGTGCCCAGCACCTCCCGGGCGTTGAAGGCGCAGACCAGGGCGGTGAGCACCGTCACCGGGACCACCCATTCGGTCAGGAAGAACAGCGCCCAGATCTCGGCCAGGATCAGCCCCAGATTCACAAGCATCCGCCCGGGCTGGAAGTTGATGACCAGCAGCCCCCGGGTGGAGTAGGCCCGCAGCAGAAAGACCAGCAAAAGCGACAGGAAGCTGGCCGAGGTCACCCCCACCGGCCCGAACCACAGGATGAACAGGTAGTTCAGCACCAGGTTCAGCGCCGCGCCGGCCAGCATGGTCACCAGCGAGGAGGAGGACCGCTTGTACACCACATACACGCTGTTCAAAAAGTTGTTCAGGCAGGTGCACATCGAGGCCAGCACCAGGAAGGGCACGAACTGCCAGGCTTCGAAATAGTCGGCCCGGAACAGGTTCATCAGCGGCTGGCACAGCCAGATGATGCCCGCCGCGCAGCAGAACAGCACGCTGGCGAAGGCCCGGAACACCCGGTTGAAAAAGGTCTCCCGCTCCTCCTCCTCGGTCACGGCGGAAAGCTGCCACGCCTCGTAGAAGAACTGGCCCACAAAGGTGATGAGCTGGGGCAGGAAGTACCCCACCCCCAAAAGCCCCACCCAGGCTTCGCTGCTGCGCCCGCCGACGCCGTCGCACATGGCCTGGACATAGAACTGGTCGGAGGCGTTGATGATCCAGAAGCTGATGGCCGCCGGGATCATCGGCACGCAGTAGCGCAGCATCTCCCCCCAAAGGGGACGGTCGAACTTGCGCAGGTCAAAGAACTTCCCGCACCCGCCGGCCACAAAGACGAACACCGCCGAGCACAGGTCGGAGCAGAACAGCGCCAGCAGGTAGCCGGTGGCCCCCATGTTCAGCACGCTCAGGAAAAGCAGGTAGAACAAAAGCAGGCTGGCGGTGGTCATCACGCCGTCCGCCGCCACCAGGCGGTTGCGCATCCGGGCGCGGATGAACTGGGTACACAGCGTCCGCAGGCAGCTGGCCAGCACGCAGAGGTACAAAAGCACCAGGTAGCCGGCCGCGTTGGGGATCAGCCGCACCGCCGGCCAGCAGAGCACCATCAGCCCGAACCCCAGCAGGATGGTGGCCAGGCCGTTCATGAAAACGCTGGCCTTGTCCTGGTTTTTGTCCAGCCCGAAGCGGATCACCGCATAGCTCACCCCCAGGCTCACCACCGGGATCAGCAGGTTGGTGACCGCCTGCATCAGCTTGGTGACCCCCATCACGTCGGGGCTTTCCAGCGCGTAGGTCAGATAAGGCTGGATGAACAGGCTCACCAGTTTGGAGCCGAAGTTGGACACCGCGAAGAGGATGGTGTTGCTCACCAGCATCGAATACTTTTTGTTGTCAGACAAGGCAGTCCCTCCCTCTGTTTCCGGACGGTACAAACTCACGCCCCGCCGCCGTCGGCGGGCAGGCGCAGCAGGGCTTTGCGGGCCCGGTAGTCGGGCAGCACGGCGGCCACCGCCGCCCAGAACGCCGGGCTGTGGTCCGGGTGGGCGAAGTGGCAGAACTCATGCACCACCACATATTCCTGGGCGGGGGCGGGCATCGCGCACAGCCGCCGGGCAAAGGCCAGCGTGCCGGTGCGCAGGCTGCAGGACCCCCACCGGGTGCGCATGTCCCGCACCGCCACCCGGGGCATCCGGCCCCCGGGGCAGCTGGCGGCGAACAGCGGGTAGTAGGCGGCGCACAGCGCCTGCATCCGGGCCAGGGCCTCGGCCTTGGGGGGCAGGGGGGCGGCCTCGGCGGCCCGGCGGGCCGCCGCCCGGGCCTGGGCCGCCGCCACCCAGGCCGCATGGCCGGCCACAAAGGCGTCCACGGCGCCGGCCGGCACCCCCGGCGCGGCCGAAACGGCCACGCTGCCGTCCGCCCGCACCCGCAGGTTCAGGTTGCGCACCCGCCGCCGGGTCAGCGTATAGGTCACGCCGCCGGCGGTGCGGGTCGCCGGCGGGGTGGCAGGTCGGCCGCCCATCGCGGCACCCCCTTTCCCGATAAGAAAGCGATAGAAACACAGCTTGCCGAAACCGTTCAGGATCCGCTGCCGGCGGCGGACGGCTGCCGGCCGCCGGCACGCTCAAAAACAGTATGGCGATTTCAACGCCTATTGTACACGTTTTTCTGCCGCTTGGCAAATGGGGGCGGGGCGGATATAATAAATTAAAAAGCGGATCCCGCCGCCGGCCCCGGCCGGGCGGCGGAAAAAGGGGGAAGGGACGATGGCGGCAGGGCAGGAACGGCCGGCCAGGGCGGAGGTGCTGGACCATGGCACCCGGGTGTACACGGCGCCGGGGGCCGGCTTCGGCAGCGACGCGCTGCTGCTGGCCCGGTTCGCCCGCCCCCGCCCCGGCGACCGGGCGCTGGACCTGGGCAGCGGCTGCGGCATCGTGGCGCTGTGCTGGCATGACGAAGGCCACCGGGGCCCCTGCACCGCGCTGGAGCTGGACGCCGGGGCCTCGGCCCTCTGCGCGGCGGCGGTGGCGGCGGGCGGGGCGGAGCTGGCCCACATCACGCCGGTCTGCGGCGATCTGCGGCAGTTCTGCGCCGCCGGCCCCGACCGGGGCCGCTACGACTTTGCGGCCTGCAACCCGCCCTACTTCACCGGCGGCCCCCGCAGCCCCGACCCCCGCCGGGCCGCCGCCCGCCACGAGCAGACCTGCACCCTGGCGGATGTGGCCGCCTGCGCGGCCCGGGCGCTGCGGTTCGGCGGGCGGTTCGCCCTCTGCCAGCGGCCGGAAGCCCTGGCCCGGGTCTGCGCGGCGCTCTGCGCCGCCGGGCTGGAACCCAAGCGGCTGGCCTTTGTGCGCCACCGCCCCGGCGCCGCCCCCTGGCTCTTTTTGCTGGAAGCCCGCCGCGGCGGCCGCCCGGGCCTTGTGCTGCAGCCCGACATTCTGCTGGCGGGGGGCGCGGCCCTCTACGGCCCCGCCCGCCGCCCCGCCCCACAGGAGGAAACCCCGTGAACACCCCGACCCTCCACACCCCGCGGCTGATCCTGCGCCGCTTCACCCCCGCCGACATCGGCCCGCTGTACGAGATCCTGCGGGACGAGACGGTGAACACCTTCCTGCCCTGGTTCCCGGCCCGCAGCCGGGCGGACGCCGCCGACTTCTACCGCCGGCGCATCGCCCCGGCCTGAACGCCCCGGCCGATGGACGCGGGGAAAAGAATATGGTATAATACCAAAAGAATCCTGCGGCTTTGTACTGCCTGCGCGGGGGCCTGCCCGCGTTCTCCGCATGGCCTGGGGCCCCTGCGCCCCCAAGAGGCCCGCCGCCCGCCTGCCGCGGGCGCCATTCGCCGCCGTTATCCAGAATCACATGGGGAGTGTCATTCCATGCCGTTTTTGAGCCGGGCGGAAACGCAGTTTTTGCGCCGCCACCTGGATGCCGTCTGCCATGTCACGCTGGACCCCCAGGGCCCCGGCGTGCTGCGCATCCACCTTGTCCCCAGCCGCCACCGGCTGCTGGACGTGCCCTTCGTGGCCATCCTGAACGGGCGGGACCTGCTGCCGCTGCGGGTCTCCTGGGCCATTCTGCTGGCCAATTTCATCGAGGCGCTGCGCCCCTATGAGGGCCAGACCCTCACCGACGCCGACCGGGACGCCGCGGCTGACGCGGCGGTGCAGGCCACCGCCGCCGTCTACCGCAGCACCCCGCCGGAGCAGATCGCCGCCGACCTGCAGGGCATGATGGCCACCCTGTTTGCGGTGGCCCGGGGCCAGACCCCGCCGCTGGCCATCCAGCCCATCGACCTGGGGGACTATGCCGCCCACATGGCCGCCCCCCACCGCATGGACCTGCTGATCAGCGCGATGGTCAAGGACGGCGCCTGGCACTGCAACCAGAAATGCCTGCACTGCTACGCCGCCCGCCAGCCCTACGCCGAGGTGGAGGAGCTGGACACCGACCAGTGGCTGGCCGTGATCCAGAAATGCCGGGCGGCCGGGGTGCCCCAGCTGACCTTTACCGGCGGCGAACCCACCCTGCGCCACGACCTGGTCAAGCTGGTGGATGCGGCCCAGTGGTTCGTCACCCGGCTGAACACCAACGGCCGGATGCTGACCCCGGTGCTCTGCCGGGAACTGGCCGAAGCCAGCCTGGACAGCGTGCAGGTCACCCTGTATTCGGCCGACGAGGCCACCCACAACACCCTGGTGGGGGCCGAAGGCTTTGCCGACACGGTGGCCGGCATCAAGAACGCGCTGGCCGCCGGGCTGAATGTGAGCATCAACACCCCGCTGTGCAGCCTCAACCGGGACTATGCGGCCACCCTGGCCTTCGCCCGGGAACTGGGGGTGCGCTACGCCACCTGCAGCGGGCTGATCCCCGCCGGCGGGGCCCAGAGCCATGCCAGCCGGGCCACCCGCCTGACGCCGGAACAGCTGGCCGCCTCGCTGCGCGCCGCGCTGGACCTGGCCGCCGCCCGGGAGATGGAGGTGGACTTTACCAGCCCGGGCTGGCTCAGCGACGAGACGCTGCGCGCCCTGGGCCTGACCCGGCTGCCCCGCTGCGGGGCCTGCCTGTCCAACATGGCGGTGGCGCCGGACGGCACCGTGCTGCCCTGCCAGAGCTGGCTGCACGGCCCGGCGCTGGGCAATATCCTGCACGACCCGTGGCGCAGGATCTGGAACGGCCGGCCCTGCCGGACCATCCGCCGCCGCAGCGCCAGAATGCGCCCCGGCTGCCCGCTGGGCCCCACACCGATCCGGGAGGAGGCTGACCCATGACCGATCTGACCCGCCGGGCGCTGCGCCGGCTGACGATGCTGGCCCTGCTTGCCGCGGTCTTTCTGCTGGCCGGCTGGGCCACCCCGGCCCGGGCCGACCTGGACCGCATCCGCAGCTACACCGTCACGGTGGACCCCCGCACCGACGGCAGCGCCGACATCACCTACGACATCGACTGGGAGGTCATCGGCGGCAGCCCGGACGAACCGCTGTCCTGGGTGCGCATCGGGCTGGCCAACAGCGCGGTGGACGAGCTGGAAAACCTCTCCCCCGACACCGTCTCCCAGGTGCGCTACACCACCGAGGGCGGCGGTTCCTTCGCCCAGGTGGTCTTCAAAAACCGCTACTACCCGCCCGACCATGCGGCCAGGACCGGCTCCGAAAGCCGGGTGCAGTTCGCCTTCCGGGTCCACCAGAGCCAGCTGTACACCCTCAACAGCGACGGCACGGCCGACTATGTCTTCACCCCGGGCTGGTTCAGCGACCTTTCCATCGACCAGCTGACCATCCGCTGGAAACAGCTGGAGGGCGCCGCCGCCGACACCGACACGCTGGAGGGCGGCTACTACGTCTGGACCTTCGGCCCCCTTGACCATGACGAGCGGGCCACCGTCCGGGTGCGGGTGCCGGCGGCGCTGGCCGCCGCCTTCACCGCCGACACCGTCATGCCGGCCGACCGGTCGGGCCGGTCGGCGGCGCTGGCGGTGCTGGCCGGGCTGCTGCCGGTCTTCATCACCCTGCTGGTGGTGGGGCTGATCCTGCTGCTGCGCCGCCCCCGCTGGCAGGGGGGCTTCGGCGCCGCCGCCCAGGACTGGGTCTTTTACACAAACGGCGCCCGCACCATCCACCTGGCCCGGGGGCTCACCCCGCCGGCCGGCTTCCATGAAACCGCCCCGCCGCCCTCCTTCCGGGCCGGCGGCGGCCGGTTCCGGGGCGGGGGCGCCGGCCGCAGCCGGTCTTCCTCCGGCGAGCGGCACAACAGCGGCTGTGCCTGCGCCTGTGCCTGCGTGAGCTGCGCCTGTGCCTGCGCCTGCGCGGGCGGGGGCCGGGCCGGCTGCAGCGCCAAGAATTTCTACCGCATCACGATGGACCACAGCGGGGAGGGACCGGTATGAGCCTGGAAAAACAGTACGACGATTGGGTGCGGGGGCTGATGGGCGGCGCCCGCGCCCCCAGCGAGGAGGAATCCCGCACCGCCCGGGACAGCCTGCGCCAGATGCAGGCCCAGCTGGACGCCCTGGCCGCCGGCCAGAAACGCCAGGCCCGGGCCGAGGAGGCGAACCGGGCGGTGCAGAAAGCCGCCGACGCCACCGCCGAGAGCGTCCGCCGGATGAGCAGCGAGCTCACCCGCAACCTGCGCAGCGACGGGCTGCTGCACAAGGCCCCGGCCGAACCCGCCCCCGCCGCAGCCCCCCGGGCCGATTTTGACGGGCTGGCCGGCCAGGTCCGCACCCGGGTGCTGGGGCAGGACGCCTTTGTGGCGGATGTGGTCAAAGCGTTCCGCCGCCCCTTTGTGATGGGCCGCCCGGCGGGCGCCGGGGCCCGGGGGCTGATGCTGCTCTGCGGCCCGGCGGGCACCGGCCGCCACTACACCCTGCGCTGCGTGGTGGAGGAACTGGCCGCCCGGGGCATCCTGAAAAGCGCCGCCATCGAGCGGATGGACCTTTCCCTCTACCCGGGCCCGGCCCAGGAAAAACTCTTTCTGCAGGACCTGTACGCCGCGCTGCGGGCCGAAGCCGAGGTGCTGGCCTTTGACGGCTACGAAGCCTGCGCCCCCGGTTTCCGCAACATGCTGGCCACCCTGGCGGCCGAGGGCACGCTGGCGCTGTCCAGCCGGTATGTGCTGCAGCGGGGCATTCTGGTGGATGTGGGCACCGCCCTGGCCCCCGACGCGGTGGGCGAGCTGCAGGCCGGCGGCAAGTATTTCGTCTTCTTCTCCGAAAAAGGGGAGGCCGCCCTGGCCGAAGCCTTCGGCGCCCGCTTTGTGGACGCCTTGGCCGGCGACATCTGCCAGACCGTCCCCTTCACCCCCGAAAGCCTGCAGGCCATCGCGGCCCGGCAGCTCAACGAGCTGGCCCAGGGGGTGCGCCGGCGCACCGGCCTTGTGCTGCGCATGGGGGCGGACGTGCGGGACCAGCTGGCCGCCCAGTACGGCAAGACCGGCGGCACGGCCGCCATGGGTCGGTATGCCGACGCCATCCACCGGGCCCTGGCCGAGTATGTGCTGGAAGCCGACCCCGCCCCCGCAGCCGACACCCCGGTGGCCCTGCGGGTGGAAAACGGCCGTCTGCTGGCCAGCGTGGGCGGCGGCGAAGCCTTCGACCTGCTGGCATTACTGCCCGCCCGCTACCGGGGGGACGTGGAGGCGGTGGAAGCCGAGCTGGACGCCATCGTGGGGCTGGCGCCGGTCAAGACCTGGCTGCGGGAACTGGCCGGCAACGTTCAGGCCCAGCAGCGCCGCAAGGCCCAGGGCCTGCCGGTGGTGGAAGTCAACCGCCACATGATCTTCACCGGCAACCCGGGCACCGGCAAAACCACCGTGGCCCGCATCCTGGCCAAGTACCTCAAGGCCATCGGGGCGCTGGGGGGCGGCCAGCTGGTGGAGGTCACCCGCGCCGACCTGGTGGGCCGGTATGTGGGCCACACCGCGCCGCTGACCAACCAGGTCATCCGCAGCGCGCTGGGGGGCGTGCTCTTCATCGACGAAGCCTACAGCCTGTACCGCGGGCGGGAGGACAGCTTCGGCCTGGAAGCCATCGACACGCTGGTCAAGGGCATCGAGGACCACCGGGACGACCTGGTGGTGGTGCTGGCCGGCTACACCCGCGAGATGCAGCAGTTCCTGCAGGCCAACTCCGGCCTGGCCAGCCGCTTCCCCAACCAGATCGAATTCCCCGACTACACCGCCGCCGAGCTCTGGCAGATCACCCAGGCCCAGGCCAGGGCCCGGGGCTATCTGCTGGCCGAAGGGTGCGAAGCGCCCCTTACCGCCTATTTTGCCCGCCGCCAGGCCGAGGATGCGGCCAAGGCCGGCAACGGCCGGCTGGCCCGCAACGTGCTGGAACGGGCCATCCTCAACCAGGGCAAGCGGCTCATCGCCGACCCCGCCGCCGACCTGGCCCTGCTTCTGCCCGACGATTTCGAGCTGGACTGACCCCCGGCCCTTTGGCCGGCGCGACCCGTGCAATAGGAAAGCCGCCCGGCTCACCGTTTTTGCGGTGAGCCGGGCGGCTTTTCGTCTGTCTTTCAGCCGGGGGAAGGGGGGGAAAATCACTCCCCCACGGCCTTGTTGGTCAGCATCGTGTGGGTCAGCTTGGCGATGTTCACCCCGCCCATGCGGGTCTCGCCCTCGCCCAGCCGCAGCACCCGGCTCTGGCCTTTGCGCACGGCCTCCCACCGGGGCAGGCCGCCGCCGTTGGGGTCACCGGTGCGGGCAAAGTTGGTCAGGTACTGCACCATCTGCTCGCTGAGCAGCCGGTCCTTGGCGGTCATCGGCCGCCAGCAGTGGTCCAGCGTGCCGAACCAGTACCACAGGTCGCTGGAATGCCAGGCCCCGCTGCCGTCCCCGGGCAGCCGCCGGTCAAAGAACCAGGCGTAGGCGGCCGGGCGGCCCTGGTCGGCCTGCAGCCGGCACCAGCCCTTGGCCATCCGGTGTACGATGGGCGGCACGATGTCCTCGCTGGTGGAACCCATCAGGTAGGGGATCGGCAGCTGGTCGCCCCGCCGGGCGGCCGCCATCCCCTCCCGGGGGATCAGCCGCCCGTCGATCACCGGGGCGGTGCGCATCTTGTTGCCGTCGGCGGCCTTCTCCTGCTGCCAGGCCGCAAACAGGGCCTGCGGCGCCAGGGCGCGGAATTCGGCCAGGTCGGCGCAGCCGGCCCGGCGCATCACCGCCTGCCAGAACGCATAGTGGTCCGGCGCGGGGGTGGCGGCAAACTCCTCGCCCACCCCGCCGCCGCTGCTCATCACCGCGCCGGCCGCCAGCCCCCGGGTCAGCGGCGACAGGCAGAGCTGCTGCACGCTCATGGCGCCGGCGCTCTGGCCCATCAGGGTCACCCGGTCGGGGTCGCCGCCAAAGGCCGCGATGTTGTCATGCACCCACTGCAGGGCGCACAGCTGGTCGTACAGGCCGTAGTTGCCGGTGTGGCCGGCCTCGGCCGAAAGCTCGGGCAGGCAGGCGAAGCCCAGCGGCCCCAGGCGATAGTTGACGGTCACCGCCACCACCCCTTTGGTGGGCCAGGCCGGCCCGTCAAAGTGCTTTTCGTGGCCGCAGCCGCCGGTGAACCCGCCGCCGTGGATGTAGAACAGCACCGGCAGCCGGGCGTCCGGGCCGGCGTCCGCGGGGGTCCAGATGTTCAAAAACAGGCAGTCTTCGCTGTAGTCGTAGTGTTCGCCGCGCCGGAACTCGTTGTAATAGAACGCCTTCTCCGGCACCTGCGCCTCGTCGTAAAAGCTGCGGGGCTGGTAGCAGGCGGCGCCGTAGGCCGTGGCCTGGTAGGTGCCCTCCCAGCGGGTGACGGGGGTGGGGTACTCCCACCGGCCGGCGGTGGCGTAGCGGATGCCCTTGTAGGCGGCGACGCCCGGCCACTGGCAGCCGCAGCCGGTGATCGGGCCGCAGGGGGTGTTGCGGGTCGTGTTCATGGTCACACCTTCTTCTTGCCGGCGCTGGGCATCCAGGGTTTGGCGGCGGCCACGGCGTCGTTGTAGGCTTCCAGTTTGCGCATCTGGTCCACCACATGGGGCATGTCCATCCGGCGCACCAGCTCGTCGATCAGCGCCTCGCCCTCGGCGGCCAGCCTGTCCCGGGTCGCCTCGTCCGGGATGGCGGTGGTGCTCATGTGGTCCTTCTGGTCGGCAAAGCAGTAGCCGATGGCCGCGCTCTGGTAGGCCAGGGCAAAGATGTCGCCAAAGGGGGCGCAGGTCTGGGGGTCCCTGTGGGTGTAGGCGGTGGTCAGCGGCACATCCTGCAGCCGGCCCATCATCTTGTAGGCCCCCACCGTGATGGCGTGAAAGCTGTCCAGGCTTTTGAACAGGTCGGTGGAGGTTTTGGTCATCTGCATCGAAAGGTCCATGTACAGGATCGGCACGCCGGTCTCGTCAAAGAAATCCCGGACCATCGGGCTGCAGGTCATGTGGGCCGGCCCGTGGAAGCTGATGTACACCTGCCGCTTGAAGCCCTGGCGCAGCAGGCTGTGGGCAATGGCCGAAAGATAGTCGATGCCCTGCCGGATGGACACCTGCACGGTGCCCCGGCCCGACGCGGTGGCCCCGGCGTAGAAGTAGGGCAGCCCGGTCAGCACCAGGCCGTCGCAGGCTTCGGCCATCTTCAGGGCGTATGCCTCGCTGATGACCGTCTCGCTGTCCAGCGGGAAACCGCCGTGCATCTCCACCGTGCCCACCGGCACGATGATGATGTCGTTGTGTTCGAGGTAGCTTTCCACCTCGCTGTTGAGCATTCTCGGCAGAATGCGGGTGCGCAGTTCCATAAATTCAACCTCCCGGCCCGGCGCGTGGGGCGCCCGGGTCACCTATTGATATATTGATAATCAGTATCGTACAACCCAAAAATGAATCTCGTATGAACACAGGGGCGGACTTTCCAAAAATCCCCGGCGGGGGCCGCCGGGGACAGGGGTGCGGGGTATGCGCAAGGGGTGCGGGGTTACTTTTCGGCCGCGATCTTCTTGGCTTCCATCTTGGCGCGGATGTCCGGGGTGATGTTCCAGATGAAGCGGAAGGCGATCCAGGAGCCCACAAGGGCGATGGCGGGGATCAGCAGGCAGCCGGCCTTGATGCCGGCGATGGCCGAGGCGGACTGGGTGGCGGCGCCGGCGGTGTAGCCGATGACGCCCAGCGCAAAGACGGCGGCCGAGTTGCCGATGGTCTGGCCCACGCGGCGGGACAGGTTGAAGACGCCGTAGACGGTGCCCTCAGCCCGCTTGCCGGTGACATAGTCGTGGTAGTCGTTGACGGTGGCGACCAGGCCCCACTGCATGAAGATGGAGATGCTGCTCAGGCCGGAGGCGATGGTGGTGACCACCATGTAGACCAGCGCGCTGACGGTGGTGACCGACATGACGACGAACAGGCCGCCGTAGATGATGGCCGCGCCCACCAGGCACAGGCGGATCATCTTTTCCAGGCCGATCTTCTTGCTGACCACCGGGCAGAGGAAGAGCACCACGACGTTGAGCACCATCGAGAGGGAACTCTGCACGCTCATGATGCCGATGTCCCCCAGCACGTCGCCGTACATGTAGCTGCCGAAGGTCTGGGCCACATACTGCTGGGTGCAGATGCAGATGCCGTGGATGATCAGGGCGATGAAGGCGCGGTTCTTGGTGAACAGCTCGCCGATGTCGCTGAGCTTCATGCCGCCGTCCTTGCCCACCGCTTCCACGGCGGCCAGGTTGCGCTCCTCCGTCCAGAAGTAGTGCAGCAGGCAGAAGACAAAGCCGATCACCGCGCAGATCGCCGCGCCGGCACCGAAGGCGAAGGACGTGTCGCCGTACTTGGCCAGCAGCTGGGGCAGGATCATCATGGGCAGTACGTTGCCGATCACCGAGCCGAAGCCGCGGGCGCTGGACAGGGTCGAGCGCTCGACGTCGTTGTTGGCCATGGCGCCCAGCAGCGAGCCCATCGGGATGTTGAACATGGTGTAGCAGGCTTCATACAGGATCTTGCAGAAGAACAGCACCACCAGCATCGCGGTGCCCTGGAAGAAGGTGGGCACCGTCCAGAAAGCGATGGCGGTAATGCAGAGCAGCGGCGCGACCCGCAGCAGCCAGGGGCGGAACTTGCCCTTGGGGTTGTGGTTTTTGGCGTACATCTTGTCCATCAGAATGCCCATCAGCGGGTCGTTGACCGCGTCCCAGACATTCCAGACGAACAGCAGGACGGCCAGGACCGCCGTGTTCACATGCAGCACGTTGGTGTAATAGCGGGTGACCATCGAGCCCATCAGCGCGAAGGTCATGCACCCGCCCAGGTCGCCCATGGCGTAGCCGACCTTGTGCTTCAGGGTCAGGCCGCTGCTTTTGGTGGTAGATGCCATAGGATTGACTTCCTCCTTTTCCGTTTCCAAAACGTTCCGAACTTTTCCTTTTCCAAACTGTGCGGCGGCGCCGGGGCGGCCCGCCGCGCTGTCCGGGGCGCCGCCGGGCCCGTGCGGGCTGCCCCTGATACTTTTCATTTTACTTTGTCAATAGCGCAAAGTGAATTGCAGTTTTCGCACAAAATATTGCAGATCCGACAAGAATATGTTACAATGTGTCCAAATTGTACAAACGAAGGGGGAAAGGTTTGTGAAACTAAGCCAACTGCGTGCGTTGACCCACAGCAATTTTGCCGATCCGCTGTCCGCCAACCGCCCCCGGGTGAACCAGGCCCTGCGGGCCGAAGGCTACGACCCCAGCGCGGTCTACCAGGAAATGGAGATGGACTCGCCCTGGGTGGACACCCACGACGACGCCAGCGATGTCAAGGACCGGGTGCAGCTGCACAGCCATACCTTTTATGAACTGCTGTTCTGCCGCGGCGGCAGCCTGCAGTATCTGCTGGGGACCCAGCGGTACCGGCTGCAGCGGGGGGACATCGTCTACATCCCGCCGGGCACCAGCCACCGCCCGCTTTTGCTGGACAAGCTGGTGGAACCCTACACCCGGTATGTGCTGTGGGCCAGCCCGGCCTTTGCCGAAATGCTCCACGGGGCGTTCCCGCAGGAGGAGCTGCTGCCCGCCGAAGCCTTTCTGCTGCGCACCGCCGCCACCCCCTGGCAGGAGGAACTGGGCGGGCTGTTCCGCACCGGCGTGCAGGAAAACTACACCCGCGCCCCCGGCTGGGAGGCGGCGGTGCTGGGCAACACCATCCGGCTGCTGGTGCAGATGGCCCGGGCCCGCACCGGCAGCAACATCCCGGACCCCCAGGCCGAACAGCAGGACCTGCTGGACCAGCTGCTTTTGTACATCGAATATCACCTGGCCGAAAAAATCACACTGGCCGACACCGCCCGCCGCTTCCTTGTCAGCGAAAGCACGGTCAACCAGCTGTTCCGCCGCCGCATGAAGGTCAGCTTTTACCGGTTCGTCACCCAGCGGCGGCTCATTGCGGCCAAGGTGCGCCTGCAGGAAGGCGACAGCGCCGAACAGGCCGCCGCCCGCACCGGCTTTGGCGACTACTCCACCTTCTACCGGGCGTTCCGGCGGGAATACGGCATCTCCCCGGCCGAATACCGCCGGCTGCAGCTTTCCGCCGGGGCACCGGCTTTGCAAAAACGCGAAAATGGTGTAGACTGAAAGCGGCGCCCGCCGGCGGCTTCGCTTGCCGGACCGGCGGAAATCCCCGGGCGCAAGGACAAAAAAGGAGGGACCCCCATGCCTGTACTCACCCTGCCGGGCGCCGTGCCGGACACGGCGGCTGCGGCTTTTGTGGCGCCGGACGCGGTGGTGGCCGGCGCCGTCACCCTGGCGGCGGGCAGCAGCGTCTGGTACGGCGCGGTGCTGCGGGCCGACACCGGCAGCATCCGCATCGGGCCGGACGCCAACATCCAGGACGGCGCGGTGCTGCACACCGGCCCCGGGCTGGACATCACGGTGGGCCGGGGCGCCAGCGTCGGCCACGGGGCGATCCTGCACGGCTGCACGCTGGGGGCGGGCTGCCTGGTGGGCATGCACGCCACCGTGCTGGACGGCGCCACGCTGGGCGAAGGCTGCCTGGTGGCCGCCGGGGCCCTGGTGCCCGAGGGAGCGGTGATCCCGCCCCACACGCTGGCGGCGGGGGTGCCCGCCCGGGTGCGGGGCCCCCTGCGCCCCGAACAGCGCGCCGCCCTGGCCGACAACGCCGCCGAATACCGCCGCCTGGCCGCCCTGCACCGGGCCGCCAAACCCACCCCTTGACCCGAACCCAGGAGGTTTTCCCATGTGCAACCTGCCCCCGATGATCTGCAGCGACCTGGACGGTACGCTGCTGCCCTACGGCCAGAGCGCCGTGAGCGGGCAAGCCCTGACCCTGATCCGCCGCCTGCAGGCCCGGGGCGTGCTGTTCTGCCCGGCCAGCGGCCGGCAGTATACCAGCCTGCGCCGGCTGTTCGCCCCGGTGGCCGAAGGCTGCGTCTTTCTGTGCGAAAACGGGGCGGTGGTCTACAAGGACGGCGCCGTCATCGCCAAGACCCCGATGCCCCGGGACCTGGCCCTGGCCATTGCCCGGGATATGTGGCAGGGCAGCGAAGGCCGGGGGGAGGTCATGCTCTCGGGCGAGAACACCAGCTACCTGATGGAGCGGGGGCTGGGGATGCTGCGCCGCATCCGGGAGATCGGCAACCGCTACCGGGTCATCGCCGACCCGGCCGACATCCCGGAGGAGATCGTCAAGGTCAGCGTCTACCTGCCGGACGGCTCGGCCGCCTATGCGGACCGGTTCGTGCCCCGCTGGCGGCAGGCCAACGCCGCAGTGGCCGGCCCCTACTGGATCGACACCACCCTGGCCAACAAGGGCCTGGGGGTGCAGGCGCTCTGCCGGGTGCTGGGGCTGGACCCCGGGCAGGTGATGGCCTTCGGGGACAACTACAACGACCTGCCCATGCTGGACGCTGTGGGCCTGCCCTACATCATGGACGGCGCGGCGCCGGCGCTGCGGGCCCGCTACCCCCGCCACACCCCCCGGCCGGAAGATGTGCTGGCCCGCCTGCTCGACAGGTAAGCCCGCCCCGGCCTGGAGAAAACTCTCCCCCAGAACCCGGCAGACCCGGCCGGGATAGGGACTGCACCGGGCTTACTGCGACTGATGTTATGGAGGAAAGATGCACGCCCGGCCCGGCCTTTTCCCTGGATTCCACAAAAACCGACACAAAGGGGCACCCTTTCCTGTTGACGGTGCCCCGTAAACGTGCTATTATAAAGGAAAATCATCTGCCGGGGCCGCATCGGGCGGTTTACGGCCGTTTGGGAGGATATGAAGATGAAAGAATTTACCTATACCATCCAGGAAAAAGTCGGCATCCATGCCCGCCCGGCGGGGCTTCTGGTCAAGGAAGTCAAGAAGTACCAGAGCACCGTCACCATCGTCAAGGATGACAAGTCGGTCAACGCGGTCAAGCTGATGGCCCTGATGGGCATGGGCATCAAGTGCGGCGACACCGTCACCGTGCAGGTGGAAGGCCCCGATGAGGCCGACGCCGCCGCCGCGCTGGAAGTCTTCTTCAAGGAGCATCTGTAAGCAGCCGGCACACGCTGCCACAGCGCCCGGGGGCGCCGCCCCCGAACCGAACACGACCCCGTTATGGGCGGCCGCCGCGTCAGGCTGGCCGCCCATTGGTTTTGACCGGCCTTTTGGCCGTGACGGAAGAGGTGTAAGACTATGATTAGCATTCAGGGCAAGGGCGTGTCCTCCGGCGTGGGGGCCGGCCCGCTGTACTTCTACCAGCGCGCTCAGACCGAGATCCCCCGCTATACCGTTGAAGATACCGACGCCGAGTGGCACCGCTTCAAGGGCGCCCAGACCGGCGCGGTGGAGCAGCTGGGCGACCTGGCCGAGAAGGCCCGGGCCGAAGCCGGCGATGAGGCCGCCATGCTGTTTGAGACCCACCAGATGATGGCCGAGGACCTGGATTATGAGGAAGCCATCGAGCAGCGCATCACCGAAGAGAAGATGAACGCCGAGGCGGCCATCGCCGACACCGCCGAGCAGTTCGCCGCCATGTTCGAAGCCATGGACGACAGCTACATGCAGGCCCGCGCCGCCGACGTGAAGGACGTTTCCCGCCGGCTGCTGGACATCCTGTCCGGCGCGGTGGCCGGGGGCATCGCCTCCGATGTGCCGGTCATCCTGGCGGCCGACGACCTGGCCCCCTCCGAGACGGTCCAGCTGGACAAGTCCAAGATCCTCGGCTTCATCACCGCCGGGGGCTCCGGGTCCAGCCACACGGCCATCCTGGCCCGCACCATGGGCATCCCGGCCATCGTCGGGGTGGGCGGCGCCCTCAAGGCCGAGTATGCGGGCCGCCCGGTCATCATCGACGGCGCCACCGGCAACGTGGTCATCGACCCGGACGACATGACCCGCGACCGGCTGATGAAAAAGCGGGAAGAACAGCTGCGCCTGCAGCGTCTGCTGGAGACCCTCAAGGGCCAGCCCAACGTCACCAAGGACGGCAAGTCCATCCGGGTGTACTGCAACATCGGCTCGCCGGAGGATGTCCACGCCGTGCAGGTCAACGACGGCGGCGGCATCGGGCTGTTCCGCAGCGAGTTCCTCTACCTCAACTGCGAGGACTACCCCACCGAGGACCAGCAGTTCGAAGCCTACAAGCAGGTCCTTTCGGACATGGAGGGCAAGGAGGTCATCATCCGCACGCTGGACATCGGCGCCGACAAGCAGATCGGCTACTTCAACCTCCCCCATGAGGACAACCCCGCCATGGGGATGCGGGCGCTTCGCATCTGCCTGAGCCGGCCGGAGGTCTTCCGCACCCAGCTGCGGGCGCTCTACCGGGCGTCGGCCTACGGCAAGCTGGGCATCATGTTCCCGATGGTCACCAACGTCTGGGAAGTGCGGGAGGCCAAGCGCCTGTGCGAAGAGGTCAAGCGGGACCTGAAGAACGAGGGCATCCCCTACAGCGAGGATGTCTCGCTGGGCATCATGATCGAGACCCCCGCCGCCGTCATGCTCAGCGACCGGCTGGCCAAAGAGGTGGACTTCTTCAGCATCGGCACCAACGACCTGACCCAGTACACCCTGGCCTGCGACCGGCAGAACAACGACCTGGGCCGCTTCTACGACCCCCACCACCCGGCGGTGCTGCGCATGATCCGCCTTGTCACCCAGAACGCCCACAAAAACGGCATCTGGGTGGGCATCTGCGGCGAACTGGGCGCTGACCTCACCCTCACCGAGACCTTCCTGGCCATCGGGGTGGATGAACTGTCGGTGTCGCCCCGGGCGGTGCTGCCGCTGCGCAACGCCATCCGGATGACCGACACCCGGGAGACCGGCCCCCGCATCCTCGCGGCCCTGTCCGACGAATACACCAACAACTGAGCGGCCACATCCCAAACGCCGCCGCAGAAACAGCGCCGCGAAAAGATTGGCGCAAAACGCTGCCGCGAAAGTACTGCCGCGGAATCATTGCTGTACAAAAGCGGCGCAGAAACGCTGCCGCAAAAACAGCGGGCCGCCGCCCGGCATCTGCCGGGCAGCGGCCCGCTTTCTTCCTGCCATCCCCGCCCGCTTTCCCCGGCGGGAAGGAAACTTGTTGAAAACCGCCGGCCTCACCGCGGCAGGGGAAGGTCCTTCACCGCCAGCATCCGGGTGGCGTTGAGGACGGCCAGCACCATGACCCCCACGTCGGCAAACACCGCCCACCACATGTTGGCAATGCCCACGGCGCCCAGCAGCAGGAACAGCCCCTTGACGGTCAGCGCGAAGACGATGTTCTCATACACGATCCGCATACATTTGCGGGCGATCCGCATGGCCAGGCTCACCTTGGCCGGGTCGTCGTCCATCAGCACCACGTCGGCGGCCTCGATGGCGGCGTCCGACCCCAGCGCCCCCATGGCGATGCCCACGTCCGCCCGGGTCAGCACCGGCGCGTCGTTGATGCCGTCGCCCACAAAGGCCAGGTTGCCCTTGCCGGTGCGGGCGGCCATCAGCGCCTCCACCCGGTCCACCTTGTCGCCGGGCAGCAGCTCGGCGTGGTATTCGTCCATCCCCAGCTGGCCGGCCACCCCGCGGGCCACGGCCTCGCTGTCGCCGGTGAGCATCACGGTGCGCACCCCCTGGCGGCGCAGGGCGGCCATGGCCTCGGCGGCGTGGTCCTTGAGTTCATCCGCGATCAGGATGGACCCCCAGAACGCCCCGTCCCGGGCCACATACACCACCGTGCCGATGCCGTCGTCGGGGGTGTAGGCCACCCCCTCGGCCTCCATCAGCCGGGCGTTGCCGGCCAGCACCCGGTGGCCGTCCACCGTCGCGGCCACCCCCTGGCCGGCGATCTCCCGGGCGTCGGCGGCCCGGCGGGGGTCGGGGGCTTCGGGCAGGGCCTCCCGCAAACTCTTGGAGATCGGGTGGCTGGAATAGCTCTCGGCCAGGGCGGCGGTCTCCAGCAGCCGGGCCTCGGTCACCCCGTCCGCCGGCCGCACCCGGCTCACCCGGAACACCCCCCGGGTCAGGGTGCCGGTCTTGTCAAACACGGCGGTGTCGGTGTGGGCCAGGGCTTCCAGATAGTTGCCGCCTTTGACCAGGATGCCGCAGCGGGACGCCCCGCCGATGCCCCCGAAGAAGGACAGCGGGATGCTGATGACCAGCGCACAGGGGCAGCTGATGACCAGGAAGGTCAGCGCCCGGCTGACCCACAGCCCCCAGCCGCCGCCCAGCGCCAGCGGCGGCAGCACCGCCAGCGCCAGCGCCGCAAAGCAGACCGCCGGGGTGTAGTAGCGGGCAAACCGGGTGATGAAGTTTTCGGCCTTGGCTTTTTTCAGGCTGGAATTTTCCACCAGGTCCAGGATGCGGGCCACGGTGGACTGGCCGTACACCCGGCTCACCGTCACCCGCAGCAGCCCTTCGCCGTTCACGCTGCCGCTGATCACCGCGTCGCCGGGGCGGGCGGTGCGGGGGCGGCTCTCGCCGGTCAGGGCGCTGGTGTTCAGGGTGCTCCGGCCCGAAAGCACCACCCCGTCCAGCGGGATCTTCTCGCCGGGGCGCACCACAATCACCGCCCCCACCGGCACGGCCTCCGGGTCCACGGCGGTGACCGAACCGTCCGCCCCTTCCAGGTTGGCGCTGTCGGGGCGAATGTCCATCAGCGCGGCGATGCTGCGGCGGCTCTTGCCCACCGCATAGCTCTGGAACAGCTCGCCCACCTGGTAGAACAGCATGACGGCCACGCCTTCGCCGTATTCGCCCAGGGCCATGGCCCCCACCGTCGCCACCGCCATCAGAAAGTTCTCGTCAAACACTTCGCCATGTACCACCCCCAGCACGGCCTTGCGCAGCACGTCGTGGCCGATCAGGAAATAGGGGATCAGGTACAGGATCAGTTCGGCGTACCAGGGCAGGGGGGCCAGCGCACAGGCCACCGCCACCGCCGCATACAGCACCGCCGAAACAAGGATGCGGTACAGCGTCTTTTTCTGCTTTTTGGTCATGGGGAAACTCCACTCCTTTACGGGGCGTCCGGCTCAGGGCGTATCGGAAAAAACCGCACGTTGGATGGATCGGCTACACCCTGGGGCGCCGGATGCTCACAGCTCGATCTCAAAATCCGGCTCGATCTTTTTCGCGGCCTTCACCGCCTGTTTCAGCACCTCGTCAAACCGGGCGTCCTCGGCCTCCAGCACCATCTTCTGGGCCATAAAGCTCACGCTGGCGTTCACCACGCCGGGCAGGTTCTTCACGGCGTTCTCGATCTTGGCCGCGCAGTTGGCGCAGTCCACCTCAATGTTGAATTTCTTCTGCATCTCGTCTCATCCTTTCTTGAAAGTACCGGTTGGCCCGCCCTTTGTCCCGGCGGGGGCAGGCGCGGGCTCCGCCGGCGGCTCACTCTTCCACATGCTCCATCCCCAGCGCGATGATGCTGCGCACATGGTCGTCGTCCAGGCTGTAAAAGACTGTCTTGCCCTCCCGCCGGAACTTGACCAGCTTGCTGGCCTTCAGCACCCGCAGCTGGTGGCTCACCGCGCTCTGGGTCATGCCCAGCGCCGCGGCAATGTCGCCGACGCAGAGCTCGCTCTCGAACAGGGCGTACAGGATCTTGATGCGGGTGGTGTCGCCGAATACCCGGAACAGCTCCGCCAGGTCGTACAGCACCTCGTCGTCGGGCAGCTCCTGCCGGACCCGGGCCAGGGCGGCCGGGTCGCCGGGGCAGTCGGGGGCGCACAGGGGGGCGGCGTCCTCGGGGCGCGGGGTCGGTTGCGGCATAAAAACCCTCCTTTCCAAACGGCAATGAGCGGCCGCCCGGGGTTCCGGGGGCCGGGGCGCGGCTTCCCCCGCTCGGCGCCGGGCCAGCCCGGGCGGGGGAGCGGGGAACTTCCTGCGCAAACACATGAACATTTGTTCATCTGTTTGTATCATACCACCCGCCGCCCCGCCTGTCAAGGCTTTGGAAAAAGTTTTTTGCCGCCGGGCGGCGCCGCACCCGGATGCGCTCCCGCTTCACCCCACGGCACCCCGCTTCACCTCGCTTCGCCCCACTTTGCCCCGCCGGGCCCCGCGGCGCCTCACTTCGGCCCACAGTGTCCCGCTTTACCCCACGGCGCTCCCGCTTCGCCCCAAGGGGCTCCGCTTCGCCCCAAGGGGCCCCGCCGGTTCCCGGGAAAACCGCCCGGGCTGATTTCTCCTTGCCGTTTTGGGCGGAAGCGTTTATAATAAAGGCGGATTGAACCATCTTTCGGCCGGGGAAACCGGCCGGCGGGCTGCGGCCCGCCCGGGGCGGGACCGCCGCCCTGCCAGCAGGAATTGAACCGCGCCGCCCCGCCCCGGGGCCGGCGCGAGAACGGGGGACTTTGCCATGTCGAATTTCATCCCTTTGTCCGTGCCCAACTTCGGCCCTGAGGAGGCCGCCCGCGCCGACGAGGCCATCCGCTCGGGGTGGGTGTCCACCAGCGGCGCCCGGGTGGGCGAGTTTGAGGGGCAGCTGGCCGCCTATGTGGGGATGCCCCGGGCGGTGGCCGCCAACGCCGGCAGCTCGGCGCTGCACCTGGCGGCGCTGGCCGCCGGCATCGGCCCCGGGCAGGAGGTCATCGTGCCCACCCTGACCTTCATCGCGGCGGTCAGCCCGCTGACCCGGTATGTGGGGGCCGAGCCGGTCTTCATCGGCTGTGACGACTCCCTGTGCATCGACCCTGACGCGGTGGAGGACTTCTGCGCCAACCGCTGCACCCTGAAGGCCGACGGGCTGTACAACGACCGCACCGGCGCCCGGGTCGCGGCGCTGGAGGTGGTGCATGTCTTCGGCAACATGGCCGACATGCCCCGCCTGCTGGACATCGCCCGCCGCTACCGCCTGACCCTCATCGAGGACGCCACCGAGGCCCTGGGCACCCGCTACACCGCCGGCCCGCTGGCCGGCCGGTATGCCGGCACCATGGGGGACGCGGGCTGCTACAGCTTCAACGGCAACAAGATCATCACCACCGGCGCCGGCGGGATGCTGGTCTCCAACCACCCGGACTGGGCCGAGCACGCCAAGCACCTGTCCACCCAGGCCAAGGCGGACGAGCTGCAGTTCCTCCATGACGAGGTGGGCTACAACTACCGCATGACCAACGTGCAGGCCAGCCTGGGGCTGGCCCAGCTGGCCAGGCTGGAGGATTTCATCGCCGTCAAGCAGGCCCGGTACGACCAGTACCGCCGGGGCCTGGACGGGGTGCGGGGGCTGCGCATCCTGCCCTTCCGGGACGAGGAGGGGACGGTGCGCAGCAACCACTGGTTCTTCAGCCTGGACCTGCGGGGCGCGGGGCTGGACCGGGACCGGTTCATCGCCGGCCTGCAGGCCCGGAACATCCAGACCCGGCCGGTCTGGGCGCTGATCCACGAGCAGGCCGACTACCCGAAGAACGAAGCCTACGGCCTGGACAAAGCCCTGGGCTACCGGGCCGGCATCGTCAACCTGCCCTGCTCCACCAACCTGACCGAAGCCGACTGCGACCGGGTCATTGAGGCGGTGCTGGCGCTGGCGGCCGGGTGAGCCAACCACAACACAGAAGGAGAAACGCCTTGCTGAAGATCGAAGAACTCATCATCCCCCGCACCGCCACCGTGCTGGAGACGATGAAAAAACTGGACGAGACCGGCCAGCGCATCCTGTTCATCGCCCCCGAGGGCCGGCTGGAAGCGGTGGTCACCGACGGGGACATCCGCAAATTCTTCCTGCGGGGGGGCACGCTGGAAGCCCCGGTGGCCGAGGCGGCCAACTTCCGCCCCATCAGCCTGCCGGTGTCCGACCGGGGCCGGGCCCGGGCCGAGCTGCAGCGCCACGGCATCGACGCGCTGCCGATCCTGGACCGGCGGGGCGTCATCACCGACATCGTTTTTGCCTGCGGCGTGGATGTGGACAACCGCAAGCGGGTGGACATCCCGGTGGTCATGATGGCCGGCGGGCTCGGCACCCGGCTGTACCCCTATACCAAGATCCTGCCCAAGCCGCTGATCCCGGTGGGGGAGCGGCCCATCTCGGAGCTCATCATCGACCGCTTCCGGGAGTTCGGCTGCCACCGGTTCACGATGGTGGTCAACTACAAAAAGGGGATGATCAAGTCCTATTTCGGCGATCTGGAAAAGGACTACGCCCTGGATTTTGTGGACGAGACCCGGTTCATGGGCACCGGCGGCGGGCTCTGCCTGCTCAAAGGGCGGATGGATTCCCCCTTCTTTTTCACCAACTGCGACACCCTGCTGGACCTGGACTTCGGGGACCTGTATGAAAAACACCGGGAGCGGGGCAACCTGATCACGATGGTCTGCGCCTTCAAGCATTTCACGGTGCCCTACGGCGTCGTGGAACTGGGGGAGGACGGCGGCATCGCCGCCATGCGGGAAAAACCCGAGCTGAACTTCCTGACCAACACCGGCGTGTATGTGGTGGAACCCCGGGTGGTGGAGGAGATGCAGGACGGCGAGTCCATCGGCTTCCCCGATGTGATCGACCGCTACCGGGCCGCCGGCGAGCGGGTGGGGGTGTACCCCATCAACGAGAGCGCCTGGATGGACATGGGCCAGATGGAGGAGCTGGAAAAGATGCGCCGCCGCCTGGAACAGCACACATAAGCAAAAAGGAGGCAAGCCATGCCTGTTACCATCATTGCCGAAGCCGGCGTCAACCACAACGGCGACCTGGCCATGGCCAAGCGGATGGCCCTGGCCGCCAGGGAGTGCGGCGCCGACATCGTCAAATACCAGACCGCCGTGCCCGAGCTGGTGGTCAGCCGCTTTGCCGAAAAGGCCGAGTACCAGAAACAGACCACCGACGCCGCCGAAAGCCAGCTGGAGATGATCCGCAAGCTGCACTTTTCCTTTGACGCCCACCGGGAACTGAAGGAATACTGCGATTCCATCGGCATCCAGTACCTGTCGGCCCCCTTCGACATCCCCAGCGTGCGGTTCCTGGGCACGCTGGGGCTGCCGCTCATCAAGATCCCCTCCGGCGAGATCACCAACCTGCCCTATCTCGAGGAGGTGGCCCGGCTGCACACGCCGGTGCTGCTCTCCACCGGCATGAGCACCCTGGGCGAGATCACCGACGCCCTGGGCGTGCTGGACGACCAGGGCTGCCCCGAGGCGACCATCCTGCACTGCAACACCCAGTACCCCACCCCCTATGAGGACGCCAACCTCACCGCCATGGTGGAACTGTTCGAGCAGTTCGGCCTGCCGGTGGGCCTGTCCGACCACACCCCCGGGTGGGAGTGCGACGTGGCCGCCGCCGTGCTGGGCGCCCAGGTCATCGAAAAGCACTTCACGCTGGACAAATCCCTGCCCGGCCCCGACCAGAAAGCCAGCCTGGACCCCGCCGAGTTCCGGGCGATGGTGGCGGCGGTGCGCCATGTGGAGGCCGCCCTCGGCGACGGCCACAAGCACCTGACCGCCAGCGAGGCCCCCAACAAGGCCGTGGCCCGCAAAAGCATCGTGGCGGCGCGGCCCATCCGCGCCGGCGAGACCTTCACCGCCGACAACCTGACCACCAAGCGCCCCGGCGACGGCATCAGCCCGATGCGCTGGTACGAGGTGCTGGGCCGCCCCGCCCCCCGGGATTTCGCCGAGGACGAAAAGATCGAGCTGTGAGCCGCCCGGCAAAGGAGAACCGTATGTCCACCGTCACCGTCGTCACCGCCACCCGGGCGGAATACGGCCTGCTGCGCCCGGTGGTGCAGAAGCTGGCGTCCTGCCGGGACCTTTCGCTTTCGCTGGTGGTCACCGGGGCGCACCTGTGCGCCCGCCTGGGGGCCACCGTGGCCGAGATCGAGGCCGACGGGCTGCCGATCGCGGCCCGGCTGCCGATCTTTGCCGAGGAGCCGGGCGAACCCGTTGCGCGCACCATCGCCCGCACGATGGAGGTGTTCGACGGCTATTTCGCCGCCCACCCCCCCGACCTGCTCCTGCTGCTGGGCGACCGGTTCGAGATCTTCGCGGTGGCGGCCGCCGCCGCGGCCCGGCACATCCCCATCGCCCACATCTCGGGCGGGGACGTGACCCGGGGCGCCGCCGACGAATACTACCGCCACTGCATCACCCAGATGGCCGCCCTCCACTTTCCCTCCTGCGCCGACAGCGCCGCCCGGCTGGTGCGCATGGGGCAGGCGCCCGGCCGGGTCTTCTGCGTGGGCGGGCTGGGGGATGAAAACATCCGCACCCTGCCGAAAATGAGCCGGCAGGAACTGTGCGATTCCACCGGCTTTGACCTGCACGGGCCCTTCGCCCTTGTCACCTACCACCCCGAGACCGCCCCCGGCGCCCCCGACCCGGCCGCCCAGGCCGCGGCCCTGTGCCGGGCCATGGCGGCGGTGCCCGGGGTGTTCTGGCTGCTCACCGGCTCCAACGCCGACGCCGGCGGCCAGCAATGCACCGCCGCCCTGCGCACCTTCGCCGCCGCCCACCCCGGCCGGGCGGGCTTTGTGCAAAGCCTGGGGCTGCGCCGCTACCTTTCGGCCATGCAGTATGCGGCGGTGGTGGCGGGCAATTCCAGTTCCGGCGTGGTCGAGACCCCCACCTTCGGGGTGCCGGCCGTCAACATCGGCAGCCGGCAGGCCGGGCGCATCCTCTGCGACAACGTCATCGGCTGCCCGGGCGAAGCCGGGGCCATCGAGACCGCCCTGCGCACCGCCCTGACCCCGGCCTTTGCGGCCCGGGCCCGGGCCGTGCGCAGCCCCTATTACGGCGGCGACACCAGCGGGCGGATCCTCGCCGCGCTCCGCGCCGCCCTGGCCGCGCCCTGGCTGCGCGCCCCCAAGACCTTCTACGACGGCCCGGTGCCCGCCTTTGACCCGGCGCCGGCCGGCCGCTGACCGCTGTGCGGGGCGGCCACACTCACACAAAAGGGGTTGTTTGTATGAAACTTCTGATCGTCGGCCTCGGCTCCATGGGCAAACGCCGCGCCCGGCTCATCCGCGGCATCGACGGGGCCATCCGGCTCGCCGGGGTGGACAGCGCCCCCGCCCGCCGGCAGGAAGCGCTGGACCTGGGGCTGGTGGGCGCCGCCTACCCCGACCTGCCCGCGGCGCTGGACGCCTTCGCCCCCGACGCCGCGCTGGTCTGCACGGCGCCGCTGGCCCACGCCGACCTCATCACCCGGCTGCTCACCGCCGGGCTGCCGGTCTTCACCGAGCTCAACCTGGTGGCGGACGGCTACGACCGCAACCTGGCCCTGGCGGCGGAAAAGGGGGTCCCGCTCTTCCTCTCCTCCACCATGCTCTACCGGCGGGAGACCCGGTACATCAAACAGCAGGTGGCCGACTTCGGCAAGCCGGTCCACTACATCTACCACATCGGCCAGTACCTGCCTGACTGGCACCCCTGGGAGAATTACCGGAACTTTTTTGTGGGGGACGCCCGCACCGGCGGCGTGCGGGAGATCCTTGGCATCGACCTGCCCTGGCTGCTGGACGCCTTCGGCCCGGTGGACCCGGCCGCGGTGACGGTGCGCACCGACACCATCAGCGGCCTGGGCCTGCCCTACCCGGACTGCGCCACCCTGCTGCTGCCCCACAAAAGCGGGGCGATGGGGGTGCTGGCCGCCGACGTGGTCAGCCCCAAGGCGGTGCGCAACTTCGAATGTTACGGCGACGGCCTCCATCTGTTCTGGGAGGGCAACCCCAAGGCCCTGTACCGGTTTGCCGACGGCGACAAACAGTTTGTGGACACCTACCCGAGTTTTGAGCACGACAGCCGCTATTCCGACAACATCGTCGAGAACGCCTATGTGGACGAGCTGCTCAACTTCTTCGGGGTGCTGCAGGGGCGGGAGACCCCCCGCTGGAGCTTCGAGCAGGACCGAGCCGCCATCGCCATCATGGACAAGGTCCAGGGGTAAGGCGGCCCGCCATGGCGCTGGGACGCCGCATCGCCGCGCCGGCGGGGGCCGGCTGACCTTCCCGGGCACCCGGTTCCCGGGCTTTGCGCGGATGGGACCGGCGGCGTTCGCCTGCCTGCGCTGATTTACGAAAGGACGTGGTTGTATGCCAAGCCTGACCGCGCTGTTTGTGGGGCTGGGGTCCATCGGCACCCGGCACCTGCAGAACCTGACCGAACTGTGCGAAAAACGCGGGCTGACGCTGCGGGCCGACGCGCTGCGCAGCGACCCGGCCCGCCCGCTGCGCCCCGGCGCGGCAGAGCGGCTCTGCGCCCAGTTCACCGACCCGGCGGACCCCGCCGCCCTGCCCCGGTACGACCTGGTCTTCATCACCAACCCCACCAGCCTCCACGCCGACGCGCTGCGGCAGCTGCGGGGCCGGGCCGGGGCGTTTTTCATCGAAAAGCCCATCTTCTCGGCCGAGCAGACCGGCACCGACCTGTCCGCCCTGCTCCCCGCCGGGCAGAAGGCGTATGTGGCGGCGCCGATGCGCTGGTGCGGCACCATGCTGGCCCTCAAACAGGCGCTGAAAACGCTGCGCCCCTACTGTGCCCGGGTGCTCTGCTCCTCCTACCTGCCGGACTGGCGCCCCGGGGTGGACTACCGCACGGTGTACAGCGCCCGGCGGGCGCTGGGCGGCGGGGTGACCATCGACCTGATCCATGAATGGGACTATCTGGTGGACCTGTTCGGCCGGCCGGCGGAACTGTACAACCTCAAGGGCCACTATTCCGAGCTGGAGATCGACTCGGACGATGTATCGCTGTACATCGCCCGCTACCCGCACCTGCTGGCCGAAGTGCACCTGGACTACTTCGGCCGGGGCTACCGCCGCAGCATCGAGCTGTTCTGCCCCGAAGGCAGCCTGGTGGCCGACTTCGGCGCCGGCACCCTCACCTGGCCGGACGGCCGGGTGGACCGGTACGAGGAACCCGTCAACGCCCGCTACCTGCGGGAGATGGACGCCTTTCTTGACTACGCGCTGGGGGCGGGGGGCGAAAGCCCCAACCCACCCGCCGACGCGCTGGACGTTTTGAAACTGACACTGGGGGAGGTATGACCCATGCAGCGTTTGCTCATCACCATCTGTGGCCGCGCCGGCAGCAAGGGGTTCAGGAACAAGAACCTCAAGACCTTCTGCGGCCACCCGCTGGTCTACTATTCACTCAGCGCCGCCGATCTGTTCTGCAAGTCCCACCCGGAACTGGCGGTGGATCTGGCGCTGAACACCGACAGCCCCGAGCTGGCCGCCCTGGTGGCGGACAAGTACCCCGAGGTGGTCTTTCTGCCCCGGGGCGAGGCGCTGGCCGGGGACCGGGTGCCCAAGATGGCCGTCTACCAGGACAGCCTGCGCCGGATGGAGGAAAAGACCGGCCGGCCCTACGACGCGCTGATGGACCTGGACATCACCAGCCCGCTGCGCACCGCCGCCGACGTGGCCGCCGCCTTTGAGAAAAAGGCCGCCCGGCCCGACCTGGACCTGGTGTTCAGCGTCTGCGAAGCCCGGCGCAACCCCTGGTTCAACATGGTCAAGACGGTGGGGGACCATGTGGAGCAGGTGAACCGCAGCGAGTTCACCGGCCGCCAGCAGGCCCCCGAAGTGTTTGACGTGAACGCCTCGATCTATGTCTTCGGGCGGGACTTCCTGGCCGGCAACACCGACGGCCTGCTCTGGCACGGCAAGATCGGGGTCAGCGTCATGATGGACACCGGCATCATCGACATCGACTCGGAGCACGACTACCAGCTCATGGAGGCCATCGCGGCCCACCTCTACCGCACCGACCCGGCCTTTGCCGCCGTGCGGGACAACATCCGCTGACCGCAGGCCCCCGGCCTTCCGCATCCCTTCGCACAAAGGAGCCCCCATGCCCATCCTGACCCTGCGCCGCCGGCAGCGGCGCAACAACGCCCTGGCCTTCGGCCTTTCGCTGCTGCTGGTGCTGGCGGTCTACGCCCTGCTGGGCTTCGCCCCCTTCGGGGACGGCACCCTGCTCACCGGCGACCTGAACGGCCTGTACGTCAACTACATCACCGACATGTGGCGGCGGGTGCGCCAGGGCGGCTTTTTCTACAGCTTCGCCAAGCTCTGCGGCGGCAGCACGCTGGGGCTGTTCGCCTATTACATGAACAGCCCCTTCAACCTTTTGTACCTGCTGTTCCCGGTGCGGGCCATCCCCTGGGTGGTCCAGCTGGTGTTTGCGCTGCGCACCGCCTGCACCGGCGCGGCCTGCTGCTTTTTCCTGCAGCGGCATACGGGCAGCGCCGGCCGGCTGCTGCCCTTCCTCAGCCTGGGGTACAGCCTGTGCGCCTTCTGCGTCGTCTACAGCCAGAACATCCTCTGGATGGACGTGGTGATGCTGGCGCCGCTGCTGCTCTGGGCGGTGGAGGCCCTGGCCGAAACCGGCCGCCACTGGCCGCTGACCCTGCTGGTCTTCGCCTGCACGCTGTTCAACTTCTACACCGCCTGGGCGGTCTGCCTGTTCAGCGTGCTGTATTTCTTCTGGTTCTGGCTGCGCCGGCCCCGCGCCGGCGGCCTGCTGCGCCGCCTGGGGCTTTTTGCCGGGTCGGGGGCGCTGGGGGCGGGGCTGGCGCTGGGCCTGCTGCTGCCCGCCTTGCTGGAGGTGGAGCAGAGCAAGGGCAGCCTTTTTGCGCTGGACTTCTCCCTTACGCCCAACTACCCGCTCTGGCAGCTGCCCTACCGGCTGTTTTTCGGCAACTTTTTCTGGTCGGACGTCACCGGCACCCTGCCCAACCTCTACTGCGGCACGGTGACGGCGGCGCTGGTCCTGCTCTTCTTCACCGGCGCCCGCCCCCGGCGGGAAAAACTCGCCGCCGGGGCGCTGCTGGCCCTGCTGGCGCTGTGCAGCTGGGTGCGGGGGCTGGACCTTGTCTGGCACGGCTTCAAGGAGCCGGTCTGGTTCCCCTGCCGGTACAGCTTCCTCATCAGCCTGTTCCTGGTGCTGCTGGCCGCCCTGGCGCTGGCCGGGCCGCCGCCCTCCCGCCGGGCGCTGGCGTGGGCCGCGGCGCTGGGGGCGATCTGGTGCGCCGGCTACCCGCTGGCCGCCGGGCAGAACGCTTCGGCCTGCAAGCTGGCGGCGGCGGGGGGCCTGCTGCTGGGCACGCTGGCCGCGGCGGCGCTGCGGGGCCGGGGCGCCGGGGCCCGGCGGGCGGCTGCGGTGCTGCTGGCCCTGCTGCTGGCCGGGGACCTGGGGGCCAACACCGTGCTGGCCCTGCGCAAGTTCGAAAGCTACACCCGCAGCGGGTTCGAGCAGTTCTATGACCAGAACACCGAGGCCGTCGCCGCCATCCGGGCGCAGGACGACGGGGCCTATCGCATCGAAAAGAACTTCCGCCGCACCCTCAACGACCCGATGCTGCTGGGGTACTGGGGCATCAGCCACTATTCCTCCACCAAGGCCAGCTCGGCCAAGGAACTGCTGGAAAGCCTCGGGTATGTGAACTCCTCCATCTACGGCTGGGGGTCCACCGGCGTGGCCGACAGCCTGCTGGGCATCCGCTACCTGTACAGCGACGGCTCCCGCCCGGTGCCGGGGCACTATCGCCTGCTGGACACCGGCACCGAGCTGGCGGTGTATGAAAACCCCGCCGCGCTGCCCCTGGCCTACACCGCCAGCAGCGGCGCCCTGGCGGTGGAGACGGCCGGCAGCACCGACACCTTCGCGCTGCAGAATGAGATGCTCACCGCCCTGGCGCCGGGCGCCGACGCCCCGCTGCAGCCCGCCGCCATCACCTTCCTGGAAGGGGACCAGGGCATCACGCTGCGGTTCACCACCGCCTGCGCCGGGCCCTGCTACCTGGCCATCCCCGGCACCGACGAGGCGCTGCCCGCCGACGTGCGGGTGGACGGGGAACTGCTGGGGGAATACTTCACCCTGGATTCCATGGGCGGCGTGATGCCGCTGGGCAGCTTTGCGGCCGGGCAGACGGTGGAGCTCTACCTGGGCTTTGCCGATTCCGCCGCCGCCCGGGCCGCCATCCAGGTCTGCAGCCTGGACGAGACCGCCCTGGCCCAGGCCGCCGCCTGGCTGCAGGCGGGCGCGCCCGAAGACCTGACCATCCGGGAGGGCGGCACCATCGAGCTGACCGCCGCCGGCACCGCCGAGAAGGACCTGCTGGTCCTCTCCTTCGCCTGGGAGGACGCCGACCACTGGGAGCTCACCGTCAACGGCGAGCCCGCCGAGCTGGAAGCGGTGTTCGGCGGGCTGATGGGGGTGCGGCTGGAACCCGGCGAGCAGCAGATCCGGCTGCGCTACCGCCACCCCGGCGCCCTGGCCGGGCTGGGGGGCAGCGCCCTCAGCCTGCTGGCCGCGGCGGGCTGGGCGGTGTGGGAGCACCGCCGCCGGGGCGGCAGACCACAACGTAGGGGGGAACCTGTATGAACGACCGCGCCATGGAGCTGGTGGTGGAAGCCGGCAAGACCATGCTGGAAAACGGCGGCGAAGTCTTCCGCGCCCAGGACACCATGGAGATCATGGCCCGCAGCCTGGGGGTGCAGGGCTTCCATGTGTATGTGCTCACCAACGGCATCTTTGCCTCGGCGGAAAGCGAGGCGGGGAAACTGTCGGCGGTGCGGCACATCCCCCGGATCCGCATTCACCTGGGCCGGGTAGAGGCGGTCAACGCCCTGTCCCGCCAGCTGGCCGCCGGCGGGCTGGACCTGGCGGGGGCCGAAGCCGCCCTGGCCGAAGCCCGCGCCCTGCCGGAATACGGCCGCCGGCTGGCCTGGCTGGCCGGGGCGGTGGGCAGCGCCTGCTTCGGCTACCTGTTCGGCGGCGGCGCACAGGAGGTCATCACCGCCTTTTTCGCCGGCCTGGCCGAAATGTGGCTGCTGCGGCTGTTCGGCCGGGCGGGCATCAGCAAGGTCTTTACCGACATTGCGGGCGCGGCGGTGTGTACCGCCCTGTGCCTGGCGGCGGCGCCGCTGTGGGGGGCCGGGTATCAGGCGCCCCACGCCATCATCGGGGCGCTGATGGTCCTCACCCCCGGCGTGGCGCTGACCATGGCCATCCGGGACCTGATCAACGCCGACTATCTCTCCGGCACCATCCGGCTGTTCGACGCGCTGCTGGTGGCCGGCTGCCTGGCCTGCGGCGTGGCCCTGACCTACCTGATCGCCAACAGTCTTTTGGGGGTGCCGTTATGATGCTGCAGCCGTTTTCCCTGCCCGGTTGCCTGGTCCAGTTCGCCGTCGCCATCCTGGCCACCGTCTGCTTCGCCGTCGCCTTCCAGGCGCCCCGGCGGCATTTCTGGTGCTGCGGGCTCACCGGGGCGGTGGGGTGGCTGGTCTACATCCTCTGCACCGCGGCGGGGCTGTCCGGCCCGGTGGCCACCCTGGTGGCGGCGCTGCCCCTCACCGGGCTGGCCCGGTTCTTTGCCATCGCCCACCGGGCGCCCATCACCCTGTTCCTGCTCTGCGGCATCTTCCCGCTGGTGCCCGGGGCCGGCATCTACTACACCGCCTACTACCTGCTCACCAACCAGGAGACCCTCTTCGCCGCCAAGGGGGTCGAGACCCTCAAGATCGCGGTGGCCCTGGCGCTGGGCATCGCCATCGTGTGCAGCATCCCGCTGCCCGGGCGCTGGTCCCGCCGCCAGTACCGGGGCCCAAAGCCCAACTGAGCCCCGCCGCGCACACAGCGTGTCGAGAAACTCGACACGCTGCACAAACGGCAGCAGCCGCGCCCGGCTGTAGCCGGGCGCGGCTGCCCCTGTATGGCCCCGGGTATCACAGCCCCCGGGCCCCCAGCAGCTCCCCCAGGTCCTGCAGGATGTCATGGGGCAGCATGGTCATCTGGCTGGTGCGGCGGGCGCACAGGTCGGCGGCGGCGCCGTGCAGCCACACCCCGCACAGCGCCGCGTCAAAGGCCGGCAGCCCCTGGGCCAGCAGCGCCGCCAGCATCCCGGCCAGCACGTCGCCGCTGCCGCCCCGGGCCAGCCCGGGGTTGCCGGTGGGGTTTTGCACCAGCCGCCCGTCCGGCGCCGCCACCAGCGTGCCGGCGCCCTTGAGCACCGCCACGCAGCCGAACCGCCGGGCGCAGCGGCGCGCCGCCGCCGGCCGGTCGGCCTGCACCGCCGCCACCGTGGTGTCCAGCAGCCGGGCCATCTCGCCGGGGTGGGGGGTCAGCAGGGTGTCGGGGGGCAGGCAGGGCGCCGCCCCCAGCTCGCCGGCGGCCAGGGCGTTCAGGGCGTCGGCGTCCAGCACCGCCCCCCGCCAGGGGGCCCCGGGGCCCAGCAGCGCCGCCAGCACCTGGCCGGCGGTGGGGCCCAGCCCCGGCCCGGCCAGCAGCACGGCCGGGGACCCGGCAAAGCGGCGGCGCACCGCGGCCGCGTCCGCCGCCAGAATGCCCCCGTCCGGGTCGGTGCGGCAGGGCAGGGCACAGCATTCCGGCGTGCGGGCCAGTGCCAGCGCGACGACCGGCTCCACCCCCGCCAGGTACACAAGCCCGGCGCCGGTGCGCAGCGCCCCTTCGCAGCACAGTGCGGCCGCCCCCCGGTAGGCCATGCAGCCGGCCACCGCCGCCACCCGGCCGAAACTGCCCTTGTTGGTGTCGGCCAGCCGCCGGGGCAGCCGGCTGAATACATCCTCCTCGGTGATGACCTGCATTCGGCATCCCTCCCTTTTGTCCATTATACCCCCGCCGCCCGGCGGGCACAAGCGGCCGCCGCGTTTTTGGCAGCCCCGTGGAAAGGAGTGTTCCCATGGTACCCGAACTGGAAAAACTGATCGCCCAAAGCAGCCGCATCGTCTTTTTCGGCGGCGCCGGCGTCTCCACCGAAAGCGGCATCCCGGATTTCCGCAGCGTGGACGGGCTGTACCACCAGAAATTCGACTACCCGCCCGAGGTCATGCTCTCCCATGAATTTTTTGTGGAGCATACGGCCGAATTCTACCGCTTCTACCGGGAAAAGCTCATTGTCCACGGCGCCGGGCCCAACGCGGCCCACCGCCGGCTGGCTGCGCTGGAACGCCAGGGCAAGCTGACCGCCGTCATCACCCAGAACATCGACGGGCTGCACCAGGCCGCCGGCAGCCGCACCGTCTATGAGCTGCACGGGTCCACCCTGCGCAACTACTGCACCCGGTGCGGGGCCTTCTACCCGGTGGAGTACATCGAGGCGGCGGGCGGCGACGGCGTGCCCCGCTGCGCCGAATGCGGGGGGCTGGTCAAGCCGGACGTGGTGCTCTACGGCGAAGGGCTGGACATGGATGTCTGGGCCAAAGCCGAAGCCGCGGTGCGGGCGGCGGACATGCTGATCGTGGGCGGCACCAGCCTGGTGGTCTACCCGGCGGCCAGCCTGGTGCGGTATTACCGGGGCGAGCGGCTGGTGGTCATCAACAAGCAGCCCACCCCGGCCGACGCCCTGGCCAACCTGGTGCTGCACATGCCCATCGGCCAGGCGCTGGGCGGGCCGGACACGGCCGGGTAAAAGGCAAACCTTTTGCCAAAAATACAGGCAGACCGAAAATTCTTTTGTAAGATTTTCCAAAAACCCTTGGCTTTTCCGCCCGGGTCTGCTATGATAAAAGGGAGAGCGCGGGGCCCGGCCGGGCGCACAGCCGCCCGGCCGGGCCCGCCGCGCCAGGAGGAGTGGTCGTATTTTCAAGGTCAAAGGGGGTTTGTCTTCATGGCGAGCGCGTTAACGGAGTTTGTCAAACGCCGTGAGTTTTTGGTCTGTATGGATTCGGATGGCTGCGTGATGAACACGGTGCGCATCAAGCACTGCACGGTCTTCTGCCCTGAGCTGATCCGGGTCTTTTCACTGGATGAGGAAGCCGACTATATCACCGCAGCCTGGGAGGAGATCAACCTCTTCGGCATCACCCGGGGCATCTCCCGGTTCGAAAGCGTGGTGCTGATCTTTGACCGGCTGAAAAACCGGGGCATCGAGGTCCCCGGCGCCGAGGACATCTCCAACTGGGTGCGCACCGCCACCGAGCTGAGCACCGGCAGCCTGCAGCAGGAACTGCTGCGCACCGGCAGCGTGGCGCTGCGCAAACTGCAGGAGTGGAACAACGCCTGCAACCGGCGCATCCAGGCGCTGGAACCCACCTTCGAACCCTTCCCCGGGGTGGAGACCAGCCTGCGCCAGCTGCACGCCGTGGCCGACGTGGCGGTGGTGTCCGCCGCCAACGAGTCGGCCATCGAGAGCGAGTGGACCCGCTACGGCCTGGCCCGCCATGCCGACGTGATCTTCGGGCAGGAGGTGGGCAGCAAGGCCAACTCCATCGCCGTGATGCTCCGCTGCGGGTATGAGGGCCGCAAGGTCATGATGGTGGGCGACGCGATGGGCGACGCCCAGGCCGCCGCCGCCAACGGGGTGGCCTTTGTGCCCATCCTGCCCGGGCGGGAAGCCGAAAGCTGGCGCCGCCTGCAGGAGGAAGCCCTGCCCAAGCTGCTGCACGGCACCTTCAGCCACAGCTACCAGAACGAGCTGCTGGCCGCGCTGCGCAGCGCCCTGCACGGCTGAGCGCAGCCAATCGCAAAGTTTCAGCAGTTCCCATATTTGTACGCAGCACAGCGGGCCTCCGGACAGGGGGCCCTGTTTTGTGCCGTTTTGCGCCCCGGATACAAGGGGGATACAAGTTTATCGTATGGTAAACGCAGGAAGCAAGTTCAGGAAATACGCCCGGGAAGGAGAGACGCGCCGTGAACCGCATTCTGATCGTGGAGGACGAGGGGACCATCGCCCGGCTCATCGAAGTCAGCCTGAAACGGGCCGGCTATGCCTGCACGGTGGCCCACGACGGGGTTGCCGCCGCCGACCTGATCGAAGCGCAGGACTTTGACCTGGCGCTGCTGGACATCATGCTGCCGGGGCTGGACGGCTACGAGCTGCTGGAATATCTGCAGCCCATGGGCACGCCGGTCATCTTCATCACGGCCAAGGGCTCCACCCGGGACCGGGTGCGGGGGCTGAGCCTCGGGGCGGACGACTACCTGGTCAAACCCTTCGAGGTGGAAGAGCTGCTGGCCCGGGTGGGCGCGGTGCTGCGCCGGGCCGGCCGGGGCGGGCAGACGCTGACGGCCTTCGGGGTCACGCTGGACGTGGTGGCCCGCCAGGTCACCCAAAACGGCAGCCCGGTGGACCTGACCCCGCGGGAGTTCGCGCTGCTGGAACAGCTCATGCGCAACCGGGGCGCGGCGCTCTACCGGGATGTGCTGTACGAGCGGGTCTGGGGCGCCGAACTCACCGACACCCGCACCCTGGACCTGCACATCCAGCGGCTGCGCAAAAAACTCGGCTGGCAGGAACAGATCGAGACCGTCTACCGGGTGGGCTACCGCCTGCGCCGGGAGGACGACACCCCCCCTGCCCGCGGCAAATAAGCCCGCCCCGCCCGCCGGGGCCCACAAGGAGGGAGCCGCCCCATGCGCTTTTCCGCCAAACTTGTCTGTAGTATGCTGCTGGTCGTGGTGGCTTTCTTTGCGCTGGGCGGCAGCGCGCTGCTCTACGGCGACTTCACCGACCGGCTCACCGCCTCCGCCCGGCAGGAACAGGGCCAGCACGGCATGACCTGCTCGGCGGTGGAAAGCGAGGTCTTGTCCCTGCTGCGCCAGGGGGACACCGTCGATCAGACCGCGCTGGGGCCTTTCTGCAGCCGGATCGGCGGCGGGCGGGACCAGCTGCGGGCGCTGCTGCCCACCGAACAGGCCCAGGCCGGGGACGCTTTGCAGCAAAGCTGGTATTCCACCTTTCCCGCAAACTGGACCGGCACCCTGCCCGGGGCCGGCCAGTCGGTGGTCACCCGCTGGGGCGGGCGGGTCTGGCGGGTCTGGCGCAGCGATTTGCTCAGCGGGCTGACCCTCTACTCGGCCTTTGACCTGACCGAAGTCTTTGACGCCCGCACCCGCAGCCTGCGCCGCTTCCTCCTGCTGGAAGGCGCGGTGCTGGCCGGGGCCGGGCTGGTGGCGGCGGTGCTGTCCCACCGGCTCACCCGGCCGCTGGCGCTGCTCAGCCGGGCCAGCCGCCGCATCGCCGCCGGCGACTATGCCCTGCGCACCGGCATCCACACCGGCGACGAGATCGGCGAGCTGAGCGAGAACTTTGACCAGATGGCCGCCGCCGTGCAGGAGAAGGTGGATGCGCTGGAACTCTCGGTGCGCCAGCGGGAGGACTTCATGGGCGCCTTCACCCACGAACTCAAGACCCCGATGACCGGCATCCTGGGCTACGCCGACCTGCTGCGCACGATGCAGCCCGACCCCGACGAACAGCGGGAGGCCGCCGGCGCCATCTTTCACGAAGCCCGCCGGCTGGAGGAGCTCAGCGGCAAGCTGCTGCGGCTGCTCCGTTTGGATGAGGAGGGCCTCACCCTCGCCCCGATGCCGCTGGACGCCGCGGTGGCCGAGGCGGTCCGCGCCGCCGCGCCCGCCCTGCGCCGGGCCGGCGGCCGCGTCCTGGCCCCGGCCACCGGGCTGTGGGTCCAGGGCGACCCCGACCTGCTCTGCGACCTGCTGCTCAACCTTTTCACCAACGCCGCCAAGGCCGACCCCGGCGGCGCCGTCACCGTCGCCTTCGACCCCGGCCCCGACACCGTCGGGGTCACGGTGCGGGACCGGGGCTGCGGCATCCCCGCCGACCAGCTGGACCGCATCACCGAACCCTTTTACATGGTGGACAAGTCCCGCGCCCGCAAACAGGGGGGCAGCGGGCTGGGGCTGGCGCTCTGCGCCCGCATCGCCGAAGCCCACGGCACCGCCCTGACCTTTGCCAGCGCCCCCGGCCAGGGCACGGCCGTCCGCTTTGTGCTGCGGCGGGCCCGGCCCGCCGCCCCCGAAAAGGAGGAACCCCATGCCTGACCCCCGTTCCCGGCGCCGCAGCCTGGCCCTGGCGGCGGGTTGCGCGGCGGTGGTGGCGCTGCTGGCCGCCACCCCGCTGGCCTGGTTCGCCCTGAGCGACGCCGCCCTGCTGGACCGCCCCGCCGCCATGGACCAGCCCTACACCTCCCTGGTCCCCACCGGGGAGGATTACTACCTGATCCGCCAGCTGAAAGCCCAGAACGCCGCCTTCCTGAGCGTCTACGGCTCCCAGTACGGCACCCCCGCGGCCGAAGGGACGGCGGCGGGGGAGGACCCGCTGCTCTACACCGCCAGCGGCCAGATCCAGGGGGAGATGATCTGGGATGCCTGGACTATGTACGAATACCTGAACACCCTGCTGGACCAGCTGTACACCGCCGGCGTGCTGGACGACATCTGGTGCAGCGTGGGCAAAGCCCTGCTGGAGCACAACGGCGAGCGGGTCTACTATTCCAACGATTCGCTGGGCTTCACCCGCATCAGCGTCTTCCCCGAGGAGAACGAGTACAACCCCTGCCTGATGGTGGTGGTGGAAAGCCGCACCAACAAGCTGGTCACCCTCTGGATGGATTTCGGCACCGAGTACGGCCGCCCCGACACCCCGCCGGACCCGGCCGTCTGCCTGCCCGCCTGGACCCGCTTCAACGAACTGGACGGCCTGGGGGACTGGGCGCCCCCCGCCGGCACCGATTTTGAGCAGAGCGGCCTGTACAGCGCCCGGGGCGGCGTGCTGATGACCTGCGCCGCCGGCAATGCCTGGGGCGATACCGAGCGGACCTGGCTCTGCCTGCATCTGGGCGTGCGGGAGGAATTCTGAGCCCGGCGGGGCAAAGCCCGCCCCGGCCGCTGACCCGCCCCGCAGAAAGGAGAGAAGCATGGAAACCCTGACCCGCCGCCTTCTGGCGGTGCTCTGCCTGGCGGCGCTCTGCCTGACCGGCTGCGGCGCGGCCTCCTCCGCCGGGACCGCCACCCCCGAGACGGCCGCCGCCACCCCCGAGACCGCCGTCCCGGCCCTGGCCGGGCCGCTGACCCCGCTGCGGCAGGACGACGGCCAGGTCTTTTACAGCATCGTCCCCGCCGGCCTTTCCCGCACCGAAGGGGTGGTCTGCCGGCTGGATGCCTCCGGCGTTCAGACGCCGCTGTGCCCCTGGTCCCATTGCGGCCATGACGGCACCCAATGCCCGGCCTGGCTGGCCGACCGGTATGTCTACCTGCTCTTTGTGCTGGACGGCGCGCCCCACCTGTTCTACCGCGGCGCCGACCAGGCGGACTGGGAAGCCCGGCAGGAATGGAACCGGGAGATGATCGACGGATTGGGCGGCGGCGGGGACTATGACCAGGCGGCGGCTGCCCAGGACGCCCGGGAGCAGCTGTACCGGCAGCCGCCCCGGCTGGAACGGCTGGACCCGGCCACCGGCGTGCGGGACTGGCTCTGCGAATTCCCCGACCTGGACGACGACCAGGCGATGAGGCTCCACTACAGTCTGCGCAGGGAACTGTACACCGACGGGCAGGCCCTGTACTGGTCCTATACCTCCGGCGAGGATTGCGCCCGGCTGATGCGGCTGGGGCTGGACGGCAGCGTTTCGGTGCGCCCGCTGCCCCGGGCCGAAAGCAGCACGGTGTACGCCATGGCGGGCAGCTGCGTGCTCTACCTCCACAACCGCTCGCCGGTGGACCTGCGCTCGCTGGAACTGGCCGGCAACACCAACCTTGTGAACCAGCTTTCCAACTCCATCAGCTACGACTACCGGCTGTGGGACCTGGCGACCGGCGAGGACCGGCTGCTCTACACCGAATCCATCTGGCAGGCCAGCCAGAGCTCCCTCACCTTCGAGTGGATGACCCCCCGCAGGGCCTACTGGAACCGGATTATCTTTGACGGCGAGGCGGCCGATCGCCGAAGCACCGGCCTTGACTTTGTCGTGATGGACCTGACCGGCGATCGGGTGGAGCAGATCAACTGGACGAGAGGGGCGGACCAGTACGGCTACGAATGCGCCGCCTTCGGCACCCGGGACGACGGGACCGACATCTACGCGGCGCTGCGGGTCGCGAGCCCGGTCAGCGGGGAGGTCTGGGTCTTTGACGCGGCCACCGGCCAGGCCCTGACCGCCTTCGCCCTGCCCGACACGCTGGGCGAGGGCATCTGCCCCCGCGCCCTGCTGGACGGGGAGTGGGTGGTCTGCGGCAGCTGGGTGGACGACACCGTGATCACCGCCCTGCTGCCGCTGGAAAGCCTGCTGGGCGGCGACACCCGGACCGGGGCCCTGCCGGTGACCGGCTGGCAGCCCGACCCCGTCCTAGCCGAAGCGCCGTCCGGCTGACACAGAAAGTTTTCCCGGTTTTTGCAAATCGGTAAAATTGCCGTCACACCTTGTTCATTTTTCCGGCGCATCCTTGAGGGGTAGAATACAAGCGGCCGACTGTGCGCCGCCGCAGAGAGGATGCCCCATTATGCAGGAGACAAAAGCGCCCCGGGACCCCAAAAAATCCCTGTGGGCCAGTTATCTCATCATCTTTTTGCTGGTCATCGGCTTCAACGCGCTGTTTATGCCGATGCTGGCCCGCGCCGGGGTTCGGCAGGTGGACTACGGCACCTTTTTGCAGATGCTGGAGGACGGCGAGCTGACCACCGTGGAGCTCAACGACGACGAGATCGTCTTTGAGGACAGCGAAAACCAGCTCTATTCCACCAACGCCATCCCCCAGGACCTGGACATCGTCAACCGGCTGGAGGCCGCCGGCGTCAAGTTCGACAAGGTGGTCAACAACCCCGGCATTTTTGATTACCTGCTCAACATCCTGGTCATGTTCCTGCCGCTGATCCTGCTGGCCACCTGGGCCAACCACATGATGCGCAAGCGCATGGGGGAGATGGGCGGCGCCAACGCCATGATGTTCGGCGGCGGCAAGTCCGGCGCCAAACAGTATGTGGTGGAGGAAAGCGAGGCCATCAAGTTTGCCGACGTGGCCGGCGAGGACGAGGCCAAGGAGAGCCTGCAGGAGATCGTGGATTTCCTGCACAACCCCAAACGGTATGAGGAGATCGGCGCCAAAATGCCCAAGGGCGTGCTGCTGGTGGGCCCCCCGGGCACCGGCAAGACCCTGCTGGCCCGGGCGGTGGCCGGCGAAGCCGGGGTGCCCTTCTTCAGCATCGCCGGCAGCGAGTTTGTGGAGATGTTTGTGGGCATGGGCGCCTCCAAGGTGCGGGACCTGTTCAAGCAGGCCGGAGAAAAAGCGCCATGCATCGTCTTTATTGACGAGATCGATACCATCGGCAAAAAGCGGGACGGCGCCGGCGCCGTCGGCGGCAACGACGAGCGGGAGCAGACGCTGAACCAGCTGCTCACCGAGATGGACGGCTTCGACGCCACCAAGGGGGTCATCATCCTGGCAGCCACCAACCGCCCCGAAAGCCTGGACCCCGCCCTGACCCGCCCCGGCCGGTTCGACCGGCGGGTGCCGGTGGAGCTGCCCGACCTCAAAGGGCGGGAAGCCATCCTGCGGCTGCACGCCCAAAAGGTCCGCCTTGGCCCCGACTGTGATTTCTCGGTCGTCGCCCGCATGACCTCCGGCGCCTCCGGCGCCGAGCTGGCCAACATCGTCAACGAAGCCGCGCTGGGGGCGGTGCGCCGCCAGCGGCTGGCCGTCACCCAGGCCGATCTGCAGGAGGCGGTGGACACCATCCTGGCCGGCGCCCAGAAGAAAAACCAGATCCTCAGCGACCGGGAACGCCGCATCGTCGCCTACCACGAAGTGGGCCACGCGCTGGTGGCGGCCATCCAGTCCCACTCCGCCCCGGTGCAGAAAATCACGATCGTGCCCCGCACCTCCGGCGCGCTGGGCTTCACGATGCAGGTGGAGCAGGGCGACCGGGTGCTGATGAGCAAGGAGGAACTGCTGGCCAAGATCGCCACCTTCACCGGCGGCCGGGCCGCCGAGGAGGTGGTCTTCGGCTCGGTGACCACCGGCGCCTCCAACGACATCGAGCAGGCCACCAGGCTGGCCCGGGCCATGATCACCCGCTACGGCATGAGCGACGATTTCGACATGGTGGCGCTGGAAACGGTCAACAACGCCTACCTGGGCGGCGATACCAGCCTGGCCTGCAGCCAGCGCACCGCCGCCAATGTGGACGACCAGGTGGTGGCGCTGGTGCGCCGCCAGCATGAAAAGGCCCGCCGCATCCTGCAGGAAAACCGGGCCAAGCTGGACGAGATCGCCGGATACCTCTATGACAAGGAGACCATCAGCGGCGAGGAGTTCATGCGCATCCTCAACTCGGTGCCCCGCCTGCCCGCCGACAAGTCCGGCACAGCCGCCGGCGACGCGGCCAACGCCGCCGAGTGATCGCCCGAGCCGCACTTCCAACAACAAAGCAGCCCGCCCGGCAGCCGAACAGGCTGCCGGGCGGGACGCTTTATCGTTTTACAGGTCGGCCAGCAGAACCTCGCTCATCGGGCGCTTGGGTACGCAGTAGTCCCGGTTTTCGTCCAGGTAATAGGGGGTGCTGCCCTCCCGCATCGGCACCAGATGGCTCTGGTGGGCCGGGTAGCCCAGCGCCACCACGCTGTGCAGCCGCAGCCGTTCCCGGTCGGAAAGCCCCAGCAGCGTCTTGATCTGGGCCCGGTCGATGTTGCCCATGATGCAGCTGCCCACCCCGTAGGCCCAGGCCGCGGCGGTCAGGCTGCCCAGGGCCAGGCCGGCGTCGGTGTCGTTCACCCCGGGCAGGCTCTCGTCCTGAAACACCGCGATAAAGGCGGTGGGGGTCTCGCCGGCTTTGGGGTAGCCCTGGGCCGGGGGCAGGTAGGCAGCCCAGCGCACCAGCCGGTTCATCTCGGCCACGGCGGCGGGGCTTTGCACCAGCGCATACTTCAGCGTCTGCCGGTTGGACCCGCAGCTGGCGATGCGGGCGGCCTCCAGGGCTTCCCGCAGTACGGCGTCCGGCACGGGTTTGGGCAAAAACCGGCGGTAGGTGCGGCGGGTGCGCAAAAATTCCAGAATGGACGGCATGTTGGACCTCCTCACAATCTTCTGCCCGGCCGGGGCCGGCCGGAAACGATTCCCTTTCCTCCATTATAACATGGCCGGGTCAGGAATCAACCACCGTTTTGGTCCGCCCGATGCCCACGCTGGCCGCGGCGATCTGCCGCCAGCTGGCGCAGCCGCACACCCCGTCCGCCGTCAGGCCGAAGCTGCGCTGGGCGCCCTTCAGGGCGGTCTCGGTGCGGGAACCGAAGATGCCGTCCAGCCCGCCGGCCGGGTAGCCCAGGGCGCCCAGGGCGTCCTGCAAAATCAGCACATAGGTGTTCCGGTCCCCCCGGCGGCAGGTGGGGTAGCCGGCCGTGGTGTTCGGGCAGGCCGGCTTGCCGTACCGCCGGTCAAAGTGGACCCAGGTGGGGGTCATCGAAAGGGGTTCCACATACCCCCAGGCGCCGGTGGCGGTGGCGGCGGCGTGGATCTTGCGGCGGTTGGCGGCGCTGCTGCGCTGCCCCACGTCAAAGGCCACCCCCGCATAGTGCTGGCTGGTGGTGCCGTGGCCGCCCTCCCAGATGCGCTTGAAGGCATACCCCACCGGAATGCCCGCGCCGTACCGCCGGCGGGTCAGGTTCCAGGCTTCCATGGCGGCGGTGGTGGTCCACAGCACGTTGGCCGCGCTGGACCCCCGGAACTCCCGCACCGTCAGGGTGCCGTTGGCCGCATAGGGCATCGGGTCGGATTCTTTCAGCGACGGGTAGATAAGGAACCGGTCGGTATACCCGTCATACACAAACAGTTTCGCCATCACACTGCCCTCCTTCCGGCAGGTAGGGGGCGGCGTCGGCGGAAAGCCGGCGCCACACCTCGTCGTCCACCACCCCGGCGGGGCTCAGCCCCGCGGCGGCCTGGTAGGTCTCCAGGGCGGCCAGGGTCGGCGCGTCCAGAAAGCCGGTCTCGGGCACAAAGGCGAACCGGCAGTCCACCCCGCCCAGGGCGTTCAGCCACTGCTGTACCGACAGCACCGCCGTCCCGGCGCTGCCCGCCGCCAGCGTGTACCCGGGCCAGATACCCTCCGGCCGGGGGGCGGCGGTGCCGGGGGTCACGGCGTACAGGGCGGACGCCGCCCCGGTCAGGGTGCGCCAGTCCCCGGCGGCCACCGTGCCGGTCACCGGCAGGCCCAGCACCGCCTGGGCCGCTTGCACCGAAGCCTCCATCTCCGGGGTGAACCGGTCGCCGCCGCCGCTGGGCGGCACCTCCCGCAGCCAGTGGGCCAGAAAATCCAGCACCTGGCCCAGCACCGCCACGCCGGCGCCCTCGTCGCCGGGGCCCAGCGCCCCGGCCGGGGCGGGCAGCGGGCTCAGCCGGGCCACCGGGCCGGAAGCCGCCATCCGCACCGCCGCGGTGTACACGCTCTGCCAGGTGGCTGGGCCGGCCACCCCGTCGGCGGTCAGGCCGGCCTGCTGCTGCCAGGCGGTCACGGCGGCCTCGGTGTCGGCGCCGTACACCCCGTCCACCGCCAGCCCCGGCAGGTCGGCGTAGTAGGCGGCCAGCAGCCACAGGTAGAACTGCAGCGCCCGCACCCCGGTGCCGGTGCTGCCCGGGCGCATCGTGCCCGGGAACTGGCCGGGGGCCTCCTCCGGCTCCACCAGGCCGTTCACCACCGCCAGGCCCACCCCGGCCAGCGCTTCCCAGCTGGCGCGGCCGGTCACCCCGTCTTCCGCCAGGCCGAACCGGGCCTGAAAGGCGGCCACCGCGGCCTCGGTGCCGGCGCCGTACACCCCGTCCACCGCCACCGCCGGCACGGCCGCATAGTTGGCCGCCGCCAGCCGCAGCCGGAACTGCACCAGCCGCACGGCGTTGCCCCGGCTGCCCCGGCGCAGCGCACTGCCCGGGTAGGCCCCGCCGCCCAGATCGCTCTGCAGGTTGCGCCAGGCGGCGTACAGGGCCTCCCAGGTCAGCTGGCCCACCACCCCGTCGGCGGTCAGCCCCGCCTCCTGCTGGAAGGCCGCCACCGCCCGGCGGGTGGCGGCGCCGTACACGCCGTCCACCGTCACCGCCGGCAAGCTGCTGTCATACAGCGCCAGGTCGGCCAGCCAGAACTGCAGCACCTGCACGGCCAGCCCTTCATCCCCCAGCCGCAGCACCACCCCGGGCCAGGGCCCGCTGCTCACCTCGCCGCCCAGCTCCTCGCCCTCGCTGGTCAGCTGGGCCAGCTCCTTGACGCTGACATAGATATAGCTCACCTTGTTCCAGGTGGCGCGGCCCACCACCCCGTCCACCGTCAGCGAAAAATAGCGCTGGAAGGCCCGCACGCTGGTCTCGGTGGCTTCGTCGAACACGCCGGTGGCCGCGGGTTTGCCAAAGGCCGGGTAGTCCTTGGCGATGCGGTCCAGCTGGCGCTGCAGCACCCGCACCGCCGCGCCGGAATCCCCCCGCCGCAGCGCCCGGCCCGGGTAGCTTTCGGGAATGTCGGCCAGGTTGCGGCTGGTCACCAGGTTCACCCGGCTGCCGTAATAGTACCGCAGGATCTGCAAAGCGCTCATCCCCTCGTTGGCCCGGTCCACGGTGCCCCACTGCTTCATGCCGGCGCAGCTCACCAGCCTGCCGTCGCAGTACTCGGTAAAATAGGGCTCGGCGTTCCCGCTGCGGCGCACATAGGTGGCAAACAGCTCGGCGGTCAGCCGCTCCATCACCGCAAAGACGGTGCGCCCTTCGGTGTAGGCCTGGTCCACCGCCGGGCTGCCGGTGATGTTGAAACTGTACCCCCGGCTGGGGTACCACTCGGTCCAGATGCGGTTGAGCGCCAGGCTGATCTGCGCCAGAATGTTCGCCCGCAGCGCCTGTTCCGGCCAGGTGGGGTACACCTCGCTGGAAGCCACGTTGGCGATGTATTCCTGGAAGGGCACGGTCACGTTGCGGGCATTTTCGGCCGGGCGGCCCAGGTGGACGGTGATGGTCCTGGGGATCACCACCTCGTCCAGCACCTGCGGCACGGCGCATTCGTACACCGGCGCGGGGCCGCTGCCGCCCGCCCCCGCGTACAGCGGGTGGGGCGGGATCTCCACCTGCGACCCGGCCAGCAGCCGGGCGGTCTGCAGCACCGGGTCGGCGGGCAGCAAAGCCAGCCGGGCCACCGTCTGCTGCCCGTCAAACACCTGCACCCCGCGGATCTCCACCGGCTGCCAGCCGTCCTTTTCGGCCAGCAGGGTGTACACCGCATAGGGGCGCACCGCCGTGTTGTCTTCCGCCAGGCTGTAGGCCCGGTCGGGGGCGGGCAGGTCGGCCTCGGCGGTGCGGCCGTTCTCGTCGGTCACCAGGCGGGCGGCGGGCAGGCCGCTCTCGTCCAGCACCGTCACCGTCACGCCGGGCAGCGGCCCGGCCTGCCCGGCCAGGGCCGCCACCGCCAGCAAACTTCCACTAGGCATAACTGAACACCTCCTGCCACAGGCTATGCCGCTGCCCCGGCGGCGGTGCGCCGGGCCGCCCGGCCGGGTCTGGGGCGCCGGTGCCGGAGGCAGTCACCACCGCGCCCATCGGGATCACCTCGGCGGGGAAGCGGCGGTGGGTGAACTCCATCTCCCACACATCCTCGTCGGTTTTGGCCTGGACCGCCACGATCTTGCAGCAGTCGATCACCGACCCGCCGCCGTAGGCCAGCAGCACGTTGGGGCCGTAGCCGCCCAGCTCGGCCTCCAGCGCCTGTCTGGCCGCGCCCTGGCCGAAGTAGACTTTGGTGGGATAGGAATAGACGAAACTCTGCATGGTAAAACCTCCCTGTAGGATGCGGCGACTTGCGCACGGCAGCTTGAAACACCCCGGCCGCCGAACCGCCCCGGCGCTTGCGGGCGCAGGGCGGCTGTGGTATAATGCAGCCACAGCCAAGCGGTTCTTTCTACCGGTTGTGACTGCAGTATAGTCTCCGGTATCAACTACCGGTCAAGCCCCCGGCCGACAGCCGGCCGCGCCGCCTGCGGCCGGAAAAGCAGGAGGACACACGATGAGACAAACCCTACCCTTGTTTCTGCTGGGCGCGGGGCTGCTGGCGGCCGGCGGCTGGGTGCTGGCCCGGCGGCGCAAATACCCGCTGGCGCCGGGGCTGCCGCCCCTCAACCTGTTTGTGGTGCCGGCGGCGCTGGTCTCGCCGGGGGTGGTGGCCAGGGGCAACGCCATCCTGGCCAATACCCCGCTGCCCGACCCGCCGGCCGGCATCCTCCGCCGCCGCATCGAGATCCCCGGCCCCGGCGGGACCCGCCTGCCGCTGACCCTCTATGACCCGGCGGGCGCCGCCGGGCCGCTGCCCTGCCTGGTCTACCTGCACGGCGGGGGCTTTTGCTTTGCCGACGCCGGCTACATCCACGAAAACGTCATGGACTACGCCCGGCTGGCCGGCTGCCGGGTGGTGTTCGTCCACTACCGCACCAGCGAAAAGGCGGCCTTCCCCGCCGCCTTTGAGGACGCCTGCGCCGCCCTGCACTATGCCTGGGACAACGCCGCCGCCCTGGGCATCGACCGGGCGAGGCTGGCCGTCGGGGGCGACAGCGCCGGCGGCGCGCTGGCGGCCGCCTGCACCCAGTGGGCCCGGGACTGCACCCCCATCCGGCTGTGTTTCCAACTGCTGGTCTACCCGGTGACCGACAGCCGGATGCAGACCGGATCCATCCGCCGCGGCAGGGACACCCCCTGCTGGAACACATCCCTCAACCGCCGGATGTGGCAGATCTACCTGCGGGAAGGGGACGGGGGACACCCGGCCTGGGCCGCGCCGATGCTGGCCGACCGGTTTGACGGCCTGCCGCCCGCCTACCTGGAGGTGGAGCAGTTCGACTGCCTGCATGACGAAGGGCTCGCCTACGCCGACGCGCTGGAGGGCGCTGGCGTGCCGGTGCAGCGGCAGCAGGTGGCGGGCACCTTCCACGGCTTTGACGCGTTCCGGGATGTCCCCATCGTCCGGACCATGATCGAGACCCGCAGCCGGGCGCTGCGGGCGGCTTTCGGGACGGCGGAGGGCGGCCGCTGACCGCCGCCCCCGCCGGACGACAAGCAGGGGGGCTGCCGCCGAATGCCCCGCCCCCGGAATAGGGCACAAAAATCCCCCTCCCGGGGAGCCGACTGAACTGACCCAGATTGTGCAGACAGTACAAAAAGAGCCCCTGAGTAGGAATATTGAATTTTAGCAGGAGTGGCGCAGCGTCAGCGGCGCCACTCCTGTTTTTGTTTGGATGCGCTCATGGTTGTAAAAGTGGATATAGCGGTCAATCATCTCGTCGGC
>LBJMC04200__coassemble_280_pt1 | contig 44624 bp, 23 predicted proteins | sample LBJMC04200__metabat2_low_PE_015 | metagenome-assembled genome bin LBJMC04200
CTTATGAGTTGCCTTTTTATTTTTGGTGTTGCACTTACTATGATAATCCGCCGACTGAAAGAACCAAAGGTCCCGCCGTTTCGATGCGGCGGCCGCCGACCAGGGGTCCGCAGGACCCCTGGACCCCCCGCACGATTGGGTTATGTGGCTATCTCTTTGCGCTCCTGCCGCGCCGGCCCACCCTTGACGGGCCGGCGCATAGCGTGCATCTCCATATCCCTTAAGCTGGCGGCCCGCGGGCAACCCCGAACCCCGCCCCTCCGCCCACGCTGCCAAAATTGGCCTAGCGGGCTTTCCGGCACCGCTCACTCTGCAGGAATCCCCGCGCCCCGCCCCGCCGCCAGCGCTGCATTTTCTCTTTATTGGCCTAGCGGAGTTTGTCTTGCAACTTACTTGCCGGGTTTGGGTTTGCGGCCATCTTTTTACCAACATATCGAATTATCGTTGTTCTTTCATGACTGTGTGGAGGTAAGGCAAGGCCCCAGCCCTTTTGCATTGGCCGCCTGAGCGGCGGCCGGAAACAGAGGAACGGGCTCGCTTGCGCTCCGCCCGTCGGCGCATCGCTGCGCGATTTCGCGGCATAGCCGCTCAAGCGCCTCGCCCCGCCGTTTCGATGCGGCGGCCGCCGACCAGGGGTCCGCAGGACCCCTGGACCCCCCGCAAGATTGCCTTGCGGGGCGTTTTTTTACCAGCATCCGCGCCGGCCCACCGTAGACGGGCCGGCGCACGAGGTGGGTCTCCACATCGGTACGCACAGGCTGAAAGGCGGGGGGCATTTCTATTGCCTTTTAACCGTCAGCCGGTGGCCTTGGTTCATCTCCTCGCCGCACAGCCTGCCATTTATGAGAAACTTTCCCTTTCCTCTGTAGGGGAGGATCATTGATCCTCCCGCAACGTAAATAATACCTCAGCGTTGCATGAAAGAAGCGACGTAAAGGTAGGGGAGATGTACCTCGCTGCCCACCCCGCCCAACAAACTGATAATCACACCGAAAATTATTAAAGTTATTGACAGATCTGCCCTTAAAATAGTATAATTACTCAGATATATCCCGAATCATGTCAGGAAAAGAGTGCAAAACTATAACTTTTTCGCATCCTTTCGCTGTTCGGGGCGAAGGGACGCAAGGGCAGGGAAAATTTCCAGATGAAACCGCTGCTTTGGGCTAAACGAAGCATTGCGGCGCTGCTCTGTTTCGGTGTGCTGCTGTCCGCGCCTGGCGCGACGCTGGCCGGCACGGCCGCCGAAGGTTCGGCGCTGCCTGAATCCACACCCCCGGCATCCGTCGAGGGTGACTTTGTCATGCCCGAAACCACCCCCGCCCCCACCGAGACCCCCGCCGCATCCCCTGACCTGACCGCCACCCCGGCGCCCACCGAATCCCCGGCGCCGACCTCCGCGCCCACGCCCACGCCGACCCCCACGCCCACGGTGACCCCCACGGCCACCCCCACGCCCACGCCCACCGAAACCCCGGCTCCCACCGCAACCCCGGCTCCCACCGCAACCCCGGCCCCCGCCGCCACCCCCGACCCGGCCGAAGACCTGCTGGCCGGCGAGGTGCTGACCTTTGTGGACCTGCAGTGGAAAACCGCCCCCCTGGCCGGGGTGGAAGCGGTGTTCACCACCGCCGCCGGCGACCGGGAACCCCTGACCATGTCGGGCGGTGAGCGCGGGCTGTACACCGTCACGGTGCCGGCGGGCGGCTGCGAACAGGTGGCCTTCTACCCGGCCGGCGGGGCGCAGACCGCCGACCCGCTGGGCGGCGTCTGGCAGCTGGACGGCTCCGCCGCGCCCGGCGCCGAGGCCGTCACCTTCAGCGCCGGCAGCCTGTCGGCCTTCTACTATGACAGCGGCGACAACCCCAGCTACTGGGGCCCCGCCCCCGACTATGACCCCGCCGTCTACTCCATCTCCCTGCTGGCCGCCGGTCTCGACACCCGCGCCGCCGGCGCACCCCAGCCCGACGAACAGGTCTATTTCGTGGACCTGCACGGCTTGAAAGGGGATGACCCCGACCCCATCGTGACGGTGGAGGCCCAGTTCATCCAGCTCCCCCACGATGCCGCCACGAACCCGGCCTGGGAACACCAATACCTGGCCCGCACCATGTACGAGGTGCGCGACGGCGTCTATGTGACCGCCTTCCCGGAGGAAATCGACGATCCAGACGATCCAAATAATGCCGGCGGCTTTCTCTACCAGGAGATCGCCTTTGACCTGACCCGCCAAAGCGGCGAGCAGGATGAATTCAACCGGCACTACAACTTCCGCGGGCAGCAGAGCTCGGGGGACATCCCCGACACCTGGGGTACGCCCGGCTGGTTCAGCTACGAATCCGGCCGGATGGACGCCTACTACTACAACACCAGTGTGGAGGATTCCTACTGGAACGCCCACCCCTCCAACGCCGACGAGGGCATCCAGAACCAGCTGCTCTATTTTGACACCAAGGACTACGGCGGCACCGAGAAGCAGACCATCGCCGACCTTTACCTGCGCTGGGACGGAATGCCCACCGAATACCGGGGCTACAAATACGTCTCCGAAAAGGGCTTTCTCATCAACACCGAGACGCAGACCGAAGGCATTTTCTATTTCCAGATGCCCGCCGACCGGGAGGGCCTCACCGAAAACACCGTCTTTACCCTGACGTATGAGATCACCGCCGGCGCCCACACCGGCCCCCACACCTTCCTGTTCACCTTTGTGCCCCGCAGCGGGCGCAACGCCATCAAGATGGACAATCTGTGGGAGGACGCGGGCGAAGTCTGGACCACCTACCAGGCCGCCGCGCCCGAAGAAACCCGCAGCGTCTACTTCAACAACGCCGTCACCGCCTTCGGCAAGGTGCAGGTGGTGTTTGGGAAGAAGCAGGGGGATGGTTCCATCGACTGGATGAACGGAGCAGAGGCGGAGGCGGCGAACTGGTCAAAAGATCATGTGGCATATGCCCCGGATTATTCAACCTGGGGCAACGGCTGGCTGAACATGAGCCAGGTGGAAGGCAACCAGATTGACGTACACACGATCCCGGCCAATGTATGGGGCTTTACGGACGTTCCGGCCGAGTACACCCATGTGATGTTCCGCGGGGCATTGGATGCCAACGCCAGCGATGCAGAAGGTAGTAATTTCTGGTTTTCGCCGTGGCTGGAGATCAACGCGACCTATACCAACCCCTGTTTCTTTGCCTACCGGTATCTGGATGCAAACACGGCAGGAAGTGCCGCCAAAGAGGATGTTCAACTTGGTAACCGCAGTTACCTGTATGGCAAGTGGGGTTCGGCACTGGAAATCTACAGCCTGGGGGACGGCAGCGCCGAGGTGCCCGAGGGGGATTTTTCCACCCAGGACAATACCTACTATGCCACCGCCACCCTCTACGACTACTATTCCCTGTGGGAGCAGTCGGGGAAGTCCATTAAGGAGGCTCCGGGCGGTTATGACTACAACAAACAGGGTGTGCTGCTGAACATTGGCATCAGCAAATATTTCAAACAACTTGACGGCGGCACGACAGATACCTCCACCCGCACACCGCTCTATTTCGGCGCAGGTTCCATGAATGATGCCGGCTGGCGAGATGCCCTGACCAATACTTTCAACTGGCTCAACACCCTGTACGAAATGGACAGCCAGCTGTACAACAACACGGACCACGCCAACGTGTGGAAGGGAAACGACGGTTCCCGCCGTGGTCTGGTGGATCCAACCCTGACCAACGACGCCCTGACCCAGAACGGCCACGAGGCCCCCTATTTCAGCGAGACCTTCCTGCGGGGCGACAACGCCCTGGACATCACGCTGGGCAGCGTCTACAGCAACATCCGCTTCCCCTTCACCCAAAACGAGGACGGATACTGGGAATACGACAGCAGCACAGAGGGCCGCACCCTCAAACAGGACCCCGACGGGACCTATTACATGGATAAGACGGGTGCGTTTTATCTGGACCATGGCAGCGAGGAAGAGTCTGTAATCACTGCCGCCTATATGCCATTCAGTGAAGCCATAGAGGGTAAAGGCGATACAGAAACGAATGCTGTACGCAAAGAACAACTCAACTACATGTTCGGCCAGCGCCTTGACCTGACCTTTACCGTGCCCGAGGGCGGCCAGGTCAACATGGCGGATCCGGAGCAAGAGGAAAACATGCAGCCTGTGACCTTCGAATTCCAGGGGGATGACGACTGCTGGATCTTCATTGACGGGCAGCTGGTGCTGGATATGGGCGGCATCCATGACGCGGTGCGCGGCACCATCAATTTCGCCACCAATACATGGAGCCTTTACCGGGACCTGGATAACAAAGACCATAAGGACATTGGTGTGCCGGATGACGGTTCGCTTCTTACAGGCACCAACGGCAAACTCCCCAGCTCCGGCACCTTCATCTTCAACAACCAGGACTCCACCACCACCCACACCCTCACAATGTTTTATATGGAGCGCGGTCTCAATGCCTCCAACCTCAAACTCACCTTCAACTTCCCCCAGCAGAACACCCTGCGGGTGACCAAGGAGGTGGATACCTCCGGCGTCAACGACCTCTTTGCCGACGCGATGGAAAACCTCGGCAGCTTCGAAATCGGGCTGGAAACCATGGCCACCTCGGGCAGCCCGCTGGACGTGAAAAACTCCGCCGGCTATGTCCAGACCAAAAGCCTGCCCCTCTACACCCCCACCGACGGGACCGGCGGGACCTTCAAACCGCCTGACGAGGACGCCGGCGGCTCCGCCAAAGTCGAGACCGATGACGGCGGCTACCTGGAAGTCACCCAGCCCACAGGCTGGGATACCGACCAGCCGCCCGACGCGGATGCCGACAACCCTGGCCCCTGGCTGACCCTCCGCCCGCCAGGTGGCACCATCAACCTGAGCCAAACGACAGCAAGCGGCGAGAAATACGCCTTCCTGGAACTGGAACTCTACAACGCCACCCAGAACAACCGCGGCGGCGACCTGTACATCCAGATGGAGGACCAGGCCGGCACCACCGTCTTCGGCACCGCCCGCACCCTCGGCTATATGAAGGAAGCCAACCTCTTCCTGCCCAACGCCCGGTCGCTGGTGCGCATCTCGCTGGATGCCCTGGTCGGCAATACAAAATTTGACCTCTCCCAAGTCACCGCCGTGCGCATCGCCCTGAAAAACGGCACCGGCGACGGCGAGCACTACCGCCTGTACAGCGCCAAGTTCGGCACCGAATGGAACGTCCAGCTGTCCACCGGCTTCTCGGTGGGGGACGACCAGATCTCCGACTACGGCTCGCTGCGCGAGAACGGCACCGGCACCTACACCGGCACCTACCGGCCCGCCAACGGCGCCTGGTACACCCGCCAGACCCGGGACGAGGGCGGCAGTGTCAGCGAAAGCGTGGCCAGCGTCGTGCAGGGCGGGCAGTTCAGCCTGGCCGACGACCAGACCGCCGTCTTTACCGACAAATTCCGGGTGGGCAGTTACATCCGCCTGCAGGAGATTGTGGACGAGACCCTTTTCAAAACCACCTGGTCCATCCGGGAAAACGGCGAGCCGGTCAGCTACAACTGGCTGCTGCCCGACCGCCCCGATGTGAACAAGGTCACGAACCCACCTTGGGGCTTCACCCGCGGCGAGACCCCGCTGGAAAACCAGGCGGGCACCGCGCCGGATGACGGCCGGACCGAAGTGGTGGATTCGGGTACTTTCAACAAATATGAGTTTGATACCAGCGGACAGCCCATTACCGAAACCGGCGGCTTCGTCTACCGCAGCTACCTGTACCCCGACAACAACGAGAACCTCCCCATTGACCTGGAAGTGGTCTTCCACAATACCATGCGCACCGGCAGCTTTACCATCGTCAAGCAGCTGGATAAAGAGATGCATGTCGGTGAGCGCTGGCCGGTGGGCACCTACACCTTCGATGTGTATTACACGAACATCGCCGGCCGCGCACTGGAACAGTACCTGCCCGCCCAGACGAGTGTGGAAGGGGTGGGCGACCACTACGTCCATCAGGTGGTGACGATCACCACCGATGAAACAGACGGCCGGGGCGAATACCCGATAACAGGGGTGCCGGCCGGCACCGAGTACATCATCCGGGAGCGCCCCTCCAACGGCGCCACGCTGGTGAAGTTGGAAGCGACGCAGGGCCAGGGCGAAAACGCGCCGGCCCTGGATGGCGCGGTGAAGGATGTGAAGGAAGGCGGCGGCGAAGACGCCTACTCCAACGCCTACATCCAATACACGACCGACGAGGTCACCGAAGAAAACCCGGAACCCACCTACACCTTCACAAACAAAAACGAGCCCTTCATCATGGAGGTGCAGAAGGAATGGGTGGGGGATCCGCCCGACAAAGTGAAGGAAATCAAAATCCGGGTCATGCGTCGGCCAGCCGACAGTACGAACGAAGCGGATTGGGATGATGTGACCGAGGACTACTTCAGGGAACCTTCGGGGTATATCACGCTGACGCCGCCCAAGGACGGCGGAAACGTATGGACCGCGAAATCCAAGAAGGATATGCCCATCTACCCCACCGCCGGCGAGGACGGCGAGGACAAAACCACCCTCTACGAATACAAAATCGTCGAGGAGGGGGTGGGGCAGGGCTTCCTGGCCGGCTACCGGGTGGAATACACCGAGGAGAAAGGCGATTCCGCCGAAGGCGAGACCCGGGTCATCACCTACAAAGCCATCAACAGCCCCACCGGCCTGACGCTGCAAAAGACCTGGCTGGATAACGAGAACCGGGAGGGTAACCGCCCCGACGCGGTGCGGGTGAAGCTGCAGCGCTCGTCCAACTACGACCCCGATAACCCCGCAAAGGCCACCTGGCAGACCATCGATGAAAAAGGCAATCTGGTCCCGGACAAGGACACAGACAGTGACGCCGCCTACATCACCCTGGAAAAACCCAACTGGAACCACACGCTGGAAGGTCTGCCGGCCTCGGATGGCAGCAACAACCCCTATTACTACCGCCTGCAGGAAGTGCAGGTCCAGGAGGGCGACAACTGGGTCGATCTGGCCAGCCAGAAGAAGTACGAACCCCAGTACAGCGAGCCGGTCACGCTGGATCAGGCTGCGACCATCACGGTGCAAAACGCACTGCGAACGGTGAAGCTCAAGATCATCAAGAAGGACGCGACAACCAGCAACCTGCTAAAGGGCGCTATATTCAAACTGGAGCGCCTCAAGCAGCTAAACGGCGAGTGGGTCGTGGATAACGACTGGCGGCCCAACGCCGCTGGCAGCACCGACGCCGACGGCATCGACGCCGCCAACTTGCATTACATGACCGAGACCACGGGCGCAAACGGCGAACTGATTTTCGAAACCCTGAGCCCCGGCACATACCGCCTGACCGAGACGAAAGCCCCGGAAGGCGGCTATGCGGCGTCCTTCACCCCGGTGGATGTGACGCTGGGGGCCGACAAGCTGGGGAAGATCGAGACCATCGAGATCACCAACAGCACACCCCAGACCTTCACCTTTACCAAGGTGGCCGCCGAGGACAGCGACAAAACGCTGCAGGGGGCCGAGTTCGCGCTGTACCCGCTGGTTTGCGGCGACAAGAACCACACCCACACCGACCTGCTGGACCCCGACGACCCCGGCGCCTGCTGGGGCGAGGGTGTGAAGCGGACCGCCACGAGTGGTGCAAACGGCACGGTGGAGTTCACGGGCCCATCGGGGTCCACGGGCCTGCCGGCCGGCTTCTACCGGCTGGTGGAGACCCGGGCCCCCGACGGCTACGCGCTGCCCACCGGCCAGTGGCAGGTGGAACTGAAAGCGGACGGCACGGCGGAGATCAAGAGCATCGGCAACCCGCCGGCCTTCAGCCAAACGACTGACGGCAACTACCGCCTGTTCAACCGCAAGCCCATGGCGATGCCCGGTTCGGGCGGGCGGGGCGTGCCGCGGGCCGCGGCGCTGGGCACCGCCCTGATGGGCGCGGGCCTGTTGACCGCCGACGCCCAGCTGCGCCGCCGCAAACGCGGCAGGCGCAAAAGCCGGGCCGGCCCGTAAAACCCGCCGGCCGCCCTGCCGGCAAAAGCAGGGCGCGAACCCGCCGCAAAAGCGGCGCTGATGCAGCCACGGCCGGGCCGCGGGACCGCCCCGCGCCCGCCCGCCGAAATCATACAAAACCAAACGACAAACCACGGCACGAAGAATAAAAATGAGAAAGGATGCAGATTATGAAGCACAAATTGAAAGCCCTGGCCTCCCTGTGCCTGGCTCTCGCCCTGACCCTCTGCCTCACCCTGCCCGCCTGGGCGGCGGGGGGTGAGCGTCTGGCGGAGAACAGCAGGGGCAATGTGACCATTGAAGGGCTGCCCGAAACGAGCACCGAAAACTTAAAAGTCAACGCGTATAAAATTATCGAGGTGAAGTATTATAGCGATATTGAATATGACGCACCCTATGACCCGGCTTTTAGTTGGGTGAATGAGAAAGGCAGTGGTACTGATGCTGGTACTACGCCTAAGAGTGTTGCGGAGTGGGTGCGCGAGAATTATCAGACATATATTGGCCTCGCTGAACAGGGGAAAGAACCCGACAACTCGGTGCAGGACGAGTTTAAGAAAGATGCTCCGGGTGTCGATTTTGCCGCGTTCTATGACGACCTTGCCAATGCAATCCGCGAGAATGATGTGACTTTTGGTAGTGGTTACACGGTTGAAAGTGGAACAACTGGTGTGCCCGAGGGCAACCCCAGCATAACCTTGACGCAGGTGCCCGCCGTAGGACAAACCCCTGCCACCGTCACTTGTGAACTCAAGAACTTCAAAATGGGCAGCTATCTGGTCCTGATTGAAGGCGGCATGAAGATATACAAGCCCGTTGTTGTCAACCTGACGCCGGAATGGAAAAATGATGCGTGGACGCTGTCCCAGGATGTTCCTGCCCTCACGGCCAAGTACAGCGAGCCGACCATCACCAAAACGGTAAGAGATACAGCCGATGGTGCGACGGAAGAACGCGAGTACGCCCAGGTAGATATTGGCGATACAGTCACCTACACCCTGGTGGCCGACGTGCCCCAGTTCCCCGCTGACGCTATCAACAAGGGCTACCAAATCAGCGATAATCTGCCGGCCGGCATGACGCTGAATGCGGATTCGATTACCGTAAAGGGGTACACTGGTGAAGATGACACCGAAGGGGATGAAATCGCTGAAAAGCAAGGTAATACGGGTGCTTATACCCTTACTGTTACCGACAATGCGGGCTCAACCGCAACCCGCCCGGTAGATTCTAACGAAGATCAGCGACTGGACCCTGTCACGTTCAAATTGGACTTTGATTATGACGAACTCCATGATAGCAACAGTGCCCGTTACACTGAACTGATTGTCACCTACACCGCCACCGCCAACAAAGACATTAAAGTTGTGGGCGATAGTGAAGGGGAGCATACAAACACCACCGGCAACCAAAACACCGCCTACCTCGACTACAACAACAACCCCTATGAAGCTACGGCTACTAGCTGGCAAACCGCTTCCGACACCGCGACTGTCTACACCTACGGCATCAAGGTGACAAAAACGGATGATAAAGAGCCCGGCGAGCTCCTGGCCGGCGCTGAATTCCAGGTGTACAAAGTTGATAGTCCCAATGCCGAAATCGCCGCAGGTGCAACGCCGCTGAATTTTGTTGCCGTTGTTGGCAACGACGGCACCTACCGTTTCGCGGCAAGCACAGAGACTGAGGGAAAATCCTCAACTGTAGCTGTCGGGGGCGAAAATTCCAGCAACAAGGGCAACCTGACCCTCTCCGGCCTGGATGTGGGCACCTACATCCTCAAAGAGACCAAGGCACCCGACGGGTACAACCTGCCCTCCCGTACCTTCAGGGTTACCATTACCGACGAAAAAAACACAAGTGGCACAACCGATGCAGAAAAGGCTACCCCCAACGGCAAACCCGAGTACACACCGAACGACAACGACGAAACCGACAGAGCCGACGGGTATGAGCGCACCACCATCACCAACACCCAAGGCTTCACCCTCCCCACCACCGGCGGCATGGGCACAGTGCTGTTCACGGCGGGCGGCGTGGTGCTGATGGGCGCCGGTCTGGTGCTGCTGGTGGTGTTCCTGCGCCGCCGCCGCGCCAAGTAAACCGCCCGGGCGCTGTACAAACCCGCTTCCTCACCTCGTTTTTTTCCAACCGCACAAGCCGCAAAAGGCCGGGGCCGCCGCCCCGGCCCTTTGCCGTGAAAGGACTCCCCATGCGTTCCCGCTCCATCGCGCCCTTTGCCGCCGCCCTGCTGCTCTTTGTGGGGGGCGCCGCGGTCTTCTGCTACCCGGCTGTCAGCAGTATGCTGGCCGAGCGCAACCAGGCCCGCGTCGTCCAGACCTACGAACAGACCGTCCAGGCCGAAAGCGAAGCCGACCTGGCCGCCCAGTGGGCCCTGGCCGAAGAATACAACGAAAACCTCGCCGGCGACCCCGTCCACGACCCCTTTGTGCCCGGCAGCGGCTACGCCCTGCCCGACAACTACCTGGAAGTGCTCAACCTGGACGGGGTGATGGGCCGCCTGACCATCCCCAAAATCGACCTGGACCTGCCTATCTACCACGGCACCGACGAAGCCACCCTGCAAAAAGGGGTCGGCCATATCGAGTCCACCTCGCTGCCCATCGGCGGGGAATACCGGCATGCGGTGCTCACCGGGCACCGGGGCCTGCCCAGCGCCGAGCTGTTCACCCGGCTGGACGAACTGGACATCGGGGACGAGTTTTACATCCATGTACTGGACAAGACCCTGGCCTACCAGGTGGACCGCATCCTGGCCGTGGAACCCGACGAACTGGAAAGCCTGGTGGCCGAGCCCGGCCGTGATTATGTCACGCTGGTCACCTGCACCCCCTACGGCGTCAACACCCATCGGCTGCTGGTGCGGGGCAGCCGGGTGCCCTACACCCCAGGGCAGGAGCAAGCCGCCGCGCCCTCCGCCGCGCTGCCCGGCGGGCGCACCACCGCCCGCTATTTTGTCCTGGGCGTGGCCGCCGGCCTGCTGGCGCTGCTGGCGGCGCTGCTGCTTGTGTGGGGCGTGCGCCGCATCCGTGCGCTGCGCCGGGCCGACCCCGCTGCCCCCGCCCGCCCGGCCAAGGCCGCGGGTTCTGCCAAGGCCGCCCGTCCCGCCCGAAACGCCGGACCCCGGCGACCTGCCGCCGACCCCGTTCGCCCGGACCGAAACGCCGACCCTGCCAAACCCGCCGACCCTGCCGGGCGTTCTGCTTTCCCCGCCGGTTCGGCCGACACGGCCGGGCCGTCTGCCGGGCCGGACCGCCCCGCCGGCCGCTCCGCCGCCGACCCTGCCCGCCCGGCGGACCCCGCCGACCCCACCTGCCCCGAAAGGAAACGCCATGAATAACCGCACTTCCCGCCTGCTGCCGGTGCTGGCGGTGCTGCTGCTGGCCGCCGGTGCGGCGGTGCTGCTGTACCCCCGCTTTACCGCCTGGCAGTACCGCCGCGGCGTGGCGCGCCGGCACGAGACCTTCACCCAGGCCACCCCCGGCGACCCGCTGCTGGAACAGCTCTACCAGGACCTTGTGCGCCGCAACGAGGAACTGTACGCCACCCGCCAGTCGGAACTCACCGACCCGTTTTCCTACCAGCAGCCGGCGGTCTCGCTGGAGGACTACGGCCTGGAGGATGGGGTCATCGGCTTTCTGCAGATCCCGGCGCTGGACCTGGAACTGCCCATCCTGCTGGGCGCCAACGAGCAGAATCTGGAAAAGGGCGCCGCCCACCTGACCCAGACCTCCTACCCGGTGGGCGGGCCCAACACCAACTGTGTGCTGGCGGCCCACCGGGGGTACTACCGGGCCCCGATGCTGCGGGAGGTGGAGCGGCTGCAGATCGGTGACGCCGTGCGGGTGGAAAATTTCCGCGAAACGCTGGAGTATCGGGTGGTCGAGACCCGCATCATCCAGCCCGACGACGTGCAGGCCCTGCTGATCCAGGACGGCCGCGACCTGCTGACCCTGGTCACCTGCCACCCGCTGGGCAGCAATGCCCAACGATATGTGGTGTACTGCGAAAGAATGGGGGACTGATCCCCCGGGCCCCTTTTCTCTGTGCGGCGCACGTTGCTTTTTTCTTTATTGGCCTAGCGGGCGTGGCCTTGCAACTTACTTGCCGGGATAACTTCGCGGCCATCTTTTTCACAACATCTCGATATATCGTTGTTCTTTCATGACTGTGCGGAGATAAGGCAAGGCCCCAGCCCTTTTGCAATGGCCGCCTGAACGGCGGCCGGAAACAGGGGAACGGGCTCGCTTAACGCTCCGCCCGTCGGCGCATCGCTGCGCGATTTCGCGGCATAGCCGCTCAAGCGCCTCGCCCCGCCGTTTCGATGCGGCGGCCGCCGACCAGGGGTCCGCAGGACCCCTGGACCCCCCGTGTCGTTGCATTGGCAGCGATTTTCGGCGGGTGCCGCGGCGCCCCACCGTAGACGGGGCGCCGCCCAGCGTGCATCTCCATAGCCTTTACGCCGGCGGTCAGAGCACAACGTACATTTCCATATTCCTTACGCCGGCAAAAAACATCCGCCACATCAAAAGACAAGAAAGCGACCCTCAAAGCAAAATGCTGCTCTGGGGGTCGCTTTTGTTTCGAAAATAGGAGACTAGGTAAGGAATATGGAGATGCACAAAGGGACCCGGCCCGTCTACGGTGGGCCGGGGTTGATGGGCGTAAATATTCGACCACTGACCAACCCCCACGGGGGGTCCAGGGGTCCCGTGGACCCCTGGTCGGCGTCCACCGCATCGAAACGGTGGGACCTTTGGTTCTTTCGGTCACGAAAGAACAACGATGTAACGAAAAGATGGCAGATAGATGGCAACAAAGCCAAACTCGGCAACTAACCTACAAGACAAACCCCGCTAGAGCCAATAAAGAAAAAAGCAACGTCTATGGCTCGGTGGGGGTGCGGGGTGTTCCGTGGCGTGGGCGGTGCCGGTAGCCCGCTAGGCCAATTTTGACAGCGTGCGCAGCGCGGGAGGGTACGAGGATTCCCGCGGCGTAGGCGGCGCCGGCAGGCCCGTCAGGCCAATAAAGAAAAAAGCAACGTTTGCGGCGTGGCAGGGCGCGGGGGTGACCGCGGGCGACAGGGGAACGGCAGGGGGGAGGCAGGGGGGAGGTAGGGGGGCGGGGTGTCCCGCGGTAGGCGCTTCCCGCAGCCGGCTGCAGGCCCTGCCGCAACCCCCGGGCGGGGTCAGCCCAGATCGACCCCCGCTTCCCGGGGCAGCGCCCAGCGGGCGGCGCAGTCGGCCAGGGTCTGTTCCAGCCCGCGCACAAAGTAGAAGGTATCCCCGTTCAGCTCGGTGGGCTCGATCAGCTCGGCCCGCACCGGGGTGATGGGGTTCTGCTGCACCATCCGCACCGCCTGGATGTGGGGCAGGTCGGCCTGCACCCCGCACACCGGCGGCCGGCCGGTGCGCAGGGCCTCCAGCGCGTCCAGCAGTTTCTGCATGTAGATGCCCGGCTCCACCTGGTCGTAGTCAAAGGGGGTGCCGTCGGCCATCCGGCCGTGGAAGACCGGCTCCTCCTTGTCGTAGGTGACGGTGGCGTTCTCGAACTCCAGCACCCCCCGCGGCCCCCAGAACTCGGTGCGGATCGGGTGGGCGGTGTAGTACAGGATCGGCACCCCGCCCTCGGTGTGGAAGCGCAGCGCCGCGATGTCGTAGTTTTCGATCTCGGGGTTGGCCCGGTACAGCTCGGCCTGCAGGTCCCGCAGCCCGCAGGCGGCGGGCATCGAATCCCCCAGCAGGAAGGTCAGCAGCTGGAAGTGGTGGGCGCAGGCGTTGGTGAAGGGGCTGTCGAACACCTCCCGCCCTTCGGCGGTGATGTGCCCGGCCCAGTTGTTGCGGCGGTAATACCGCATCCCCCGCCGGAACCCGTGGTACACCGCAAACCGCACCGGCTTGCCGAACCGCCCGGCCAGGATGTCCCGCTTGAAGGCCAGCACGTCCCGCCGGTAGTCCAGCTGATACCCCACCGACAGGAACCGCCCGGCCCGGCGGGCGGTCTGGTCCATGGCGGCGGCCTCGTCCACGGTCAGGCAGAGGGGCTTTTCACACAGCACGTTGGCCCCGTGGGCCAGGCAGTTCAGCACCATCCGGGTGTGGAAATGCACCGGCGATACCAAAATCGCCAGGTCGGCGCTGTCCCGGGCAAAAAAGCTGTCCAGGTCCGGGTAGACCGGGATGCCCCGCTCTTTCAGCACCGGGAACCGGTCGGTCACGGTGGGGTCGATGTCGCACACCCCGGCAAGCCGGGCCCCCAGGTCGTTTTCGGTCAGGGCTTCCAGATACAGGCGGCCGTAACCGCCCACCCCCACCAGCACCACGCGGGCAGGTTGCTGTTTCATGGCTGCATACCTCCTTCTTCTTCACGCCGGGCACGCCAGACCCGCTCGAACCACAGGTCCCGGTCGGGGATGGGCCGGGCCGGGCGCCGCCGGCTCACGCCGCCGCGTGTCTCGATCACGCCGGGCTCGCCCGGCTCGTTTTCCAGCAGCATCGCGCTGAGCACCTGCCGCTGGGTCACCATCATGTCCCGCAGCCGCAGTCGGCGTTCCCGGTCCACGGCTTCCTTCGGCCCGGATACCGGGGCGGCAGGGTCGAAGGGCAGGGCGGCCGCTTCCAGCGCATCCAGCCGGCCCAGCAGGGCGCGGATGCCCCCTTCGTCCCGCAGGAAGGCCGCGTGGCGGGTCATGGCCTGCTGCAGTTCGGCCAGGGTCGCCCCGGGGTCGCCGGCCGGCAGCCGCAGCGCCGGCAGGGCGGGCAGCCGGGCGGGCAGCGGCCGGCGGCTGCGCAGGATCTGCTGCACCGCCCGCAGCGAGCCCACCTGGGTGCTGTTCAGCGCGGTGCCCCCCGGCCGCCGGGCCCCGAAGGTGCCCGCCGCCTCGCCGCAGACATACAGCCCCGGCAGGTCGGTCTGCCAGTGGCTGTCCACCCCGACGCCCCCGTTGTGGTGCTGGGCGCAGACCCGCACCTCCAGCATCCGGGCGGCCAGGTCGATGCCATGGCTGCGGTACAGCCCGATGGCCGGCGCGTTGATGGCCGCCAGCCGCTGCAGCGGGGTGGCGCCGTCCAGCGCACCGCATGCCTGCAGGTACGCCCGGGCTTCGCCGCAAAGGGCGGCGGGGTCGTAGCCGGCGGGGTTGCGGCGGTAGTCCATGTACACCCGGCGGCCCCGGTCGGTCTCGGCTTTGACCAGGATGTCCACCCGGGAAGACCCCTGCGCCCGGGCCGGGTCAAAGGGCCACTGGTAGCCCTTCAGAAAGGTCATGTCGGCGGCCGCGGCGGGGCCCAGGGCTTCGGCCAGGAACTCCCGCTCCACGCCGGCCTGGTCCACCGAGACATACCGGGGAATGGCCTGCTGGTAGCTGCCCGACACATTCCACCGGAACCCCACCGACGCCAGTCCGTACTGCCAGCAGTGGAGGTTGGCGCCCCGGCAGCCGGCCGCAAAGGCCATGCCGCTCATGCCGAACTGGCTGGCCGGGTAGACCCGGTCGGCGTAGATGCCCGCCGGCCCGCCGGTGGCCAGGATCAGGTTGGCGCAGCGCACCGCGAACACCTCGCCGCTGCGCCGGTCCAGGCAGAGCAGCCCGGCCAGGCCGGCGTCGTCCCGCAGGATCTCAAAGGCCAGGGTGTGGTCCAGCACCGGCACCCCCCGGGCGCGGACGCTTTTTTCCAGCGCCTCGGTCATATAGCGGCTGGTCAGCGGCCCGGCCGATGTGGCCCGGCGGCGGGTGTCGTGGTCGGTCTGGTAGCCCACATACTCCCCCGCTTCGTTGTCGGGGAAGGGCACCCCCAGCCCCACCAGCTTGAAGAAGGCCCGGGCCGAGCCGGCGGCTTCGCACAGGGCGATGTCGCCGTCCACATCCGGCCCGGCCAGGGTGCGGGCCATCTCGCCCACGCTGTCCCCGTCGTCGCCGGCCAGCGAGAGCTTGTAGTAGGTCTGTTTGTCGCTGCCGGTATTGCGGGAGGTGCCGCAGTTCATCCCCTCGGTGATGAGCAGCACCTCCTGCCCCAGCGCGGCCAGCCAGTCGGCGGCGTTGAGCCCGGCGCAGCCGGACCCCACCACCAGGTTGGGGCAGACAAGTTCCCGCATCTCACAACCTCCTCAGCGCAAAGCCGCCGTCGGCGTTGAGCACCTGCCCGGCCGAGTAGTCCAGCAGCCCCGAGCAGCAGGCCAGCACCATGTCGGCCACGTCCCGGGGCTGGCCGAAGCGGGGCACCGGCAGCAGCCCGTCGTCGATCATCTTCTGGTATTTTTCATGCACGACGCTGGTCATGTCGGTGGCGATGATGCCCGGGCGCACCTCGAACACCGGGATGCCCTCGCCGGCCAGCCGCTGGGCGAACAGCTGGGTGACCATCGACACCCCGGCCTTGCTGATGCAGTATTCCCCCCGGTTGACGCTGCCCGCATAGGCGGACAGGCTGCCGATGTTGACGATGCGGGGGTGGTAGTCGGGCAGGGTATCCCGGCCGGCCAGCATCGCCCGGGCGGCCAGCTGGCACAGGAACATCGTGCCTTTCAGGTTGATGCCGATGACCCGGTCGAAGCTCTCCTCCTCCATGTCCAGCAGGTCCCGGCGTTCCAGCGGGGCCACGCCGGCGTTGTTCACCAGCACGTCCAGCCGGCCGTACCGGCCGAGCACATCCTCGACCAGCGCCCGGCGGGAATCGCTGTCCCCGATGTTGACCGGGTGGTACCATGCCCCTTCGGGCAGACCGGCGGGGGCGGCGGCGCCGGTGCCGCAGTATACAACGGTGTAGCCCCGGGCGGCCAGCGTGTCGGCAATGGCGCGCCCGATGCCCCGGGTGGACCCGGTCACGATGGCGGTTTTCATGGTATGCCTCCTAGAAAGAAGTCTGTAAGTGTGGGGCCGCCCGAACGCCCGGGCGGCCCGGCGCAGACTGTCGAAAAAGTACAAAATCCGTCGCCGTCGGCGGACAATCTCCGGCCTAAGAGCCGGGCCTGCGGCCCGGTTGGCCTTCGAAACGCGCCTGCGGGCGCAGTGCGCCGACGACAGCGTGTCGAGTTTCTCGACACGCTGGGCCGGGCTCAGGCCCGGCGCAGCTTGACCCGCAGGCTCAGCACCTGGAAGGGCCGCAGCCGCAGCGGGGCGGCGGGGTCCAGCGGGGCGCCGGCGGGTTCTTCCATCAGGTCGCAGGGGACCAGCGCCTCCACCGGCAGGTCGGTGCGCAGCCGGCAGACCGTGTCGGCCTTCTTGCTCTCATACAGCCGGATCACCAGGTCGCCGCTGCCGTCGTCGGCGGGCTTGAGGGTGTCCACCACCACGTTGGGGGCGTCGGCGGCAAAGGCGCTGAAGGCGGCCAGCCGGCCGGGTTCGGCCAGCAGCGGGTCGTTGAAGGCCGCCGCCTGGCTTACCACCGGCGCCTCGGCAAAGGAACCGGCCCAGGCGGTGAAGCCGTAGCGGAAACTCTGCTCGCCCTGGTCGCTGGCCATCTCGGGGGAGGCCGCGGCCCGCAGCAGGGTCAGCTCGATGCTGTTGCCCTCCACCCCGACGCCGTACTTGCAGTCGTTGAGCACCGCGGCGCCCCGGCCGTTGTCGCACAGGGCGGTGTAGCGGTGGTTGCACACCTCGAACCGCTGCTGGTCATAGCCGCGGCTGCGGTGGGTGGGCCGGGGCACATAGCCGAACTGGATCTCGTGGAAAGCCTCCTCGGCCCGCACATCCACCGGGAACTCCACCTTCAGCAGCCGGTGCAGCTCGTGCCAGTCCAGGGTGGTGGCAAACTCCACCACCGGGCTGTCGGCCCGCAGGGTGATGGTCTGGCGCACCGCCGACCGGCCGATCCGCCCGGTCCAGCACACCGACGCCGAAAGCCCGGCGGCCCGGGTCACCGCAAAGGTCTCGCCCTGCAGTTCCTCGGCGGGCTGGTCCCGGTAGTTGCTGTCAATGTCCCAGGCGTCGAACTTGCGGGGCACGTCCTTGTACATCCGCAGGGTGTTCATCGGGCGGCCGGCGGTCAGTTCCCGGCCGTCCAGGGTGTAGCACAGCAGCCGGCCCAGCCGGTCCAGCCGCACCGTCACCCGGCTGTTGCGCAGCACCGCGCCGGTCCCGTCGGCCTCGGCAAAGGCGGCGGGGGCGGCGGCGGGCAGCTCGGCGGGCAGCAGGGTCACCGCGCCCAGCGCCGGCACCCGCACCTTCGCTTCGCCGCCGCACACCGGCACCGCTTCGCCCTCCGGCGTGACGGCGCCGGCGGCAAAGGCTTCGGGCAGGGTCAGCACCTCGGTGCGCTCAAAGCTCTCGCCGTTGAACAGGGTCAGGCCCTCGCCCTCCTCCAGCAAGGCGCGGCGGGCGTCGGCGGCCAGGGCGCCGGCCTTGCGCTGCAGCTCGGCGTGGGCGGCGTTGGCCTCCTTGTAGACCCGGGCAATGCAGGACCCGGGCAGGATGTCATGGAACTGGTTGAGCAGCAGGGTCTTCCACAGCCCTTCGGCGGCCTTGGCGTCGTAGGGGCGGCCGCGCAGGGCGGCCAGGGCGCCCCACAGTTCCAGGTGGTGCAGGGCGTACTCGCTGCGGCGGTTGTTCTTTTTGATGGCCGCCTGGGTGGTGTAGGTGCCCCGGTGGGCGTTGAAGTAGAGCTCGCCGTCCCAGGTGTTGGCCGGGCCGCCCTTTTTGTCCAGCGCCTCAAAAAAGTCCACGGGGTTTTCCATCCGCACCCGGGGCGCGCCCTCCAGGTCCTGTTCCCGCAGGGCAAACTCGATGTCGTCCCGGCAGGGGCCGCCGCCCCCGTCCCCGTAGCCGAAGGGGATCAGGAAATCTTCCAGATGGCGCTTCTGCACCCGGTCCCGCCAGACCCCGCACAGCTCGGCCGGGTCGGTGCGGTAGGTGTAGCTGGTGGGCAGGAAGGAGGTCACCTCGCTGCCGTCCATCCCCTTCCAGGTGAAGTAGTGGTAGGGGAAGGGGTCGCCCTCGTTGTAGCTCCAGAAGATCTTCTGGGTCACCAGGTAGCGCACCCCGCACTGGCCCAGCAGCTGGGGCAGCGCGGCCGAGTAGCCGAAGGTGTCGGGCAGCCAGAGCATCCGGCTGTCCACCCCCAGCTCCTGCCGGTAGAACCGCTTGCCGAAAACCAGCTGCCGCACCAGCGATTCGCCGGAGGGGATGTTGGTGTCCGGTTCCACATACATGGCCCCCTCGGCGATCCACCGCCCGGCCTTGATGGCGGTGCGGATCCGCTCGTACAGTTCGGGGTAATGGTCGCGGCACATCTCGTAGGCGGCGGGCTGGCTCTGCAGGAACCGGTAGTCCGGGTACTGGTCCAGCAGCCGCAGCTGGGCCGCAAAGGTGCGGGCGGTCTTGCGGTGGGTCTCCTGCATCGGCCACAGCCAGGCCAGGTCCAGGTGGGCGTTGCCGATGGCCGACATCCGGGGCGCGGTGCTGCCGTTGCGGCATTCCATCAGCGGCCGCAGCGCCGCCCGGGCGGCCCGGTAACTCTCGTCCCGGGCTTCGGGGGGCTGCTCAAAGTCCACGATGCGGGTGTAGGTCTCCAGCCCGTCGGCGATCTCGGCGGCCCGCAGCGAATCTTCGGGCAGCTGGTCCATCAGCTGGGCCAGGGTGGTCACGTCCAGCCAGAGCTGGTAGGCGTCCTCGTTCCAGACGCCGTAGCTGCTGGCGCCCATCCGGGTGCGGCGGCCCTCCACCGTCGGGTCGCCCAGCGTGCCGGGCAGCACCGGGCCGGTGGCGCAGGCCCCCACGTCGGGGTAGTAGTGGCCGGCGTACACCTCAAACAGCAGGTCGAACCGGTCGCCGGGCTGGCCGCAGCGGGTCAGGATGTTGTCGCACACCGCATGGTGGGGCACCGTCACCCAGCCGGCCCGGCGGGTGCCGAAGGCCCGGCCGTTCACAAACAGCGTCGCCTCGCCCCCCAGTTCCAGCTGCATCACGATGGTGCGGCCCCGGGCCTCTTCGGGCAGGCAGACCCGGCCGCGGCACCACATGTATTCCCAGGTATGGCCCCAGGGGGTGCCCGCCTCCACCGGGCGGAACGCCCCGCCGGCGGCCTCGTCGGGGGTCAGGTGGTCCATCGTCGTGAATCCTTCCAGCCGGATCGGCCCCAGCGGACGGTAAAAGTCCTGGGCCAACACCCGCTGCCAATGCGCCAGCCTGTCTTTGTATTCCGAATGCAGCAAGGCCATCGCAGTTCCCTCCTTGAAATTGCGCACAAGGCGCGTGTTTGTTCGGGCGGGGCGGGCGCCGGCGCCGCTCGGGCCCCGGCGCGGGCCGCCCTGCGCCCTCTATCGTTAGGGTGTATCTGATAAATCAAAAGTGCTGGAAAATTCGCTAAAAAGCGGCGAATACAAGGCGCGAGACCGCAGGAATACTTGATGTATTCCAAGGTTGAGCAACGCAGTAGACGCTGCTTTTTAGTAGAATTAGACAGTGCTGGGGATTTTTCAGATACACCCTAAGCATAGCGAAGCCGGCGGAAATACGCAAGACACAAATCCGTAGAATTTGACTAAAATACCGACATTGCACAGGGAACTTTTGTCTCAGCCGCCCAAAACCGGCCCCGCCGCCCCCCGGCCGGCCGCCCCGCAGGCCGAAAAAACGACCCGGAAAGGGGCACTTGACCCATCTTGTCGGAAAAATGGCAGAAGAAACCGGAAATCTGGATTGACGAACCGGTGGGGGCGTCGGTCATACTTAATAAGATAGAGAGTCCGTTACCCGGCCGGCGGGCGCGGGATTGCAGGCGGCGGCGGGAAGGGTTACAATAAAGACTCACCCCCCGACGGACGGCGGGGGCAAAATATCCGGGACGCCCGGGAAGGAAGGCCCCACGATGGAACGACTGACCGAACTGCTGCGCAACCTGCGGGTGCGCACCAAGTTTTTGCTGATCCTGCTGCTGGCCACCGCCCTGGTCAGCGCCGCGGCGCTGGGCGCGGTGCATATCCCGATGAAAGCCTACGACGACCGGCTCTACCAGAGCAGCGCCCAGACCATCGCGCTGTTTGCCGAGCAGATCCAGAGCGAGCTGCAGGACTTTGAGGCGATCAGCTACCGGATCCTGGCCGACAACACGCTGCAGAAAAACCTGTCGATCATGAAAAGCACCTCCCCCGGCACGGTGGCCTGGGTCAGCGCCCAGACCGAGGTGGCCAACCGGGTGGCCTATTTCGGGCTGTGGTTTTCCAACACCGTCAGCTTCCGCCTCAAGACCGAGGGCGGGCGCAGCTACGGGCAGTTTTTCCGCTCGGCGGTCAACGACGACGAGTTCACCGCCGAGCGCATCGAGCTGGCCGAAAGCCTGGACGGCCGGCTGACCTGGGTGGTGGCCGACGGGCAGGAACCCCGGCTGTTCCTGCTGCGGGGCATCCGGGAGATGCAGGGCCCCTCGCTGGACACCCTGGCCACCATGTTCATCGAGGTGGATTTCCCCGCCCTGGTGGAGCAGTACCGGGGCGCCATGACCCGGCTGGGCTCGCCGCTGCAGTGCGCGATCTACCGGGACGGGGTCTGCCTGTATGCCAGCAACGAGGCGGTCAGCGCACTGCAGCCCGGCGCCAACGGCTACACCCGCATGAAGCTGGACGGCCAGGACATGCTCTGCGTGCGGTACACCGGCACCGACGGCATGCAGTACGTCACGCTGGTGGACTACGGGCCCATCAGCCGCCGGGTGTTTGCGGCGGTGTGCATCACGGCGCTGGTCATTCTGGCGGCCACGGTGCTGGCCATGGTGGTCAGCGGCTGGCTGATGACCAACGTGCTCAACCACCTGCAGGTGCTGCTGGAAAAGTTCAACGACTTTGCGGCCACCGGCCGCCCGGTGTCGGCGACCGACCTGCGCTACCAGAAACGGCTGGACGAGATCGGCAGCCTGCACCGCCGGTTTGACTGGATGACCCGGGAATGGGACCGGATGACCCGCGAGCGGGAGGAACAGCAGCGGCTTTTGCAGGAAAAGCAGATCCAGCAGCTGCGGGCCCAGATCCGCCCGCATTTCCTGTACAACACGCTGGAGTCCATCTACTGCCTGGCCCAGAACGCCGGGGACGAGCGGATCGCCACCATGACCGACGCGCTGGGCAAGCTGCTGCGGGCGTCCCTGAACGACAAGCGGGACATCGTCACGGTGGCCGAGGACCTGCAGATCACCCGGGAATACCTGCGCATCCAGCTGATCCGCTACGGCGACCGGCTGCAGGTGGAGTATGGGGTGGAGGACCGGGTCATGGACTGCCGCATCCCGGCCATGACCATCCAGCCGCTGGTGGAAAACGCGATCCACCACGCCGCCGAACACATGCTGGACACCTGCATCATCCGCATCACCGGCCGGGTGGAACCGGACGGCGTTGACCTGGTGGTGGAGGACAACGGCCCCGGCCTGGACGAAGACATCCTTGCCAAGCTGGAATCCGGCGCCGTCAAGCCGGAGGGGCTGGGCATCGGGATGCGCAACATCCACCGGCGGGTGCAGTACGCCTTTTCGGAGGAATACGGCCTGCGGGTCCGCTGCGGGGACGGCCGCACCCGCATCATCGTACACCTGCCGGACACCCGCCCCGGGCGCTGACCCGGCCCGAACCTTACACCCACAAGCCCCGCCCCCGGCCCTGCCGCCGGACGGGCCAGACAGGAGGCTTTCCATGTACAAACTGTTGCTGGTAGACGACGAACCGATCATCCGGGAAGGGCTGGAACAGATGATCGACTGGGAAAAACTGGACCTGAAGCTGACCGCCTCCTGCGCCAACGCCATCACGGCGCTGGACAGCATGATGGACGACATGCCGGACATCCTGCTCACCGACATCCGGCTGCCGGGCATGAGCGGGCTGGAACTGGTCAGCCGGGCGGTGGCCCTGCACCCGATGCTGCAGACCATCGTGCTGTCCGGGTACGATACCTTCCAGTACGCCCAGCAGGCGCTGAAGTACGGCGTTATTGAATACCTGCTCAAACCCTGCAACCAGCAGGAACTGGAAAACGCCCTGGCCCGGGCCTGCCTGGCCATCGACCGGCAGCGGAAAAAGGTGCTGTACCTGTACGACGAGCGCCGCCGGCGGATCAAAAGCCTGGTGGACAGCCTTGCCGCCCTGCGGGACGGCGACCTGGACGCCGCCCAGATCGAAAAGCAGGTCCATGAGCTGGCCAAAACCGTCGAGGACCCCAGCATCCTGCAGGAAACGCTGATCTCGGTGGTGACCAGCAGCATGGGCGCCGGCCAGACCGAGTGGGGCATGAACATCATCACCGACGCGCTGCGCAGCCAGGGGTCGCTGGAACAGCTGGTGGCCCGCAGCCTGATCCGGCTGCGCAAGGAGGGCGCCGCGCCCCGGGGCAACGACTTTGTGCAGCAGATGACCAGCTATGTGAACACCCACTACGCCGACGAGGCGCTGTCGCTGCAGTACATTGCCGACAAGGTGGTATATATGAACGCCGACTACATCGGCCGGGAGTTCACCCGGGCGGTGGGGCAGAAGTTCAGCACCTACCTGCTGGGGGTGCGGATGGAGCACGCCAAGATGCTCATGCGCAGCGACCCTTCGCTGCACAGTTACGAGATCGCGGAAAAGGTGGGCCTTGGCAAAAATCCCCATTATTTCAGCCAGCTTTTCCGCAAATATACCGGCCTGACCCCGAAGGATTTTCGGAAGCAACAAGAAGGGGAAGGTTGATTTTTCGCCCCCGGCCCCCGTCCGGGGGCTTTTTTGCGGCCTGCGGCCGCACCCCCCGCCCGCCCTGCCGCGCAAGCCCTTGCCCCGCTGCCCGCGCTGCGGGAAACCCCGCGCCCTGCCGCGCCGCCTACGCTGCCAAAATTGGCCTAGCGGGCCTACCGGCACCGCCCACGCCGCGGGATACCTCGCACCCTGCCGCGCCGCCAGCGCTGCATTTTCTCTTTATTGGCCCTAGCGGAGTTTGTCTTGTAGGTTAGTTGCCGGATTTGACTTTGCGGCCATCTTTTTTCCAACATACGAATTATCGTTGTTCTTTCATGACTGAAAGAACCAAAGGTCCCGCCGTTTCGATGCGGCGGCCGCCGACCAGGGGTCCACGGGACCCCTGGACCCCCCGCACGGTATCGTTGCGCGGCCATCTTTGTGAGCCCCTGCCGCGCCGGCCCACCCTTGACGGGCCGGCGCACAGCGTGCGTCTCCATGTCGGTAAGTACAGCCCAAAAGGCAAGGTGTGTCTCCTTGCCGCATAGACTGCCATTTATGAGAAGGCTTCCCTTATCTCTGTAGGGGAGGATCATTGATCCTCCCGCAACGTAAATAATATCTCAGCGCTGCATGAAATCAGCGACGAAAGGGAAAGGGAGATGTACCTCGCTGCCCGGCCACCGGTGTAAGGGCTATGGAGAAGAACTTCGTGCGCCGGCCCGTCTACGGTGGGGCGGCGCAGCAACCACCAGCGTAAAGGCCATGGAGACCCACTTTGTGCCCCGGCCCGTCTACGGTGGGCCGGGGCGGATTGGGCTTATAGGAATGGCCCCGCAAGGCAATCGTGCGGGGGGTCCAGGGGTCCCGTGGACCCCTGGTCGGCGTCCACCGCATCGAAACGGTGGGACCTTTGGTTCTTTCGGTCACGAAAGAACAACGATGAATCGAGAAGATGGCAAAAAGATGGCCGCTAAGCTAAAAAGGCAAGTAAGTTACAAGACCACCCCGCGAAATCCAATAAAGTAAAAAATTCAACATGCACAGCAGGGGAGGGCCGCGAGGGCAACGGGGCGAAAGCCCCAAAAATCGTACCCCAACCCGCCCAAACAAGCAAAAATCCGCCTTTTTGGTGGTTTTGACGAAATCGGCACCGGAAAAACGGACAAAAAAATCAAGTTTTTGAATTCTTTTTTGGACAAATTTTGGCTATAATGTGAACAACAAAGACAAGCACGGACAAAACGGAAAGCCAGGGTGCTGAAAAACAAGCGCAGCAACGCTGGATTTCTGCGTGTGGGTGAGGCGAACCCCGCGCCGGATGCGCGCTTTGGCGACCTGCACAGGCCGTGCCGAAATTTACGGAGGTGTACCCATGAAAAAGAAAAGAATCTTTGCTTCCCTGGCAGCGACCATGATGGTGGCCGGTCTGCTGGCCGGCTGCGGCGGCACGTCTTCCACCGCCGCCAGCGGCGACGACACCGCTTCGGCGGCCACCGGTGAAGCGGCCGATGCGGCCGCCGCTTCCGGCGACTCCGGCAAGACGGTGCTGAACGTGCTGTGGTGGGGCTCCCAGACCCGGCACGAGCAGACCACCGCGATGCTCGAAAAGTTCGAGGAACTCAACCCCGACATCGACGTGGTCATGGACTACTCCGACTGGGACGGCTACTGGACCAAGCTGCCCGCCCAGGTCGCCGGCGGCCAGACCCCCGACGTCTTCCAGATGGACTACGCCTACCTGGCCCAGTATGTGGAGAACGGCGTCCTGGCCGACCTGACCCCCTACATTGAGGACGGCAGCCTGGATATGAGCAACGTGGAGCAGAGCATTATCGACTCCGGCAGCGTTGATGGCAAGACCTACGCCATCTCCACCGGCACCAACGCCCCGGTCATGCTCTACCGCAAGGACATCACCGACGAGCTGGGTCTCGAACTGCCGATGGACCCCACTCTGACCGAGTATATGGACGTCGCCAAGGCTGTGTATGAAGCCACCGGTCTGCGCGACACCTTCATCACCGGCTGCACCGCCGCCAACTTGAACTTCTATCTGCGCAACTATGGCATGAACTTCTACAATGACGCGGGCGACGGCCTGGGCTTTGACGACCCGCAGTACCTCGTGGATATGTGGCAGCTGGCCCTGGACGCCCAGAACGAGGGCTGGGGCATGAAGCCCGGCGAAGAGACCGCCACCACCGCTTTTGACTCGATGGTCAACGACGCTTGGAGCCGTCAGCAGAACTCCAACGAGCTGCAGGCTTACCGCGACGCCACCGGCAAGGACATCAGCATGGTGATGATTCCCACTACGGAAGATGCCACCATCCCGAACTCCTACCTGAAGCCCGCCATGTACTGGTGTGTTGGCGCCGACAGCGATGTGAAGGACGCCGCCATCCGCTTCATCGACTTCTTTACCAACAACGAAGCCTGCTACGACATCGTCGGCATCGAGCGCGCCGTGCCCATCTCCTCCGCCATGCGTGAGTATGTGGCCCCCACTCTGGACGAAGTCGGCCAGGAAGTCGTCGAATTCATCGACTACGTCAGCCAGCCCGACAAGGCTTCCCCGATCATGAACCCCGATCCGTCGGCGTCCACCGAAGTTGAGGAACTGATGGACCAGTATTCTGAGCAGGTCCGCTACGGCGAGATCACCGACCTGGCCACCACCGCCCAGCAGTTCATGGACGAGGCCAACCAGATCCTGGCCGACGCCGCTGCCTCTGCGGAATAACCCCGACCGTCTTCCCCCGTGACCGGGCATGAACCGCTTACTCTCCCGGAGGCCCGACACGGAACCCTGAAACCTTGCGTCGCGCCGAAGGAACACCGCCTTCGGCGCGACCTTTTTAGGGGGCAGACCTTACTTTGCACGAAAGGAGCCATCGACATGAAGAAGAATGCCGCAGCCCCGCGCAAGCTCAGCACCCTGCTGGACCGGGACAACGTGGCGGGCTATGTGTTCATCCTGCCGTTCATCATCGGTGTGATCGCATTCACCGCCATCCCGTTCTTCACCTCTCTGTACCTGGCCTTTACCGAATACAACGTCCTGTCGGACCCCAAGTGGGTGGGCCTTGCCAACTTCAAGGAAATGTTCTTTGAGGACGATCTGTTCTGGACCTCCTTCTGGGTCACCTTCAAGTTCGCCTTCATCCAGGTGCCCATCAAGCTCACGGTGGCCCTGCTGGTGGCGATGGTGCTGGCCAAGGCCACCAAGGCCACCAGCTTCTACCGGGCGGCCTTCTACATCCCGTCGCTGATGGGCGGCAGCGTGGCCATCGCCCTGCTGTGGAAGCAGCTGTTCAGCCCCCGGGGCGTCGTCAACCAGATCCTCGGCTTCCTCGGCCTGCCGGACGACACCGCCTGGCTGGGCGACCCCAAAACCGCCCTGGGCACCCTGATCGCGCTGGGCGTGTGGCAGTTCGGCTCCTCCATGCTGATCTTCCTGGCGGCCATCAAGAACATCCCCCAGAGCTACCACGAAGCCGCCATCGTGGACGGCGCCGGCCCGGTCAAGCGGTTCTTCTCCATCACCCTGCCGATGCTCACCCCCATCATCTTCTTCAACCTCATCAACCAGGTGATCGGCGCGTTCCAGGCATTCAACTCCAGCTACCTGATCACCCAGGGCAAGCCGCTGAACACCACCCTGTACTACGGCGTCCACCTGTACAACAAGGCATTCGACCAATTTAAGATGGGGTATGGCTGCGCCATGGCCTGGTTCATGCTGCTGGTCATCGCCTTCTTCACCGCGCTGATCTTCCGTTCTTCCAGCGCGTGGGTCTACTATGAATCGGAGGGGAAGTGAAACCATGGCGATCAACAACATTGCGCACAGCGTCTCGGCCCAAAAACGCATCAGCACCGTGGTATATCATGTGCTGATGGTCCTCGCCAGCTTTGCGATGCTCTACCCGGTGCTCTGGCTGATAGCGTCCTCCTTCAAGCCCAACGGGGACATTTTCTCCACCGCCACCTCGCTGATCCCCCAGAACTTCACGCTGGAACACTACGTCACCGGCTGGAAGGGCTTCGGCGGCTACAGCTTCGGCAACTTCTTCAGCAACTCCCTCTTTGTGGCGATCCTCTCCTCCGTGGGCATGGTCTTCTCCTCGGCGGTGGTGGCCTTCGGCCTGGCCCGGGTGAAGTTCAAGGGCCGCAACTTCTGGTTCGTGCTCATGATCATCACCATGATGCTGCCCGGCCAGGTCATGATGATCCCCCGGTTCGTGCTGTATAACGCCATGGGCTGGGTGGGCACCTACGCCCCGATGATCGTCCCCAACTTCTTTGCCAGCGGCTTCAACATCTTCCTCATCATGCAGTTCATCCGCGGCATCCCCCGGGATATGGACGAGGCCGCCAAGATCGACGGCTGCAGCTGGTACGGCGTCTTTGCCCGCATCATCCTGCCGATGATCGTCCCCTCGCTGGTCACCGTCGGCGTGCTGACCTTCATGGCCAGCTGGGAAGACTTCATGGGCGCGCTGCTCTACCTGAACAAGCCCGCCATGTACACCGTGGCCTACGCCCTCAAGATGTTCAACGACAGCTCGATGTCCGACTACGGCGCCACCTTCGCCATGTCCGCCCTCTCGCTGGTGCCCATCATGATCATCTTCTTCTTCTTCCAGAAAAACCTTGTGGAAGGCATCAGCATCCAGGGCCTCAAGGGCTGAGCCATCCCCCCGAACCAAACCATACAGGAGGAACCCCGCATGTCCAACATCGACCGTCTGCCGGCGATCCCGCTGATCGCCTCGGACCCGTATCTCTCCATCTGGATGCCCGCCGACACCCTGACCCAGACCGACGCCTGCCACTGGAGCGGCCCGGCCAAGCCGGTGCGGGGCACCCTGACCGTGGACGGGCACAGCGCCCGGTTCCTGGGCGCCGGGCCGGAACCCGAAGCCGCCCTGACCGAGCTGAAGGTCACCGCCACCCGCACCCGCTTTGTCAGCGAGTTCGGCGGCGTGCGGCTGGAAGCCTGCTTCGCCACCCCCGCCCTGCCCGATGACCCCGACCTGCTGAGCATGCCGGTCACCCTCGTCACCCTGCGGGCCGAAGCCGCCGACGGCGCCCCCCACGCGGTCAGCGTGCGGCTGCACCTGTCCGACCGGCTGTGCTATGACGGCGAGATCCGCCCCGCCATGGACGGCGGCACCCTGCAGCTGGACGGCGCCCCCGCCGCCTGGTGCGGCCAGCGCACCCAGAAGCCGCTGAGCCATTCCGGCGACCATGTGACCATCGACTGGGGCTACCTCTACCTGGCCGGCCCCGGGGCCGAGGCGGTGGGCGACGGCGTTCAGGCCGTCTTCCCGCTGACCCTGGGCGGCGAGGCGGCCCGGCTGGTCATCGCCTATGACGACATCGCCTCCATCAACTATTTCGGGGACCTGTGCAAGCCCTGGTACCGCCGCCACGGCGCCCAGATCACCGACGCCATCCGCACCGCCCAGAAGGACTTTGACGGCATCCTGGGCCGCTGCGCCCGGATGGACGACACTGTCGAAGCCGAGGCCCTGGCCGCCGGCGGCCAGGACTATGCGGCCCTGGCCAACGCGGCCTGGCGCCACACCTTCGCCGCCCACAAGCTCATCGCCACCCCCGCCGGGGAGATGGCCCTGCTCTCCAAGGAGAACGACTCCAACGGCTGCATCGGCACGGTGGATGTGAGCTACCCCTCCATCCCGATCTTCCTGCACTATGCCCCCGAGCTGGTCAACGCCCTCTGCCGCCCGGTGCTGGAATTCGCCTCCATGCCGGTGTGGACCGACGACTTCGCCCCCCACGACGTGGGCCGCTACCCGCTGGCCACCGGCCAGGTCTACGCCGCCCGCCGCCATGTGGACCGGCTGGAGACCTACCCCCCCTACTACCTCTATCCGGCGGGCACCGATGTCTGGGACCCCCGCTATCAGATGCCGGTGGAGGAGTGCGGCAACATGCTCATCATGCTGGAAGCCGCCCGCGCCTTCGGCGCCGACAAGGCCCTGGCCGACAAATACCGCCCGCTGCTGGACAAATGGGTGCAGTATCTGGTACAGTATGGGGAGGACCCGGACGAACAGCTCTGCACCGATGACTTTGCCGGCCACCTGGCCCACAACGTCAACCTGGCCGCCAAGGCCATCGTGGGCGTGGCCTGCTACGCCCGCCTGACCGACCGGCCGGATTACCTGGACAAAGCCCGGGGCATGGCCGCCCGGCTGATGGAAAAAATCGGCCCCGGCGGCAACACCCCCCTGACGCTGGACGGCCATGGCTGGAGCATGAAGTACAACCTGCTGTGGGACAAGGTGCTGGGGCTGGGGCTGCTGCCCGACTCCTTCTACACCGCCGAGCTGGCCAGCTACCTGCCCCGCATCAACACCTACGGCCTGCCGCTGGACTCCCGCGCCGACTACACCAAGTCGGACTGGATCTGCTGGGTGGCGGCCATGTCCGACGACCCGGCGGTGCGCCAGGCGCTCATCGCGCCCATCGCCCGCACCCTGCGGGAAACCACCACCCGGGTGCCCTTCTCCGACTGGTACGACACCAAGACCGGCCGGTACGAACACTTCATCGCCCGCAGCGTGCAGGGCGGCATCTACGCGCTGCTGCTGCAGTGACCAAAACGGGAAGGAATGACCCATAATGACCCCGCTTGTCTCCCCTGAAGGGAGGGCATTGGACCTGCCCCCCCGCCCGACCCCGGTGGTCCGCCCCGGCGAATTCCGCTTCGCCGCGGCCGGCCTGGCCCACGGCCACATCTACGGCATGACCCGCGGCCTGCTGGAAGCCGGCGCCACCCTCACCGCCGTCTGGGACGACGACCCCGCCCTGGTGGCCGAGTTCTGCCGCGCCTTCCCCCAGGCCCGCCCGGCCCGCTGCCTGGACGAGCTGCTGGCCGACCCCGCCCTGGACCTGGTGGCCAGCGCGGCGGTGCCCGCCGACCGCTGCGGGCTGGGTTTGCGGGTGATGGAGGCCGGCAAGGACTATTTTGTGGACAAGGCCCCCCTGACCAGCCTGGACCAGCTGGCCGCCGCCCGGGCCGCCGCCGCCCGCACCGGCCGCAAGTACATGGTCTATTACTCCGAACGGCTGCACAGCGAGGCTGCCACCCTGGCCGACTGGCTGGTGGGCCGGGGCGCCATCGGCCGGGTGATCCACATGGAGGGCTTCGGCCCCCACCGGCTGGGCGCCGCCCGGCCCGGCTGGTTCTACAGCAAGGCACGCACCGGCGGCATTCTGTGCGACATCGGCAGCCACCAGCTGGAACAGTTCCTCCACTTCACCGGGGCCGAGCGGGCCTGCATCACCTCGGCCCGGCGGGCCAACTACGCCCACCCCGATCACCCGGAATTCGAGGATTTCGGCGACTGCACCGCCACCGCCGCCAACGGCGCCACCGGCTACTTCCGGGTGGACTGGTTCACCCCGGCCGGGCTGCGCAACTGGGGGGACGGCCGCACCTTCCTGCTGGGCACCGAGGGGTATATCGAGATGCGCAAGTACATCGACATCGCCGCCCCCGAGATGGTGGAGAACACCGTCCTCTGGGTCAACGGCGAGGGGGAGCACCGCTTCAACGCCACCGGGCAGGTGGGCTGCCCCTTCTTCGGCCGGCTGATCCGGGACTGCCTGGACCGCACCGAGACCGCCATGACCCAGGCCCACGCCTTCGCCGCGGCGGAACTCTGCCTGCAGGCCCAGGCGATGGCGGACCGGGCGGCGGCCCAGGCGGCCCCCGGCCGCCCCTGAAGCGCCTGGCAGACCGCGCCGCGCCCCGCCGCCGGATGCGGCCGCCGGCACAAGGCCCCGACCGGATTCAACAATTCTAATAAAGACAGTGGACCCCCCCGCCCCCGGCGCTGCGCCGGGGGCGGGGGGGTTCTGTTTCTTTGGAGAAAGGCGGGGAAAGGCGGGGGCGAAACCGCCGCTTACCGGTCCACCACCAGCCGGCCGTCCGGGGTGAAGCGGGCGGGGGAGAGGAAGGCGATGCGGTCGGGGCCGGTGGCCTCGGTGCGGCCGTGGTAGCAGATCATCAGCTGCCCCTGCGCCGTGGTGAACAGGCAGCTGTGGCCGGTGCCGGTCACAACGCCGCCCCGTTCCAGGATCGGGTTTTCGGCGGCCTTGCGGTAGGGGCCCAGCGGGTGGTCGGCGGTGGCGTAGCCCACCGCATAGTCCGGCCCGCCGAAAAAGTTGGCCGAGTAGGTCATGTAGTACCGCCCCTCATGCCGGCACAGGTAGGACCCCTCGTTCCAGCGGCGGCCGGTGGCGGCGGCGCTGCGGCCCTCCCAGGGCTGTTCGGGGCGCAGCAGCAGCACCGGGTCGCCCACCGTGCCGGAAAAGTCCGGCCGCAGCCGCACGCCGTAGATCCAGCTTTCCTCCAGCCCGTCCACCGAATGTTCGTAGCAGCAGCGGGAGTAGTAGAGGTAGTAGGCCCCGTCCTCCGCATACAGGTTGGCGTCGATGACCGGGTAGCCCGGGTCAAAGATCGGCCGGTCGGAAAGGTCGGCGAAGGGGCCGGCCGGGCTGTCGGCCACCGCCGCCCCGATGCGGAAATTCTCCAGTGCGCCGGTGGGGTTCTCCTTCCAGTCGGCGCTGTAGAACAGGTAGTACCGCCCGTCGATCTCATAGCATTCGGGCGCCCAGAAGCAGCCCACCCCCCAGCGGGCGGTGGCCTTGCTCAGCGCGGTGCCGCACCGCTCCCACCGGGTCAGGTCCGCCGAGACATACACCGGGAACTCGTCGCCGGCTTCGCTGGTGCAGTACAGGTAGTACCGCCCGTCCCGGGCGGGCAGCAGGAAAGGGTCCGCCGCCGGAAAAGGCAGCTGGATCGTGTTTTGCATGGTGTTCACCTCATCAAAAGGCCGCCGGCGGACAAACCCGCCGGCGGCGTGGTCATTCTGGGTTTCGGCGGCCAATGGCCGGTCCCGGCCTTAAGGGCCGGGCCTGCGGCAGCCGTGCGCGGCTGTTGCCCCTTGTGAAGCGGAGCTTACCAGTTCACCTGCCAGCGGCGGCTGTACTGGCCGTCCGGGTTGTGGGCGGCGGCGCCGTGCTTGTACACCGACTTGGCGGCCCGCTCGTCCAGCAGCCGGTCAAAGGCCGCCTCGTCCATCGGCAGCGACACCGGCCGGTTGCCGGTCCAGGCGGACAGGTAGGCCGCGTTGGAGATGGTCAGCTCGTTGAGCCCGTCGGCCCCGGGGCTCAGCAGCTCCTCGCCCCGCAGGATCGCCCCGGCAAAGTTGGCCAGAATGCCCTGGTGGGCGGTCTCGGGGGCGTCGGGGGCGATCTCCTCATACTCGCAGTCGGGGCTCACAAAATTCTCCTGGCTGGCAAAGCGGATCTCCGGCTCGGGCCGGGGCAGCCGCCACCATTTCAGCAGGCCGTTTTCCAGCACCAGCTTGCCCCGGTCGCCGGCGATCTCCAGCCGGTTGGTGCCGGGCAGTTCGCCGGTGGAGGTCAGGAAAGCGCCGGTGGCGCCGTTTTCGTACCGGGTGAAGATGGCGGCGTCGTCCTCCACCTCGATGCGGTGGTAGCGGGCCACGTCGCACCAGGCGGTCACCTCGGCGGGCATGCCGCAGATCCACTGCCACAGGTCCAGGTTGTGGGGGGCCTGGTTCAGCAGCACGCCGCCGCCTTCGCCGGCCCAGGTGGCCCGCCAGTCGCCGGAATCATAGTAATGCTGGGTGCGGTACCAGTTGGTCACCACCCAGACGCTGCGCTTGAGCGCCCCCAGTTCGCCCCCCTGCACGATGGCCCGGGCCCGGGCGAACAGCGGGTTGGTGCGCTGGTTGAGCATGATGGCAAACACCTGCGAACCGGCCGCGGCCCGGGCGCAGAGCTTTTTCGCCCGGGACAGCCGCACGTCGATGGGTTTTTCCACCAGCACATGCAGCCCGGCTTCCAGCACCTGCTCGGCGATCTCGCTGTGCAGCGGGTGGGGCACCGCCACCACCGCCGCCTGGGCGCAGCCGGCGGCCAGCAGGGCGCGCACATCGGGGTAGCAGGCCACGCCGGGCCAGCGGCTGGCAAAGTCCGCCAGGCGGGCGGGGTCGGTGTCGCACACGGCCGCCAGCGTCAGCCCCGGGACCTTGCCTTCCGCCAGGGTGCAGGCGTGGGCGGTGCCCATGTTGCCGATGCCGATGACCGCTGTTTTGATGGCTTCCATGAAACTGGCCTCCTTTCGGATCACTTGATCTGGCTGCCGTAGCTGCCCGCAGTGTCCATCACGATATCCACATCCTCCTTATGGCGGGAATGGGCCCGCCGCTCGTTGAGCAGCCGGAGGAACTTTTCCTCATCAAAGGGCAGGGTCACCGTCTCGCCGGTCCAGGAGGACAGGTGGATCGCGTTGGAGAGCATCAGCCCGTTGATGCCCTCCCGCCCGTCGGCCACCAGCGGCGCGCCGGTGCGGATATGGTCCGCAAAGGCGTTCAGCACGCCGGCGTGCTGGGGGTTGCGGCCGTCGGTCTCCACCGTCACCCGCTCGCAGTCGGGCTTGGCGAACCCTTCCTTGCAGGTCTTGCACCAGACCCGCTCATCCTCCTTCAGTTTGTCAAACTGAAGTTCGTCGTTCTCGCAGATCACCCGCCCCCTGGTGCCGGTGATCTCCAGCCGGTTGGTGCCGGGGGCGTCGGCGGTGGTGGTCACAAACACGCCGGTGGCGCCGCCTGGAAATTCCAGGTAGGCGGTCACGTCGTCCTCCACCTCAATGTCGTGCCACTTGCCCTCATGGCAGAAGGCGTGTACCCGCACCGGCAGGCCGCACAGCCACTGCAGCAGGTCCAGCTGGTGGGGGCACTGGTTCAGCAGCACGCCGCCGCCTTCGCCGGCCCAGGTGGCCCGCCAGGCGCCGGAATCATAGTAGTACTGGGTGCGGTACCAGTCGGTCACGATCCAGTTCACCCGCTTGATCTCGCCCAGCTCCCCGTCGGTGAGCATCTGCTTGATCTTGCGGTAGACGCAGTTGGTGCGCTGGTTGAACATCATCCCGAAGGTCAGTTCGGGGTGTTTGTCCGCCTCGGCCATCATCTCCCGCACCTGCAGGGTGTACACGCCGGCGGGTTTTTCGCACATCACATGCAGCCCGGCCCGCAGCGCCTCAATGGCCAGCGGCGGGTGCTGGTAGTGGGGCACCGCGATCAGCACCGCGTCGCAGGGCTTGGCGGCGATCAGCTCGCTGCCCTCGCTGAAAATGGCGGCGTCGGGCAGCTGTTCCCGCGCCCACTGGCGGCGGCTCTCCTTGCGGTCCGCCACGGCGGTGATCTCAATGTCCGGGCACTTGCCCTCCTGCACATTGCGGATGTGGGTCATGGCGATGTTGCCCGCCCCGATAATCCCAAGCCGAAGTTTCATAACAAACCGTTCCTCTCTTTCGGAATGTGGCCGGCGCAGCCCCGGGGGGCGCACCGTCTATGCCCATTGTAGCACGGAACCCTTGGCAAAACAATCCATAAAATCGAGATACGGGAACGAATTTTTGTCGGGGGTGACGAAACCGCCCGGTCTGTGTCGGCTGCGGGGTCAGGGGCCGCCGCCGGTGGGATACCATTTCACCTTCCCGCATGGTATAATGGGGGCAGCGGGGGCGCTGCGCCCCCGGATCCCGCGGCCCTGCGCCGCACGAACTACGGGAGGCCACTATGAGAATACCCCCACAAAACCACGACCTGACCCTGCCCGCCTGGGGCCCGTATACCAAAAAGTACAGCGGCATTTCCCACATCCCGGCGGCCGGCGACGGCGTGCGGTTCGACCTTGCGGTCTTTCCCGGCTTCTACCGCCGCCGGGTGGACCTGCCCAACGTCACCTTTGAAAGCGGCTACCATGTCTGGGCCGCCGCGCCCGACCTTTCCTGCTACACCCTGCGCCATGAACTGGAATGGAAGGACCGGGTCTATGCCGACATCTCCTTTGCGCCGCTGGGGCCGGACGCCCGGCTGATCCGGGCCGAGCTGTGCAACCGCACCGACGCCCCCCAGAACTTGGTGCTCCACTACATGGCCAGCGCCTGGGACCCCACCCCCGCCGGCGGGGCCTTCCCGATCCCCGGCCCGGATGTCCGGCTGCCCCCGGCGGCGGCCTTCTGCCAGGCCCGGGACTATGAGGAACTCCGCTTCGCCCGCCCCCGCCCCGACGACCACCTGGTCTTTGACGGGCTGCGCCGGGGCGAGGTGCCGGTGGAGGGCTTCACCATCGGCTACGGGGTGGGCTTCGGCGGCGCCGCCGCCCCCGGCCCCCGCCCCCGGCCGGACGGCGCGGGGGACGCCGCCTGCTACCGCTTCACCCTGCCGGCAGCGCTGGAAGAACCCTGGCTGGGGGTGCGCTACCGCAACCCCGGCCCGGCGGCGGCCGGCTTCACGGTATCCGGCCCGGCGGGGCAAAGCCCCCTGCCGCTGCCCCCCGCCGAAACCCCGGCCATGGCCTGGGCGCCGCTGGCCGGCCCGCTGCCCGCCGGCGACTGCCTGCTGACCCTTACCGGCGCCGGCACCGGCTGCCCCCAGCTGGACTGCCTGGTCCTCTGCGACCGGGCCGGGCGGCAGGCGGTACACATCGGGCTGCGGGGCCCCGGCGCCCGCCCCGCCCTGGACCCCCACCCCGACGAGGGCTTCCTCACCCTGCAGTACCCCCACATCCGGGAATGCTACGGCCTGCTGTGGACCTGGGCGCCGGCCGAACTGCGCCAGATCGAAAACGACGAGCTGGACATCTTCCTGCGCTACACCGTCCACGACCATGTCTCCGCCACCCTGCGGGGCAACGGCCGGGGGCACTATGCCAACGTCTTCCAGCGGCCCATCCCGCTGGCCCCCGGCGAGACCCGGGTGATCTACGGCGCGGTCTGCTGCGCCGACACCCCCGCGGCGGCCGCCGCCTGCTGCCGCCGGCTGGCCGCCCTGGGGGCCGGGGGCTTCGCCGCCGCCTGGCAGGCGGCCGCCGCCGCGCTGGCCCCGCCGCCCGCCCTGCCCGCCGGCCGGGGGCTGCAGCTGGGCCAGCAGCTCATGCAGGCGGTGCTGTGTACCAACGTGGTCTACCCGGTCTACACCCGGGGGCAGTACATCCGCCACAACACCCCCGGCCGCTGGTGGGACAGCCTGTATACCTGGGACTCCGGCTTCATCGGCATCGGGCTGGCCCAGTATTCGCTGCGCCGGGCCTTCGACTGCCTCAACGCCTACCTCACCCCTGTGGAGGACGACGAGGCCGCCTTCATCTTCCACGGTTCGCTGGTCCCCACCCAGTTCTACCTGTTTGCCGAGCTGCTCAACCGCACCGGCAGCCTGGAACTGGCCGCCGCCTGCTACCCCCGGCTGTGGCGGTATTACGCCTTCCTCACCGGCCAGGCGGAAGGGTCCACCACCGCCGACCTGGCCGGCGGGCTGCTGCGCCCCTGGGACTACTTCTACAACTCCGGCGGGTGGGACGACTACCCGCCCCAGCGGGAGGTCCACCGCCGCGGGCTGGAAGGGTGCTGCACGCCGGTCATCACCACCGCCCACGCGATCCGCTGCGCCCGCATCCTGGCCTACACGGCCCGGCGCCTTGGCCGGGACGGGGAGGCCGACGCCCTGCAGGCCGACGCCCGCCGGTTCACCGACGCGCTGCAGCGCCATGCCTGGGACGGCCAGGCCGGCTACTTCGGCTACCTGCTCCACGACCGGGCCGGGCAGCCGCAGGGGCTGCTGCGGGACGAAAACGGGGTCAACTTCAACATGGGCCTGGGCGGGGCTTCGCCCCTCTTCGCCGGGGCCTGCACGCCGGACCAGGCCGCGGGGCTGTGGGCCAAACTGCAGGACGATACCCGGCTGTGGAGCCGCTGCGGCCTGTCCACCGTGGACCAGAGCGCCCCCTATTACCGGCAGGACGGCTACTGGAACGGCGCGGTCTGGATGCCCTACCAGTGGATGTTCTTCAAGGCCGCGCTGGACGCCGGCCTGGCCGACTTCGCTTTCCGCATCGCCGACACGGCGCTGCGGCTCTGGCAGACCGAGTGCGCCCGCAGCTACCACTGCTTCGAGCATTTCATGATCGAGAGCGGCCGGGGCGCGGGCTGGCACCAGTTCGGCGGCCTGTCCGCCCCGGTGGTCCACTGGTACGCCGCCTACTACCGCCCCGGCACCCTGACCACCGGCTTTGACACCTTTGTGCGCCGGGCGTCCTGGCGGCCGGACCACACCGGCCTGACCGCCGAGCTGGACGCCACCCGCCCCGGCCGGTTCACCCTGCTGGCGGCGCTGGCCCCCGGCGCGGTCCGCCTCACCGCCTCGGCGCCGGCCGGCTGCGCCCGGCGCCACGACGGGCTCTGGGAGATCACCTTCACCCCCGACGCCCCCGGCCCCATCACCTTCACGCTGGAGCCGTAAGCCCCGGATTCGCTGCACAGGGGGCAAAACCCCGGAACCCTCCGCCCCGGCCCGCCGCCGGGGCGGTTTTTTGCCTTTCCTTGTGCAGACGGCACAAAAGTTTCGTTTTTGTGACAGGGAATATAGAAAATGTCGCCAAAATTCTCCGGATAAGTTGGGGAAGTTGTGCATTGCCGCCGACGGCGCAGGTATGGTATAGTTATGGTATGCGGGGTGTTGTGTCTTTCCGGCCGGACAGGCCGGCGGCGCCGCACCCTTTCCACTAAGAAGGAGAGGAAATCCATGAAGGAAAAGATTAGAATTTCCGGCTTTGCCGACGAGATCAGCGCGGATTTTGACGTTCAGCTCAAGACGGTCACCGACCTGGGGATGCACTACATCTCGCTGCGCTCGGCCGACGGCATCGGCGTGGCCGACTACACCCCCGACCTGGTGAAAGAAAAGCTGCTGCCCCGCCTGAAGGCGGCCGGGGTGGGGGTGTCCTCGCTGGGTTCGCCCATCGGCAAGGTGGACATCAAGGACGAAGCCGGCTTCCAGAAACAGCTGGCCCAGCTCAAGACGCTGTGCGAGATTGCCCACCTGCTGGACTGCCGCTACATCCGGATGTTCAGCTTCTACATGCCCAAGGACGAGGACCCCGCCGACTACCGCACCCAGGTGATCGACAAACTGCGCCAGTTCATCGCGGTGGCAGAGGAAAACGACGTGGTGCTGCTGCATGAGAACGAGAAGGAGATCTACGGCGACACCGGCGCCCGGTGCCTGGACCTGATGCAGACGCTGGGCTCCCCGGTGTTCCGCAGCGCCTTCGACTTCGCCAACTTCGTCCAGTGCGGCCAGGACACCGAAGTCTGCTGGGATATGCTGCAGCCCTACATCGAGTACATCCACATCAAGGACGCAGTCCACGTCCACAACGAAAACGTGCTGTGCGGCACCGGCGAAGGCAAGATCCAGAAACTGCTGACCCGTGCCATCGGGCAGGAAGGCTACGAGGGCTTCCTGACCCTGGAACCCCACCTGGTCCTGTTCGACACCCTCAAGACCCTGGAGACCGCCGACACGGCGAACATCATCCGGGAAAACAAGGCCAAGGACGGCGCGGAAGCCTACGGTATGCAGTACCACGCGCTGTGCCGCATCCTGGATAGCATCCACTGACCCCCCCACGCAACAAAGGAAAGGAGAACCTCTCATGGACAAGAAGATTCGTTTCGGCCTCATCGGCATCGGCGCCCAGGGCGGCGCCTACGCCGGCTTCCTCACCGGCACCGGCGGCATGCCCGGTATGCCCGCCGCGCCCTGCCCGCCCCACTGCGCCCTGGGCGCGCTGTGCGACATCGACCCCGAAAAGGAGAAGATGTGCAAGGAAAAATACCCCGACATCCCCTTCTACAAGGACTGGAAGGAGATGGTCGCCTCCGGCAATGTGGACGCGGTCATCACCACCGTGCCCCATTACCTGCACCATGAAATCGCCATCTACTGCCTGGAGCACGGCATGAACGTGCTGGTGGAAAAGCCCGCCGGCGTGCGCGGCAAGGACGTGCTGGCCATGAACGCCTGCGCGGCCGCCCATCCCGACGTGGCCTTCGGCATCATGTTCAACCAGCGCACCAACAAGCTGTACCAGAAGATCAAGGAGATCGTCGCTTCCGGCGAGCTGGGCGAGATCCGCCGCTCCAACTGGATCATCAACACCTGGTGGCGGCCGGACAGCTACTACCGCCAGAGCGACTGGCGCGCCACCTGGGGCGGCGAAGGCGGCGGCGTGCTGGTCAACCAGGCGCCCCACCAGCTGGACCTGTGGCAGTGGATCTGCGGCATCCCCAACAAGGTCTATGCCAAGTGCCTGTACGGCTGCCATCGGGACATCGTTGTGGAAAACGATGTCACCGTCGTGACCCAGTACCCCAACGGCGCCACCGGCAGCTTCATCACCTGCACCCATGACGCCATCGGCACCGACCGGCTGGAGATCGACCTGGACGCCGGCAAGATCGTGGTGGAGGACAGCAAGAAGGCCACCGTCTACCGGATGAAGAAGAGCGAGCCCGAGATGAACGAGACCATGACCATGATGGAAGTGGCCATGCTGACCATGGGCAACGCCGCCGGCGGCCTGTACGAGACCGAAGAGTTCGAGAACACCGACGGCTGGGGCTTCCAGCATACCACCGTCATGGAAAACTTCGCCCTGCATATCCTGGAAGGCGCCCCGCTGCTGGCCCCCGGTTCGGACGGCATCAACGGCGTCAACCTGGCCAACGCGATCCAGCTGTCCAGCTGGCTGGGCAAGGAAGTGGACAACCCCGTGGACCCGGAGCTGTACGCCGCCGAGCTGAACAAGCGCATCGAGGCCGAGGGCAAGTTCCCCACCCGGGACTGAGTGCGCCGCCCTGTGCCCCTGCTGAAAGGAGATATTCATGAAAAAAGGTCTGATCGGTGTTCAGATGAGCACCATTGCCCCCAACAAAATGCCCAAGTTCGACGCCTTTGAGTCGATGCAGAAGCTCACCGACCTGGGCTACCACTGTATCGAGATCTCCCAGGTGCCCATGACCCCCGAAAACGTGGCGGGCTTCCGCAAAGCCATCGACGAACTGGGGATGAAGGTGTCCTCCTGCACCGCCTCGGTGGCCCCGATGGTCCCCGGCATGCCCGGCGAGTTCCTCAACAACCCCGACGACTTCAAGAAGATCGTCGAGGACTGCCGCACCCTCGACTGCGACATGCTGCGCATCGGCATGCTGCCGATGACCTGCATGGGCAGCTACCAGAAGGCCATGGACTTCGCCAAGGAAGCCGACGAGATGGCCGCCAGGCTGAAAGAGGAAGGCATCGACCTGTACTACCACAACCATCATGTGGAGTTCGTCCGCTATGACGGCAAGTACCTGCTGGACATCATCAAGGACAACACCAAGAACATCGGCTTCGAGCTGGACACCCACTGGATCCACCGCGGCGGCGAGGAGCCGGTCTCCTTCATCAAGAAGTACGCCGGCCGCATCCGCCTGCTGCACCTGAAGGACTACCGCATCGGCGAAGTCAAGATGCCGGAAGGCAAGTTCGACGCCAAGACCTTCATGGACGCCTTCACCGGCGCCGTCCAGTTTGCCGAGGTGGGCGAGGGCACCCTGCCCATCAAGGCCTGCATCGAAGCCGGCCTGGAAGGCGGCAGCGAGTACTTCCTCATCGAGCAGGACGACTGCTACGGCCGCGATCCCTTCGAGAGCCTGAAGATCAGCCGCGACAACCTCATCAAGATGGGCTTTGCCGACTGGTTCGAGGTATAAGCGCACCCGCTGACCCGGCGATCTGAGCCCCCGTCCCCCCTGGGACGGGGGCCTTTTTGTGCGGCGGGGTCGGCGGTCACTTTTGAAATTTTCGGGCGTTTGGCCAAACCCCTTGCAAAACCCCGCCCCAAAGGCTACACTGAAGAAAAACGCCGCGGCGCGCCCGCTGCCGCCGCGGCCAGGGAGTGACGATGATGGACAGAGCGCAAGCCCAGGCCCGCGCCCGGGCGCTGGTGGAACAGATGACGCTGGAGGAGCAGGCTTCCCAGCTGCGGTACGACGCGCCGGCCATCCCCCGGCTGGGGGTGCCGGCCTACAACTGGTGGAACGAAGCGCTGCACGGCGTGGCCCGGGCGGGGGTGGCCACCATGTTCCCCCAGGCCATCGGGCTGGGGGCCGCCTTCGACCCGGAACTGATGGAGCGGATCGGCCGGGTGATCGGGCTGGAAGGCCGGGCCAAGTACAACGAGGCCAGCGCCCGCGGCGACCGGAACATCTACAAGGGGCTGACCTTCTGGGCGCCCAACGTGAACATCTTCCGGGACCCCCGCTGGGGCCGCGGCCAGGAAACCTACGGCGAGGACCCCACCCTCACCGCCAGGCTGGCGGTGGGTTTCATCCGGGGCGTCCAGGGGCAGGGGGAGTACCTGCTGGCCGCCGCCTGCGCCAAGCATTTTGCGGTCCACTCGGGGCCGGAGGCGCTGCGCCACAGCTTTGACGCCCGGGCCACCCCCCGGGATATGGAGGAAACCTACCTGCCCGCCTTTGAAGCCTGCGTGCGGGAGGGCCGGGTGGAGGCGGTCATGGGCGCCTACAACCGCACCAACGGCGAAGTCTGCTGCGCCAGCCCCGCTTTGCAGAAGATCCTGCGCGGGGACTGGGGCTTTGCCGGGCATTTTGTCTCGGACTGCTGGGCGGTGGCGGACTTCCACAGCCACCACAAGGTCACCGCCCGGCCGGAGGAATCGGTCCGCCTGGCGCTGGAAAACGGCTGCGACCTGAACTGCGGCTGCACCTACCAGAAGATCCTCAACGCGGTGGCCCAGGGTGTGCTGGACCCCCGGCTCGTCACCCGGTCCTGTGTGCGGCTGTTCACCACCCGCTTTATGCTGGGCCTGTTTGACAAGACCGAGTACGACGGCCTGGGCCGGCTGGATGTGGAGACCCCCGAACACCTGGCCCTGGCCGAACAGGCCGCCCGGGAAAGCCTTGTGCTGCTGAAAAACGACGGCCTGCTGCCGCTGGCCCTGCGCCCGGGGCTGACCATCGGGGTCATCGGGCCCAACGCCAACAGCCGCCGGGCGCTGGTGGGCAACTACCACGGCACCGCCAGCCGGTATGTCACGGTGCTGGAGGGCATCCAGGACGCCGCCGCCGCGGCCGGCGCCCGGGTGCTGTATGCCGAGGGCAGCGACCTTTTCCGCCCCCATGCCGAGGCGATCTCGATGAACGCCGGCTACACCGAGCAGGAACTGGCCGACCGGCTGGCCGCCGACACCCCCGAGGAGCGCGTCCGCCGGCTGTACGCGGCCGCCTGGGACCACAGCCTGCCCGACCGGCTGGCCGAGGCCTGGTCGGTGGCGGACTGCGCCGATGTGCTGGTGCTGGTCACCGGCCTGGACGAGACGATGGAAGGGGAGGAAGGGGACGCCGGCAACGCCTATGCCTCCGGCGACCGGCTGGACCTGGCCCTGCCCGCCGGCCAGCAGCGGCTGCTGGCCGAACTGCTGGACTGCGGCAAACCGGTGGTGGTGGTCAACATGACCGGCAGCGCCGTGGACCTGCGCCTGCCCCAGCAAAAAGCCGGGGCGATCCTGCAGGCATGGTACCCCGGCGCCGCCGGCGGCCGGGCGGTGGCCCAGGTGCTGTTCGGCCAGGCGTCCCCCGCCGGCAAGCTGCCGGTCACCTTCTACAACAGTGTGGACGACCTGCCCCCCTTCACCGACTATGCCATGGCCGGCCGCACCTACCGCTACCACCAGGGGCCGGTGCTCTACCCCTTCGGCTACGGGCTCACCTACGGCGACTGCCGGGTCACCGGGGCCGGCTGGGAACCGGACGGGGCGGACGGCTTCCGCCTGTGGGCCCGGGTGCGCAACGACGGCGCCGAGACCGACGAGGTGCTGCAGGTCTATGTCCGCCCCGAAGACACCCCCTGGGCCACCCCCAACCCGGCGCTGGGGGCCTTCCGCCGCATCCATCTGGCCCGCGGCGGGCAGGACCGGGTGGAGCTCGCCCTGCCCCGCCGGGCCCTCACCACGGTGGACGAGGCCGGCGAACGCCGGCTGCGCGGGCGGCGGTTCACCCTCTACCTGGGCTTCTCCCAGCCCGACGCCCGCAGCGTGGCCCTCACCGGCCGCGAACCCTTCGCCCTCTGCCTGACCCTGCCCTGACGGCGCCCGCCCGGCAGCTTTCCCGCCATTCCCTGCACCGGGCCCCCGCCCGGCAGGATAAGGAGTGATCCCCATGATCTATCATGTTCAAAGCAGCGCGGCGGCGGGCGGCGACGGCAGCCCGCAGCATCCCTTCCGCAAGATCAGCCGGGCGGCGGGGCTGGCCGCCCCCGGCGACACCGTCCTGATCGGGGACGGCGTGTACCGGGAATGGGTCAGCCCCCGCCTGGGCGGGCTGGGGCCCAACCAGCGCATCACCTACTGCGCCGCCCCCGGCGCCCGCCCGGTCATCACCGGGGCCGAGGTGCTGGGCGGCTGGCAGCCCTGGCAGGGGCAGGTCTGGCGGGCCGAGGCGGACAACGCGCTGTTCGGCCGCCGCAACCCCTATGCGGAGGAGATCTTCGGCGACTGGTACGACGGCCTGGGCCAGACCCACCACACCGGCGAGGTCTTTCTGGACGGCGCGGCGCTGTACGAGGCCCCCTCCCTCCAGGCGCTGCTGGACCCGCCCGCCGACCCCCGGCGCCCCGGGCGCTGGTTCGCCTGCCCCGGCCCGGACACCACCGTCTTTTACGCCGACTTTGCCGGCCGCGACCCGGCCGAAGCCTGCGTCGAGATCAGCGTGCGGCCCTTCTGCTTCTTCCCCCGGCAGACCGGGGTGGACTACCTGACCCTGCAGGGGCTCACCTTCTGCCAGGCGGCCACCCAGTGGGCCCCGCCCACCGCCTTCCAGCCCGGCGCCGTCGGCCCCCACTGGAGCAAGGGCTGGATCATTGAGGACTGCTGCATCCACGATTCCAAGTGCTGCGGCCTGAGCCTGGGCAAAAAGCGCCACCCCCGGGACAACGCCTGGTCCCGCGACCCGGCCAAGGGCGGCACCCAG
>LBJMC04200__coassemble_352_pt1 | contig 35031 bp, 22 predicted proteins | sample LBJMC04200__metabat2_low_PE_015 | metagenome-assembled genome bin LBJMC04200
GAAAGAACCAAAGGTCCCGCCGTTTCGATGCGGCGGCCGCCGACCAGGGGTCCACAGGACCCCTGGACCCCCCGTGTCGATGCGTTGGCGAAGATTTTCGGCCCCTGCCGCGCCAGCCCACCCTTGACGGGCCGGCGCTCGAAGTTCTTCTCCATTGCCTTCACGCTGGCGGCCATACTCCAAGGTGCCACCCGCCCCGCGGGACACCCCGCACCCTCCCCCGCCGCCCGCGCTGCCAAAATTGGCTAGCGGGCTTTCCGGAGCCCCACACGCAGCGGGAACCCCCGCACCCTCCCCCGCCACTCACGTTGAATTTTTCTTTATCGGCCTAGCGGGCCTGCCGGTATCACTCACTCCGCGGGAAACCCCGCACCCCGCCGCGCCGCTCACGCTGCCAAAATTGGCTAGCGGGCTTTCCGGAGCCCCGCACGCAGCGGGGCACCCCAAATCCTCCCTCGCCGCTCACGTTGAATTTTTCTTTATCGGCCTAGCGAACCTACCTGCACCACTCACTCCGCGGGAAACCCCACACCCCGCCGCGCTGCCCACGCTGCCAAAATTGCCTAGCGGGCCTGCCGGCACCACTCACACCGCGGGAAATTCCACACCTTCCCACGCCGTCACGCTGCATTCTCTTGATTGGTCCTTTTCCCCGTCACTGGATTTTTGTGCAAAACTTTTGGGGCGGGGGAGGGGAAAATGAGGGGGAAACGGGGCGGAAAATTTTGAGAGGTTTTCAACATGGTTTTCAAGATCCGCGCTTTTGCTCGCTGGGGCGCTGAAAAGTCGGGGTTTCCGGGGCTCCGGGCCGGCGGGGCGCGGCGGGGGCGTTTCGCCAAAAAATTCCAAAATCAGGCGAAAAATCGCGTTTTCCACACTTTCAACGGAGTTTTCAACATATTCCACTTTGTTTTCCACTGCCGGTGTGGACAACTCGGGTTGTCAACAAAGGGCGAAAAAACTTCCACAGCGTTTTTAAGAAAAACTCAGGCCCGCAAAACCGCTCCCTGAGCGGGGCGGGGCAGGTTTTCCACCGTTTCCACGCCCCCTACTACTACGACTATCAAAGTTTATAGTTTTCTGCCAATAGGACCGCAGAAGCCCAATTCCGTCCCGCTGCGCGGCGGGCTCACTCTGACCGAATATGAGGTGACAAAAACTTGAAGATCGAATGCGAAAAGTCCCTGCTGGCTGCCGCCATCGAGGGCGTGTCCCGGGCCATCACGAACCGGTCGTCCATCCCGGTGCTGGAGGGCATCTACCTCCAGGCCGCCGGGTTCAAACTGACCCTGACCGGCTATGATATGGAAATGGGCATCACCACCACCATCGACTGCAACGTGCTGGTGCCCGGCGAGATGGTGCTGGACGCCAAGCTGCTGGGGTCGATGGTCAGCCGGATGCCCGCCGGCAATGTGGTGATCGACATGGACGACGAGGGCATGGCGATCATCAGCGGCGGGGTGGCGGAATTCGAGATCCCGGCCATGAACGCCAGCGATTACCCCAGCCTGCCCAACACCAAAGCGGACTACGCCATCAAGATGGAGACCGCACAACTGCGGGAAATGATCGAAAAGACCATTTATGCGGTGGCCCAGGACGACAAAAAGCCCGCCCACACCGGCGAGCTGTTTGTGATGGAGCCGGGCAGCCTGACCATCGTTGCGCTGGACGGGTACCGGCTGGCGATTTTGCAGCGGGATGTGGAGTGCAGCCGGGACATCCGGATCATCATTCCCGCCAAGACGCTGCAGGAGCTGCTCAAGGTCATGGGCGGGGGCGAGGACCCGGTCCAGATCGACGCGAACCGCCGGTATGTGGTCTTTACCACCAACGGCTACACCATCATGAGCCGGCTGATCGAGGGGGATTTCCTGAATTATGAAAGCGTGATCCCCCAGGGCGCCCGCACCCGGGTGGTGGTGGACTGCCGCCGCTTTATCGAGACCATCGAGCGGGCGTCGCTGATCATCACCGAGCGGCTGAAAAACCCGCTGCGCATTACCTTTGCGGCGGACAAGATCACGGTGCGCTGCCAGACCGCCCTGGGCAAAGTGGTGGACGAGTTCCCCCCGGTCTCGATGGAGGGGGACACGGTGGAGATCGGCTTCAACAACCGCTATATGCTGGACGCGCTGCGCAACTCCAAAGCCGAGCAGATGCTTATGGAGATCAACGGACCCCTGAGTCCGGTGAAGCTGCTGCCCACCGAAGGCAAGGATTATATCTACCTGGTACTGCCGGTCCGGTTCAAAAACGAACAGTAAAAAACTGAAGTTATTTTTTGCCGGTGGGCGCCGCCCCCCGGCGAGCCCCCCTGCTCCTTCCCTTTGGTGCGCCTGTGCGGGCGGGGGCGGGCGTTTTGCGGGGGGGCCCCGCCTTGCCGCGCACTTGCGGGCGAGCCCCGCAGCCTCCCGCGCCGCGAACGCTGCCAAAATTGGCCTAGCGGGCTTTCCGGGGGCGGTTACTTTGCGGGGGCCCCGCACCCCTGCCGGCGCCGCCCTCTTTGCGGGAAACCTCGCACCCTGTCCTGCTGCCCACGCTGCCAAAATTGGCCTAGCGGGCTTTCCGGCACCGCCCAGCCTGCGGGACACCCCGCGCCCCGCCGCGCCGCGCACGTTGTTTTTTCTCTTTATTGGCCCTAGCGGGGGTTACCTTGTTGCTTGGTTATCGGGTTTGGCTTGGCGGCCGTCTTTTTTCCAACATCTCGTTGCATCGTTGTTCTTTCATGACTGAAAGAACCAAAGGTCCCGCCGTTTCGATGCGGCGGCCGCCGACCAGGGGTCCGCAGGACCCCTGGACCCCCCGCAAGATTGTGTTGCAAGGCCATCTTTTTGCGCCTTATCCGCGCCGGCCCACCGTAGACGGGCCGGCGCACAAGGTGGGTCTCCATAACCCTTACGCGGGCGGTTGAGCGGCGCCCCACCGTAGACGGGGCGCCGCCCTTGGTGCATCTCCATGGCCGTTACGCGGGCAGCCATTTATGAGAAGGTTTTTCTTATCTTTGTAGCGGAGGGTCAGTGACCCTCCCAAAACGTAAATGATACCGCAACGCTGCGTGAAAGCAGGAACGTAAAGGAAATGGAAATGCACCCCGGGAGCTGGCACCAATGTAAGGGATATGGAGATGCACCCAGGGCGTCGGCCCGTCAAGGGTGGGCCGACGCGCCCGCCGTTGACGTAAAGGTTATGGAGACGCACCCAGGGCCCCGGCCCGTCTACGGTGGGCCGGGGCGGATGAAACTGAAAAAAACGCCGCACAACATAATCGTGCGGGGGGTCCAGGGGTCCCGTGGACCCCTGGTCGGCGGCCGCCGCATCGAAACGGCGGGACCTTTGGTTCTTTCGGTCACGAAAGAACAACGATGCAACGAGAAGTTGTCAAAGAGATAACCGCCGAGTAAAACCGGCAACTAACCTACAAGGCAACCCCCGCTAGAGCCAATAAAGAAAAAAGCAACGCCCGCGGCGCGGGAGGGTGCGGGGTTCCCCGCAAAGTAACCGCCCCCGGCAACCTCGTCAGGCCAATTTTGGCAGCGCCCCCGGCGCGGCGGGGCGCGGGGTGTCCCGCAGCATAAACGGCAGGGGACGGGGTGCGGGGCCCCCGCAAAACGCCCGCCCCCGGCAGGGGAAGACGCGGGAAACCCCGCAGCATAAACGGCAGAGGGATGGGGTGCGGGAACTCCCGCAAAAAGACACCCCCCGGCAATGGCAGAAAAAAAGGAGCCTACCATGGACCTGATCCACATTCACACCGAATATATCAAGCTGGACGCCCTGCTGAAGTTCGCGGGGCTGTGCGAGACCGGCGGCGAGGCCAAGGAGCTGATCCAGGCCGGGGCGGTGACGGTCAACGGCGAAAGCTGTACCATGCGGGGAAAAAAATGCCGCCCCGGCGACGAGATTTCGCTGGACGGCCGCACCGTCCGCATTGCGGAGGGCCGCTGATGCGGCTGGACCGCCTGACCGTACAGGATTTCCGCAACCTGCGCAGCGCAACGCTGGCCCCGGCGCCCCGGCTGACCGTGCTGTGCGGGCCCAACGGCCAGGGCAAGACCAATCTGCTGGAAAGCATCTGGATGCTGACCGGCGGCAAGAGTTTCCGGGGCGCCAAGGACGCCGAGCTGATCCGCCGCGGCCAGCCCTTCGGGGTGGTGGAAGCCGCCTTTGAAGCCGGCGGCCGCCCCCAGACCCTGCGCCTGACCGTGGGCAGCCGGGAAAGCGGCCGCCCCGGCCGCCGCGCCCGGCTGAACGGCGCCGACCGGGGCCGGGCCGCCAGCGTGGCCGGCACCTTCACCGCCGTTGTATTCGACCCCAACCACCTGAGCCTGGTCAAGGGCGGGCCGGACGGACGGCGGCATTTTCTGGACGCGGCGCTCTGCCAGCTGTACCCGGGGTATCTGGCCGCGCTGCGCCGGGCCGCCCGGATCACCGCCCAGAAAAACGCGCTGCTCAAAGCCTACGACATCACCCCCGGCGGCGAGATGCTGCTGGACACCTACAATGAAGCGCTGACCGCCGCCGGCGCCGAGGTGATGCGCCGCCGCGCCGAATACCTGCAGCGGCTGGCCCCCCTGGCCGCCGCCAACTACCGGGATATTTCCAGCGGGGCCGAAACCCTGGCGCTGCGCTACTGCCCCTGCTGCGACCCGGACGCCGACACCCTGGCCGCCCGGCTGCGGGCGGTGCGCAGCGCCGAGCTGCGGGCGGGGTTCTGCCTGGCGGGCCCCCACCGGGAGGATGTGGAGATCCTGCTGGACGGCCAGCCCGGCAAGATCTACGGCAGCCAGGGCCAGCAGCGCAGCGCCGTGCTGGCCATGAAGCTGGCCGAAGCCACCCTGGCCGGCGAGGTGCTGGGCGAACACCCGGTGATGCTGCTGGACGATGTGCTCAGCGAGCTGGACGACGCCCGGCAGACCTACCTGCTGACCCGGATCGAGGACAAACAGACCTTTGTGACCACCTGCGACTCGGCGGCCTTTGCCCGCACAAACGGGATGCTGGTGCAGGTGCTGGCCGGGGAGGTGCGGGCATGCTGATCCATCTGGGGCAGGATTTTGTGGTCCGGGACCGGGAGATCCTGGGGGTGTTCGACCTGGACACCGCCACCGACGCCGGCCAGAAGGAAAAACTGACCGACGCCTTTCTGCGCCGCGCCCAGCGGGAAGGGGCGGTGGTGGATGTGAGCGGCGCGATGCCGAAAAGTTTCGTGCTGACCGATTTTGCCGGCGAGACGGTGTATATTACGCAGTTGTCTACCGGGGCCTTACGCCGTAGGGCGCATTATTTTTGACATCCCCCTTTTTGTTCCCGCCAGGGCCAATACAAATCAGCATTTCACCAATCCATCCGTTTACCGTTTTAGTTAGATTCAGGAGGTTCCCACATGGCAGAAGAGATCATCACGTCCACCAACCGGGAAACTGCCACCGACCATGCCTATGGCGGCGAGCAGATCCAGGTGCTGGAAGGGCTGGAGGCGGTCCGCAAGCGCCCGGGTATGTACATCGGGTCCACCGGTCCGTCCGGCCTGCACCATCTGGTGTACGAGATCGTAGACAACTCCATCGACGAAGCCCTGGCCGGCTACTGCAACCACATCGAGGTCACCATCAAGGAAGGGGACATCATCGAAGTGTCGGACAATGGCCGCGGCATTCCGGTGGGAATCCAGCCCAAGCTGGGCATCCCGGCCGTGACCGTCGTCTTTACGGTGCTGCACGCCGGCGGCAAGTTCGGCGGCGAAAATTCCGGCTACAAGGTCTCGGGCGGCCTGCACGGCGTGGGCGCCAGCGTGGTCAACGCCCTGAGCGAGTGGCTGGTGGTCCGGGTGCGGCAGGACGGCGCCGAGTACGAACAGCGGTTCCGCCGCGGCAAGCCGGAAGGGGACCTGCAGAAGATCGGCACCGCCGCTTCCACCGGCACGCTGGTGACCTTCAAGCCCGACCCGGAAATGTTCGTGGATACCACCGTCTACGACTATGAGACGCTGCTCAAACGCCTGCGGGAAGAAGCCTTCCTGAACGCCGGGGTACGCATTACCCTGACCGACGAGCGCAGCCAGACCCTGGCCGAAAACGGCGGCGCCCCCCGCCGGGATACCATGTGCTATGAGGGCGGTATCCGCAGCTTTGTGAGCTACCTGCAGCAGCGCCGGGACCTGACCCCGCTGCACCCCCAGGTGATCTATATGCGGGGGGAAGGCGAGGGCGCCGTGACCGAGGTGGCCATGCAGTACTGCGACAGCTTCAACGAGCTGATGCTGAGCTTTGCCAACAACGTCCACACCCCCGAAGGCGGCACCCATGAGGAGGGCTTCAAGCTGAGCCTGACCCGGGTGATGAACGAGTACGCCCGGGCCAAGGGCATCCTGAAGGAAAAGGACGAGAACCTGAAGGGCTCCGACGTGCGGGAAGGGCTGATCGCGGTGATCAGCGTGAAACTGCAGGAAGCCCAGTTCGAAGGCCAGACCAAGGCCAAGCTGGGCAACACCTACATCAAAACGCTGGTTTCGGGCATGGTGTACAACGCCCTGAGCGAGTATTTTGAGGAAAACCCCGCCGTGGCCAAGGCCATACTGGAAAAGGCCACCCAGGCCGCCCGCGCCCGGGCCGCCGCCCAGAAAGCCCGGGAACTGGTGCGCCGCAAAACCGCGCTGGAGTCCAACCGGATGCCCGGCAAGCTGGCCGACTGCCACGAAAAAGACCCCGCCAAGACAGAGCTCTTCATCGTGGAGGGCGACTCGGCCGGCGGTTCGGCCAAACAGGGGCGGGATTCCAACATCCAGGCCATTCTGCCCTTGTGGGGCAAGATGCTCAACGTGGAAAAGGCCCGCGCCGACCGGGTGTACGGCAACGACAAGCTGACCCCGGTCATCACCGCGCTGGGCACCGGCATCGGGGATGAGTTCGACATCACCAAGGTGCGGTACCACAAAATCTTCATCATGGCCGATGCGGACGTGGACGGCAGCCACATCTGCACCCTGATGCTGACCTTCTTTTTCCGGTATATGCGCCCGCTGATCGAGCATGGATACGTCTATGTGGCCCAGCCGCCGCTGTTCAAGCTGCAGAAGGGCGGCACCGTCAAGTATGCCTACAACGACGATGAAATGAAACTGCTGTCCGCCGAGATGCCCGGCGCCAAGATCAACCGGTACAAGGGCCTGGGCGAAATGAACCCCGACCAGCTGTGGGAGACCACCATGAACCCCGAAAACCGGGTGATCGTGCAGATCACCATTGAGGATGCCGAGCGGGCCGACGAGGCGTTCAGCATCCTGATGGGCGAACAGGTGGAGCCCCGGCGGGAGTTCATCGAGAAAAACGCAAAGTACGCGAATTTGGATGTGTGAGGTGGCTGCTGAATGGAAGAAAATATCATCATGGTGCCGGGGTCCGGCACCAAGGTCATCGTCCGGGATGTGAAAGAGGAGATCGAGAGCGCCTTCCTTGACTATTCCATGTCGGTCATCGTCTCCCGGGCGCTGCCCGATGTGCGGGACGGGCTCAAGCCGGTCCACCGGCGCATCCTGTACACCATGCACATCCGCGGCAACGACCCCAGCCACCCCTACCGCAAATCCGCCGACACGGTGGGCGCGGTGCTGGGCTCCTTCCACCCCCACGGCGACGCCAGCGTCTATGACGCAATGGTCCGCCTGGCCCAGGACTTCAGCCTGCGCTACCCGCTGGTGGACGGCCAGGGCAACTTCGGCTCGGTGGACGGCGACCCCCCGGCCGCCTACCGGTACACCGAGGCCCGCATGTCCAAGATGGCCTGCGAGATGCTTACCGACATCGAGAAGGACACCATCGACTGGGACCCCAACTTTGACGAGACCACCAAGGAACCCCATGTGCTGCCCAGCCGCTTCCCCAACCTGCTGGTGAACGGCAGCCAGGGCATCGCGGTGGGCATGGCCACCAACATCCCGCCCCACAACCTGGGCGAAGTGATCGACGGGTGCATCGCATACATCGACAACCCCGACATCGACCTGGCCGGCCTGATGGAGTATATCAAGGGCCCCGACTTCCCCACCGCCGGCATCATCATGGGCCGCAGCGGCATCCGGGCCGCCTACGCCACCGGCCGGGGCAAGATCACCCTCCGGGGCCGGGCCGTCATTGAGGAAAAGAAGAACGGCCGCTTCCAGATCGTGGTCACCGAGATCCCCTATATGGTCAACAAGGCCCGGCTGATCGAGAACATCGCCGAGCTGGTCAAGGACAAGCGGGTGGATGGCATCTCGGACCTGAACGACGAGACCAACCGCAAGGGGATGCGGATCGTCATCGGCCTGCGCCGGGACGCCAACCCCCAGGTGGTGCTCAACCAGCTGTACCGCTACACCCAGCTGCAGGACACCGTGGGCGTCAATATGCTGGCCATCGACCACAAGGTGCCCAAGGTGCTGACCCTCAAGCAGATGATCGCCAAGTACGTGGAGTTCCAGGACGAGGTGATCCGCCGGCGCACCAGCTACGACCTGAAAAAGGCCCAGGAGCGGGCCCACATCCTGGAGGGCCTGAAAAAGGCCACCGACATCGTGGACGAGCTGATCGCCACCATCCGGGCCTGCAAGGGCGGCATGGCGGAGGCCAAGGCCGCCATCATGGAGCGATTCGGCTTCGACGACCCCCAGGCCGACGCCATCGTCAAGCTGCAGCTGGGCCGCCTGGCCGGGCTGGAGATCCTCAAGATCGACGAGGAGATCGGCCAGCTGCGCACGAACATCGAGAATTACAAGGACATCCTGTCCAATCCCCGCCACTGTATGGAGATCGTCAAGCAGGACCTGCTGGCCCTGGCCGACAAGTATGGCGACGAACGCCGCACCTCCATTGAGGCGGTGAGCGGCGAGGTGGACATTGAGGACCTGATCCCCAAAGAGCAGTGCGTCTTTACCCTGACCCATTCGGGGTACATCAAGCGCACCGCCGCCGACACCTACACCGCCCAGAACCGGGGCGGCCGCGGCGTGCAGGGCATGAACCAGAAGGACGACGACTTTACCGAGGAGTTGTTCGTCGGTTCCAGCCATGACAACATGCTGTTCATGACCGACCGGGGCCGGGTGTACCGGCTCAAGGGCTACCAGGTGCCGGAGGGCGGCCGCACCGCCAAGGGCAGCCACATCGCCAACCTGCTGCAGCTGCAGGAAGGGGAGAAGGTCACCATCCTGATGCGCCAGCCCGCCGAGATCGACGAGGAAAACAGCTACATCACGATGGTGACCCGGCAGGGGCTCATCAAGCGGACGCCGCTTTCCCAGTTCCGCAACATCCGCAAGGCGGGGCTGAACGCCATCTCGCTGAATGAGGAGGACAGCCTGGTCTGGTGCCACCTGACCGGCGGGCAGGACGAGCTGATCGTGGCCACCCGCAACGGCGCCGCCCTCCACTGCCATGAGTCCGACGCCCGGCCGATGGGCCGCGCCAGCCACGGCGTGCGGGTGATCCGCCTGCGGGATGACGATTATGTGATCGGCGCCGGGGTGTGCCGGCCGGGGGCGACGCTGCTCACCGTGACCGAGGACGGCAAGGGACGCCGCAGCCGCATCGACGATTACCGCATCACCAAGCGGGGCGGGCTGGGCATCCGCAACTACGCCAAGGGCGGGGTGGCGGCCGTCAAGATCGTGGATGATACCGACGACCTGATCATGGTCAGCGCCAACGGCATCCTGATCCGGATGCACGCCGACGACATCAACATCCAGAGCCGGTACGGCAGCGGCGTGCGGGTCATGCGGCTGGCCGCCGACGACAAGGTGGCGATGGTGGCCCGGGCCGACCGGGACAACGGCGCCGAGACCGAAAAGCCCGAGGAGGACACCGAGGGCGAACCCACCGCCGAGGAACTGGCCCGGATGGAGGCCCAGGAAGCCGCCGACGCGGCCGCCGACGCCGCCGACACCACCCCCGACGAGGAGGACGAGACCTGATCCCCCGGCCGTGACGCCGACAGGATGGGCAAGCTGACCCCGGAAAACAGAAAAAACAAACCGCCCCCCAGGCCATGGGGGGCGGTTTTGTGTTGGGGGGAGGGGTGGGGTTGCCCGGAAAGTGGGTGGAGCCGGCAGGGCCGCTGGGCTGATTTTGGCGGCGTGGGCGGTGGGGCAGGGTGCGGGGTTGCCCGCAGGGTGCGCGGTGCCGGTAGGCCCGCTGGCCGATTTTGGCAGCGTGAGCGGCGTGGAAAGCTGCGAGATTTCTCGCGGGGTGGGCAACGCCGGTAGGCCCGCTAGGGCCAATAAAGAAAAAAGCAGCGTTTGTGGCGCGGTGGGGCGCGGGATTTCCGGCGGGGCGAGTGATGCCGGAAAGCCCGCTAGCCGATTTTGGCAGAGTGCGCGGCGAGGCGGGGTTTGTGGTTTCCCCGCGAAGCCGCCGGCGTAAGGGCCATGGAGATGCACCTTGTGCGCCGGCCCGTCAAGGGTGGGCCGGCGCGGCAGCCACCAGCGTAAAGGTTATGGAGATGCAGGTCGGGCGGCGCCCCGTCTACGGTGGGGCGCCGCGGATAGGGCGTTAAGAGATGGCCGCGCAACGATACCGTGCGGGGGGTCCAGGGGTCCTGCGGACCCCTGGTCGGCGGCCGCCGCATCGAAACGGCGGGACCTTTGGTTCTTTCAGTCATGAAAGAACGACGATAATACGATATGTTGGCAAAAAGATGGCCGCTGCGGTCAACGGTTAAGAGAAAGGGGCGCGGGGAAGCCCCGCAAATCAGAGCCGCAGCCCCTTGATGTCTTTAATCCTGCTCAAAATCATGTTGCAGCTGCACCGCAGCACCCCCGGCAGCGGGTCGATGACCTCACTGACCAGCTGCTCCATCTCGGCCTGGCTGGCCGCCACCGCATGGACGTGCAGCTTGCTGCAGCCGGTCACCCGGTAGATCTGGGTCACCGTCTCGTTGTCGTTCAGGATGCGGGTCACCTGCTCCAGCGTGTCGGGGCTGGTCTCGATCTCAAAATAACAGCTCACCGCGCCGCTGATCTTCTGCGGGTCGATGACGGTGGTATACTCCTCAATGACGCCCTTTTTCTCCAGCGCCTGCACCCGCATCCGGGCCGCCACCCGGCTGATGCCGACCCGCTCCCCCAATTCGGAATAGCTCATCCGCGCATTGCCGATCAGCAGCCCTACGATCTTCCGGTCCAGTTCGTCCAGCCCGTCCAGAAACATCCGCCTGACCTCCCCCTTGTGTTTGCTACCATCTTACCCCATTTTCCGCCCCCGCGCAAGGGACAGATCCATTGACAACCCCGCACAGACTGGCCTATAATACATTACGAATAGGAAGTTATACATTACAAAACGAAAGGAAGCAACGAGATGAACCTGCAGGGCAGAGCATTGACCCAGGGCCCCGTGACCCGGACGATGCTGCTGTTTGCGGTCCCGATGATCCTGGGGGATCTGCTGCAGCAGTGCTACAACATAGCCGACACCCTGATCGTGGGGCGGTTTTTGGGGGCGAACGCCCTGGCGGCGGTGGGGTCGGCCTTTTCGCTGATGACCTTTCTGACCTCGGTGATCCTGGGCCTGGCGATGGGCAGCGGCACGGTGTTTTCCATCCGGTTCGGCCAAAAGGACGAACAGGCGCTGAAAGAAGGGGTGCTGGCCAGCTTTGTGCTGCTGGGCGCCGTGACGGTGGTGCTGAACCTGCTGGTGTTTGCGGGGCTGGACTGGATCATTCTGGCGCTGCGCACCCCTGCCGAGCTGGTGACCATGATGCGGGAATACCTGCGGGTGATCTTTGCCGGGCTGGTGGGCATCTTTCTGTACAACTTTTTTGCGGCGCTGCTGCGGTCGCTGGGCAACTCGACGGTGCCGCTGGCCTTCCTGGCGGTGTCGGCGGGGCTGAACATCCTGCTGGACCTGTGGTTTGTGGCGGGGCTGGGCCGCGGTGTGGCCGGCGCCGCCGAAGCCACCGTGATCAGCCAGTATGTGTCGGGCATCGGCATTGCGGCGTATACCTGGCGGCGGTTCCCGGCGCTGTTCCGGCGGGACCCGGCCGTGCGGCTGCGGGCCGCCCGCCTGCGGGAGATCACGAGCTTTTCGGCCCTGACCTGCCTGCAGCAGTCCATCATGAACCTGGGGATCCTGGCGGTGCAGGGGCTGGTGAACAGCTTCGGCACCACCATCATGGCGGCCTTTGCGGCGGCGGTGAAGATCGACGCCTTCGCCTACCTGCCGGTGCAGGATTTCGGCAACGCCTTCTCCATCTTCATTTCCCAGAACTACGGCGCCGGCCGGTCCGACCGCATCCGCAGGGGCATCCGGTCGGCGGTGCTCTGCTCGGTGGGGTTCGGGTGCGTGCTGTCGGCGGCGGTATGGCTGCTGGCCGCGCCGCTGATGGGGCTGTTCATCGACGCCGGCGAGACCGCCGTGATCGCCGAAGGGGTGCGCTATCTGCGCATTGAAGGGGCGTTTTACGCGCTGATCGGGGTGCTGTTCCTGCTGTACGGGCTGTACCGGGCGCTGGGCCGCCCGGGCATGAGCGTGGTGCTGACCGTGGTCTCGCTGGGGCTGCGGGTGGCGCTGGCCTACACCCTGGCCCCGACCGTCGGGGTGACGGGCATCTGGTGGGCGGTCCCCATCGGCTGGGTGATCGCCGACGCCCTGGGCGTCGGATACTACCTGGCCCGCGGCAAACGGCTGGGGCGGGGGGAGGAAAGGCAGACCGAAGGCCGGGTACCTTGAGACGAAGCCGACCGCCCGGATTGGCGAAGAAGACAGGCAAATTCACAAAAAAGTCACAGGCAGGCGCATAGTTTTAGGTTGAACGCATTTACTTTCCCCGGTGTATGGGCTATAATGGAAGCAGAGATAAAGAAAACTTGAAATCCAAAGAATAGAAAGGGTGAATTGTATGAATTTGGCGAAAATCTCTGCAAATGGTCAGATCACTGTGCCGGTGGAAATCAGGCGGCAGCTGGGGCTGAAATCCGGCGACAAAATCCTGTTCTTCCAAAATCAGAAGGGGGAGATCGTTGTTAGCAACGCCTCCGCCGCGGCCATCCGGAAAGCGCAGGACGCGTTTGCCGGCGCGGCCGAGGAGATGGGGGTATCCGGTGAAGAGGATATTCAGGCGCTTGTAGAGGAAGTGCGTTACGGAAAGGGACGGTAAAATGCGGATATTGGTGGATACAAACGTCCTGTTTTCCGCATTGGTTTTTCCCCGGTCCAAACCTGCGCGGGCTTTGCTCTATATTGCGGACAATCACGAAATTGTCTTGTGTGACCGCAATATTGCGGAGCTGCGGGATATTCTCGGGCGCAAAGCGCCAAAATATCTCCCGGATGCGGAAGTGCTGCTGGCGGAGATGTCCTACGAGTTGATCCCGGCGGTGGATCACGCGGAAAAGCTGATACGCGACGCAAAAGACCAGCCGATCTTGAATGCGGCCATTGTATCGGATGTGGATATGATCCTTACAGGCGATAAAGACTTCCTCAGCTTGAATATGGACCATCCAAAGTGTATGACCGTGGCAGAGTTTCTTGAAAGCGAAGGCGCAGAGGGGTGACCTCTGCGCCTTTTCGTTTTGGTGTAGGGGGGCGCTATTTATCTCAGCGAGTCAAGGCTCCTGCCCGCACGAGGAATCTCCCGCGCCCGGGGGATCTGCCAACGCCCCGCAGGGGCGTTGTTGCCGCCCGGGACGATGACCGGGCGGCGCGGGCTGTTCGATTCCCGCACGGGTCACCGACGTCCTGGGCATCCTTATACGTTTAAGAAAAAGAAAAGCACCTGCCACATTTGCAGCAGGTGTTTTTGTTTGGTGACCCGTACGGGAATCGAACCCATGTTACAGCCGTGAAAGGGCCGTGTCTTAACCGCTTGACCAACGGGCCTCATAGAATACAAGATTTCGCTAAAACAGCAAGCAACCCACCGGCCACTATTGCAACCGATCCCCAAGTATTTTAGCGAGACCTTGTATCTCCTGGTAGCGGTAACTGGATTTGAACCGGTGACACTTCGGGTATGAACCGAATGCTCTAGCCAACTGAGCTATACCGCCACATATCCCCCAAAACCGAGGGTGCTTGAGTATTATACAAAATAATCGGCGGGTTGTCAAGCCCCTGAACCGATTTTTTTTGCAAAAACGTCACAAAATCTGGAAAGGCGCCCAAATGGAGGGGGTGCGGGGTGTCTCGCGGGGTGGGCGGCGCCGGAAAGCCCGCCAGGCTGATTTTGGCAGCGAGGGCGGCGGGGCAGGGTGTGGGGTTGCCTGCAGGGTGGGCGGTGCCAGGGGGAAGCAGGATTTCCCGGAGGGTGAGAGGTGGCGGAAAGTGTCCGGGAGGATCAATGATCCTCCCCTACAAAGGAAAGGGAAAATTTCTCATAAAAGACGGACCGTGCGGCGTGGAGCTGTGCCCCGCCCTCTGCCCTGTGCGTTCCGATATGGAGATGCACGTTGTGCGCCGGCCCGTCAAGGGTGGGCCGGCGCGGATTGGGCTTATAAAGATAACCATGAAACTCAATCGTGCGGGGGGTCCAGGGGTCCTTTGGACCCCTGGTCGGCGGCCGCCGCATCGAAACGGCGGGACCTTTGGTTCTTTCAGTCATGAAAGAACAACATAGCAACGAGATATTGGCAAAAAGATGGCCGTAAACCCAACCCAGCAACTAACCTACAAGACAAACTCCGCTAAGGCCAATAAAGAGAAAATGCAGCGCTGGCGGCGCGGGAGGGTGCGGGGATTCCCGCGGAGCAAGAGGTGTCGGCAGGCCCGCTAGCCGATTTTTGCAGCGTGGTGGGCATGGCAAAGTGCGAGGTTGCCCGGAAAGTGGGGAGTGCCATCAGGCCCGCTGGGCCGATAAAGAAAAAAGCAGCGTGCGCGGCACGGGAGGGTGCGGGGGCTCCCGCAAAATGCCCGCCCCCCGGCAGGTCCCGCCTTACAACCTCACAAAACAAACGGCGCGGAAGCACCGGGGAACGCCGCAGCGTTCCGGGCTTCCGCGCCGGAGGAGAACAAGGAACACACGAAGAGAGACAAAGAAAACCACATGAGCCGGGCGGTGCTTCAACCCACCCGCCGCCTGGCGGTGGCGGGCCCGCCCCGGCCGCCCGCCGGGGCAGAGAAAAGGGGGCCGGCCCGCCGCGACCGGGCGGTGCTTCAACCAACCCGCCGCCGGGCAGTGGCGGAACCGCCCCGGCCGCCCGCCGGGGCAGAGAAGAGGGCGCCGGCCCGCCGCAACCGGGCGGGCTTCAACCCACCCGCCGCCCGGCAATGGCGGAACCGCCCCGGCCGCCCGCCGGGACAGAGAAGAGGGGGCCGGCCCGCCCCGACCGGGCGGTGCTTCAACCACCCGCCGCCGGACAGGGGGCCTCAACCCCGCCCCGCCCCGCCGCGGCCGGCGGAACAACCCCCGCCCCGCTTACGCTTCCGGGGCGAAGAGGTCGGTGGAGAGGTAACGCTCGCCCCGGTCGGGCAGCAGGGTGACGATCCGCTTGTCCCGGTTTTCGGGGCGCTTGGCCAGTTCCAGCGCGGCCCACATGGCGGCGCCGGAGGAATACCCCACCAGCAGCCCTTCCACGGTGGCCAGCAGCCGGGCGGTTTTGCGGGCGTCCTCGGTGGTGACGGTCATGACCCCGTCGATATATTCGGGGGAATAGATGTGGGGCACAAACCCCGCGCCGATGCCCTGCAGCTTGTGGGGCCCCGGCTTGCCGCCGGACAGCACCGGGCTGTCGGCGGGTTCCACCGCGATGATCTTGATGTTGGGGTTCTTTTCCTTGAGGAACTGCCCCACGCCGGTGATGGTGCCGCCGGTGCCCACGCCGGCCACAAAGTAGTCCAGCTTGCCTTCGGTATCCTCCCAGATCTCGGGGCCGGTGGTGGCATAGTGGGCTTCGTAGTTGATCCAGTTTTCGAACTGGTTCAGGGTGATGGCGCCGGGGATCTGTTCCAGCAGTTCCTTGGCCTTGTCGATGGCCCCGGCCATGCCCTGGGCGCCGGGGGTCAGCACCACCTCGGCCCCGTACGCCTGGATCAGTGCGCGGCGCTCCACGCTCATGGAATCGGGCATGACGATGATGGCCCGGTAGCCCCGCGTTGCCGCCAGGAAGGCCAGCCCGATGCCGGTATTGCCGCTGGTGGGTTCGACGATGGTGCCGTGCCAGCCCAGCCGGCGGCCCTGCTGATAGACGTCGAGCATCCGCATCACGGCCCGGTCCTTCACCGAGCCGCCGGGGTTGAAGCATTCCAGCTTGGCGAGCAGGTCGGCTTCGTACTGGAGTTCGTCGTGCAGGTTGCGCAAACGGAGCATCGGGGTGTTGCCGATCAGCTGTTCGAGGGAAGTGTAAATCTCAGACATCGTGGTTCTCCTTGTTGGAAAATTGAAGGTCGGAAAGGGTTTGCCGCCGCCGGCAGGCGCCGGGGCGGATGGATGAACAAACGGTCGGGGCCAGGGCGCCGGGGCCGCAAAGGCAGGCGGCGCCCCGGGGTCACCGCAGCGGCAGGTCCACCGTCAGGCTGTGGTCGACTTCGCCGCTGACATGGTAGGCGGGCTCCACATCGGCGCCCCAGGTGTTGATGCCGCCCACCCCGCGCATGGCCGCATACAGGCAGAGGTGGGTGTGGGGCGCGGGGCCCAGGTCCTCCTTATGGTCGGCGGCCTCCAGCTCCAGGGCGGTGTGGGGCAGCGCCGAGAAGGCGAAGGCGTCGCCGGCCATGCAGGCGGTGAGCTCGGTGCCGTCCGGCCGGCGCAGGGTGACGGCCTGGGTCTGCACATGGCAGCCGCAGTCCTGGGGGACCAGGTAGCCGGCCAGGTGGGGGGCTTCCTGCCAGTGGCCGAACTGCCCGCCCTTCCAGCGGTCGGGGTAGGTTTCGCCGGACAGGCCGGTCCAGGCCACCTGGTCCGCCGGGGCGGCGGTGGTGAGCCGCACCCCGAAGCAGGGCAGTTCGGGCAGGCCGGGGGCGCCCTGGTAGCTTGCCTGCAGCCGCAGCACCCCGCCGGGGGTGACGGTATACCGCAGGGTGGCGGCCATGCCGGGCACCGCCGGGCAGGTGAAGGTGTAGGCGATGGTCACCCCGCGGGGGCCGCATTCCTCCAGCTGGTGGGCGGTGCAGCGGGCGGTGGCTTCGGCCGCCAGCCAGGCCCCGCTGCGCAGGGGGAAGCCGCAGCCCTTGTCGTTTTCGGTGGCGGCCCGCCAGAAGACCGGCCGCGGGGCCCGGTAGAGCCATTCCTGCCCATCGGCCCGGCGCAGGCTGACCGGCCCGCCCTCGGTGTAAGAGAAGAGCACCGCAAACCCCGGCCCCCGCACGCCCAGGTTCCCGTCCCCCTGCACGATCTGCAGGTCGGGGGCGGCGGCGTCGGCCCGGGCGCGGGCTTCGGCCTCGGCGGCCAGGGCGTTTGCGCTGCGGATGCGGGCGGCGGCGTTGTCGGCGTCAAACCGGGCGCGGCGGTCGGGGCGGTCGTACCAGTAGCGGACCTCCTGCATGGCGGGTTTCTCGGTGCCGTCGGCAAAGACGATGCCGTTGGCGCAGAAGGCGTAGTCGGTGGGGCGCTCGCCGAAATCGCCGCCGTAGCCCAGGGTGCGCCGGCCCAGCGGGTCGGTGTGCCACAGGGCCTGGTCCATATAATCCCAGATGAAGCCGCCTTGGCACTGGGGGAACTCTTCGGTCAGGGCGATGTAGCTTTCCATGCCGCCCAGGCTGTTGCCCATGTCGTGCATGTACTCGCACTGGATGATCGGCTTTTCGGGGGTGGATTCCAGGTAGGCGCGGATGTCCCGCGGGTCGGTGTACATCTGGCTTTCCAGGTCGGAGGTAGCCTCCCAGGCGGGGTCGTAGGGGGCGCCGTTGGCGGCTTCCCGCCGGGCCTGGAAGATGCCCTCGTAGTGGACCGGGCGGGTGGGGTCCAGTTCATGGAACAGCCGGGACATGGCCAGGATGTCGTCGCCGGCGTAGCTCTCGTTGCCGCAGCTCCACAGCAGCACCGAGGGGTGGTTCTTGTCCCGTTCCAGCATCGAGCGGGCCCGGTCCAGCACGCAGGCCAGCCATTCCGGCCGGGACCCGGGCACCGCGCCGGCCGCGCCCTCGCCGGGGCGGGCCCAGGTGCCGTGGGTCTCCATGTTGGTCTCGTCGATCACATAGATGCCGTTCTGGTCGCACAGCTCGTACCACAGGCTCTGGTTGGGGTAGTGGCAGGTGCGCACCGCGTTGATGTTGTTGCGGCGGAAGGTCTCGATGGCCCTGACCATGTCCGCCCGGCCGATGGCCCGGCCGGTCTCGGGGTTCCATTCATGCCGGTTGACCCCGTTGAAGAGCAGCCGCCCGCCGTTGAGCTGCAGCAGGCCGTCCGCCATCTCGATGCGGCGGAAGCCCGCCTGGCACAGGCAGGTCTCGATGAGCCGGCCGTCCGCCCCCAGCAGGGTCAGCGAGACATCGTAGAGGGCCGGGTCCTCGTGGGACCAGGGGCGGATGTCGGGCAGGCGGAGTTCCGGGGCCTGCCAGACCATCCAGCCCGGGCAGGCCGGGTCGGGGGCGGCGGGCTGCAGCGCCAGTTCCCCGGCATGGACCACCGCCCCGCCCGGGGCGGTGACGGTGCAGCGGACGGTGCATTCCTCCCCGCAGGCCGGGTCGGCGCAGGAGGTCTTGAGCCGCGGCGCCAGGGTACCGGTGCGGCCGTCCCGGTCAAGGCCGGCCTGCAGCCAGACATCCTCCAGGTGGGTGTCCGGCTTGGCGTAGAGGTAGACCGGGCGGAAGATGCCGAAGAAGCGGAAGAAGTCCTGGTCTTCCAGCCAGCTGGCGGAACAGTGCTGGTAGACTTCCACACACAGCCGGTTGCCGGTGGGGCGCACGCAGCCGGTCAGGTCGAACTCGGCGGGGGTGAAGCTGTCCTCACTGTAGCCGAGGAAGCGGCCGTTGCACCAGCAGCTGAAGGCCCGCTCCACACCCTGGAAGGACAGGCAGACCCGGCCGGTGCGCAGCGCGGGGTCCAGGTCGAAGTCCAGCACATAGCTGCCGACGGCGCAGTCTTCGGGGGAGAAGTGGGGCGGGGTCAGGGCGCGGTGGCCGTCCCAGGGATAAAGGGTGTTGATGTATTGGATCTGGCCGCAGCCCTGGGTCTCGATGTGGCCGGGCACCCGGATGGAGCGGAAGGCGCTCAGGTCGGCATCCGGCTGCCAGAATTCGGCCGGCCGGGCCGCCAGGCTGGGGCTGTAGTGGAAGCGCCACCGCCCGTCGAGGGACTGGCGGGGTTCCTGCCCGGCCACCAGGAACCGGTGGTCGCTGTGGGCCGGCAGCCGGTTGACCGCAAAGACGGTGGGGTCGGACAGCCAGGAAAGATCAAACTGGGGGATGGTCATGAAGGCACCTCCTTCGAAATGAACGGCCGGGGCGCCACCGCGCCCCGGCCGGCTGTCTCTATTATGACCGAAACCGGTCGGAAAAAAAAGGGGGGAACCGTTGAATCCAAAAATTTTTTGTAAAAATTTCCCCCTGGAACGAGAACAAGGAACGGTTCGCATTCCCCAAAACGCACCCCGGCACCCCGCCTGGCGGGGCGCCGGGGGGCTCCGGGCGGGCCGGCCGCCCCAAAGGCGGGGGATGGGGAAATTACTTCTTGACCGGGGTCAACAGGGCCTTGCCGCCCATGTAGGGGCGCAGCACTTCGGGGATGGTGACCGACCCGTCGGCCTGGTAGTGGTTTTCCAGGAAGGCGATGAGCATACGGGGCGGGGCCACCACGGTGTTGTTGAGGGTGTGGGCCAGCTGGGTCTTGCCGGACTCGTCCTTGTAGCGGATGCGCAGGCGGCGGGCCTGGGCGTCGCCCAGGTTGGAGCAGCTGCAGACCTCGAAGAATTTCTGCTGGCGGGGGCTCCAGGCTTCGATGTCGCAGCTCTTGACCTTCAGGTCGGCCAGGTCGCCGGTGCAGCATTCCAGCTGGCGGACCGGGATCTCCAGGCTGCGGAACAGTTCCACCGAGTAGCGCCACATCTGTTCATACCACTTCATGCTGTCCTCGGGTTTGCAGACGACGATCATCTCCTGCTTTTCGAACTGGTGGATGCGGTAGACGCCCCGCTCCTCGATGCCGTGGGCGCCCTTTTCCTTGCGGAAGCAGGGGGAGTAGCTGGTCAGGGTCAGGGGCAGCTTGGCGCCATCCAGCACCTGGTCGATGAAGCGGCCGATCATGCTGTGTTCCGACGTGCCGATGAGGTAGAGGTCCTCGCCCTCGATCTTGTACATCATGGCGTCCATTTCGGGGAAGGACATGACGCCCTGCACCACGTTGCCGTGGATCATGAAAGGCGGGATGACGTAGGTGAAGCCCTTGCCGATCATGAAGTCCCGGGCATAGGCCAGCACGGCTTCATGCAGGCGGGCGATGTCGCCCAGCAGGTAGTAGAACCCGTTGCCGGACACCCGGCCGGCGGCGTCCAGGTCGATGCCGTCAAAGCTTTCCATGATGTCCACATGGTAGGGGATGGGGTAGTCGGGCACGGTGCATTCGCCGAAGCGCTGGACCTCCACATTGCAGCTGTCGTCGGGGCCCACCGGCACCGAGGGGTCCACCATCTGGGGGATCTGGTACATGATCTGCTGGATCTGGGCCTGGAGGTCGGCTTCCCGGGCTTCCAGTTCCTTCAGGCGGTCGGCCTGGGCGGTGACCTGGGCCTTGACGGCCTCGGCCTCGGCGGCCTTGGCGGGGTCCTTCTTGGCCTGGCCCATCAGCATACCGATCTGTTTGGAGAGCTTGTTGCGGTTGGCCCGCAGGTCGCTGGCCTCGGTGATGGCGGCGCGGTATTCGGCGTCCAGGGCGATGACCTGGTCCACCAGGGGAAGTTTCTGGTCCTGGAATTTCTTTTTGATGTTTTCCTTGACTTCCTCGGCGTGTTCACGGACAAAGCGGATGTCTAACATAATGATTCCTCTCTTTTTCAGGTTTATCTACATAATTTGTAACGGCATATCGTCTTTTCGTGGTTCTTTCGTGACTGTATGGAGGTAAGGCAAGGCCCCAGCCCTTTTGCATTGGCCGCCTGTACGGCGGCCGGAAACAGAGGAACGGGCTCGCTTGCGCTCCGCCCGTCGGCGCATCGCTGCGCGATTTCGCGGCATAGCCGCTCAAGCGCCTCGCCCCGCCGTTTCGATGCGGCGGCCGCCGACCAGGGGTCCGCAGGACCCCTGGACCCCCCGTGAGGGTTGGTCAGCGGCCGGGTTTTTACGCCCTATCTGCGCCGGCCCACCCTTGACGGGCCGGCGCACAGCGTGCATCTCCATGGCCTTTACATCGTTGCTTTCATACAGCGTTGCGGTAGTATTTACGTTTTGGGAGGGTCACTGACCCTCCGCTACAGAGATAAGAGAAACCTTCTCATAAATGGCTGACCATGTGGCGTGGAAACCTACCTTGCCTGGTGGCCTGTACTTTCCGACATGGAGAACCACCTTGTGCGCCGCCCCGTCTACGGTGGGGCGGCGCGGCAGGGGCTCACAGAGATGGCCGCGCAACGATCCCGTGCGGGGGGTCCAGGGGTCCTTTGGACCCCTGGTCGGCGTCCACCGCATCGAAACGGTGGGACCTTTGGTTCTTTCGGTCACGAAAGAACAACGTTGCATCGAGAAGATGTCTAAAAAGAAATTGCAACGCTGCCGGCAAGGTCAGGGGGGCTGCGGGGGCGCGGGCCCCCGCAAACAAAGTCATTGCTTTTCGGTTTGGTACTGCCCCAAAAGTCCGGCGAAGGTGCGGAGCTGGTCGTCGCTGTAGAAGTCGATGCGCAGGCTGCCTTTGCCGTCTTTGTACTCCACATGCACCTCGCAGCCGGTGACTTCTTTGAGGGCGGCTTCCACCTCGGTGGCCAGCACCGGGCGGGTGAAGGCGTCGGGGGCCGGCTTGGGGGCCTTGGGCGGGCGGGCCAGCCGGCGGCAGAGCGCCTCGGTCTGGCGGACGTTCAGCGCCTTGGCCGTGACCTGGGCGGCGGCGGCCTCCATCATTTCGCCGGTGGGCAGCCCCAGGATCGCCTTGGCGTGGCCGGTGCTGATCGCCCCGCTGCGCACCTGGGCCCGCACCGGGTCGGGCAGGCTGAGCAGCCGCAGGGTGTTGGTCAGCGCGCTGCGGCTTTTGCCCAGCCGCTGGGCGGCCTGCTCCTGGGTCAGCCCGTACTGGTCGATCAGCCGGCGGCAGCCCTCGGCCACCTCGATGGGGTCCAGGTCCTCCCGCTGCAGGTTCTCGATCAGGGCCAGGGCGGCGGCCTGTTCGTCGGTCACGTCCTTGACGATGACCGGCACCTCTTCCAGCCCGGCCATCCGGGCGGCCCGCCAGCGGCGCTCCCCCGCAATGATGGTGTAGCCGGGGGCGGCTTTCTTCGGCCGCACCGCGATGGGCTGCAGCAGCCCGTTTTCCCCGATGCTCTGGGCCAGGGCGGCCAGGGCTTCCTCGTCAAAGTATTTGCGGGGCTGGTCGGGGTCCGGCTCAATCTCCCGCAGCGGCAGGCTGGTCACGCTGCCGGCGTCCTCTTCCGGCAGGTCGGCAAACAGGCTGTCCAGCCCGCGGCCCAGCCCGCCGAGTTTGCGTTTCGCCAATTCGACACCCACTTTCTCAATGTTCGTTGTTCTGCAAAAATTCCCGTGCCATCGCCATATAGGCGTCGCAGCCCTTGCCGTTCGGCTCATAGAAGTTGATCGGCATGCCAAAGCTGGGCGCTTCGGACAGGCGGACGGTGCGGGGCACGACGGTCTTGTACACCTTGTTGCCGTAGTACTTTTTCACCTGGGCCACCACCTGCATGGTCAGGTTGAGCCGGCCCGCGTACATCGTGAAGACGACCCCCTCGATGTCCAGATAGCGGTTGTACTTTTTGCGCACCGTCTTCAGGGTGTTCATCAGCTCGGAAAGCCCTTCCAGCGCGTAGTATTCGCACTGGATCGGGATGAGCACGGTGTCGCAGGCGCACAACCCGTTGACGGTGAGCAGGTCCAGCGAGGGCGGGCAGTCGATGAAGATGTAGTCATACACCGGCACCACCGGGGCCAGCACGGCCCGCAGGCGGTTTTCCCGCCGGGGCAGGCTGACCAGCTCCACCGCCGCGCCGGCCAGCTGGGTGTTGGAGGGCAGAAGGTCGGCGTTGTACTGGGTCTTGACGATGGCCTGGCGGACATCCTCGTCGTCGATCAGGCAGGTGTAGACATCGGAATCCAGCTCATGTTTGGCCACGCCGTAGCCGGAGGTGGTGTTGCCCTGGGGGTCCAGGTCCACCACCAGCACCCGCTTGCCCAGCGCCGCCACGCAGGACGACAGGTTCACGCAGGTGGTGGTTTTGCCGACACCGCCTTTTTGGTTTGCGATCGCCACCACTTTCGCCATGGCACATCCCCCTTTTTTTGTATTGGCAGGCCGGAAACCGGTCTGTCGGCTTCGATTATACCACAAAACCCCGCCAATAAAAAGAGGATGGCGGGGTTTGGAAGGGTTTTGTTTGGATTTTTGGGTGGTTTTTGAAGTTTTTTGAGTTGGAAATGTTCCACGGGGAACATTGGGGAGCCCTGCCGGGGAGGGGGCATTTTTGCGGGGACCCCCCGCGCCCCCTCTCACCGCGCACGCTGCTTTTTTCTTTATTGGCCTGGCGGGCATGGCCTTGTTGGTTGGCTCCCGGGGTGGCTCGGCGGCTATCTTTTTTACAACATATCGCCTTTTCGTTGTTCTTTCGTGACCGTATGGAGGTAAGGCAAGGCCCCGGCCCTTTTGCATTGGCCGCCTGTACGGCGGCCGGAAACAGAGGAACGGGCTCGCTTGCGCTCCGCCCGTCGGCGCATCGCTGCGCGATTTCGCGGCATAGCCGCTCAAGCGCCTCGCCCCGCCGTTTCGATGCGGCGGCCGCCGACCAGGGGTCCACGGGACCCCTGGACCCCCCACAAGATTGCCTTGCTTGCTATTTTCGGCGGGTGCCGCGCCGGCCCACCCTTGACGGGCCGGCGCACGAGGTGGGTCTCCATGGCCATTACGTCTACGGCGCCCCGCACACTGCGGGCAACCCCGCACCCTGCCACGCCCCGGACGCTGCCAAAATTGGCTAGCGGGCCTGCCGGGGGCGGTTGTTTTGCGGGAGTCCCCGCACCCCGCCGCGCCGCTCACGCTGCTTTTTTCTTTATTGGCCCTGGCGGGCGTGGCCTTGCAACTTACTTACCGGGTTGGCTCGGCAGTCATCTTTTTTTACATCTTCTCAATTTATCGTTGTTCTTTCGTGACCGAAAGAACCAAAGGTCCCGCCGTTTCGATGCGGCGGCCGCCGACCAGGGGTCCACAGGACCCCTGGACCCCCCGCAAGATTGCGTTGCGCGGCCATCTCTGTGCGCCCCATCCGCGCCGGCCCACCGTAGACGGGCCGGCGCACGAGGTGGGTCTCCATGATCTTTACGCCGGCGGCTGACGCGGCGCCCCACCGTAGACGGGGCGCCGCCCTTGGTGCATCTCCATAACCTTTACGCCGGCGGCATCTCGCACACCGCGGGTGATTCCACGCCCTGCCACGCCCCGGACGCTGCCAAAATTGGCTGGCGGGCTTTCCGGGACCACTTACCCCGCGAGACACCCCGCACCCTCCCGCGCCGCTCACGCTGCTTTTCTTTTTATCGGCTAGCGGGCTTTCCGGGACCACTTACCCCGCGAGACACCCCGCACCCTCCCGCGCCGGGAGCGCTGCTTTTTTCTTTATTGGCCCTGGCGGGCCTGCCGGGGGCGGTTATTTTGCGGGCAACTCCGCGCCCCGCCGCGGTCAGGGCAGGGCGGCGCAGGGGGTGAGGTCGGGGGTGTCCGCGTTCTCGGCCAAGGCTGCGGGCTCGGCGGGGGAGGGGACCTCGGGCGAGGGGGCGGGGGTGATGGGGGCCGCCGGTGTCGCCGGCATGGCTCCCACAGGGGCCCCCGCAATGTCCGCCCTCGCAGGGTCCGCCGGCACGGGCACCGCTGCCCGGGCTCCCGCAGGGTTTGCCACGGCCGCCGCTTCGGGCATGGCTGTCCGGGTGGGGGTGATATTGTCCGCTGACATGGCCGCCGACATGGCCGCCGCAGGGTCCCCCGCAACATCCGCCCCCGCAAGGTCCGCCGCCGAAGGAACTGGTGACACGTCCACCGCCGTCCGGGCTGCGGCTGTCTCGTCTCGGGGCGCGGCGGGGGCTGCCGGCACGGGCACCGCCCCGGCCACAACCGCCCGGTCCCCTGCAGGGTCCGCCGCCGTGGGCGGCAGGTGGGGGGTGCGGGGGGCGCCGGCGTGGGGGAGGGGGACCGGCACCACCGCGAAGGCGTCGGGGCCGGCGGCTTCCCCCACCGGGATGCGCACGGTGTATTCCAGGCACCCGTCCCGCCGCCCGCAGGTGGCGGTGGCCGGGATGCCCTTCTGGGCCATCATGTCCACGGCGTGCTGCAGGGTGTTGACGAAAAACCGCACGTCCCGCACCATCGGCACGGTGCGCCGCACCGGGCTGGGCCCCGCCTTGGGTGCCGCCAGCATCGCGTCCACCAGCTTGTCAGCCTCCCGCACGCTCAGGCCGTCCCGGGCCATCTTCTCCAGCGCCGCGGTGCGCCGGTTTTCGGGCAGGCGCAGCGCCGCCCGGGCGTGCCGCTCGCTCAGGTGGCTGGCCGCGCAAAGGCGCTGCTGGTCGGCGGTCAGGGTCAGCAGCCGCAGCTTGTTGGCCAGGGCGCTCTGGCTCAGCCCCAGCCGGCGGGCCGCCTCGGCCTGGGTGCAGCCCCACAGCCGGATTACCTCCCGGATGCCCCGGGCCGTGTCGAAGGGGTCCAGCTGGGCCCGCTGCAGGTTTTCCAAAAGGCCCAGCGCCGCCGACTCGCTGTCGTCAAACTCCGCCAGGATGGCCGGCACCTTCTCCAGCTTGGCCAGCCGGCAGGCCCGCAGCCGCCGCTCCCCGGCCACCAGCTGGTATTTGTGGACCCCGGTGCGCCGCACGCTCACCGGCTGCAGCAGCCCGTTCTGCAAAATGCTCACCGCCAGCGCCGCGATCTCGGTGTCGTCAAAGCTGGTCCGCGCCTGGTAGGGCGACGCCTCAATCTGGTCCACCGGCAGCAGCAAAACCCGCCCCGCCTTGTTCTTCTCCTTGGTTTTCCCCATGGTGCTGTGCTCCTCCCCGCCTGTATCCAGGTGTTTTTTCCAGCATACCACGGCGGCGGCGGGCAAGGTGTCGAAACAAAGGGCGCCCGCCCGCCTTGCCGCCCCCCGGATTTTGTGCTATCCTTATTCTATATAATACTGGGACAAAGCGGGCCTTGGCCCGAAGGGGGTAGAAAATGAATCTGGACCGGACTGTCTGCGCATTGGCCACGCCGCCCGGCACCGGCGGCATTGCGGTGGTGCGGGTGTCGGGCCCGCAGGCATACGAGATGGTGGCGAAGGTGTTCACCCCCCGCGCCGCCGGCAAAACGGTGGCGGGGGCCCGGGGCTACACCGCCATGCTGGGGCATTTTTCGCTGCGCGGGCAGGAACTGGACGAGACCATCGCGCTGTTTTTCCGCGCCCCCCACAGCTATACCGGGGAAGATGTGATCGAACTGTCGGTCCACGGCGGGTCGGTGATGGCCGAAAGCCTGCTGGAAGCCCTCTGCCTGGCCGGCTGCACCCCCGCCGGACCGGGGGAGTTCACCCGGCGGGCGGTGGTCAACGGCCGGATGAGCCTGACCCAGGCCGAGGCGGTCATGGAAATCATCGCGGCGGGCGGGCGGCAGGGCGCCGCCCTGGCCAAGACCGCGCTGGACGGGGCGCTGGCCCGGACCATCCGGGAGATCCAGACCGGGCTGCAGAGCCTGAGCGCCCACCTGACCGCCTGGATCGACTACCCGGAGGAGGATGTGCCCGAGCTGCAGCCCGGGGAGCTGACCGCCGCCCTGACCCGGGCCAAGGCCCGGCTGGACCGGCTGATCGACGGGTACGGCGCCGGGGCGGTGCTGCGCCGGGGGGTGGACTGCGTGCTGCTGGGCCGCCCCAATGTGGGCAAAAGCACCCTGCTGAACCTGCTGGCCGGGTTTGACCGGGCGATCGTGACGCCGGTGGCCGGCACCACCCGGGACGTGGTGGAGCAGGCCGTGCAGCTGGGGGAGATCCGGCTGAACCTGTTCGACACCGCCGGCGTGCGGGAAGTGGGGGAGGACGGCGACGCCATCGAGGCGGAGGGCATCCGCCGCAGCTGGCGCAAGCTGGAGGAAGCCGGGCTGGTGCTGGCGGTGTTTGAGGCCGGCGCCCCCCTGACCGAAGAGGACCGGGCCATCGCGGCCCGCTGCCAGGGACGGCCGGCGCTGGCGGTGCTGAACAAGCAGGACCTGCAGCCCGACCCCGCGGCCCTGGCCGCCCAGGAAGCGGCGCTGCGCCCCTGTTTTGCCCGGGTGCTGCCGCTGACCGCCCGGGACCCGGCCAGCCTGCCGGTGCTCAGCGCCGCCGTGGCCGAACTGCTGGGCACCGCCCGGGTGGACACCGGCGCCGCGGCGCTGTGCAACGCCCGGCAGCTGGCGGCGGCCACCGCCGCCCGGGACGCCCTGGCCGCGGCCATCGACAGCCAGGCCCAGGGCCTTGGCCCCGACGCCGCCGGCGTCTGCCTGGCCGACGCCCAGTGCGCCCTGGCCGAACTGACCGGCGAGGACGCCACCGAAGCGACGCTGGACGAGGTGTTTTCCACTTTTTGTGTAGGAAAGTGACTGTATGCGGCGGGCCGTGCCTGCCGGAAGGACGATAAAGGAACATCCCCATGGACAAACTTGGAAGCTACGATGTCATTGTGATCGGGGCCGGCCACGCCGGCATTGAGGCCGCCCATGCGGCGGCGATGCTGGGGGCCCGGACCGCGGTCTTTACCCTGACGCTGGATATGATCGGCAACATGCCCTGCAACCCCTCCATCGGCGGCACCGCCAAGGGGCATCTGGTGCGGGAGGTGGACGCCCTGGGCGGGCTGATGGGCCTGGCCGCCGACGCCACCTTCCTGCAAAGCCGGATGCTCAACCGGGGCAAGGGGCCCGCCGTCCACAGCCTGCGGGTGCAGACCGACCGGGCCCGCTACCACACCTGGATGAAACACGCCCTGGAAAAGACCCCCAACCTGGACATCCACCAGGCCGAGATCACCGGGCTGGACATCCGGGACGGCCGGGTGCAGGGGGTCTTCACCAACCTGGGCGGCTATTATGAGGGCAAGGCGGTGGTCGTGGCCACCGGCACCGCGCTGGGCGGCCGCATCTTTGTGGGGGAGGCGTCCTACGCCGGCGGGCCGGACGGCACCCACGCCGCCACCGCCCTGACCCGCTGCCTGGCCGACCAGGGGGTGCCGCTGCGCCGGTTCAAGACCGGCACCCCCGCCCGGGTCCACCGCCGCAGCATCGACTTTTCCCGCCTGACCTGCCAGCCCGGCGACCCGGACGAGACGCTGCAGCCCTTCAGCTTCCTGACCCGCCGGCCGATGCACAACAAGGTGGACTGCTACATCACCTACACCAACCCCGAGACCCACCGGGTCATTCTGGAAAACATCCACCGCTCCCCCTTGTACGGCGGCAGCATCCAGGGGGTGGGGCCCCGGTACTGCCCTTCCATTGAGGATAAGGTCATGCGCTTCCGGGACAAGGACCGCCACCCGGTCTTTGTGGAGCCCTGCGGCGAGGACACCGAGGAAATGTACCTGCAGGGGCTGTCCAGCAGTTTGCCCGAAGCGGTGCAGAACGCCATGTACCGGACCATCCGGGGGTTTGAGCACCTTGAGATCATGCGCCCGGCCTATGCCATCGAGTATGACTGCGTGGACCCCACCAGCCTTTACCCGACGCTGGAAAGCAAGGTGGTGGCGGGGCTGTACGGCGCCGGGCAGTTCAACGGCACTTCCGGCTATGAGGAAGCCGCCGCCCAGGGCCTGCTGGCCGGGCTCAACGCCGCCCGCCGGGCGCTGGGCCGCCCCGAACTGGTGCTGCCCCGGCACACCAGCTACCTGGGCACCCTGGTGGACGACCTGGTCACCAAGGGGGTGCTGGACCCCTACCGGATGATGACCAGCCGCAGCGAATACCGGCTGAGCCTGCGCCAGGACAACGCCGACGAGCGGCTGACCCCCATCGGCCGGGAATACGGGCTGGTGCAGGACGACCGGTGGGAGATCTTCTGCCGGGATCAGCAGATCAAGCAGGAGGAACTGCAGCGCCTGGAGCAGACCCGGGTGCCGCTGGCCGCCCTGCGCGCCGCCGCCGAGGCCGCCGGCCAGGACCCGGCCCGGCTGGGGGAGAGCGGCGGCACCGCCGCCGAACTGCTGCGCCGCCCCGGGGTGAGCTACGAGCTGATCGCCGCGGTGATCGGCCGGGGGGCGGGGGTAAGCCCGGCCATGGCGCTGCGCATCGAAACCGAGATCCGCTACGCCGGCTACATCGCCCGGGAACAGCGGACCATCCGGGAGGTGCAGCGCCACGAGAATGTGCGCATCCCCGCCGGCTTTGACTATGCCGGCATCCACACCATCACGCTGGAAGCCCGGGAGAAGCTGGCCAAAATCCGCCCCCGGACGCTGGCCCAGGCCGGGCGGATCCCCGGGGTGTCCCCCAGCGACCTGGCCCAGCTGAGCCTGGCCGTGCTGCGCCATGACAAGGAGGAAAACCCATGATCGACAAAGAGCGCCTGGCGCTGAAATGTTCCACATGGAACATCCGCCTCACCGCCGGCCAGCTGGACCTGCTGGACCGGTACGCCGAGCTGCTGGTGGACTACAACAAAAAGGTGAACCTGACCGCCATCACCACCCCCGAGGGCATCGAGGACCGGCACTTTGCCGACAGCCTGCTGCTGGCCGCCCAGCCCGAGTGTGCCGGCCGGGTGGTGGATGTGGGGACCGGTGCCGGCTTCCCCGGCGTGGTGGCCAAGATCTACAAGCCCGACCTGGCCCTGACCCTGATGGAGCCCACCGGCAAGCGGGTGGACTTCCTGCGGTATCTCTGCGCCGAACTGGGCCTGACCGGGGTGGAGTTCGCCAAAGAGCGGGCCGAGGAAGCCGCCCGCAAAGGCTGGCGGGAGTCGGGCGACCTGGCGGTGGCCCGGGCGGTGGCCGCGCTGCCGGTGCTTTGCGAATACTGCCTGCCGCTGGTAAAGCCGGGCGGGCGGTTCATCGCCATGAAGGGCCCCGACGCCGCCGCCGAGTGCGCGGCCGCCGCCGGCGCCCTGCGCAAGCTGGGGGGCCGGCTGGTGGAATGCCGGAACTTCACCCTGCCCGACGGCAGCGCCCGCAGCCTGGTGGTCTGCGAAAAGACCGCCCCCACCCCCGCCGCCTACCCCCGCAACGGCGGCACCATCGCCAAAAAGCCGCTGTGAGCCAGCCCGGGCGTGCAGCCAGCATGACGGAGCAGACAGAACTCCGCTTGTCGAAAATAAAAAAGCGGTCGCCGTCGGCGACTGTTGACCCCTTTGCAGCGTGTTGAGTTCCTCGATACGCTGAAACCGCCCCCCAAGGCCAAGCCTTGGGGGGCGGTTTGCAGTGTGGTTGATTTTGGAAAACAGGGAAAGGGGAGAGGCCGGCCCGGGGCGCGGGCGGCGGGCGATCCAAGGACCTGGTCCCCGGCCCCCGCCGGCAGGGCGGAACCCGCAACCGCGACCCCGGGTCAGTCGGCTTCGGGGGCGCGGGCGGCGAGCAGGGCGAAGAGCAGCAGCCCGGCGCAGGGCAGCAGGTTGCAGGCCATGCCCAGGCGCAGACCAACGGCGTCGGCCACCAGGCCGATGGCCCAGGGCATCACCACCGCGCCCAGGCCGGCCACCGGCAGCATCACGCCCAGGCTGGTCACGCTGGTCATCCGGCCGGCGCAGCCCACCGCGGTGGGGTTCATCCCGGCAATGGACAGCGCAAAGCCCAGCAGCAGCAAAAGCGCCGGGGCCTGGGTGCGGGCCAGCATCAGCCCGGCGTAAAACACCGTGCAGCCAAGGCCCATCCAGATCATGGCCCGGCGGGGGGCCCGGGGCGGGCGGACAAAGGCCAGCCACAGCCGGGCCGACATGGTGGCGCCCCACAAAAGGGTGACGGTGTAGGGGCTGACCGACGCCGACAGGATGCCCTGATCGGTGAAGTAGGTCACCAGCCAGCCGGTCACGCTGGTCTCGGCGCCGTTCTGGCAGAACAGCAGCGCCGTGAGGATCCAAAACTGCCCGCTGCGCAGAAATCCCCAGTCGATGGCCTGTTTTTCACCGCCGGCCGCCGCCATGCCCGGCGCCGCCAGAAACACCGCCCACAGCCCCAGGCCGGCCAGGGTCAGCGCCAGGGTCGGCCCGGCGGGGCCCAGCGCCCCGGCGGCCGCCGCCACAAAGGGGCAGAGCAGCGCCCCGCAGGCGTAGCAGCTGTGCATTGCGTTCATGCCCCGGGTGCGGTCGGGCACATTGTCCCCCACCAGGATGGTGCATACGTTCAGCGCACAGCCCTTGGCCAGCCCCACCAGCCCGAAGGCCAGCGCCAGCCAGACCGGCAGCCCGGTCAGGCACATCAGCCCATAGCCCAGGGCGTAGCCGGCGCACAGGGTCAGCGCCGTGGCTTTCAGCCCGATGCGCCCCGGCAGGACCCCGGCCAGAAAAGCCGCCAGCAGATTGCCGGCGCTCATCACCGAAAGCAGGGTGCCGGTCAGCCCGTAGGCCAGCCCGTACCGCTGCTGGAGCAGGCTGACCACCACGCCGCTGCTGATGGCGCACAGCCCGCTGAGAAAAAAGGCCGCGAACCCGGCCCGCCGCGCCCCCGCCTGCCGCCGCAGCGCGGCGGGGGAAAGCTGTTCGGAATTCTGCAAAGAAGGACGCCTCCTGTCATGAGATTGGGAATATAGATTTGTAAAGGGGAGTTTTATAAGGGAAGGGAAGCTAAACCCGCCCGCCGGCCGATAAAGAGAAAGTAGCGTGCGCGGCGGGGGAGGGTGCGGGGTGTCCCGCAGCGTGCGGGGCTCCGGTAGGCCCGCTAGGCCAATAAAGAAAAAAGCAGCGTGCGCGGCGCGGGAGGGTGCGGGGTTCCTCGCGGGGTGAGAGGTGCCAGGAAGCCCGCTAGCCGATTTTGGCAGCGTGGGCGGCGGGGCAGGGCGCGGGGTTGCCTGCGAAGTGACCGCCCCCGGAAGGCCCGCTAGGCCAATAAAGAGAAAAGCAACGCCCATGGCGCGGCGGGGTGCGGGGATTCCTGCGGGGTGAGAGCCGCCGGTAGGCCCGCTAGGCCAATTTTGGCAGCGCGAGCGGTAGGGCGGGGCGTGAGGTTGCCCGCAGTGTGCGGGGTGCCGTAGACGTAATGGCCGTGGAGACGCACGTTGTGCGCCGGCCCGTCAAGGGTGGGCCGGCGCGGATGCCGCAAACGTAAAAGTTATGGAGATGCACCAAGGGCGGCGCCCCGTCTACGGTGGGGCGCCGCGGACGGGCGTAAATATTTGGACGCAGACGAAATCTCACGGGGGGTCCAGGGGTCCCGTGGACCCCTGGTCGGCGGCCGCCGCATCGAAACGGCGGGACCTTTGGTTCTTTCAGTCATGAAAGAACAACGATGTAACGAGAAGATGTCAAAAAGATAGCCGCAAAGCCAACCCGGCAAGTAAGTTGCACGGCCACGCCCGCCAGGCCGATAAAGAAAAAAGCAGCGTTCGCGGCGCGGCAGGGCGCGGGAATTCCCGCAAAAAAAGCCCCGCCCCTGCCCTGTTGTTCCAAAATACCAGACCTTGCCCCAAAGTGCAAGGTCCCGCAGCTATTTACAGAAATTTTACAAACACTTTACGGCCGGCTGGTGTCGGGCGGCGGGGTGTTTCCGGTATAATAAAAGTGGCCAACTGCGCCGAATCCGGCGCCGCGGCAGTTCAACAAAGAGAAAGAAGGACCCCCATGATCTATATTGTAGAGGACGACGCCAGCATCCGGGAACTGGAACAGTACGCACTGCAGACCAACAACTTCCAGGTCCAGGGCTTTGAGGACGGCAGCAGCTTCTGGTCGGCGGTGCGCCGCAGCGTGCCGGAACTGGTCATCCTGGATGTGATGCTGCCCGATGAGGACGGATACCAGATCCTCGGCCGTCTGCGGGAGGACGCCGCCACCCGCCAGGTGCCGGTCATCATGGTGACCGCCAAGACCAGCGAGATCGACGTGGTCAAGGGGCTGGACAAGGGCGCCGACGATTACCTGTGCAAGCCGTTCGGTATTATGGAATTCATCAGCCGGGTCAAGGCGGTGCTGCGCCGGGCCCAGTCCGCCGACCCCGCCCCGGCGGCGCTGCGCTTCGGCGCCATCGAACTCAACGACCTGACCCGCACCGTCACGGTGGAGGGGGAGACCGTCGAGCTGACCTTCAAGGAATACGCGCTGCTCCACTTTTTCCTTGAACATCCCGAGGAAGTGCTGGCCCGGGAACGAATCATGAAAGCCGTGTGGGACACCGACGACCTGCTGGAGTCCCGCACCATCGACATGCATGTGCGGACCCTGCGCCAGAAACTGGGCGAAGCGGGGGAGAGCATCCGCACGGTGCGCAAGGTGGGCTACAAGCTCAGCGCCCGGGGAACGGAGGGGACCGATGAGACCTGAAGGAGCCGACAACCCCGCCCCCCAGCGCATGTCCCGCCGGCTGCGGCGGGCGCTGGAACTCATCAGCCTGTTTGCGGTGGTGTTCATGGCGGCGGCCGCGGCGCTGCTGTTCCAGGGGGCGTTCGGGCAGCAGGTGGACCGGGACCTGGAACGGATGACCCGCGCCATCGCCGTGGGGTATGAGAGCGCGGCCACCCAGGACCCCGAAAGCCTGGCCGACTACCTGCCCGGCAGCCCGCTGCGGCTGACCCTGATCGACACCGACGGCACCGTGTTGTTTGACAGCGACCACCGGGACGAGTCGGATATGGACAACCACCTGACCCGCCCCGAGATCGCCCAGGCGCTGGAAAGCGGCCAGGGCCACAGCGTGCGGGAAAGCCCCACCCTGGGGCAGGAGACCCACTACTACGCCCTGCGGCTGGAAAGCGGCCAGGTGCTGCGCCTGGCCGAAGACACCAACAGTTTGTGGAGCAGCTACAACCAGGTGCTGCCGCTGCTGGTGGGCGGCGGGCTGGTGGCCATCCTGGCGTCGGCGGTGCTGGCGGCGGTGTTCACCCGGCGGCTGGTGGAGCCCATCACCCGCATGGCCGACCACCTGGAGACCATCGAGGACAATGTGCCCTATGTGGAGCTGATCCCGCTGGCCCACACCATCCAGTCCGACCGCAGCCTGCGGGAAAACAACGAGGCCATGCGGCGGGAATTCACCGCCAACGTCAGCCACGAGCTGAAAACCCCGCTGACCAGCATCTCGGGCTTTGCCGAACTGCTGGAAACCGGCATGGCCAGGCCGGAGGACGTGCCGGTGTTCGGCAAGCGCATCCACAGCGAGGCCGGGCGGATGATCCGGCTGGTGTCGGACATTCTGGAACTGTCCCAGCTGGACGGGATGCAGGCCGGCGCCGACCGGCCCCCGGCCTTTGCGCCGGTGGAGCTCAGCACCCTGCTGCGGGACGTGGCCTCCACCATGACGATGAACGCCAAAAAAGCCTATGTCACCCTGCGGTATGAGGGCGACCCCGTCACCGTGCAGGGCAGCCGGGACATGCTCACCGAGCTGGTGACCAACCTGTGCGACAACGCCATCCGGTACAACCGCCCCGGCGGGCAGGTGGTGCTGCGCTGCGGCCCGGCCGGGGGCGGCGGGGCCTATGTCCAGGTGGAGGACAACGGCATCGGCATCCCCCAGGACGCCCAGGACCGGGTGTTCGAACGGTTTTTCCGGGTGGACAAAAGCCGCAGCAAGGCCACCGGCGGCACCGGGCTGGGGCTGGCCATCGTCAAGCACATTGCGGTGCTGCACGGCGCCAGGATCGAGCTGCATTCCACCGTCGGCACCGGCACCACCATTCGGGTGAATTTCCCTGCCGGGGGGACGGCGGACAAAATAGTATAAGGAGTGACTCCCCCCGGGATCTTCCCGGGGGGAGTCTTTTCGGGGGGCCCTCGGCCCCCCGTACTGCACTTGTCAAGAGAAAGTAGACAGTAAAAAGAATATTTATCAGAAGCCCTGT
>LBJMC04200__coassemble_385_pt1 | contig 32025 bp, 29 predicted proteins | sample LBJMC04200__metabat2_low_PE_015 | metagenome-assembled genome bin LBJMC04200
TGCCCGCCGCATTCCGGCGGGCTTTTCTTGTCCCGCCCCCAATGAAAGGAATCCTATGCGCCTGGATAAATACCTGAAAGTCAGCCGCCTGATCAAGCGCCGGACCCTCGCCAACGAAGTGGCGGACGCCGGCCGGGTGCTGGTGGGCGGCAAGCCGGCCAAGGCCAGCTACGCCGTCAAACCCGGCGACATCATCGAGATCACCTTCGGCAACCGCCCGGTCAAGGTCCGGGTCCTCTCGGTCACCGAGCCGAAAGGCAAGGACGTAGCCCGGGAACTGTACGAAGTCATCGAAAGCTGACGGTCGAAACCCGGCCGCCCCATACATAAAGCCCGCTGTCCCCGCATAAGTATGTAACAGTACACAAGGGGGACAGGGGGCTTTTTTATGTTGGAACCGCATGCCCAGGAAACGCCGGCCGCACCGCCCGGCCGGGACCCGGCCCCATGCCGGGAACATGTGCTGCTGCTGGAAAACCGCAGCCGGCTGACCGTCAGCGGGGTGACGCGGGTGGTCAGCTGTGACGAGGGCGGCGCCACATTGAAGACCAGCCAGGGGGACCTTACCATCGGCGGGCAGGGCATCCAGGTCAGCGAACTGTCGGTACGCACCGGCCAGGTGAACATTGCCGGCAAGATCGAATTCCTGCAGTATGCCGAAAACCGCCAGACCGCGGGCGGGCTGCTGGCCCGCCTGCTGCGGGGATGAACGCCGCACCCGCCCTGGCGGCGGCGCTGCGGGATGTGGTTGCCTGCCTGGGCATCGGGCTGCTGCTGGCGGCTGCCCGGGACGCTTTGGGCCTGCTGCTGGGCAACGGCCGGGTGCGGTGCTTTGCCTGGGACCTGGCCGCCTTTGCGGGGGCGGCGGTGCTGCTGTGCGGCTTCGTGGCGGGGGCGTCGTCCAGCGGGGTGATGCGGTGGTATATGGCGGCCGGGCTGGGGGCCGGGGCGCTGGGCTGGCAGTGGGCGGTATCCGGCCTGCTGCACCGGCTGGCTGGCGGGGTGCAGCGGGCGGCCGTCTGGCCGCTGCGGCGGCTGCGCCGGGTCCTGGCGGTGCGGCTGCCGGGCCCGGGCGGCAAAAAAACGGGAAAGAAAAGCAAAAATGTAACAAAGCAGAAAAAATTGTTGCAAACAGACAGGGAAATATTGTATAATTGATTCTGTTTAGAAAACATTGTCCAACGCGGGAAGGGAGGCGACGCGGGCGATGAACCACAAAACCGGCCTGGCCCGGCGGATCATTCCGATTTTGGTGCTGGTGCTGTGCTTTTCGCTGTTCTACAGCCTGCTGCGCAGCCAGATGACCATTCGGACCAAAGAACAGGAGCTGGCCAGCGTCACGGCCGAGCTTTCCGATCAGCTGGCCCGCAATGAGGACCTGCAGCGCACCCTTGATGACGGGGAGGACGCCATCATAGAGCGTTTCGCCCGGGAGGAAGGTTACTCCAAGCCCAATGAGCGGATTTGGGTGGACATCAGCGGCAAATAAGTTTTCGGTACAGCAAAGGGGCTTTGCGGCGTCCGGCAGGCGCGGCAGGGCGGCCCTTTTCTGAAATAAACAGGCGGGCAGCGCCCCGCCGGAAAAAGGGGTATCAGAGTTTGACACTACAGGTTGGGGATATTGTTGAGGGCAAGGTGACCGGCATCAAGCCGTTCGGCGCGTTCGTCTCCTTGCCGGAAGGCAAAAACGGTCTTGTGCATATTTCGGAGGTCTCCTACGAATATGTGCAGGACCTGGCTGCCGTGCTCAGCGAAGGGCAGGATGTCAAGGTCAAGGTGCTTTCCATTGCACCGGACGGCAAGATCGCCCTGTCCATCAAGCGCACGCAGCCGGCACCGCCCCGCGGTGCCAACGCCAAGGCCGGGGGCGCCCGGCCTGGCGGCCACAGCGGTCAGCCGCCGCGCCAGGGCGGGCGTGCCCCCAAGCGGGAAGCCCCGCCCCGCGTGTGGCAGCCGAAACCTGCACAGCCGCAGGGGAACCTGAGCTTTGAGGATATGATGGCCCGCTACAAGAGCCAGAGCGAGGAAAAGATCGCCGACCTCAAGCGCGTCACCGAAAACCGCCGCGGCGGGTATTCGCGCCGCCGCGGCTGATCCCGCCCGACCCGGGCGGAGCCTGACAGACGCCGGCAAAAGGGCGCTGCCCTTTGCGGCTTCTGTTTTCATGCCCGTTTGACAGGCGCACAACACGGCAGATGCACAAGCGGCAGATGCACACTGGGGGTACGGCGGCCCGGTCCGCCCGGCCCCCTGTGCGCATTGGCCGCTTTGCTTTTGTTCCCCGCCGCGCCGCCGGCCGGCAGCCCCTCGCGCCCGTTTTCCCGCTGCCCAGCAGCCCATCTGGAAAGGAAGTCCCATGTCCAACACTTACACCCTGGTCGCACCCTGCTTTTTCGGCACCGAGGCCACCCTGGCCTTTGAGGTCCGCCGCCTGGGCGCCGAGAACGTCCAGGTTACCGACGGCCGGGTCCAGTTCACCGGCCCGGCTTCGATGATCGCCGCCGCCAACCTCAACCTGCGCACCGCCGAGCGGGTGCTCCTGCTGCTCAAAACCTGGCAGGCCACCACCTTTGACGAACTCTTCGACGGGGTCTATTCCATCCCCTGGGAGGAGCTGCTCCCCGCCGACGCGGCCTTCCCGGTCAAGGGGTCGAGTCTGTCCAGTCAGCTGTCCAGCGTGCCCGCCTGCCAGAGCATCGTCAAAAAGGCGGTGGTCAAGCGGATGATGGCCGGCCACAAGGTCTCCGCCCTGCCGGAGTCCGGCCCGGTGTACAAGCTGCGATTCGCGCTGCGCAAAAACACCGTGGAAATGATGCTGGATACCTCCGGCGACGGGCTGCACAAGCGGGGCTACCGCCGCCATGCCACCCTGGCCCCCATCAAGGAAACGCTGGCTGCCGCCATCGCGGACCTGGGCCGGGTGCGGCGGGACACCCTGGTGCAAGACCCCTTCTGCGGGTCGGGCACCCTTGTGATCGAAGCCGCCCAGAAGGCGCTGAACATCGTCCCCGGCCTGCACCGCCACTTTGCGGCCGAAAACTTCCCCTTTGTGCCGGCCGAGGCATGGCGGCTGGAACGGCAGAAGGCCATCGAATCGGCCCGCCCCGACGCGGCCTTCACCGGATTCGGGTTTGACATCGACCCCGCGGCGGTGGAACTGGCCCGGGCCAACGCGAAACTGGCCGGGGTGGGGGAGCGCTGCCGGTTCGAAGTGCAGGACGTGCGGGACTACCGCCCCGACCCGGACGCCACCGTGCTGACCAACCCGCCCTACGGCGAGCGCCTGGGCGACGCCGCCGAGGCCGCGACCCTCGCCGCGGCGCTGGGCAAGGTGTGGCGGTTTTCACCGGGGGCGGGGCTGTACGCCATCACCGCCGATGCGGATTTTGAGGCGCATTTCGGCCAGAAAGCCGCCCGCCGCCGCAAGATCTATAACGGCATGATCCCCTGCCAACTGTATATGTATTACCAACGCACCGCGCAAAAGCCCAACAAAAAACAGGAGGGTTGAGAATGGAAGATTTGAAACTGGCGGTCCTGATCGACGCCGACAACATCTCCCCCAAATATGTCAAGGTCATTCTGGATGAAGCCGCCTCCTTCGGGGTGTCCGCCGTCAAGCGGATCTATGGCGACTGGAGCGATCAGCGGCTGAAAAGCTGGAAGGACGCCCTGCTGAACAACTCCATCATCCCGATGCAGCAGTACAGCTACACCACCGGCAAAAACGCCACCGACTCGGCCATGATCATCGACGCCATGGACCTTTTGTATTCCGGCAACCTGGATGGGTTCTGCATCGTCTCTTCGGACAGCGACTTCACCCGCCTGGCCGCCCGCCTGCGGGAAGCCGGCAAGCTGGTCATCGGCATGGGGGAGAGCAAGACCCTCGGCCCCTTTGTCAAAGCCTGCGACCAGTTCAAGTACCTGGACCTGATCCTTGGCCATCAGGCCGAGGAAACGGGCGCCCCCACCGCCACCGACACCGCCGAGGCCGCCGCCATGGCCCAGGCCGGGGACGATACCGCCATCAACCGGGATTCGGTGGGCAAACTGGTCCGCGGCATGATCGACGAGATGGACGACGGCACCGGCTGGGTGCGCACCTCCCGGGTGGGCGACCAGCTCATCAAGCGCTACCCGGACTTTGACGTGCGAAACTTCGGCTCCAAGAGTCTGAACAAGTTCCTGGCCTCCTTCCCCGAGATGGAGGTGGAGGAGCGGATCCTGGCCAACGGCAACCCGATCCAGTTTGTGCGCATTCGGCCCGCGCCGGCGCCCAAACCGCCCAAGCCGCCCAAAAAGAGCGTGACCCACAAGGCCGGGTCCCACCCCGGTCCCAAAAAGCGCACCGCCCGCAAAAAGTGATCCCCGCCCCGCCCGGACGCCCGGGGGGCGCCGAACCGAAGCACAAGAAAGGAGGAAGGGTCCCCATGTCCCTGCGCCGATGCACCGAGTCCGACCGCGCCGCGATCCTTTCCTACATCGCGGCCGAACCCGAGATCAACCTGTTTATCTACGGCGACATTGAATCGGTTGGCGTGGACCGGGACCCGGTCCATGTCTTTGTACCTGCGGGCGAGGCGGCCGGGCAGTGGTCCGGCCTGCTGCTGCAGTACTATGAAAACTACCTCTACTACAGTTGCGACCCCGGTGCCGACCTTGCGCCTTTTGTGGAATTTTTGCAGGGCCGCCGGGTGGAAAACCTCAACGCCAAGGGCGAACTGGCTCACCGGCTGGCACCATATTTTCCGACGCTGCGGCCCACGGACGCCCACATGAGCCGCTGCAACGCCGAGACCTGCGCCCCGGCCGGCCCGCTGCCCGCTGGCCTGAGCGTCCGCCGCCTCGGTAAGGCGGAGGTGGACGAGGTGTTGGAGCTGCTGCGGGGCGTTGAGGAATTCTCCGACACCTACCGGGGGGACCCGAGGGAACGGGAGCGTATGGCCCGGCACCTGGATATGGGCGGCATGATCTACGGCGGCTGTCTGGATGGCCGGCTGGTGGCCACCGCCCAGACTACTGCCGCCAGCAGCCGGAGCGCCATGGTCATTTCGGTGGCTACCCGCCCGGACGCCCGGGGGCGCGGTTATGCCAGCGCCGTGGTGTCCGCCCTCTGCCGGGACAACTTCGCCGCGGGCCGGCAGTTCCTCTGCCTGTTTTACGATAACCCCGCGGCCGGCCGCATCTACCACCGCATCGGCTTCCGGGATGTGGGCGTCTATACCATACTGGGGGCGGCCCGCTGAGCGGCGCGCCCTGTCCCTGGAACCGAGGACCCAATACAAAACCGCCGGCCGGAAGGGGAGGGCCCTTTCCGGCCGGCGGTCGTTTTGCAGCCGGCAATGCCCGGTTACGTCACGTCTTGCCCGATCTTGTATACCCGGTAGGTTTCGTTCTGGTACCACAGCTCGTACCGGTCGGCGTACCAGCTCTCATCGCCGCTGTACTGGGTCAGGGCGGTGGTGTCAAACACCACATAATCCACCCCCCAGGCGTCCAGCGTCACTTCATCCGGCCGGGCGTACAGGCTGACCATCGCGGCATGCTGGTCGGAATAGTCCATGCCGTGGTAGTACAAAAAGGTGGCCGACCCGCACAGGATCTGCCGCCCTGCCAGGCAGAGAGTGGGGGCCAGGTGGCTGTCCGGCGCCAGGAACAGCGCGTCCGCCGCGGCATTGTCATCCACATACGCGGCCAGGGCGATGTCGTCGGTGCTCCACTGCTGGTAGTCGCTGAGCAGTTCGCGCCCCACCGTCAGCACGCTGCCGAACATCCCCGCAAAGCACACCGCCGCCAGCCCCAGCGCCTGCCAGGCCACGGTGCGCAGCCGGGCAAACAGGTCCCACAGCAGCCCGCCTGCCAAAAAGCAGCCCAGCAGGTGCCAGATGTACAGCAGCTTGTTGTTGTCGTACAGATTGGTCTGGAACACCACGCACTCGGCCAGGGCCAGGATCAGCAGCCCGCCGCCGTAGAACCACCGCTGCCGGGGTCTTGCGTGGAGGAAGGCCGGGATCAGCAGCAGATACACCAGCCCGATGTTTTTCAGGTAGAACCAGAAGTAGTTGTCCTTCAGGCCGCCCTCGTTGTTCACCCAGTTGAAGTGCAGCCGCAGCATGTTTTCGCCGTTCACCGCATGGCCGATCACGGTGCCCAGCGTCTCGGGCAGCCATACGGCGGCGCACAGGGCGGCCAGCCCGACCCAGGGCAGCAGCACCGCCCGGGTGCGGGGCCGGCAGAGGAGGGTGTACACCCCGCACACCAGACAGCACAGCACCAGCGCCAGCGCCGCATGGGTCTGGATCAGCGGCAGCGGCAGGACCAGCAGCGCCAGCGGCAGCCAGAGTCGGTTCTCCTCCTCCATACAGAACCGCCACAGGAGATACAGCGCCGCAAACAGCACGCTCCAGCCCAGCAGGGTGGCCCGCTGGGGCACCAGCAGATCCACGATCGGGTTCACCCACAGGATGTTTTGCTGGGTGTAGTTGGTGGGGGTGGTGTAGTACCCGGTAAAGATGGAGGCAAAATCCGCCGCGCTGCCTGTAAAGTAGAGGAATCCGAACCCGCTGCCCATAAAAAACAGCCAGTACCCCAGGCTGGCCCGGGCCGCGCTGCCAAGCATCCGCCGCGCCAGCTGCCAGGCCATGCCGTATACCGCCGCCAGCGCCGGAACCAGCGGCAGCAGGTAGGCGGTGCGCAGCCCGGCGCCCAGCACCAGGAAAACGCTGGACACCGTCTCACATAAAAACGGGTACCCCAGGCCGAAGTCCCCCGCCAGCATCGGGTCCACCGGCGGGAAGACCCCGCGCACCGCGATGCTCTTGATGTAGGCCAGGTGCAGCGCCAGGTCGCCGTAGCAGCTCTGCCCGGTGTGGTAGGTCCCGTTCACCTCCCGCAGAATGTGGGTGTGCAGCAGCCAGATGGTCAGTGCCAGCAGCGGCAGCACGCAGGCCCACTGGGCGGCATCCCCCGGGTCCCGCCGCAGCGGGGGCAGGGGAGTGCGCCGCCGCCCGCCGCGCCACAGCAGTATCGCCGCCGCCAGCGCCAGCGCACCGGCCAGCAGCACCGCCGGCAGCCGAAAACCCAGCGCCAGGGCCGCCAGCGCCGGCAGGGCGGCCAGGCCGCTCACACCGAAGGCGCAGCCCAGCGGCAGTACTGTCCCCGGCGAAGCGTCGGGCAGCGCCCGGCGGGCCGCCAGCCATCCGGCTGCCAGAAACACCGCCAGGTATGCCAGACAGGCGGCGGTCCTCAAAAGTGAAACTGCATGGTCCATCAAAGCCCCTCCCCGTCAAACGGCGGGGTGTATTCCTCCCGCGCACTGCTCTTTTCCTGCATGTATCCGTCGGTAAGCCCCAGCGCCAGCGCCGCGTCCACCACCTTGCGGTACTCATAGCTGGTGATCCGCCGCCCCAGCCCGTGATCGGCGGCGTGGTAAAAGGGAGTGAACTGGCTCATCAGGCTCAAAAGGAAGGGAACCTCCTCCTGCCGGCGCACCGCGGCCAGCCGCCGCAGCACGGCCTGGCTATCCGCCGCCTGGCCGGGCAGCACCAGATGCCGCACAATGACCCCGCGGCGCAAATACCCTTCGGGGTCGTACACCGGCGCCCCGGTCTGGCGCAGCATCGCCCGCAGGGCGCGGTCGGCCACGGCGGGGTAGTTGCCGGCCCGGGACAGTTCGGCCGCCAGGGCGGGGCCGTCGTATTTGAAATCGGTCAGCCAGATGTCCACATACCCGGCCAGGGCCTGCACCGTCTGCACCGTCTCATAGCCGCCGGTGTTGTACACCACCGGCAGCCTCAGCCCGCGGCGGCGGGCGCTGTCCAGCGCCGGCAGCACCCAGGGCAGCCATTGGGTGGCGGTGACCAGGTTGATGTTTTTGGCCCCCTTGGCCTGCAGTTCCAGAAAAATCTCGGCCAGCCGGGCTTCGGTCAGGGGGCGGCCCTGTCCCTCCTGGCTGATTCCGTAGTTCTGGCAGTAGCAGCACCCCAGCGCACAGCCGCTGAAAAACACCGTGCCGCTGCCGGTGGGCGCCTCGGGGTCACCGCTCAGGCAGGGTTCCTCCCAGTGGTGCAGGGCGGCCCGGGCGGCCCGCAGGGTGTCGCCGGCGCCGCACAGGCCGGTCTGCCCGGCGGCCCGGTCGGCGCCGCAGGCGCGGGGGCACAGGGTACAATGGGTTGGCAGCTGCATGGGGGATCCTCCCGCGGGGCGGGAATTTTTGGTGAAACACCGCCGCGCCCCGAACTTTCTTTACAAACAGTTTAGCACAAAACTGCAAAATGTGGTATACTAGGGCGTATAGGATCAACCAAAAGTGCTGGAGAATTCGCTCTGGAATCAGCCAGCGCCGAGGATTTTTCAGACGCACCCTGAAGCGGTGCCCAAACAACCCCCGGTGCGCCGGCCTGCGGGCGGGCAATAATCAGCCGGGGAACATTAAAAAGGAGGCGTTGCCATGTCTACCCCACACAACCGCGCCGAAATGGGAGATTTCGCCCGGACCGTCCTGATGCCCGGCGACCCGCTGCGCGCCCAATTCATTGCCGAAACTTTTCTGGAATCTCCGCGCCTGGTCACCGACGTGCGGGGCATGCTGGGCTACACCGGTACCTACCAGGGCTGCCCGGTCAGCGTGATGGGCAGCGGCATGGGGATGCCGTCCATCGGGATCTATTCCTATGAGCTGTACACCCGCTATGGCGTCGAGAACATCATCCGCATCGGTTCGGCCGGCTCCTACACCGACAAGGCCCGGCTTTTCGACGTGGTGCTGGCCGACGGCGCCTACTCCGAAAGCAACTACGCCGTGACCCAGTCCGGCGACCGGGAGGAGATCCAGCGCCCCAGCGCCGCCCTCAACGAAGCGCTGCGCCGCAGCGCGGCCGAACAGAACATCCCGCTCATCGAGGGGATCATCCATTCCTCCGACGTGTTCTACCGCGAACCCAGCGACGCCAAACCCACCTACTGGGAGCGGCTGCGGGACGAAAAAGGCTGCCTGTGCGTGGAGATGGAGAGCTTCGCGCTCTTCCACAACGCCAAGGTGCTGGGCAAGAATGCCGCCTGCCTGCTGACCATCTCGGACAGCTTCGTCTCGCCCGAGATCACCACCGCCGAACAGCGCCAGACCAGCTTCACCGCCATGATGAAGGTCGCGCTGGGGGCGCAGCTGTGAGCGCGCTGATGCCGCGGGACCAGGCCGCGGCGCTGATTCGGGCCGCCTTTGCGGGCCGCCGGTTCGCCTATGCGCCCTACTCCCACTTTGCGGTGGGGGCGGCGCTGCTGGCGAAGGACGGCCGGGTCTTTACCGGCTGCAACATCGAAAACGCCGGCTACACCCCCACCAACTGCGCCGAGCGCACCGCTCTGTTCAAGGCAGTCAGCGAGGGCGTCACCGAGTTTTCGGCCATCGCGGTGGTGGGCAGCCTGCAGGGCAAGCGCAACGAGCTGCCCACCGGCCCCTGCGGTGTCTGCCGTCAGGCGCTGTTCGAATTCACCGGCCCGGACCTGGTGGTCCTGATGGCCAAAAGCGAGGACGATTACATCGAGACCACCCTGGGCGCGCTGCTGCCCTACGGCTTCGGCCCGAAGAACCTGGAGATCGACCCGTCCCGCCCCAATGACTGAACATCCCGGATAAGGAGTTTTCACCGAATGCGATTCCGTAGATCATTGTCCCGCCGGCTGCGCCGTGCAGCCGCCGCGGCCCTGTGTGCGGTGCTGCCGCTGGGGCTGTTCGGCTGCGGCACGGCGGCTTCCTCCGAAGCTGCGCAGCAGGCCCTTGACCCGGTGGATATGGAGGACGCCTCTTTCGTGCTGTCCGCCCCCACCGACCCCGAGGCGGCGACGCTGCAGAACGTCGGCGCCACCATCGCCTTTGTGGCCGATGCGGCCGGGCTGGAAACCGGCCTGGATGCGTCGGTCTGGCGCGGGGTGCAGAACTTTGCCGCCACCTTCGGCTATACGGCCCAGTCCTACCAGGCCGAGGCCGATACCGACGAAGCGCGGGAGACTGCGTTGCGCAGCGCTGCCGAAAGCGGCGCCGCCGTGGTCGTGTGCAGCGGGCAGGAGATGGCCGTCGCGGTCCATGCCATCCAGGGCAACTACCCCACCGTGGGTTACCTGCTGCTGGAAGGGGAGCCCCACTCCGCCGACTATACCTCCTATGAAACGGCTTCCAACACCCACTGCGTGCTTTTCAGCGAGGAGCAGGCCGGCTACCTGGCCGGCTATGCCGCCGTGATGGAAGGCTACACCGCCCTGGGGTTTGTGGGGGCGGATTCGATGCCCGAGACGGTGCGCTACTGCACCGGCATGATCCAGGGCGCCGAGGCCGCCGCCGAGCAGGAGGGTGAACAGGTGCGGTTTGAGGTGTGGTATGTGGGCAGCCCGGACGCCAGCGACGCGGTCACCGCCCGGATGGGCAGCTGGTATACCGACGGCGTCCAGGCCATTGCGGTCTGCGGCGGGCAGCTGCTGGACAGCTGCCTGACCGCTGCGCAGGACAATGGCGGCCGGGTCATCAACCTGGGCTGGGACGCCACCGCCCTGAACGACGCCGTGCTCACCAGCGGGGTGCTCAACGGTTCGGTCATCGCCCAGCAGCAGCTGTATGCCTATTTTACCGGTGGCTGGGGGGAGAATGCCGGCAAGACCCAGACCGTCACCGCCTCCGAAGCGGCGGTCAGCCTGCCGATGTCGGTGTGGAAATTCCAAAATTTCAGCCGCGAAGCCTACCGCCAGCTGTACGGCGACCTGGCCGAAGGGGTCGTGCGGGTGGAGCGCTACAGCGACACGGCCACCCTGCCCGAAACCCCCAACGTGGCGGTGGATATTGAAAACTGACAACCCATCGCAGAAGATTTGTTATGAATTTGTAAAGCCTTTACGTTGTTTTTGAGTTGAAAAAAACAGCGGGATGGATTATACTAAAACTATCTTGGTGGGCGCCAATCCCGCAGGGGGCGGCGCCCGTTTTGTCAGATCACCAAAGGAGAGTACAAAATGAAAAAGATCCTGTCTGTTACCATGGCGGCTGCCATGGCAGTCTCCCTGGCGGCCTGCGGCAGCACCGGCAGCAGCTCCGCTGCGACGGACGATACCACCACCAGCGTCGCCACCAGCGAAGCCGGTGATGCCACTGCCGAAGGTGCTTCCGCCATCGGCGGCATCGCCCAGGTCTGCGACGTGGGCACCATCGACGACGAGAGCTTCAACCAGGGCTGCTGGGATGCGGTGGAAGCCTACGGCGAAGCCAACGGCATCGACGTCAATTACTACCTGCCGCCGGACGACCCCTCTGATGAGGACCGTCAGTCCATGATCCGCCAGGCTGTCTCTGACGGGTATGACACCGTCGTCTGCGTCGGCTACCTGTATGGTTCCTCCATCGACTGGGCCGCTGCCGAGTATCCCGATGTGAACTTCATCGGCGTGGACATCACCGCCGGCGACATCAATGCCGAGGGCAACATCCCCTCCAACGTCTACTGCATCACCTTTAAGGAAGAGCAGGCCGGCTACCTGGCCGGTTACGCCGCCGTGAAGGACGGCTTCACCAACCTGGGCTTCCTGGGCGGCCAGGCTGTGCCCGCCGTCATCCGTTACGGCTACGGCTTTGTGCAGGGCGCCGACGCGGCGGCTGCCGAGCTGGGCACCAACATCAGCATCAACTACTGGTACGGCAACCAGTTCTTCGGCGATGCCAACATCACCGCCAAGATGGAGAGCTGGTACCAGGGCGGCACCGAGGTCGTCTTCGCCTGCGGCGGCGGCATCTACACCAGCGCCGTGGAAGCGGCTGTCAAGTATGACGGCAAGGTCATCGGCGTGGACGTTGACCAGCGCTATGTGGGCGACAAGGGCGTTGCGGACGGCGCTTACAGCTACAACCCGTTCCTGACCTCCGCCATGAAGGGCCTGGGCGTGGCCGTGACCGACGCGCTGGATCACATCACCGCCGGTACCTGGGACACCATCGCCGGCACCAACGGCAACTACGGCCTGGAAGAGGGCGACTATGTGGGTCTGCCCACTGAGGAAGCCAGCTGGGGCTTCACCACCTTCACCCAGGACGAGTACACCGCCATGCTGGAGAAGATCCGCTCCGGTGAGATCACCGTGGACAACAGCTCTGACGCTGCCACCACCCCGACCACCAGCGAGTTCACCACGGTGGACTATCAGCAGTAAGCGAGCGGCCACAGGCAACATTGCACCTGTCTGCGCGGCGGGCGCCTGCAAACGAGCAGGCGCCCGCCGCTTTTTGGTTGGGTGGGCTACTGCTGTGTCATTTCCCGAAAAAAGTTACAAATCGCTTGTGAATGGTGGCAAAAACCTGTATAATATAGCTAACAATGATTTTGGAAAGGAGCGTGAACGGATTGGCAGAGGATTTCGTGATCGAGATGCTGCACATCACCAAGGAATTCCCCGGCATCAAGGCGAATGATGATGTCACCCTCCAGCTGCGCCGCGGCGAAGTACATGCCCTGCTGGGCGAAAACGGCGCCGGAAAATCCACGCTGATGAGCGTCTTGTTCGGCCTGTATCAGCCGGAACACGGCACAATACGCAAAAATGGCAAGGAGGTCAGCATCAAGGACCCCAACGACGCCAACGACCTGGGCATCGGCATGGTCCACCAGCACTTCAAGCTGGTGGAGTGCTTCTCGGTGCTGGACAACATCATGCTTGGGGTGGAACCCTGCAAGGCCGGCTTTCTGCAAAAGTCGGTGGCCCGCAAGCGCGTGATGGAACTGTCGGAAAAATACGGCCTTCGGGTGGACCCGGACGCCCTGATCAGCGATATTTCGGTGGGGATGCAGCAGCGCGTGGAGATCCTGAAGATGCTGTACCGGGACAATGAGATCCTGATTTTTGACGAGCCCACCGCCGTGCTCACCCCCCAGGAGATCGACGAACTCATGGAGATCATGCGCGGCTTCAAGAAAGAGGGCAAGAGCATCCTTTTCATCACCCACAAACTCAACGAGATCATGGCGGTGGCCGACCGCTGCACCGTTCTGCGCAAGGGCAAGGGCATTGGCACGGTCGAGATCGCCAACACCACCAAGGAGGAACTCTCCCGCATGATGGTGGGCCGCGACGTGCAGTTCGCGGTGGAAAAGGCCCCGGCCAAGCCCGGCAAACCGGTGCTGCAGGTGCAGGGGATGCGGGTGCCCAGCCGTGTCCACAAGAAGGAAGCGGTGCGGGATGTCAGCTTCACCGTCCACGCCGGCGAGATCGTCTGCCTGGCCGGCATCGAGGGCAACGGCCAGACCGAGCTGGTCTACGGCCTGACCGGGCTGGAAAAGCTCAGCGGCGGCACCCTCACGCTGGACGGCGCCGACATCACCCATGCCTCCATCCGTCAGCGCTCCAAGGACGGGATGAGCCACATCCCCGAAGACCGCCACAAATACGGCCTTGTGCTGGATTATACCCTGGAAAAGAACATGGTCCTGCAGCGCTACTGGGAACCCGCGTTCCAGAAAGGCGGCTTCATCCGTCAGGACGAAGTGCGCGCCTATTCGGACCGGCTGATCCAGCAGTATGACGTGCGCAGCGGCCAGGGCAGCGTGACCATCGCCCGCAGCATGTCCGGCGGCAACCAGCAGAAAGCCATCATCGCCCGGGAGATCGACAAGGACCCCAAGCTGCTGGTGGCGGTGCAGCCCACCCGCGGACTGGACGTGGGCGCCATCGAGTATATCCACAAACAGATCGTGGCCGAGCGGGACCGGGGCACGGCCGTGCTGCTGGTCAGCCTGGAACTGGACGAAGTCATGAACCTGTCCGACCGGATCCTCGTGATGTACGAAGGGGAGATCGTGGGCGAATTTGACCCCAAGACCACCACGGTGCAGGAGCTGGGCCTGTATATGGCCGGCGCCAAAAAGCAGGAAAAGGAGGCGCACTGAGCCATGGCAAAACAAAAGACCACAAGAAGTCTGGATGTCCGGGCCAAGCTGCACCAGAGCGTCAACACGGTGATGGCGGCGCTGCTGTGCATCCTCATCGGCCTGCTGGTGGGGCTGCTGGTGCTGCTCATCATCAATCCGGAACACGCCTGGGCCGACGGCTTCATGCGCATCATCCAGGGCGGTTTCTACGACTATCCCTACGGCGTCGGCCGCACGCTGGTCAACGGCGCACCGCTCATCATGACCGGCCTTTCGGTGGCCTTTGCCTTCAAGACCGGCCTGTTCAACATCGGCGCCGCCGGCCAGTACACGCTGGGCGCCTTCGGCGGGCTGTACTGCGCCCTGGTGCTGCACCTGCCCTGGTTTGTCTGCCTGCTGGTTTCGGCGCTGCTGGGCGCCGTCTGGGGGGCGATCCCCGGCATCTTCAAGGCCTATCTGAATATCAACGAGGTCATCACCTCCATCATGTTCAACTGGATCGGTCTCTACCTGGTCTGTGAGGTCATCTACGGCCGCGGGGCCGGCCCGATGTACGACGCCAACAACACCCGCACCTGGAAGGTGCAGGACGTTTCGCCCGGGTCGCTGATCCCCTCGATGGGCCTTTCGGAGTATTTCCACACCACCAGCAACACCATCGCCATCTTCCTGGCCATCGCGGTGGCCATCCTGATCTGGGTTGTGCTGGAAAAGACGACCTTCGGCTACGAGCTCAAGGCGGTGGGCCTGAACAAGAACGCCGCCCGCTACGCCGGCATCAACGAGAAGAAGAACATCATCCTTTCCATGACCATTGCCGGCGCCCTAGCCGGTTTCGGCGCCGGCCTGCTCTATCTGTCCGGCGGCGCCGAGTGGAACCCCCTGAACACCACCACCCTGCCGGCCATGGGCTTCAACGGCATCGCCACCGCGCTGCTGGCATCCTCCCATCCCATCGGCACCATCTTCTCCTCGCTGTTCGTCTCCCACATCACGGTGGGCGGTTCCTTCCTGCCTACCCGCTATTTCCCCACCGAAATCGCGGATCTGATCTCCGGCATCATCATCTATCTGTGCGCCTTCGCCATGCTGTTCCGCAGCCTGATCAGCCATGTGATGGAGCGCAAGCGCAAGAATACGGAGCCCGCTGCGGCGGCCCCCGACAAGACCGGGAAGGAGGGCAAGTGATATGCTGCTACTCATCAAATATACCCTGCTGTACGGCATCGTGCTGATGCTGGTGGCGCTGGGCGGTATGTTCAGCGAGCATTCCGGCATCATCAACATCGCGCTGGAAGGCATCATGGTCATCGGCGGCCTGGGCGGCGTGCTCACAGTGGCCATGCTGCCCACCGGTACGGCCCCCTGGCTGGTGGTGCTGCTGGCGGTGCTGGTGGCGGCCCTGTCGGGCATGGTCTACTCGCTGCTGCTGGCCTTCGCCTCCATCAACCTGAAGGCGGACCAGACCATAGGCGGTACGGCCCTGAACATGCTGGCCACCGCCATCGCCGTGATCCTGGCCAAAAACTACAACGGCTCCACCTCCTCCAAGGTCAGCTACACCAACAATGCCTTCCTGTTCAAGATCGGCGGCCTGGAGCTGAACATCTTCATCCCGCTGGGCATCCTGCTGCTCATAATCAGCTATGTGGTCATGTACAAGACCCGCTTCGGCCTGCGGCTGCGGGCCTGCGGCGAACATCCCCAGGCGGCGGACTCGGTGGGCATCAATGTGTACAAGATGCGCTACAGCGGCGTGCTGATCTCCGGCCTGCTGGGCGGCATCGGCGGCCTGGCCTACATCATCCCCAGCGTGCAGACCTGGAGCTTTGAAGTGGGCGTGGCCGGCACCGGCTTCCTGGCGCTGGCCGTCATGATCTTCGGTCAGTGGAAACCCATGCACATCTTCGGCGCGGCCATGTTCTTTGCCGTGTTCAAAAGCCTGGCCAACATCGCGGACGCCACCGTCCTGTCCCAGCTGGGCTGGTCTTCCAACATCTACAATATGATGCCCTTCATCGCCTCGATGGTCATTCTGGCTTTCACCAGCAAGAACAGCATGGCCCCCAAGGCCGAAGGCATCCCCTACGACAAGGGCAGCCGCTGAGCGGCCTGCACAGTCAAACGACCCAGCGGCCGCCGTTGCGGGTGCCATGCGCCCACCCGGCGGCCGCCCCTGTTTTCGGAGGTGATATACCCTATGCGTATGTATGACATCATTGCAAAAAAGCGGGACGGCGGTACCCTGAGCGAGGCGGAGATCGACTTTGCCATCCGGGGTTATGTGGCCGGCGAGATCCCCGATTACCAGATGAGCGCCCTGCTCATGGCCATCTACCTGCGGGGCATGACCGATGCCGAGACCGCCGTCCTCACCGACGTGATGGCCCGCTCGGGGGATATGGTGGACCTGTCCAGCATCCCCGGCGTCAAGGTGGACAAACATTCCACCGGCGGGGTGGGGGACAAGACCACCCTGGTCATCGTGCCCATCGTGGCGGCCTGCGGGCTGCCGGTGGCCAAGATGAGCGGCCGCGGCCTGGGGCATACCGGCGGCACCATTGATAAGATGGAGGCTGTCCCCGGTACCCGTACCACCCTGACCCAGCAGGAATTCTTCGCCCAGGTCAACCGCATCGGCCTGGCCGTGATCGGCCAGAGCGGCCAGATTGCTGTGGCGGACAAAAAACTCTATGCCCTGCGGGATGTGACAGCCACCGTCGGCTGCATCCCGCTGATCGCCTCCTCCATCATGAGCAAGAAGCTGGCCGCCGGCTCGGACGCCATTCTGCTGGATGTCACCATGGGCACCGGCGCCTTCATGCAGAACCTGGAGGACGCCATCGAGCTGGCCCGGCTGATGGTCTCCATCGGTACGGCCCACGGCCGCAAGGTGGCGGCGCTCATCACCGACATGGACAAACCCCTGGGGCACAACATCGGCAACGCGATGGAGGTGGCCGAAAGCATGGCGGTGCTGCAGGGCCGCGGCCCCGCCGACCTGACCGAAGTCTGCCTGCAGCTGGCCGCCAACATGCTGGTGCTGGGCGGTAAGGGCAGCCTGACCGCCTGCCGCGCCATGGCCGAGCGGGCGCTCAGCGACGGCACGGCCTTTGCCAAGTGCTGCCAGATGTTTGAAGCCCAGGGCGGCGACATCTCGGTGCTGCAGGACCCGGACCGGTTCCCCAGGGCCAAATACTGCTACGATCTGGTGGTACGGGAAGGCGCGGGCTACATCACCGCCAACGATGTGGAAAAAATCGGCAACGCCAGCGTGCTGCTGGGGGCCGGCCGGTTGAAGAAGGAAGACCCCATCGACTTTGCCGCCGGCATCGAACTGCACAAAAAGCTGGGGGATGCGGTCAAGCCCGGTGACGTGCTCTGCACCTTCTATGCCTCCGACCCGGCGCTCTTCGCCGCCGCCGAGGAGATGTACCGCAGCGGCCTTGTGATCTCCGACCGTCGGCCGGCCGAACCGCCGCTGGTCTACGCCCGGGTCACCGCCGACGGGGTCGAATGTTTCTGAAAAAGGGGGACAAACTGATGCAGCCCACATCCAAACCCGGCCTGGTCCACCTTTACTGCGGCGACGGCAAGGGCAAAACCACGGCGGCCATGGGCCTGGCGCTGCGGGCGCTGGGGGCCGGGCATTCGGTCACCATCCTGCAGTTCCTCAAGGATGGTTCCAGCGCCGAGCTGGCGCCGCTGCGCACACTGGGGGCCCGTGTCCTGGCCGGGCAGACCGGTTCCCGCTTTGTCTTCCAGATGACCGAGGCGGAGCGGGCGCAGACCCGGCAGTACCAGAGCGAATTGCTGCGCACCGTGCTGGCCGACCCCTGCGACCTGCTGATTCTGGACGAAGCCTGCGCCGTCTGGCAGCTGGATATGGTGGACCGGGACCTGCTGCAAAAGGCAGTGCTCGGCCGCCCGGCCGGGCGGGAGGTCGTGCTGACCGGCCGGGACCCCGCCCCCTGGATGCGGCAGGCCGCCGACTACTGCACCGAAATGTGCGCCCGCCGCCACCCCTACGACCGGGGCGTCCCGGCCCGCCCGGGCATCGAGTACTGAGATTTTCCCAAACGCCCCGCCGCCCGGCGGGCGCGGTTTTCTCTGCACTTTTACGATCGTTCAACTTAGGGAAGGAGAATCCTCTATGGCCTACATCATGGCGCTGGATGCAGGGACCACCTCCAACCGCTGCATCCTGTTCAACGAAGCCGGGGAGATGTGCAGTGTCGCTCAAAAAGAGTTCACCCAGTATTTCCCCAAACCCGGTTGGGTCGAGCATGACGCCAACGAGATCTGGACCACCCAGCTGGGGGTGGCGCTGTCGGCGATGAACCAGATCGGCGCCAGCGCGGAGGATATTGCCGCCATCGGCATCACCAACCAGCGGGAGACCACCATCGTCTGGGACCGGGATACCGGCGAGCCGGTCTGCCATGCCATCGTCTGGCAGTGCCGCCGCACCAGCGAGTACTGCGACCAGCTCAAGGCCCGCGGCCTGACCGAAAAGTTCCGCCAGAAGACCGGTCTTGTCATCGACGCCTATTTCTCGGCCACCAAGCTGAAATGGATCCTGGACAATGTGCCCGGCGCCCGGCGGCGGGCCGAAGCCGGGGAACTGCTGTTCGGCACGGTGGAAACCTGGCTGATCTGGAAGCTGACCTGCGGCAAGATCCACGTCACCGACTATTCCAACGCCAGCCGCACGATGATGTTCAACATCCATACCCTGGACTGGGACGACGAGATTTTGCAGGAGCTGGACATCCCGCGCTGCATGCTGCCCAAGCCGATGCCCTCCAGCTGCTTCTATGAATATGCCGACCCGATGCACTTCGGCGGCGAGATCAAGATCGCCGGTGCGGCCGGGGACCAGCAGGCCGCGCTGTTCGGCCAGACCTGCTTTGAGGAGGGCGAGGCCAAGAACACCTTCGGCACCGGCGGCTTCATGCTGATGAACACCGGCGAGCGGCCGGTCTATTCCCAAAACGGTCTGGTTACCACCATCGCCTGGGGCCTCGGCGGCAAGGTCTACTATGCCTTGGAAGGCTCCATCTTTGTGGCCGGTGCGGCCATCCAGTGGCTGCGGGACGAACTCCGCCTGCTGGAGGATGCCCGCGACTCGGAATACATGGCCAACAAGGTCAAGGATACCAACGGCTGCTATGTGGTGCCGGCTTTCACCGGTCTGGGCGCCCCCTATTGGGACCAGTACGCCCGCGGCACCATCGTGGGGCTGACCCGCGGCGTCAACAAATACCACATCGTCCGTGCCACGCTGGACAGCCAGTGCTATCAGGTCAACGATGTGCTCCATGCCATGCAGGCGGATTCCGGCATCACGATGACCAAACTGCAGGTGGACGGCGGCGCCTCGGCCAACAACTACCTGCTGCAAACGATGGCCGACATCAGTGACCTGCCGGTCAAGCGGCCCAAATGTGTCGAGACCACCGCCCTGGGCGCGGCCTACCTGGCCGGCCTGGCAGTGGGGTATTGGCAGTCGCCGGAGCAGGTGCGGCAGAACTGGGCGGTGGACCGGGTGTTCCGCCCGCAGATCACTGCGGCCGAGCGCACCCGGCGGCTGCGCGGCTGGCAGAAGGCGGTGCGCTGTTCCTTCGGCTGGGCCAAAGATGAGAATGAGGAATGATCCGGGGCCAGACCCCGCAGGGAATGAGTAAGGAGAAATATGGACTTATGATGGATGTGATCATCATTGGCGCCGGTGTGTCCGGCTGCGCCAGCGCCCGGGAGCTCTCCCGCTACCAGGCGGACATCCTGGTGCTGGACAAAGAGGAAGATGTCTGCTGCGGCACCTCCAAGGCCAACAGCGCCATCGTTCATGCCGGTTTCGATGCCGCCCACGGCAGCCTGATGGCCAGGCTGAATGTGGAGGGCAGCCGTCGGATGCCCGCACTGGCCAGGGAACTGGACTTCGCTTACCGGCAGTGCGGCAGTCTGGTGGTCTGCCTGAGTGAAGAGGACCGCCCCAAACTGCAGCAGCTGTACGAAAACGGCGTGCAAAACGGGGTGGAGGGCCTGCGCATCATCGAGCGGGACGAGCTCGTGGCCATGGAGCCCAACGTGTCGGACGATGCGGTGGCGGCCTTGTGGGCGCCCACCGGCGGCATCGTCTGCCCCTTCGGCATGACCTACGCCTTTGCGGAGAACGCCGCCAAAAACGGTGTCAAGTTCCAGTTTGACACCACCGTCACCGGGGTCGAACCCGTCGCGGGCGGCTGGCGGGTCCACACCGACCGGGGCAGCTATGACACCCGCCTGGTGGTCAACGCCGCCGGCGTCTATGCGGACGTACTGCACAACATGGCGGCCCCGGCCGACCCGATGCGGATCATCCCCCGCCGGGGCGACTACTTCCTGCTGGACCACACCGCCGGCGACCATGTGCGCCATACGGTCTTCCAGCTGCCCGGCAAGTATGGCAAGGGGGTGCTGGTCACCCCCACCGTCCACGGCAACCTGCTGGTCGGCCCCACCGCCATCGACGTGGAGGACAAGGAGGCCACCAACACCACCGCCGCCGGGCTGGAGGAAGTCCGCGCCAAGTCCGGCCTGGCGGTCAAGGATCTTCCCATGCGCCAGACCATCACCAGCTTTGCCGGTTTGCGCGCCCACGAACCCCGTCACGATTTCTTTATCGGGGAGATCGCCCCCGGCTTTGTGGACTGCGCGGCCATCGAGTCGCCGGGCCTGTCCAGCGCACCGGCCATCGGCGCCATGGTGGCCGATCTGGCGGCCAAGGCGCTGCATCTTGAGAAAAACCCTGCCTTCGACCCCACCCGCAAGGGCATCCTCGACCCCAAGACGCTGTCGTTTGAGGAGCGGGCCGAGCTGATCCGCCGGAATCCCGCCTACGGCCAGATCATCTGCCGTTGTGAGAGCGTCACCGAGGGCGAGATCATCGACGCCATCCATCGGGTGCCCGGCGCCCGCAGCCTGGACGGGGTCAAGCGCCGCACCCGCGCCGGAATGGGCCGCTGCCAGGCCGGTTTCTGCAGCCCGCGTGTCATGGAGATTCTCGCGCGGGAGCTGAACCTGCCGCTCAGCGCGATCACCAAGTCCGGCGGCGATTCCAAGATCATTGTCGGCACCAACAAGGACGCGCTGTAAGGGGGAAAGGGAAGATGAAGAACGTAGATCTGGTCATCATCGGCGGAGGCCCCGCCGGTCTGGCAGCCGCTGTGGAGGCGCGCCGCCAGGGCATTCAGGATATTTTGATCCTCGAACGGGACAACGAACTGGGCGGCATTCTGAACCAGTGCATCCACAATGGCTTCGGCCTGCATACATTCAAGGAGGAACTCACCGGCCCCGAATACGCCGGCCGGTTCATCGCCCAGGTCAGGGAGATGGACATTCCCTGCAAACTCAACACCATGGTGCTCGACCTGGCCGCCGACAAGACGGTCACCGCCATGAACCGGCAGGACGGCCTGTTTCAGCTGCACCCCAAAGCGGTCATTCTGGCCATGGGCTGCCGGGAACGGCCCCGCGGCGCGCTGAACATCCCCGGATACCGCCCGGCAGGCATCTTTACCGCCGGCACCGCCCAGCGCCTTGTCAACATGGAAGGCTACATGCCCGGGCGCAAGGTGGTCATCCTCGGTTCGGGGGACATCGGCCTGATCATGGCCCGCCGCATGACGCTGGAAGGCGCCAGGGTGCAGGTGGTGGCCGAGCTGATGCCCTACTCCGGCGGGCTCAAGCGCAACATCGTTCAGTGCCTGGATGACTTCGGCATTCCGCTGAAACTCAGCCATACGGTGGTGGACATCCAGGGCAAAGAGCGGGTGGAGGGCATCACGCTGGCCCGCGTGGAAAACGGCAAGCCGGTGCCCGGCACCGAGGAACACTATGACTGTGACACCCTGCTGCTCTCCTGCGGTCTGCTGCCCGAAAACGAGCTCAGCCGTGCGGCCGGGGTCGAACTCAACCCCACGACCAACGGCCCCAAGGTCAACGAGAGCCTGGAAACCAACATCCCCGGCGTGTTTGCTGCGGGCAACGTGCTGCATGTGCATGACCTGGTGGACTATGTCTCGGAGGAAGCCGGTGCAGCGGGCGCCCATGCGGCGGCCTATATCCAAAACGGGGAGCAGGGGGCCGATGCGGCTTCGCTGCCTGTCCGCTGCGAAAACGGCGTGCGCTACACCGTGCCCACCGCCATCCGCCCCGCCTGTGCGGGCGACAAGGTAACGCTGCGCTTCCGCGTCGGGGCTGTGTACAAGAACAAGAAGATCGCCGTCTACCTGGGCGATACCTGCATCTTCGCCCGCAAGCGCCCGGTACTGGCCCCCGGCGAGATGGAGACCATCCAGCTCAAGGGTGAACTGCTCCGCAAGGACCCCGCGGCCGACCACATCACCGTCACGCTGGAGGAGGCATAAACGATGGAAAAGATTGAACTGACCTGCATCGGCTGCCCGATGGGCTGCCCGCTGGTGGTGGAGATGGAAAACGGCGCGGTGAGCAAGGTCACCGGCAACACCTGCCCGCGCGGCGACGCCTATGGCCGCAAGGAGGTCACCAACCCCACCCGCATCGTCACCAGCACGGTGCGGGTGGAGGGCGGCACGCTGCCCGTGGTCTCCTGCAAGACCCGCACCGACATCCCCAAGGGAAAAATCTTCGACGTGGTCCGCGCCCTCAAGACGGTCACGGTCCCGGCGCCTGTAACCATCGGTCAGGTGTTGGTGGACAATGTGGCCGATACCGGCGTCGAGATCATCGCCACCAAGAACGTGGGGGGTAAGGTATAGCGACCTGGCCGCCCGCGGTACAGACCAGAAAGCTGCAGAAAGGGGAAAGACCATGGACGGGGAACAGACTGCCCGCCAGATCGCCGCGCTGGCGCAGCAACTGGCGCTGCCGCCGGATGCCTGCCGGCGGGTGGGGGAGTGCGCCCAGCCGGAATTTCTGACCCGGTGGGCGGCGGTGTGCCGCCGGCTGACCGAGCCGGATCGGGCGCAGCAAGCCTGGCAGGAGCTGGACGCCGCGCTCTCGCCCCGGGACGGGGACGGGATGCAGCTGCTGACCCTCTACCTGGCCGCTGCCTGCCGGACTCGCCGGCGCTTCCGGGAAGCGGAAATCCCGGATGCGGTGTTTTGGGCGACCCTGGGCTGCCTGCCCCGCTTTTTGCAGGAGACCCGGCGCCGGCAGGGGCGGCTTTGCTTTGACCGTGGCTTTTGGTGCTGGCGGCAGCTGTCCGGCCGGCTGTTCCGGCTGGGAACGCTGGAATTCGAATACCGCCTTACCGGGGCGGGCGAACCGCTCCCGACATCGGTGGGGCAGGGGGTGCCGGTCCTTTCGGTACACATCCCGTCCGACGCCGGCCTGACCGACTCGGCGCTGCAGGATGCCTACCGGCAGGCGTCGGAGTTTTTCGCCCGCCATCGGGCGGTGCTCTGCCTGCAGGGGGCGCCGCAGGCGATGCTGTGCAGCAGCTGGCTGCTCGCCCCGGCGCTGTCGTCCCTGCTGCCGGAATCGTCCGGTATCCGACGCTTTGGCCGGGGCTATCGGGTCTACGGGGCTGATCTGGCGGATGACGGCTATTGTACCTGGCTTTTTGACGGCCAGACCGACCCGGCGCACTGGCCGCGCCGGACCCGCCTGCAGCGGGCGGCCGCCGAGTTCCTGACAAACGGCGGGCGGATCGGCTGCGGCTTTGGTATCCGGGACCCCCTCGAAACCGGCCGCCTGTGAACGCCGCCTGCACCCCGCCGCCCATCCGGGAGCAAAGAAAAGCCGCCGGGAAAAAGCCCAAATTTTTTGAAATTTTCTCTTGACATTTCCTGCCTCTGTCGCTATAATAGATTATGCTGATTGGCCAGCCCAGCCGTGACCGGGTGTAGCGCAGTTTGGTAGCGCGCTTGAATGGGGTTCAAGAGGCCGTGAGTTCGACTCTCGCCACTCGGACCAGAATGCTGGGCCTGCATCAGCAAAAAGGCACCGACCGTATGGTCGGTGCTTTTTTTGTTTTCTGGCATAGTTGTGCCGTTTTTCTAACTGCCGCGTCCGTGCACAGCCTCGCTTTTTCGCAAAAGTCCACACCCTGATCCCGGGACCGGTATCGCCCGCCCGACCGCTTCCCACTCTTTGGGTGGAATGGCGGTGGAATGGCCCCAAAGCGAGAATCCGCGCAAGCCCGGACCCTGCAACAAAGAACCATGGAAACAGGAAAAATCCGCAGCAATAACGCCAAAATGAGGCCCGCTGACCAGAAAATTTCCGACAAATTTTACGCTGCATTCTTGTGTATATCACACAATTTTTGCGGCCCGCTTTTGCCTTCCTCCCCGCCGTCATTCATAAAATTCAGCCCCGCCCCGGGCAACGAGTCTCTCTTTTCCTACCCTCGATTTACAGGAGGGCGGGGCAGGGAACTGCATGATTCCGACAGCTCCAAATTGTACAACGCCTCTCGGCCCATGGTAAGATGGAAGCAAAAAGCGGGAGGACTGGTCACGATGGAATACCCTCTGGATGCAGAGAAAGTCAGAGCCTATATCCGTATGTTGCATGAGGCAGAACGAAGCAATTCTACGATAGAAAAGTATGCGCGGGAGCTGTACAGGTTCGCCGCTTGGCTGGGCGGGCGGCCGGTGACAAAGGAAGCGGTCATCGAGTATAAGGCGGAGCTGGTGCAGTGCCATGCCCCGGCCAGTGTGAACTGCATATTGGCGGCGCTGAATGGGTTCTTTTCTTATCTGAATTGGCCAGGCTTGCGGGTCAAACGGCTGCGCATCCAGCGAACTCTCTATGCAGACGCCGGGCGGGAATTGAGCAAAGCCGAATACCTGCGGCTGGTGGCCGCCGCCAAGGAGCGCAGGGATGACCGACTGGCATTGGTGCTGCAGACCCTCTGCAGCCTGGGGCTGCGGGTCAGCGAGCTGCCGGCCATCACGCTGAAAGCCGCGCAGCAGGGCCGGGCCGAGATCCGCAACAAGGGGAAGTTCCGCACGGTGTTCCTGCCGCGGGGGCTTTGTACCCGGCTGATCGCCTATTGCCGGGGCAGGCAGATTCGGGGCGGGCCGGTGTTTGTCACCCGCACCGGACGCCCGCTGGATCGTTCCAACATCTGGACGATGATGAAAGCGCTGTGCAAGTCGGCCAAAGTGGCACCGCGGAAGGTGTTCCCCCACAATCTGCGGCATCTGTTCGCCCGGTGCTTTTACCGGCAGATGAAGGACATCGAGCATCTGGCCAGCATCCTGGGCCACAGCAACATCAACACCACCCGCGTCTACACCCGCACCACCGGCGCCGAGTACCGCCGCCAGATGGAGCGGCTGGCGCTGCTGTTATAAGTTTTTGTCTCCCATTCATAAAGAAACAGGCCGCCCGCCCGGACGGCCTGTTTCCACTGCTCTGCACACCCAAACAACGCACCCGCCCTGCCTGATCGACCGGTCAGACGGGGCGGGTGTGTTTTATTGCACAGGCGGACACAACATAACGCAATACCGTGGTGGATAGGGTTCTGTTGACGGACGATTCGGAGGCATTTTTTCGGGCGGACCCATCTGTTGAGGGAGCTTCTTGGGTGCTCATTTAGGAATATTTATAAGATGGAGAAAATGGGTTGCGAGAAATTACGATGTGATGTATAATAAAGCGAATGACAATCTTAGTGTTTTTATTTGAGCGATAACAACAAAATTCACGTTCCGTGGTGGTTTTGTTTTTTACAGGGGTCTTGTTATGCAGGTCGGCATTATCATATCCAATTATAACGGCTGGGCAGATACGGTGCGCTGTCTGGAGAGTCTGCGGGAGCAGCCCCTCCAGGATTTCCGCATCTATCTGATTGACGATGCCTCCACCGACGATTCGGTGGAACGCCTGCAAGCCGCCCTGCAGCCGCAGGACGTGTTTTTGCCGCAAAAGCAGAACCTGGGCTTCGCGGCGGCCAACAACCTGGGCATCCGACAAGCGTTGGCCGACGGCGCCGATGCGGTGTTGCTGCTCAACAATGACACCGTATGCGCCCCGGATATGTTGGAACGGCTGCTGCAAGAAACGCCGCCCGGCGCGGTCTCCTGTCCCAAGATGCTCTTCATGGACCCGCCGGATGAGATCTGGTTTGCCGGCGGCACCCTGGACCGCCGCACCGCCGCCGTGACCCACGAGGGCGGCCACGCCAAAGACGGCCCGGCCTACAGCGAGAAAAAGCAGGTCAGCTTCATCACCTTCTGCTGTGTGCTGCTGCCGCGGGCCGTGGTGGAGCGGGTGGGGTACTTGGACGAGGATCTGTTCATGTACTGCGAGGACGTGGACTACTGCATTCGCCTGGCCGATGCCGGTGTGCCTCTTTGGTACATCCCGCAGGCCCGGCTTTGGCACAAGGCCGGCGGCACGGCGGGCGGGATGCTTTCGGTCTATTACATTACCCGCAATACTCTGTATCTGCGCTGTCGGGGGCGTTCCAAAGTATATTGCTGGGCCCTGGGCCTGAAAGAACTCGTCCTTGGCGGCGCCAGCTGTTCTGCCGCCGCCCTGCTGGGCCACCACCGCGGCCGCAGCTACGGCCGCTGGCGCGGAGCGGTGGATTTTCTACACGGACGGACGGGACGAATACCATCAGATTCCAGGAAGGGCGGTGGCTGAGATGCAGAAATTAATTTCTGTTGTGATTCCGGTCTACAACTGCGGCCCCTACCTGGATGACTGCCTGAACAGTCTAGTCTCCCAGACCTGGAAAAACTGGGAGGCCATTCTGGTGGACGATGGCAGCACGGACGATTCACCGGCCAAGTGTGATGCCTGGGCAAAGCGAGACCCGCGGGTGTGGGTGATTCATCAGCAAAACCAAGGCGTTTCTGCTGCCCGAAATGCCGGGATTGATGCCGCCAAAGGGCAATACCTGGCCTTTGTGGATGCGGACGATTGGGTGGAACCGGAATATCTACAGACATTGTTCTCTTTGGTTCAAACAGCTGACCTGGCCGTTTGTTGCGTCTTTGACCATTCCGAGTGGAACGAAAAGGTACATGATGAGAGACTGTCCCTTCAAACGTTGCGCAGTACTCCATCTCGATATGCCAATCCCGTTTTTACTAATTATCTGTACAACAAGCTGTATCGTATGTCTTTGGTGCGGTCCTCTATCCGCTTTCCGGTAAAGGTTAGGCGCTGCGAAGACGCCTATTTTGTGCAGGATTATCTGCTCTGCTGCCAGAAAATCGCTGTAACAGCGAAGAAACTGTACCATTATGTACAGCGGGATGGTTCTGCTATGCACAGCTTTTATGAAGGTGTGTGCGATGATGAGATCCCACTGATGCAGCGGCAGTATGAACTGTTTCACCCCTGTGCGCTTACAGATCCAGAGGAAACCTGTTACCGTGTATGGGAATTCGGAAAAATATTGTCTGTCTGCCATTACATTAAGCACTATGCAGATACGCCCGGGGACGGGCTAACATACTTACGGCGATGGATTACAGCGCCCGTCGTGTGGGAAGCCCTGCGGTATTGTCCTTTCATCATTGGTAAAAAGGCGTGGATACTTTCCATACTGCATATGTTGAACTGGAAAGGGGCATGTGCAAAATTTTTATATGTAGTCTGTTAGTCTTTTCCGTATGTAGAAAGTGCTTCAGGAGAAATTGAAATGAAAGATTGTCCTTCCTGTCCGAAGATTTCAGTATTAATGCCCGTCTATAATGTGGAGAAATATCTGCCGGCTGCCTTGGATAGCGTATTGAACCAGACATTATCCGACATTGAACTGATCTGTGTGGATGATGCATCGACTGATAACAGTGCAGATATTCTTCGGGCCTATGCTGCCAAAGATCCCCGTGTTAAGCTGGTTTTTCATGAAAAAAATAGCGGCTTGGTTATGGCCAGAAAGAGTGCCACGGAACTTGCTCAGGGCGAATATATCATGCTGTTAGACAGCGATGATGAATATGAATTGGATGCTTGCGAAACTGTCTGGAAAGAGGAACAGGCAAACCCGGTAGACATTTTGCAGTTCGGGACAGACGCTGTAATTTGTCGGCCACATGAGAAAGCCGAAGAGGTTGAACTGCAAAAGGTCCTGTCACCATATAAGTATGTCAAAGATAATTTGGTTTTGTGCTGTTACGAACAGCATTTGTGGAATCACACAGTTTGGAATAAGGCTTACAAAGCGTCCGTTTGGAAAGCTGCTATCCAGAATGCTGTGAATGCTTACATCAATATTTCTGAAGACGAATATTTGTTTTTCCTGGTTTCGTATTTCAGCACAACCTATCGAGGCGTCGAAAAAAAGCTTTACCGCTATTATTATGCGCGGGGAATGACCGGCACAACCGTTATTTCCGGTCGTCAATATGAGTCATATTGCCAGCGAAAACAAATATATGAAGCGCTAGAGACTTTTCTGAAACACGAAAACTGCTCTACGCTGCTTCCCTTATGCAAAAAGATGGCAAGCCAGACGTTAGAAAATTTAGTATATGAATGGAGAGATCATGTTTCTCCTTCCGACGCTCGTGCAGCCTATCAATATCTTATATCAATTTGGGGGGCTGTACCCGTTATTTCCGAGATGGCTCAGCTTCTGTGGAATGATTTGCGGGAGGTAGCCAATCGCTTAGCCCCTGACACACTGCCGGTTACCGAAACCAGCGGTAGAAAAGTCCACACAATTGCTGTGTTCTATCACCGCATGGGAAATGGTGGAGTAGAGCATGTCATTTCTTACCTTATTCCTTTGTGGGAGGAAATGGGATATTCGGTCGTTCTGGTAACCGAAAAGGCACCTTCTCCTGACGATTATTCTGTTCCCACCAGTGTTCCCTGGGTTCAATTGCCTTCGATTGAACTATCCGTAGGGAAGGAGTATAAAAAGCGGGCCATAGAGTGGGCAAGGATTATTGCCGATTACGACATTGACACCATCGTTTATAACACTGCAAATGTTGTGCCCCTGTGGGACATATGTCTCTTGAAAGCGCTTTCCTGCAATTTTGTTGTTGATATTCACAGCACTTTTTCTTCGCTATATATTTTGAACGATCCAAATCGCTTCTTTTATGCACAATGTTACCGATTGGTCGATCGCGTTGCTACACTTTCACGAGTCTTTGTTCGTTATTGGGGCAATTTCTGTCCGGCATATTATATTCCCAATCCGCTTGGAGAAATTTGTCCATCTCAGGAGTGTTCTTCGTTATCGGGCAAAAATCTTCTTTGGGTTGGCCGCATCAGCGCAGAAAAGCGCCCAGAAGATGCTATTCGAGTTTTCAAGCAAGTACACGATCATTTCAGCGATGCAACCCTTACAATCGTTGGCAAGGGCGAAAAGGCATCCGATTTAGAATCCTTGAAAGAATTTGCCCACAATTTGAAAGTGGCAGATTATATAAATTTTGCTGGCTATCATAAGGACATAGGCCCATACTATCGTGAAGCTGACTTGCTTTTATTCACCTCGCAATACGAGGGATTTCCATTGGTTTTAGCTGAAAGCAAGATGCATTGTGTTCCGATTGTTATGTACGATTTACCTTATGTAGAGATGGCTCGGGATGGCGCAGGAATTTTTACCGTGCCGCAACAAGACGTATATGGTATGGCGAGTGTTGTCATTCGACTTCTTGAAGACAAGGAATCGCTGAAAAGAGCTGGCCTTTTAGCGAGAAAAAGTCTATCTGCTTACAGCGTAGATGTGCTCAAAACAAAATGGGCTGCTCTATTTGACAGTTTCATTTCCAAACAGGGTGCCTATTGTGCGGAAGAAGACCAGAAGTTAATGATGGGACTGCTTCTTGATGGCGAACAGACTGCGATTGGGCAATCCTCACCCTCATCTCACTCTCAATTTATAAGTGAACCGCTCGCCGACCGACTGGTTAACTCTAAATTTCAACAGTTGGCCATTTGGTATTGGAAGTATACGGATCCGCTTAAAGAGGGATTGAAGCGCTTGAAAAAGAAACTGGTACGAATGTAGGAAAGGGTGGAGAACTTGAAATATGGTGTAGTGGTTTATTATGAGAAAAGCTGGTGTGGTACTAGCAATGTAGGGCTGACTAAATCCAGGTCACGTTGATATATCGCAGAGTTGCTACGTAATCTAATAGAACTGTTATTTCCTCTAAAATTCTTTTTAGTGCATTCCGAACACGACTCTTGTTTGATTAAGGTTACGATCATTTGTACAAGAAGCTACAACAGAAAAGTCAAAATATATTGGCTGAATATGAACGTGCAAGGCAGAACGAACAAGAGCTGGAGACTGTCTTTCAATCAGCACATAAGTAGTTAGGTAAATTACAACAAGAAAATGAATCGATGTGGCATATAAAGGGCTGGCTAAAATATAAGCTTCACGCTTTGCGCAGGACCATACAGTAAATTTCTAACTCGAAGTCGCACAACTTGTATGTTGCGAGCGCTGTTTTTGACTGATAATCGTCGCTTCATTGTTTTTTTTAAGTCGCTCGCGATTAGGAGATTAAAGCATGCATACCTCTTTAATTCACAGCAATCATTTTTATCCGGCGGGTAAGTGGTACTTGTCCATTTGGAATACAGTATCATTACTTTTTCTCTCGTTCGTCTTTGTCATTGTTCTATTTTTGTCCAATACACAATACGCTGCAAAACAACAACTTGCGGAGCACAACTTTATCTTTGCCATCATCGGCGCACTTATAGGCATCGGAAGTTACGTTATATGCCGGTTTTCAGCGCATCTTCCTGCTGTGCTGCATGGTCATTGCCTGGAGAAGGTAACTTTTTATACAAGTATATGCATTTTCTCTATCGCAGCGCTTTTAATCCAGCAGCACAATATCGCTGGGGCGTGGTTTATAACAGATTGGGATGCAGGCCAAGCTGTAGACGCCGTGTTTAACCCATCTCAATATGAATGGCTTTACTCATACTACCCTAACAATTTATTCCTTATCTCCATATTTCGGTTTCTACGCGCTTTGTTCACCATACAAGATTTTGATACCCTCTATCTGCTAATTTTGGAGGTAGGCGCGGTTATCATCTCTGTATCCGGTCTGTTGGTGACATTAACGGCATATAATATAAGCCATAGTTTCAAAGCCGGGTATTGTACTTTTATACTTGTAACCGCCTTTATCGTTTTTTCTCCGCAGGCTTTCATCCCCTATACAGACTCCTACGGTATGCTGGCGCCTGTATTGACAGTATACCTATATAGCAGCCGAATTTCCGCCCCTATCAAAATATCTCTGGTAGGTTTTGTTACTGTGCTCGGCAGTTTTATAAAACCGAATGCAATTATTGTACTAATTGCTGTCATCATTATAGAATCTTCCAAATTTCTGTCAAAAATTATAAAAACTGAAATTTCTTTACAATTTCAAGATTTGAAAAAATGTGTAGCCACATTTGTGCTATTTGTGCTCTTTGCCACTTTTGCTTGTTGCATTGGAAATTCCTGCAAGACTTTTGCTGCAAAGGATATGACCATCCGTAAAGAATGGTCTATGTCGCCAGCTCACTATTTAATGATGGGGTGGAACTCGGAATCCGGTGGGGTTTACAATCAGGAAGACGTCAACTATTCTCTTAGTTTTTCTAATCCCGAAGAACGGAAGCAAGGCGATTTGAAAGTATTTAGGGATAGAATAAATGATCTGGGTCCTTTCGGAGTAGTCAAACTTGGCACAAAGAAATTGCTCAGTTCTTTTGCTGACGGTTCTGGTAGTTGGCGTATGGAAGGCAGTTTCTTTGTCTCGATTAAAGGGACCAATGAAGTGGTCAAAAGTTACTATGGCATCGGGAACCACCGTCCTTGTGGTTACACCTTTGTTGCCCAGTTGTTTTGGGTATTTATTCTTTTGGGCATCGTTTTTCAATGGTTCGACAAAGAGCTAACTCCAACAAAATGTGCGGTCAATCTTACGTTATTAGGGCAAGGGCTTTTCCTTTTATTGTTTGAATGCCGCGCACGGTATCTCGTTCAGTTTTGGCCTTTATTTGTTTTAGCAACAATTTCGGGATGGAAAGCGCTGTATCAATATTTGGATCGGAGAGTTGGCCGATATGATTCATGAAAAAGCACCCGTTTTGTACATCGTCATCCCCTGCTACAACGAGCAGGAGGTGCTGCCCATCACCG
>LBJMC04200__coassemble_457_pt1 | contig 28058 bp, 19 predicted proteins | sample LBJMC04200__metabat2_low_PE_015 | metagenome-assembled genome bin LBJMC04200
TCCTTATGAGTCTTTCTTCCAAAATGTGTTGCACTTCACTTGACAATCTGCCTCACGAAAGAACAACGAAAACCTCAGGTCCTGATATTCTTCGTAATATCATCCACCATCTCTTTAAGATGCCGGTCCTTGCCGATATTCTTCTCCATCGTGTTGATGGAATACACCACGGTGGAATGATCCCGGCCGAACTCCGACCCGATGGCCTCCATGCTCATGCCGGTGATCTCCCGGATGATGTACATGGCCATCTGCCGCGCCGCGCTCACATTGGCGTTGCGCTTTTTGCCCCGGATGTCGGCGGGCATCACATTGTAGGTGCGGGCCACCTCGTTGATGATCTTTTCAATGGTCACCGGGATGGGCTGCTGGTCGTTCAGCGTGTCCTTGATGGCGGTGGTGGTCACCCCGATGCAGGGGGCGATGCCCTCCAGCATGTAGTAGGCGTTGAGCTTTTTCACCGCCCCTTCCAGCTGGCGGATGTTCTGCTTGAGATGGTTGGCGATGTACTCGGCCACATCGTCGGGCAGGTCCAGGTTGAGCAGCTCGGCCTTGCGCTTGACGATGGCCACCCGGGTCTCGAAATCCGGCGGCTGGATGTCGGCGGTCAGGCCCCATTCAAACCGGGTGCGCAGCCGCTCTTCCAGGCTTTTGATCTCCTTGGCCGGGCGGTCGCAGGCCAGCACGATCTGCTTGCCGGCGTTGTGCAGGGTGTTGAAGGTGTGGAAAAACTCTTCCTGGGTGGCTTCCTTGCCGGCGATGAACTGGATGTCGTCGATCAGCAGCACGTCGGCTTCCCGGTAGGTCTGGCGGAACAGCTCGGTGGTGTTGTTGCGCACCGCCGTGATGATCTCGTTGGTGAACTTTTCACAGTCCACATAGACGATGTTGAAATCCGGGTGGTTCTTTTTGATCTCGATCTGGATGGCGTTGAGCAGGTGGGTCTTGCCAAGCCCCGAAGGCCCGTAGATGAACAGCGGGTTGTACGCGCCGGAAGGGTTGGCCGCCACGGCCTGGGCCGCCGCAAAGGCGAACTGGTTGGAAGGGCCGCGGATGAAGTTTTCGAAGGTGAAGTCATACCGGCCGGAGGGCAGGGCCTCCTCGGTGATGCGGCCGGCGGGGGCCTTTTCCCCTTCGCTCTGCTGGGACGGCGGGATGGTCAGCACCACCTCCACGTCAAAGCCCAGCACGGCCTTGAACGCCTCTTTCAGTAGGCCGGTGTATCGGTCGGATACGATCTTGCGGATGAAGTCGTTGCGCACCAGCAGGGTCACGCAGTTGGAGTTTTCGAAACTCACGGCTTCCAGGCCGCTGATGTAACACTGGTAGGTGGCCTCGGCGGTGTGTTCCCGGCAATAGGCTTTGGCTGCCTCCAGCACGTCGTTAAATGAGTCCATGTTCTTCCCCACTTCATGTCGGTCTTGCGCCGGCAGATCCAAGCGCAGAAAAATACAAGGATATTATACCACAAAAGGGGTGGCAATACAATGGCAAATGGGGGATATGACCCCTATATTATAAATAATGAAAGAAAAAACCGACCCGACCGCCTCCCCGCCCGCCGCAAAAGGGGCGTTTGCCCGCCGCCCGGCCGCCCCGGTCCCGGCCGGGGGTCCCCGCCTTGGCGCCGCGCAGAAAGATCTTTGCCGTTTCCGCCCCTTTTCACAAAAAATGTCCTCCCTTTTCCCAAAGATTTGTGGTATAATGACCCTGGACAGCATCGCAGGCCGCAGCGGCGGCCGTGACCGGGCCGGCGCCCGGCCCCGGCGTCTGACCCGGGCGGGCCGGCGCCGCTCTGCCCGTATCAACCATGCAGGAGGTATGTCCCATGAATGAAATAGAATCCCGTTACCGGGCCTGGCGCAGCCGGCCGGACCTGGACCCCGCCCTGGCGGCGGAGCTGGCTTCCATTGAAGGGCAGGAAGCCGCCATCACCGACCGGTTCTACCGCGACCTGGCCTTCGGCACCGGCGGGCTGCGCGGCGTATTGGGCGCCGGCACCAACCGGATGAACATTTACACCGTCCGCAAGGCCACCCAGGGCCTGGCCGACTACCTCAATGCCACCGACCTGCCCAAACGGGTGGCCATCGCCCATGACAGCCGCCATAACGGCGACCTGTTTGCCCGGGAAACCGCCCGGGTGCTGGCCGCCAACGGCATCACCGCCTGCCTGTACCCCCGGCTGGAACCCACCCCCGCCCTGTCCTGGGCGGTGCGGTACCTGGGCTGCGGCGCCGGCGTCTGCGTGACCGCCAGCCACAACCCCGCCAAGTACAACGGCTACAAGGTCTATGGGGCCGACGGCTGCCAGATCACCCTGGAAGCGGCCGAAAAGATCCTGGCCGCCATCGAGGCGGTGGACATCTTCGAGGGGGTCAAACTGGCCGACTATGACAAGGCCATGCAGGACGGCCTGATCCAGCTCATCGGGGAAGACTGCCTCGACGCCTTTGTGGACGCCGTCTACGCCCAGCGGGTGGGGGACGGCGAGGGCATCGGCCGGCTGAACCTGGTCTACACCCCCCTCAACGGTTCGGGGCTGGAGTGCGTGCGCAAGCTGCTGGGCAAACTGGGGGTCACCCATGTGACCGTCGTGCCGGAACAGGAAAAGCCGGACGGGGACTTCCCCACCTGCCCCTACCCCAACCCCGAAATCCGGGAAGCCATGCAGAAGGGCCTGGAACTCTGCGACAAGGTCCACCCCGACCTGCTGCTGGGCACCGACCCGGACTGCGACCGCTGCGGCACCGCCGTGCCCGACGGCAAGGGCGGCTACCGGCTGATCACCGGCAATGAAATGGGCATCATCCTGCTGGACTATATCTGCCGCACCCGGCTGGCCCGGGGCACCATGCCCAAGGACCCGGTGGCGGTCACCACCATCGTCTCCACCGACATGGCCACCCCGGTGGCCAAAAAGTATGGCGTCGAGCTGCGCCGCACCCTCACCGGCTTCAAGTTCATCGGCGAGCAGATCGGCAACCTGGAAGCCGAAGGCCATGCGGAGCGGTTCATCTTCGGGTTTGAGGAAAGCTACGGCTACCTGTCCGGCGGCCATGTGCGGGACAAGGACGCGGTCAACGCCACCCTGCTGGTCTGCGAAGCCGCGGCCTGGTACGCCGCCCAGGGCAAGACGCTGCTGGACGCCATCGAGGGGCTGTACAAGGAGTACGGCTACTACCGCAACGCCCTGAGCTCCTTCACCTTTGAAGGGGAGAGCGGCATGCACACGATGCAGGCCCTGATGGCCGGCCTGCGCAAAGACCCGCCCAAAGAGATCGCCGGCTATGCCGTCGAGACCGCCCTGGACTATGACGCCGAGGGCACCGGCCTGCCCAAAGCCGACGTGCTGGAATACCGGCTGGCCGGCGGGCACAAGTTCATGGTCCGCCCCTCCGGCACCGAACCCAAGATCAAGGTGTACATGAGCGCCGTGGCCGACAGCGAAGCCGCCGCCGACGCGGTGAACGCCGCGCTGGGCGAAGCCGCCGCCCGGATGATGAAGGGCTGAACGCCCGGACAACTTGCTGAAAGAAGGTATTTTCCCATGCCAATGCTGAAACTCAAACCCGCCTGCAAGGACTACCTGTGGGGCGGCGACCGCCTGCGCACCGATTTCGGGGTGGACAGCGACCTGCACCCGCTGGCCGAAGCCTGGGTGCTCTCCTGCCACCCGGACGGCCCCTCCACCATTGTGGAAGGCCCCGACGCCGGCCGCACCCTGGCCGATTACATTGCCGAAAAGGGCAAGGGCATCCTGGGCACCGACTGCGAAAAGTTCGAGGATTTCCCCATCCTGACCAAGCTCATCGACGCCAAGGGGAACCTGTCCATCCAGGTACACCCCTCCAACGAATACGCGCTGGAACACGAACACCAGTACGGCAAGACCGAGATGTGGTACATCCTGGACTGCGAGCCCGGGGCCTTCCTGTACTATGGCTTTGACCACGCCATCTCCAAGGAGGAGTTCGAGCGCCGCATCCAGGACAACACCCTCACCGAAGTGCTCAACGCCGCGCCGGTCCACAAGGGGGATGTGTTCTTCATCCCCTCCGGCACGCTGCACGCCATCTGCCAGGGCATCGTGATCGCCGAGATCCAGCAGAACTCCAACGTCACCTACCGCATCTACGACTACGGCCGGGTGGGCGCCGACGGCAAACCCCGCCAGCTGCACATCCGCCAGGCGCTGGATGTGACCCAGCTCACCCCGCCCGCCCCCCAGGACTTCGGCCCCCACCTGGGCCAGTGCGAGTACTTCACGGTGGATGTCCACGACGGCAGCTGGTCCGAGGAAGTATGCGAAAAGAGCTTCGTCTCCCTGCTGGTGGTGGAAGGGGAAGGCACCGTCGCCTGCGGCGGCGAGACGATGGCGGTGAAGAAGGGGGACAGCCTCTTCCTGCCCGCCGGCTCCGGCGCCTTCACCGTCACCGGCGACAGCCTCAAGACCCTGTGTACCCGGGTGTGAGCCGACCTGGCAGCCCCCGGGCGCCCCGCCCCTTCGCCGCCTGACCGCGGCGTGCTCTGAACCGGGGCCCCGGCGGGGCCGACGGCAAGCCCGGCCGGGAAAAGCCGGGCAAACAGAAAACGACCGGACAGCAGCCCTCCCAGGGTGCGGGTGCAGAAAGCCCGCGCCCCGGGAGGGCTGTCCCTTTTGCTGCCCGGCAGGTTCTCCGGAACGCAGCGGAAGAGCCCGCCCCCGGGGCGGGGGCAGACGGTCGAAAAAGTCTGAAATCGTCGCCGCCGGCGGATATGCGATGGGCCGTGGCGGGTTCCCGCGAAAAAACAGGTTGCATTCTCCCGCCCCTGTGGTATGATACAAGCAGAACGTCCGCCCCCCACCCCCGACCCCGGAAGGAGACCCGCCTATGGCTACCCCGACCCAACCCGACATCCGGGCGGCATTTTTTGACATCGACGGCACGCTGCTGCCCTTTGGGGCGCAGCAGATCCCGGCCGACACCCGGGCGGCGCTGGCCGCGCTGCGGCGGCAGGGGGTGGGGGTGTACATCGCCACCGGCCGGCCGCCGGTGCATCTGCCGGCCCTCAAACCCCTGCAGGGGGTGGAGTTCGACGGCTTTGTGACGATGAACGGCCAGTACTGCTACGACCGCACCCCCGCCGAGCCCTTCTACCGCCGCCCGCTGCCCCCCGACGCCATGCAGACCCTGATCCCCTGGCTGGCCGGCACCCCGCTGGCCGTGGCCTTTGTGGAAACCGACTTCGTCTATGTCAACGACCCCGCCGCGCTGGACACCGGCTTCTGCGGCCCCGAACTGCCGGTGCTGGACCCGGCCCGGGCCCTGACCCGGGAGACCTACCAGCTCAGCGCCTTCATCCCGCCGGAATGGGAGGCCGAGTTCCTCGCCCACTGCCCGGGCTGCAAGGCGGTGCGCTGGAACCGGGATTTTGCCGACATCCTGCCCGCCGACGGGGGCAAGCCCGCCGGCCTGGCCCGCACCCTGGCCCGGCGGGGGCTGCAGGCCGGCCAGGCCATCGCCTTCGGCGACGGGGACAACGACATCTCGATGCTGCAGTACGCCGGCATCGGGGTGGCCATGGGCAACGCCGACGCCAAGGTCCGCGCCGCCGCCGACTATGTCACCGCCGCCGACACCGAGGGCGGCATCGCCGCGGCGCTGCGGCATTTCCACATTCTGCCCTGATGTTGTGGAAAACTTCGGCACACCCGCCCATCGCCCGCACACCCGCCGCACACCGCCCGCACACCGTCTGCGCCAGAGTCGCGCCCGGGCTGCACACCCGCCGCACCCGGCCCGCGCCCGGTTCCAAAATCCGCGCCCGGGCGGCTGCAAAAACCCCCGCCGCCCCGCCTGCCCCCGGATTTCCCCGCGCCGGGCCTTGTCGCTGGGGCGGGTTTCGTGTATAATAGTAGCGCAAACGCAGACCCTGGTTGAATGAATGGAGGAATTTTCCATGAACAATATTTCCAACGCCATCCGCTATGTGGGCGTCAACGACCATCAGGTGGATCTTTTCGAAGGGCAGTACCCGGTCCCCAACGGCATGTCCTACAACTCCTATGTGATCCTGGACGAGAAGGTGGCCGTGCTGGACACCGTGGACATCCACTTCACCGAGGAATGGCTCGCCAACCTGGCCGCCGTGCTGGACGGCCGCAAGCCCGACTACCTGGTCGTCCACCACATGGAGCCGGACCACAGCGCCAGCATCGCCGCCTTCCTGGCCGCTTACCCGGAAACCACCGTCGTGGCCACCGCCAAGGCCCTGGCCATGATGGGCGATTTCTTTGAAGGGCTGGACCTGACCGGCCGCAGCCTGCCCGCCGCCAACGGCGGCACCCTGGAACTGGGCGCCCACACCCTCAACTTTGTCTTTGCGCCGATGGTCCACTGGCCGGAGGTCATGTTCAGCTATGAAAGCAGCGAGAAGGTGCTCTTCTCCGCCGACGCCTTCGGCAAGTTCGGCGCGCTGGACGCCCCCGAGACCGACTGGGTGCCCGAAGCCCGCCGCTACTACATCGGCATCGTGGGCAAGTACGGCGTTCAGGTGCAGGCGGTGCTCAAAAAGGCCGCCGGGCTGGACATTGCGATGATCTGCCCGCTCCACGGCCCGGTGCTGCGGGGCGATCTGAGCCTGTACCTGGAAAAATACACCGCCTGGGCCACCTACCAGCCGGAGGAGGAGGGCGTGCTCATCGCCTATACCTCGGTGTACGGCCACACCCGGGCCGCCGCCGAGCTGCTGGCCAAGACCCTGGCCGAAAAGAACTGCAGGAACGTGGTGCTCTGCGACCTGGCCCGCACCCCGGTGTCGGCGGCGGTGGGGGATGCCTTCCGCTATTCCAAGCTGGTGCTGGCCACCACCACCTACAACGCCGGCATCTTCCCCTATATGCGGGAATTCATCGACCACCTGACCGAGCGCTGCTTCCAGAACCGCACGGTGGGCCTGATCGAAAACGGCGCCTGGGCCCCGATGGCCGCCAAGGTCATGCGGGAAAAGCTGGCCGCCGCCAAGGACCTGACCTGGCTGGAGACCACCGCCACCATCCGCGGCGGGCTGAACGAGGCGTCCCGCGCCCAGATCGCCGCCATGGCGGAGGAGCTGGCCCGCTGAACGCCGAGCGGACATTCCAAACAAAAGGAGCGACTTTTCCATGATCCCGACGCCGGAACAGGCTTACGCACTGCTTTGCGAGTACAATGAAGGGGACTTCCACCGGGAACACGGCCGGGTGGTGGGCGGCGTGATGCGCTGGTATGCCCGGGAACTGGGCTACGGCGACCAGGCCGACTTCTGGCAGGGGGTGGGGATCCTCCATGATCTGGATTTTGAGCGCTGGCCCGACCAGCACTGCATCAAGGAGCAGCAGCTGCTGCGGGACGCCGGCGTGGACGAAACGCTGATCCACGCGGTGGCCAGCCACGGCTGGGGGCTGGCGAGCGACGTGGAACCCACCCATGAGATGGAAAAGGTCCTGTTCGCCGCCGACGAGCTCACCGGCCTGATCGGCGCGGCGGTGCGGGTGCTGCCCAGCAAGGACATCGCCGACCTGGAGCTCAAGAGCCTGCGCAAAAAGTTCAAGACCGCCAAGTTCGCCGCCGGCTGTTCCCGGGAGGTCATCACCCGGGGGGCCGAGCTGCTGGGCTGGAACCTGGACACCCTGATGGACCGCACCCTGACCGCCATGAAAGAGATGGCGCAAAGCGAATAACCCCCGCGGCGCATACCCGCCGCCGGCAACATGTACAGCAAAACGCGGCGCGAAAGCGCCGCGTTTTTTGTTGGCGGGGCGGGGTGCGGGGTTGAACGTGGACTGACCGCCGCCGGTAGGCCCGCCAGGCCGATAAAGAGAAAAGCAACGTGCGCGGCTCCGGTAGGCCCGCTAGGCCGATAAAGAAAAAAGCAACGTGCGCGGCGAGGCGGGGTGTGAGGGTTCCCGGCGGGGTGCGGGGTGCCGGAAAACCCGCTAGGCAATTTTGGCAGCGTGAGTGGCGGGGTGAGGGTGCGGGGTTGACCGCGGACTGACCGCCGCCGCAAAGCCCGCTAGGCCGATAAAGAGAAAAGCAACGTGCGCGGCGGGGGTGAGTGCGGGGTTCCCCCCAGAGTGACCGCCCCCGGTAGGTCCGCTAGCCAATTTTGGCAGCGTGGGCGGTGGGGCGGGGCGCGGGGTCTCCCGCAGCGTCCGCAGTGCCGCGGCGTAAGGGCCATGGAGATGCACCTTGTGCGCCGGCCCGTCAAGGGTGGGCCGGCGCGGCAGGGGCTCACAAAGATGGCCGCGCAACGATACCGTGCGGGGGGTCCAGGGGTCCCGTGGACCCCTGGTCGGCGGCCGCCGCATCGAAACGGCGGGACCTTTGGTTCTTTCAGTCATGAAAGAACAACGATAATTCGATATGTTGTTGAAAAGAAGGCCGCAGAGTTATCCCGGCAAGTAAGTTGCAAGAACACGCCCGCTAGGCCAATAAAGAAAAAAGCAACGTGCGCGGCGCGGCGGGGGTGCGGGGTTCCCCGCAAAGTGCCCTGCAGCAAGACGGCGGGGCCAGCGGGGGCCCGGCCCCCGCAAAAAAAATCCCCCCTGACCTTTGTAACAATCCCCCCAAAAACCCGTCCTTATAGATAAAGAGGAAGAAACGAGAGGAGGACCCCCATGGAGGACCACGAGATCGTCGCGCTGTACTTCGCCCGCAGTGAACGCGCCATCACCGAGACCGCCCGCAAATTCGGGGCCTACTGCCGCAAAATCGCCTGGAACATCCTGGCCAGCCGCCGGGACGCCGAAGAATGCGAAAACGACACCTGGCTGGCCGCCTGGAACACCATGCCGCCCCAGCGCCCCGCCCGGCTGGCCCCCTACCTGGGGCGGATCACCCGCAACCTGGCGCTGGACCGGTACGACCGCCTGCACGCCCGCAAGCGGGGCGGGGTGGACCTGGTGCTGGAAGAACTGTCCGACGCGCTGCCCGCCGCCGGCGCCGTCTCCGACCGGATGGACGCCGCCGAGACCGCCCGCCTCATCACCGAGTTCCTGCGCGGGCTGCCGCCCGAACCCCGCCAGATCTTTCTGCGCCGCTACTGGTACTGCGACCCCACCCGGGCCATCGCCCGGCGCTGCGGCGTCAGCGAGGGCAAGGTGCGGGTCACCCTGCACCGCACCCGGCAAAAACTCCGGGTCTATCTGGAAGAAAAGGGGGTGCGGGTATGACATCCCGGCAACTGTTCGCCGCCATCGGCCTGGTGGATGAAGACCTGATCCTGCAGGCGGCGGCAAAACCCCGCCGCCCCGGCCGGGTCCTGCGCCGGGCGCTGCCGCTGGCGGCCTGCCTGACCCTGGCCCTGCTGGGTGCGCTGTGGTGGCAGGGGACCCCCGCCCCGCCCGCCGCCGGCCCCGCCCAGCAAAGCCTGCCCGCCGCCAGCCCGGACGCGCCGGCCACCCCCGCGCCGGCCACCGCCGCCCCCGCCCCCCAGGCGGACACGCTGGACGCCGCCGAAAAAGCCGCCGGCCTGCCCGCCGCCCTGGCCGAAGCCATCACCCCCGCCGCCGGCGGTATGGGGGCCGACTGGCTGCTGGCGGCGGATGTGTCCGAACTGACCCTGCCCGACCTGCTCAACGGCCAGACCCCCGCCGCCCTGCCGGTCTACCGGGGCCTGCTGGCCGACCTGGAACTGAACGAAGCGCGGATGCGCACCATCCTGGCCGAAGCCCTCACGGCGCTGGGGCAGGACCCGGCGCTGGCCGACGGGGCTCAGCTGAGCTGGCAGGTCGCCGGGTTGGACGCCGCCGCCCCCGAGGAGATGGGCCGCAAGATCCTGGAACAAAGCGGGGTGCGTGCGGTGCTGGATTTCTGGGGCGGGCTCTGCCGGCTGGAAGTCACGCTGGGGGACGGCCGGCGGCTCTCGGTGCTGAACGACGGCACGCTGGAATGCACGCCGGGGCAGGAGGATGCCTTCGCCGCCGCCGACCTGGTGCTGGACGCCAACCGCCCGCTGCTGGAAGCCCTGGGCGGCTACACCCGACTGCTGCCGGGGCCCAACTACGGGCGCAGCTACAGCGACGGCAGCCTGACCGAAAGCCCCCCGGTGCTGGGCAAGGCCGGCGACACCCCCGCCCAGGCCCTCTTCGGCCGGGACCTGGCGGTGCTGCGAAGCTGCCGCACCGACGGGGAAGCGGCCCTGACCGGCTTTACGCTGTCCGGCTCGGCCCGGGCCGAGTCGATGGGGGAGTACCCGGTCATCACCCGGGAGGAGGCCGAGGCGCTGCTCTGCGCCGGCAGCTACCTGGACGCCGAGTTCATCCCGGTCGGCCCCGGGGAGGGGACGGTGGTCTCGGCCGAGCTCTGCTACCTGCCCGGCCGCAGCCAGTACTATGTGCCGATGTGGCGGTTCCTGGTGGATATGGGGGTGGCCGAAGCCCCGGCCCAGGTCAGCGAGGAGGGCGCCGACCCGGCCCTCCACGCCTATCGGGAATACTATGTGCCCGCCACCCCGCTGGACACCCTGACCGCCCTGGTCACCGACCCGGCCGGGGACTGAAAGGCCCCGCCCCCGGCCGGCGGAAAAACCGCCAAACCGAACGGGAAAAGTTTTGCCTGATTTTTTGGAAAAATGTTGAAAACTCGCCGCCGGCTGGGTGCCGGCGGCGAATTTTTGTCGGACATAATCAGGGTTCGGCAGGGATCCGGGCCGGACCCGGCCCGGCGGCAGCGGGCCGAAAGGGGGGAAGCCGGCCCGGCGGCTCACCCGGCGGCGGCAAACCGGCGGCGGCAAACCGCCGGCAAAGCCCGGAAGGGACCGACCGGACCCGGCCCGGCGGCAGCGGGCCGAAAGGGGGGAAGCCGGCCCGGCGGCTCACCCGGCGGCGGGCTGCAGGCTGTCCAGCAAAGCGAAGACCGATTCGGTGGGGATGTCCGCTTCCCCCTGGTAGGGGCCCCACACGTCGGCCCGCAGATTGTACAGCACCCCGTCCCGGGTGAACCAGGCGTCCACCTGCCGCACCCGGCCGTCGATCCGGCAGACTGCCGCCTGCACCGTCAGCCCGTCGGGGGTCTGGCGGGTCTCCAGCCGGGTGTCGTACACCCCCAGCTGGCTGGCCGGCGGCAGGGCGGGGGCGTCGGCGCCTTCCAGCCGCACGGCGGCGGTCAATTCCACCAGATACGCCGCCCCGGCCCCGTCGGTCTGGCTGCCCCGGCCTGTCACCAGCACCCCGGCCAGCCGGCCGTCGTCGTCCAGCCGGGCGCTCACCCCGGTCTGGGCGTCGGGCCCGGCCAGCAGCTGGTCCAGCTGGTCGCTGCCCACCAGCGGCAGACCGGTGAGCTCGGCGGCCTGCTGCCAGCCGTCGGCGGCATACCAGGCGCCGCCGTCGTCGGCCGCGTCCTGCAGGGCCCGGGTGCGGAAATCCGGGTCCAGCGCCTCGGCGGGCAGAAGGCCGGCGTCCTCCTCAAACCGGAACAGATACTGGCCGTGGGCTTCGTCCCGCCAACCAAGGCTCACGCTGCCCAGCACCCCGGCCCCCAGCAGCAGCGCCGCGGCGGCCGCGCACACCCCCACCTGCAGCCTGCGCCGGGGGCGGCGGACCGGGCAGGGGGCCGCGGCCAATGCCTGGCGGATCGTCCGGCGGGTCGGGTCGGACAGGCGGATGTCGTCAAAAATCTGATGGTATCGGGTCATGGGGATCCCTCCTTCAAAAAGTCGCCCAGCAGTCGGCGGGCGCGGGTCAGCCGCATGTAGACGCCCGACCGGGTCAGGCCCAGCGCGGCGGCGATCTCCTGCGGGGTGTAGCCGGCGTAGTAGTACAGGTGGACCACCGCCCGGTAGCCCGGGGGAAGGGCCTGCAGCGCGGCGCGCAGTTCCAGCCGGCCGGGGGTGGTGTCGGGGGCGGCGGGCTCCTGCTCGGCGGGGTCGGGCCGCCGCCGGGCCCGGCGCAGGCAGTCCTTGCAGTAGTTGGCGGTGATCCGCGCCAGCAGCGCCCGTTCCCGCCCGGGCATGGGGGTGCAGTTTTTCTGCAGCAGCCGCAAAAACACCTCCTGCACGGCGTCCTGGGCGTCGGCCGGGTTCAAAAGAAAGCTGTAGGCCAGCCGGTACACATCGTCAGCCCAGGCGTCATACAGCCGCAGAACCTCGCCACGGTCCATAAAGGCACCTCCTTCTCACAGTCTCACAGGGCCGCCCCGGCGGGGATGCCGGCGGCCTCACCCCGGCAGGGTTTCGGGCAATCCCGCCCCGGACGCGGCCCCCATGCGCCGGGAACCGCCCCGGAAAATCCGGGCGCCTTACCCCGCGGGGGGTGCGGGCGGCCGTCGGCTGGCCGCCTGCCCTGTGCTTTCACTTACATAACGCCGGGGGCGGGCATTTTCCCACACAGATTTCAGAAATTTCTCTGCCCCCTTCACGGTTCGATCCCCTGCAGCGGGTCTCCTCTCGGAAAAAGATGGGAAAGCGCTCTCACCAGGATAACACGGGCGGGGCGGGGGTTGTTACGGCGGCGGACTGTTTTTTTGAAAAAACAGGGAACCGGAATCAAAAACCACCCCTTCGGGCGGAAGCCTGTGAAGGGGTGGGGGTTGGGTTACGGGGTGCCGTTACGGCATTTCCGTCAGGCGGCGAATTTTCAACAGACAGCTCTTAGTAAAGGAAGGACCGGGGCCGCACCTCAATGGGTTTGAACAAAGTGGATGAAACCTTCCAGGTTTTTCGCCTGGTCGGCGATGCCGTATACAGTTCTGGAAGCCTGAAACCGCACAGGGTCACCCTCGTTAAACTCGATACGGATATGCAGGAACAGGGGGAACAGCCCCTTTTTGACGGTGACCCTCTTGATGTCCAACGGAGCGCGGGCCGTCCAGCCGACTGCCTTCGAGTCTCCCTGCAATAAGGCGACCAGCAGGCAGTTTTCCGTCAATCCAAAATACCCAAAGAAATGTCCGTTTTTCTGTTTGAGGGTCCCGTAGACCGGGTAAAGAAGGGTTTCTCCCTCCTCCAGCAGGGCGGACAGGGCTTTTATCATCTGTTCCTGATTGTTCATGCCGACACCTCCGGGTTTTGTGCTTCCTTGCTTAAAAGCAGCAAAAGAATTGTATACAAAAACAGACCGCAGGGCGACCTGCGGTCTGTTTTTCAGTTAAAGTTTCTTCGCTTCCTTCTTTGCAAAGAAGGAAGAAAAGAACTCACAAGCCGGATTACTTGTACAGGTCCACCAGACGGGTCAGGTGCTCGTAGCGATCCTCGGCGGCCTTCTGGTTCTTGTTGAACAGATCCTGGGCACGCTCGGGGAAGGCACGGGCCAGACGGCTGTAGCGGGTCTCGTTGTTCAGGAAGTCCTGATACTTGCTCATATCGCCGGCCTTGGAGGTCAGGGTGAAGGGGTTCTTGCCCTGGGCCTTGAGCGCCGGGTTGAAGGTGAACAGGTTCCAGTAGCCGGCTTCCACAGCCTTCTTCATCTCGTTCTGGCAGTTGGTCATGCCGCCCTTGACGCCGTGCAGTTCGCAGGGCGCGTAGCCGATGATGATGGACGGGCCGGGGTAAGCCTCGGCTTCGGCAATGGCCTTGACGGCCTGGGCCATGTTGGCGCCCAGGGCGATCTGGGCCACATAAATGTAGCCGTAGGTCATGCAGATCTCAGCCAGGCTCTTCTTGCTGATCTCCTTGCCGGCGGCCGCGAACTGGCAGACCTCGCCGATGTTGGAGGCCTTGGAAGCCTGCCCGCCGGTGTTGGAGTACATCTCGGTGTCGAAGACCATGACGTTGACATCGTGGCCGGAAGCCAGGACGTGATCCAGGCCGCCGTAGCCGATGTCGTAGGCCCAGCCGTCGCCGCCGAAGATCCAGAAGCTCTTCTTGGCCAGGTACTGCTTGTCCTTCAGGATCTCCTTGGCCTCGTCGCAGCCGCAGGCCTCCAGCGCAGCGATCAGGTCCTTGGCGGGCTGGTCGTTCTGCTTGGTGTTGGCCTTGGTCTCCATGAACTTCTCGATGACGGCATCCAGTTCGGCGTTCTTGCCCTTCAGCGCTTCGACCTTCTTGAGCAGGTTCTCGCGGACGGTCTCATAACCGATCTGCATACCCAGGCCGTGCTCGGCGTTGTCCTCAAACAGGGAGTTGATCCAGGCAGGGCCGCAGCCGCTTTCCTTGTTGGTGGTGTAGGGGCTGATGGAGGCCGTGCCGCCCCAGATGGAGGAGCAGCCGGTGGCGTTGGAAATGAACATCTTCTCGCCGAACAGCTGGGTGATCAGCCGGGCGTAGGAAGTCTCGGCGCAGCCGGCGCAGGAACCGGAGAACTCAAGCAGCGGCTGGTTGAACTGAGACCCCTTGACCGAGATCTCGTTGACAACGCCGGGGACGTTCTCCTTCTTGCGGATGTTCTCGACGCAGTAGTCGAAGGCGGCCTGCTGTTCGCTCTGGCTCTCCTGCGGCTTCATCTCGATGGCCTTGGTGGGGCAGACGGTCACGCACTCGCCGCAGCCCATGCAGTCCAGCGGGGACACAGCCATGGTGAACTTGTAGTCGCTGGGCTTCGGCTTGGTGTCGGCGCTCTTCAGGCTCTCGGGCGCGGCGGCCAGCTCGTCCGCGGTCAGGCAGAACGGGCGGATGGTGGCGTGAGAGCAGACAAAGGCGCACTGGTTGCACTGGATGCACTTGTTGGGATCCCAGCAGGGAACCATGACGGCGGTGCCGCGCTTCTCATAGGCAGAGGCGCCCAGCTCCCACTCGCCGTTGGGGTTGTGGGCAAAGGCGGAAACAGGCAGGCTGTCGCCGTCCATACGGGCCACCGGCTCCATGACGTTGCGGACCATCTTGACCAGCGCTTCGGGGCCCTTCAGGTCCTTGGCGGGGGCGTCGGGGGCGGGGTTGTGCCAGCTGTCGGGCACTTCCACCTTGTGGACGGCGTCCACACCGGCGTCAATGGCCTTGTAGTTCATCTGGACAACGGCGTCGCCCTTCTTGCCGTAGCTCTTCTTGGCGGCCTGCTTCATGTAATCGACAGCCTCGTCGATGGGCATGATGTCGGCCAGCTTGAAGAAGGCGGACTGCAGGATGGTGTTGGTGCGCTTGCCCATGCCGATCTCAATGGCCTTGTCGATGGCGTTGATGGTGTACAGCTGGATGTTGTTGTCCGCGATGTACTTCTTGTCAGCGGCGTTCAGGTGCTCTTCCAGCTCCTCGTCGGTCCACTGGCAGTTGATCATGAAGACGCCGCCGGGCTTGACATCCTGCACCATCTTCATGCCCATGTGGATGTAGGCAGGGTTGTGGCAGGCGACAAAGTCGGCCTGGTTGATGTAGTAGGGGCTGCGGATCGGGTGGTCGCCGAAACGCAGGTGGCTGATGGTCACACCGCCGGTCTTCTTGGAGTCATACTGGAAGTAGGCCTGGATGTACTTGTCGGTGTGGTCGCCGATGATCTTGGTGGAGTTCTTGTTGGCGCCGACGGTGCCGTCGCCGCCCAGGCCCCAGAACTTGCACTCCTTGGTGCCGGGGGCGGAGGTGATGGGCGCGGGCTTGACTTCCGGCAGGCTCAGGTTGGTCACGTCGTCCACAATGCCGATGGTGAAGCGGGCCTTGGGGGCGTCCTTCTCCAGTTCCTTGTACACGGCGAAGACAGAGCTCGGCGGGGTGTCCTTGCTGCCCAGGCCGTAGCGGCCGCCGGTCAGCACGATGTCGTTCATGCCGGCTTCCCGCAGGGTGGCGGCAACATCCAGGTACAGCGGTTCGCCCAGGGAGCCGGGCTCCTTGGTGCGGTCGAGCACCGCGATCTTCTTGACGGTCTTGGGCAGCACCTTCAGCAGCGCTTCCGAAACCCAGGGACGGTACAGGCGCACCAGCACCAGGCCGACCTTCTCGCCGTGGGCGTTGAGGTAGTCGATGACTTCCTCGGCCACGTCGCAGATGGAGCCCATGGCGATGATGACCCGGTCGGCGTCCTCGGCGCCGTAGTAGTTGAACAGATCATAGTTGGTGCCGATCTTGGCGTTGATCTTGTCCATGTACTTCTTGACCACCGCGGGCAGGTTGTTGTAGGCGGTGTTGCAGGCTTCGCGGTGCTGGAAGAAGATGTCGCCGTTTTCATGGCTGCCGCGGGTCTTGGGGTGCTCGGGGTTGAGCGCCTCGGCGCGGAACTCGGCCACGGCGTCCATGTTGCACATTTCCTTCAGGTCTTCGTAGTCCCACTTTTCGATCTTCTGGATCTCGTGGGAGGTGCGGAAGCCGTCGAAGAAGTTGACAAAGGGAACGCGGCCCTCAATGGCGGACAGGTGAGCCACCGGGGACAGGTCCATGACCTCCTGGGGGTTGGACTCGGCCAGCATGGCGAAACCGGTCTGCCGGGTGGCGTACACGTCGCTGTGGTCACCGAAGATGTTCAGCGCCTGGGTGGCGACGGTACGGGCGGACACGTCGAACACGCAGGGCAGGCCCTCCGCCGCGATCTTGTACATGTTGGGGATCATCAGCAGCAGGCCCTGGGAAGCGGTGAAGGTGGTGGTGATGGCGCCGGTGCCAAGCGCACCGTGAACGGCGCCGGCGGCGCCGGCCTCGGACTCCATCTCAACAACCTTGACCTGGTTGCCGAAGATGTTCTTCAGGCCCGCCGCGCTCCACTGGTCAACGGTGTCGGCCATGGGGCTGGAGGGGGTGATGGGGTAGATGGCAGCGACGTCGGTGAACGCATAGGCTACATGCGCGGCCGCGGTATTGCCATCCATGGACTGTTTCGCTCTCGGCATTTTTCTTCCTCCGTTTACTGTGGCGCGGCGGGTCAACAGCCCCCGAAGCGCCTGGATTCAGCACCCGCACAGGCCAAACGAGCCGGGACCCCGGTTCTTTCAAACGGGGGGCGCGGCCCTGCCTGCGCAGGAACACCCGCCGCCGGCGGATAAGAGCGGCCCGCAGGCGGATACTAAAAAGTAAGGTGTTATTGCTTGTTCTCATTTTACCAAATTTCAAGGCGGTTCGTAAAGTAGGATTGCATAGAAAGATGCACAAATATTTTGATATATATTTGGCAAATTGACGGAAAAATGCCGGCCAACCTGCCTGTTTTTCACAACAGGGGTCCGGATTTTGTTGGATTTTTGTGAAATCTGGGCAAAAGGCCGGGTTTTTCCGCCGCCGCCGCGCCGCCCGGCCGGTTTTTGCCGCCGGCCGGCGGGTTGCAATTTGCGAAGAGTGTGGTATAATGACTGTCGGTTAGTTATAGCTAACCAAACAAAATAGCCGGGGGCGGGGACTTTGCGGGAAATCCCGCGCCCTGCCGTGCCGCGAACGCTGCTTTTTTCGTTATTGACCCTAGCGGGGGGGTGGCCGTGCAACTTACTTGCCGGGGTTGACTCGGTGGCCATCTTTTTTTCAACTTCTCGTTGCTATGTTGTTCTTTCATGACTGAAAGAACCAAAGGTCCCGCCGTTTCGATGCGGCGGCCGCCGACCAGGGGTCCGCAGGACCCCTGGACCCCCCGTGTCGTTGCGTTGGCGGCGATTTTCGGCGGGTGCCGCGGCGCCCCACCGTAGACGGGGCGCCGCCCTTGGTGCATCTCCATGGCCTTTACATCGTTGCTTTCATACAGCATTGTGGTATCATTTACGTTTTGGGAGGGTCACTGACCCTCCGCTACAGAGATAAGGGAAACCTTCTCATAAATGGCCGGCATCGTAAAGATTATGGAGACGCGCCTTGGGCGCCGCCCCGTCTACGGTGGGGCGGCGCGTCCGCCACCAGCGTAAAGGTTATGGAGATGCACGTCGGGCCCCGGCCCGTCAAGGGTGGGCCGGGGCGGACGGGCGTAAATATTTGGGTGCAGACGAAATCTTGCGGGGGGTCCAGGGGTCCCGTGGACCCCTGGTCGGCGGCCGCCGCATCGAAACGGCGGGACCTTTGGTTCTTTCGGTCGGCGAACACAGAAATTGTTGCCATTGCAACTACCGTTTTCCGCCCAAAACCGCTATACTGTAGAAGCGCCGTCAAGAAAGCGCAAAATCTTGCGCCGGGGCGCCGGGGGCCCGGCCCCCGCAATCAACGACCCAGCCGCGGCGCCGCCGCGTGGGAACATAGAGGAGACCGCTGCGTTTGCAACATCGTAAGGAGGTACACCGATGCTGAATTATTCCCAGTGGGAAGGGTTTGAAGGCCGCATCTGGAAAGAGGAAGTCAACGTCCGCGACTTTATCCAGAAAAACTACCGCCCCTATGAAGGGGACGAATCCTTCCTGGCCGGCCCCACCGAAGCCACCAACAAGCTCTGGGGCGCTTTGCAGAAACTGCAGAAGGCCGAGCGCGCCAAGGGCGGCGTGCTGGATATGGAGACCGAGGTGGTCAGCGACCTGACCGCCTACGGCCCCGGCTATATCGACGAGGCCCTCAAGGACCAGGAAAAGGTCGTCGGCCTGCAGACCGACAAGCCCCTCAAGCGGGCCTTCATGCCCTACGGCGGCATCAAGATGGCCGAACAGGCCTGCACCACCTACGGCTACCAGCCCAGCGAAAAACTGCACGAGATCTTCACCCGCTACGCCCGCACCCACAACACCGCGGTGTTTGACGCCTACACCCCCGAGATGAAGCGCGCCCGCCACAGCCACATCATCACCGGCCTGCCCGACACCTACGGCCGCGGCCGCATCGTGGGCGACTACCGCCGCGTGGCGCTGTACGGCATCGACGCCCTCATCGCCTGGAAGCAGGAGGACTTCGACAACTGCGGCGACGGCACCATGACCGACGACGTGATCCGCCAGCGGGAGGAGATCGCCCTGCAGATCCGCGCCCTCAAGGGCATGAAGGAGATGGCCGCCGCCTACGGCTTCGACATCTCCGCCCCCGCCAAAAACGCCCGGGAAGCCGTCCAGTGGCTCTACTTCGGCTACCTGGCCGCCATCAAGACCCAGAACGGCGCCGCCATGAGCGTCGGGCGGATCTCCACCTTCCTGGACATCTACATCCAGCGGGACCTGGACAGCGGCGCCCTCACCGAGACCGAAGCCCAGGAGCTCATCGACCATCTGGTCATGAAATTCCGCATGGTCAAGTTTGCCCGCATCCCCAGCTACAACCAGCTGTTCTCCGGCGACCCGGTCTGGGCCACGCTGGAGGTGGCCGGCATCGGCATGGACGGCCGTTCGATGGTCACCAAAAACGATTTCCGCTTCCTCCACACGCTGGAAAACATGGGCCCCGCGCCGGAACCCAACCTGACCGTGCTGTATTCCAGCGCCCTGCCCGAGACCTTCAAGAAATACGCCGCCGCCATCTCCATCAAGACCAGCTCGGTCCAGTATGAAAACGACGACGTGATGAAGCCGGTCTGGGGGGACGACTACTCCATCTGCTGCTGCGTCTCGGCCACCCAGACCGGCAAGGAGATGCAGTTCTTCGGCGCCCGGGCGAACCTGGCCAAGTGCCTGCTCTACGCCATCAACGGCGGTATGGACGAAAAGCTCCACGAGCAGGTGGGCCCGGCCTACGCCCCCATCACCGGCGAGTATCTCGACTACGACGAGGTGATGAAAAAGTACGATGTGATGATGGACTGGCTGGCCGGGCTGTATGTCAACGTGCTCAACCTGATCCAGTACATGCACGACAAATACTACTACGAAGCCGCCGAGATGGCCCTCATCGACACCGATGTGCGCCGCACCTTCGCCACCGGCATCGCCGGGTTCAGCCATGTGGTGGACAGCCTTTCGGCCATCAAGTATGCCAGGGTCAAGACCGTGCGGGACGAGACCGGCCTGGTCATCGGCTACGAGACCGAGGGCGATTTCCCCAAATACGGCAACGACGACGACCGGGCCGACGACATTGCGGTCTGGCTGCTGCGCACCTTCATCACCAAAGTGCGCCGCCGCCACACCTACCGCAATTCCGAGCCCACCACCTCCATCCTGACCATCACCTCCAACGTGGTTTACGGCAAGGCCACCGGCGCCACCCCCGACGGCCGCAGGGAGTACACCCCCTTCGCCCCCGGCGGCAACCCCAGCTACGGCGCCGAGACCCACGGCCTGCTGGCCAGCCTGAACTCGGTGGCCAAGCTGCCCTACCACTGGGCGCTGGACGGCATCTCCAACACCCAGACCATCAGCCCCGACGCGCTGGGCCATTCCGCCGGCGAGCGGGTGGACAACCTGGTCCAGGTCATGGACGGCTACTTTGACCAGGGCGCCCACCACCTGAACGTCAACGTCTTCGGCACCGAAAAGCTCATCGACGCGATGGAGCACCCCGAAAAGGAGGAGTACGCCAACTTCACCATCCGGGTCTCGGGCTACGCGGTCAAGTTCATCGACCTGACCCGCGAACAGCAGCTGGATGTCATCGCCCGCACCTGCCACAAAAAGATGTAACCGCCCCGGCAGGCCCTTGACCCGGCCGCCCGCCTTTGGGCGGCCGCAGCGGCCCGCTGCGGCAAGAGCAAGCCCCCTCCCGGCGGGAGGGGGCTTGCTTCGGTTTCCCAACACCACAAGGAGGTTTGTATGTCAACCAACACCAACGCCCCGCTGGGGTACATCCATTCGGTCGAGACCTTCGGCCTGGTGGACGGGCCGGGGGTGCGGTATGTGCTGTTTTTGCAGGGCTGCCGGATGCGCTGCCGCTACTGCCACAACCCCGAGACCTGGGCCTTTGCCAAGGACAACGCCCAGACCCCCCGCCAGGCATTCGACGCGGCCTACCGCTACCACAATTACTGGAAAAACAACGGCGGGCTGACCGTTTCCGGCGGCGAACCGCTGCTGCAGATCGACTTCCTCACCGAGCTGTTCCGCCTGGCCAAACAAAAGGGGGTCCACACCGCGCTGGACACCTGCGGCCAGCCCTTCACCACCGGGGAACCCTTTTACACAAAGTTCCGCGAACTCATGCAGTACACCGACCTGGTCATGCTGGACATCAAGGAGTGGGACCCGGACCGCCACAAGGCCCTGACCGGCCACGACAACCGGAACATCCTGGCCATGGCCCGGTGGCTGTCCGACCATGGCAAGGCGATGTGGGTCCGCCATGTGCTGGTGCCCGGCCTGACCGACGACGAGGACGCCCTGCGGGCCACCCGGACCTTCCTGGACAGCCTGACCACCCTGCAGCGGGTGGAGGTGCTGCCCTACCACACCCTGGGGCTTTTCAAATGGGAAAAGCTGGGCATCCCCTACACCCTGGACGGGGTGCCCACCCCCACCGCCGACCAGGTCCGCCGGGCCGAGGAACTGCTGGGCATCCCCCCGGAAAAGGCGTGAGGGGGGCAAAAGGGAAAACTTGTCCGCCCCGCCGCCCCGGGGGCCTGCCGCTCCCCCGCCGCCCCCGCCGCCGTTTCCCCCGCCGTTTCCCCCGCAAGGGGGCGCAAAGCCTTGACGCTCGCCCGGCGGCAGGGTAGAATGGAGAAAAGCCCATTTCCCGGCCCGGCAGCCCGCGGCCGGCCCCAAGGAGGATGCCACCCATGCCCCACACCGAAAAAACCCTGGAAACCAAAGAGATCTTCAACGGCCATGTGATCCGCGTCACCCACGACAAGGTGCTGCTGGAAAACGGCGACACCAGCTACCGGGAGGTGGTCCACCACCACGGCGGCGCCTGCGTGCTGGCCCTGACCGACGACGACCGGGTGTACATGGTGCGCCAGTACCGCTACGCCCTGGCCGAAGAGATCTGGGAACTGCCCGCCGGCAAGCTGGAAGCGGGGGAGGACCCCTTCGAAGCCGCCAAACGGGAACTGGCCGAGGAATGCGGCGTCACCGCCGGGCGGTACACCGACCTGGGCTGCCTCTACCCCACCGTGGGGTATGACAGCGAAAAAATCTACATCTGGGCCGCCCGGGACCTGACCGCCACCGGCCAGCACCTGGACCCGGACGAGTTCCTGGACGTGGTCACCCTGCCCTTTGACAAGGTGCTGGCCATGGTCATGTCCGGCGAGATCAAGGACTCCAAGACGGTGGCGGCGGTGCTGAAATACGCCCTGCTGCGCAAAGAGGGGAAAGCCTGATGGCCGACCGGGTGCGGCTGGCGCTCTGCGACCTGGCCGCCGACTGGGACCCCCGGGACAACTACTTCACCCGGGCGCTGCGCCGGGCCGGCTGGCAGATTGAATTCTGCGACGGCCCCGAAAGCCGGCCGGACTTTCTGCTCTGCGGCACCTTCGGCCACCGGGCGCTGGACTACGACTGCTGCCGCATCCAGTATTCCGGCGAGGACAGCTGGCCCGACCTGAACCTGTACGACTACGCCATCGGCTTCCCGCTGCTGGAATACGGCGACCGCTACCTGCGCCTGCCCCTGTACGCCATGCGGGACACCTGGGCCCCGGCGCTGCAAAAGCACACCCGCCCGGCCGGGGAGGTTTTCGCCCGGCCGGGGTTCTGCGCCGCGGTGGTCAGCAACGATTACTCGGCGGCGCGCAACGCCGTCATGGCCGAGCTGGACCGCCGCGGCCTGCTGGCCAGCGGCGGCGGCTACGCCAACAATGTGGGCGGCCCGGTGGCCGACAAACAGGCTTTCCAGCAGGGGTACCGCTTCGCCCTGGCTATGGAGAACAGCGCCGACCCCGGCTACTGCACCGAAAAGATCGTGGACGCCTGGGCCGCCGGCGCGGTGCCGGTCTACGGCGGCGACCCGCTGGTCCGGCAGGAGTTCAACCCCGCCGCCTTCGTCTGTGCCGACGACTACCCCACCCCCGCCGCCCTGGCCGACGCCCTGGCGGAACTTGCCCAAAACGAGGCGGCCTTCACCGCCCTGTGCCGGGCGCCCATCCTGGCCCCGGGCAGCCGGGCCGCCGCCTATGTCACCGACGCCCCCGCCGCCGACTTCCTCGGGGCGGTGTTCCGCCGGGGCCCCCACCTGCGCCGCAACCGCAGCTGCTGGGGCAGCATTTATGAAAACGACCTGCGCTACTACCACCGCCTGGCCGAGGAGGCCGCCCGCCCCAGACCCCTCTGGCGGCGGCTGCTGGGCCGCTGAGGCCCGCGCAGGACACCCCCGCCCCGCCCGCCCGGCGGGGCCGAACACGGAGGCTGCCATGTCTGACGCCGGCTACACCCTGACCCCCATCGCCCGCATCCGCAGCGAATTCAAGGAAAAATTCGGCATCCCCCGGCAGAGCGGCCTGGTGGAAGCGCTGCGGGCCCGGGTGGTCTTTGAGCCGGCCTTCCGCCGGCCGGAGGCCCTGCGCGGGCTGGAAGCCTACAGCCACCTCTGGCTGATCTGGCAGTTTTCCCAGGTGGTGGCGGAAGGGCAGGACGGCGCCAACTGGCGCCCCACCGTCCGCCCGCCCCGGCTGGGCGGCAACCGGCGGATGGGGGTGTTTGCCACCCGCAGCCCCTACCGGCCCAACGCCCTGGGGCTGAGCTGCGTGCGGCTGCTGGGGGTGGAGCCGGCCGGGCCCGAAGGCCCGGTGCTGACGGTGGGGGGCGCCGACCTGCTGGACGGCACCCCCATCTACGACATCAAGCCCTATCTGCCCCAGGTGGACGCCCACCCCGGCGCGGCGGCCGGCTTTTCCGGCCCGGCGGCGGCCCACGCCCTGGCGCTGCGGGACCCCGGCCGCTGCCTGGACGCCCTGGACCCGCAGACCCGGGAAGCCCTGTGCGGCGTGCTGGAAAACGACCCCCGCCCCGGCTACCAGCAGGACTCCGGCCGGGTCTACGGCCTGAGCTTTGCCGGCTGGGCGGTCCGCTTCCGGGTGGAGGGGGACACCCTCACCCTCCTCTCGGTCCGGTGGGAGGGCTGACCCCGCCCCCATTTTCCACACCCCGGCGGGAGATTGTGGAAAACCCGGCGGCCCGCCGCCCCCGAACGCCCCGACAACCGCAGACAAAAAACGACCCCCGACCCCCGGCGAAGCGCTTTCGCTTCGCCGCAGGGCCGGGGGTCGCTGTTTGCCGCAGGGCCGGGGTTTTTTGTCTTGGGTTCGGCCGGCTTATTCCTGCTGCGGCCCGGGCAGGAAGTCCTGCAGGTAGACCGCGGCGCTGCGGCTCATCTCCCGGCTGAAATCGCTGTCATACTTGCGGGCGCAGAAGGCTTGCAGGTCGGCGTCAAAGTCGTAGTCCGGCCGGTCTTCCCGGGCGGCAAAGTCGGCCCGCAGCAGGGCTTCGGGGCGGTCCTTGTAGGTGTTTTCGCAGACCACCGCCCCGGCGGCGAACCGGCGGGGCTTGGGCCGGGTCTTCTGCTGGGGGGTCGGCCGGCCGAAGATCAGCATGGCCGCCGGCACCACATGGGCGGGCAGGTCCAGCGCCCGGCGCATCGCCTCGGCGTTTTCCAGCACATCCCCGATGTAGCAGCTGCCGATGCCCAGGCTCTCGGCGGCGGTCACGGCGTTCTGGGCCGCAATGCAGGCGTCGGCCACCGCCAGCAGCAGGTCGCCGGGGCCGGGGTCCCGGGGTGTGACCCCCGCCGCCCGGTAGGCCCGGGGCCAGCGGCGGCAGTCGGCCAGAAAGATCAGGCAGAGCGGCGCGGCGGCGATCATCGGCTGGTGGTCGCACAGGTCGGCCAGCCGGGCCCGCAGCGCCGGGTCGGTGATGTCCAGGATGGTGTACAGCTGCTGGCAGCCGGCCGTGGGCGCCTGGAAGGCGGCTTCCAGGATGGCGGCGCGCTCCTCGCCGGTGACCGGCGCGTCGGTAAACACCCGCACCGACTTCCGGCGGGCCAGCGCGTCCAGGATCTCATTGTGCAGCGGCATGGTTTGCCTCCTTTACAGGGTTCGGGCAGGGTTCGGGCAGGGGTTGGGCCAGGGCAGGGGCCCGGCCGGGGGTCACACTTTTTTCAGGGTGTACGCCTGCACCCCCAGGCCGATCTTTTCGGCATGGTCCAGGCATTCCCGCCAGGTGGTGCCGGGGGTCACGTCCAGGAAATTGTCGCCGCAGCAGCCAAAGCCCGGGTTGGCCCGGTGTTCGCCCAGCAGGCTGCCGGGCATCGGTTCGGCGGCCAGCACCGCGTCGGCGCAGGCCCGGTCCAGCGCCACCGGGTCAAAGCTGGCGAACATCCCGATGTCGGGCACGATGGGGGCGTCGTTGTCGGCGTGGCAGTCGCACAGCGGGGACACGTCCATCACCAGGCTGATGTGGAAGTTGGGCCGCCCGTGGCAGACCGCCGCCGCATACTCGGCCATTTTGCAGCACAGCAGGGCGTTGGCGTTGTCCTGCGGGGCGTAGATCGCGTCAAAGTTGCACCGGCCGATGCACCGGCCGCAGCCTTTGCACAGGTCCTGGTCGATGCGGGCCTTGCCCCCCTCGTAGGTGATGGCGTCCGACCCGCATTCCTTGGCGCACTGGCGGCAGCCCCGGCACAGCCCTTCCTGCACCACCGGCTTGCCGGCCTTGTGCTGCTCCATCTTGCCGGCCCGGGACCCGCAGCCCATCCCCAGGTTTTTCAGCGCCCCGCCGAAGCCGGTGGACTCGTGCCCCTTGAAGTGGTTCAGCGAGATCACCACGTCGGCGTCCATGATGGCCCGGCCGATCTTGGCGGTGGGGCAGTACTCGGCGTTGGGCACCGGCACCTCCACATCGTCGGTGCCCCGCAGCCCGTCGGCAATGATCAGTTCGCAGCCGGTGGTCACCGGGCCGAAGCCGTTCTCCTGGGCGGCGGCCAGGTGTTCCAGGGCGTTTTTCCGCCGGCCGGGGTACAGGGTGTTGCAGTCGGTCAGAAAAGGCAGCCCGCCGTGGCGCTTGACGGCGTCGGCCACCGTTTTTGCGTAGTTGGGGCGCAGGTAGGCCAGGTTGCCCGGCTCGCCGAAATGGATCTTGATGGCGACGAACCGCCCTTCCAGGTCAAGGGTGCCCAGGCCGGCGGCCTCCACCAGCCGGTCCAGTTTCTGCTGCAGGGTCTGCCCGCCCCGCACCCGGAAGTCGGTATAATAAACGGTCGATTGCTTCATGGTACACACAGCCTTTCCGGGCCGTTTGGCGCCGGCCCCCGCGCTCTGTCCCTTATTATAAAGAAAAAGCCGCCGCCGCACAAGAGCCCCCGAAGGCACAAGGGGCAACAGCCGCGCACGGCCGCCGCAGCGGTATTTTACACGCCCTTTACAAACATTACCGGCTTTTTACACAAACCCGCCCGATTTTGCCAAAGTTTTACGGCGATTGTACGCGGCCATGGTCGATAGCAGGGGACCGGTTGCGCTACAATACACTTGCGCCCGATAAGCGGGCCCCCGCGGCGGCGAGGTTTGGTAAGGACCGCCGCGATGTTTGGATCAAAAACATGGTAAGGGAGAAGACAGACAATGAAACGCAAGATCGCTTTGGTTTGCGCCGCCGCCATGGCCCTGAGCCTGGCCGCCTGCGGCTCCACCACTTCCAGCTCCGAGAGCACCGCTGCCTCTGACAGCACCGCCTCCGAGAGCACCGCTGCTTCCGAGAGCACCGCCGAAGAAGCCCCGGCCGAAGAGGCCGCCGCCGGCGACTTCGACGCCACCCAGGCCATCACCGTCATCTCTCGTGAGGACGGCTCCGGCACCCGCGGCGCCTTCATCGAGTTGACCGGCGTGGAGGATGACAACGGCGACAACACCACCCAGGCCGCCGCCATCCAGAACTCCACCAACGGCGTTATGACCACCGTTGCCAACGACGAGACCGCCATCGGCTACATCAGCCTGGGCAGCCTGGACGATTCCGTCAAGGCCGTCACCGTGGCCGGCGTCGCCCCCTCCGCCGAGACCGTCAGCGACGGCAGCTACACCCTGGCCCGTCCCTTCAACATCGTGACCAACGGCGAAGCCACCGACCCCGTGGCCGTTGACTTCATCGGCTTCTGCATGAGCGCCGATGGCCAGGCCCTGGCCACCGAGGAAGGCTACATCGGCGGCGAAGGCGCTGAGTTCACCTCCACCCAGCCGGCCGGCAACATCACCGTCGGCGGTTCCTCCTCCGTCAGCCCCCTGATGGAGAAGCTGATCGAAGCCTACGGCGCCGTCAACCCCAACGCCACCATCGAGCTGATGACCACCGACTCCACCACCGGCGTGACCGGCGCTCTGGACGGCAGCTACACCATCGGCATGGCCAGCCGTGAGCTGAAGGACGAGGAGACTGCGCAGGGCGCTGCCGCCACCGTTCTGGCCATGGACGGCATCGCGGTTGTCGTCAACCCCGCCAACACCGCTGTCGAGGACCTGAGCATCGACCAGATCCGCAGCATCTACGTCGGCGAGACCACCACCTGGGACGCTCTGTAAGCCGCCAGGCATACCATAACAAAGTGAGGGAGCAGGGATGGAACCGATGCGAGCGTACCGCGCCGCGGGTTTCATCCCCGCTCTTTCTGTGAAAGTACGGTGTTCCCCGTCGTTCCCTTTTGCGCATGGCAAGCAAAGCGAGGTATAGGAATATGAAAACGAAATCCGTCGTCAACAAAGAGACGGTCATGCAGTGGGTGTTCACCATCTGCGCCTGCGTCTCCATCCTGGCCGTGGCGCTGATCTGCCTGTTCCTGTTTGCGAACGGCCTGCCCACCATCGGCAAAATCGGCCCGCTGAAGTTCCTGCTGGGCACCAACTGGAAGCCCGGCAACGACCTGTACGGCATCCTGCCCATGATCCTCGGCAGCATCTACGTCACGGCCGGGGCCATCATCATCGGCGTGCCCACGGGTCTTTTGACCGCCATCTATATGAGCCGGTTCGCCTCCCCCCGCACCAACCGGGTGCTGCTGCCCGCCGTGCAGCTGCTGGCCGGCATCCCCTCGGTTGTGTACGGCTTCTTCGGCATGGTGGTGCTGGTGCCCGGCATCCAGGCCATCTTAAAAACCGACTTTGTGCGCAAGGTGCTGCACATCAACAACGGCAAGGGCATGAGCCTGTTCACCGCTTCGCTGCTGCTGGGCATCATGATCCTTCCCACCATCATCACGGTCAGCAAGACCAGCCTGGACGCCGTGCCCCAGAGCTATTACGAAGGCAGCCTGGCGCTGGGCGCCACCCATGAGCGCAGCGTCTTCTTTACCGTGCTGCCCGCCGCCAAGTCCGGCGTTATGTCCGCCGTGATCCTGGGCATCGGCCGCGCCATCGGCGAGACGATGGCCGTCGTCATGGTGGCCGGCAACCAGACCTGGATGCCGCAGGGCCTGTTCCAGGGCCTGCGCACGATGAC
>LBJMC04200__coassemble_774_pt1 | contig 18678 bp, 10 predicted proteins | sample LBJMC04200__metabat2_low_PE_015 | metagenome-assembled genome bin LBJMC04200
TTCGATGCGGCGGCCGCCGACCAGGGGTCCGCAGGACCCCTGGACCCCCCGCACGATTGGGTTATGTGGCCATCCCTAAAAGCTCCTGCTGCGCCGGCCCACCGTAGACGGGCCGGGGCCCGACGTGCATCTCCATAACCTTTCCGTTTGCGGGCGCCGCCCTTGGTGCATCTCCATAACCTTTCCGCTGGCGGCTACCGCGGCGCCCCACCGTAGACGGGCCGGCGCACGAGGTGGGTCTCCATATCGGTACGCACAGGTCGGATGGTGAGGTGGGTCTCTATGGCCTTTACGTTGGCGGCCAAGGGCCGCGGCGGATTCCACGCCGCATGGTCAGCCATTTACGAGAAGGTTTCCCTTTCCTCTGTAGGGGAGGATCATTGATCCTCCCGCAACGTAAAAAATACCTCAACGCTGTATGAAAACAGAAACGTAAAGGAAATGGAGATGCACGTTGTGCGCCGGCCCGTCAAGGGTGGGCCGGCGCGTCCGCTGCCGGCGTAAAAGTCATGGAGATGCACCAAGGGCGGCGCCCCGTCTACGGTGGGGCGCCGCGCAACCGCCCGCGTAAGGGTTATGGAGACGCACAAAGGGCCCCGGCCCGTCAAGGGTGGGCCGGGGCAGATGGGCGTGAATATTTAGACGCAAACGAAATCTCACGGGGGGTCCAGGGGTCCGTTGGACCCCTGGTCGGCGGCCGCCGCATCGAAACGGCGGGACCTTTGGTTCTTTCAGTCATGAAAGAACAACATAGCAACGAGAATTTGTCAAAAAAATGGCCGCCGAGCCAACCCGGTAACTAACCTGCAAGGCAAACCCCGCTAGGGCCAATAAAGAAAAAAGCAGCGTGAGCGGCACGGGAGGGTGCGGGGATTCCTGCGGAGTGAGAGGTGCCGGCAGGCCCGCTAGGCCGATTTTGGCAGCGTGAGCGGAGGGGCAGGGTGCGGGGTTGCCCGCAGCGCGGGCAGCGGGGCAAGGGCTTGCGCGGCGGGGCGGGGGTGCGGCCGCAGGCCGCGAAAAAACCGGCCTACCCCACCCGAAACTCCGTCGGCGTAAGACCATAGCGGCGCTTGAATTGGGTGCAGAACACATTGTCCGAGGCATACCCCACCTGTTCGCTGATGGCCTGCAGCGGCAGGTTGGTGGCTTTCAGCAGGTAGCGGGCCCGTTCCATCCGGGCGGCGATCAGGTACTGGCGGGGGGTCATGCCCACCCGGGCGCGGAACAGCCGGATAAAATGATACTCGCTGAAATGGGCCAGGTCGGCCAGTTCCCGCACCGTCATCTCCTTGTCCAGGTTGGCGGTGATGGCGTACAGCACCTGGTCCAGCGGGTCGGGGGCGGCGCCGGGCCCCGGGTCCAGCAGGCAGCCCAGCGCGGCGGTGACCTCCCGGGCCAGCAGCCCTTCGCCGGGGACCAGCCCGGCTTCGAACAGCCGGTAGATCCGCCCCAGCGCCCCGCACAGCCCCGCAAAGTCTGCCGGGTGCAGCACCGGCGACCCGCCCCGGGTGATCCACCGGTAATAGCCGGCGGCGCCGGGTCCGTCAAAGTGCAGCCACAAAGCCTGCCAGCCCTGCCGGGACCGGTAGGCGTGGGGGCTGTGGCAGTCCAGCAGCACCGCGTCCCCCCGGTTGGCCGGGTAGTCCTGCCCGCCGGTCTGCAGGGTCAGCGACCCGTCCAGGATCACCTCCAGCAGAAAGCTGTCAAAACTCCGCCGGGTCAGCGCGTAGCCGGGCAGGTAGGTGAACCGCCCCACGCACTTGACGGTCAGCAGGCAGTCCCGCGCCGCCGGCCCCGCCGAGTAATTGTAATAGCGGGACCCGGGCGCCACCAGCGCTTCACGGGATTCCATCCTCAGCCCTCCTTTTCCCGGGGAAATCCCCCGGCCGAAACGCCCCCATCTGCGGGCAGCCCCCGCCGTCCTTCGCTCAGCGCACCAGCAGCCGGTGGAGCATCGCCCCCTGGTGGCCGGCGTCCAGGGCCAGCACCGCGTCAAACCGGCGGCGGGCAGCGCTTTGTGATAGTATACCACAGGCGTCGGGGCAAAACAAAGGGCGCACTGCCGGTGTCTGCTCCGCAGTGCGCCCAAGTCTTTGCGTCATGTTTTACAAAAGGACCCCGCCGGCGGCAGGTCACCGGCAGAACGCCTGATAGTCCCGGAACATCTTCTGCAGCCGCTGCAGGCCCTTGGGTTCCTCATCGCCCGGGCGCACGTTTTTCCACCAGAGCACCCGCAGGCGGATGTAGCGGTACATCGCCTGGGCCCGCTCGGCAAAAAGGGGGCGGAACTTCCGGCGCAGCCGGCTGTACTTGAGCAGAAAGCCCAGGTCGCTGAGCACCAGCAGGCCGTAAAACCCGAAGAAGAGCACCCGGAAGGCCAGGCTGAGGATGTCGTCGTCCACCAGCAGGCCGCCCAGCACGCACCAGCTCACGATCACCATGGCAATGACCGCCACCGGGTGGAACAGCAGCCCGCTGAAGGTGTTTTTGTCGTGGACCTTGCTGAGCGCCGGGACAAGCAGCCCCAGCAGCAGGAAGGCGAGAAAGGCGAAGGACAGAAGGATCTGCCGGGTGCTTTCGGTGCCGGTGACGAACCGGAACCCCGAAGCCTCCACCAGCAGGGCCGCCAGGATCTGCAGCGCGATGACCGGCAGTTCCAGCAGGAGTTTCCGCCGTTTTGTCCGCAGCTCCCGCAGCTGCCGGGCCTTTTTCTCCACTTCGTTGAAGAGCTTGCCGAGAGGACCCGACGGGGCCAGGTCCTTGTCATACAGCTGCAGCGCCTGATCCAGCTCAAAAAAGTGGTTCATCGTCACAGACTGCCGGCTCTTGTCCCGCTTGCTGATATAAAGGTACAGGTCATAGCTGGTTTTGGGGAAACGCCCGATGGGATCTTGGGACGCATCTTCCACCACCTGGTCCAGCGACTCCCATTGGGAGGACTGGATCTGCCGCAGTTTGCTGGAAAGGTCCCGCTTCAGCTCCTCCTCCGAACTGCCTGACACATGCACCGTGTCGTTCAGGCTGCGGTAAAATTCCAGGCTGCTCTCATACCGGGCGGCCATCGTGTCGGGGCCGGAAAACGGGATCACCTTCCCTTTTTCGTCGATGCCCTGAAACAGTTCCTGATCCTTGGGAAAAACAAGTTCATTCACGGTGGGTTCCTTCCCCGGTCGCCGGGCAGGGGGGGCTGGCTTTCGGTTTGGCGGCCCGCCGACCGTATGTAGTAATCGGAACAATTATACCGCCCCGGGCGTCCCCCGGTCAACCGGGACGCCCGGGGCAGGGGGAGGATTTTTCCCGCCCGGCGCAAAAGCAAAAGCCGCCGGGCAGCGCCGCCGGCGGTGAGGAATTTTTGATGCGCCCGGCCTTATCGGTGGCCGGTGGTGGCGAAGGTCTCGGAATCCTCCCGGCCTTCGGGCACATAGAAGGAGTCCGGGTCCCGGGGCGGGCGGATGGTGGTGACCAGCCGGGTGTGGCTGAACCGCTCGTAAAACAGCGGTTCGTGCATGGCCATGCGCAGCACCTCAAACAGCAGCGCCAGCATCCACAGCCCCATCAGGGCCAGCTGCAGCAGCGCCGGGGCCAGCGCCGGCAGGCCGGGCAGGGCGGCCAGCGCGTCCAGGGCCAGGGCAGCCAGCCGGGGCACGCCGCCCAGCACCAGCATCAGGCTGCCGTAGCGCAGCGGGTACTGGTACCACACCGGGGGGCGGCCGTCCGGTTCCACGATCCGCAGCCGGGTCAGCCGGTGGCCCACCGTCTGGCCGCCCAGCAGCATCGGGCAGACCGACAGGTAGGCCGTCCAGCCCAGCGCCCCCAGCCCGCCGGGCCAGAGACCATCCACCGCGGCGCCCAGTTGGCGCAGCGGTTCGGGCAGCGGGCCCGCCAGGCTCAGCAGCACCGACACCGACACCCCCAGCGCCAGCCAGACCACCCCGTCGTACCCCAGCGCCACAAACCGGCGCAGCAGCGACACATGCCGGCTGCGGGCCATGCTGGCCCGGTCGATCTGGGCGCGGGTGGGCAGCAGCCGGGCGGCCAGGGGTTCCAGGGCGTAGCCCAGCATACTGCCGGCGGTGTTCACGATCAGGTCGTCCACATCAAACAGCCGGTAGCTGCCCGGGTAGATGCCGTACAGCCCCGAAAGCTGGGTCAGCTCGAAAAACAGCGAGAGCAGAAAGGCGAACAGCAGGGTCCGCCGGGCCCCGCAGCCGAAGTAATACCGCAGATACACCCCGAAGGGCAGGGTCAGCAGCAGGTTGAAGCCGGTGACCAGAAAGGCGCTGCTGCCAAGCACCGCCCGCACCGCCGCCGGGAAACTGCCGGCGCCCCGGGCTTCCTTGGCGAAGTCGGCCAAAAAGGAGAAGGGCACCAGCTGCATCCTGTGGCCGGAAAGGGCGGCGGCCTCGGCCCCCGAGGGCAGCGGGAAGATCACGAGGCAGTAGGCGCAGATCAGGTAAAGGATGAAGGAATAGACGATCAGGATGCGCAGGCTCAGCACCGACCCGTAGCGGCGGTAGTTCCAGGCGATGTAGGGCAGGGTGAGCAGCAGCGCGGCCAGCGGGAAGAAGACCAGCCCCTGCCCGATGGCCGACAGATACCCGGACATGGCGCGCTGTTACCTCGCGCTGCCCAGCCAGAACAGCGCGACGGTGCCGGGGCCGCTGTGGGCGCCGATGACCGGGCCGATGTCGCCCATCTCGATCTCCCTGACGCCCAGGGCGCGGAGCTTGTCGATGACATAGCGGGCGTCGTCGGCGCAGTCGCCGTGGCTGATGAAGACGGTGCCGCCGGTCTTGTCCAGGGCGGTGGCCTCAAAGTGCTTGACCAGGGCGTCCAGGCTGGCGCGGCGGCCGCGGACCTTTTCCTTGGGGATCAGGTGGCCTTCCTCATCCACATGCAGCACCGGCTTGATGCCCAGCAGCGTGCCGGCCACCGCCGCCGCGCTGCTGACCCGGCCGCCCCGTTTCAGGAACATCAGGTCGTCCACCGTGAACCAGGCGCAGACCTGCGGGGCAATCTGCCGGGCATAGTCGGCGGCGGTGTCCAGGTCGGCGCCCTGGCAGCGCTTTTTGCCCACCAGGTAGCAGAACAGCCCTTCGCCCATGCTGGCCTGCAGCGAGTCCACGCACACGATCCGCCGGCCGGGGAACTTTTCCTTCAGTTCCTCGGCGGCGATGCAGCCGCTCTGATAGGTGCCGGACAGCCCGCTGGAAAAGGCCAGGTACAGGATGTCCTGCCCGGCTTCCAGCACCGGGGTGAAAGCCTGCTGGAATTCCAGCATCGTCACCTGGCTGGTGGTACACAGGCTGCCGGCCCGCAGTTTTTCGTAATAATCGTGGGCGGACATCTCCCGCCCGTCGGGGTAGTTGCGGTAGTCCTTCCCGTCCAGGGTAAAGGCCATCGGCAGCACCCGCAGGTCGGCGGCCTCGATCAGCGCGGGGGTCAGGTCGCCGGTGGATTCGGTAAAGATCACATAAGAAGCTGGCATGGCAAAAACACTCCTTTGTCGTTGGTTTGTCGTTCCATTTTGTCCATTACCGAGTATACCACAATGCGGCGGGGATGAAAAGATGGAGAGGGTGGGATTCCCGCGGCGTAAGGGTTATGGAGATGCACGTTGTGCGCCGGCCCGTCAAGGGTGGGCCGGCGCGGCAGGAGGTCACAGAGATAGCCCTGCAAGGCAATCTTGCGGGGGGTCCAGGGGTCCTGCGGACCCCTGGTCGGCGGCCGCCGCATCGAAACGGCGGGGCGAGGCGCTTGAGCGGCTATGCCGCGAAATCGCGCAGCGATGCGCCGACGGGCGGAGCGTCAAGCGAGCCCGTTCCTCTGTTTCCGGCCGCCGCTCAGGCGGCCAATGCAAAAGGGCTGGGGCTTTGCCTTACCTCCATACAGTCATGAAAGAACAACGATAATTCGATATGTTGTAAAAAAGATAGCCGCGAAGTTATCCCGGCAAGTCAGTTGCCCGGCCACGCCCGCTAGGGCCAATAAAGAAAAAATCAGCGTGGGCGGCGAGAGAGTGTGCGGGGTTGCCCGCAAAGAGGGCGGCGCGGCGGGGGCGCGGGGTTCCCCGCAGCGCGGGCGGCGGGGCAGGGCCGCGCGGCGCGGCGGGGGCCGCGGGGGACGCCCGCCCCCCGCAAAATCCCCCTGCTTTCCCGTCTCTTTCCACAAAATCTGAGAAAAATGTGTAAAACTTGTGATATTTCATAAAAAGAATTGCGAAAATTCTGTGAAAAAGGCAAACGCTTTTTACTTGCATTTCCGCCGCCCGGAGCGTATACTGAAACTAACAAGCCGAGACCCGATCGGCAAGAAAAAAGGAGGTTCCTGTGATGAAAGCTAGAAAACTGTTTGCTTCCCTGTTGGCCGTTGCGATGTTCTGCGTGCTGGCGATCCCTGCCTTTGCCGACGCGAACAGCGATTATGAGGCCGCGGTCCGCGCCTATCAGGCCCAGATCGCCGCCCGGGAAGAAGCCTACGCCGCCGCCGTGAAGGATTACCAGGCCCAGGCCGCCGCCAAGGCAAAAGCCGAAGGCGAAGCGATCATCGCCGCGGGCAAGCTGGCCCATCAGCAGCAGCTCGCCGCCAATGACGCCATTATGGCCGCCGCCAACGCCGCCCATCAGGAACAGCTGAACAAGAACGCTGCCTATGAGGCCGCCATTGCGGATTATCAGGCCAGCATCGCCGCCAAAGAGGCCGCGTACCTCTCCGCCGTAAAGGCGTATCAGGCCCAGGCCGCCGCCAAGGCGAAGGCTGAAGGCGAAGCCATCATCGCCGCCGGCAAGGCCGCGCATCAGCAGCAGCTGGCCGCCAACAGCGCGGTGGAAGCCGCCGCCAACGCCGCCCATGCCCAGCAGCTGAGCGAGAACGCCGCCTATGAGGCCGCCATCCGCGCCTATCAGGCCCAGATCGCCGCCCAGGAGGCCGCCTATCTCCGCGCCCTCGGGCTGTAAACATGCCCCATGAACCGCGGCACCCGGCCGGGACCCCTGCCCGCGCCCGCCGTCAGGTTGCGATCCCCTGATCCGAACACGCCCCGCCGAAGGGGCCCGGTTCCCGATCCCAGATCGTAAAGAGAAAGTTGTCCCCCTGCGGATTGCTCCGCAGGGGGATTTTTTGGCGCGGTGGCCCGCGCCCCGCCCCGCAGTGAGCGTTGCTTTTTCTTTTGAGGAAACGTACTAAGTGCGGTGGCCGCCGGCGTAAAGGTCATGGAAAACCACCAAGGGCGCCGGCCCCCCCACCCTTGCCACCCATGCCCGGATGGGGTACAATAGGGGCAGCGAACACGGCGGCGGGGCCGCCGGAAGGGGGACGTATGAAACGATTGGTCGTTGGCCTGCTGGCCCATGTGGACAGCGGCAAAACCACGCTGGCCGAGGCGCTGCTCTACCGTGCCGGGGCGCTGCGCAAGCTGGGCCGGGTGGATCACCGGGACGCTTTCCTTGATACCGACGCGATGGAACGGGCCCGGGGCATCACCATCTTTGCCAAGCAGGCGCCGCTCACCCTGCCCGCCGCCCCCGGGGCGGAAGAAACCCGCCTGACCCTGCTGGACACCCCCGGCCATGTGGACTTTTCCGCCGAAGCCGAGCGCACCCTCCAGGTGCTGGACTACGCGGTGCTGGTCATTTCGGGCACCGACGGCGTCCAGGCCCACACCCAGACCCTCTGGCGGCTGCTGGCCCGCTACCGGGTGCCCACCTTCCTGTTTGTGAACAAGATGGACCTGCCCGGCGCCGACCGCCCGCTGCGCCTGCGGGAACTCCGCGCCCGCTTCGGCGACGGCTGCGTGGATTTCGGCCCCGACGTCCCCGCCGCCGCCCGGGCCGAGGCCCTGGCCATGGCCAGCGAACCGCTGATGGAAGCCGTGCTGGCCGGCGCCGAGCCCGCCAAGGCCGACATCCTCACCGCCATTGCCCGGCGGGAGGTCTTCCCCGTTTACTTCGGCGCGGCGCTGCGGCTGGACGGCATCGACGCGCTGCTGGACGGCCTGCACACCCTGACCCGCCAGCCCGAAGCCGCCGCCGCGTTCGGCGGGCGGGTGTTCAAGGTGGGGGCCGACGACGCCGGCGCCCGGCTGACCTACCTGAAGGTCACCGACGGGGTGCTGCATGTGAAAGACCTGATCGAAAGCCGGCCGGACGCCCGGACCGCCTTCCGGGAAAAGGCCGACCAGCTGCGGGAATACGCCGGCGGCAAGTACCGCCTGGTCAGCGAAGCCCACCCCGGCGACGTGGTGGCCCTGACCGGCCTGAGCGCCGCCTACCCCGGCCAGGGGCTGGGCGTGCAGCCGGACGCCGCCCTGCCCCTGCTGGAACCGGTGCTGAACTACCGCCTTCGCCTGCCCGAATCCGCCGACCCGCACCAGGCGCTGCGGGCGCTGCGCGTGCTGGAAGCCGAAGACCCGATGCTCCACGTTCTCTGGCAGGAAGCCCTGGGCGAGATCCACCTGCAGCTGATGGGCGAAGTGCAGCTGGAGATCCTGCAAACGGTGCTGCACGACCGCTTCGGCCTGGACGCCGCCTTTGACGAAGGGGGCATTTTGTACAAAGAGACGATCACCGCCCCGGTGGAAGGGGTGGGCCATTACGAGCCGCTGCGCCATTACGCCGAAGTTCACCTGCTGCTGGAACCCGGCCCCCCGGGCAGCGGGGTGCAGCTGGCCGCCGCCTGCCGCCCCGACACCCTGGACGGCAACTGGCAGCGGCTGGTGCTGACCCACCTGGCCGAGCGCACCCACCCCGGCGTGCTGATGGGCGCGCCGCTGACCGATGTGAAAATCACCCTGACCGCCGGCCGCGCCCACCTGAAACACACCGAGGGCGGCGACTTCCGCCAGGCCACCTACCGGGCGGTACGCCAGGCGCTGCGCACCGCCGCCCGGGCCGGGCACGCCCGGCTGCTGGAACCCTGGTACGCCCTGCGGCTGGAACTGCCCGCCGAGGCGGTGGGCCGCGCCATGACCGACCTGCAGCGGATGGGCGGCGAGACCGATACCCCCGAACCCTGCGGCGCCCTGACCCTGCTGACCGGCCGGGCCCCGGTGGCCGAGCTGCGCGGCTACGCCCGGGAAGTAGCCGCCTACACCCGGGGCGAAGGCCGGCTGCAGTGTACCCCGGCCGGGTACGCCCCCTGCCACAACCCCGACGCGGTGCTGGCCGCCGCCGGCTACGACCCCGACGCCGACACCGAAAACCCTGCCGATTCGATTTTTTGCAGCCACGGCGCCGGGGTGCTGGTCCGGTGGGACCAGGTGCCCGCCAAGGCTCATGTTTCCAGCGGGCTGGCCCGCCGGCTGGCCGGGCCGGACCCCGAACCCGACGAAGGCGAAGCCGGCGGCGACCCCGCCGCCCGGGCCCGGCGCCGGGCCGGCGCCTACCGGGGCACGCTGGAACAGGACAAGGAACTGCTTGCGATTTTTGAGCGCACCTACGGCCCGGTACGCCGGGCCCGCCCCGGCGAACCGGACGCCCTGGCCGCCCGCAAAGCGCTGGGCAAGCCCGCCGCGCCCCGCACCCCGGCAGCCCCGCCCCCCGACGGCCCCGAGTACCTGCTGGTGGACGGGTACAACGTGATTTTTGCCTGGGACGACCTGCGCCGCCTGGCCGAAACCGACCTGGAAACCGCCCGCCGCCGGCTGCAGGACATCCTGTGCAATTATGCCGGGTACCGCCGCTGCACCGTGATCTGCGTATTTGACGCCTACAAGGTGCGGGGCGGGGCCGGCAGCGTGGAGACCTACCACAACATCCATGTGGCTTTCACCCGGGAAGCCGAGACCGCCGACATGTACATTGAAAAGACCACCCACGAGCTGGGCCGCCGGCATCGGGTGCGGGTGGTCAGCTCGGACGGGGCGGAACAGATCATCATTCTTGGCAATGGAGGGCTGCGGGTTTCGGCGCGGGCCTTTTTGCAGGAGGTGGAAGCGGTGGACCGGGAGATCAGGGAGTTTTTGGTTTGACCCGCGGCCAGGGGGCACGATTTTTTCCGCCCTTGGCCCGGCGGGGCGCCTTTGCGTTTGTAGTTTCTTTTTTGACAACATATCGACATATCGTTGTTCTTTCATGACTGTATGGAGGTAAGGCAAAGCCCCAGCCATTTTGCAATGGCCGCCTGTTCGGCGGCCGGAAACAGAGGAACGGGCTCGCTTGCGCTCCGCCCGTCGGCGCATCGCTGCGCGATTTCGCGGCATAGCCGCTCAAGCGCCTCGCCCCGCCGTTTCGATGCGGCGGCCGCCGACCAGGGGTCCGCAGGACCCCTGGACCCCCCGCAAGATTGCCTTGCGGGGCCATTTTTTACCAGCATCCGCGCCGGCCCACCCTTGACGGGGCGCCGCCCTTGGTGCATCTCCATGGCCTTTACGTTTGCGGCTGCCGCGCCGGCCCACCCTTGACGGGCCGGCGCACAGCGTGCGTCTCCACATTCTTTACGCCGGCGGCACCTCGCACACCGTGGGAAACCCCGCACCCTGCCACGCCCCACACGCTGCCAAAATCGGCTAGCGGGCTTTCCGGCACCCCGCACCCCGCGGGCAACCTCGCACCCTGCCTCGCCGCTCACGTTTCATTTTTCTTACCTTTGCGCCGTTGGTTTCATGTGGCGGTGCGGTATTTTTTACGTTGCGGGAGGGTCACTGACCCTCCCCTACAGGTTCAGGCGAGAGGACGCGGCGCATGAATGGGGACGCCGCCGGCAAGAAAACGTCCACCACGCCGCACGGTCCGCCTTTTATGGGAAAGTTTCCCTTTCCTTTGTAGGGGAGGATCATTGATCCTCCCGGGGGCCTTGCGGGGGCGGTTACGTTGCGGGGAACCCCCGCACCCCGCCCTGCCGCGAAGGGGGCGTTTTTTGCGGGCAAATAAAATGCCGCCGCCCCGGGACGATGTGTGCAAGCATCGCCCGGGGCGGCGGTTTTCGCCGGTTGAATCCGAAAAAGAGTGCGAGGTGTTCCACACCCGGCCGGCGATCCGGGTGGTGAACGGCTTACTGTCTCCTGCGCAGCCAGACCTTCAGGCCGATCAGGACAAGCACTGCGGCGGCGGAGCCCAGCGCCAGCACCAGCCACAGGCTGATGGGGGCGGGGTCGCCGGTCTGGGGCACCGCCGGGGCGGCGGTGGGCGACGGGGTGGGCGCAGCGGTGGGGGCCGCCGTGGGGGCCGCCGTGGGGGCCGCCGTCGGGGCGGCTGTCGGGGCGGCTGTCGGCGCAGCGGTGGGGTCCGGGGTGGGGGCGGCCGTGCCGCAGGCGGTACACACCCCGTTTACATAGGTGTGGCCGGTGGCGGGCAGAACCCCGTATTCATCCAGGTTGGTGATCTCGGTGCGTGCCGCCTCGTCCGCAAAATGGCGGCTGCAGGTTTCGCAGGTATAGTAGGCGGCCTTGCCGGCGGCGGTGCAGGTGGCGGGCTTCTCGGCGGTTTTGGTCAGTTTATGGCCGGCGGCCGGGATGTCCTGCCGCTGGGTCGTGGACTGGTAGGTCATTCCGCCCAAAGTCACCTTGGCGGTGTAGGCGGTGGTGCCGGTGGTGGTGCAGCCGGCCGCCGTTTCCACCCGGGAGGTGACGGTTGCCGTTGGCTTTTCTTCATGGTGACACTTTGTGCAGGGGAAGGTCACGGTGCAGCTTTTCCCGTCCTCTGCCCAGGTCCAGACGGGGGTGCCGTAGCTGTGGCCGGTGGCGGGGATGATTCCGTACTCGTCCAGGTTCGGGATTTCGGTTGTGCCCTCGGCGTCCTCAAAATACTTGCCGCAGGTTTTGCAGGTGTAGTAGGCTTTTTTGCCGGCTTCGGTACAGGTGGCGGGCTTCTCGGCGGTGTGGGTCAGGGTGTGGCCGGTGGCGGCAATGATTCCGTACTCGTCCAGGTTTGTGATTTCGGTTTTACCCGCTTCATCCGCAAAATGCTTGCCGCAGGTTCCGCAGGTGTAATAGGCGGCCTTGCCGGCTTCGGTGCAGGTGGGGGCTTTGGCTTCGGTTTTGGTCAGAGTGCCATGGGTGACGGTCACTTTACAGGCGGCGGTTTTCTCGCCGTCCTCGGTCGTAACGGTGATGGTGGCGGTGCCGGGGTTCACGGCGGTGACTTTGCCGTCTGCATCCACCGTGGCAACGCTGAGATCACTGCTTGTCCAGGTCACGGCTTTGTTGGTGGCGGTGTCGGGCTCCACCATGGCGGTCAGGGCGGCGGTTTCGTTTTCCTTCAAGGTCAAGGTGTCCTTGTTCAGCGTCACGCTGGCAACAGGGACACTCGCTGCGGTGACGGTCACTTTACAAGTGGCGGTTTTCCCGCCGTCCTCGGTCGTGGCGGTGATGGTGGCGGTGCCGGCGCTCTTGGCGGTGACGGTCCCGTCTGCGTCCACCGTGGCAACGTCTTCATTATCACTGCTCCAGGTCACGGCTTTGTTGGTGGCGTTGTCGGGCTCCACCGTGGCGGTGAGGGTGGCTGTCTCCCCCTCGGTCAAATTCAAAGTGGCAGGGTCCAGTTTCACGCCGGTAACGGGAACATTTGCCGCTGCATCAATGGTTAACGTAAGCTCCTTGGTGCCAGCAATTATGCCGTCATCCCAGCGGTGCGTTGCCGTCACTTCAAAGCTGAAATTCCCTGCTGTCGTCGGTGTGCCGGAAATTTCGCCGGTATTTTCGTCCAGACTCAAACCATCCGGCAGGCGAACGATGTCAACTTTCCATTTAATCGGCTCGGTGCCATCAGCCGCAAGGGTCACGCTGTAGGGTACCCCCACCGTGCCATCTGGCAAATTCCCGTCAGTCGTGATGCTCGGCGTAATCTTCAATTTGTCGCCCAGGCTGTCCTTTATATCATTGGACACCGTTCCGCCGTCCAGGATCAGATAGTGGTCATTGGGCTCCAGATTTGCCCCACCGTCCAGCGTCAGGCTCTGCCCTTCGCCAATGGTCAAATTGTCGGGCAGTTTCATTTCACCGTACACGGTGCCATCGCTGCCCTCAAAGACAAGGCCGCCGGTGCCGCCTGTGGAAACAGGCGTATCCAGCATGGCACCGGCAGCAATCCTGCTGGCTGACACCATCGCGCTGTTGTTGACGGTCAGGCTGGGGGTGTCGGGTCCATTAAACCAGATGCCCGCACCGTTGTTGCTCCCGCTGGCTGCGGTCAAGCTGGCGCCATCCACAGTCAGGTCGGCGTCCTTGCCTGCTGCGGACTGCACCCTAACCCCATCGCCGTAGATGGTCGCTGCCGCGACCCGGGCCCCCTCTTGGATGGTCAGCTTGGCGTCGCCGGTGTTGCTCTGCACCCGGATGCCGTGCTGACTGCAGCTGACATCCAGAATGCCCCCGCCCGTGATGGTCAGGTCGGAATTGCCGGCGGAAGTGGGAACCAGATAAATCCCCGTGCTGACATCCCCGATGACATTGTCACCTTCCAGCCGGATGGTCAGCTCGGCATTGCCGTACTCATTCAGCACCCCAATGGCCGAGCCAGCGAGCCAGCTGCTGGCTGCAATATCCTCACTGTATGGCAACGATTTCTTGATCCAGGCGTTGCACAGGGTCAGGGTATTGGTATCGGCGTCATAATGGATATAGTTGTCCGCGGGCTGTGTGTCGACGGCGGGGGTGACATTCCCCGCATTGTCCGTCACCCAGTAGCCGGTGGCGGAAATCTTTACGCCGCCGACATAAAGCACCTGTCCCCTCGGCGCCGCCGCCCCCGCCGTGACGGGCAGCAGCCCCAGGCAGAGCGCCAGCATCAGGCACAGGCTTACGATCCGCTGTTTCATGGTGTTTCCCCCTTCTGCATCGGGGCGGCGGGGCCGCCCGACGGCCGCCCGGCGGCCATGTACGCCCGCAGCGAACTGCGCACCGCGCCCAGCTGCAGGTTCAGATATTCCTCGTCCCCAAACATTGCGTAGTGGACACAGGCCCGCACAAAGACATAGATCATGCCCTGGACATAGTCCGCCGGCATGCCCAGCTGGCCGGAAAGCTGCACGGCGTACTGCCGGTAGCGGACGTTCACCCCCTGAAAGAAGGCTTTGCCCTGTTCCCGATATTTGGGGCTGGCGTACACCTGGTACATGAACCGGTATTTCTCGCCGTGCAGGCGGGCGGTGATGTAGGGCATCTCCCGCAAAAAACGGTCAATGTCCGCAAAGCTGCGGGGGGCCCGGGCCATAAAATCATCCTCCACCTTTGCCATGCAGTGGGCGGTGGATTCGATCACGATGTTATCTTTGCTGCCAAAGTGGTACAGCAGCGCCCCGTTGGTGACCCCGCAGGCATCCGCCAGCAGTTTCAGGCCGGTGTTTTCCAGCCCGTGCTGGCAAAATACGTCAAAGCAGGTCTCCAAAAGGGCGGTCCGCCGGTCGGCGCCCGGTTTTTCCACCGGAACGGCCCCCTTCCCTGCATATTCACTGACCGGGCAGTGAACAAGTCGTTACCTGCATTTTACCACAGCCGCCGCGGCTTTACAAGCCCGGCGCGGCAAAAAGCGCCGGGCACGGAAGGTTTTACAAGCCCGGTATTTTTTGCTATACTGAAAGGTAAAGGAAAAAGGCCCCCGGGCCGGCGCGGCGACGGGGCAAACGATACAATGTGAAAGGCGGATTTCCATGCAGTTCAGCGAACTTCCGATCCGGCAGGCCATCATCCGGGCCACCGAGGCAATGGGTTATACCGAAATGACCGAGATCCAGCAAAAGGCGATCCCGCTGATGCTGGCGGGGCATGATATGATCGCCAAGGCGCCCACCGGCACCGGCAAAACGGTGGCGTTCGGCATCCCGATTCTGGAAAAAGTCGCGGATGCCCCGGCCGGCAAGCCCCGGGCGGTGATCCTTTCCCCCACGCGGGAACTGGCCCAGCAGATCGCCGGGGACCTGGCCAACCTGGCCCAGTTTTTGCCGGGGGTGCGGGTGGTCTGCGTGTACGGCGGCGCCGGTATGGACAAGCAGCAGCGGCAGCTCAAGGCCGGCTGCCAGGTGGTGGTGGCTACCCCCGGCCGGCTGATGGACCATTACCGCCACAGGGCGGTGGACCTTGGCGAAACCGAGACCATCGTGCTGGACGAAGCGGACGAGATGCTCAACATGGGCTTTTACAAGGATGTGCGGCACATCATCGACCTGCTGAAAAACCGCAAAAGCCTGTCGATGTTTTCGGCCACCATCAGCCGCGAGGTGCTGGACATCGGCTGGCTGTACCAGCACAACGCCGCCGAAGTCAGCGTGCAGCCGGTGGAGGAATCCAGCCCCAAGATCGACCAGTACAAGCTGCTGACCACCGGGCGGGACAAGCTGGCCGACCTGGCGCAGCTGATCATCTCCAAGCAGTACCGCCGGGTGATGGTTTTTTGCAACACCAAGTACAACACCGGTATGCTGGCAAACCAGCTGGCACGGCTGCATTTCAATGTGGACTGCCTGCACGGGGATTTGTCCCAGGCAGAGCGCAACCGCATCATGCAGCGGTTCAAGGCCGGGGAGATCGCGGTGCTGGTGGCTACCGACGTGGCGGCCCGGGGCATCGACGTGACCGACGTGGACGCGGTGGTCAACTACGACGTGCCGGAAGAAAACGAGCACTACACCCACCGCATCGGCCGCACCGGCCGGGCCAAAAAGGAGGGGGCCAGCTACCTGTTCTACACCAAGGACGAGCAGAAGCGGGTGGATACCCTGCTGCGCCTGACCCGCAACCAGGACCTTTGCCGGGCGGTGCATTTTGACTTCAACCACGAAAAGCTGGTGGTGGAAGAGGTGAAACCGGTGGATCGGTTTCAGATTCGGAGTTATTTTTGATTCCAGGGGGGGCTCCGCCCCCCCTGGGACCCCCCTGTACGCTGCGGGTTCTTTTTTTGACAACATATCGACATATCGTTGTTCTTTCATGACTGAAAGAACCAAAGGTCCCGCCGTTTCGATGCGGCGGCCGCCGACCAGGGGTCCGCAGGACCCCTGGACCCCCCGTGAGATTTCGTCTGCGTCCAAATATTTACGCCCGTCCGCGGCGCCCCACCGTAGACGGGGCGCCGCCCTTGGTGCATCTCCATAATCTTTACGTTGGCGGGTGCCGCGCCGGCCCACCCTTGACGGGCCGGCGCACGGCGTGCATCTCCATATCGGTACGCACAGGCCGTTTTTCAAGGCGTTGCCCACTTTCCGGGCAACCCCGCACCCTGCCCTGCCGCCCACGCTGCCAAAATTGGCTAGCGGGCCTTGCGGCGGCGGTCACTCTGCGGGGCACCGCCCGCCTTCCCTTGCCTCGGGCGCTGCTTTTTTCTTTATTGGCCTAGCGGGCCTACCGGAGCCGCACACGCTGCGGGAGTCCCCGCGCCCCGCCCCGCCGCCCACGCTGCCAAAATCGGCTAGCGGGCCTACCGGCACCCCGCACCCCGCGAGATACCCCGCACCCCGCCGTGCCGCGGGCGCGGCTTTTCGAACAAACGTCAAATTTCAAGGAATGTAAAAGGAGGGTCTGCCATGCAGGAAAAAGGGGAAATCCTGTTTGTCAACGGCCGGTTCCCGACTTTGCCGGCGGGGACGGGCGGGGTCTGGGTCCGGGACGGGCGGGTGCGGGCGGTGCTGTCCCGCCGGGACGCCGACGCCCTGCCCGCCGCCCTGCCCCGGGTGGACCTGCAGGGCGGGGTCGTGCTGCCCGGCTTCAATGACAGTCACCTGCATCTTCTGGACGTGGGCCGGGGGCTGGACGCCATCGACCTGTTCGGGGTGCGCAGCCCCGCCGAGCTGGCCCGCCGCTGCGCCGATTTCCTGCAAAGCCGCCGCCTGCCCGCCGGCCGGGCGGTGTACGGCAACGGCTGGAACCAGGACCTGTTCACCGGCCCCCACGCCCTGCCCACCCGCGCCGACCTGGACACCCTCTGCCCCAATCATCCGCTTTTGCTGGACCGGGTCTGCGGGCATATCATGCTCTGCAACACCGCCGCGCTGCGGGCCGCCGGCATCACCCGCCGCACCCCCGACCCGCCCGGCGGCGGCATCGACCACGGCCCCGACGGCGAACCCAACGGCCTGCTGCGGGACAATGCCGTGGAGCTGGTCCGCTGGCTGCTGCCCCCCGAAACCCCCGCCGAATGCGCCGACCACTGGCGGGCCGGGCTTGCCCACGCCGCCGCCCACGGCCTGACCAGCGCCCAGACCTGCGATGTGCGCAGCCGGGACTGGCCCACCGTTCTGGCCGCCCTGCAGCAGCTGGAAGCCGAAGGCGACCTGCCGGTGCGGCTGACCCTGCAGTGCGCCATCGACACCCGCGCCGAACTGAAGGCTTTGTGGGACGCCGGCTACCGCCCCGGCGCCGGCGGCCGCCGGTGGAAGATCGGCCCCCTCAAACTGTTTCTGGACGGGTCGCTGGGCGCCCGCACCGCCTGGCTGCGCCGGGACTACGCCGACGCCCCCGGCTGCCGCGGCCTGCGCTGCATCACTTTGCCCGCCGCCATGGCCCTGGCCAGCATGGCCGACTCCGCCGGTATGCAGGTGATCGCCCATGCCATCGGCGACGCCGCGATGGAAGAGATACTGGCCATCCTGCAAGCTCTGGCCGTCCGCCGCCCCCAGGACGGCCCGCCCAACCCGCTGCGCCACGGGGTGGTCCACTGCCAGGTCACCACCCCCGACCAGTGGGACCGGCTGGCCTCCCTGGAGGCCGGGGCGCTGGTGCAGCCCATCTTTTTGGACTACGACCATACCATCGTCACCGCCCGCTGCGGGCCCGAACTGGCCGGCACCAGCTATGCCTTCGGGGATGCGGTGCGCCGGGGCATCCATGTCAGCTACGGCACCGACGCCCCGGTGGAAAGCCTGGACCCGCTGCGCAACCTGTACTGCGCCGTCACCCGCCGGCCGCTGGCGGGCGGGGACCCCTGGCAGCCGGAACAGGCGGTCAGCCGCAGCCAGGCGCTTGCCTGCTATACCCAGGGTTCCGCCTGGCAGGAGTTTGCCGAGCAGGAAAAAGGCCGCCTGGCCCCGGGGTATCTGGCCGACTTCACGGTGCTGGACGGGGACCCCCTCACCGTCCCGGTGCAGGAGATCCCCCGCCTGCGGGTGCTGGCTACCCTGGTGGGCGGGCGGTTCGCCTACCGGGCGCCGGGCTGGGGGGAAAGCTAGATGCGCATTGTCCGCCGGCTGGAATACCACCCGGGCAGCCGGGAAGAAAAGATGGACTGGACGCAGGATTTCCCCTATGTTTTTCTGACCCGTGAATAGCCCCCACCCCCGCCGAAAGGCGGGGGTTTTGTGTTGGGGGGGCGTAAAGGCCATGGAGATGCACGCTGTGCGCCGGCCCGTCAAGGGTGGGCCGGCGCGGCAGACACCGGCGGATTGCCAAAAAATGTAAAACTATCGTCAAAGAAAACCACCCAAAACCGGCAAAGAGTAAACAAAGAGTCAAAGAAAGGTAAATTTTCGTTGTAAATTGTCGTTCTTTCTGGTATGATAGAAAAGGCGGGGTTTGACCAAAAGCCCCGCCCCCGGCCGAGGGGGGCAACCACCCCCCTTCGACCTGTGTACCTTGCCAAAACAGAATAAGAAAGAAGAAAACGAAAATAAGGGAGACTCGTCCATGGATGTATCGCTGTCCCACTTTCTCCAGCAGATGGCCGGCAGCCCTGTGCTGCTGATCACTGTGGTGCTCACGCTGGGGGTCATCTTTGTCAACGGCTGGACCGACGCCCCCAACGCCATCGCCACCTG
>LBJMC04200__coassemble_791_pt1 | contig 18295 bp, 15 predicted proteins | sample LBJMC04200__metabat2_low_PE_015 | metagenome-assembled genome bin LBJMC04200
ACAGGGCTTCTGATAAATATTCTTTTTACTGTCTACTTTCTCTTGACAAGTGCACGCTTTCCGCAGAAAGCGTCTCTTTTTTTGGTCAATCTTTTTTTTGCATGCCGCAGAATTCCATAGGGCGCAGCGGCTGCACCGTAAGGGGCAGACCTTCCGCAACCAGCGGTACCTGCGGTTCATCGGGATAGAACCGGGTGGAGAACACGGTTTCACCGTCGTTGAGGTAGATCTCCAGCGAGGAACGGTCCACCAGAATGTCCAGCCGCAGGGGAGCGTTGCCTACTCTGGCGCGGCGGATCGTGCGGCCGCCGCCCAGGGAATCCCGGGTGAAGCGCAGGCTGACCAGCCCGCTGCCGCTGTCACGCTCCAGGTGCAGCCCACCGGCCAGCGTCAGGGAGAAATCTCCCTCGGCTACGCCCTGTAAACGGCAGGGCAGGGGCAGGGTAGCGGTGCCGTTCCGGATGGTGGAAGGGGCACCGTCGGCCAGGGCGTCCAGTTCCCGGGCGGGCCGCTGGCGAAGGCCGTGGGGACCCGCCGTTACCTCCCGGGGGACGGTCAGGCAGTGCTGCCAGCCCAATGCCTCGGTAGGGTTATGGTAGTCGGCGTCGGGCATGCCCATCCAGCCGATGAGCAGACGCCGGCCGTCGGGTGCCTCAAAGGTCTGGGGCGCGTAAAAATCAAAGCCCATATCCCATTCGGTAAAGGGACCGGGGTTGCCGCTCTCGATACCGCCGGGCAGTTCAAAGTAACCGCTCTGATAGATGTTCTGGTTCTCGGTCTCGCCGTGGGGCAGCCCCTGGGGTGAGATGCTCAGCCAGGTGCGGCCTTCCAGGGGGAAGCAGTCCGGGCATTCCCACATGTAGCCAAAGGCGGGTTGCGGTTCCAGCACACGGGCCAGCCGCCAGGCAAGGCCGTCGTCACTGTGGTAGAGCAGTACGCGCCCCGCATCGGCTAGGCTGCGGGCGCCCAGCACCATCTTCCAGATGCCGTCCTCCCGCCAGACTTTGGGGTCCCGCACATGCAGGGAACAGTCGGCGGGGTAATCGGCGTTGGTGAGCAGCACCTGCTTGGGGGAAATGTGAATCCCGTCGGGAGTTTCCACCAGAATGGTGTTGGCTTCCCGGCCGGTACGGATGTAGTCGTAGGGACCGGCATGTTTTACGTTCCCGGTGTAGTACAGCCGAACCGTATCACCACAGAGCACGGCACAGCCGGAGTAGGCACCGCTTTTGTCCTGCGGGATGTCGGGGTGCAGAGGCGTGCCGGTAAAGGTCCAGTGCAGCAGGTCGGGGCTTTGGTAGTGGCCCCAGTGTTTGGGCCCGGAACCGTTGGCGTGGGTGGGGCAGTACTGGAAGAACACGTGATAAAAGCCGCCGAAATAGCATAGCCCGTTGGGATCGTTCAACCAGCCCTGCGGTGGTTCTAAATGAAAGGCTTGACGCCAGTCTGCCATAAGAGAGCTCCTTTGTTTTCAAAAAAGAATAAGGCGGCGATTCTGCAAAAAGTTTTTCTTAGTATAGCAAAAGCGGTTCCTAAATGCAAGGATATCATGGCGTGAACCGCAACGGAAATCATGGCGTGAACCGCAACGGAAATCATGGCGTGAACCGCAACGGAAATGTCGGAACCTTGCTGTATGTTCACGGAAATCCGGAGGGAACCTATCAGGATTCCATGGACTGCATGACAATCGCAGACCTGACAGAACAGTTTATTCAGGCAAAGATCAGTTTTGACGATGCACGGCAAATCGTACAGGAGCGGAAGATCGTCTATGCCCCGGACGCCACCATGCAGGCCATGCTGTCCGACCGGCAGGGCCGCACTCTGGTCATTGAGCCGGGCATCGGATGGCGGGTAGACGGCGGGCGCTGCTCGCTGATGACCAATTACTCCATCCTTGCGCCGGAAAGCACGAGGCCCTTCCTTGTGGCGGGGGATGACCGGTACGAACGCGCCGCCCGGCTGTTGTCCCACTGCGGCGCCCATTTTACTGTCAGCGATGCGTTGGCGGTGCTTCGGGCTGTCCGGCAGGAGGGGATCTGGGCGACCCGGGTCTCTTTCGTCTATTCGGCGAGGGAACACGCTGTCTATTATGTGCAGAACAATGAGTTTTCGCAGATCGAAAAATACGAGTTTCCACAGCTTTGAGAGAAGGGAAAAGCCATGAATCCGGAAAAAATCTATCCGCGGGCCAACGACCGCGAGACGGTCTATTTGAAAAGCGTCGTAAAGAATCCCGGCATCCCTGTCCACCTATCCCTTCCCGATCTTTTTTGAGGAGTGGGGCCTGGATGTCCGGGACATAACGAGCGCATGGGACAACAAAGGCGTGCCCCAGGATGAGCTGTGAAGAAATCCCAGCGCCCGGGCCGTGCGGGCGACGGGCGGCATAAAATTTGCAAAACACGGCGGCGGCATAATCATTTTGGCGGGGAACCTCGTTATCATAAGTGAAGGACATTTTGCAGCGACAGGGGGGATGCGCATGCGGGACGCGCAGCTGGTCCGCCGCATTCAGGCGGGGGACCGCAGGGCGGCGGACGCCCTGATCGAGCGGTATTATGCCGACGTTCTGCGGTACTGCGCCCGCCATACCGCCTGCACACAGACGGCGGAGGATCTGACCCAGGAGGTGTTTCTGCATCTGATCCGCACGATCGGCAGCTACCGGGAACAGGGACAGTTCCGGGCCTATCTGTACCGGATCGCCTACTGTCTGTGCGTGGATGCCGCCCGGCAAAGAAAGGCCGACCCCCTGCCGGAAGACCTGGCCGACCCGGCGGCGCCCTTTGAAGCCATCGAAAACCGCGACCTGGCGCAGAGGCTGCTGGCCGGCCTGCCCCCGGAACAGCGGGAAGCCATCCTGCTCCGGTACGGGCAGGGGCTGAAATACCGCGAGATCGCAGCGGTCACGGGGCTGCCGCTGCGCACCGTGCAGAGCCGTGTGCGGAAAGCCCTGAAAACGTTAAGGGAGGGAACCCTATGAATTCTACCGACCTGCAACGTCTGCTGTGCCAGGGGCCGCGGCCCACGCGCCTGGCGCAGACCCAACAAAAATGCGCCGCGCTGCTGCAGAAAACCCCGGCGCGGCCGCGTACCGGATTCTGGACCTTCCTCTCACAGGTATGGCGCTTTACCGGGGTGCCCATGTGGGCGGCTCAGGGGGCGGCTTCTGTTCTGTTTTTCCTGGCGGCGGCCGGACAAAAAGACCTGGTATCCTGGCTGCCGCTGCTGGGGCCGCTTCTGGTGGGGGCGTGCCTGCCGATCCTGTTTGCCGGCCCCCGCTATGAGATGGACGAACTGGAGGCATCCACCTGCGTTTCCCGCGCAGAACTGGCGCTTGCCAAACTGATTCTGGCCGCGGCCGCAGACCTTGTGATTCTTACGTCGGCACTGGTGTTGGGAAGGTCACAGACGGGAAAAACCTTGCTGCCGTTATTTTTCTATCTGCTGGTTCCTTTTTTGTTTTGTGCGATGGTTGCCTTGACCGTACTTCGACGCTGTCCGCGGAGCAATGGGACGATCTGTATCGCGGTATGTTCCGTCACGGCGGCGGGGCTGCTGATGATTCATCTTGCGGCACCCCAACTGTATGAAACGTCTGCGTTGGGCGGCTGGATTCTTGCATTCCTGGTATTCGGCGGATTTTTTGTCAGAGAACTGATTTTCCTGTTCCAACAACGAAAGGAGGGCATCATCAGTGGAATTGCTGCTTGAAAATCTGTGCAAGGAGTTCGGAGGAAACACGGCGGTGGCAGGGGTCACGGCTGTGTTGGAACCCGGTATTTATGGTCTGTTGGGAGCCAACGGGGCGGGAAAAACAACTCTTTTGCGGATGATCTGCGGCGTCTTGAAGCCCACTGCCGGACGGGTACGTCTGGATGGGATTCCCATTGACGCACTGGACGCGGCATACCGGGATAAACTGGGTTATCTGCCCCAGGATTTTGTCGGATATCCGCAGTACAGTGCCCGTGATTTCCTTCTGTATATGGCTGTGCTGAAAGGGATGACCCGCTCCCAGGCTATGCCGAAGATTCAGGAACTGCTGCATATGGTCCGTCTGCAGGAGGCCGGCAATAAAAAGATCCGGACCTTTTCCGGCGGAATGCGCCGCCGGTTGGGCATCGCTCAGGCATTGCTCAATGACCCGGATATTCTAATCCTGGACGAGCCAACAGCAGGGTTGGACCCCAAGGAGCGTGTTCACTTCCGCAACATTCTGGAAGGGTATGCGCAGAAAAAAATTGTGCTGCTTTCCACCCACATTGTTTCTGACCTGGAAGCGATTGCACACAAGGTGTTCCTGATGAAAGACGGACGCTTTCAAACCCAGGGGACAGTTTCGGAACTGCTGCAGCAGGCAAACGGGCGCGTGTGGGAATTGACTGTACCATCCAGGGAGGCCGAGATCTGGCAAGCGCGGATGACTGTGGCCAATCTGCGCTATGACGGGAACAGCGTGACGCTGCGGATTCTGGCGGATGCAAAGCCTGCCCCGGCGGCAAGGCCATGTATCCCCACGTTGGAAGATCTGTATCTGTTGTACTTTCCGGAGGAGGAAGGAGGCGACAATCCATGAGCCTGTTCTGGCAGGAACATAAGAAACTGTGGCGCTCTGGGCTGACCCGACTGGCAGTCTGTGGAATGCTGCTGCTGACCCTGGGGCTGCAGGTGTGGGCCATGCAGTGTGTGAACTTCGGCACCATGCGGGCGGACGGAAGTCACCAGATCGATGGCTATGCGAACATTCGCAAGAGTCAGCAATATGCCGCCCAGTGGCAAACGCTCACCGATGAGACAGCACAGGATATGGTGCGTACTTATCAGCAAATCCTGGCGGAGAACCCAGAGTTTGATGGTGCTTTGGCGGATTTCAGCTTTCTGCAGGGAACATTGGTATCGTTTCTGTGGCCGGAGGTGGAGGATCAGACCCAGACCTATCCCACACTTACCATCTACTATGTGGACCCGGCCCGTTTGACCGGTCTGTATGAGCGTCGGGAGGAAAAACTGGAATATTACCTGGAAAACCAATTTTCAGACCCGGCGGATCAGCAATTCTTTCTGGATATGGACAGCCAGGTGGACAAGCCCATGGCATACGGCTGGGCTGCAGGCTGGTCTGCCATTTTAGGCAACGGGATCGGGGGCTTTGGGCAGATGGTCCTGCCCGTGGTTCTGGCTCTGGCCCTGACGTCTGTGTTCGCCGGGGAAAGGCGACGGGGCATGGACACATTGCAAGTGACATCCCTGCATGGAAAGGCTGGACTGGCCGGGGCAAAACTCCTGTCGGGCCTTGCCTTTGCGGTGGAAATCTTTGCGATGTTTGCGGCGGTTATGGTGGCGGTTCAGGCTGTCTGGCTGGGATTTGAGGGCTGGAATCTGCCTATCCAGCTGATCAAGATGCTGGCCACCGCGCCGATGAACATGCTTCAGGCGGAATGCTATGAACTGGCCTGCCTGCTCGGCTCGGCGCTGGGCTTTGCCGGCGTCGCCCTGCTGCTGTCGGCCCTGCTGCCCGGCACCACGGCGGCGCTGGTCGCCGCCCTGCTGACGACCTGGGGGCCGCAGATCCTCAACCAGTATCTGCCCTGGTCGGTGCAGCAGTATCTGCGGCTGCTGCCCTTTGTGGGCGGGGCGGAGGACATCTTCCGGCAAAACCTGTACCACTGGTTTGGCCTGCGTATCTGGTCGCCCGGCCCGCTGCTGGCCATCCCGCTGCTGGTGGGCGCAGCCTGCCTGCCGGCCGCCGCCCTGGCCTGGTGCCGGAAGCGGAGCCGATAAAGGGGACAGGTATTTTTCTCGAAAACGCCCGGCTTTGCCAAAAATCCCGTTTCGGAATCGTATCCTAAACAGAACCACCGAACCAACGGGAAGGGAGACGCAGAGCATGGAAAGATACGAGGAAGCGGTTTTTGCAGCGGAACACCTCTGCAAAGAATACCGGCACACGGCGGCGCTGCGGGATGTGACCATCACGATCCCGCGGGGACAGATTTACGGCCTGATCGGAGAGAACGGCGCAGGGAAAACCACCCTGCTCCGGATCCTGTGCGGGCTGACCCGCCCCACCCGGGGGCGGGTGGTTCTGTTCGGCGCGGCAGACGCCGCCGGACAGGAAAAAATGCGCCGCCGGATGGGCTGCCTGGTGGACGGCCCCGCCTTATACACCGACCTGACGGCCTGGCAGAACCTGAAAGTGCAGTGCCTGCAGCGGGGCCTGGCGGAAACGGCCATCGCCCCCACCCTGCAGCTGGTGGGGCTGGAGGCTGCAGGCGGCAAGCCGGCCGGCAAATTCTCACTGGGAATGCGGCAGCGGCTGGGGCTGGCGATTGCCCTTTTGGGAAAGCCGGAATTTCTGGTACTGGACGAACCGCTCAACGGCCTGGACCCGATGGGAATTCAGGAACTGCGCCATCTGCTGGAACGGCTGAACCGGGAACAGGGAATGACCATCCTGCTTTCCAGCCACATCCTCAGCGAGCTGCACCAGCTTGCCACCGGCTACGGTATCCTGCATCGGGGCCGGCTGCTGGAGCAGCTGACGGCGGAGGAACTGGACGCCCGCTGCCGGAAATATCTGCTGGTGCGGACCGACCGGGACCGGCAGGCGGCGGACATCCTTGGCCGGATGTTCCCGAAAGCACACTGCCAGGCAACGGCGGAAGGGCTGCGCCTGACCCCGGTGAGGGCGGACGCGGCCGCGGCGGTGTCCGGCGTGCTGGTGGAAAACGGCCTGCAGGTGCAGGAACTGGCGGTGCGCAGCGAAGGGCTGGAAGCCTATTTCACGGCGCTGGTGGGGGGTGACGGTCATGCCGATGCAGGCTGAAGCGGAAGGAATCAAGCTGTTCCATGCAAAAGCACAGCTCTGGGCTGTGCTGGGATTTGCCCTGCTGCTGGCGTGGTTTGCCAACAGCGGGACCCTGTATTTCATGGTGGCGGGCGACCTGCTGGACCCGCTGGCCTCCATCGGCTTTTTCAAGGATGTGGCCATGGCAAGCGGCCAATCCGGCCTGCAGCTGGTGCGCAGCTCCCAAAGTCTGACGGTGTTTGGCTGGCTGATCCCCCTCAATCTGTGCGTGGCGCAGTTTGCGGCGGAACGCCGAGCCCGCACGGATGAACTGCTTGTCAGCCATGGGGGGCGTCTGGCCGCACTGTACGGTGCCAAATTCGGGACGGTCTGCGGGGCTTGCCTGGCCTGGCAGCTGGCATTTTACGGGGCCTGTTTTGTCCTCACGGCCATCCGGATGGGAATGCGGCCCGCGCCCGGGATCATCCTGCTGTTCTGCGCGGTGTCGGCGGGGAATCTCCTGGTGCTGGGGGCGTTTCTGGCCCTGGCAGCGGCCTTCACCCTCTGGCTGAACAACCGGGCCGCCGCCGCGCTTGTGACAAGCCTCCTCCCCCTGGCGGGGGTGATGCTCTACCAGGTTCAGTATGCGGAGTTTGACGCGCAGCCCCTTGTGATGCAGCTGGCGGCCAAGGCGATGCCCAGTTACTACTGGTCCCGGCTGTGTGCCTTGAATATCACGCCGTCGTTCTGCGCAGAGCTGGCGGTCTGGTTGGTTGCGGCGCTGGGGGCCGGGGCCGGGCTGGGCTGGCTTGCCCTTTACCGCCCGCAGGCCGGAAAGCGCCGCCGGACCGGAACGGCGGAACGCCTTCTGCGCCGGCAGGGGAAAACCGCGGTGCGGCAAACGCCGCACCGGGCCAGCTCCTTTTCTGCGGCGCTGTATGCCCTTTGCCATACCTGTCTGCCGGTGCTTTTGGTACTGCTCGGCGGGCTGTGCGGGGTGTTTGCCCTGGGCGTCAGGGATTCCCAGATCGTGGATGCCACCTGGGCCGACGGCAGGCGGGTGGGGATCTTCCCCGGCGGGTCACTGCCTGCGGGAACAGCGGCCGATGCGGCGATCGGAACGGTCCTCTCGGCGGGGCTCCTTGGCTGGGTCGCGGTCATCCTTGTGGCGGTGACGGCGTTCCGCCAAAGCAAAACCGCGGGCGCTGCCCGGCTGGGGGCGGCCCACGGCGTCAGCCGAATCCGGTATGTAGTCGGCAGTTTTGGGGCCCAAACGGCTCTGCTGCAGGGCTGGTATGCGGCACTGTATCTTTTGCTGGCCGCCGCCGCGGGAGCCCTGGCCCAGCCGGCCCGGGCCGTGTCCTTCTGGGTGCAGAGCGCCTGGGTCCTGCAGGCGGGGTATGCGGCGGTCTGGCTGGTCTGCCGGCTTTGTCGGAGCGAGCTGGCCGGGGCGACCTTCTGTTTTGTGACGACGCTGGCCGGCGTGATCGTGAGCGTCTCTGCGCCGGACCCGGCGGCGGTCTCCCCGCTGTCCGCCCTGGTGTTTTCCGCCACGCCCATGCCCTATTGGCTGGCGTTGGGCGGCGGCCACTCGATCTTCTGGCAGGCCGCCGGCTATGGCGCGGGCGTCACGGCCCTGTGTCTGGCGGCCGGGCTGGCGCTTGCGGCGCTGCGGGATGCAGAGTAGGGGAGGGGCCCCGGGGCCGCAGCCCCGGGGCCCCTCCCGGCCAGGTCAGATCAGGTCGCCGAAGCAGATCTGCCCATCCTCGCAGCTGCGTTCCAGCTCCGGCGGCACGGCGGTCAGCAGCGCCAGCGCGGCCTGCGGGTCGGTCAGCCAGGGGCGCACCTGTTCGTGGGTGAGGATCAGCGGCATCCGGTCGTGGATGCCCTCCACCGAGGCGTTGGGCGCGGTGGTCAGGATCACATAACAGTTGGCGCCGTCCACATTGTCGTAGATGCCCGCCAGGTAAAGCGGCCGCCCCGGTGCCCGGAAGAAATATTTGTGCCTGCCCGCGTCCCACTCATAGTACCCGCTGGCCGGGACCACGCACCGCTGGGCCGCCATGCTGCGGCGGAACATCGGCTTGTCGCAGACCGTCTCGGCCCGGGCGTTGATCATCAGCCCGCCCCGCCAGCCGGGGATGCCCCAGCGCTGGTACTCGGCCACCACCTTGCCGCCGCTGGCAACCAGCACCGGCGCCACCTGGGTGGGCGCCACATCGCCCGCCGGCGGGCAGTTCGCCTCGACCGGGAACCGACCGCGGCTGCGGCGCTCGGCGTCCCGGACGATCTGCTGCATTTCGCGGCTTTCCTTCGTCGAGAACTGGTAACGGCCACACATGGCAATCCCTCCCTTGCCTGAGGATCCCGAAAGTCACAAAGCAGACGTTTGTTTTGCGCAAATACTCCGGCGGGACCGGCCTGGTCAGCCGGACCCCGTTTTGGGACGGAGAAAAACGGCCCCTGCCCCGCTGCGTCCGGCCGCGCTCCATCGGATAGATCCCGGGGCGGCCGTGCCGGGAATGGGAACCCCACCCGCCCCGCTGCATCCGTGTATACCTGATCATAGCATGGCCCAACCGGTGCGTCAAGGATCGGATCCCATGAAATGGCAAAAAGCAAGCGGAAGCAAGCCGCGACGGGAGAAGGCCCAGCGTGCAGGCGCATGGGCGACCCCACCCCCACGCAGAAAACTTCATCATGTCAAAACGCAAAGCCGCCCGTTCCCCCGGCCGGGGGAACGGGCGGCTTGCGCTCATTTTACGGATGATGGTTCCGGCAGATCGGCCCGCGCTCCGGCGAAAGCCGGCGGGGACGGATCAATCCAGCTCCAGCGCGCCGGTGTACAGCTGATAGTAGGTGCCGTGCTGGGCAATCAGCTGCTCGTGGGTGCCGCGCTCGATGATGCGGCCGTGGTCCAGCACCATGATCGCGTCGGCGTTCTGGACGGTGGACAGCCGGTGGGCGATCACAAAGGTGGTGCGCCCGGTCATCAGGGCATCCATGCCCCGCTGCACGATCGCCTCGGTGTGGGTGTCGATGGAGGAGGTCGCCTCGTCCATGATCATGACCGGCGGGTCGGCCACGGCGGCCCGGGCGATGGCCAGCAGCTGCCGCTGGCCCTGGCTCAGGTTGGCGCCGTTGCCGGTCAGCATCGTGTTGTAGCCCTCGGGCAGGCGGCGGATGAAGTCGTCGGCGCCGGCCAGCCGGGCGGCGGCGATGCACTCTTCGTCATGGGCGTCCAGATTGCCGTAGCGGATGTTCTCCATCACGGTGCCGGTGAACAGGTTGGTGTCCTGCAGCACAATGCCCAGCGAATGGCGCAGATCGTCCTTCTTGATCTTGTTGATGTTGATGCCGTCATACCGGATCTTGCCGTCGGCAATGTCGTAGAACCGGTTGATCAGGTTGGTGATGGTGGTCTTGCCGGCGCCGGTGGAGCCCACAAAGGCCACCTTCTGGCCCGGCTTGGCATACAGCGAAATGTCGTGCAGCACCGTCTTGCCCGGCACATAGGCAAAGTCCACATCATAGAACCGCACGTCGCCCCGCAGGCGGGTGTAGGTGACGGTACCGTCGTGGTGGGGGTGCTTCCAGGCCCAGACGTTGGTGCGCTCGGGGTATTCCTCCAGGCTGCCGTCGGCGGTCTCGCGGGCGTTGACCAGCGTGACGTACCCTTCATCCTTCTCGGTCTCCTCGTCCAGCAGCTCGAAGATGCGGTGGGCGCCGGCCAGGCCCATGACCACCATGTTCACCTGGTTGGAAACCTGCCCGATGGCGCCGGCAAACTGCTTGGTCATGTTCAGGAAGGGCACCACGATGCTGATGCTCAGCGCCGCGCCGGACAGGCTCAGGTTGGGGGCGCCGTACAGCAGCAGCGCGCCGCCCACCAGGGCCACCAGCACATAGGTGACGTTGCCCAGGTTGGCCAGCAGCGGCATCAGGATGTTGGCGTAGCGGTTGGCCTTCTCACTGTTTTCGAACAGCTCGTCGTTGACCTTGTCGAAATCGGCTTTGGCGCCCTCCTCATGGCAGAAGACCTTCACGACCTTCTGGCCGTTCATCATTTCTTCCATGAAGCCTTCGGTCTTGGCAATCGTGATCTGCTGCTGCAGGAAGTAGCTGGAGGAATGCCCGCTGACATACCGGGCGGTGAAGAACATGATCACGACGCCGCAGCACACCACCAGCGCCAGCCAGATGCTGTAATACACCATGATGAAGAACACGCTGATCAGCGTCACCGCCGAGATCATCAGCTGCGGCAGGCTCTGGCTGATCAGCTGGCGCAGCGTGTCGATGTCGTTGGTGTAAAAGCTCATGATGTCGCCGTGGTTGTGGGTGTCGAAGTATTTGATGGGCAGATCCTGCATGTGGTCGAACATCTTTTCGCGCATCTTGGCCAGCGACCCCTGGGTGATGACGGCCATCATCTGGTTGAAGGCAAAGCCCGCCGCCAGGCTGATGATGTACAGCACCACCAGGATCGTCACCAGCCGCAGAATGGTGCCCGAGGCCGAAGCCCAGTCGCCGGTGCGGAAGGTATCTTCCACCACTGCGATGGCGTTCTGCATGAACACCGAGGGCATCGAGCTGACAATGGCGTTGATGAGGATGCAGGCGATGGTGATGGGCAGCAGCACCGGATAGAACGAAAAGACGGTGCGGATCAGGCGGGGCATCACGCCCTTGGGGGCGCGCTTGCCCCGCTCGCTGGAAAGGTTATTCGGCATCCTTTTCACCTCCTGTCACAGATTCGGTCTTGGCCCGGTTCTGGGACTCATAGGTCTCCCGGTAGACCTTGCAGGTCTTCATCAGTTCGTCATGGCTGCCAATGGCCGTGATGCGGCCGCCCTCCATCATGATGATGCGGTCGGCATCCTGCACGCTGGCCACCCGCTGGGCAATGATGATCTTGGTGGTCTCGGGGATAAATTCCCGGAATCCCTTGCGGATCAGCGCGTCGGTGCGGGTGTCCACCGCGCTGGTGGAGTCGTCCAGAATCAGGATCTTGGGCTTTTTCAGCAGGGCCCGGGCAATGCACAGGCGCTGCTTCTGACCGCCGGACACGTTGGCGCCGCCCTGCTCGATCCAGGTGTCGTACTTGTCCGGGAAAAGCTGGATGAACTCGTCGGCCTGGGCCAGCTTGCAGGCTTCCACCATCTGCTCGTCGGTGGCGCCCGGGTTGCCCCAGCGCAGGTTGTCCTTGATGGTGCCGGAGAACAGCACGTTCTTCTGCAGCACCACGGCCACCTGGTTGCGCAGCGTCTCCAGGTCATACCGGCGCACGTCCACGCCGCCGACCTTCACCGACCCTTCGGTCACGTCGTACAGGCGGGGGATCAGCTGGATCAGCGAACTCTTGGAGGAACCGGTGCCGCCCAGAATGCCGATGACCTCGCCGGATTTGATGTGCAGGTCGATGTCGGACAGGGCGAACCGCTCGGCTTTCTTGGAATACTTGAAGCTGACCCCGTCAAAGTCGATGGAACCGTCCCGCACCTCGGTGACGGCGTTCTCGGGGCTGTGCAGGGTGCTCTCCTCGCTGATCACTTCCACGATACGCTCGGCGGATTCCTGGGACATCGTGATCATCGTGAAGACCATGGACAGCATCATCAGGCTCATGAGGATCTGGAAGCTGTAGGTCAGCATCGAGGACATCTGCCCCACGTTCAGGGCCAGGCCCTGGGTGGTGATCACGGTGTAGGAGCCGTAGGACATCACGAACACCATGCCGGCGTAGATGCAGAACTGCATCATCGGGCCGTTGAGCGCCATGATCCGCTCCGCCTTGGTGAAGTCCTTCTGGACGTTCTCGGCCGCGGCGCCGAACTTTTTCTTTTCGTACTCTTCCCGCACATAGCTCTTGACCACCCGCATGGCCTGCACGTTCTCCTGCACCGAGTCGTTCAGCGCGTCATACTTGCGGAACACGCTGCGGAACAGCGGGGTCGCCGCCCGGATGACCAGGAACAGCCCGACGGCCAGCAGCGGAATGGTGATCAGGAAGATCATCGCCAGCCGGCCGCCCATCACGAAGCCCATAACAAAGGAGAAGACCAGCATCAGCGGGCAGCGGATGGCCACCCGAATGATCATCATGTAGGCCAGCTGCACGTTGCTGATGTCGGTGGTCAGGCGGGTGACCAGGCTGGACACCGAGAACTTGTCGATGTTTTCAAACGAATAGTCCTGGATATGGTAGAACATATCCCTGCGCAGGTTGCGGGCAAACCCGGCGGAAGCCCGGGCGCAGGTGGCGCCGGCCGCGCCACCGAAAATCAGCGAGACGATGGCCATGACCAGCAGCGCCAGACCGTACTGCACGATGACATCCATCGAGCAGCCCGCCTGCATCTGGTTGACCAGATTGGCGATCACGAAAGGGATCGCACATTCCATAATGACTTCCACTGTCACCAGCAGCGGCGTCAGAATGGAGGCTTTCTTGTACTCACGAATGCTGTGGGACAAGGTTCTGATGATCTGTGACATTCCTTTTTCATTCCTCCTTTGACTTTCCCAATGCGAACCGTTTGTTGGTAAACGGGTCTGCCACAATTTGTTCCCGCCCGAACAGAATCCCGGCGAGATTCACGGCGCCGGCACCCCGGGGGCCGCTTCGGACAGCTCGGCTTGCTGCAGGTTGTCCGCCATGGCGGCCAGGGTTTCTCGAAACAGCTGGACCTGCCCGTCCGAAAGCCCGCGGGTCAGGACCTGTTCGGTCTGCCGCAGACAGGCGCGCACCTGGCAGCCCAGCTCGGCGGCCTGCTCGGTGGGAACAAGGCTCTTCAGCCGTGCGTCGCTGGCCACGCTTTCCCGCCGCAGAATGCCCTTCTTTTCCAGCTGCTGCAGGATGCCGGTGGCAGTGGAACGGCTCAGCTGGAACGCGCTCTCAATGTCGCGCTGGAACACCGGCTGCTGCTCATAATGGTCGAGGATATAAAAAATGACACGGCTTTGGATGGCGGTGATCCCCAATCCCTGCAGCGTCGTGTTCAGTCGCTTCTTGACCATGCGGGACAGTAAGTTGATCCAGGCACCGCAGTCCTTTTCCAATCGATGATCACCTCCCGACAGGCGCACTGCGCCCCGAAACTTGTTCGTGTACGAACAATATAGTACAGGATTTTCCCCCGCTTGTCAAGGGCGGTCCGGCCCTTTCTCACATTTTTCACACAACGGCCCGGCACAGGGAACGGACAACGGATAAACATAATTGATATTATGATGCTTAACTATATAATAAAATCCGGACGAATATAAAAATCAAGGAAAGAAACATCGGACAATATGTTAACATTGTGAAAACATGCCCGTCCCGAGCGACCCGCCGCCGGCGGACCAGGTTGCAGAAAAGTACGGTTTGCTGTATAATGAAGAGAACCCTGGGCCTCTATGGGCTTTTAGGGGCTTATACATTACATAATGTACATTATGTCAGAATTCGGAGAGGCGACAGGGGTCTTGTTATGTGGGTCGGCATTATCATATCCAATTACAACGGCTGGGCGGACACGGTGCGTTGTCTGGAGAGTCTGCGGGAGCAGACCTTCCAGGATTTCCGCATCTATCTGATTGACGATGCCTCCACCGACAATTCGGTGGCACGCCTGCAAGCCGCCCTGCAGCCGCAGGACGTGTTTTTGCCGCAAAAGCAGAACCTGGGCTTTGCGGCGGCCAACAACCTGGGCGTCCGACAAGCGTTGGCGGACGGTGCCGATGCGGTGCTGCTGCTCAACAATGACACCGTATGTGCTCCGGATATGTTGGAACGGCTGCTGCAAGAGACACCGCCCGGCGCGGGCTCCTGTCCCAAGATGCTCTTCATGGACCCGCCGGACGAGATCTGGTTTGCCGGCGGAACCCTGGACCGCCGCACCGCCGCCGTGACCCACGAGGGCGGTCACGCCAAAGACGGCCCGGCCTACAGCGAGAAAAAGCAGGTCAGCTTCATCACCTTCTGCTGTGTGCTGCTGCCGCGGGCCGTGGTGGAGCGGGTGGGGTACTTGGACGAGGATCTGTTCATGTACTGCGAGGACGTGGACTACTGCATTCGCCTGGCCGATGCCGGTGTGCCTCTTTGGTACATCCCGCAGGCCCGGCTTTGGCACAAGGCCGGCGGCACGGCGGGCGGGATGCTTTCGGTCTATTACATTACCCGCAATACTCTGTATCTGCGCTGCCAGGGGCGTTCGAAGCGATACCGATTCATCTTGGGTGCAAAAGAAATCATCCTTGGCGGAATCAGCTGCGCCGCTGCCGCCCTGCTGGGCCACCGCCACGGCCGCAGCTACGGCCGCTGGCGCGGCGCGGTGGATTTTCTACACGGGCGGACGGGACGAATAGTTTGAAACAGAAGAAAACGGAGAAGAAAAGAAAATGGAGCAAAGCAAACGACTGGGCATCTTTGTCTTTTTTGATAAAGAAGGTATCGTTGAAGATTATGTGACCTATTTGTTGAATGATTTGCGGCAAAACTTAGACCGCCTCGTCATTGTTTGCAACGGATTTGTCACAGACGATGGGGTTCAGCGCCTGAAAAGTTTTTCAACGGAAGTGTATCACCACGAGAATAGGGGGTTTGACGCAGCAGCCTATAAGTTTGCACTCAATAAAATTGGCTGGAAAACTTTGCACGAATACGATGAGTTGCTTTTGTGCAACGATACGTTTTACGGACCGTTTTGGCCGTTTCGGGAGACTTTTGAGCAAATGGCAAACCAGCCGGCACTAGATTTTTGGGGGCTGACGGTTCACGCAAAATCGACCGCGGGCGGGTGGCAGGAAAGCCGCTATGGGTATCTGCCAGAACATCTTCAATCATTTTTTCTTGTTACAAGGGCACGGATGCTTCATTCCCCGTATTTCAAGGAATTTTGGGATGAAATACCAGAAGAGACAGAAAATGTCCATGATACAATAGAAAATTTCGAAGTGCGGTTCACTCACTTCTTTTCTAATAAAGGGTACAGTTGGGCTCCTTTGGCAGACACGCGGCAACTTGATTATCGCGGCAATATGACGCCGATCAACCAAAATGTGTACAACTGTGCCGAACTGATTGAAAAATTTCACTGTCCGATTATCAAAAGGCGGGCGTTTACAGACGATATTCAGGAGACGACAACGGATAACGGAAATCCGTCAAGGGCGATTGAATACATACGAATGCATTCGTCCTATGATGTAACCCTGATTTATCGTCACCTCTTGCGCTTGGAGAATATTACCCGGCTGAAGAAAAATTTTGTCTGGGATTTTGTCCTGCCCGAAGATCATCTGAACCTCAATTTTGAGAAATATCAGTTACCCAAGGCACTCATTGTGATGCATTTGTATTATCCTGAGCTGGTGGAGACTTGTATACAGTATGTTCAGGATCTACCGGCATCCGTTGATGCGATGATCACGACCAGTAATCCGCGGGTCAAAGAACTTGTTGCGCTGCAAAAACTGACTTTCCCATGCAATTTCCTGGGTGTGGAGAGTGCCCCGGCCCGAGGCCGTGATGTGGCAGCTTTTTTGGTGACAGCGCGTGAACGGATGAAGCAGTATAAATATGTGTGTTTCACCCATGATAAGCGAACATCTTCCGGAATGCAGTTTTATACGATTGGAGAGAGTTTCCGGCGCTTAATTATGGACAATGTTATAGCTTCTGGAAACTATGTAGAAAATGTATTGCGGACGTTTGAAAGCAATCCCTGCTTAGGAGTGCTGGCGCCACCACCCCCATATATGGGCCGCTATTTCAATTTGTTTGGCGCCGGGTGGCAGAATGATTTTGAAGAAACCGTAAAGCTTGCGGACAGGTTGCATCTGAAATGCAAGCTGGAGGAAAAACTGCCTCCCTATGTTTTTAGAACCTCGTTGTGGTTCCGAACAGAAGCAATGCTCCCGTTGCTGAATCATCCATTCAGTGAGAGGGATTTTCCCCAAGAGCCGCTCCCGGCAGATGGAACGGTTAGCCATGCGATTGAACGGATTTTTCCCTATGTCGCACAAAGTCAGGGGTATTATTCTGGCTGGGTTATGACAGAAAAGTATGCGGAACTTTATGTCGAGCAGTTAAGCCGGATGCTTGGTGGATTTGCAGGAGAGTGGAATCAAAATTTCCCGCCAATGGATGGTTATACAGAGACCATTTTGCTGTACAAAAAGTTTGTCCGTCATACGGCGGGGGAGCGTTCCCCTGACGGTATTGTTTGGGGGGGGGCTAAAGAAACCTTCTTGACGTGGGATAAAGATTTGATTCGAGCCGCAACACTGGCAGAAAAGCATGATGAGAACTTGCTTTATACGATAGGTTTTAAGGCGGCCTGGGATGTTTTTTTACTTTCGCTTACGGTCTGGGCAGAAAAGCATTCGATATTTCGGGTAAAACGTGAATTGGGAAAATTTAAAGCTCTTCAAAAAATGCCCAGCGTGGCGCAGACATGGTGGCTTGTGCGTAAAACCTTTTTGATTTGGGCAAAAAAGCCGTTTTCAAAACACATGTAAGAATAAAGATTTTAGATGGATAACAGGCATTTATATTGTACAGCTTACAGTTCAAGATAGGGAGAGTGCTGCAAAAGTATGAAAGGCTCTATATCGAAAACTTGGTATCATGACGTAAAAAAGCACATTCATCAAAGTTTTCCCGCCATATTTGTTACATCATTTCTGACGGTATTGTGTTATGGAAAATATACATTCAACACATATTTTTATCAAGACACGGGAGCAGTCGTATTAAACCAAGGAACAACCTACAATTGGTTTTCTATCGGAAGATTTGGGCTTGTGTTCATACGGAAATTGCTTGGAACGGAAAATGCAAACCCTTACTATACCGCGGTTTTATTTATACTTTTTTCCGTCGCAAATGCTATTATTTGGAGCTATTTATTGCAGAGGTGCGTTGAGGGAAAATTTACCAATTGTATATTAGCAATATTTTGTGGTTTATTCCTTACATACCCCGCATTAAGTGAACAGTTTTACTTCCAGTTTAGGTCAGTTTACAAGGAACTACACGCAGACCGTGAAACGGGCTGCTGACAACAAACGGCGGTATGCTCCCGGAGAGGGCAGCATACCGCCTGTTTTGTTGTCCGGGGTTTCCAAAGGGGTGCCCCCTTTGGCACACGACTTTGCTTGCAAAGTGTAGTGTGTTATACCTGCTGGCGTGGCTGACGGGGGAAACGGGGTGCGGTGCTTCTTGCGCCCCGTTTGCTCCGGCAGGAAAACAGGCTGAATTTTTGCGAATGGGAATGAGCAAAAAATCGGCCTGTTTTCAGAGAACGGCGGCAGGTATATGAAAGCCCCCGTCCCTCGTCCTACGCTCCGACTTGTGGACAAAGTGTCCCGAAGTGTGGCCACACTCCCGGAAAAGTAGCAGGACAGCAGGCAACCGTCAAGGCTGAAATGAACGGGTTTGCACCCGGCCTTGACCGCCGCCCGCCGTTCCGCTGAATGGGTGAACAAGGCGGCCAATCCTCAAAGTGCTTG
>LBJMC04200__coassemble_811_pt1 | contig 18139 bp, 16 predicted proteins | sample LBJMC04200__metabat2_low_PE_015 | metagenome-assembled genome bin LBJMC04200
AGCAGCGCCGCCAGCACCACGGCCAGGCGGCGGGGGGAACGTCGTTTCATAAAAGTCTCCTTTGTTGTGTGGGCGGGGGGGGGGTATCGTATAAGGTATTATACCACACCCCGGGGCGTTCGGCCACCGCCCCGCACCACCCTTTGCCGGAACTTGGCCGCCTACCCGGGCCGGCCGGAAATTTTTTACAAAACCTGTCACGAAACGGGCGGTTTTCGTGTACAGTAGATGAGGGACCTCACAGGGCGATGCCCGTGGGCCGGGAAGGGGAGCCGAACCATGCCGCTGTTTTACCGCGACCTGCACCTTCGGGCGCTGGAAGCCGCCTACCACCGCCACTACGACCAGCTGTGCGCGGTGGCGGCGGCGGTGCTGGGCGGCGACGCCGCCCTGGCCCAGGACGCCGTGCAGGAAGCCTGGCTGCGGCTGAACGCCCCCGGCGTGCGGGAGCGCATCCGGACCGACGCCACCGACGGCCACCTGGACAAGACCCTGGTGGTGGAAAGCAAGGAGGACATCACCCTGGAAGAGATGAAGGGGTACAACTTCCTGTTTTACCCGGCCGCCGACGCCTACTACGAGGTGACCTACACCAGCGAACTGGCGGAGACCGCCTACCGGATCATCCAGAACATGGACTGACCCGCCGCAGAATCTCATACGCGCATAAACGGCAAGCGCCCTTCCCCCGACGGGGGAAGGGCGCTTTGGTTTGCGGATGTCCGCCGGCGGGGGGATCAGTCCTCCGAGACGGGGATGCTCTGGTTGAAGCGGTCCAGCGCCAGGGCGGCGGCGATGCCCACCAGGATGCAGACCACATTGACCACCGCCGCCACCGGGGTGACCGCGAAGGTGCCAAAGGGGATGATCATGATGGTGGCGGCAATGACGATGCCGATGATGGCGTGGAAGGCCAGCGGGTAGAAGTGGTCAAACAGGGCGTCCACCGCCTTGGCCAGCGCGATGACCGTGATGACCGCGCCGATGCCCGCCGGGATCAACACCGAGAAATCGAGGCTGCCCAGGCCGTCCACAAAGGGGGTGTACAGGCCCAGCGGCATCAGCAGGGTGGAGAAGCTCATGCCCGGGGCAATGACGCTGAGGGCCAGGCAGAACCCGCAGAACAGGTACCACCCGAAGTTGGGGGCGATGGTGACGCTGAACAGATTCAGCGAGAGCAGCAGCGCCAGGATCACCGCAAAGGCGATGACCAGCGCGGCCCAGCTGGCCTTGGGGCGGCCTTTTTCGCCGGCTTCCCGGAAGAGGGAGGGCAGCATGCCGGTGATGAGCCCGATGAACAGGCAGACCGACGGGTCGGGGTAGGTTTCCAGGAAGAAGGCCAGGATCTTGGCCACGCCCAGGAAGCCGATGCCGCCGCCCAGGATGACCGGCAGCAGTTTGGGGACGTGGGTCTTGAATTTGTGGAACGGGTCGCTGAGAAGTTCCATCACGGGCTTGTAGATGCCGAACACCACGCAGAGCACGCCGCCCGAAATGCCGGGCAGCACCGCCCCCACGCCGATCAGCACGCCCTGCAGCACCCGCAGGATCAGGCGCAGCACACTGGGATTGTTACCTTTCATGGATGGGTTCCTTTCGTTGTCAGTACGTCGATGCGAACAGGGTACAGTATACCACACCCCGCCGGGAAAGGAAAGGGGAAGACGCTCAGCCCGCGGTTTTTCCCGCAGGTTTTTCTTTGATCAGGTAGCGCACCATCTGCACAAAGCCGAAGCAGAGCGCACACATCGAGATCACGGTGGCCGGGGTGGCAAACTGGGGGAAGGCGTCGGCCGCCAGCTGCAGCAGGGCGTAGGCGCCGGCGGTGTACTCAAAGATCACCACCGGGCGGGGGGGCTGACCGCCGGCCCCGCCGCCCCGGACCAGCCCGGTGACCGCCAGCGTGACCGACAGGTAGAGCAGCACCACATCCACCAGCACCGCCAGCAGCCGCAGTGCGCCGTCCTGCCAGGCCACCACCGCCGGGCTGGCCCCGTGGGCCAGGATGGCCGCGATGGCGAACTTCCACCCCCGGTTCAGGTCCGGGTCCTGGCGGCGGGCCAGGAAGGCGCCGACCCCCAGCAGGGCCAGGGCGGCGGCGAACAGCCAGCAGCTGAGCGGGTACCAGGGCAGCGCCAGCGAGGCCAGCGCCGCCGCGCCGGCGCTGACGGTGAGCCAGGTGCGGGTTTTGCCGAGCAGGGCCGGGTCACGTTTTTCCTGTTTGTACATGGGGATGCCTCCTTGCCCGGCCGGGCCGGGCGGTGGGATTGCGGGGGCGGGCGCCCCCGGGATCGGGTTTTGACATTACGCCCATCATAGCACAATGCCGCGCCGCCGGCAAGGCTTTTTGCCGGCGGCGCGGATTGACTTTGCCGCCGGGGCGGCGGCGGAATGGGGCCGGGCGGTCAGGCTTTTTCGCCGCAGTCGGCGCAGCCGGCGTCCTCGCCGCAGTCGGCACAGTCGGTGGCGGCGGGGGCGGGGCGGGCGGCGGCCAGGTCGGGGTCAAGGCTTTCGGCCACCTTGAGCATCAGCGCACATTCGATCCGCTTGCGGAAGATCCGGCAGCCGTAGTCGTAGACGCCGTGGATGTCCCCGGTGGCGTGCAGCGCGTTGGCGGCGCAGCCGCCGGCGCAGTACAGCCGGGCCCAGCAGTCCTTGCAGTCCGGCCGGGCGTAGACGTTGCAGAGCTTGAACTCGTCCCGCAGGGCGGTGTTGGTCACCCCGTCCCAGACGTTGCCCAGCTTGTAGTCCGGGTCGCCCACGAACTGGTGGCAGGGGTACAGGTCGCCCCAGGGGGTCACGGCCATGTACTCGGTGCCCGAACCGCAGCCGGCGATCCGCTTGTAGATGCAGGGACCGTGCTCCAGGTCGAGGATGTAGTGGTAGAAGGTGATGGGCCGGCCGGCCTTTTCCCGGCGGAGCATGTCCTTGGCCAGCAGCTCGTACTGGTCAAAGAGCTTGGGCAGGTCCGCTTCGGTGAGGGCTTCGGGGCTGGCGGGGTCGGTGACCACCGGCTCCATCGACAGTTCGGTGAAGCCCAGGTCGTCGGCCATGTGGAACAAATCGTTGGTAAAGTCGGTGTTGTGGTGGGTGAAGGTGCCCCGCATATAGTACCCCTTGCCGCCCCGGGCCTTGACCAGCTTCTGGAATTTGGGGACGATGCGGTCATAGCTGCCGTTGCCGGCCAGGTCCTTGCGGAAGCGGTCGTTGACCTGCTTGCGGCCGTCCAGCGAAAGGACCACGTTGTGGCATTCCCGGTTGGCCCAGTCGATGACTTCGTCGGTGATGCCGATGCCGTTGGTGGTCAGGGTGAAGCGGAAGTTCTTGCCGTGCTGCTTTTCGATGGAGCGGGCGTAGGCCACCAGCTGCTTACAGACTTCGAAGTTCATCAGCGGTTCGCCGCCGAAGAAGTCCACTTCCAGGTTGCGGCGGGTGCCGGAATGCTCGATCAGGAAGTCCAGCGCCCGCTTGCCGGTCTCGAAGCTCATCAGGCCGGCTTCGCCGTGGAACTTGCCCTGGGCCGCGAAGCAGTATTCGCAGTTGAGGTTGCAGGTGTGGGCCACATGCAGGCAGAGGGCCTTGACCACGGTGGAGCGGTTTTTGAAGTCGAAGGCGTAGGGTTCGTAGACATCGGGGGCGAAAAGGCGGCCGTCGGCGGTGAGCTCGTCGATGTCGGCCAGGCAGTCGGCGATCTCGGTTTCGGTGACCTCGGGGTTGTGGCGGTATTTGGCCAGCAGCTTCTGGGGGATCTCGGCGCGGGGGGTGCCGGCGTCCACCAGGGCGATGGCGTCGTAGGCCAGCTCGTCCACCGCGTGGACGCTGCCGCTGTACACATCCACCACGATGTTGTAGCCGTTGAGTTTGTATTGATGGATCATAGCAAAAACCTCGGAACCGGGCGCAGGGCCCTGTGACGGGAAAGAAGGACATAGAAATACCGGAACGACCCTTGCGCAAGGGTGGTCCCGGCATGACAGATGCGAGAAAAAGCGATTACTTCTTTTCGCAGGGCTGGTTGGCGATGCCGCAGCTGGTCTTGCAGGCGCTCTGGCAGGAAGTCTGGCATTCGCCGCAGCCGCCGTTGCGCAGGCTCTTGGCCATATCGCGGGTGTTCAGAGTCTGGATGTGCTTCATAAAACAGTCACCCCTTTTATCATTGGTTTCCCCTATTGTACACGCTGGGGCGGGGGTTTGTCAAGGCGGCGGGGCGGGGTGCGGGGGCTCCCGCAAATCGACCGCCCCCCCGGCGAACGTCAGCGAGCAGGGTTCAGGTCAGCCAGAGGTCCCGCAGGGCGTCGGCTTCCCGGGCGGCCAGGCCGGGGAAAGCGTCGTTGGCAAACAGCGAGTCGTACCGATACAGCCCCACCCCCTGCCCGCCCGCCGCGGCCAGGGCTTCGGCCTGGCGGGCCAGGGCGTCGCCCCGCTGCCACTCGCTGTCCGGGCCGGTGCGGTCGCCCCCGTCCCCCGCCCCGATCCGGTAGGCCCCCAACCCGAAGTACAGCGCCACATCCCCCCGCCGGGGCATGGCCAGCCAGGCGTCGGCCAGCTCGGACAGACTGTGGGAGGTATCCGCCCCCCGCTGATACTCCAGCCCCCAGTACAGCTGGGGCATCAGGTAGTCCACATACCCGCCCTCGGCCAGCCAGCGGGCGGCATCGCTGTACTGGGCGTCCCGGTTCTGGGCCGGGTCGCCCTGGGGCGCCACCCCGAACCGCACCCCATACCGGTGGGCGGTCTGGCAGCACAGCGCCACCAGCGCGTCCACGTTGGAACGGCGCCAGTCGGCCAGCGGCAGGGGGTCGTCGGCGCCGGCGCAGTAGGCCGCGTAGGCGTCCGCGTCAAAGGCCGGGTCGGTGGTGGGGTAGAAGTAATCGTCAAAATGGACGCCGTCGATGTCGTACCCGGCGCAGAGTTCGGCCACCCCCGCGGCGATGTAGGACCGCACCCGGGGCTCGGCCGGGTCCAGGTAGAGCCCGTCCCCCGCCCGGCGCACCCAGTCGGGGTGGACGGCGGCCAGGCTGCCGTCGCCCGGTTCCGGCACCCCGCCGGCCTGCAGCCGGTAGGGGTTGACCCAGGCTTCCAGCTGAAGGCCCCGGTCGTGGGCCGCCTGCACCAGAATGGCCAGCGGGTCAAAGCCCGGGTCCCGCCCCTGGACGCCGGCGGCCAGGTGGCTCCAGGGGAAGAGCTCGCTGGGGTACAGCGCATCCCCGAAGGGCCGCACATGGGCCAGCACCACGTTGGCCCCCAGCCCGGCGATGTCGTCCAGCAGCGCCGCGGCGTCCGCCCGGAAGGCCGCGGCGTCGGAAAAGTCCATCCGCTGCCATTCCAGGTAGGACACCCACACCGCCCGGTACTCCCCCGCCGGGAAGGCGACGGTCTGCCCGGCGGTCTCCCCCGCTGTCTCACCGGGGGCGGTTTGCCCGCCCGAGGTGGCGGCGGTCTGCCCGGCAGACAGGCCGGTCCCCGCCCCGCCCGGTCCGGCGGGGCCCAGCAGCGCCGCCGGCAGCAAAAGCACCAGCAGGCCCAGCACCCCCGCCCCCAACAGCCGCCCCCAACGCCGCCAGCCCATACCGCACGCCCCCTTTGGCACAGGGTATGCGGCGGCGGGCAAAAACTTCCCTGCCCCGGGGGCGGGATTTTGCCCGGGCGGCCCGGCGGGGCGGGTTGCCGGCCGCCCATAGCGGCCCCGGCGTGGCCCGGCGGGCGGGTCACCGGCAGCCCAGGGAAACCCCCGGCCCGGCGGGCGGGCGCGGCGGGGTCCCGCGGGGCCGTGCGGACAGGCAGCGGCAGACCGCCGGCCCGCAGACAACCGGCCCGCCCCCCTTGGCAAGCGGGGAAAAATCTGCTATAATGAAAAAGTTTTCACGGGCCAGTAGCTCAGTTGGTCAGAGCTGGCGGCTCATAACCGCTTGGTCCCGGGTTCAAGTCCTGGCTGGCCCACCAACACAAACGGCGCACCGCAGAACCATCTCTGCGGTGCGCCGTTTTCTATTGGGGGGCAAGGTCATCGGTGGCCGGGTGCAGGCGCCTGTCCGGGTTCGGCCGGGGGCGGGAAGGGCGCGGGGCCGGGGGATCAGGGCCAAAACAGGCGGCTCATTCGTGCCGGATGGCTTCCAGCGCGCTGATCCGGACGGCCCGGTTGGCCGGCGCGATGCCGGACAGGATGCCGATGCCGGTGGCGAAGGCCAGCGCGGCCAGGATCAGCCAGGGGGGGATCTCGGACATTGTGCCGCTGGAGGTCATGCCCCCGTTCATCAGGAAGCTCAGGTCCAGGTTGGCCTGGATGCCCAGCGACTGCAAAAGCCCCATCAGCAGCCCGGCCAGCGTCATCAGGTTGTTGAGCACCAGGCTGACCAGCCAGCTGAGCAGCGCCCCCGCCACCCCGCCGATAAAGCCGATGAAGCCGCTTTCGATCAGGAACATCTGGCGGATGTTTTTCAGCTCGCACCCCAGCACCTTCATGACGCCGATCTCCCGGGTGCGCTCGTAGATGGCCATGGTCATGGTGTTGGCGATGTTCAGCGCCGCCACGAACAGGCTGATGGCCGCCAGGCCGCCCAGCATCATCTGGTTGCGGGCCACCTGCTTCTGCATCTCCTTGCGGGTGTCGGACATGGAGTAGGTGCTCAGCCCATATTCCTTGATGGCCTCGTTGACGGCGTCCACGTTCTCGATCTCGTCCACCTTCACATAGACGTTCTGGTACTCGGCGTTTTCATCGTACTTGGTGTTGAGCAGGTCGGCGCTCTCCTTCATCAGCATCTTCATATCCTTGAGGCGCAGTACGATGCCGCCCTGGGTCCAGTAGTTCTTTTCGTCCATCGCCATCGTCCCCACCACCTGGAGCTTCCAGGTCATCTCCTTGGGGTTGTCGGCGTCGCCGTTGGACAGGGTCAGGGTCATGTCGTCCTTGTTCACATCCACAAAGGGGGGCAGTTCGTTGCCGTTGGCGTCGGTCATGCCCTGGAAGCGGTACCGTTTGGAGGAACTGGGGCTGCGGCGGGTGTCCTCAAAATTATAGCCGGTATAGGGGCCCACCAGCACGGGCAGGGTGTCCTTGGGGTAGGTGGCCGAGTCGGACAGCCAGGTCCCGTCGGTGAGGGTGAAGCCCATCGGCTCCATCGCCGCCGGGTCGATGCCGTAGAGGTTGTACAGCCCCGAGGTCTGGTACCGGTCGTTCATGCCGGCGCTGACCCGGCCCTGGAGGTTGTAGCCCTCATAATAGGGGGTGGCGGCCACCACATGGTCCATGGAGCGGAACACTTTGATGAGGGCGTCGTCCAGCTTGGCGGGCTGCTCGCTGGAGGAGGAGCTGGTGGTCACCCCGCCGATGGACACCGCCATCCCCATGTTGCCGCCGTAGACCTGGATCTGGGTCAGGTCGCCCCAGCTCTGGAGCATTTCGTCATAGGCTTTGTTCTGGGCGATGCCCAGGCTGATCATGACGATGACCGCGCAGGTCCCCACCACCACGCCGATGACGGTCAGCGCGGTGCGCCCCTTGCGGCGGGACAGGTTCTTGGCGGCCAGGGCCACCTGATCAGAGATCTTCATCGTCAGCCTCCAGGTCGGCCAGGGCGGCCGCCTTCTTCTTTTTGCGGCGCACCACCAGGATCACAGCCACCACCGCGACGACCACCGCCACCGCGATGAGCACGATGCCCCACACCGGCAGGCCGGGCTGGGCGGTGGGCTCCACCATGCCGGGGTCCATCATGGTATCGTCGTAGGCGGGCATCTCCATCACGTTGATGGAAAAGTCCTTGGATACGGTTTTGAGGGAGCCGTCCTCCGCCTCATAGTTCAGCACGATGGTGCCGCTGACCGTGCCGGTGGTGGTGGGCACCAGGTCAAAGTCCACGCTGTTCTCGGTGCCGGCGTTCACGTTGCCGATATACTGCTGGGTCATGTCGGCGCCGAGGTTTTCGCCGGTGAGGGAGGCTTCCAGGTTGGCCACCGGGTTTTTGCCCTTGTTGACAAAGTTCAGGGTGACGGTGGCGGTGTCGCCCAGGTAGATGCTGTCATTGACCTGGAGCTGGCCCAGCTCGAACCGGTCGGGCTGGCTGATGGGCACCGACACGGTGGTGGAACCGCTGACCGCGGTGCCGGTGTCCGCCCCGGCGCCCACCATGTTCACCGTGATGTTGGCCACCCCGGCGCTGAAGCCGGCGCCGGCCTGCAGGTTGAAGCTGACATCCCGGGTGGAGCCCGCCGACATGCTGCCCAGGTAGGTGGACAGGCTGCCGCCGGACATGGTGACCCCTTCGGGCAGGGTGACCGAGGCCACCACGTCGTTGACCGCCTCGGTGCCGTTGGTGGCGTAGAGGGTCAGCGACAGGGTGAAGGGGCTGCCGGCGGTGATGGTCTCGGTGCCGTAGCTGGAGCTGCGCACGATCAGGCTGGGGGTCTTGTTCTCCTTGGCTTCGGTGCTGCACTGGCCCAGCACCGGGGCCAGCTGCTGCATGGCCATCGAGGTGTTCTGGTAGCTCAGGTTGATGGCGAACTGGTTGCCGCCGCCGTTGAAGATCACGTCCCGGAACAGCAGCACATAGGTATAGTAGGCGCCCTGGGCGTCCTCCCCTTCGGTGAGCTGGCTGACCTCGGCGGTGCCGGTGTAGGTGAAGATGGTGGAGTTCACCCGGGCGACGATCTCATCCGCCGTGACGTTGTAGGTGGCGGCGGGGTGGTCCACCAGCCGCAGCACCACGTTGATCCGGTCCCCTTCCTGGACCTGCTGGACCTCGCCGCCGGCGGTGTTGGTGACCGCCGCTTCGGTGACATAGACCTCGCCGCTGGTGGCGGGGACGGTGCCCGGGTCCTGGGTGGGGGCGGGGGTGGGTTCGGGCGCCGGTTCGCTGGCGGCGGGCGGGGCGGTCTCCTCGCCTTCCGCCAGGGCGGGGACGGACAGCGGCCCGGCAAACAGGCTCAGGGCCAGCAGCAGGCCGGCGGTGAGCCGGGTGAATGTCTGTTTCAAAGGGAATTCCTCCTTGGTTGGCCCCGCCGGGGCGGGGGTGGTGGTAAGCGGGCTCAGGAGGCCCGGGCGGCGGCGCCGCCGATCTCCAGGTTGCCTTCGATGGAGGCGAACAGCGCCTTGCGGTTGGCCTCCTTCTCGGCTTCGGGCTGCAGGATGTTGGACTGCACACGGCCGTCCAGGATGGTGATGATCCGGTCGGCGCAGGCGGCCAGCGAGGGTTCGTGGGTGACCATCACGAAGGTGATGCTCTCCTGCTTGGAGAGTTCCAGCATCCGGTACAGCACCTGTTTGGAGGTGACCGAGTCCAGGTTGCCGGTGGGTTCGTCGGCAAAAATGACCTTGGGCCGGCCCACAAAGGCCCGGGCAATGCCCACCCGCTGCTGCTGGCCGCCGGACATCTCGGTGGGCAGGTGGTTGGCGCGGCCGCCCAGGCCCATGTTTTTCAGTTCCTTGCGGGCCAGGGCCAGCCGCTGTTTGGCCGGCACGCCCTTGAACATCAGCGGCAGGGCGACGTTTTCGGCGGCGGTCATGCTGGGCAGCAGGTTGTAGCTCTGGAAGATGAACCCCAGGTGGGCCTGGCGGAAGTGGGCCAGCTGGGTCTCGTCCATGCCGCTGATCTCATGCTGGCCGATGAAGACCTTGCCGCGGGTGGGCTTTTCCAGCCCGGCCAGCTGATTGAGCAGGGTGGACTTGCCGCTGCCCGACTGGCCCACGATGCAGCAGAACTCGCCTTTTTCGATGGCGATGTCCACATCGTTCAGGGCCACCACCCGCTCTTTGCCGACGGCATAGACCTTGCGGAGTTTTTCGGTTCGGATGATCGGGGCCATGGGCACCTCCTTCGGGTTGTTGCGCTCCCCGTCTGCGGGGAATACATGGCTTTATCATACCATGAAACCCAGGCGCTGAAAACCCCGAAACTTGTAAATTTTTGCCGGGTCTTTGCCGGGGCCCGGCCGGGCGGGGGATTTTGCCGGCGGGTAACAAAAACTTTACTTTGTCCCACCTTGTTTTTGCCCGGGGGTGCTGTATAATAAAGGTAAGGGAAGGGGCCGTGCCCGACCCCGGTTTTCCGGCCGATGCAACCACGGCTTTCAGCAACAAAGGAGGAACCGCCGATGCAGCAGTTTGACCTGGAAACGCAGATCCTGGCCGCGGCCGCCCAGCTGGAGCGGCAGGGCCGTTACGCCGACACCCGCCGCTTTGTGCAGCATGGCGGCGTGACGGTATACCGCCACTGTGTGCGGGTGGCCGTGCTGAGCTGCCGGCTGGCCGACGCCTTCGGCTGGCAGGTGGACCGGGCCGCGCTGATCCGCGGGGCGCTGCTGCACGACTATTTCCTGTATGACTGGCATGAGAAGGACGACAGCCACCGGCTGCACGGGTTCACCCACCCGCGGACGGCGCTGCGCAACGCCTGCGCCGACTGGACCCTGACCGACCGGGAGCAGAACATCATCCTGCGGCACATGTTCCCCCTGACCCCGGTGCCGCCCCGCTGCCGGGAAGGATGGCTGGTCTGCCTGGCCGACAAGCTCTGCGCCGTGCAGGAGATGGTCACCACCCGCACCGCCCGGCTGCGCCCGCGCCGCGCCGCCGCCTGAGATCCGTTTTCCGCCCCCTGCCAAGCCCGGCGGGGGGTATTTTTCTGCCCGGGGCCGGCGCGCCGCCCCCGCAGGCGGGGCCGGGCGGTCGGCCGGGCCGCGGGCCGCCGGCGGCGTTTTTTGCCGGCGGGCCTTGACAGGTTTGTTATAATAAGGTTAGCAGTTAGACAAGCCAACTGCCAGACATTGGAACAGATTTTCATAGGATAGATCCACAGGGAAAGGTGAACCGCCATGGCAGAGAACAAGACCAGAATCGACATTTTTTCGGGGTTTTTGGGGGCCGGCAAGACGACCCTCATCAAAAAGCTGATCCACGAAGCCTTCGGGGGCGAAAAGCTCGTGCTGATCGAAAACGAGTTCGGCGAGATCGGCATTGACGGCGGCTTTATGCGGGAGGCCGGCATCCAGGTGAACGAGCTGAACTCCGGCTGCATCTGCTGCAGCCTGGTGGGGGATTTCCGCGAAGCGCTCAAGCAGGTGGTGCAGACCTACCACCCCGACCGCATCCTCATCGAGCCGTCGGGGGTGGGCAAGCTGTCCGACGTGACCCGCGCCGTGGAGGGGGTCGCCGAGACCCTGCCCGTCACCCTCAACAGCTTTGTGACGGTGGCCGACGTGAACAAGGTCAAGCTGTATATGAAAAACTTCGGCGAGTTCTATGACGACCAGGTCAGCCATGCTTCCTGCCTGATCCTGAGCCGCACCGGCAACGCCCCCCAGGCCAAGATCGACGCCGCGGTGGCGCTGCTGCAGCAGAAAAACCCCACCGCCACCATCGTGACCACCGACTGGGCCGCCCTGACCGGGCCCCAGATCGTGGCGGTGATGGACGGCAAGCGGGACCTGGTGGCCGAGCTGATCGAGCAGGCCCAGGCCGCCAACGCCGCCCATGCCGGCGAGGAGGAGCACCACCACCATCACCACGATCATGAGCATGAATGCTGCCACCATGACCATGAGCATGACCACGAGTGCTGCCACCACGACCATGACCACGACCACGAGCACGAGTGCTGCCACCACGACCACGACCATGACCACGAGGGCCATGTCCACCACTATGACGAGCACGGGGTGTGCAGCTGCGGGCACCACCACGACCACGACGCCGACGAGGTGTTTACCAGCTGGGGCCGGGAGACCGCCCACAAGTACACCCCCGAAGGGCTGGAGGAAGCGCTGACCCGGCTGGATTCCGGCGAGTTCGGCCAGATTTTGCGGGCCAAGGGCATTGTGGACGGCGGCGCCGGCTGGCTGGAGTTTGATATGGTGCCCGGCGAGCATGAGGTGCGCCGGGCCGGCCCCGACGTGACCGGCAAGCTCTGCGTGATCGGTTCGGGGCTGGACGAAGCGCGGCTGGCCGAACTGTTCGGACTGTGAGGTGCGGCCATGGCAACCAGAGAGATCCCGGTCTACCTGTTTGTGGGCATGCTGGAAAGCGGCAAGACCAAGTTCATCCAGGAGACGATGGAGGACCCGCAGTTTGATTCCGGCGACAAGACGCTGCTGCTGGTCTGTGAGGAAGGCGAGGAGGAATACGACCCCGAAAAGTTCGGCTTTGGCGGGGTGACGGTGGAGGTGCTGGCCGACAAGGCCGAGCTGAACACCCCCAACCTGCAGCGGCTGGAAAAGAAGAGCGGCTGCGGCCGGGTGGTGATCGAGTACAACGGCATGTGGCTGCTGCAGGACCTGGCCGACGCGCTGCCCCCCAACTGGGTGCTGTACCAGTGCCTGGCCACGGCGGACGGCACCACCATCAAGACCTATGCGGGGGACAACGCCCTGCGCAGCCTGCTGCTGGACAAGCTGCGGGCCAGCGAGCTGCTGGTGGTGAACCGGGCCGAGCAGGTCAACGACGAGGAAAGCCGGCAGCTGATCCACAAGCTGGTGCGCCAGGCCAGCCGCCGCTGCGACATCGCCTACGAGTTCCTGGACGGGTCGGTGGCCTACGACGACATCCCCGACCCGCTGCCCTTTGATGTGAACGCCCCGGTCATCGAGATCCCCGACGAGTTTTTCGGGGTGTGGTATATGGACTGCATGGACGACATGAAAAAGTACGACGGCAAGACGGTGAAGTTTCTGGCCCAGGTCTGCCAGACCCCCCAGGCCGGCAAGGACAGCTTTGTGCCCGGCCGTTTCGCCATGACCTGCTGCGTGCAGGACATCCAGTTTGTGGGCTTCCCCTGCCGGTACGACGACTGCAAGGCGCTGAAGCAGCGGGACTGGATCACCCTGACCGCCAGGGTCAACTGCAAGTTCCACCCCATCTACAAGGGCCAGACCCCCGACAGCGTGGGCCCGGTGCTCACCGCCCTGACCGTCGCCCCCGGCAAAAAACCGGTGGACGATGTGGTCATGTTCTCTTAATTCGCGCTGCGCTTCGCTGCGCGTCACAAGGGGCAACAGCCGCGCACCGTACACAAACGCAAACAGCGCCATGCTTTCCGGCATGGCGCTGTTTTTATCTGGTTATTCGGTTATTCGGCGGGTTCGGCGGGGGTCTCGGCGGTTATGGCCTTGACCGTTTCGGCGGCGGCTTTTTGGGCCGCGGCTTTCTGCTCGGCTTGCCGGTCCCTGGCCGCCTTCTTCTTTTCGGCTTCCTCCCGCTCTTTTTCCAGCAGGACCTCCTCCAGCGTCCGGAACTGGTACAACGGCATGTTGAGCTGCACCAGCGGGGCGCACTTTTTGGCCAGCCATTCCTTTTCCTGCTTGTTCAGCCGGGGGGCCAGGAGGTGGTAGACCTTGGCGTGGTAGTCGTTGATCCAGTTCCGCTGGGCGACGGTCATCTCGTCCCAGATGACCGGGTCCAGGTTGATGGGCACGAAGGTCAGCGGCTCGAAGGCCAGCCAGCGGCCGTACTGGTTGGTGCCGGCGTCCACGCATTCCAGCTCGTTTTCGATCCGGATGCCCACCTTGTCGGTCTCATAGACGCCGGGCTCGTCGGTGATGGTCATGCCCGGCTGGAAGACCACCTCGTTGTGGGGCCGCAGGCTCTGGGGGCCTTCGTGTACGCTGGAGATATACCCCACGCTGTGGCCGGTGCCGCAGCGGTAGTTGATCTTGTGGGCCCACAGCGGCCCCCGGGCGAAGGTGTCCAGCGCAAAACCGGTGGCGTAGTCCAGGAATTTGGCCCGGGCCATCTCGATGTGGGCCTGCAGCACCCGGGTGTAGAATTGCCGGTCTTCGTCCGACATGTAGACCGCCGGCTCCAGCGAGTAGGTGCGGGTGATGTCGGTGGTGCCGCAGTCATACTGGCCGCCGGTGTCCACCAGCAGCATCCCTTCGCGGCGGATCTCGGCGTCGGGGCCGCCCTTCACGGCGTGATAGTGCATCATGGCGGCGTTGGGGCCCCAGGCCGCGATGGTCTCGAAGCTGTCCTCCAGGTAGCCGGGCTGTTCCCGCCGGCGGGCCTTGAGCATCTCCTCGATGTCGGTCTCGTGGAGGGTGCGGCCCTCGGCCAGCGCTTTTTCCAGGTCCATCTCGAACCGGACCATGGCCACGCCGTCCCGGATGTGGCATTCCCGCAGGTTTTCAAGCTCCACCGGGTTCTTGACCCCCTTGAGGGCGGTGATCGGGTCCCGGCCCTCCACCACCTTCAGGCGGGGGTTGGCGGTCAGGGCGGCGTAAAGGGCGTAGTTGGTGGCGCCCTTGTCCACCAGCACCGTCTCGTCGGCCAGGGCCTGCACATAGGGCAGGAACTCCTCATACCCCCGCAGGGCGACCCCCTGTTCGGCCAGGGTCTCGGCGTCGGCGTCGGTCAGGCGGCCCGGCGCGATAAAGAGGGTGCAGTCCCGGTCGGTGACAAAGCCGAAGGCCACGGCCAGCGGGGTGCAGGGCAGGTCCCGGGCCCGCAGGTTCAGCAGCCAGCCCAGGCAGTCCAGCGCCGGCACGGCCAGGGCGGTGGCGCCGGCCTTGTGCAGTTCGGCGCGCAGGGCGGCGAGTTTTTCGGCGGCGGTGGCGCCGGTCTGCTCCACACTGAGCAGGAAGCAGGGGGTGTCGGGCAGGGCGGGGCGGTCCTGCCACAGTGGGCTCACCAGGTCCCGCTCGGCCAGGGCGGCGCCGGCCTTTTCCAGCGCGGCCCGGTACTTTTCCACCGTGGCGGCGGGGGCGCAGCTGCCGTCCAGCAGCAGGGTCTGGCCGGCGGTGAAGTTCGCGGTCAGGTACTCCTCCACCGTGGGCACGCCGGCGGCCCCGGCGTGCATGCAGGTGATCTCGGTGCCGGCCAGCTGCTTGTCCCCCTGGACGTAGAACCGGCCGTCCACCCACAGGGCGCTGCCGGTCAGGGTGACCACCAGGGTGGCGTTTTCGCCGGTGAAGCCGGTGAACCAGGGCAGGGCATTGTAGTGGTCGGGCAGGTATTCGTTGTTGTGGGGGTCGCTGGTCATGACCAGCACCCCGTGGCCGCCGGCGTCCCGGGCGGCCTGCCGCAGCGCGGCGATCTTTTCGTTGACAGTCATGGGTGCAGACTCCTTTTGTTTTGTAGGCAGGGCCGGTCGGGCGCCTGCCATTGTAGCACGCTTTTATTGTAGCACGTTTGAGAAAAAGGTCAATCGGCGCTTCGCTTACGCTTCGCTTCACAAGAGGCAACAGCCGCGCACGGCTGCGCCTAACGCGGCTGTTTCCCCTTGTGTATGTCCGGGTTGCGGTGCCCGCATCATGCGGCGCGCCTTGGACGGCGCTTGCATTCTGCGACCGCTGCCCCTGCTCCGCCTCGCTGCATCCGCCGCAGGCGGCGCTCGGCTTCGCAGCCCTTCGACAAAATTTCAAACAAAACCGCGCACTCGTCGCTAACGCTCCTCGCACACAATTTTGCTTGAAATTTCCCTGGCGGTGTCGCCGTCGTCGGCGCATGTCCGCCGACGGCGACAGTTTTAATTTTTCAACAACCGGGAACCGGGCCCGCGACACGCTCAAACCAGAACGGGGCCCCGCCATGGCGGGGCCCCGTTCTGGTTGGTATAGGAAAAAAGGGAATCGCAGAATCAGACGATCTTGCAGGACTTGTGGACACCGGTCTTGAGGAACTCCACCCATTCGGCCACGTTGACGGCGTGGTCGCCCAGGCGTTCCAGGTACTTGGTGACCATGAACAGGTCCAGCGCGGTCTCGGCCTGGGTGGGGTGGGCGGCGATGTACTTGGCGATCTCGCCGCTGATCCGCACGAAGGACTTGTCCGCCTGGTCGTCCCGGGCGATGACCTCGGCCGCGGTGGCCAGGTCCACCTGCACATAGGCGCCGATGGCCTGCTTGACCATGCCCAGCACCAGGTCGCCCATCTTGTAAATATCCTCCATGAAATCGAAGGTCTCGACGGTCTCCCGGTTCAGGTGCAGCACGATCTCGGCAATGTCCGAAGCCTGGTCGGCGATGCGCTCGATGTCGGTGACCATCTTCAGCGCGGTGGAGACTTTGCGCAGGTCGGAAGCCACCGGCTGCTGGCGCAGGATCAGGGTCAGGCAGCGGTGTTCCACATCATGTTCCACCGCGTTGATCTCGCTGTCCCGGGCCACCACGCTGCGGGCCAGTTCCAGGTCGCCTTCCCGCAGGGCGGTCATGGCGTTGGCGATGGCGTTGCCGGCCGCGTGGCCCATGCGGGCCAGCATCGAGTCCAGCTGCAGCAGTTCCTCATCATACACTTTGCGGCTGCTTGTTGGCATAGTGAATGCTCCTTTGCTCGTTGTATCTCAGCCCCATCAACCGAAGCGGCCGGAAATGTAGTCTTCGGTGCGCTTGTCCACCGGGTTGGCAAAGACCTGCTCGGTGGGGCCCATCTCCACCAGTTCGCCCAGCAGGAAGAAGGCCGTCTTGTCCGAGATACGGGCCGCCTGCTGCATGTTGTGGGTGACGATGATGATGGTGTAGTCCTTCTTCAGGTCCATGGCCAGCTCCTCCACCTTGGAGGTGGAGATCGGGTCCAGGGCGGAGGTGGGCTCGTCCATCAGCAGCACTTCGGGCTCCACCGCCAGGGCGCGGGCGATGCAGAGCCGCTGCTGCTGGCCGCCGGACATGCCCAGGGCACTTTTGTTCAGCCGGTCCTTCACTTCGTCCCAGATGGCGGCGCCCCGCAGCGAGCTTTCGACGATCTCGTCCAACTTGGCCTTGCTGTGGATGCCGTGGGTGCGCGGGCCGTAGGCGATGTTGTCATAGATGGACATGGGGAAGGGGTTGGGTTTCTGGAAGACCATGCCCACCCGCTTGCGCAGCACGTTCACATCCATCTTGTCCTTGTAGATGTCCACCCCGTCCAGCTTGATGTCGCCGGTGATGCGGCAGCCTTCCACCAGGTCGTTCATCCGGTTCAGGCTTTTCAGGAAGGTGGACTTGCCGCAGCCGGAAGGTCCGATAAAGGCGGTGATCTCCTTTTCGGGGATGGAGATATTGACATTCTTCAGCGCATGGAAATTCCCGTAATACAGGTCCATGTTGGAAACTTCAAATTTGTTCATCGTCCTTACTTTCCTTTCGCAAGTTTGCCCGCAATGAAGCTGGACAGGCAGTTGATGAGCAGCACCAGCACCAGCAGCACCACCGCGGTGCCGTAGGTGGCGTCCACATGCAGGCCCTCGTTGGACAGCAGGTACATATGGACCGCCAGGGTGCGGGTGGAGCTGAAAACGCTTTCCGGGACGGCGGCAACGGTGCTGGCGGTGTAGATCAGCGCGGCGGTCTCGCCCACGATGCGCCCCACCGCCAGGATCACGCCGGAGAGGATGCCCGGCATGGCCGAGGGCAGCACGATGGTAAAGACGGTGCGCAGCTTGCCGGCGCCCAGGCCGAAGGAGCCTTCCCGGTAGGAATCGGGCACGGCCAGCAGGGCTTCCTCGGTGGTGCGCATGATGACCGGCAGCACCATGATGGCCAGGGTGAACGCGCCGGCGATGAGGCTGTACCCCCAGTGCAGCTGGGTGACGAAGAACAGCATGCCGAACAGGCCGAAGACGATGGAGGGGATGCCCTGCAGCGTTTCGGTGGTGATGCGCACCAGCTTGACCAGCTTGTTGCCCCGCTTGGCGTACTCAACCAGCCAGACGGCCGCGAAGATGCCCAGCGGCGTGGCGATGACCAGGGCGAAGAGGGTCATTAGCACGGTGTTGATGAGGGCGGGAACCAGCGAGACGTTTTCGGAGTTGTAGGTCCATTCGAACAGGCTGGGCTTCAGGTTGGGGATGCCCATCACCAGGATGTAGCCGATCAGAAAGATCAGCACGGCGGCGGTGAGCAGGGCGGCGATGCGCACAAGCCAGCGCATGACAAGCGCAAACACACGGGCGCCGGTGCGGTTCTGGGCCGGAATGGGCGGGATCATGCGGGCCCCGGCATCGGCCAGGCCGCGCTCCGCGCCGTTGACAGTGATTCCATCAGGCATTCTTCTCGGCTCCTTTCACCAGGTTGAAGCAAAGGTTGATCAAAAGGATGAAAACGAAGAGGACGACGCCGGTGGCGATCAGCGCTTCCCGGTGCAGGCCGGCGGCGTAGCCCATCTCGATGACGATGTTGCTCGTCATCGTGCGCAGGCCCTGGAACAGGCCCTGCGGCATCCAGGTCTGGTTGCCGG
>LBJMC04200__coassemble_1308_pt1 | contig 12825 bp, 10 predicted proteins | sample LBJMC04200__metabat2_low_PE_015 | metagenome-assembled genome bin LBJMC04200
TGACCAGCGGCGGCCTGGGCACCATGGGCTTCGGCTACGGCGCGGCCATCGGCGCCCAGCTGGCGCTGGGGCGGGACGCCCGGGTCATCATGCTCACCGGCGACGGGTCCTTCCACATGAACCTCAACGAAGGCTGCACCGCCGTCAGCTACGGGCTGCCCATCATCACGGTCATCTTCAACAACCAGGTGCTGGGCATGGTCCGCCAGTGGCAGACCAGCTTTTACGAAGGCCGCTACTCCAGCACCGACCCCCACCGCCGCACCGATTTTGTCAAGCTGGCCGAGGGCTTCGGCGCCAAGGGCTACCGGGCCTCGACTCCGGCGGAATTCGCCGCCGTCTTTGCCGACGCCATGAAGCAGAAGGGCCCCAGCTGGATCGACTGCCGCATCGGCAAGGACGAGCGGGTGCTGCCGATGATCCCCGGCGGCGGCGACATCGAGGACATCATCATGGAATAAAAGGAGGTATGCCCCATGACCAAGTCAACCTTCACGGCCCCGCCGGCTGACCGGCGCCGGGTCATCAGCCTGCTGGTGGACAACCAGAGCGGCGTGCTGGCACGGGTGTCGAGCCTCTTCAACCGCCGCGGCTTCAACATCGACAGCCTGACCGTCTCGGCCACCAACGACCCGGCCATCAGCCGGATCACCGTTACCACCCACGGCCGGGACCAGGAGATCGAACAGCTGATCCTGCAGACCGAACGGCTGGAGGTTTCCCGCCAGGTGTTCGAGCTCACCCCCGACAAAAGCCTGCAGCGGGAACTGCTGCTGCTGAAGGTGGCCTGCGACACCCGCAACCGGGCCGAACTGCGGGAGATCGCCAGCATCTACAAGGCCAAGATCATCGACCTTTCCCCCGACAGCATGGTGCTGGAACTTACCGGCAAGCCGGAAAAGATCGACGCCTTCCTGAAAATGTTCGCCGGCTACGAGGTGCTGGAACTCTGCCGCACCGGCGTCACCGCGCTGGAGCGGGGCGGCAAGCACCCCCACATGCAGAAACCCCCGCAGGAGATCCGGGCCGCCCAGTTCCCGCTGCCCGGCACCCGCTGCCCCGACCCGCCGGCCGGCGGCGAGGCATGAGTTTTTCCCGTGTTTTCCTTTTTTAATTCAACCATATACAACCATCAAAACCAAAGGAGAGATGTACCCATGGCTATCAACAAGTACTACGATTCCGACTGCAACCTCGGCCTGCTGGACGGCAAGACCGTCGCCATCATCGGCTTCGGTTCCCAGGGCCACGCCCATTCCGAGAACCTGGCCGAGAGCGGCGTGAACGTTGTCGTCGGTCTGCGCAAGGGCTCCTCCCACTGGGAGAAGGCCGCCGAGTTCGCCGCCGCCCACCCCAACTTCCGCGTTATGGAGGTGGAGGAAGCCGCCCAGGCCGGCGACATCGTCATGATGCTGGTGCCTGACGAGCTGTGCGCCGACATCTACAACAAGCAGGTGGCCCCCTATATGACCGAGGGCAAGGCCCTGGCCTTCGCCCACGGCTTCAACATCCACTTCAAGACCATCACCCCGCCCAAGAATGTGGATGTCATCATGATCGCCCCCAAGGGCCCGGGCCACATCGTCCGCCGCCTGTACACCGAAGGCGAGGGCTGCCCCTCCCTGATCTGTGTCGAGCAGGACTACACCGGCAAGGCCAAGGAACTGGCCCTGGCCTACGCCTGCGGCATCGGCGCCGGCCGCGCCGGCATCCTGGAGACCACCTTCAAGGAGGAGACCGAGACCGACCTGTTCGGCGAGCAGGCCGTGCTGTGCGGCGGCGTCTGCGAGCTGATCCACGCGGGCTTCGACACCCTGGTGGAGGCCGGCTACGCCCCCGAGATGGCCTACTTCGAGACCTGCCATGAGATGAAGCTGATCGTGGACCTGATCAACGAGGGCGGCTTCTCCAAGATGCGGTACTCCATCTCCAACACCGCCGAATACGGCGACTACCGCACCGGCAAGCGGCTGATCACCGAGGAGACCCGCAAGGAGATGAAGAAGGTCCTCACCGAGATCCAGGACGGCACCTTCGCCAGCGAGTTCCTCACCGAGATGAGCCCCAACGGCGGCCGCAAGACCCACTTCCTGGCCGAGCGCCGGATGCAGAGCGAGCACCTGATCGAGAAGGTCGGCGCCGAACTGCGCAAGATGATGAGCTGGCTGAAGAAGTAAACACAACCCCGGGGGGCGGGCCGCCATGGACCCCGTCCCCCTTTTTGTCTGGCATTGTTAGGAGGTAGATTCCAATGCGCAGCGATAATGTGAAGAAGGGCCCCGAGCGCGCCCCCAACCGCAGCCTGTTCTACGCCCTGGGCTATACGCCGGAGGAACTGGAACGCCCGCTCATCGGCGTTGTCTCGGCCTACAGCGAGATCGTGCCCGGCCACATGAACCTGGACAAGCTGGCCGACGCCGTCAAGGCCGGCGTGCGGATGGCCGGCGGCACCCCCATCCTGATCCCCGCCATCGGCGTCTGCGACGGCATCGCCATGGGCCACATCGGCATGAAGTATTCGCTGGCCTCCCGGGAACTGATCTGCGACAGTGTCGAGACGATGTGCATGGCCCACCAGCTGGACGGGCTGGTGCTGGTGCCCAACTGCGACAAGATCGTGCCCGGCATGCTCATGGCGGCCTGCCGGCTGGACGTGCCGGCCGTCGTCTGTTCCGGCGGGCCGATGCTGGCCGGCCGCTATGAGGGCGAGGAGGTCAGCCTTTCCAAGATGTTCGAAGCGGTGGGCGCCTACAAGGCCGGCCTGATCAGCGACGACCAGCTGGAGGACTGCACCTGCAACTGCTGCCCCGGCTGCGGGTCCTGCTCGGGCATGTATACCGCCAACAGCATGAACTGCCTGTGCGAAGCCATCGGCATCGCGCTGCCCGGCAACGGCACCATCCCCGCGGTCTACGCCAAGCGGCTGCAGCTGGGCAAGCGGTCGGGCATGGCCGTCATGGAGCTGGTGCGCCGGGGCATTACCGCCCGGCAGATCGTCAACGAGCGGTCCATCCGCAACGCCCTGACCTGCGACATGGCCCTGGGCTGCTCCACCAACACGGTGCTGCACCTGCTGGCCATCGCCTACGAGGCCGGCGTGCCCATCGACCTCAAGCTCTTCAACGAGATCAGCGCCAAAACCCCCAACCTCTGCCACCTGGCCCCGGCCGGCCCCACCCACATGCCCGACCTGTACGCGGCCGGCGGCATCCCGGCGGTGCAGGCCGAGCTGGCCAAGAAGGGCCTTTTGGACCTGGAGGTCCCCACCGTCACCGGCAAGACGCTGGGCGAGAACATCCGGGGCGCCCATATCCTGGACGAGAAGGCCATCCGCCCCATCGACAACCCCTACAGCGAGACCGGCGGGCTGCAGATCCTCTGGGGCAACATCGCGCCGGACGGCTGCGTGGTCAAGCGCAGCGCCGTCGCCCCCGAAATGCAGCGGCACACCGGCCCGGCCCGGGTCTTCAACAGTGAGGAACAGGCCATCGACGCGATCTACAACGGCCGCATCCACCCCGGCGACGTGGTGGTCATCCGGTACGAAGGCCCCAAGGGCGGCCCCGGCATGCGGGAGATGCTCAACCCCACCAGCGCGCTGGCCGGCATGAAGCTGGACACCACCGTGGCGCTGATCACCGACGGCCGGTTCTCCGGCGCCTCCCGCGGCGCGGCCATCGGCCATGTCAGCCCCGAGGCGGCGGCCGGCGGGCCCATCGGCCTGATCGAAGAGGGCGACCGGATCGCCATTGACATCCCCGGCGCCTCCATCACCCTGCTGGTGGAGGAAGCGGAACTCGCCCGCCGCAAGGCCGCCTACACGGCCCCCGAACCCAACGTCGAATCCGGCTGGCTGGCCCGCTACGCCCGCCAGGTCACCAGCGCCAACCTGGGCGCGGTGCTGCAGTAACCCTGCCCGCGGACCGGCAAAACGGCCGGTCCGCGAGCCTGAACCCGACGCAGCCAAACTGCGCCGGGTTTCTTGTTTGCCGGTAAAAATTCCGCGAAAAACCGGGCGGAAGCAGGGGCCTTCCCCCTATACAAAGCCGGGCGGGAATGGTATAATGCACGGTGCAATCAAATCGCCCGGGCAAAGGGGCCCGGGCAGGGAATCGAGGGGAATTTCTGTATGGCATCACTGCTTTTGCCGGTCATCTACCTGGCCTTCATCAGCCTGGGGCTGCCCGACTCGCTGCTGGGGTCGGCCTGGCCTTCCATGTACACCGAACTGGGCGCCTCGCTGTCCTGGGCGGGCATCGTCTCCATGATCATTTCAGCGGGCACCATCGTCTCCTCGCTGGCCTCCGAGCGGCTCAACCGCCGGCTCGGCACCGGCGGGGTCACGGCCCTCAGCGTGCTGCTCACCGCGGCGGCGCTGCTGGGCTTTTCGCTCAGCGGGTCCTTCTGGCAGCTCTGCCTGTGGGCGGTGCCCTACGGCCTCGGCGCCGGCAGCGTGGACGCGGCGCTGAACAACTATGTGGCGCTGCACTATGAAAGCCGCCACATGAGCTGGCTGCACTGCATGTGGGGGGTGGGCGCCAGCGCGGGCCCGGTCATCATGGGCTGGGCGCTGGCCGGCGGCAGCTGGCAGAGCGGCTACCGCATCATCTCGGTGCTGCAGTTCGCCCTCACGGCGGTGCTGCTGTTCAGCCTGCGGCTGTGGAAGCGCCCCGAGGCCGCCGCCATCGACGGCGCCGCCCCGACCCACCACTCCATCCCCGAACTGCTCCGCCGCCCCGGCGTGCCCCAGGTGTTGATCTGCTTCTGGTGTTACTGTGCGCTGGAGGCCACCGCCGGCATGTGGGCGGCCAGCTACTGCACGCTGGTGCGGGGCATCGACGCCGAAACCGCGGCCCGCTGGGCCAGCCTGTTCTATGTGGGCATCACCATCGGCCGGGGGGTCAGCGGCTTCCTGACCATGAAGATCACCGACCAGAACATGATCCGGCTGGGCCAGGCGCTCATCGCCGCCGGCGTGGTGCTGATCCTGCTGCCCGGCGGGCAGGGCACGCTGTTTGCGGGGCTCGTCACGGTGGGGCTGGGCTGTGCGCCCATCTACCCCAGCATCATCCACGAGACCCCCGCCAACTTCGGCCGGGACGTGAGCATGTCCATGACCGGCCTGCAGATGGCCTGCGCCTATGTGGGCAGCTGCCTGATGCCGCCGGTCTTCGGCCTGCTGGCCCAGCACATCACGGCGGCGCTCTACCCGTATTTCCTGGCGGTGATCCTGGTGCTGATGGTGGTGATGGCCGAAAGCCTGCACCGCCGCACCGCCGACCGCCGCCGCGGCCTGGAACTGTAAGGAGGGAACCCATGGCCCATACCCTGTATTTCACCCGCCACGGCGAGACCTTCTGGAATGTGGAAAACAAGATCTGCGGCGCCACCGACATCGCCCTGACCCCCCGCGGCCATGACCAGGCCCGGGCGCTGGGGGCCGAGCTGGCCCGGCAGGGCCTGGCGGTGGACCGCATCCTCTGTTCGCCCCTGAGCCGTGCCCACGACACCGCCCGCCACATCGCGGCGGCCACCGGCTGGCCGCTGCAGGTGGAACCCCGCCTGCGGGAACAGAATTTCGGCCGGTTCGAGGGCACCCCCCGGGACGGGCTGGCCTTCAAGGCCGCCAAGGGCCATTTTGTCGAGCGGTTCGGCGGCGGGGAGTCCATGCTCCAGGTGGCGGCCAGGGTCTACAGCCTGCTGGACGAGCTGGCCGCCCGGGGGGATACCTGCCTGCTGGTGGCCCACAACGGCATCGCCCGGGTGGTCCACTCCTACTTTTGCGAGCTCACCAACGAGGAGTACGCGGCCTTCGGCATCCACAACTGCGAACTGCGGACCTACCGCTTTGACTGAGAAAGAGAAAGCCGCCCCTGCCTTAAGCAGAGGCGGCTTCGGGGAAGGGCGGGGCGCTCAGTTCAGCGTCTTGCCGAAAAATTCCAGCTCGGGGCGGATCACCCCCATCAGTTCGTCGAACTGGTCGGGGGTCAGGCTCTGGGCGCCGTCGCTCCTGGCGCGGGCCGGGTCGTTGTGGACCTCGATCATCAGCCCGTCGGCCCCCACGGCCACGGCGGCCTTGGCCAGCGCCGGCACCATGAAGGCGATGCCCGCGGCGTGGCTGGGGTCGATGACCACCGGCAGGTGGGTCATCCGCTTGAGCATCGGCACCGCCGCCAGGTCCAGGGTGTTGCGCATGCTGGGCTCAAAGGTGCGGATGCCCCGCTCGCACAGCACCACGTTGGGGTTGCCCTCGGCCATGATGTACTCGGCGCTCATCACCAGTTCCTCCAGCGTGCTGGCCAGCCCGCGCTTGAGCAGTACCGGGACCTGGGTGCGGCCCACCGCCTTCAGCAGTTCAAAGTTCTGCATGTTCCGTGCGCCGATCTGGATCATGTCCACCCCGCGCTCCAGAAACAGCGGGATGTGCCCGGCGTCCATCAGCTCGGTCACAATGGGCTGGCCGGTGGCGGCCCGGGCCTGGGCCAGCAGGTCCAGCCCTTCGGCCCGCAGCCCCTGGAAGCTGTAGGGACTGGTGCGGGGCTTGAACGCCCCGCCCCGCAGCACCGACGCCCCGGCCGCCTGCACCCGGCGGGCCACCAGCGTGATCTGCTCCTCACTCTCCACGCTGCAGGGGCCGGCCATCACCACAAACTGCCCGCCGCCGATCTTGTGCCCGGCCACCTCCACCACGGTGTCGTCCGGGTGGAACTTGCGGTTGGCCTTCTTGTAGGGCTCCGACACCCGGCGGCAGGTCTTGACCACCGGGTTGGCCAGCACCCAGCTCTCGCTCAGGGACTTGGTATCCCCGATCAGGCCGAGGATGTGGGTGTCCCGGCCCATCGAATCGTTGATCGAAAAGCCCATCCCCTCCAGCTCGCGGCAGAACTGCTGCACGGCGGCGGGGGCGGCGTTGTCCTTCAGTACAATAATCATCTGCGGCTCCTCCAAAATCTCCGAGTTTCGGTATGGAGGTAGTTTAGCACTTTAACACGCTAAAGTCAAGCGGTTCGTTTGCCCCGGGCGGGCGGCGGACCGAACGATGCCCGAAGGAGGGATCTGCCCATGGCCAAGGAAGCCAAAACCAACGCGATGCGGATGCTGGAGCGCAGCAAGATCGCCTACACCGCCCACGAATACCCCCACGAGGAGGGCGCCCCGGTGGATGGCGCCACCGTCGCCCGGCTCACCGGCCAGGACCCGGCCCGGGTGTTCAAGACCCTCGTCACCCAGGGGGCCGACCGGAACTTCTATGTCTTCGTCATCCCGGTGGAGGCCGAGCTGGACCTGAAAAAAGCCGCCCGGGCCGCCGGCGTCAAAAGCCTGGCCATGCTGCATGTGGCCGACCTGCTCAAAGTCACCGGCTATGTGCGGGGCGGCTGCAGCCCGGTGGGGATGAAAAAGCTCTTCGCCACCTTCTTTGACGAGAGCTGCCGGGACAAGCCCACCATCCTGGTGTCCGCCGGGCGCATCGGCACCCAGATCGAAGCCGCCCCCGCCGACCTGCTCCGGGTCACCCGGGGGCACACCGCGGCCGTCACGGCGGAGGCCGCCCCATGATCCGGCTGGACCGGTACCTGTCCGAGCGGCTGGGGCTGACCCGCAGCGAAAGCCGCAAGCGGATCGCCGCCGGCCGGGTGACGGTGGCGGGCGCCGTCTGCCGGCAGGCCGATGCCCGGCTGGACGAGCAGACGGCCGAGGTGGCGGTGGACGGCCGCCCGCTGGCGGGCCGGTACGAAAAGTATGTCTACCTGATGCTCAACAAGCCCGCCGGGGTGGTCAGCGCCGCCCGGGATGCACGGGACAGGACGGTGGCGGACCTGGCCGCCGGGGCCTACCCCCGGCGGCAGCTCTTCCCGGCCGGGCGGCTGGACAAGTCCAGCACCGGGTTTGTGCTGCTCACCGACGACGGGGCCTTTGCCCACGACATCCTGGCCCCCGCCCGCCATGTGGCCAAGACCTACCGGGTGCTGCTGGACACCCCGCTGACCCCGGCCATGGCCGCGGGCTTTGCGGCGGGGGTCACCCTGGCCGACGGCACCCGCCTGGACCCCGCCGAAGTCCGCCCCGACGGCCCCGACCCCTGCCTGGTGCAGGTGGTGCTGCACCAGGGGGTCTACCACCAGATCAAGCGGATGTTCGGGGTATACGGGGCCGGGGTGAACGAGCTGCACCGGCTGGCCATCGGCCCGGTGGCGCTGGACCCGGCCCTGGCCCCCGGTCAGTGGCGGCCGCTGACCGACGCCGAACTGGCCGCGCTGCGCCGTAGCGCCGGCCGGCCGTGAGCCTGCAGACCGGCCAAGTGTTCAAAAAACGTTCAAAAATCGGGTTTATAATAATAAGGTGTATCGGGCCCGTCCGGCGTGCTGGGACTTTTCCGGATACACCCTGAGCGCAGGGCTGTGCCGTGCGCTTTTTTGCTGGCGCGGGGCAGGTCTTGCAAAATTCGCCAACCTGCGCTAAAATAAACTGATTGCCCGCCGCACGAACGCCGGCGGGTCCGCCGGGGCGCGCCCCTTACCCCATGACCGGGAGGTTTCCGAATGAGAGTTGGTCTGGACATCGGTTCCACTACCATTAAATGCGTCGTGCTGGACGACGCCGACAAGATCGTATATTCCACCTACGAGCGCCACTACAGCCACATCCTGGAAAAAGGCCAGGAACTGCTGCGCCGGGTGGCCGAGCAGTATCTGCCCGGCGGCCGTGCGCTGCTGGCCATCTCCGGCTCGGCCGGCATGGGCCTGGCGGACAGCTGCCAGGTCCCCTTTGTGCAGGAGGTCTTCGCCACCCGCGTGGCGGCCAACCGGCTGGCCCCCGGCACCGACTGCATCATCGAGCTGGGCGGCGAGGACGCCAAGATCCTCTTCCTGACCCACGGCACCGAAGTGCGGATGAACGGGTCCTGCGCCGGCGGCACCGGCGCCTTCATCGACCAGATGGCCACCCTGCTCAAGATGTCCGCCGATGAGATGGACAAGGCCGCCCAGGGCGCCCGGCGCACCTACACCATCGCGTCCCGCTGCGGCGTCTTCGCCAAAAGCGACATCCAGCCGCTGATCAACCAGGGCGCCCAGGCCGGGGACATCGCGGCTTCCATCTACCAGGCAGTGGTCAACCAGACCATCGCCGGGCTGGCCCAGGGCCGGCCGATCGAGGGCAAGGTGCTCTACCTGGGCGGGCCGCTGACCTTCTCCTCCGTGCTGCGCCAGAGCTTTGACAACACCCTGCACCTGAAAGGCACCTGCCCCGAAAACAGCCTGCTGTATGTGGCACTGGGCGCGGCCTTCTACGCCGACCAGGAATGCGACCTGAACGCGGTCATCGACCGGCTGGGCCGCTACAGCGCCACCGCCACCTATGTCAGCCTGCCGCCGCTGTTCGCCACCAAGCAGGAGTATGAGGAGTTCCACGCCCGCCACATGAAGGCGGCGGTGCCCTGCGTGCCCTTCGGCGCCGAGTGCGGCCCCGTCCACATCGGCATCGACTCCGGCTCCACCACCATCAAGCTGGCGGTCATCGACCAGAACGACAACATCCTTTTCACCAGCTACCAGCCCAACCTGGGCAACCCGATCCCGCTGGTGCGCAAGGTGCTCACCGACCTGTACAAAAACCACCCCAACCTGGAGATCGCCAGCGTCACCACCACCGGCTACGGCGAGGAACTGGTGAAAAACGCCTTCCACTGCGACCGGGGCCTGGTGGAGACGGTGGCCCACTTTACCGCCGCCAAGCACTTTATGCCCAACGTGGACTTCATCATCGACATCGGCGGCCAGGACATGAAGTGCTTCAAGATCGAGGACGGCGCCATCAGCAACATCTTTTTGAACGAAGCCTGCTCCTCCGGCTGCGGGTCCTTCCTGCAGACCTTCGCCCAGGCGCTGGGGTATGATGTGAAGAAGTTCGCGGCCCTGGGCCTTTTTGCCGACCGCCCGGTGGACCTGGGCAGCCGCTGCACGGTCTTCATGAACTCCAGCGTCAAGCAGGCCCAGAAGGACGGCGCCACCATCGAGAACATCAGCGCCGGGCTGTCCATCTCGGTGGTCAAGAACGCGCTGTACAAGGTCATCCGCGCTTCCAGCCCCGAGGAGCTGGGCCGCAACATCGTGGTGCAGGGCGGCACCTTCTACAACGAAGCGGTGCTCCGCGCCTTTGAAAAGGAGATGGGGGTGGAGGTCATCCGCCCCGACATCGCCGGCCTGATGGGCGCCTACGGCGCCGCGCTCTTCGGCAAGGCCCACGCCCGGCCCGGCGCCCGCAGCACCGTACTCACCCTGCCCGAGCTGGAAGCCTTCACCCAGAAGGTCAACACCGTCCAGTGCCAGGGCTGCGGCAACCACTGCCAGCTCACCGTCAACATCTTTGCCGACGGCAAGCGGTTCATCTCGGGCAACCGGTGCGACAAGCCGGTCACCGGCAAGGCCACCGACGAGGACCTTGACCTCTACGCCTACAAGCTGGGCCTGCTGCTGGACTACAAGCCCCAGAACCTGGAAAACAGCCGCGGCACCATCGGCCTGCCGCTGTGCCTGAACATGTATGAACTGCTGCCGTTCTGGCATACGCTGTTTACCAGGCTGGGCTTTACGGTCAAAACCAGCCCGGTGTCCAGCCGGGCCCTCTACCAGGAAGGCCAGGCCACCATCCCCAGCGACACCGCCTGCTTCCCGGCCAAGCTGGCCCACGGGCACATCGCCGAGCTGGTCAAGATGGGGGTGGACGCAGTCTTCTACCCCTGCATGAGCTACAACGTGGACGAACACCTGGGCGACAACCACTACAACTGCCCGGTGGTGGCCTACTACCCCGAGGTGCTCGCGGGCAACTGCCACGAACTGGCAAACACCACCTTCATCTACGACTACCTGAACCTGGCCCGCCGCAAGGACTTTACCAGGCGTTTCCCGGCGGTGCTGGACAAATACTTCCCCGGCCTGCCCCGCAAGGCGGTGGCGGCGGCCATCGACGCCGCCTATGCCGAGTACGCCCGCCACATGGAGCAGGTGCGCGCCAAGGGCGCCGAGATCATCGCCCGGGCCCGGGCCGAAGGGCGGCACATCATCGTGCTGGCCGGCCGGCCCTACCATGTGGACCCGGAGGTCAACCACGGCATTGACAAGCTCATCGTCCGCCAGGGGGCGGCCGTCGTCACCGAGGATGCGGTCAGCCATCTGGTGGAGCGATTCCCCACCTCGGTGCTCAACCAGTGGACCTACCACAGCCGGCTGTATGCGGCGGCCAAATACTGCACCACCCAGCCGGATATGGACCTGGTGCAGCTGGTTTCCTTCGGCTGCGGGCTGGACGCCATCACCACCGACGAGACCCGGGAGATCCTGCAGGAAGGCGGCAAGCTGTACACCCAGCTCAAGATCGACGAGATCACCAACCTGGGCGCCGTGAACATCCGGCTGCGCAGCCTCTTTGCCGCGCTGGAGGAGCGCAGGGAAGAGGCCGAAAAACGGAGGAACTGACCCCTATGGAATACATGACCCCCAATTTCACCAAAGACATGATCAAGACCCACAAGATCCTGATCCCCAACATGGCCGTGACCCAGTTCCGCCTGATGGCCGCCGCGCTGGAGTGCGAGGGCTACAATGTGGAGGTGCTGGGCAACTGCGGCAGCGAGGTGGCCCAGCTGGGGCTGAAATACGTTCACAACGACACCTGTTACCCGGCGCTGCTGGTCATCGGCCAGTTTATCGACGCGCTGAACAGCGGCAAGTATGACCTGGACCACACCGCCCTGCTCATCACCCAGACCGGCGGCGGCTGCCGGGCTTCCAACTACATCAAGCTGCTGCGCAAGGCGCTGGTCAAGTCCGGCTACGGCAACATCCCGGTGGCCTCGCTGAACTTCTCGGGGCTGGAAAAGGGCAGCGGCCTGCCCATCACCCTGCCGCTGCTGCGCAAGGTCATTGCCAGCATCTTTTACGGCGACATGCTCTGCGCGCTGCGCAGCCAGGTCAAACCCTATGAGGACCACCCCGGCGCCGCCGACGCCGCCACCGAGCGCTGGGTCGCCGAGATCCAGTCCTGGATGCGGGAAAACCGCAACTTCAGCGCCCACGATATGAAGCGCCAGTTCCCGGTGATCGCGGCGGACTATGCCAGGATCCCCCGCACCGTGACCCCCAAGGTCAAGGTGGGGGTCGTGGGCGAGATCTATGTGAAATACTCCCCCCTTGGCAACAACGACCTGGAAAAGTTCCTGGAAAGCCAGGACTGCGAGGTCAACCTGCCCGGCCTGATGGGCTTTGTGGAGTACTGCATCGCCAACCAGACGCTGGACGTGGAGCTGTACGGCGGCAGCAAGCTGGTGGCCGGCGGGGCGGATATGCTGCTGTCCTGGCTGGATTCCATCGGGGAAAGCTGCAACGAGGCCATGCGCAAAAACGGCTTCTATGCGCCGGGTTCCTTCCGGGAACTGATGAAAAAGCCCGAGGGCATCATCTCGCTGGGTGCCAAAATGGGGGAGGGCTGGCTGCTCACCGCCGAAATGATCGAACTGGTGGAGGGCGGCTACCCCAACATCGTCTGCGCCCAGCCCTTCGGCTGCCTGCCCAACCACATCGTGGGCAAGGGGATGATCAACAAGATCCGCGCCCTGCACCCCGAAGCCAACATCACCCCGGTGGACTACGACCCCAGCGCCACCCGGGTCAACCAGGAAAACCGCATCAAACTGATGCTGGCCGTGGGCAAGGAGAACCTGACCAAAAAGCCCGCCGCCCCCGCCGCCCTCACGGCCGAGGAGCTGGCCGGCGGCGCCCCCAAACTGGAAACAAAACTGCCGGCCGGCGTGTGACCCGCCGCCCC
>LBJMC04200__coassemble_1839_pt1 | contig 9925 bp, 5 predicted proteins | sample LBJMC04200__metabat2_low_PE_015 | metagenome-assembled genome bin LBJMC04200
GTGGACCTGAGCTGGCGGGCCAACAACTTCGGCTACAAAAACGTCTACTGCCCCACCGCCCGGTGCCGGCACATCTGCGGGGCCACCACCGGCGCGGTGCGCTACAACCCCTTCAAGAGCATCCAGAGCGGGCGCAACAGCATTCTTTTGCCCTATAAGAACATGCCGACGGCGATGCTGCTGCTCAACCTGATCCCGCTGGTGCTGGGGTATCTGCTCAAGGTCGTGATGTTCCGGCTGCGGGGCTTTGGCGGCGACTACGCCAAGGGCTTTGCCGAAGCCCGGACCGCCCTGCGCCGGCTGGACAAGCCAAAGTTTTACTGGCGCAATCTGCCCCACTATGTCTGGGTGGAAGGCAGCCTGATCGTCGGGCTGTTCCGCTACGCCGTCTACCGGGTGCAGCGGGCGCTGAAAATCACCTGAAACCAAAACAGAACCGCCCCGCGGCGCAACCCGGATCCGGGTCGCCGCGGGGCGGTTTTCGGTTGTCGGGGGGTCAGCGATGTTTTTGCTCCTTGCCGAGCACCAGCCGGCGGAAGCCTTCGCCCTGGACCTCGTTGGCCTGCAGCATGATCATGAAGCTGTTGGGGTCCAGCCGGCGCATGAGCTTTTCCACCTCATACAGCTGTTTGCTGCTGCAGGCGCAGAGCACCACGTCCCGCCGGTCCTGCTTGTAGCCGCCGTATGCCTTGAGGATGGTGGACCCCCGGTCCACCGCCCGGTCGATGGCCTCGCAGACGGCGGGGCCGTCGTCGGTGACGATCAGGGCCAGCATGCAGGAATTGAAGCCGAACATCATCCGGTTGATGATGTAGGAGGCCAGGAAGTTGAGGATCAGGCCGTAGATGATGGCGTCCACATCCCGGAACACCAGCCCGTTGGCCAGGATGACCGCCAGCGCCGCGCCGAAGGTCAGGTTGCCGAAGGGCAGGTGGGGGTGCTTGACCTTGATGGCCATGGTGATGAAGTCCACCCCGCCGGTGCTGGAGTTCTGCATATAGATCAGCGCATCGCCGATGCCCATGACCACGCCGCCGCACAGGGCGGCCAGGAAACGGTCGCCGCTGTAGACCGGCAGCGCCGGCAGCACAAAGTCGGTGAAGAAGGCGAAGAGCACCATGCAGCGCACGCTGCGCAGGAAGAAGTCCCGCCCCAGCAGCCGGAAGCAGAACAGCACGATGGGCACATTGAGAAGGATGTTGGACAGGCCGATGGGCAGCCCGAACAGATGGTACAGGATCGCGCCGATGCCGGCGATGCCGGTGACCGGCACCTCGGCCGCCACGGCGAAGCTGTAGACGCCCAGGGCCGAGACAAAGCAGCCCAGCACTTCCAGGGCAAGGTTTTTCAAGCGATTTTCAGTCATAACACTCCTGTTCTTGGCGGGGGAAGGTCGGGTACCGCGGCCTCAGGGCTTGCGGCGGTAGGTATGGCCGCTGCGGGCCGTGAGTTTGCGGCGCACCAGCACCACGGCCACCGCCGCGGCGCCCACCGCAGCCAGCCCCAGGCCGATGTACAGCGGCAGCTGGCTGGAGGTCTTGCGGGCGGCCTCCTGCTCTTCCAGCCGGGCCGGGTCGGGGGTGGGCTCCGCCGTGGGGGCCGGGGTGGCGGTGGGGGCCAGCGTGGGATCGGGGGTGGCCTGCAGCATCTCGGCGGTGGGGTCAAAGATCGGGGCCGCGGTGGGGCGGGCGGTGGGCGCGGCGGTGGCAGCCGGCACCGGGGTGGGGGGCGCGGTGGGCGCCGGGGTGGCCGGCTCCTCCTCCGGCGAGGTCACGGTGACGGTGGCCGGGGCCGCGGTGGGCGCCGCGGTGGGCGCCGGGCTGGCGCTGGCAGCCGGGGTGGCGGTGGGCGCCGGGCTGGCGGTGGGGGCGGCCGTGGGCGCCGGGGCGGCGGTGGGGGCCGGGCCCAGCACGCAGTCCGCCGGCACCGCGGCCACCGTCACCGGCACGCTGCCCTCGGCGCCGGTGCCGACGCCGGTGCGGTCGCTCAGGTAGTAGGCCGGCTCGCCGGCGGCCATCTGCAGGGTGTGGCCGCCGCCGGCCAGGCCGGGCAGGGTCAGCCGGCCCTGGGCGTCGGTGACGGCGGTGACTTCCCTGCCGTCCACCAGCAGCCGGATCTGCAGCCCGGCATAGTCGGCGCCCAGCTCCACCACGCCGGTGAAGGTGGCGTCCGCAGCGTCGGCCGGCAGCACCCGCCCGGCCGGGGCGGTCCGGTCCAGCAGGGCGGCGGTGTCCGCCGCGCCCAGGTTGGCGGGCAGGGCCGCCAGCGCGTCGGGCAGGGTCAGCCCGGCGTCGGCCAGCAGGTCGGGGCAGCCCTCCGCCTCGGTGAGGCCGAAGGTCTCCAGGTAGGCCCGGGGCAGCACCAGCAGCAGCGGGGTCTGCTCATCGTCAAGGGCCAGGGCACGGCCCGCTTCCTCCTCCGGGTCTGCCAGCGCGAGCTCGGCCACCCGGGCCGTGCCCTCCGTCTCGGTGTAGGTCATGCGCAGCCCGCTGAGCTGCAAAAACAGGCCGTAGCCCTCCCCGGTCGGGTCCTCCCTGTCGGCCAGGCCGGTCTCCAGCACCGACACCAGCCGGGCGGGGGTGATCTGCACCATGGCCAGCGAGAGGTCCCCTTCCGCCAGGCAGCCGCCCAGATCGGCCAGGGCGGTACCGGCGGCGGCGCTGCGGGTCAGCAGTTCGCCGGGGATGGCCGCCGCCACCGGCAGGCTGCGCAGGTCGGCGGTCGCCTCCCCCTGCTGCCACAGCCAGGCGGCCGCCGCCTGGGCGGCCGCGTCCGCGGTCAGGTCACCGAAGTTGGTCTCCTCCCGGCTGGTCAGCGAAAGGGTGTCCTGCCCCACCGGGAGGGCGGCCCACTGGGTCGCGGTGAGGGCGTCGGGCAGGGTGGGGTCGTCGGCGTCGGCCCGGGGCAGTTCCACCCCCGGCTGCACCGCGCCCTGCATCCAGCCCTGGGGCCAGGGCTGCGGCGCCGCCGCTTCGGCCGGCGCGGCCTTGGCGGTCTCGGCAGACTCGGCGGTGGCGGTCTCGGCGCTGGCGGTCTCGGCGCTGGACGCCCCCTCGCCGGCGGCCGCTTCCTCCCCGCCGCCGGTGAGCAGGCGGAGCAGGTCCCCCACCACCGGCAGGTCCATCAGCCCGGAGACCCACCCGCCGGCGGGGTGTTCCGGGGTACGGGCCATGGCCGGGGCCGGGGCGGCGCAAACCAGCCCCAGCGCCAGCAGGCCGCTGGCCATCCGCAGTTTCCAGTCCTTCATGCTGTTGCCTCCTGATCGGTCGTGAGGGGTTGACATTCCTGCCCCCGAAGCCGCAAAATGCGGGCCGCCGACCCAGCCAGCCGGCTGCAGCGTGCCCGCATGTTTGCAATGTTGTGGAAAAGGGGGTCAGACCGTGCGCTTGATGTTGGCGGCCTTGTACACCTGCATGGCGCTTTCGTCCAGGTTCTGTTCCAGGGCGGCGCCTTCCTCATAAAGCGTCTGGTCCAGCTCGTCCTGCTTCATGGTGGTCAGCAGGTCGCTCTGCTTGTAGCTGTCCAGGTCGGCGGCGTCCAGCGGGTCCACGGCGCAGAGCACGCCGATGGCGGTGCCCATGTTGTAGGTGAACCAGACGTTCCGGCCGTTTTCGGCCACCGCATCGGTGAGGGCGTCGCCGTAGGTGACCAGGTCGTCGGGGGTCATGAGCTGGGTGCCCGCATAGTTCAGCGCCTGGGCCGACTCCATCGTGGCGCCCAGCACTTCGGTGGCCCGGGGCACATACTCCATCGCCGCTTCATACAGGGAGGTGAACCGCTCGCTGCGGCCCTGCTCGGCGGTGGCCCATTCGTTGAGGGTGGCGGCGCATTCTTCGGCCAGGCTCTCGATGGTCTGGCTCTGCTCCTCATTGGCGAAGGCGTAGGTGGAGGAGTCGAACAGCGGCAGCTGGACCATGTCCAGGTAGAGGCATTCGTTTTCCAGATAGTCGATGTATTCCTCATCGGTGACGGGGGTCTGGCCGTTTTCGCCGTAGAACAGCTGCAGAAGCTCCGTCGCCTTGGCGGCGTTGAGCAGGTAGGCTTCCAGCGAGTCCTTCCCGATGCCGTTGGCGGCGTACAGGTCGCCGTTGGAGGACCAGACGCTCTCGGCCTGGTCGGCCGCCTCGGAGGTGGCGGCGTCGGACAGCGTGCCGCCCAGCTCGTCGAACAGGGTCTCCACCGCGGCGTAGTGCTGCAGGCTGCGCAGGGTCAGCCGGGCCACATAGTCGGCGCCGTCGGTGGTCACCTCCTCATCCCCGATCGTGCCGGTGCACTGGGCGTTCAGCACCGCCTTCACGTCGTCGGCCGTTTCGCCGGTGGCCAGGTCGGCCGCCGAAGCCGCCGAACTGTAGGCGTTGTACTGGGCCAGCAGGTAGATGCCGGCGGGGATCTCCACCCCGCCGATGGACCCCACCACAGCCGGGGTGGTAATGGCACAGCCCGAGGCGCTGAGCGCCAGCACCAGCGCCATGCCCAGGCTGAGGAATTTCGCACGCAAGGACTTCATCAAAAAACGCTCCTTAAAACTTTGTGATGCGCTGAGCGCATATATGAACGTATTATACCGTGTTTTGCGCCGCAATGCAAGGGTGCGGGGCCCCCGGGGGCGCCGTGCGGGCAGATTTCCTGATTTTTTACACAATCGGCGGGTTTGCATCCGTCTTGTAAAATCGGCGAAAAGCTTTGCGCAGTTTGATTGCATTGGGCCGCGGCCGGTGCTATAGTTCTGCTGGGCCCGAAAAGAGGGATCCGGCAAGCTGCGGATCCCGGCGGAGCGATTCCCCGCCTTGGCATGCCGGGGTCCCCGGCGCGCCGCTGAAAAGGCATCCGGCGCACAGGCGGCGGTTGGGACGGAGATTCTCCACCGATGGCGACGGTCTGCGGACCGTTCGGCATTCTGTTATGGATGAGCGGATTTCGCTCGTGAAACGTGAAATGGGAGAGTAATGATGAAAAACGCGAAGATGATCTCTTTGCTGCTCAGCTGCGCGATGGCGGCCGGCATGCTGGCCGGCTGCAGCACCGGCAGCGCCAGCAGCGAGGCGGCCGCCTCCAGCGAGCCGGCCGCCGCCAGTGAAGCGACCGCCGAGCCCACCGCCGCCCCGGCGGAGGAAGCCACCGCCGAGAGCGCCGGCATGTCGGTTTCGGCCCTGCCCGACCACTACAACGACTCCAGCGTGACCGGCACCGACTGGGACGCCTGGGTGGCCCAGTGGGAGAGCGTGGCCACCGACTACACCAAGATCTCGCTGACGCCGGGCGCCGATGAGACCCAGCTGAACTTTGCCTGGTACTCCAAAACGGCGGACGGTGCCGCCACCCCGGTGGTCTATTTCGGCACCGACAAGGACAACCTGACCGCCTACACCGGCGAGAGCGGCGCAGTGGACACCGAGCTGACCGGCGGCGAAGCCTATGAGTACAACCATGTGACCGTGACCGGCCTGCAGGAGAACACCACCTACTACTACACCGTGGAAAAGAGCGGTGTGCAGACCGAACCGGCGGAATACAAGACCGGCAGCTTCAGCGAGCTGAACCTGCTGTATGTGGGCGACCCGCAGGTGGGCGCTTCCTCCGGCAAGCCGCAGGGCGGCGAGGAGCTGGTGGGCGACGACGGCGTGGCCAACACCGCGGCCCGCAACGACGGCTACGGCTGGAACCGCACGCTGGAGATCGCCGCCGAGCAGAACCCCGACCTGAACTTTGTGATCTCGGCCGGCGACCAGGTGAACAAGACCGGCAAGCCCAAGGAGGAGGAGTACGCCGCCTACCTGAACCCGTCGGTTCTGGCCGGGCTGCCCGTGGCCACCACCATCGGCAACCATGACTCGCTGAACCCCGACTACGGCTACCACTTCTACAACCCCAACGAAACCGAGAACGGCCTGACCGAAGCCGGCGGCGACTACTACTACAGCTACGGCCCCGCCGTGTTCATTGTGCTGAACACCAACAACTACAACGCCGCCGAGCACCAGAAGACGGTGGAGGAGGCCGTGGCCGCCTACCCCGACGCCACCTGGCGGATCGTGACGCTGCACCAGGACATCTACGGGTCCGGCTATGACCATTCCGACACCGACGGCATGATCCTGCGCACCCAGCTGACCCCGATCTTTGACGCCAACGACATTGACGTGGTGCTGCAGGGCCACGACCACACCTACAGCCGGTCCAAGATGCTGTCCGGCGACGGCGGCGAACACGACGCCTACTCGATGCCGATGAATGAGGACGGCACCGACTATGACTGGGACCATGCGATGAACGTGGCCACCGGCGAACTGTATACCCTGTGGCCGGAGGAAGGCGACGCCGAGGGCGAGGCTTCCAAGCAGGCGTTTGTGGACGGCAACAAGTGCTACACCATCGAGGACACCCAGGGCAACGAGCTCACCGACCCGGAAGGCGTGCTGTACATGACCGCCAACTCGGCCTCCGGCTCCAAGTTCTATGAGCTGCTGGCCACCCAGCAGGACTACATCGCGGTGCGCAGCCAGAACTGGCTGCCCAGCTACAGCGTGCTGCACATCACCGCCGACACCTTCTCCATCGACACCTACCAGATCACCGACGACGGCCAGGTGGAGCCCATCGACGAGACCTTCACCATCCACAAGACCGTCTGATCCCGGACACACGCTGTTCCGGCTTTGCAAGGCCCTGCCTGCCCGGCGGGGCCTTTTTATCGACGACAACAAGCAGGAGGAACCCCATGTCTGACAAGACCCTGTCCTTTATCAAACGCTGGTGGCTGATGGCCGCCGTACTGCTGGCCACCGTGGTGCTGGCCGCCGTTTTGCAGCAGGTGGAAAAGACCGCGCTGATCAACCGCACCGGACAGACCTTTGAAAAAGGCGTCGTGACCGCCGTGCTGCAGGACAACCTGCAGCCGGACGGCACCCGCGTGGGCGACCAGCGGGTGGCGGTGCGCATGACCTCCGGCGTGCGCAAGGGCCAGACCATCGAAATGACCAGCAGTTCGGGGTATCTGTTCGGCGCTGCCTGCCGGGAAGGGCTGCGGGTCATTGTGATGCAGAGCGTGGCCGGCGACACCACCGTGTCCAGCGTGTACAGCCAGGACCGGGGCGGCGTCCTGATCCTGTTCGCCCTGCTCTACCTGGCGGCGCTGGTGGTCATCGGCGGCAAGCAGGGGCTCAAGGGGGCTTTGGGGCTCGCCTTCACCTTTTTGTCCATCATCTACCTGTACCTGCCGCTGGTCTACCTGGGCTGGCCGCCGCTGTGGACCTCGGTGCTGATCTGCGCCGTGACCACCGCCGTGACCATGTACCTGATCGGCGGGCCCACCCGCAAGACGGTGGTGGCCAGCGTGGGCACGGTGGCCGGCGTGGTCATTGCCGCGCTGATCGCCGCGCTGTTCGGCTGGGCCACCGGCATCTCGGGGTGGAATGTCTCGGACATCGAGACCCTCATCACCCTGTGGAACACCAACGGCATCAATGTGGGCGAACTGCTGTTTGCCGGGCTGCTGATCTCCAGCCTGGGCGCCGTGATGGACGTGGCCATGTCGGTGGCCAGCTCGATGGGCGAGGTACTGGCCCAGAACCCCGCCATGCACCGCACCGCCCTGTTTGCCTCGGGTATGCGGATCGGCCGGGATATGATGGGCACTGACTCCAACACCCTGATCCTGGCCTTTGCGGGCGGCAGCGTGAGCACCCTGCTGCTGGACTATGCCTACGACCTGCCGGCGCTGCAGATCCTGAACTCCAACAACATCGGCATTTCGGTGATGCAGGGGCTGGCGGGCAGCTTCGGGGTGGTGCTGGCGGTGCCGGTGACGGTGGCGCTGGCCACCCTGCTGTACACCGCCCGCCGCCCGGCCGGGGCCATGCGGCAGGGCGCGGCAGCCGAATGATCCCGGAAGCGAGCCAACAGATTTAACAAAAGAACGGCTGCCAAAGGCAGCCGTTCTTTTTATTGTTTGTCTTTTTGCCGCGGGCGCTTTACCCCTGCCGGGGCCGGGCGCCGGGCAGCAGGGCCACGGCGTCCCGCAAAATGACCAGCGGGTCCTCGCCGGGCTGCAGGTGCAGGCTCAGGTAGGGCCGGCCCAGGGCGCAGTACTTCACCCGGCGGGGCATTGCGTCCAGCAGCGGGCCCATCTGCTGCGGGCCCACCACATCGCTGTACAGCAGCAGCTCGCTGCCCTTCTGGGTGATCTCGACAACCCCCACCCGGGCCGCCGTGACCCGCACCAGCGACACATCCACCAGGCTCTGTACGCTCTTGGGCGGGTCGCCGTACCGGTCGATGAGTTCGTCCAGCACGTCCTCGGCGTCGTCGGCGGTCTCGATGGCCGCGATGCGCTTGTACGCCTCGATGCGGCCGGCCGCATCGGGGATGTAGGCTTCGGGCAGGAAGGCGTCGGCCGCGATGTCCACGATGCAGTCGCTCTTGTCCGGCTCGGGCGCTTCGCCCCGGGCCGCGGCGATGGCCTGGCCCAGCATCTTCACATACAGGTCATAGCCCACGGCCTCCATGTGGCCGTGCTGGCTGTGGCCCAGCAGGCTGCCGGCGCCGCGGATCTGCAGGTCCCGCATGGCGATGCGCACCCCCGAACCGAAGGCCGTGAACTCCCGGATGGCCGACAGCCGCTTGGCCGCCACTTCGGTGAGGACCCGGTCCCGGCGGAAGGTGAAGTAGGCGTAGGCCTTGCGGGCCGACCGGCCCACCCGGCCGCGGATCTGGTACAGCTGGGACAGGCCCATGCGGTCGGCGTCCTCAATGATCAGGGTGTTGCAGTTGCGCACGTCCACCCCGGTTTCGATGAGGGTGGTGCAGACCAGCAGGTCGATCTCGTTGTCCAGCAGCTGCTGCCAGACCGAGGAGATCTGTTCCTCGGTCATCTTGCCATGGGCGATGCCCACCCGGGCGCCGGGCACCATTTGGGTGATGCGGGCGGCGCAGGCGTCGATGTCCCCGATCTGGTTGTGCAGGTAGTAGACCTGCCCGCCCCGGGCCAGTTCCTTGCGGATGGCCTCGGCCACGATGCCGGCGTCGTATTCCAGCACATAGGTCTCGATGGGCTGGCGCTCGAAGGGGGGCTGCTCGATCATCGACATATCCCGGATGCCGGACAGCGCCATGTTCAGCGTGCGGGGGATCGGGGTGGCCGAGAGGGTCAGCACATCCACCCCCACGAAGTTTTCCTTGAGCTTTTCCTTGTGTTTGACCCCGAAGCGCTGTTCCTCGTCGATGATGAGCAGGCCCAGGTCCTTGAACTTCACATCGTCGGACAGCAGCCGGTGGGTCCCCACCACGATGTCCACGGTGCCGTCCCGCAGGCCGCGCAGCGTCTCCTTCTGTTCCTTGGCGCTGCGGTAGCGGGACAGCAGCCCGATGCGGATGGGGAACGCCTCCATGCGGGAGAGGGCGGTGTTGAAATGCTGCCAGGCCAGGATGGTGGTGGGGGCCAGGATCGCGCACTGCTTGCCGCCCATCACACATTTGAAGGCCGCCCGCAGCGCCACCTCGGTCTTGCCGACCCCCACGTCGCCGCACAGCAGCCGGTCCATCGGCCAGGTCTGCTCCATGTCGTGCTTGATCTCGGCGGTGGCCGCCAGCTGGTCGGGGGTCTCCTCATAGGCGAAGCGCTGTTCAAAGTCCCCCTGCCAGGTGTCGTCCGCCGGGAAGGCGTAGCCCCGGGCCTGCTTGCGGCGGGCGTACAGCTCGATGAGCTCCTTGGCCATCGCCTCGGTGGCGGCCCGGACCCGCCGGCGGGTCTTGTTCCAGTCGCCGCCGCCCAGCCGGCTCAGCCGCACCTTGTCCGAGTCGCCGGGGGCGGTGTAGCGGGAGAGCAGGTCCAGCTGGGTGACCGGGACGTAGAGCACGTCCTTTTTGTCGTACTCGATGCGCAGGTAGTCCTTGGTGACCCCCTGCACCTCCATGCGGCGGATGCCCG
>LBJMC04200__coassemble_3567_pt1 | contig 6334 bp, 5 predicted proteins | sample LBJMC04200__metabat2_low_PE_015 | metagenome-assembled genome bin LBJMC04200
CGTCCAGGTTGACCAGGTCGCAGTTGTGCATGTGCTGGGCGAAGTAGTCGGCGTCATGGAAGTGGATGATGCCTTCCTCATGGGCCTTGACCACCTCGGGGGGCAGCAGCATCCGCATGGTCAGGTCCTTGGAGACCTCGCCGGCCATGTAGTCCCGCTGCACCGAGTTGACGGTGGGGTTTTTGTTGGAGTTTTCCTGCTTGACCTCCTCATTGTTGCACTCGATCAGGCTGAGGATGCGGTCGTCGGTGGTGTTGTGGGTGCGTTTGAGGCTCTGCACATACCGGTAGGTGATGTACTTGCGGGCCACCTCGTGGGCGCCGGAACCCATGATGGCGTTTTCCACCAGGTCCTGGATCTCCTCCACGTTCATCGCATGGTTGCGTCCCGAACAGACGGCCTGCACCTCGTCCGCAATCTGCAGGATCTGTTCCTTGGTCAGCCGCTGGCCGGCCGGCACCACATTGTTGGCCTTGCTGACCGCCGCGATGATCTTGGATATGTCAAAGACAGCCTCGCTGCCGTTGCGCTTGATGATCTTCATGATTGTCTCCTTACCTCACCGGAATGTTCTCACGTGCGCCGGGGTCCGCGCCGGGTTTCGGGGCGCGGGTCCTGCCGGCGAACAAATACAATCTTATCCCATCCCGGCAGGAAAGTCAAGGCCAGGACCTACTATATATTGTGTATTTCCACGCAAATCTATGCAATATATTCCGTTTTTGGCGCTGCGACGCGGAAAACGAACCGCCTTGCAAAGTGACGAAATTTCGCCCGGTTTTTCGTCTAAAAACGTCCAGTTTTATTCTTTTGCGCTGCAGCGACGGTTTTTGACTCGTCCGGCGGTCCCCCGCCCTTGCTTATTTCCCCGCCGGCTGGTATACTAGGGGAGCGCCCCCGCGAGATACAGGGGCGCCGGCCGGCGCGGCCCACCAGATATGGGGCTGCGGCGCCGGAAAGACTTTGCACGGAAAGGCAGATTTTTGTGAACTACGCCAACATCAAATATTGCGACATCGCCAACGGCGAGGGGGTGCGCACCAGCCTGTTCGTGTCGGGCTGCCGCCGCCACTGCAAGGACTGCTTCAACGCGGTGGCCTGGGATTTCTGCTACGGCCAGCCCTTTGACAAGGCGGCGCGCAACGCCATCCTGGGCAGCCTGGCGCCGGAGTATATCGACGGGCTTTCGCTGCTGGGCGGCGAGCCCTTCGAGCCGGAGAACCAGCGGGCGCTGGTGCCCTTCCTGCACGACGTGCGGGTGCTGTACCCCCACAAGACCATCTGGTGCTACACCGGCAACCATTATGAGCGGGAGCTGCTGCAGCCGAGCCCCGCCCGGTGCGAGGTGACCGACGAGATGCTGAGCCTGCTGGACGTGCTGGTGGACGGCGAGTTCCTGACCGACGAGAAGGACATCACGCTGCGGTTCCGGGGTTCGAGCAACCAGCGGATCATCGACCTGAACAAGACCCGCGCCGCCGGCCACACCGTCCTGTGGCAGGACGACCCCATCTTTGCCGACCACCGGATGTGAGACCGGGCAGGCGGCCGAGCAGCCTCTCCTTGACAGAAGCGGACCTGACAAAACAAACAAGACGGATCGGCCCTCAACGGAATCTGCTTCCGGTGAGGGCCGATCTTTTATGCGTATGCGCTTTTTTGTCGTCGCTCTTTGCCCTCAGGGGCGGTTCCGGGGCGGGGGATGCGCCTTTGCGGGGCGGGGCGCTCAGTTCTGCCGCCACTGCCGGGCCAACTGGTCAAGGGCACGTTTTTCCAGGCGGGAGACATAGCTGCGGCTGATGCCGAAGCGGGCGGCGACCTGGTTCTGGGTGCGGGGCGGGCGGCCGTCCAGGCCGTAACGCAGGGTCAGCAGTTCCCGCTGGCGGGGCGGCAGGCCGGCCACCAGCGCCCGCAGGCGGCGGGCTTCGTCAGATTGCTCGCAGCGCTCCTCCATGGCGGCGTCCTCGGGCAGCACGTCCCCCAGTGTCAGGCCGCCGTCCCCCTCCCCGCCTTCCAGCGGTTCCTGCAGCGAGAGGACCGTGCCCTCCCGCCGGACCCGGCGCAGGTGCATCCGGATCTCGTTTTCGATGCACTGGCCCGCATAGCTGGCAAAGCGGACGCCCCGCTCGGGGCGGAAAGTGTCCACCGCCTTGATAAGCCCGATGCTGCCGATGCTGATGAGGTCCTCGCTGCTGCCGTCGGCCGCATAGTACTTTTTGACCACATGGGCCACCAGCCGCAGGTTGTGGTGGATCAGCCGGTCCCGGGCCGACGGGTCCCCGGCCTGCAGCGCCGCAAAGGCGGCCCGCTCCTCGGCCGGGCGCAGCGGCCGGGGGAAGCTGCCCCCTTCCAGCCGCAGCCCCAGGTAGACCACCTGCGCCGCGGCCGCCTGCAAAAACACCCAAAAAATACCAAACACAGCCACACCCCCGCCCGTTGCGCTTTTATGGCAGGGTATGCGGCGGCCGGCGGCGGCAGAACCGCCGGGGCGGCGGATTCGCCCGGGTCCCGGCGGGGTCCTGGCCGCGGCGGGGTCGTCCGCCCCCTGCCGGGCAGCCGCCCGGACCGTGCAGGGCTTCGGGCCGGCTCAGCGGCCCAGGCCGTCCCGCACCTGCACCGCCAGGGCGGGGTCGTTGGTGATCACATCGGCGCCGGCTTCCAGCAGCCAGCGCAGGTCGTCCGGGTCGTTGACGGTCCAGACCCGCACATCCAGACCGCTGTTCAGGTAGGTGTGCAGGAAATCCGCCATCTTTACATTCCACAGTCCCGGGTGCAGCCCGCCGACGCCCCGGGCCGCAGCGTACTTTTCCACATCGCAGAAGATGTCGGCATAGAGGTAGGCGGTCCGGGCCGAGGGGTCCAGCGCCCGGACCTTCCCGATGCTGTAGTGGTTGAAGGAAGAGTAGATGACCCGGTCGGCCATGCCCAGGTCCCGCACCAGTTCCAGCGTCTTTTGCTCGATGCCCGCATACCAGATCACGCTGGTCTTGAGTTCGATGTTCACCAGCAGCCCGGTGGGGCGCAGCTGTTCCAGCACCTGCCGCAGGGTGGGGATGCGGACGCCGGCAAAGCCGTCCATCCCGTTGGCGGCGGACAGGGCCTGCAGCTGGGCCAGCGTGCAGTCCTTGACCCAGCCGGTACCGTCGGTGGTGCGCTCCAGCGTCTCGTCATGGATGACCACCAGCTGGTCGTCGCGGGTCAGGTGGACATCCAGTTCGACGCCGTCGGCGCCCTGTTCGGCCGCCAGCGCAAAGGCCGGCAGGGTGTTTTCGGGGGCATAGCGGCTGGCGCCGCGGTGTGCAAAAATCTTTGGCTGCATACAGGACCTTCCTTTCGGCGGCAGGGCCGCCCGTTTCCGCATAAGCGTATACGACAGGCGGAAAGCTCCGCCCGGACCCATTATAGCACATCCGTCCGGGCCGGCAAGTCCGGCCTTGCCCGGGCCCCGGCGGCGGGACCGCCCGGCTGCTGCGGGAGGACCGGGTGTACTGGGGCTGCCAGGTCGAGCGCCCCGGCTGCGAGCGGTGCTGCGGCCTGGTGGCGGACGACGGGTTTGTGCTGGTCTGCGAGTATGGCTGCGGCGGCCGGGACCCCGAACTGCTTTTGTATAAAAAGCGGGGCTGACCCGCCAGGATCCCACAAGACCCCGGCCGGGGAACGGTTCAAACCGCCCCGGCCGGGGGCTTGTGTTCCGCTGCAGGGCTCAGTCCGTCCGCCCGGGCCAAGGCTGCCGCATCCGGAATTCCACAAGCGGCGGGGCGGATGGTGAAGTCTTGGTCATTTTGCATAGGGAAACCCTCCTTTTTTCTGGCATACCTGCCGGGGCGGCGGCTATTGCAGGGCTTTTTGCGCTCTAGTATAATGAAGATGGATCCTGAAAACAGCGGTTCCGCTTTCGGATCTGCCACAAGTATAGGCTCTGCCGCCCGCCCTGTCAAGGCGGCGGCCCCCCTAAGGAGGCGTACCATGAAACGAAATCCCGTACAATACGACCCCGCCATGAAAAACGGTTACATCCGCCCGCCCTATGAGCTGGAGGAAGGCGACCGCATCAACGCCCAGGTGCTGGAACCCGTGCTGTTCCGCAACGAAAACGGCCCCACCATCGGGGTGACCACCTGCGGCGTCATCGTGCAGGACGGCCTGTTCTTCAAAGACATGGACAACGACGGCGTGCTGTCCCCCTATGAGGACTGGCGCAATGACCCCGAGACCCGCGCCCGGGACATGGTGGCCCACCTGCGGCTGGACCAGCAGGCCGGCCTGGTGCTGAACACCCTGTGGAACACCCCGGTGGTGCCCACCCGGGCCGAGGCCGACGACGAGACCGGCGCGCTGGTGCCCGAGCGGATCTTTCTGCACCATGACCCCGACGCCGCCGAGCCGCCTTCGCTGCTGCCCGGCGTGAGGATGGTGTGCGACGATTCCGACGTGCTGGACCGCAAGATCACGGCCGGCGTGTACCGGGGCGACATGCGGTGCGAGGCCGGCATGGTGGCGCTGTACCACAACCTGGGCACCCAGATGCTGGAATATGAAGCCTGCCGGGGCGGCGCGGCCATCCCCTATTCGCTGCACACCAACCCCATCAACATCGGGTACCCGGATTTCCTGGGCATGGGGGCGGCCGTGCTGGGCGACGGCAACGCCGACCTGGTGTACGAGATGGCCGACACCGACCGCAAGATGATGAAGGCCGCCGGGCTGAACATCATGTACGGGCCCCAGGTGGATGTGTCCACCGACCCCCGCTGGCCCCGCAACTCCGGCACCTACGGCGAACGGCCGGAGGTGACCGCCGCCATCACCCGGGAACTGGTGCGCGGCTACCAGAACGGCCCCGACGGGCTGAACGAGGGCTCGGTGGTGCTGACGGTCAAGCATTTCCCCGGCGACGGCCCGGCCGAAAACGGCTTTGAGCCCCACATGCCCATCGGCCAGTGGCGGCTGTACCCCACCGAAGGCTCGATGGAAACCTACCACCTGCCCCCCTTCCAGGCAGCCTTTGACATGAAGGCTTCGGCCATCATGCCGGACTATTCCCGCATTGCCAACGACAGCCGCACCCGGCCCCAGTATTACCGCGGGCAGCTGACCTCCCGGGAGAGCGTGCCCTCCACCTATTCCAAGGAGCTCATCCACGACCTGGCCCGGGAGATCATGGGCTTTGACGGGTATGTGAACTCCGACTCCGGCGTGATCACGGTGCAGATGTACGGGCTGGAAAACTGCACGGTGCCCGAGCGGTACGCCCGGTGCATCAGCGCCGGCACCGACGTGATCGGCGGCAACTCGGATGTGGAGAACATCCTGGCCGCGGTGGAGCAGGGCCTGCTGCCCAAGGCCGACCTGGACCGGGCCAATTACCGCCGCCTGCTGAGCCTGTTCCGCCAGAAGCGGGTGGACAACCCCTACCTGGACCCCGACGAGGCCGACCGGGTGCGGGCCGAAAACTTTGAGGGTGCCAAGAAGGCCGCCTACAAAGCCTGCCAGAAGGAGGTCGTGCTGGCCAAGAACCACGGCGGCGTGCTGCCGCTGGCCCGGGGCAAAAAGGTGTACATCGCGGTGTTTTCCGGCGATGATCCGGGCGCGGCGGTCGCCCAGGCCATGGGCGCCGGCGTGGCCGGCGACGAGGGCAACGAGGCGCTGCGGGCCCAGCTGACCGAGCTGTTCGCCGCCCGGGGCTTTGCGGTGGTGGACCGGCCCGAGGACTGCGACTACGCCTACCTGCATGTCTGGCCCCGGTCCAACGGGATGGTGTTCCGGCAGTATGCGATGCCGGTGATCGACCTGGTGGACGGCGAGCTGTTTGACGAGCGGGAGGTCAACAAGAGCCAGAAGCTCTCCGGCCGGAAGGTGGCCATCCACACCCTGCGGGGGGTGGACCAGATCCCCGGGCTGTGCCGCACCGTTCATGACCACGGCGGCAAGGTGATCGCCACCTGCGTGGTCTGCAACCCCTGGCTGCTGGGCAAACTGGAGCCCCATGTGGACGGGCTGACCTTCCAGTACACCGTAAGCCCGGTGGCCATGGCCAATGCCCTGGGCGCCCAGCTGGACGTGCTGACCGGCGACTACAACCCCACCGGCCGGATGAGCCTGACGATGGTCTCCTCCCAGGAGGTCATCGCCATCACCCACAAGGAACTGGACGGGGTGATGCGGGAGGTCTGCGCTTCCCCCAACGACGTGCCGGGCTACGCCAAGGACCCCTACATCGACCCGGAGATCCTGGCCCGGGTGCCGGGCGGCAGCTATGCCTACTGCGACGCCGACGGCAACTACTACCGTTCCGGCTTCGGCCTGCGGTACGAATAAGGCCGGCCCCTTGAAC
>LBJMC04200__coassemble_8385_pt1 | contig 3587 bp, 1 predicted proteins | sample LBJMC04200__metabat2_low_PE_015 | metagenome-assembled genome bin LBJMC04200
TGGCGGGCGGTCAGTTCATTGCAGACGGCCAGATCGTAGGCGTTGAACCAGACCGAAAGCCCCTCCTGCTGCTGTTCACAGACGATCGTGACCAGGCGCCCCTGGCTGGCAAAGGCGTCCCAGTCGGCGTCGGTTTTGAGTTCCGTGCGGTACAGCGGCCAGTTTTCCCGGCAGAACTCGGTGTTGGCGTCGGTCAGCCGGCTGGCGACGGGGGCGCTGCCCCACAGCTTCCGGGTATCGTCCGCCTTCAGCGTCTCGGCAGCCGCGCCGGTGTCCAGGGCGGAAAAGAGGGGATACACCGTCAATTCCGTCAGGGCGGCGTCGCCGTACCGGGCGTCCAGCGCATCGGTGACCGCCTGTGCATCGGTCCCGGCCGGATACTGCACCCAAACGCCCACCAGCACCTCCTGGCCGGCCAGGGCCTCGGCGTCAAACTGCTGCAGGTCCCCTGTTTCGCCCGGCTTCAGATTGAGGAAGGAGAAGGTGATCTGCTCGGCCTGTGCGCCGAACACCTCCCGGTCGGTCAGGGTGAAGGTGGTGCCCCGCCCGGCGGCCGTCCGGTTCCCGACCTCCTCGGGGGTGGTGCCCCAGGCTTCCATGACCTGCTCGGCGTTCATCTCCCAGCCGGTCTGCGGAAATTCCAGGTCCGGGTCCCCGCCCTGCGGCCCGCAGCCGCCCAGAAGGGCCGCCGCCAGCAAAACAGGGAGAACGCGGCGTTGGATGGTCGGCTTCATGGAAACCCCTCCTTTTATTGAAAATGTCTCCTTGGCTCTATAATAAAGGATGAACCGGCGATTTTCAATACTGATTTTCCACAAAAATGCGGGAAAATGTTAATCTTTGCCGCGCCTGCAACGATGATCCCCGCAGCGCTCCGCTTTTTGGGCGGAACGCTGCGGGGATTTTTCTGTCGGATGCCTTACTCGGCTGCCCGGGGTACCCAGTTGCCGCTGCCTTTGGGGACTTCCTCATAGTACACGTCGGGCTGTGCTTCGGGGTCGGCGGCCCGGTGTACCCAGTTGCCGCTGCCGGCCGGCACTTCGTCATACCAGTCCCGGGTGAAGGACGACAGCTCTTCCTCGGCATACACGGTGGCCGCGGCCTCGGCGGCCGGCTGGTCTGCCGCTTCACTCCGGCTCTCTGCCTCGACGGCCGGCTGATCCGCCGCTTCACCCCGGCTCTCTGCCTCGGCGGTGACCTCACTGTCCGGCGCGGCGGCTTCGTCGGGGGCGGCGGCTTCATCGGGGGCGGTGACCTCGCTGTCCGGCGCGGCGGTCGTGTCGGGGGCCTCAACGTCCGGCGCGGGGGCCTCGGTCGGGGCCGGGGCTTCGGTGGCCGCGGGAGGCTCTGTGGCGATGGGGGCTTCGGTGGCGGCGGGGGGCTCGGCAGGGGAGGCGTCCCCGGCCGGGTCCGGGCGGCAGCCCAGCAGGGCGGCGGCGGTCAGGCAGCCCAGCAGGACCGCGGCGGCGAGTTTCTTGCGCAGGGGATTGGCAAACAGTTTCATGGGATGCAGCTCCTTTCCGGTCCGGGCGGCGGGGCGCCGCGCCAAGGGCGGTATTTGTGGAATGCCCCTATCATAAGGCGGGGTTGTATCGGGCTTGCATCCATCCGGGCGGGGCAGACTGCATAAATGTGCAGCAAGACCGGGGGAAAAGGCTGCAATGTTCACATTTTATCCAAATAATTTGGACAAAATGCTGCCCAAACCTGCAAAATTCCGAAATATGGAGACGAAATTGACAAAAACAGCGGAAAGGTGTAGAGTATATATGCAGTTTCATCAGGCAAATGCAGTGACCAGGACAATGGCCCTTTTGCAACACCGCTCCCAGAAAGCCGCCGGTTGTGCGAGGCGGCAGCAAGGCGCGAAGGGGTCCTCACCTGCCAGCAGCCGGTGCGAACCCCGCCGCGGCGGGCAGTAGCGCCGGCCGGGTCTCCCGCCGTTATCCGGGGCTGCGGTGCGGGGCAGGGCCCCGGCGGCCGCAGGTAAGGGGCTGCCCCGGGCAGGGGAAATCCAAACGTGCGCGGATTCCCGGCCATGGTTCGGGGCGGCAAGCAAAGTGGTAACGCGGAAGCCGCGCAGAAGAACTCTGTACAGCCTTCGTCTTTGCAAAGCACGGGCAACCCGTGCGGCAAAGGCGGGGGCTGTTTGCATAGGCCGCTGCCCCGGCCTGCACCGCCTGATGCCGGCTGCGACAAACCAAAAGAGGAAGGAATTCAACATGAACACACTCGTGATCGTACTCATTGCGGCGGTGTGCCTGGTGGGCGCCTACGCGCTGTACGGGCGCTGGATCGCCCGCAGCTGGGGCATCGACCCGACCGCCAAGACCCCGGCCGTTGTGAAAAACGACGGCAAGGACTATGTCCCCACCGACGGCTGGACCGTTTTCAGCCACCAGTTCAGCTCCATCGCCGGCGCCGGCCCTGTCACCGGCGCCATCCAGGCGGCGGCCTTCGGCTGGCTGCCGGTGCTGCTGTGGATCCTGCTGGGCGGCATCTTCTTCGGCGCCGTCACCGACTTCGGCGCGCTGTACGCCAGCGTCAAGAACGAAGGCAAGTCCATGGGTCTGCTGATCGAAAAGTACATCGGCAAGACCGGCCGCAAGCTGTTCCTGGTTTTCAGCTGGCTGTTCTGCGGCCTGGTGGTGGCCGCCTTTGCCGACATGGTGGCCGGCACCTTCAACGCCTATGACACCGAAGGCGCCCTGGCCGCCGCCGCCACCACCAACGGCGCCGCCGGCAGCATCTCGCTGTTCTTCATCGCCTTCGCCATCCTGTTCGGCCTGCTGCAGCGCAAGTTCCAGTTCAAAGGCTGGAAGGAGGGGGTCATCGCCCTGGCTTTCACCGTCGTTTCGCTGGCGCTGGGCATGGTGGCCCCGCTGATCCTCGGTAAAGAAGCCTGGCTGTACATCACCTTTGTCTACATCTTCTTCACCGCCGTGCTGCCGATGTGGCTGCTCAAACAGCCCCGCGACGCCATGACCACCTTCATGTTCGCCGGCATGATCCTGGGCGCCGTGGTGGGCATCCTGGTGGCCCACCCGACCATGAACCTGCCGGTGTACACCGGCTTCCACAACGAAAGCCTGGGCGACCTGTTCCCGATCCTGTTCGTCACGGTGGCCTGTGGTGCGGTTTCCGGCTTCCACAGCCTGGTGTCCTCCGGCACCTCCTCCAAGACCATCGAGAACGAGAAGGACATGCTCAAGGTGGGCTACGGCGCCATGGTGACCGAAAGCCTGCTGGCGGTGCTGGCCCTGTGCGTGGCCGGCGCGGCCGCCGCGGCCGACGGCACCCCTGCCGCCGGCACCCCGTTCCAGATCTTCTCCACCGGCGTGGCCGGCTTCTTTGAAATGTTCGGCGTGCCGGTGTATGTGGCCCAGTGCTTCATGACCATGTGTGTGTCCGCCCTGGCCCTGACCAGCCTGGACGCCGTCTCCCGCATCGGCCGCATGAGCTGGCAGGAACTGTTCAGTGTGGACGATATGGAAAACGCCGCCCCCTGGCGCAAGGTCCTGTGCAACACCTATGTGTCCACCGTCATCACGCTGGTCTACGGCTTCATCCTGGCCAAGATCGGCTAC
>LBJMC04200__coassemble_12344_pt1 | contig 2785 bp, 1 predicted proteins | sample LBJMC04200__metabat2_low_PE_015 | metagenome-assembled genome bin LBJMC04200
TCCTGCGCGTACAAAAAGCAGCGGTCAAGTTCCGGCTCGTTGCGGTAGCGGTTGTGGTGGGTGTTGGCGGGGTAGTCGGCAATATCGGGGCTGGCGAGCAGCACGGCCCCGGCGGCGATCTCCAGCGCGGCGCCGCTTTGCAGGTACAGGGTGCCGCAGCAGAAGCGCCCGCCGGCCAGCCGCACCGTGCCGCCGGCCGCCGCGGCGGCATCCAGGGCGGCCTGTACGGCGGCGGTGTCTTTGGTGCGGCCGTCGGCCGCGGCGCCGTAGTCGCGGGGGTCGAAAAACAGGGGTGGGTTCATGGGAAAGCCTCCTGACGGAATGTTCGGGGCGGTCAGTCCTGCAGGTTGCCCTGCAGCAGCCGGTACTGTTTGGGGGTCATGCCGGTGTGCTTTTTGAAGAAGGTGAAGAAATAGTTGCGGGTGGTAAAGCCAAGGGTGTCGCTGACCTGCTGGATCGTCATGTCGGAGGTCTGCAGCAGGTGGCAGATGAGCCCCGGCTTGGCGTTGGTGATGTAGCCGCTCAGGCTTTCGCCGGTGGCCTCCTTGTAAACATTGCGCAGATAGTTGACCGAAAGGTTGACCCGGTCGGCCAGGTAGGCGACCGAAAGGTTGGGGTCGCAGAGGTTTTCTTCCACCAGGGTGTGGAGGGTGGTCACGAGCTTTTCGGCGTTGGAACCCCGCTGGGCGGCGGCCGCGTCGGCCACGGCGCTGAGCCGGGCCGCAAACCGGGCCTGCAGGTCCTCCAGCGTCTGTGCGCCGCCGGCCAGGTCGTTGACGTCGAGCGGCTGCTGGTCCAGGTGGGTCGCGGCTTCCAGCTTCTGGCAGGCCAGGTCGAGCTGGAGCAGGTAGAGCAGAATGCTGCCCAGCGGGTAGGGGCGCAGCCGGTCAAAGAAATCCCGCAGCAGGTCGGGCAGTTCCGCCTTGGCCCCGGTGCGGGCCGCCTGCAGCAGGCGGGTCTCCTCCTCCTGGGGATAGGCGGTCTGCTGGGCGGCGGGCAGCGGGGTGTCGTCGCAGAAGGTCAGGGTGCCGGCCCCGTTGGCAAACCGCCGCTCGACCGCCCGGCGGGCGCTCTGCAGGCTTTGGGGCAGGTCGTCGGTGTCGGGCACGGTCAGGCCCACGGCCACGGTGGCGGTCACCCGGAAATGCTGCCGCAGCACCCGCTGCACCGTCTCCAGCGCCGGGCGCAGGCACTGGGCGGTCTCCTCAAAATTGCAGATGTGCAGCGTCTGGCGGGCGGTGTAGTCCAGTGAGCGGAGCAGGAACTGCCCTTCGGCCAGTTCCTCCAGCATATTGGTGATGGAATACCGCAGCAGGTTCAGCTCCTGCTCGGGGTGGGGCAGGTCGGGCGGGGTGTCGATGCTGAACAGCACGCAGCAGTAGAACCGGTGGACGAAGTAGCTTTCCAGCGCCTCGTATTCCTCGGCCCGGTATTTTTTGCCCACGGCGGCCGGGTCGGCCCATTTCAGCAGCATCCGGCGTTCCTCGGCCCGCTGGGCGGTGGTGCGCAGTTCGTCGTTGTGCTCCTGCATGGCGGCGTAGGCCGCCCGGAACTGGTCGAACTCGTCCCGCCCCTCCTCGGGGGCCTGCAGGTGCAGCTCGCTGGTCAGGCTGCGCACCGGCCGGTAGACGAGCCCCGCCAACAGCACCGACCCCACGGCCGAGAGCAGCAGGAACAGCAGGCTCCAGCCAAGGATGGTGAAGAACAGCGCGTTGCCGGCGCCGAACAGGGTGTTGGGCACCGCCGAAATATAGGTCAGCCCCAGGTAGGCGTTCTGAATGTAGTAGACGGTGCAGCTCATCCCACTGTCCGGCCGGGTGAAGGAAAAGCTGCCCTCCCGGTCGGGCTGGGCGCGCACGGCGGCGTACAGCGGGTCGTCGGTCATGTCGGCGGCGAACAGGTCGCCGTCGCTGGCCACCAGCACCCGGCCGTCGCCGTTGATGATGTAGATGTTGTTCACATAGGCGTTGTACCGCTGCATGTTGGCCAGCAGGTTCTGGGCGGTCACCGCGTCGGCGGCGTCAAAAGTGTCGCCGTACATCAGGCGGATCAGGTCCGGGTCGCCGGTGACCGATTCCAGCCCGTAGCGGAACACCTCCAGCAGCAGGGTGTCGCAGGTGTTGCGGGCCTGGGCGATGGTGCGCCGGCTCATCTCCTGCAGTTCGGCCCGGTAGCGGCTGTCGGCCGCCCGCAGCACCAGCAGCGAAAAAGGGAAAAACAGCACGAAGCTCACCAGCAAAAAGCAGGCCAGCAGTTTGCGCTGGTAGCCGCCCTTGCGTCCCAGGAAGGGCAGCAGCACACGGCGGGTGGGGGACATGGCATCATCCTTCTTTCGGCGCTTCTTTCGGCAGGGTCCCCGGCGGGGCCGGGCTCCGTTTACAACCAGTATACCCTGCCGGGGTTCGGGTTGTCAAAGCGGCGACAGGGGGAAAAAGCGCGGCGCAGCGTGATGTGTAAAAATCAAACTCCCGGTGTTAACTTTCGCACCCGCCCGCCGGGGCCGGCTGAAACTGCGGAAACGGCCGCCCGGGCCCGACCGTTACATTGTGGAATTGCAACCGCCCCGCCGCGGGTGTATGCTGAAGGCAACGAAAGCGAACGCCTTGCGGCGAAGCGCCCGACCGAAGTTACCCGAAGAACACAGAACTGGAGGAAATGAAGATGCGCAAACACCTTGTCAAACGGCTGGCCGCCGGTGCGATGAGCGCCGCCCTGGCCGCCACCCTGCTGGCCGGCTGCGGCGGCAGCGGCAGCAGCGCCGCCGCCGGCAGCGGCGCTGCCACCA